>ERZ869936.83-NODE-83-length-127524-cov-7.585397_pt1 | contig 127524 bp, 122 predicted proteins | sample MGYA00520876_ERZ869936 | MGnify/ENA primary metagenome ERZ869936 (study PRJEB32218, sample SAMN09650985) | biofilter metagenome | isolation source: enrty point of leading RO module | place: Saudi Arabia: Thuwal, RO plant located on Red Sea | collected 2016-02-17 ...
GAGCTGTCGCTCGTTGTCGCTCAGCTCGGGCGCGGCGGGCTTGGCCGCCGCGCGCGCCAAACGAGGGGGCGGTTCCAACGCGCGGCCGATCGCGTTGCGCGTTGTTTCCTGCCGGTCGTGATCGCGATCGCTGGTCTGACGTTTGCGATTCACACCGCGCGCGGAGGAATCGACGCAGGTTTGCTCGCGGCGCTGGCTGTGCTGTTGATCGCTTGCCCGTGCGCTTTGGGACTGGCCACGCCGATGGCCGTTTGGACGGCGCTGGGGACTGCGTCGCGAGCAGGCGTGCTGGTGCGCGACGGCGAGTCGCTGGAACGGCTCGCCACGATTCGTGCCCTGCGGTTCGACAAGACCGGCACGCTCACCACCGGCACCCCGCGACTAAGCCGGTTCGTCGCTGCCGAACCGGAGCTTCGGCAAGAAATATTGCGCCGGGCTGCGCGACTGTCCGGCGGATCGACGCACGCGTTCTCCGCCGCGATCGCCGTGTATGCCGCCGACCAAACAGCTCCAAACGATGCCACGAGTGAAGACGCCGTCGATCACGTCGACACGATGACTGTCGAAACGTCGCCGGGGGAGGGCATCTGCGCACGCTTTCCAGGTCAAGCAACGACCACTCGACTGGGCAGCCCGAAATGGCTGGCCGAAACGTGTCCGCAGGTGAGCCAGGAAATTCGCGAGGCGATCCAAGAAGCCGCGTCGCGCGGCGAACCGTTGGCAGCGATCGGGTGGGACCAACAAGTGCGGGGCGTGTTCGTGTTTTCCGAGACACTGCGGCCCGAGGCCGCTGAGTCGCTGCGCACGTGCGCGCAGCGCGGGTACGACGTGGCCGTGCTGACCGGAGACCATGCGGCCAGCGCTCGCGCATTGGCGGCGGCGCTGCACGTGCCGGTGTTTGCGGAACTCTTGCCTGACGACAAGGTGGCGGCGCTGGCTCGCGCGCGCGACAAGTTCGGACCGGTAGCCATGATCGGCGATGGCATTAACGACGCACCGGCGCTGGCGGCCAGCGATTTGGGCATCGCGATGGGGTGCGGTGCCGACGTTTCGCGCGAATCGGCCGCCGTTTGTTTGGTGAGCAACCATTTGGCGCTCGTGCCGTGGACGCTCGACCTGGCCCAGCGAACGCGGCGGACGATTCGGCAGAACCTGTTTTGGGCGTTTGGGTACAACAGCGTCGGGATCGGTCTGGCCGCCGCTGGCTGGCTCAATCCGGCTTGGGCGGCCGCTGCCATGGTGGCCAGCAGCCTGTTGGTCGTCAGCAACTCGCTTCGCTTGAATCGTATTGCCCCGTCGCCGGCGTCCGAGCTTGACACGGCCACGGATCCATATGAATCGACCACCGTCCCGCGAAGAGAATCGCCGGCACTGGTCGGCACGTCGGCTTCCGGCTAATTGGGGCCACAACACAATCGCAATTTGTTTTGGCGAACATCGTTTGGCGGACAACACATCACCGACACGTAACCGATGATGATCGAACTTCCGTTGGTATTCCTGGGTGGCCTGCTCGGATCGGCCCATTGCGTCGGAATGTGCGGCGGGTTTGCCGTGGCGATCGGCAGCGGCGCAGGCAGCATCGCCTCGAATGCGACGCGCCAGCTCGTGTACAGTGCCGGCCGCATTTTCACCTATGCCGCGCTGGGCGGCGCGTTGGGATATGCCGGATGGCGGCTGGGCGAGGATCTGCCCGTGTTGTTCCACGCGCAGGCCGCCCTGGCGATCGTCGCCGGCGTGCTGTTGGTCGGCGTCGGGCTCGTGTCGGCCGGTGTGCTGCCGCGCCGCATTCGACTGCTGCCAGCGCGACAAAGCACTGCGACAGGTGGCGCCGTGCATATGCCGAGCGGCGGACCGGTCTGTCTGGCCGGCGGGCTGGTGGGCACGTTCCTCCGCGCGCCAGGCTTGGGCAATGTTTTTCTGGCTGGCGTGTTCACCGGCTTTTTGCCGTGTGGGTTGGTTTACGGATTCCTGGCATTAGCGATCAGCACGGCGAGTTTTCCATTGGGCGCAGCTACGATGGGCGCCTTCGGGCTGGGCACCGTTCCGTTGATGGTGCTCACGGGGTGCGGGGCGTCGCTGGTTTCGATCGCCGCCCGGCATCGTATGCTGCGCGTCGCGGGCTGGTGCGTGGTGGTGGCGGGCGTGATCTCGTTGGCCCGTGGCGCTCACGCGCTTACCACCGACACCTCGACCGGTCCGCCCGATTGTCCGGCGTGCGACGTTGCATTGTAACTCGCACGTCGATGCATCGGCCTGCGGTCGGTTCGTGCATCTACCGGCAAGCGACATACCACCATGCAGCCGACAAAACCGCGTGTGTCGTGCCAACCGCACCTCACGAGCCGACGGGCGCCTCGATCATCAGATAGGCCGCACCGATGAGCAGCCCCAATAGGTTGACGATCACGATCAGCACCGACACGCCCCAGACGGTTTGAATGCCGGTATCGGGCCGGGCTTCGCGGGCCGGACGACGCAACACGCGCGTGACGACTACGCCGGCCACCCACGACCAGTGCATCGCCACGTGGACCAGCACGGCCAGGCCGATGATCGCGACAAAGATGAACTGCAGGTTGGCCCAGGCGTTGTAGTCGCCTCCCCACAGCGTCCACCCGTCTGCCGCCGTGGGCACCGGAAACACAAACCGTACGACCGCGGTGGTGAACAACAGCGAGACGGTGATCGACAGCAAAAACAGGTCGAGCACGAAATTGATCATCGTCCGCGACATCAGCGACACGCCCCTGGTTTCGAATGGCAGGCTCCCCGCCGCGTTTGCGAGACGTGGGCGCGCGGGACCACCTTGGAGGGGCCATTGAAAACGATTTGCCGCGCGCCGGCAACGCCAAGCGGGGGCGCGTGACCGGCCTTCTTCAAGCACCAGGGAGCCGCGGGTTGGACGGCTAGAGAGTTTGGCGCTTGCGCCGCCAGCCCCACGCGGCCAGTGCGACGAAGCCGAAGGCGACCAGGGCGAAGGTGGAGGGCTCGGGTACGACGACTTGATTGCTGATTGTCAGATACGCAAGGTCGGTTTCGCTTCGGAAGCCAGACGCCACTGCGCCAAAGTTGGCAACGGTGCCCGGTTCCGTCGGACCCAGAGGCATGCTCAGCACGAAGGATCCGTCGACCGAAAGCTGGGCTCCGGAAGAATCGACGACCAATTGATAGTCGTGAAACCCGTCAGTTGTATCGAATAGATGTTGCCCCACCGCCGAAGAGGCTCCGCTGGAGTTTCGGAGAATCACCCGGTCGGTTCCCATGCCAACTAAGAATAGACGACCAGTTTGGTCACGAACGGTGATAAAGTAACCAGTCCTTGGTTTGCCGCCTGGGAAGCCGAGATCAGACGACAGAACATGCAGCCGTGCTTCCATCGTGATCGTGTCGATTGAGAAGTCGGCCGGGGTCGAATACGTGCCGGTCCAAAATTGACTAGGGCCGGTGGTAAGTCCCTGGTGCAAGACTCCACCGGACACGAAGGGCGCTGGATGCGTGCCGGACTCGACGAAGGTCCAACCCTGGGCTTCGGGCAGCGTCCCGAGACTTGGGTCGTAGGTGAGAATTGGCTCTGCCGACAACGGCGTCGCTGCGAACAGCGAAAGAAGAAGCGTGACGGTGGCGCGGTTCATTAGCGGACTCCTCAGTGGTCGACCCAGCAAGCAAGTCAGTACGGCGCCCCGTCTATTCCACGCGCGACAGATTAGCCGAAGGAGGGGGAAAGTCAAGTATTTTTCTGGGCATTATCAGCAGCCAAATACCGCTGAAATCCCGGTTTTCGAATGAAGGCGACCTGGTAGGAGGGCAAAGGGCCAAGAACGGACAGACACAAAAAAACCCGCCGGGCGTTGCCCGGCGGGTCGGCGTGTGGCGAAACCGGTTGTCAGCTCTTCAAACGGCGCTTGGCCAACATAGCCGCTAACAGGCCAAACGCGAGCATTCCAAAGGTGGATGGTTCCGGAACGATTGCGCTGTGGGCAAGCCTCAATTGGCTGTCCTGCGCTGAAGCAACAGGAGGTCCTCCATCAATGCTGAGTTCCACGAATACGTCGAAGAAACTGTCGACTTGAAAAGTGTTGCCGCCGCCGGCCAACTTCAAGATCGTCACGTGCCCATCTAGGCCCGGGTCGAATCCTTCCACTAGTTGGATAGCAAGATCGAAGTCCGGATCGCCCGTTAAGTCGATGGGATGGCTGCCAGAAAGATTCATCGCGATCATTTCTGTGTCAAACGATCTGGATTCCTCCCCCGTAGGCAGAATCTCTGGTTGACGCGGCGTTACCTCCATGCTGTACGCGATATCGAAAAAGCTGTCGACAACGTGTGTCGAAGGGGTATTGCCATTGGTCGCGATGATGTCGTAGGTGATGTCAAAGAACGAGTCAACAACAAATTGACCACTTGACGGGTTCGGGGGACTGACGACCATCGGCTGACTGCTGCGCAGGCTTAGGCTCACCATCTCGATATCAATCGCTCCGCCGGCGCCAAGATCAGGGAAATCCAGTGGGGGTGGAGGAAACGGAAACGCAAGTCCGGCATTCACAGGTTGCATCACAACCTGACCGCTGTCCCACAACTCAATATAGATGTCGAAGAACGAGTCGGCCTGTGCGCTGCGGCTGCTCGTCAGCGCAACGAGGAGTGTGGCGACGACAAAAACCTTGGAGAATACACGCGTTGGGCTGGTTACGCGGCGGGTTGGAAAGACGTGAAACCTTGGCACGGAAACGAGAACATCACAATTCATTAGGTCTACTCCTCAAGGGTCGGCGGCGGCGCTCTACTCCGCCGTGAAAATGATCCTGAATGGGTCCTCTGCTCTTCCTCGAAGAGCAGATCATTCAGAACGGTCGCTGCCCCTTCGCGTCCATCGAAGGACCCGTTGTCACCCTGCACAACGCGCCTCTGCGCCGACAGTGGTCGAATCAGGGAGCGTTGAAGGCTCGTCCGGCCGATGGACGAAAACGCGGCAGAATCCGCAGGGAGCACGAAACGAAGAAGGGAGACGCTAAGGGGGTCCCGAGCAGAGTTTGCGCGCCACGTTCACGCTAGCCGAGCGTGTGTAAACGGGAAATCAGAGTGATCTCGTTAGCGGCTCGCTTTACTGAAAATGCGCGGGCTTCGGATCAGCGGGCGTTTCAGGCAACAGTATTGAAGTTCGCCCAAGCGTTGTCAAGCATTATTTTGTGTTTTTGGAAACCGGGTGCAAGTCGTGCCATCCATAGGTGTTTGAACGCAAGACAAACCCTGGAGCGATGCGGCTTGTTGACGGATTCCGCCGGCACTTCCACGCTGCAAGTGGGACCAAACCAAGCGCGACCAACACGAGGGTGGAGCGCTCCCGCAACGCGGCAGCGAGGGATCACCTTGGACGGGCCATTGAATTCGATTCGGCGGGCGCCGGCAACGGCAAGCGGGGGGCGGCAGGCCAACGCAACCTGGACGTAGGCGTCGCGCAGCTACAGCGTGCGGCGTCTGCGTCGCCGCCATCTGCACGCGGCAACAGTGACCAAACCGAATGCGGCGAGCACGATGGACGACGGCTCGGGAATGGTGGCGACGCGGAAGCCGAAATTCTCGGCCTCGTTGATCGGGTTGTCGCCAATCAAGGTGGGGGAATTTAGGAAACCCGGTTGGCTCCACGAACCTCCGCGTAGCACTCGATACTGGAACGAGACTAACCTTTCCGTCCATTCCCAAACGTTGCCCCCCTGATCGAACGTGCCGTACGGGCTGACTGAATTCGAGTATGCGCCGGCGGCTGTCAAGTCACCCACGGCCGAATCATGGTTGACCGAGTTGGCGCCGTCCGAGGGAGCCTCGGCGATCGGAGGGTCGTCGCTGGAGGTTGGGTACAGCCAGTAGTTGCCAGTTGGGCCGTCGTTCTTGTGGTACGCGGCCTTGTACCACTCGTTCTCGCTGGTCAGGAACCAGACGGCGCCTGGGTTGCGCGCGATGTCCAGTCCGTTGCTTGGCGTGGGGGTCCCGCCTAGCAGCGTGTAGGCGCCAGTTTCGGTGTCGCCTGCACCCTGGCCGTTGTGCAGCCAGTTGGCAAAGCGGATGGCGTCATACCAACTGACAAACACGACGGGCATATTCTGACGGCCACTGATTTCGGTGTAGGTGTAGCTGCCATCGGAGCCGCTGCGCAAAATGCCGCCCACACCGCTGCCCATCGACGCGTTGTATAGCCCCAAGGGATCGCTCGCTGCCTTGGCGTTTAGGAATGCAGCGTACTGAGCGTTGGTCACCTCTGTGGTCCCGATGCGGTAGTCGTACGTCACACGGCCATAGGGACCAAAGGACTCTTTGGCGTTTCCCGCATTGCCCACTGGGACAGTGGGAATCTCGACGGCGACGACCACGGCGCTTGCAGAAACAAATACGATCAGTGCGGCCAATCCAAAGCGCATGCGGACAACCTCAAACAAGGGATATAGAGCAGAAACCGAGACGCTCTATCGAGGGCGACTCGCGAGCTACTTGGAGAGGAATTGCAGTAGCGTGCTCTTACCGTGGGGGTGTGAATATGCCCCAGATTATCGCCAGACACGAAACGGTGGTCAAGAAAACCGACGCACTTTTCGCTTAGACCACCCGGCGCCGCGACAGGCCCAACTCCGTTAGCGCCTTTGTTCCGGCACCAGCGGCTGCGGGTTGTCGACCCAGCCGGCCGGTCGCTGGCCCGTGCCAAGTCGATTCACGTCGCCGATCTGGGCGCGCGTCTTGTCAGCCAGAGCCAGCAAACGCGCGACGACCTCCGGATGCTCGGCCGCCACTTCGCGGTCCTCGTGCACGTCGTTGCGCACGTCGAACAGCCGGGTCCCACGCGCCTCGGCGCGCCGACCGTTCGTGACCAACTTCGCTTCCAGCGGCAAGTAAAGTTTCCACGGTCCGGCGCGCACCGCCTGCAACTGGTCCATCCGGTAGTAACAGAAGCCTACTTCGTCCCACGGCGACTTTGCGCCGGCCGCCGAAAACAACAGCGGCCGAATGTCGTGCCCGTCGATCGGCTGCTCGGGCAGCGGCGCGCCGGCTAGTCGCGCAAGCGTCGGCAGCAGGTCGATCGTCGTGCAAACTTCGTCGTTGACCGCGCCGCGCGGAATCCGCCCGGGCCAGCGCATGACGCAGGGCATCCGCATCGCACCTTCGGACGTGTCGTAGCCGTGGCCGCGGTACGGCGCGCAACTTCCCTGCGGCGGCTCACGCCGCGGGGCCCCGTTGTCCGACGTCCAGATGAACAGCGTGCGCTGTTCCAACCCGAGGCGGTCGAGCGCGGCCATGATCTGGCCGGTGCTCCAGTCCAACTCTTCGACCGAGTCACCGTACGGCCCGTTGGCACTGCGGCCCTGAAACGCCTCGGAAGCAAACGGATGGGGCGTTGAGCCGGGCATGGTGTGCGGCAGGTAGACCAAGAACGGCCGGTCGCGGTTGCGCTCGATGAAGTCGATCGCCTCTTCGGTACAGCGCCGGATGAGTCGGCTGCGATCGACCGGCGCCTCGATGACCGTCTCGTCGCGCACGAGCGGCAGCTCGGGCCACGCGTCGGGCCGTTTGTCCTTGGTCATGTCGTCGCTGTACGGGATGCCGAAAAACGTGTCGAACCCGTGCCGCGTGGGAAGGTACTCGGGCTGGTCACCCAAGTGCCATTTGCCAATGCAGGCCGTGGCGTAGCCGGCCGCGCGGAGCGATTCGGCAATCGTCATCTCATCGGGGTTCAAACCTTTGGGCGAGACGGGCCGCAACACCGCGGAATTGTCGTCGCTGACGTGCAGATTGACGCGTCGCGGGTAGCAGCCGGTCACGAGCGCCGCGCGGCTGGGCGTGCAGACACCGCTGGCGACGTAGAAGCTGGTAAACCGCGTGCCCTCGGTGGCCAGCCGGTCGATGTGCGGCGTGCGGTGCAACTTGGACCCGAAGCAGGCTAGGTCGCCATTGCCAAGGTTGTCGACAAAGATCAGGACTATGTTCGGCCGATCGTTCGTCGCGTCTTCGGCGATCGCGGTGCCTGAAAGAGCCGCTATGCATAGGGCCGCCGCGGCCAGCCCATCGGGTAAACAGAAAGCTTGCAAGCAGCTTCGCCACCGGATAGGCGAGTTGACCGGCTTAATTTGCCCGCTCATGGCAGTAGACACCGACGGGATGGAGCCGCCAACACAGGGACAATCAGAGAACCAGCGCGAAGCACGGAAGAGCAATGACCTCTCAAGTCACACTTTAGCATCCGGGTGCGCGTTCGCAACTGTTCGCCAAGGGTTGCACCATCGCTCGAACTACAGCAGGTGCCCGACCGTGGACAACTACCCCGATGTTGCCACGCACGCTCGAAACCGCTGCATGACCGGGGAAAACGCGCTCTTTGGAAGCACTTCACGCACGCGATGGAACATCGCTCACACAGCGTCGTTGCTAACTCGCGATCGCGATCAGCCAGCGGGCGCCATGGCGAGACCCCGAACCGCGCGGCCGGTCGTATCACGACAACGCCGTCGCAGGGCGAAGGCAAGAAGCGCGTCGGATGAGCTCCCCTCTACGATATCAGGACTATTGAGCCCATAGCACAGGGAGTTCCGAAAGCCAGTGAGGATAAAGGCGGCCCAGCTTTCGAAGCTCGCTATGCTCTTCGGCAATCTCAGTGACGTAGCGGTTCAAAACCTCCTGCGCGCCCAAGACCCTAGTCTGATGGTAGTGCACAAAGAATGGAGGGTTGGTCGCGTCGACGGCCTTCGAATGGGCAGGATAATTGAACTCGTCCTCCAGGAGGCCAAAGCGGGTCTCAAGTCGGTGTACGGCAATCGCGAGACTCACCTGTTCTCGAAAGAACAAGTTGTCGCCCATGATTCCGCTTTTCGTGATTTTCTCAAAGGTGTCAAGCCAACACGCGCTCAGGCTGCCAGCCACGTCGGCCGCGACGGACACGAATCCGGAGTTGAAGTAGGGGGGACCGGGCTCGTTCGACTGCGTGCTCATGACCACCTGGTTTGGCACCTCGAGGTCAAAGAGTTCGTAAAGCGGTTTCCAACGGCGTTCGTTTTGGTGGTCGACCGGTTTGCAGCAAACTGGCGCATCCCACGGCTTTGAGAAGTCGTATGGGCGCATGCACACCATATCGCTGTCTGTAACGATGGTCCGCGGGCTCTTGACAGGGAGTCCCATGCAAAAAGCCTTGTTGATCAACAAGTCGGTGGATTCGAGGCGTTCACCGGGCCGCGTAAATGAGTTGTCGAAGGGAGCGACGGTCACGTTCAGCCGCTCTAGAAGTTGCAGCGCCGGGGCTAGCGGTGTGTGGAGCTGTCCCGCGATCTGGGGGACTGCCGCGATGAGCTCCGGCTGGTCGCCAAGCTGCCGTCTGAGCGACGCAGCCAATAGCGCGGACTGAAGCTCAAGCTCGCCTCGCTGGCATACGAAGATGATCGAAACTGGCGACGCGGTACGCATGACGCCTTTCTGGTCTAGGTACCAGCCTGAGTCGGCTTGCTGGTGAAGTTGTCCACGTAGCTATTGTCCTATGGGCTGCACTTGGCGATGACCAAAAGTTCGACGCCCGCTTGTTGTAGCCAATCGCGTACCACCCTAGCAAAGGCGCCGGTCCTGTTGCGCAAGTAAGAGTCCTGCGCAGGCCAGCCACACCGCGAGTTTCACTCACTCGAAGTCGTTCATCTCGAGAGGGAGCTCGCTGGTTCGGCAACGATCCTCATGGCCGGCAACCGACCAACGACTCGGCAAGTTCATGACTTCGCGACGTCGAACCAACGTGCTGCACACACCGGTTTGGACGAAGCGCCAATCAAGCCGAGTTGGCGACCCACACCTGGCACGCGGTTTGCACAATCTTTTCCGGACGCGATTTGTAGATCTGTAGATCCGATTCCTATTGGCAAAGGAGTATGAACGATGAGTTTCGCTACGACACCCAAAGTGCTCTCCGCGAGCACCATCGCAGGCGACACCGTACGAAATGCGGCTGATGAAAATCTGGGAGAGATCAAGGACCTGATGATCGATCTTAGCAGCGGCCGGATCGCCTACGCCGTGTTGTCATTTGGTGGTTTCCTTGGCATTGGCGACAAGCTGTTTGCCGTCCCGTTCAAAGCCTTGACTTGCGACAGCGACAACAAGTGCTTCCGACTGGAAGTCTCGCAAGAACAGCTTGAGCGGGCTCATGGATTCGACAAGAACAACTGGCCGGATATGGCGGATCAGACCTGGCAACAGGAAGTGCACACAGTGTACGGCGTCGATCCGTACTGGAGCTAGTTGGAGCAATCGCTCCAGAATTGAATTTGTTCCCGCGGTTGACGTTCTGACTGCGTCGGCCGCGGGGCGAGTTTAGGGCTGGCCGCCGTAGATCTCTTCCGGTCGACGTGCCAGCCCGCGTAAGCGAATCGGTGCTAGTCAAGCGGCTGTGTTCTTCAGGCGAAGGCGAGGTCCGAGCCCGAAGATCGCAGCCGGACGCACATTCGGCGGCATTGGACAACGATCCGGACGATTTGCGCCCGATCGTTCCCCGCGTCGTCGGCGTTTGCAGGGCAGGGCGATCCCGGGGATAGCGCGGCCCTGTGGCGGTCAAAGATGCCCGGCCGGCCTGATGTCGCGCCACGGGAACTTGCCCCGTTTGCAACATTTCACCCAAAGCGCCATACACGGACATCGGCTCCGTGTATCTGGCACCCTGTCTGAGTGGACAGGGGCGGGATCGAACCGCCGACACACGGATTTTCAGATCGTATCAAGAGTGTTCGCCGGCGTCCATTGCGTCTTTTGTGCGGGAAAGAGCGTCCGTTGCGTCCGCCCAAGTCCACCGATATCCGCCCGGTTGGCTACAGTTTGGCTACAGACGACCTCGAGTCACGCAACGCACCGGCGGGATTGTGTTGCGCTACTCCTGATCGCTGACCATCAACGGCCGGCCTTCGGTGCTTCGGTCCTGCAGCACGATGCTCAGCCGTTTCACCAGTGGCATGATGTCGCCGATGGCGAGTTCAGTGCGAACACGTTTGACGGGCAACTCGGCGTTGTCCTTGGCGTAGGCGCGCACTGCGTCAGCGCCGCCGCCATCCTGGTCACCGACGTCCATGAAGAGCAGGTAGATTGTTGGCTCTCGGCTTCCATGCGCAGGTTCATGGTAGATCTCGATTCCCACCGGCCAATGGTTTCCTGGACCGAGCGACAACTTGCCGGCGTTGCTCAGTAGGTTGATCGCAGCCACGCCGTTGTGACCGTCGACGGCTATCGTCCCACGCATGTCGCCGTACTGGACTGACGCTCTTGCTTCTGTGGTCATCGATCAAATCCTTTCTGTGTGAGAAAACACGAGCATTGTACCACTCACCGATAGCTTGTCTCGCCTGCGTTCGTGATGCCCGCTATTTGGGTGTCGTGTCGTCCCAGGGTTCGTGTAGTTCCTCGAAAACGACGTCGAGCAGTTCAGCCGATACCAGGCACCCAGAAATCAGTTTGTCGCGCGTCGTCTGGTCGACCTGCTCCGCGCCCCGCACGAATACGGACAGGTCAGCAGTCAAGTCGGCTAGCTGGGTATAAATCTCACGCATTCGCCAGACGATCTGTTCGACACTCTCAGGCGAATGGCCGGTTGTGGTCATGTGAAATGCAACACGATCGACGTCGGCCAGAAGGATGGATTGGTCTCCGACGTGCGGCATGTTCGACATCGCGCTGGCCAGATTCGCGATCGCCATCCATAGCGTGTCGCCGAAGCCACCGAAAGTTTCGTTGCCGGGCAGAGGAATCACATCACGCTTAAATGCTACCGCCGCGTAGGACGGTCGATCTTCGTCGTGCAGATCCTCGAACGTGTTGTCCGTGAGGACGATGGTTCCGCCATCGTCGATCCACTGCTGCAGTGATGTTCGTGGTGGGGTTTTCGTCGTGGTCATTTTCTTGACTCCTTCAAGTGAATGTGACTAGATCAACCAAGTAGACGCTGTAGTTTGTCGGCCGCTGCCTTCTGCATCGACGGCAAGACGTGTGCGTACGTGTCGAGCGTCACTTTGACGTTCGCGTGTCCGAGTCGTTCGGAAACAACTTTGACGTTCTCGCCTGCCAGAAGAAGCAGGGTCGCGTGCGTGTGCCGCAGATCGTGGAAGCGAATTTTCGGGACGCCGGCAGACTTGACCAACGGCATGAACGATCGTCGGTAGACGTTGCCCTTGCGGAGGTGACCGCCTTCCGGCGCGCAGAAAACTGCTCCGGCAATGTTGCCTTCAGCGAGCATCGACTTGCGGTGTTCGCGCAGCGCTTTCATCGAAAAACGAGGCATTACGATTTGACGGCCGCGTCCTGTCTTCGGCTCCTTGATGCGGACCTTTCCCCGCAATTCTTCGAGTGACCTGCTGACCGTCAATCGGCACTTGTCGAAATCAATATCGGGCCACTCGAGGGCAAACAGTTCGCCCTGTCGCAAACCCGAGGCCAACTCGACGACGTACATCGCGTGCAGCCTGTCGCCCTCCGTCGCCTTGAGAAATACGGCGACTTGATCGGAGTTCCACACGCTGAGTTCTTTTCGCGGGACGCGCGGTTTGGCGATGCCCTGGGCGGGGTTGAACGGGATCAGTCGGACGCGAACCGCGTGCTTGAGCGCGGCGCCCAGCGTGATGCCGGCGAGTTGGATTGAGCGGGGCGAACATCCGGCATCGCGCAGGTCAAGGTAAAGCTGCTCGACGTGCGCAGGCTCTAGTTTTGCCAGCCTGATGCCGCCGATTTGCGGCTTGAGCTGGTGCTTGATCGACGACTCGTAGCGATCGTGCGTGGCCGGCGCCACCGACTGCTTGATCGCACGTAGCCAGCGGTCGAGGTGATTGGCGATCGTGATCTTCTGGGCCTCGATCGGCCGACCCGCCGCCACCTCGCCGGCGACCTTCCGCAGTTTCTCTTGCGACTCGCCCTTCGTCTTGCCGTAGACCGTTTTGCGGCGGCGTTTGCCATTGGTGCCGTATCCCACAGAGATCGTGGCTACCCAAAGGCCGTCGCTCCGCTGGTAGATCGAACCTTCTCCTCGTCCGCGTCGTGCGCGTGTCATGCTATTTCCCCTTGTCGTTTACCCAACGCTTGACGGTCTGCATGTCTGTCTGAAACTCGGCGGCGATCTGCCTGAGGGATTTGCCGTTCTTCCGCATCTCCCTTGCTTGATTGACGCGAACGCGGTGCGCCTTTACGCGGCAGGAATCCGAACAATAGAGTCTGCTCTTGCGGTTGGCGTTTGGCCCCCGCTCAAACACCTTGTCACAAGAAAAGCAGCGGTGATATTCGGCACCTTCGATGATTGCTAATGCGAACTGGTACCAAACTGCTTCTGACAGGTGCGGCGGATACATGTAGAAGCCGTAGGCCGCGTGGGATTCCTCCAAACTCAGCGGTTGGAGCATCAGAACGGAGTTGATCGCACGGAGTACGTAGTCGTGGGCAACGGTTATAAGTTCCCCGTCCACAACATTCCGATCAAGCTTCCAGTTGCTCCATGCGTACTCTGCGCGGACGGGATGACCATCGTACGTGTCGGGGTTCTGAACTCGGCCGTCTGGTGTGACCGTAAAGTAGTTTGCTAGTCCAGTTGTGTCCCGCTCGTGAACGCAATCCCAGATTGTCACTAGGCTGCGAAGCGACCAGAGAAACTCATCCCAGTCTGAGAGTGATACCGGCTGGATTTGGGCGTGCAGGTTTCCGTGCTCACCAACGAATCCCGCAATACGATCCTTCGTGCATTGCATCGCCGCCATGTTGCGAAACAGGGCGGGATCGTCCGCAAATGGCCGGCGTTCTTCAGTCTCGAGCGGCTCGCGCGCGTAGAGATAAAAATCGCTCTTCCAAGACTTCGGTGTCCCGTCTCTTGGAGGCCCCTCCCGCCATTCGTAGCCGGCCTTATTGACGTTGGCAGTGAATTCAATCCTGAGTGCCATGCTGGGCTCCATTCGTAACGGTAACTTTACACGGTAGCGTTATTGTACATCGTTAGACCCACGTGTAAACTGTCGACACTGATGGAATCTCTGTTATGCAATCATGGTGAATTACCGTTTTTAGGGGGATTTGAGGATGAGCGTCACCTCTGAGGACACCCGGTTGTTGAGGGTCGTCGAAGAAACGGCCGAACGGCTCCGCGAGTCCCGCGAGGACTTGCGGTTGCTGATGGTCCAAGAAGCGGCCGAACGGCTCCGCCTGTCCCGGTCGAAGATCTACTTGCTGATGGAGCAAGGCGAGCTCGAGTACTGCCTGATCGGCCGTAGCCGTCGGATTCCCGTGTCCGAGGTTGAGCGACTGATCCGCGAGTGCATGGTGACCAACGGCGCGTCGGAAAACGGACGGGAGGCAGCCAACGCGGAACCATGAAACCGTTCGCCTTGCGAAACCGACCCGGAGGTCGAGCTACGCGACGGACGCAAACTCGCAGCGACGACGACCTTCTCCCTGGCGACAAACGGCCCCAGCCATCCTCGCAGTCGCCCGGCACGCCATCCGCGGCTTATCCGCTAGCGATGGGCGCCCACACCCAACAACGATCTGCGCGACGAGTGCGCGGAAATCCGAAGGGAATCCACACGATGGCGTTGATCAAATAAAAGTGCCCCGGTCGATCGCGAGAAATCGGCCGGGGCTTGTCCGTAGCGCGAGGCGACGGAGTGGGATACTCAATCTTACCAGCGGGCATCGGCCACGACAACCAACTGCATTTCCCGATGCCGTCGCCCGATCGACCTGCTCACGACCGACAGCTAAATCTGCCCTTCGGTGCTAGCCCGCCATCCCCCGCCGACGACCAGCCGCAAATCGGCCAACGCCCTCCGGCCAGCGATTCACGATGCCGCAAGCGCCGGCGCCCACGCCTGCCGGCTCTCGGATCGCGCTGGATATTCTCATTCATCCCGCCGACGCGAGACGAGTACGAGCGGATGCGGGCCGAAGATCGGGAGGACGGTCGATGACCAACAACGGCTCTCCTTGGCGCCGCGTCAGTCGATCACACCCGTGCCCGATCTGCGGCAAGCCCGACTGGTGTCTCGTCGCCGGACCACTTCACGACCCCACGGCCGCGATCTGTCAACGCATCGAATCGGATAAGGTCTGCGGGCAGGCCGGCTATCTACATCACATCCGCGACGACGACAACTGGCGACATCAGCGACATCACATTCATGTTGAGACGCCAAGCCCCGCGGCTCACGTTTGCACGGACCTTGCCAAACTGGCCATCGACTCGGCCCGAGATGCCGACCTCGGCCGTCTGTCCGATCACCTTGGCGTATCGGTCGGCAGCCTGAAACGACTCGGCGCCGGATGGTCCAAGCAGCACCGCGCTTGGACTTTCCCGATGTCGACGCCCGACGGCCTGATCACCGGTATCCGGCTGCGGGCGGCATCAGGCCGGAAGTGGTCCGTGCGCGGCGGGCGCGAAGCGCTGTTTATTCCCGGACCGCTGTCGGCCGAGCCTCCGCTGTTGATCACCGAGGGGCCGACCGACGCCGCAGCGGCGCTCGACTTGGGTTTCGCTGCGATCGGCCGCCCAAGCTGCAACGGCGGCACGAAGCACATCGTCGAGCTCATCCGAGCGAAGGCGATCACCAACGTGGTCATCATCGCCGACCACGACAAGCCGGGCCAGGATGGCGCCAACCGACTGGCCAATGCGATGGTGGCCTACGTCGCGACGGTGAAGATCGTCCAGCCGCCGGCCGGGATCAACGACCTACGCGCCTGGTATCGGTCTGGCGCTACGAAACAAACATTGGAAGCGGCGATCGTCGCCGCGCAAGAACGGAGACTCACGATAACCATTGCGACGAGGCACAGAAGAAAATGTCGGAAGCGAACGGGCGCCTGAGAATTGAATGCCAGGGTGCCGGAAAGAACGGCCATGTACTCCTATCGGCCAACCTTGATGACCAACTGATCGCGCACGATACGGTTGACCTATCGAAGCAGAAATCGCGAGACGGTTTTGTAGAGCAAGTCGTCCGCGACCGACCGGGGATCGATCGAAACGAAGTCGCCCAGAAGTTGATGGAGTTGGGCGAACAGCGTGCAAAGCAGCAGAGCGCCGACCACGACAAGCCCCGGGAAGACGACTCCAAGTCGCGGTTGTCTCGGATGCCGGCGTCCGTCGTCGATCGGGCCAGGGCTATGCTCGAGTCACCAGACCTGCTGGTGAACGTCCTACGGGATGCAGAAAACCTTGGCATCGCCGGTGAGCAGGAACTCGTGATGTCGTTGTACCTGATCGGCACGTCTCGGCTGCTCGACAAACCGCTGGCCGCAATCGTCCAGGGCCCATCGTCAAGCGGAAAAAGCTACACGATCGAGAAGGTAGCCGACATGTTCCCCGATGAGGCGGTGCTGAAGGCCACGTCCATCACGCCGAACGCTTTGTACTATTGCGAGCGCGGAAAGCTGAGCCATCGGTTCGTCGTCGTCGGCGAACGCTCGCGAGTAGAGGACGACGAAACGGCCGAAAAGACCCGGGCGCTTCGCGAACTGCTTTCGCAGGGCGTCCTGATCAAACTGATTGCCGAGCGCACGTCGAGCGGCGAGATGGTTTCGCGGCAAATCGAACAGCCAGGCCCCATCGCGTACGTCGAGTCAACGACGCTGACACAGATTTTTGCGGAGGACGCGAATCGATGCATCATGCTCGCCACTGACGAGCAGCGCGAACAGACGCGGCGAATCGTAAACAAGCTCGCGAAGGGCTACGCCGGCCGCCAGGTCAACGTATCTGGCCAGGACGTACTTGATCGTCATCACGCCGCGCAACGACTGCTGGATCGACGGCAGGTCGTGGTGCCGTTCGCAGTGAAGGTCGGCGAGTTGATTCCCCATCAGAAGGTGGAGGTGCGCCGCGCGTTTCCGCAGCTCATCGCGATGACCAAAGCGTCAGCGTTGTTGCGGCAGTTCCAGAGGAAACAGGATGCCGACGGCTGCGTCATAGCCACGGACGACGACTACCAGCTAGCCCGCCGACTTCTGGCTCCGGCGATGCGGCGACTACTGGGCGGTGCAACCAGTGACGCGGCCGCCCGATTCCACCGGCGGATCATGGACAAGTTTCCGGTGGGCGAAAGTTTCAAGACGAGTGACGCCGCCAAAGACGAGGACGTCACACGCCGCCAGGTCAGCGGCTGGCTCAGGGAGCTGGCCGACAAGGACAAGATCGACGAAGTCGAATCCGGGCACGGGCGAAAGCCGGCAATCTGGAAGCTGAGGGCAAACGGCGATCACCTTGATTGCCCGGACCTTCCGACAGTGGAGGCCGTGTTTTCCACTTCCTGATTTCCCACAAACGATAAATCTCTGCCACGAAAGGACATAAATGGGAAGTAGGCCGATTTCCTGTTACTTCCCATTTTCCCACTACGGGCGGTTTCAGGAAAACGGGAAGTTTCAGGAACAGGGCCACTTCCCAAAACAAGTCATTGTGCAGAAACGGTTTAAGTGCTTGTAGGAAATTTGGAAGTGGAAACGAGGTAGTGCCATGGAAAACCTTGATTTGATCTTCGGCGACCCGGCTGTTGGCCAGGCAGCCACGTTGCCCAGTCCACCAAGGCAACCCGAGCCCGCGGACTCGCGCCGATCGCCGGCCGAGGTGGTGACGAAGCTCGGCGAGATCCCTAGCGTCGGCGGCGAGTGGGTTTCTTGGACCGACCTGCGTGATGGCCGTCGTTGGACCATTTACCAGCGCGTCGACATCCCGGTCGTGACTGACCTAGTGGCCCTACCGTTTGACAACCCGGAGGAGGGCCGCCGATGAGCTGGCTCAAGGTGACCAACTTACGCCCGGGCGACTCGTGCCCGAAGTGCGACCGCGGCACGCTCTACGTGCGCACCAGCCGCGCGGCCGGCGAGAGCTTTCAAACGCGCTGGATGTGGTGCAGCAGATGCGCGGCGACGTTCAAAACGCTGGTCGATCGCGCAGAACTCAGACGACGCGCCGGTCGCGACGATCAATTCGCCGCGCGAAAAGCGATGTAGACAACAACGAATTGGAATACCGTTTTCACTACGATAGGTGGTACAGGACATGGTTGGCACCCCAAACATTCAGCAAAACGATCTATGGACGGAAGCAGCAACTCGCATCATTGTCGCCGCTTATGAGTGGAACAGAGCCGGCGAAGGATTCGAGCGGATCGCAACGACTCGCCTGTTGAGCTACGTACGATCGCTCAAACGCATTGAGGAACGACAGCCGGCAATGCGACGGCTGAACTATATCGCGTCGCCCCGCCTCGTCCCGTGGATACCGGAAATGGAAAACCTCATCATCGAAGCGCGGCGCGTCTTTGAGTTTCTGCCCGAGCCGCTAAACGCTGAGCGGCATATCGAGTCGTCTGATCCGCGGTTTCGCGCGTTCTTCGACATCGCACGAGCGATGTCCGCCGAGTTGTCGAACCTGCTAGGCAAATAGGACAGCCATGCACGGCGGCGCTGCCCAAAACACAAGCTATCTGCCACGGGCCGATATAACGCTGTACCGCAAGAATCGGTTCGTGCGCGGTTTCAACGCCACTGAAAACACGGACGCTGCCCGCGGGATCGCGCTGAAGGCGGCGCGGGATGCAGCGGTGTCCGGCGATCTGCTGCAATTGAGCCCGGTCGAATACCTGGTCAACCAGGCGACCATGGGCGCGAACTCCGCCCTGATGCTGCCCGACGGCGTGGACCTGGCCGGCGCGGGGATGGAGACGACCCGGGTCTATACGACGGACCTGGACGAGTTGTTCTATGTGACCGGCGCGAGCTTGGTGCGTGATTGCCACTTCCATGCAACCACGTCATCCAACATCGAGGCGATGTTGGTCCAGGGGACTGGCGCGCTGAACGGGCGCAACCTGTGGCTCGATGGGACGGGCAACAACGGCGCGAATGCGCTTTGGCTGAATCCCGGCGGAGGGACGCCCGAGTGCGACCTGACGAACTGCAAGATCTCAAACGGCGTCACGCTCTACGGAAATTGCCGGTTCTACAATTGCTTGATCGCCGATGCGGGCCGGATTACCCCGACGATCCTGATGAACGACGGGGCGTCGGTGAAGTTCTACGGCGGCGAGATGACCAACGCCGGGGCAAACAACGCCTCGCTGGTCGATGCGGACGGCACGGGAACTTATTCGCTAGAGTTTCATGGCTCGCGGCTGGCGCTGACCGGGGGGACCGGGATACTGTTCGACGCCAACGGGTTCAACCACACTCTGACGTCCCTGTTAAACGGATGCGAAATGATCGTCCCGGCTGGTGGGACGGGGATCGACGTTGGCGGAACGATCGGGACGACCGTTGTTTCGGTTGTGGGCGGCCGAATCACCGGAGGCGGCAACCAGCTTGTGCGTGCCAGCCAAACACTCAACGTCTCGAACCTGCAATATGATCCGGCCAAGACGAGCGGCACGATCACGCATCCGGGAGGCTCGCCGATCTTCCATCTTACGGCAGCGCAGATCTCGGCTCTGCCTAGCGGGCATGGGCTGCGGGCGGTGTTCGACACGACCGCCAACAAGCTGCAAGCCTGGAACGGTTCTGCATTCGAGAATGTGCATTAGGGGCATTGAAATATGGCCGACGAACTGCAATACGATGGCACGAAGGGGGCCGGCACGGTTCTGTGCATGCTGTGTCAGGGCGCCCCGCGTTGGAACGGCTCGGCAGTGGTCGCGCGGTCGTCGATTCTCGATGCCAACTGGACCACGGGCATGGTCACCTGCACCGAAGAACTCACCGCAGACGGAACGCCGACAGGCCACTTCGTCGGCGACGTTCCCGCGGGAATGACCGACGACAAGGACATCGACGCCTATTACTTCGAGTCGGCCACGCCCGCGCCAGGCGACCCGATCGACGGGCATCAGTTCATTCCGTGGAATGGATCATCGGTCGTGCGACTGAATTCGGTCTCGCTGGCTGCGTCGGGTGCGGACGCGGTGTTGATCGAAAGTGGCATCACCCCGTCGGCGGCCCTGGTCAACGACTCACGCACACAGCTAACTGCGATCAACTTCCGGCAGGCCATTTCGGTATTCGCCGCAGCGCTGGCCGGCAGGATTTCAGGTGTCGACTCGAATAGCCCGGTATGCAAGGCAGCCGGCAAGGCGACCAACCGCATTAGCGCCACGACCGACGCAACCGGCCGAACGGCCGTCAACCTCCAGGTGCCCGACTGATGTTCCCCACTGCCTACTTCCCACGCACGTACTTCCCGATCGGCTACTTCCCTGGGTTCGTCTTGATGCACTTCACTACCGGCGACTACCTCGCGCCAGACCCGCCACCGGATTTCCTGACGCCCGACGACCCGATTGACTACCTGTACCCATGACCGCGACTGCGAAGCAAATCCGAACAAAGACGGTCGCCGAGGTTCTCGTCCCGAGTTTCGGCTTTGCCAACAAGCTGGGCACGTCGGGTGCGCTGCTGACCGGAACGCCGACGGTAACCAGCACACCAAGCGGCCTGACGATCAATTCGATATCGATCAACTCAACAGCGCTCACTATTGCAGGCGTGTCGCACGCGGTTGGCCAGGCCGTGCAATGCATGGTCAGCGGCGGCACTGCCGGCACGTACACGTTGACCTGCACGGTGCAGACGGACAACGGCCAGACGTTGCAGCTTTACGCGACGCTCCTCGTCGAGGCATAGGAATAGCCATTGCCCAACAAGCCGCCGGCCCACGATTCCGGCAGACGCAAACGAACGAAGTCCGATGAGTACGAGGCGATGCGTCCGTCGTCGCGTCAACGCGGATACACAAGCGATTGGGACAAATACTCACGATGGTTTCTAAGACAACCGCAAAACATATTCTGCCGTCGCTGCAAGGCGAACGGCCGACTGGTCCGCTCACGATGCACGGACCACATCAAGCCGGCGCGATACTTTCCCGAGTTGTTCTGGGATCAAGACAACCATCAGCCGCTGTGCGTTGCGTGCAACACGGCGAAGGGACGCGAGGACGCCGCCAGGTACGGCGACGCGCGACCGGGGGCGGGTCAGAAACCTACGGCGTGACGCTGCGAACCGGTCGCCAAAGCGCACGCATTTTTTGACAAAACGAAACGGGGGGAGGGCATGCCGGATCTCTGGCAATCGAAAATCGTCGGGCACGACCGTGTTGCGCCCGATCAGCTCGTCGCCCACCCCATGAATTTCCGGCGTCATCCGGCGCGTCAACGGGAAGCGTTGCGCGGCGCGATTGCGGAGGTGGGTTTCGTCCGTTCGGTCACGGTCAACAAACAGACCGGCAATATCGTCGATGGTCACGCTCGAGTCGTCGAGGCCATCGAGACGGGTCAGCCAACGATCGACGTCGAGTACGTCGACCTAACGCCAGCCGAGGAGGCAATGGCGCTAGCGACATTCGACGCGATCGGTCAACTGGCGACGGTTGACGCGGGGTCGCTCGACGCGCTGCTGAAAGACGTGCGAGCCACGAGCGACGTTTTGCAGTCGATGATCAACGACGTGGCAACCGACGCGGGACTCGACCCGCCCGACTTCCAACCCGCAAGCGAGGACGCACAGTCGCGGCTCGACCGCAAGGCGTCCGTAGTCTGCCCGGAATGCAAGCATGAGTTTACGCCTTGATTGGTGCGACGCGAGGGCGGCCCGCTATGCCTGTGCGAAGTGGCACTACAGCGGCAAGCCCCCGGCGTTCAAGACATCACGAATCGGTGTGTGGGAAGATGGCCAGTTCATCGGCGCCGTGATCTTCGGCTGCGGGGCATCGCCGCAGATCGAGTGCCCGTTCGGCGTTGGCCACTTCGAGATTTGCGAGCTGTGCCGGGTGGCGCTACGGGACCATCGGACGTCGGTGACCAGGATCGTGGCCATTGCCCTACGAATGCTCAAGCGCCAGTCGCCAGGCATTCGGATCGTCGTGAGCTACGCCGATACCGCGCAGGGGCACGTCGGCGTTATTTACCAGGCCGGCAATTGGTACTACTTGGGCGCGTCGGAATTCCATGCGTTCGTCATCAATGGCAAAGTCGTGCATCCGCGGACGCAGGGTCAGCGGTACGGGTACGGCGGCCAGTCGGTGGCGTGGATGCGCGAAAACCTGGACCCGAACGCCAAGCGAGTCAAGGTACCCGGCAAGCACAAGTACGCGATCGCGTTTGACCGCGAAGCCCGGGCGATACTCCAGCGTATGTCCAAACCCTACCCGAAGCGCGCCGGAAGCATAGCTGGCGATGCGTCGCCCCACCAGGGCGAACAGGGCGGTTCGACTCCGACCCCGGCGCTTTTGACATCCGAGTGAGGCCGATCGTGGTCACAGGACGAAAACCGAAGCCAACCGTTTTGAAGGTGCTGCACGGCGACCGAAAGGACCGCATCAACCAGGACGAGCCGGCCGTCGCTTCCGAGATCCCCGAGTGCCCTGAGCACTTGGACGAGCTCGCCCGGGAGGAGTGGGATCGGCTGTCGGTCGAACTGAACGACGTCGGCTTGCTCACGAAGATCGACAGACACATGCTGGCGACGTTCTGCGTCACCTGGTCCCGGTGGGTCCGCGCAGAGCGTGACGTGCAGAAGTACGGCGAACTTCTGATCAACAAGGAGAAGGGCACCGTCTACACTAACCCCCAGGTGTACGTCGCGAATCGGGCAATCAAACAACTCCAATCTCTCGGCGCCGAGTTCGGTATGAGCCCGAGTAGCCGAACGCGGGTTGCGGCCACGTCCAAGCCCAAACGGGGAATCGCGACACGGAAGCGGGCATGAGAATCGATGCTGTCACAAAACGCTGGATCCGAAACGCCTCTGACGAGAAGGCCGCGGCGAACGGCTGCAAATTCGACGAGGAGCGCGGGCAGTGGGTTGTCGACTGGATGGCGACCTATCTGCGGCTCTACGAAGGTGAGCAAGCCGGCGAGCCGTTCGAGTCCCGCGACTGGCAATACGATTGCACCATGCGACTGTTCGGCTGGGTGCGCGAATCGCCGAAGTGGAAACGCTCGGTGCGGCGGTTCAAGCGCGCGAGTATCTGGAAACCCAAGAAGCAAAAGAAGTCGCCCCAACTGGCGGCCTGGGGTTTGTATCTGCTGTGTGCCGACGGCGAGCAAGGGCAGAAGGTCTTTTGCTGCGGGAAGGATGCAATGCAGGTCCGCGAAAACGTCGCGCTGCATGTGCTGGAAATGGTGCTCGCGTCCGACGAGTTGCTGGCCGAATGCCATATCAATCGCAACCTAATGAAGATCACCCACGAGCCCAGCCGGTCGGTCTTGATGCCGCTCAGTTCAAACGACGTGAATGCCCAGAAAGCGAAGGAAGGAATCAACGGGTGCGTGCTGGTCGACGAAACACACGTCGTCGACCGCGGCTTCATGAACCGCGTAGAACGTGCCGGCATCAGCCGAAGCGAACCGTTACACATCGAGGTATCGTCGGCCGGCAACGAACCGCAGTCATACGGGTATCAGCAGTACGAGTACGGCAAACGGGTCGAGAGCGGCGAGCACGAGGACCAGTCATTCTTGTTCGATTGCCACGAAGCGCCGCAGGACTTGAGCGACGAGGACCTGCACGCCGATCCGGTCAAGTGGGGAAAGATCGCAAACCCGAGTTGGGGCCACACGATCGACGAGGAGGAGTTCCTTGACGACTACAACCGCTCGCGCGTTTCGCTCGCGACGTTCGCGGATTTCAAGATGTATCGGCTCGACATCTGGCAAACAGCAAGCAACCCGGCAATCCGCAAGGAGGACTGGGCGGCGTGTTTCGAGCAGTTTGACCTGTCGGAACTCGACGGCTGCGAGTGCTATGGCGCCATCGATCTTGGCTTCACGCGCGATAGTACGTCGCTACAGCTTTGGTTCCCGTGGGATGGTGATGACGACCAACAGCACTACCGGCTTCTGTCCTGGTTCTGGATTCCCGAGGAGGTCACTCGCCGCGAAGCGAAGAACGTCGATTGGCTGGCCTGGGGTCAGCGTGGGGACGTGAAGATCACGACCGGCAACACGGCCGACTTTCCGCTGATCAGAAACGAAATCGTCGCACTGTCCGAGCGGTACAGCATCCTGCAACTGAACTACGATCCACGCTTCGCCGAAGTGCTGGCCCTCCAATTGCAGGACGAACACGGCATCCACGTCTGTAGCTTCCAGCAGTCGGCACAGAAGCTCAACGAGCCATCGCGGTCATTCGAGAAACTCATCCTGGATCGCCGCGTCCGACACCCGGGCAACCTGGTGATGGGCTGGCAGGTGGGGAACCTGACTTGGCGCGAGTACGGACAACTCAGGCTTCCGTCGAAGCCGAAGCGGAACCCATTGGCGCGGATCGATGGCCCGGCCGCCGCGATCATGGGGTTGGCCGCCGCGGAGATTCCCGACTCCGACGACGACGCAGGTTGGTACGAGAAGGGCGAGATGACCGGGCAGACGAATGCGAGGCGCGAGCATGAAGCCAGTACGTAAGGCCGTCGCACGAACGCTGACGACGGCCATCACCGCACTACGAACCAATATGCGATCGATCATCGCGACTATCGCCTTGGCGGCCGTCGCAGTCGGGTTGTGGATGGAACGGCCGTCACTGGCCCTGATCATCCCCGGCGGCGTGGTATTCGCGCTGTTGGCGTGGTCGCATGCAAGAGGAGCGACGGAAGATGCTTGACCTGCTCTTAGGCAGCCCTGGTGCGTTGTCACGACGATCGGCCAACGAGTGGACGCCGATCAATCCCGGGCACCGCGTGCCGCGTATGCGGACGCAGGCCGGCACCGTCGTCGACGCCGACCTCGCGCTGACGTATGCGGCCGTGTGGGCCGCGACGCGGCTACTGGCGGAAACCACGGCCGGCTTGCCGTTGAACGTGTACGAGCGCGACGGAAGCGACCGACACCTTGCGGCCGACTTGCCGCTATACGATCTGGTCCACACGCAGGCGAACGAGAAGATCGGCAGCGGCGTGTTTCGGGAAGGCCGGACCATGCACCAGGTGAACTGGGGCAACGGTTTCGCGGAAATCGAGCGCAACGGGAACAACGACCCGATCGCGATGCACCCGATCCATCCGAGCCGCTTGTATCCAGCAACGGCGGACAAGAAGGCCCTGGGGTTTGCGTACGATGTCCGCAACAACGACGGATCGTTGGTGTCGATGCGGGCCAGCGAAATCCTGCACGTCCCGGGCACGCTGTCCGAAGATGGAATCTGGGGCAAAGGCGTCATCCAGCACGCGCGAGAATCAATCGGCTTCGGCATTGCGACGGAGCGCCACGGTTCCACCTACTTCGGCACGGGGGCGCAGCCAAAGGGCGTGTTGACGGCTCCGCACTTGAGCGACCGGGAGAAGCGGGCCGACTTCCGGGAGGAGTGGAAGCTCGTGCACGGCAGTCCCGACAGCAACGAGATTGCCATCCTGCCGGTCAATTCCAAGTTCACGCCGATCACGATTTCCAACGAGGATTCGCAGTTCCTTCAGACGCGCAAGCACAACGATATCGTCATCGCCCAGTGGTACCGGGTGCCGCCGCACATGCTGGGGAATCTCGACAAGGCGACGTTCTCCAACATCGAGCACCAACAACTCGAGTTCGTCATCTACAGCCTGTTCCCGTGGGTGAAGCGTTGGGAGGAGCAGGCAAACCTCAAGCTGCTGTCCCGCGAGCAGCGACGCACCTACTTCATCGAGCACAACTTCGAGGGACTACTGCGCGGCGATATCAAGACGCGCATGGATGCGTACCAGACCGCACTACAAAACGGCATTCTGACGATCAACGAAGTCCGCCGCTTGGAGAATCGCAACGGGATCGGTCCGGCCGGCGACCAGCACTACGTGCAGTTGAACATGACGACGGCCGAACGGATGCTCCAGGAACCGGACGCCGCGCGGATTTCTTCGACGCAGGTAGCGGTTCCCGGCCGGATTGGAGTGTCCGACGTTCGCGCGCTGATCGAGGGCCCAGTCGCGTCCGGTGCCGAACCAACAACCGACGACCGATCCCGGGTGCGACCGATCATGCACGAGACCCTGTCACGGATGTTCCGCAAGGAAGCCAACGCGGTGCGACGTGCGATCGGCAAAACGTCGATCGACTTCACGGCCTGGCTGTCCGAGTTCCACGCCAAGCATCGGGGTACGATTGCCGAAGCGCTTGGACCGGTGGTGTCGGCGTTTCCGGGGGCGATGCTCTCCGAGGACATCAGCACGCCCCAGCAGATCGCGGCGCTTTGCGCGGCCACGTCGGCGACGGTCCTCAACGTCGCCTTCAACACGGACACTCCAGAACAGATGGCCAATCGGCTGGACGCTTGGGACACCGACATGGCCACATTGATCACCAGCCAAGCTCTCGGAGACAACGAGCATGATGAGCGAAAACACGATTCAACTGCTTGACCCAGCGTACTTCTCGGCCGTGCGCGACACGCTGAGGAATTGCGTAGCGCCGACGCCGGAGGCGTTGTCGGCTGCACGGGAAGTCCAGCGAAAGAACCTCCGTCAGGTAAAGGGCCGTGTCGCCGTGGTGCCGGTCCACGGTTATATCGAACAGCACATGAGCGGCTTGGGTTATTATCTCGGCGGCACGTCAACCGACCTGCTTTCGGCGTGGATGGATGCGCTGACGACGAACGGCGATGTCGAAACCATCGTCTTGGACTTCGACACCCCGGGCGGGATCAGCTACGGCGTCGAGGAAATGGCCGACCAGATTTTCGCCGCACGCAGCGCGAAGCAGATCATCGGCGTCGCCAACAGCATGGCGGCCAGTGCAGGATACTGGCTGTTAGCAGCCTGCGATCAGTGCTACGTGACGCCCGGCGGCGACGTCGGCAGCGTGGGCGTCTATTCGATGCATGTCGACTATTCGGGCGCCTTGGAGCAAGAGGGCGTCAAGGTCGAGTTCACCAAGGCCGGCAAGTTCAAGACCGAAGGCAACCCGTACGAACCGCTCACGGACGAAGCGCGCAGTCACATCCAGGAGGCCGTCGACGACACCTACACGGCGTTCGTCAAGGCCGTGGCCCGCAATCGCGGCCGGTCGACGTCCGAGGTCCGCAACGGTTTCGGCGAAGGCCGGACGCTGACGGCTGCCCGTGCGGTTTCCGCCGGCATGGTGGACAAGGTGATGTCGTTGCGGGAGGTGCTGGGCAAGTTGATGGGCAACAACTCGTCGGCCGATCAAGCCAGTACGCAGGTACTCCGCATGCGCCAGCAGTTGCGAAAGTGGCGGACTACCCGCGCGGCCGGCTAACCCGCTGCGTAGCCTTACATCAGTTTCGGGCGATACTCGCTTGCTGCTAAAAGGCAGAAGGCGTAAAAACTACGTAGACAATTTGCACGCCACCGTGTGGCGAGGTCGGCCAGCCGTTGCTGTGCCGCAAGTCGCACGTTGATACGTAGCATTCTCAAAAGCGCCGTCGCGCCGCGAAGTGTTACGGGCAACTTACCCGCACAACCATTGTGCCGGTCGGTCCCGTTCGCGGCGTTTTTCTTTGCGCTTCCCACTGGGCTCCCGCCGGCCGACATCCCTCGGGGAGATCCACGTGGACGAGCTAGAAAAACTGTTGGCCGAGTTGACGGCCCACGACGAGAAGATCGACGCCCTGTTGCAGAACGATCAGTTGACCGACGAGCAACGTGCGGAACACGACAAGCTCGTCGCCGACCGCGAAACCCTCACCGGCAAGATCGCTACCGAACGCGCCCGCCTTGAACGGGCGGAAGAGCGGCGGAAGCTGGCCGACGAGGCGGACCGGCTGAAGCGTGGTTTGGGTGCTGGCGGTGGCCGCAAGACCGACGCCGACAACCCGCCCGACGGCGACATCTCGGGCAACCAGGCCGCCGACTTCCGCGTCCCGGCCACCGTCCGGCGCTACGGCACGCTGCAACATTTCTCGGGCACGGTCAACGGCCAGGCCCCCGACGTCCGCGCCTACCGGTTCGGCATGTGGGCGCTGGCTCAACTGTCGCGGCACATGTCGCAACACTATCGGTTCCAGGAGGCGCTCGACTTCTACGATCGCAACGCTGCCGTGTGGGCGACCGCGCACCAGTCGAACAACTCGACCGGCGCCCACAACACGATTCCCACGGAGTTCGGGACGGACATGATCATCCAGCGTGAACGGTATTCCGTTGCACGCCGACTGTTCATGCAGGTGCCGATGACGAGCGATACCCGCAGCGACCCGCGGGAAGAGGACGGCCTGACGGCATTCTTCGTCGGCGAAGGCCAGCAGGGCACAGAGTCCAACGCCAAGGTCGACAACGTCAAGCTGACGGCGAAGGACCTGATGACCGTCGCCCGAATCAGCCGTCAGGTCAACGCTGACTCCGTTGTTAGCTGGGCTGACTACCTGCTCGGCGCGATCAACCAGGCGTTCGGCCACAAAGAGGATCTGTGTGCGTTCATCGGCGATGCCACAAGCACCTATGGCCACATCATGGGTGCGGCCACCAAGCTGCAAGACGTTGACGGCTCCGGCACCGACAGTTACGGCCTGGTCACCGGTGCGGGCAACCTCTACAGCGAACTGACGCTGGCCAACTTCGGCAGCGTCGTCGGCATCCTTCCGCAATTCGCGGACACTCCGAACGCCGCTTGGGTTTGCCACAAGTCGTTCTATCACTCGGTGATGGTACCGCTTGAGGAGGCCGCCGGCGGCACGTCGAAGTCGGAAATCAGCGCCGGCGACCGTCGGCCGCGTCCACTGTTCAAGGGGTATCCGGTCGAGTTCTCGCAGGTAATGCCGTCGACCGAAGCCAACAGCCAGGTCTGCGCGTTGCTCGGCGACTTCTCGCAGGGTGCCGAATTCGGCGACCGCCAGCAGGAGGAGATCACCTTCAGCGAACACGCCACGATCAACGGAGAGAACGTGTTCGAGCGAAACCAGATCGCGGTCCGCGGTACTGAGCGATTCGACATCAACGTGTTCAGCGTCGGCACGGCCGCCAAGGCCGGAGCGATCGTCGGACTACAGACCGCCGCGAGCTAGTCGACGTTGACCTAGCGCGTAGCGATCACCAACACGCAACCAATCCGATAGGAACCTCAAACAATGAACGAAGCACTTAACCGCAAAATCGTGGCGATCACGTCTCCCGGGGCGATTGTCGACGATGCGAGCTGGACCACCAACGAAGTGGACACCGCCGAATGGGACCAGCTCGAGATCATCGTCCAGCTTGGTTCCATCGACGCCACGATGGCGGCCCTTGCGGCTACCGAATCCGATACGTCGGGCTCGGGCCATGGGAACATCACCGGCGCGATCTTCGGCACGAGCAACAACGACGCCGACGCGGTGTCGTCGCTACCCGGCGCCACGGACGACAACAAGGTGTACTCGATCCTGATCGATCTGCGTGCCCGCAAGCGGTACATCGACTTGACGGCCACGGCCGGCAACGGCGCGGCCGGTACCTACATGTCGGCTATCGGCATCCTGTCGCGCGGCAAGATCGGGCCGAACACCGCAGTGGAATCCGGCTACGCCCAGCGACTCATCGTCTAGGGAGCCGGAACGTGAACACGGCAACCGAACCTAAGCCGCGAATCCGATTTCTTCGCCAATGGCACGGCTACGCTCCGGGCAGCACATCCGACTCGCTCGGCCGGGGCGTGGCTACGCTGTTGGTCCAGCGCGGGATTTGCCAGTGGGGTGCCCCGCTGACCAGCCACGTGCAGCGATCGCGCGGCCGGCGAAGCCAGAAGGAATAGCCCTTGGGCGTGCTGAACATGCAGCCGACGTTCGCAACTCGAATGACCGGTCCGGTAGCGGTGGTCACCGCCGCCACCGCGCTGCCGGTCACTCTGAGCGAGGCCAAGGACCAGGCCATCGTGACGATCGACGACGACGATCAAGCGCTGTTCCGCAAGATCAAGGCGGCAACCGGGTACTGCGAGCGGATGCTCGGCGTGCAGTTCATGACCGCCACCTACGATGTGCCGATCCGCGGTTGGTGGGGCGACCTGCTGCGACTGCCACGCCAGCCGTTGCAGTCGGTGGTTTGGCTCAAGTACTACGATCCGGCGGGAACGCTGACGGAGTTGGATTCGAGTAAGTACATCGTCAACACGCCGCAGGCTTCCCCGGGGTACATCGAGCGAGCGCCAACCGCTTCTTGGCCGAACACCGACGACCGGCACTACCCGATCACCTGTCGGTTCATCTCGGGATACGCGAGCGAGGCGCTTGTGCCGGAGCTCGTCAAAGAAGCTGTGCTGATGGTGGTCGCTCACTTCTACGAGAACCGCGAAGCGGTACTGACTGGAACCATCGCCAAGGAAATCGACATCGGCGTCGAGGCGTTGCTCAGCGCTGAATTCTCAGGAGGGTATGCCTGATGCCAAGGGGCGTGAACTACATCCGAGTACCGGCCGCGATTTCAAAGGGAGATATCGCGAAGTTCGCCGCGGTCAAAGGGCTCGTCAATCAAGAGCGGGTCGTGATTGGTGGCATTGGCTTTCAAAGCCGGTCCCTGCGCTTTGAGACGTTCGCCGGCGCCCGCCAGTCCGACGGGCTGTACCACGGCGAGTATCTGTTTGTCGTCGTCGCTCCACTCGTGACGGCTACGGCCTGCGACTTCCTGGCCAGCATCCCGGGTCTGGCTGGGCCCGTCGAGCAAGACGCCCCGGATACTGGCGAACCTGACATCGATCCGAACGCGGATCAGGAGAGCGAATAGACGATGGCCTTCACACACGCAGTCACAGTGGGCGTGCAACCGTCCGGCGGTGGTGTTTCCCGCACAGCTTCGTATAGCGCGTCGAGCGAACTGGCGATGACCGAAACCATCGCCGACAGCTCGACGGACTACGAGATCACGACGTCGATCGATGTGTCGGCGGTTAAGTCGTTCTACGTGGTCAGCGATCGCGCCGTGACGCTGGAAACCAACAGCGGAAGTTCGCCGGCCGACACCATCAGCCTCAAGGCCGGCATCCCGTACATCTGGAACACGGACAGCTACGACACGTTCAAGCTGGGCACGGACGTTACGGCGATCTTCATCACCAACGCGAGCGGCGGCACGGCGACGCTTGAACTCCGCTGCATTCAAGATGCGACACCGTAATGCGAGCCGGAAAACTTCGTCACCCGATCACGATCGAACAACCATCAGACAGCCGCGGGGCCACCTTCGGCCAGGCGAAACTAACGTGGACCGTATTCAAGCGAACCCGCGCGTCGATCGATCCTCTCAGCGGCAAAGAGGAGATCGGCACCGACCAGGTGCAGGCTGGGGTGACGCACGCTATCGAAATGCGCTACCTGCCCGGCGTCACGCCTCGGATGCGCATCCTGTTCGGCTCGCGCGTGTTCAGCATTGTTTCGGTGCTGGACAAGATGGAGCGCAACCGGGAGTTGAAGCTGTTGTGCATGGAGGAACTGTAGGTGGCGAAGGGAGCCTACAACCCGCAGCGTCCCGGCCTACGCATCGAACTGCGTGGCGCCGATGCCCTGAGCAATGCCCTGCTAGAGCTACCGCGCGGCCTGCGCAATTCGGCTCTCCGCAAGGCGATCAACAAGGCGGGCCGCGTCATGGTTCCGCCTTTGCGTCGTGCCACGCCACGCAGCCGCAAGGGCGCCAAGAGCCGGTCGGCTGCCGCCCGGAATCCGCCGGGCACACTGCGCAAGTCAACCGGCATCGTTCTGCGGAAGTACAAGGGCGGGCTGATCCAGGCGGCGTACATCGGGCATCGCTGGCCGAAGGGTGCGGCCGCTCACCTTGTCGAGGGCGGGTCGAAGCAACGACGAACACGACGCGGACACAACCGCGGCATCATGCCGAAGGCGCGATTCTTCCGGCCGGTCTACGACACCTATCGCAACAAGATGTACAGCACGATGCGCGAGGAATTGGCCAAGGCCATCGAGCAGGCGCGGCAGAAGGCGGCGATGAAGGCGCTCAAAAAATCCGTTGCGAAAGGTTGATCCGTGGCGCGACCTGAACAGTGGTTGTACGAGCGACTGAAGGACTACACCGATGTTACCGATATCATCGGCCAGAACGTCTACCCGCAATTCGCTCCGCAGGAGCTCGACCCGCCGTTCGTGACGTTCACGCTGCGGTCAACAGATCGAACGTACAACACCAAGAAGCAGGACGGGGTGCCCAGAAGCACGTTTGACGTCAATTGCTGGTCCGAGGACTTCGACGAGTTGGTGACACTGGCCGACGCCGTGCGGACGGCTGTCGACGGCTACCGGGTCGACGACGAGACGCACAAGATTCGCAGGGTGTTCATCGACGACGAAACCGACATCCCTGATCCGGCCGAATGGGGATTTGAGGAACCGACCTACGGGCGGCAATTCGTGCTGGTGGTCAGCCACGTCGAAACCGTACCGAACTACACGTAGGAGCAACTGCAATGGCAGATGAAGGCTTTGGCGTATCCGTAGCATTTCAGTCCGGGTTCTTGGCCGAGATTCTATCGGTCAATTGGGACGGGTTGGAACGCGGCGACATTCCATCGACGCACGCCGGCACGGCCGGGGGCTGGATGACGTTCATTCCATCGGACTTGAAGAATCCCGGCGAGTTGACCGTCGAGTTGCAGTTCAACCCAGACGACAGCCCGCCGATCGACCAGCCGGCGGAAACCATCACCGTCGCGCTCCCGATTCCAGCCGGGGGCAGCACGGCGGCCACATGGGCGTGTAGCGGCTACATGAAGTCGATGAGCGCCGCGATCCCGCACGACGACAAGATGACCGCAAGTGCCGTGTTGAAGTTCAGCGGTCAGCCGACATTCACGCCAGGAACCTAAAACAATGAGCCTACTGGAGAAAATCAGGAAAGCCCACGGCCCCAAGACGTTCACCGTCGAAATCCCCGAGTGGTCGGAAAACGACGAGCCGTTGCAGGTGCCGGCGCGGCGGTTCGGCGCACAGGACTACATCGAGCTGAGCAACCGCAAGCCGGAAGAGGACGAAGACCGCGAGACGTTCGAGTGCATGGTGTTCGTCATACAGCGATCCCTGATCAACGAGGACGGATCGCAACTACTCGACGACGACGATCTGTACCTGCTGCGTGACAATCCGACGCTGGTGGCCCGGGTGGGCAAAGAGCTTTTCGAGCGGAACAACCTAGGCAAGGGCAGACCAAAAAACTCCGCGAGCAGCCCGTAAGACGCTTCGCCTTCCGGCTGTGCCTTGCGCTTGGCTGCCCGCACCCAGACTACTTGCCGTTGGACGCCGACCAGTTTCTCGACTGGCTCGAGTATTGGGAGTGCGAGCCTTTCGGCGACGAGTGGCGCCAGACGGCGCTATTGGCGTTCCTGGAATCCAAACAACTCAAACTTCGCCGCAAGCTGACGATTGACGACTTCCTGCCCGTACGGCCGCGACAGACGAAAGAGCAGATTCAAGCCAGCCTGCAACTATTCTTCAAGGGACTAGCCGCTCATGGCGCGCAACACGATCGGCAGCATGACGGCGGTGGTCCGGGCGACAGCGGGCCAGTTCAAGGGTGACATCGACGACATCCGGGGCGACGTCAACCGGTTGAAGGGCGCCGTCAGCGCGCCCGCCCCGCAGGGCGGCATGATGTCGATGTTCGCGGCCGGCGGTGCCATCGGCGCCGGCATCGCGGCGGCCCAAGGTCTGATTTCCGGGCTCACCGGAACCGTCCGCAAGTTCTTCGACACCATCTCGGAAATGGAGAACTTGGGCGACTTCGCTTCGCAGATCGGTGCGACGGCCGAAGAGGTCAGCGGCCTGCGCTTCGCCGCCGAGCAGATGGGCAGTTCGTCCGAAGCGATGGACAAGGCCCTGGAAAAGATGGTCGTGCGCATCGGCGAAGCACGCGGCGGGGCCAAGGAAACCCGCGACGCCTTCGAGTCGCTGGGCGTCGATGTCGATCAGCTTGCCAATATGTCGGCCGGCGACGCGCTGAAAGTGCTGGCCGACGGCTTCAAGAATGTTGCGAATCCGGCGGACCAGGCCGCCTTGGCCACAGACATCTTCGGGCGCAGCAGCCTCGATCTGGTCAACGTGCTGAATCAGGGCAGTGCCGGTATCGACCAGATGATTGACCGTGGCAAGGAACTGGGGGCCGTGCTGGGCGATGAAGATGTCGCCGCCGCATCCGAAGCCAGCCTGGCCATCAAGGAAATGAAAGCAGCCTGGCAAGGGTTGTGGAACCAACTGACGATCGCCGTCGTGCCGGCGCTGAAGTTTGTCGTCGAAGCATTAACCGAGGTATTCGCCTGGATCAACAAGACAATCGAAGCGATCCGCGAAGCACTCGAGTGGCTCGGTTTGCTGGAGAGAACAACCGCGAAGATCGAAGCGCCCAAGGTATCCGGCTCGTCGGTGTTGGCCGACCTCAAGGCCCAGCAAAAGGCGGCGGCGGACTTGGCCAAACAGCAGGCCGATCAAGAGAAGAGCGCCGAACGTGCCCTCGATGCGATGATGCGTCGCGGCCAGCAGTTGGCCGACAGCCTGCGGACACCGTTCGAGATCTTCGAGGACACGCTGGCCGACCTGCGCAAACTGCTGGACGTCAACGCGATCGACCTCAAGACCTACCAGCGGGCCATCGAGCAGGCCAAGGACACGTTGGACAAGTCCCGTGTCACGTCCGAGAAGTTCGAGCCGACGCAAGGCGTGGCAGCCTTGGAGTCCGGCACCACGGCGGCATTCTCCGCGATCCAGGCGGCGACCCGTGGACAGATGGACGAACGGCGGAAGGCCGAACAGCAGCGGGAAGAGTTGATCGTAAAGCAGCAAGAACAGATTCAAGAGATGAAGCTGCTGCGTGAGGCGATGGTACGCGGACGCGGAAGCATTCAGGCAGCGAACATCTAATGGCCGTCAAGCTCCCAATCACGATGCTCAACGCTGGCATGACCAGCACACAGGATGCCGAGCAGCGCACCTACGCCGCGCAGTGGTTGGTCGAGACGACCGACTCGGCCGACAACCAGGTTGTCGTGGCCAACGCGCTACGCGGCTATCTGGGCCAGCCGTGGGCAGGCTTCGGCAACGGGCAGGACTTGGAGGCGATCTGCGTTTCGATTACCCCGTCGCGCGTTCCCGACTCGACGAAGTTCTGGATCGTCCAAGGCAAATGGGAAACGCCGCAGCGTGAGGACCAGTCGGACGACAACGGCAACCCAACAGACAACCCTCTCGACTGGCGCGATCGGGTGGAGGTCGGTAGCGCGAAGTTCACCGTGCCGGTGGAAAGCGCGAAGCTGATCACGGACCTGGCAGGCGTCGGGCGTCCGGCCAATAGCGAAGGGCCGGTGATCGCGGCGTCGGGTGAAGTACTGGACCCGCCCTTGGAAAAGGAGGAAGCCTACCGCATCTATCGCATCACGCGAATGATGAAGAACTTCCCGGCCGAACAACTCGACGAGTACGAGAACGCGGTGAACAGCGACGTCGTGACGCTGGTCAAGGACGGACTGAAACGCACTTTCCAGAAGTACACGTTGAAGATGGAGCCGGCCACCAGCGCCCTGCAATACCATCGCCGCGACGACGGCTCGGAAATCTTCTACTGGGCCGTGCCCTACGAAGTCCACCACAAGAAAAGCGGTTGGCGACGAAAGATTCTCAACATGGGGCACCACCGTCGGGCGACGGCCGGCGATCCCGACGGACGCGGCGGAACAATCTCCAACAGCGACTTGCTGAATGGTCAACCGCACATGCGGCGCGTGGTCGACGCCGACGACAACCCGATGGGCAAGGTGATGCTCGACCTGGACGGGCAACCCCTGGCGATGGGTGCCGATCCGGTCTACCTGACGTATGCGGTCCACGACGAGCTACCGTTCAAGAAGCTAGGAATCTGGGGGAAGAAACGTGGCCAATAAACTCTGGCTCGGAAACGACAGCGGCAACGAAGGCGACTTGAACGTCGCGGCCAACTACACGCCCAGCGGCGTGCCGGCCGCCGGCGACAATCTGCTATTCCCGGCCGGCGCCCCGGCAGTGACGGGCAGCCTGACGGCACTGAACAACTCGACTCTTTCCGGCGCCCTGGGCGTCGTGCAATTCGCAGAGGGCTTTGCTAACGCGGTCGCGAGCTCGACGGAGAACATGCAGTTCAGTTGCTCGCGGCTGGACTTCGCGGGCAGCGGCGTGGCGTATCTCGACATCGAGGCCTCGGCCATCGGTCCCGAGATCCGCAAGACGGCCCCGGCGCAGGCCGGTTCCTACGGCTTGTACCTGATCGGCTCGGCGATGACGACGCTGAACCTCATCGGCGGTTCGGTGGCGATTGCCGGCCGGATCACGGAAACCGCCACCGTCGCGACGATCCGCATCGTGGGCGATAGCGCGCGGGTGCTGATCGGCAGCGGCGTGTCGCTGACCACGCTCTACCAGACAGAAGGCGAGTCTCTGTTGCACGCGGCGGCGACGACCGTGACCGTCTACGGCGGCACGTTCCGCTCGTTCGAGGTCGGTGCGATCACCACGCTCAATGTCTACGGGGGCAACGCTTTCCCCGAGAGTACGGGTTTGCTCACCACGTGCAACTGCGAGGGTGGCACGACGGACTTCACTGGCAGCGGCGATGCGCGCACCGTGACGAACCTCAAGCAGAACCCAGGCGCCGCGCTGATCTACGATCCGAACGTGCTGACGGCCACGAACCTGGTCGCCCCGGGCCATCCGATCAGCCTGACGTCTGAACCGGCATGATATGGCGCGCGACTACACACTCTCTGAAGCTTCCGTCCGCAAGCTTCGCGAGGACCACAACCGGCTGGCACAGCAGGTGTGGAACTTGCAGCGGCAACTCGGCTCGGCCGAGCCGCAGGGGCACCGTCGTGACAGCTACATCGGCAAGCCGCAGACGTCGGTTACTGCACGCAGCGGCAACACGCCAGGAACCGGCTTTGTCGACCTGTGGGAACTGAACCACTCCACGGGCATCCTAGCAGCGACGGCCCGCAGCCAGCCGGTCTACAACCTGACGGAGACCGCCTACACGTCGACCGATCTTTTCGGACTACACAAGATTCGTGGCCGGTTGTTCATCGTCGGCGGAGGCGGAGAGGGCGGCGACGGTGGCACGAATGTCGTGAAAGTCACTTCGTCGCAGCCGGACGAGACTGGGTATTGGCAGGGGCGAGTGGTCACTGCCGCAATTGCCGACCCAACGTACTGTAGCTTTCCGGGGGCCGGGTCAAGTGACTGCAAACTGCATGTCTTGAATCTGGATGGGGGGACTTGCGACACATTCGCTGTCCATGAACGAGTGCCCCTTCGAGTCGGCGACCATTACATCGCGCATTATCTGTACGATTCTGAGGGTCTTCCCGTCTACGCGATCCGCTGGACGGCGCGGCACGATGTCATTGAGGGCTACGTGTACTCTGCGTTCAATCGCCAAACCCAGACTTTCTTGGTCTCGGTTTCTGTGAGCTACACGAATGCCAGATTTGCGGGGCAAGTTGTAGAGGTCCGCAATTTCGTTCGCGGCCCAACGGCACCGGCCGATGAACCCTATCTATTTGAAGGTGAGTACGGCGCTGCGGCGCGCGCAACTTTCGACCACCATGCGAACGTCTACCGTGTTGATTGGGTTGAATGCCCACAGCGTTCGCCGGTCGAAGTCTACACGCCCAGCAGCGAGGGAAGCATGGCCGATATGTACGCTGCGGCCGCCGCGGCGGGAATCGCAAACAACTACGGTTACTAAAGGAGGTGTCTCATGGCAGGTGTACGGGTGGTCGCCAATACGGGCGATATTTCATTTGCGACGGCAACCAAAACGATCATGCAGTTGGTCGCGGCGGCGAATCATCGGATCAAGATCGAGCGGATTCGGGTTTCGTTCAAAGGGCAAAGCGGCTCGGAAGCCCCGGTGCTCGTCGAACTGCTACGTCAAAGCACAGCCGGCACGATGACGAGCCTGACGCTCTATAAGGCGAACGACTCGGACGACGAGACGATCCAAACGACCGCCCAGCACACGGCCACGGCCGAGCCGACGGCGGGTGACGTAATTGCATCGCAGCTTGTGCATCCGCAGGCGGGCTATGACTTCGTGTTCCTGCCGGGACGCGAACTGTTCGTCAAAGGCGGCGGTCGGCTGGGCGTGCGCGTCAACACGCCGATGCAAGCCGGCACAATCGATGTGTCTGCCGAGATCGAGGAATAGGGCCGCGCGATGGGGATCGGCGTTCAACCGTGCTGCTGCGGGCCGAAGTCGGCGTTCTTTAACCGGAGGCTTCGTCGAACGACTCGCGTTTCTGGAGAGGACTTTTATCAGTTGGACAAAAACGCTCCCGGAACCTCGCTTGGTGGGGGCTTCGACGTCGAAAACGAGTATTGGTATCACGGCTGGAGAAACTTCATTTCCGGTCAGGGATGGACAATGGCGTTGCGTCGGATCGACTTCAATGGTCGCAATCTGGTCACACTTCAATCCTGGGGTCCGCCGGATCACGGCATGCTCCAGTTCGGTGCTGATCCTACTAGCGACGTCGCTGTGTATGCGACTCAAAAAACGATCACCGTTCCGTCAACCGGGAACGAACAAAAGATCCAGAAAACTGCGTTGGATGGGAGTGGACTGACGACGCTGCACACCTACACGCGGCCGTCCGGGTTGGCCGGTTTTCCGCAGGTGGTTTGCAATTTGATTTGCCCGGTCGGCCAAAACGTCGCCATCACTGGTATCCGGTACGCAACAACTGTCTGGAATGACTATATCTCAATCATTGATCTTACGTCGGGCTCTGAAACGCAGATCGCTAACGACACGGGCACGATTGCCGAAAATCCGAATTACAACTCCGTCGCGTACTACAACGGGCAGGTGTACTACGTGCGGTTCAAGGTTGTTGGCGGCGTGGGCACGTCCACGTTCGGCCGGATCAATCTGGACGGGACTGGAAAGGAGACTCTATTCACAGTTGGGGCGGCGGGCTCAAGCATTTCTGGTCATTCGGTATCAATCGACACGTTTCGGCGTCAGATGTTCTACATCCTGGGGGGCACCGATGCAGACGGGGCAGGTCTGTACCAGCGTGACCTTGACACTGGTTCATCCGAGAAAGTCGTGCTGGGGTCTTTGCTAGGGCCGATTGGGCTCGGCCTTGCGTCATGGCACGAGGTCTACCAGCACTGGCGAAGTACCCGAGACCTGGTGTGGAGTTCCTAGTTTGGCCCTGCGAAGGAGAATCAGGCATGTCGACGATCGACGTTGCGGCGGACGCGACCAAATCTAATCAGAATTGGTCGGCGGATCTCCGATGGCCGCCGTGCGGAGCACGTCGACTTCTTCCCCGTCCACGATGTGATATACGCGGAACGCGACGACTGCCTTCTTGTGGACTTCGGAACTCAGCTCCCCGAGTTGTTTCAACGACTCTAGCGCCTTGACGTTGGCAGGCAGTTGTTGCTGCAAAGACGTCAGGGTGGCCTGGGACTGCTTGAACGAATTGGCGGCCAATGTCTTTGCTCGCACGACGTCCGGTTGCGACATGTTGTTGCCGTACAGGGCCTCAAGTCGTTTGATCTCGGCCCCCCAATGGTTCGTAGCAGCCTGTGCCTGCGGCAGGTTTTGCTGCTGCTTCCGAATCGTCTTCGTGAGTGTGGTGTGCTGGCGTCTCAAGCGCGATAGCTGCCAGGACTGTTCGTCGCCATCGAAGTAGATCATGATTGGTTCGATCCGAACCTTTGGCTGATCACTTCCGCCGAGCAGTGAGATCTGAATGCCGGCATGCGGCGGCTCGTCGCGCAACGCCAGACGCACGTTACCGCCAAGCTCCGCAGTTCGCTCTGGCGGATAGTACGCCTGGACCATTGCTGAGCAATTGTCGATGCCGAGTGCCTCGACGCGCAGCGCGTTCTGATCACTGACCGGTTGCGGAAACTCAATTGGGATCGTCACCCTAGACCGATTCAGGTCGACCACGGGCGGCTCGATCATCGTGAAGTAGGCGGACCGCGCTGGGGCCTTGGGTTGCGGGACTTCTGCAGGCGCTAGTTCGGGCATCTTTGCAGATGCAGCCGTTGGCTTGGGAGGGGCGTTGCCCGAATTGCCTTCGACGGGCGGCACTGGTAACAAGGTTGTCGAATCTATCGGAGGGTTTGTGTTCCGGGAAAGGATGGGCCGAGGAGCACTGACGACGGTGCGAGGATCGACCCGTGTTTCCGCTGGCTGAGCAACCTGGTTCTTTGCAGACTCCCTTTCGAGAATCGTCGATCGCACGATCAGCACGCTCGCGATTGAGCCACCGGTGACGGCCAGTGTGATGAGCCCCGATATGATGCGACCCCAGGGCGCCGATTTCTTGTGGCGACGGCGCGGTCGAAGCGCACTGCGAATCGTGACCTGTGCCGCAGCCCGCTCTGGCGTAACGGACTGCGCGCAATTGGGGCAGGCGACATCCTGCGATCCACGTCCAGCGTTGACTGGCGCTCCCCAGTGCGGGCGAGGAACGAGCAGCGCCAGCGCGGCGAATGATGTGGCCGTGGAAGAAACCGACTCGAGCCTCAGTCTGTTCGTCCGTCAATCTACCCACGGAAGGGGGAGTGGTCAACTTCCGGCTATGTACGCAAGCGGGCCGACGTGTTACCGCCGGCCCTGTCGCGATTCCCCAATAGGTAGAGTAAGGAGCCGCGTCTGACGTTCCAACCTACCAACGACGGGCGGGCCGGGCAAGCATCTTAGCAAAGGTCAGGACAGGGAATGAACACGCGAACAGCTTTCCGCCTGTTCTCGCGTTCCCGCACAATGACCGCATGATCGACGTCCAGCGGGAAGAGCTGCTCACGCTCAACCAAGCCGCGGTCAGGTTTCCGGGCAACGCCGGCCAGCCGCTCAGCTACGGCACGATCCATCGCTGGGTCACGGCCGGCGTGAAGGGCGTTCGCCTCGAAGCCAGCAGGTTGGGCGGACGTTGGATCACTTCAATGGAAGCCATTCAGCGCTTCACTGAACGGCTCACGACACAGCAACTCGACCCGCCGGCCGTTCCGAGATTCAATCACTCCGCGCGAGAGCGGCTGAGGCGAGAACACGGAATCTAAACACACCCGCCCGGGAATTCAAACAGCGGATCTCGCGAAAGACGAGTCCGTGTGCGCGCTCAGTTGACTTCGCGCTGAACGATTCCTGCCTGCCGCAGTGCCTCGTCCCACGCTTCGGCCTGCGCGTTCGCTCGCACTACGATGCGTTGATCGTCTCGATGGGCGTAAACCATCCACGTGCCGCGGTAGGTCGAACAGTCGCCGACTGACCAGCCGAGGGTGGCGAGTAGCTTGTGTGCACGGTCGACGGGGCAAGGTCTGTCCGCCATCGCTTTCCCTCTCGGCTGCCGCTGCGTCTACTGTTCTTCCTTGCTCAATTCTTCCCCCATCCCCCTTACGAGATGAATGAAGTCTCGATCTTCAAGCTGTCGTCCAGTTGTTGCGTGTGTCGGGACCATCGAAATGCGTCCTGCTCCTCCCTCCGTCGGCCGGACTTCAATATGCACCATCTGAGGAGCCGCTCCCTGTGATGAGGTCGCTATCGCGTCTGCTGCCTTGAAAGTTACCGTGCGCCCGTACTTCATGGCTTGCTCCATGATGACGTGTGCGAGATCCTCGGCCATGTCGTCGCTCCTTTGCATGGGGTGTCGTCATCTGACCAATCGTACTGCGCCCGAATTGTGACCGACTCGCGCTAGAAAAGCCAATTTGCGAATGGTTGAACTGCCCGGACACTCTGGTAGACTACGGACGTGAAAGCCCCTTGGGCGTGGTAAATGTGAAACCAATGGTAAGAAACAAGAGTCCCGGTCCGTGCGCTTGCGCGTCAGCCAAGTTTGGCTTCGGCCATTCAAGGCCCGCAAGGCGGCCTTACCACCGCCTCACAGCGAGTTCACGGATCGGGACTTTTCTTTGCGCCGCGCCAGGCTGGCCGGCACAGAAAGGATTCTCCCATGTCGAAGGAGAATGGTCTGTCTCGTCGTTCGTTTGTAGCCACCGCTACCGCTGCCGTCGCGTCCCCCTTGTTGCCCGTAGCGTCTGCTCGGACAGTCGCGTCTGATCCGGCGGCATCTCTGGTCCCTGTTCCCCAGGCGGCACAGCAGCCACCGTCATTCGGGTATTTGACTTACCTCGAATACAGCGACGGCGAAGCGCCCTTCGCGTTCAGCGGGAAGCCGAACCGCTCCGATCGCGTCTTTCACGCCAGCAGAGTCGAGCGCTTTCGATTCGTGCCTTTGGACACGCCGAAGCGCTACGAGGTGGTCTGCGCGAAGTGGTACGAAAAATTCGGCTGCGAGTGGGATTGGATGGATCGATCCCGAAGAGGCAAGGATTTTCTAACATGCGATCCACAGCCAGAACTTTGCCCGGGGCTTCCAACGAGCCTTGTGCAACTTCCTGCGGTGCTCGGCTTCGGATGCGAGTTGAAGGACTGCGAATCCGTCGGCCGAGCTGACGGGTTCATGACGGTTGCCGAGTACAACCGCGACGCGCTGCGCGACGACCCAGAGGACATTCGCGACTGGTGGGTGCTGGTTGAACTTGGGGAGCCGCCAGCCGAGGTGGACTACGCGCACTATTCGATAGACAAGCAGGGCGTCGGCGCAGTCACCCGGAGCATCCACGCCCCGGTCCGCGTCGTGATTCCGACGGCCGACGAACTTGCTCAGTACGCGATCGCGGAAGGGGGTGCCGCATGACGCCACGCAAACCGAAGGGCAAAGGATCAGCCCCTGACGCCGCGACGTTGGCCCGTACCGTCCTGGCCGGCACGATCAACGGTAAGAAGTACCTCAAGGTGCTGCACGTGGCAGACACGCCGGCAGAGGCCCAGGCGTTCGCCCAGGGCTTCAACATGGCCAGGCTGTGGGATCAGTCGATCGCGTTCGTCGGCCAGGGCGAGCTCGACGTGATGCTCGGCACGTATGACCCGGCGAAGCTCGAGAGTGAGATCCGTTCGGCCGCCAAGCAGGACGGCAAGTAGCGGGCCACAACCCCGCCCCCGGTTCGGCAATTGATCCGGCCGGGGGCGGTCACTTTTTCACGCAGTCGTCGACTTCTTCCTGCAGTCGCCGGACTTCCTCGGCTAGCTTCACGATCGCGTCAGCCAGGATCGTAAGGTGGTGCATCGCTGCGTGTGCGCTTCCGGTTGCGGTCCTGTCGGCGTATCCGTCAATCTGTTGCCTCACGTCTTCCACACTTGCGAACGTGGTTCGTTCCGTTGCCATGAGGATTCCCCCTTTGATAGCTACCGCTGCGGCCTACTTGCGGGCACACTTGCCAACTTCCTCCTGGAGTTGTTCAAGCTCACCCACGACCATGATCATCGCGTCGTAGATGTTAGTGAGCGCACCCACTCCCGCCTTGGCGTCGCTGTTGTCGACGGAGAATTGTGCGAGGCGCTCAAGCGAATCCTTCAGGTGGTTCAGGTCTTTGAATTCCGAGCGTGGCATTCTATCCTGCTCCTGCCGGCGCTAATTCGCCGGGCCAATAGGTTCGATTGGCTACAATTAGGCTACAAACGGGCGATTTCCGAGGCCCGATGTGGCCGTCGAAGAGTTGACGCAACACCCAAGCGACAATAGCGTTGCATCAAAATGGACAGGGGCGGGATCGAACCGCCGACACACGGATTTTCAGTCCGTTGCTCTACCAACTGAGCTACCTGTCCGCCGGCATCGCCCGTGGGGCTGACAGAATTGCCCAGCGCAGCCCCAGATCTCTCACTGCGGCCACCGGCAAGGGTCTCCCTGGCGACGCCAAACCGATAAACCTAACTGCAATCGGGCATTGCGACAAGGGGCAGCGGGCGGTCGCTCGGCAAGGTCGGGTGATTGCGTATGCGCGGTGAAATGAGTCACGCGTGCCGGCACGTTTGTCGCTGGCGACGACGGCCGCGGTGATAAGCACCAACCAGCGCAGCCAGTCCAAACGCCGCCAGCAAGACGCTCGACGGCTCAGGCACGACGACACCAAGCTGGTCGGCCATGAACTCGAAGAACGGATCGGGGTCGCCGAGCAAGTGGCTTCGTAACGTGCTCGATCCATGCCCGGCCGACGGGTGAATCCGCGATTCAAACGGAACGCCAGCGGCGGTTAGTGCGTCTTGCAAGAACCCGACTTCCGTAAACGGCACTGTTTCGTCGAACACCCCGTGCAGGATGTAGACGCCCGGGTCGCCCGCGTCGACAAATGGTTCCTGCCCGAACAGTCCACCGGCCATCGAGAATACAGCGCCGACGTCGGCAGATGCTCCATCGACAACTCCCGCTCCAAGTGCCAGTGAACTGACGGCACCGGCGGAATACCCACCCGCGGCGATCCAATTGGGATTGATGTTGTAAGTGGCAGCGTTGGCTGCCAGCCAATTGACGGCCGTGGCCTGATCAGCGGTCGCCGCGGCAATGGTGGCCAGATACTACTCGACCGTTACACCCGCAGCGGCCAATTCCGGCAACAGCCAGTCTGGATACCGCGAGGGCACCGGAGTGATGGGGGTCCCCGGTGCGGGAGGCAGCAGTCCTAGTTTGCGGTAGTTGATGGAGACCGCCACGTAGCCCCGCGATGCGAATTCGTTGGCCAGCGCGATCATGTTGCTGGTCGTCTTGCTGCCGCTGACGAAGAATCCACCGTGCATGAGCACGATTGCCGGAGATTGAGCCGGCAATCCGGCCCCGGTCGGCTGATAGACGTCGAGATCAAGAACGACGCTGTTACCCAATCCGTCAACGTTGGTTCCGTATTGCACGTCGGACGTGACACTGACGCCAAACATCGGGTCGATGAACAGATTGCCAGCCAATGCGGGGATTGCAGCAATTAGGTGCAGTCCTGCGAAAAACCACGCGACGAGCACCAACCGCTGGGACGGCTGGAAACCATATAGGTGCCAACTCACTAGCGTTCTCCCTTACCGATAATCCGTCCAGGTCGCGAGGCCGGCCGAAAGCTTAGACTAGCGCAAGAGACATGTCTAAAGAATGCACGCCGCTCAGACTACGAAATCTCGATGAACGTGCGGGCCGCCAACACCAAGCGGCAAGCGCAGCTACGCCGAACGCGGCCAGGGCGAGCGTCGACGGCTCAGGCACAACAGTCACCAGCAGCGTGCGCGGTGTGCTCGTTCCGCCGCCATCGTCGTGCACGCGCACCGAGATACGATGCGTGCCCAACGCGGAAAACGAATGCTGTCCGCCCGTGCCCGTGAAGTCGTCAAATTCGCCGTCGTCATCCAAATCCCAAAGATAGGTCAGCGGGTCGAGTCCGGCGTCGTCGGCCGTCGCCGAGAAGTCGAACAGCGCATCGGGCAGCACGCCGGAATCCGCAGTGGCGTTGCGGATAATCGGATCGAGATTGAGCACCCGAACCGTCGGGCCGACAATCGAGTTGCTTAGGCCCCCGTCCTTGTCGCGCGCTTGGGCCACGAGTTGCACCGTCGTGTCAAATCCCTGTTGGAACAGCGGCACGCCTTCCACAACGATGCGCGGGTCGAGCGTGTCGGTCGTATGCGTCGCAGCAAGCCGTCCGTTGATGAAGAATAGTTGGTCGTCAAAAAAACCAGGGTCAGTCACCTCAAAACGCATCCCGGCTATGTCGCCTTCGAAGTACGTCGCCGAAGGGTTGCTGAGGAACTGAAAGCTGGTCAGCGACGGGTTGACGTTCAGCACGGAAAAATTGAGGTTGCGGCTGAACGAGTTGCCGCCGCCTGGAGTGTTCCCGCCACCGTTTATGCGAGCGCTGGCAAAGCCGTCGTCACGGTAGGTCGTGGCGAGTTGCAGCACGGTCGAAGTCACGCCGGCGAGATCGAACGATTGGCTAACCGGCACGGCCTGGGTGTCGCTGGAGGACGTATCGGCCCGCACGAGGGCGCTGCCCGACGAGATCGTACCGGTGTTTGATGCCACGTTGGCCGTGAGGGTAACGGTTTCGCCTTCGGTTACCGCAGGGCCGCCGTTATGTGTGAAGCTTGTGACAAGGACCGACGCCGCTGCCGGAGACGCGGTTACTGCCAAGGCGGCGCACAGAATACTACCTCGAATAGCACGGAACAGGCTCCAATCCGTATGCCATTCAAAGTGGTGGCGTGCCACGTCGACTGGCGTTTCTTGTCTTGTCACTGGCGTTCTCCGTAGTACGAAGTCTGGCGCGCGATGGCGGGCGTGACCCACGACGTTCCAATGGCTCGGCTGCCGCCGTTGCCCGCCTCGTCCGGCAATCGACAGGCCCTAGAACATTAAGAACGGATTCGCTCTGACTCGGACGAAAAAACTGGCGCCAAAGCTGAGGCTTTCTGGCAGGTTAGGTGGCGCACAAAATCTCCGCGCCGCGATGCCGCGCCGTCAACAGGTCACCGTGTCTCGCGGCGGCGAACTCACGGCGAAGAACCAAAACTCAAGAATTGGGACGCTAGTTTTTTTGAGAAGTGCGGTAGCGAGCAATTTGGGGAACAACCTCGCTAGACTTTGGCTCCTGTTTTCGGGACGCAACCGGTCTCAACTACCCCTGCGCGACCATTTGTTGACTACGCTTGCGGGGGCCCGCATACTGATGGCGTCCTATCCGCGCGAATTTCCGCGTCCCATTTCCACACCATCGGTTCTTCCTGTTACGGACATAGGCTTGTGGCACTCTCGAGCCGTACCGACTCAGAACAACTGCCGGTAGCACGACTAATCGCCGAAGCTCGGGACGGCTCCGACGGTGCATTCGGCGCATTGTTGGAGTCGTGCCGCCGCTACATGCTGCTGGTCGCGAATCGCGAATTGGATTCGTCGTTGAGACCCAAGGCGGGTGCATCGGACCTGGTCCAAGAAACGTTCGTCGAGGCGCAGAAAGACTTTCGCAGGCGGTTTTCGGGAACCTCGGAGCAAGAATTCTACGCTTGGCTGACGCAAATACTGATCAACCGAGTTCGGAACCATGCGCGCCGTTATCGCGGCACGTTGAAGCGCGACGTTACCTCGGAGTTGCCGCTTGACGTGGTCGCGCTGGGCAAGACTCCGCCGCTGGCGGCGCGGGATCCGTCGCCCAGCGCGTTTGTGCTGGCCGTTGAGGAGGAGCAGCAAGTTCGCGAGGCAATGGCCCGGCTTCCGGCCCACTACCAGCGCGTGCTGTTCTTGCGAAATTGGGAGCGCAGGTCGTTCGGCGAAATCGCCGAGGAGTTGCAGCGCAGCGAGGGGGCAGCGCGCAAGCTATGGCTGCGCGCCGTTCGCCAATTGCAACAAGAGCTATCTCGAGTGCGATGATTCCAAGCGAAGGGAATCATGACGAAGATCGCGCCGCCGAGGCGTTGGCCCAGTTCGACGAATTGCTGGCGTCGGCGCGCGGCCACGCGCCCGGCGAAACTCCGATCGGTCCGCTGCCGCCGCTCGATCGCGCACTCGAAGGCGAACGGCACTGTCTGGAGATGCTCGATCGCGTTCGACGGCGTTGGAACCCCCACCAGAACGAGTTAACAGACCGCACCGCTGGCGAAACGGCAACACCGAGCGATACGTCATCCGATCGAGCGCAATACGTCGGCCGATTTCGAATCTTGCGCGAGCTCGGCCGTGGCGGATTGGGCGTTGTGCTCCTGGCCGACGATCCGAAGCTCGGCCGCCGCGTCGCGCTAAAAGTGCCGCGGACCTTTGCGCTGCTCGACCGTGGCATGCGCGAGCGATTCTTGCGCGAGGCGGAAGCGGCTGCGCGGTTGAGCCATCCGAACCTGGTCGCCGTGCATGACGTGGGTGAAGACGGCGCATTCGGCTACATCGCGTCGGAGTATTGTCCCGGCCCGAACCTACAGGAGTTTATCGGTGAGTCGGGCGGCCCGCTGGCGCCACGCGTTGCGGCGCGCATCGCCTGCGAACTGGCCGACGGGGTACAACACGCGCACAGCCGAGGGGTGCTGCATCGCGACATTAAGCCGGCCAACGTGTTGATCCTGCCGAGTGTGGAGAACGGACCCGCGACGCCGCGTCATGCCCAAAGCGATCGCGGACCAACATCCAAGCTTGCCGATTTCGGCATGGCCAAGCTGATGGAACGCTCGGCCGCCGAGACCCACAGCGGCGCCATCATTGGCACGCCCTCATACATGTCGCCCGAACAGGCGGAAGGTCGCACCAGTGAACTCGACGCGCGCACCGATGTCTACGGACTGGGTACGCTGCTTTACGAAATGCTAACCGGTCGCCCGCCATACCCGGGCGAGAACGACGCGTCGGTCCTGCGTCGCGTGTTATCCCAGGAGCCGGAGCGTCCGAGGCGCATCCGCCGCGACGTACCGCGCGATTTGGAAGCCATCTGCCTGAAATGCATGGCGCGCGATCCGGCCCGTCGCTATCAGACTGCGCAACAGCTCACCGAAGACTTACGGCGCTACCTTGACGGTCGGCCGACCGCGGCGCGCGCCACCGGAATTGCCGGCCAGATGTGGAAATGGGCCCGTCGACGGCCCGCGACCGCGTCGTTGATCGCCGTGCTCGCGCTATCGGCCATCATCCTTCAAGGTGTGGTCGTCCGTTACAACACGCGACTACGTGGCGAAGTCGCGCGTGCGGACCAGGCCCGCGACGCGGCGCGCGCCGCGGCGACAAAGAGCCAGCGACTGCTCTACACGGCCGACGTGCGCTTGGCCTACGAGACGCTTAAGGCCCACGACATCGTCCAAGCGCTCGAGGCTCTTAACCGGCAAATCCCCGCACCTGGCGAAGAGGATTTGCGCGAGTTTGCGTGGCAGTACCTAATGGACCGGTGCGAGCCGCGCGCCGTCGATCTTACCGGGCACGACGACACCGTGTTTTCTGTCGCATTCTCACCCGATGGTAAAACGGCCGCCACGGCCGGAATGGACGGCACGGTGCGTCTTTGGGATGCTTCAACCGGCACCGGCCAGCACGTCATGCGCGGCCATACTAGCGAAGTAACCAGCGTGGCCTTTGCCCCGTCCGGAACGATGCTCGCCTCGGGGAGCGAAGACCACACGGCGCGAATTTGGGATCCTGCGTCGGGAAACGTGCGGCAAGTCCTGAAGGGTCACACCGATCACGTGCAAGCGGTGGCCTTCTCGGCGGACGGACGTTTCGTCGCCAGCGGCAGTCGCGACACGACCGTACGTGTTTGGAACCTTACGACCGGAAAGACGATTGTCAAACTTGACGACGGAATGGATGTCGTACGTGCGGTCGTTTTTGCACCAAACGGTAAGTTGCTGTATGCCGCCGACGAGGCGGGTGAGTTGCACGCATGGGAAACCGACACGTGGGGGCGTGTATCGCGTGAAACGGTCGAGAGAGAAAAGCTATTCGCGCTGGCCGTATCAAGCGACGGGGCGTTGGTGGCGGCGGCGGGGCGGCGCGCGGAAATTCGGATCTGGCGTGTCGAGGACAACGTGCTGCACTTGCGTGACACGCTCGAGCGAGGCCATAGCGAATGGATTCAATCATTGGCGTTTTCCCCCAAAGATGACACCCTGGCCTCGGGAGGGAAAGACGCGGTTGTGCAGTTTTGGAACGTCGACGAAGCGGCGCCGCGCCGCACGCTGTTGGGTCATCACGGTCGTGTTTGGTCCGTCGCCTGGTCACCGGACGGGAAGTCGCTGGCCAGTTCTGGTGCCGACGCCGAAGTGCGTGTCTGGGACGCGGAAGAACCGTCCGTTGCACGGTATCCGCGCGTTGGGTCGTGTCTGTTCGAGTCGTCCGAATTCTCTGCCGACGGAAAATCTTTGTTTACCGGAACCGGCAACGGCGAAGTCTTCATCTGGGATACGCGCACGTTCGAACTCACCGCCAGGTTCCAGGCGCATCGGGCGGCTGTTTCGCACATGAAAACTTCGCCCGACGGCGCGCTGCTCGCGACGCGCTCAAAGGATGAGGCGATCAAGGTTTGGTCGCCGTTGTCGGGCAAATTGGTCAAAACGATTCCCACCAGCGAGACCGTTCCGCCGCTGGCATGGGCTCCCAAGGGGCACTTCCTTGCAACGGCAGCCGATAATGGAACCGTTGTTGTCGTGAACGTCGATTCCGGCCAGACGACGCACCGATTCCGCGGCGATTCCAACGTTCGGGAAATCTGTTTCGATGAAGACGCACAACACCTGGCGGTAAGCAGTACGACCGATCTTGTGATCTGGAACATCGACCAGGCAAGACGTGTGTTTGTCGTGCCCGAGAGCCACGGTGGGCTCGCGGCCGCCACCCAACGCGGAAAGATTGCCTCGGTCACCGGCCGTTCGGTATCGCTCATCGATTTGTCGAACGGCTTTCGACGTTCGACCCTGGTTACGGCCGGCCTAGACGCCAGGTACGTCGCCATGTCGCCTGATGGTCGAACGCTGGCCGTCGGAACCTGGCCAGGGCCAGAGGTTGTCAGCCTCTGGGACACGCGCACCCGTCAGGTCCTGGCACGGCTGGAATGCGAGGCCGCACAGCTCACGTGCCTGAGCTTCGCGCCGGACGGTCGCAGTGTGGTAGTCACTGGTCTAGACGGGCAACGCGAGAGCGGAATCTGGCAATGGTCGATCCGTCGTGACCGGCCCTGACTCACAGTGCCGCAGGCTGTGACGGCGCCAGCCCGCGCGAACCCGCACGTTGTTTACTGCGCGTCGCGGCCCGCACCGCCGCGACGGCGAGGCCAAGAACTGCCAGAATCAGCGTCGACGGCTCAGGCACAACGACCATACGAAATCCAACGTCTTCCCAGCCGTAGTGGCCCGGCGATATTCCAGCGCCTCCCGATGTGGCATCTAGGAAAATCACGGAAGCACGCCACCCGCCGCCGCGAAAAATCATGGCGTCCACATCTTCGCCCAGCATCTGTGGTTCTTCGATGATCTCCCACACATTGCCGGCCTGATCGAGCGTTTGGTAGTAACTGGCACTCAATGGCCCAGCGGAGCCGACCGTCGTCAGATTGCCGTCTTGCCCGTTCCAGTCCGCGCCACGCAGGTAGTTGGCGACGTTTGCCCCTGGATTGCTTATGTCGCCGGTGGTGGTGGCCGTAGCGCGGGTGGGATCTGTGTTGCTCCGTGTTGGGTAGAGCCAATAGTGGGTGTCACCGGGCGGGCCCCCTTCGGCTTCGGTTCGCGGGTCGTAGTAGGCGGCTTTGTGCCACTCGTCGTGGCTGGGCAAAGCCCAGAGCGCCCCCTCGTTGCGCGTCAGCGTCTTCCAATTCGAAGGGCGAACGGTTCCGCCCAACAGCGTGTACGAGCCCGACTCGGTGTCGCCGTCGCCTTGGCCGTTGTGCATTCAATTGGCGAACCGCATTCCCGAATAGAGCCCAACCCAGACCGCCGGCTTGTCAGCCATGTGCTCCTTCACCGTGTATACGTAGCTTCCGTCGACGCCGCCTCGCACGATGCCGCCGCGCGGATCCGACGCCGTGTTCTCGTAGTACAGGCCGAATGGGTCGCTCGCCGCCTTCGCGTTCAGGAACTCGGCATACTGTGCATTGGTAACTTCCGTTCGGCCGATGCGATAGTTGCACGCGACCGCGCCGTCTTCGCGCGCCATCTGTGCATCGCCCGGATTGCCGGGATCCCCGACTGGCACTGTGTCGATCGAAACGGCAAATGCGCAACGATTGACGTTGAGCATTAGTGCGACAAACAGCGTTAGGCAAACGAAGCGTTGCATGGTCGCGGGCACCGACGGTGTTTCTCCATCAGAAGAGCCTCCGTGGAAGAAGATCGGCAACAGGCCGCAGCCAGCGCGCGGCACAAACAGCCGAAAGCACGGAGATGGCGTAAGTCGCTCTCGAGCGTGTTGAGCGACGCGGGAGCCTTGATTAGCGTTGCCCCGGAGTACAGCGAACGACGGCGGTAGTATAAACCCCCATGGGGGTCGGTGCAAACCGGCGGAATGGCCTACGCGGCAATTGAGTTCGGTCGGCGTGAGCGTCACAATGGCATTCGTCGCACGAACGACGCGTTGCCGAAGTCATTGTCGCCAGAAGGAACCGCAACTGATGCCCGCCGAGCCAAGGGAGGCAGCCGCCTGCATTCTTGTTCGAGGCGAGGCCCATCCTGAAGTCCTCCTCGCCAAGCGCAATCCGACGCTGCGCTTCATGGCCGGGCATCACGTCTTTCCCGGCGGACGCATCGACCGAGCCGAAGAGGTTCGTTGCGTGATCAATGCGCCCAACGAAGAGTACGCCCGCGCCGTCCAAGCCGCTGTGCGCGAGGTTTTCGAAGAAACAGGCTTGCTCTGCGTCCGTGGCGATCTTCCATCGGCGGAATTGCTGCGCGGCGCCCGACACGATTTGCTGGACGAAAAACTGCCGTTCAGCAACTTTTTGGCCCAACACGGGCTGACGGTTGATGCGAATGATTTTGAACCGGCTGGCGATTGGCTTACGCCAACATTCGTGCCCATCCGGTTCTCGACCCGATACTTCCTGCACCGGCTCAACGCGTCGCAACACGAGGAACTGATCGAAGGCGAGATTGTCGCGCTCGACTGGCTAACCCCGGCCGAAGCGCGACGACAGTGGCATGCCGGACAACTGAAGATCCCGACTCCAGTGGCTTATACACTGCGCCAATTGGCCGCTGCGGACCTTTCCACGGCAACCGGTTACCTGCGCCGGGGCACGGAACGGGCACCGGGCGAACACAACTGGTTCGAGTTACGCCGTGGAATCACGTTGGTGCCGGTACGCAGCGCGACAGTCCCACCGGCGACGCACACCAACTGCATCATCGTCGGTGAGGAATTGCTCTATGTGATCGATCCGGGCGCCTGTGACGAAGGCGAATTACAGCATCTCTGTAAGCAGATCGACCATCTGCTCGAACTTGGCGGAAGGGTCGAAGCCGTTTTGCTGTCGCACTCGCACCGCGACCACACCGATGCAGCGGAAGCGATGCGCGATCGCTACGGCGCGCCTTTGCTGGCACATCCGGCCACCGAGCAGCAACTGTCATTCAAGGTCGACCGGTATCTGCAGGACGGCGACGTGCTCGAATCCGGCCCCAACGGACAATGGCAATTGGAGTGTGTCCACACTCCCGGACACGACCCGGGCCATCTCTGTTTTCTTGAGAAGTCGACGCGCACGTTGCTGGCCGGCGATATGGTGGCCAACCCCGGCACGATCCTGGTTTCGCGCCTCTTTGCGGGCGACATGGGTCAGTTCGTTCACAGCCTCCAACGCCTGCTGGAGTTGGATTGCACGTTGATTGTTCCCTCGCACGGCCAGGCGGCGAGCAAGCCACGCGAATTTGTTCAGAAGCACCTGGATCATCGCCTTTGGCGCGAGGAAAAGATCAAGCAGGCGCACGCGGCCGGCGCCGACGACTTCGAAACGCTGCTCGCCCGGGCCTACGACGACGCCAAGCCCGAGGCGCTCGCGTGGGCACGTCATTCGCTGGACGCCCACTTGGCCAAGCTGGGCATCGACATGCCGGTCAACTTGCGAGTCGCCCTGTAAACCGCCACGGCATCAGCACTCGCCGTCATCCGCCTTGTTGCCGACCATTTCGTGGATCCGCCCGCCGGAACCATCCGACCCGGCAGATCGAAAAGCGTTTGCCGGGACGCAGCTTGCCGCATCAGGCCGGGCGGGTGGATGAATTGTGGCGCAAAATCCACGCATCCCTTCGACGTGGATGGTAAGATGTGCACCGGAAGCGGCACCGAATCGATTGGATTGTGGGCGCCATACGGGTTCGCGGGCGATTTGTGATCCGCTCGCCGAGAGTTTGACAACGCCGTGCTTCGCCAGCCCAACTTCTTCTTCTTCCTTCCAGGCAACCAGCGAGTCAAGCACCATGCCACGCCGATCCCGATCCACCGCGCACAAACGACAGCTCGGCAACCGCGTCGCGTACAGGGCCGCCGCTGGCGGGGCAACCCACCTGCGGCTTGAACTGCTGGAGAACCGAAACCTCTTGGCTGCCGTGGTCGGCCGATTCTTGTTCTACAACGATTCGTTCTTCGACGGAAATGACCCAGCCGCCAACGCAGGCGATGACGCGGCGATCGCGCCCGACAAACTCGCCTACCGGCCCACGGCGAGTTTCACCGTGACGCAACTGACCAACAACTCCACGTTCGACATCGAGCCGCACGTGTTTGGTACGCAGGTTGTTTGGGAAGGGGCCGGCGGATCCGACGGGGGTACCGACCGTGAGATCTTCGCGTACCAAGGGGGTGTGACGACGCAACTGACCGTTAACAACGACCACGATCGGTTCCCCAAGGCCGCCAGCGGTGGAATCCTTTGGGAACGGGGAGTTGGCACGGCTCAAGAGATTATTTACTACGACGGCTCCGAGACGCCGCTGACGAACAACTCCGTGTTCGACGGCGCCGCAACGTTCGTAGGCGATCGGGCTGTTTGGGAGCAAGGCGCGGGGACCGGCATCGAGATTGTCACTTGGACCGGCGGCTCACCGTCGAACCTCAGCGTGAACGCCGTGGCGGATCGCTATGTACACACCGACGGCAGCGCGGTCGTTTGGGTCGAGGGCAGTACACCCAATCAAAAGATCAAGCGCTACGACGGCGGTGCGCCAGTCAACATCGGTGCCAGTTCGCTGGCACTCAACGAACCGAAAGTTTCGGGTCAGAACGTCGTTTGGGAGGGGTTCGCCGGAACGACGTCGAACGACCGCGAAATCTATTGGCACGATGGGTTGATCGTTACCCAAGTGACTAATAACTCCTTCCCGGACTTCGATCCGCAGGTGTCGGGTGACAAGTTCGTATGGTGGGGCGGCGTGTTCAACGACTTTCAGATCTATATGTATGATGCGAGCGACCTGATTCCCACGGTCCAGGAAATATCCACCGGCCTACGAAATCAGAATCCGCAAATCGACGGTGACTACGTCGTCTGGTATGGAAACGGAGGTACCGACGGCGGCAGCGATGATGAGATCTTCTTTTGGGATGGCCAGCAAGTCATTCAACTGACGGAAAACAACTACAACGACCAGTTTCCGAAAATCTCCGGTAATCGCGTCGTTTGGCAGGGCCAACCAAGTTCAAGCCTTGAGATCTTCGAGGCAGTCTTCACCGGTGACGGACCGGCTACCGAAGCAAACATTTCCTCGTACGATGCGGGCATTAACGGCATCATGATCGACATCGACGGGTTAGCCGCGCCGGGCTCACTTTCCGCGTCAGACTTCGTCTTCAAAGTGGGAAACAACAACACGCCGGGAAGCTGGTCAACCGCGCCGGCGCCCAACGGCGTCTCGGTGCGCACTGGCGCCGGTGTGGCCGGCTCGGACCGTGTGACGATCACCTGGAACGATGGCGACATCGCCAAGGAGTGGCTCGAGGTGCAAGTGCTGGCCAACGCCACGACCGGGCTGACCGATATCGGCGGTGGAATTGGCGACGTCTTTTTCTTCGGCAGCGCGGTGGGCGACGGCGGCGTCGGCAATACACCAACCGCGGCGCCGGTCAACGCGACGGATGAGATTGGCGCCCGCAACAACTCGCACACTTTCGGTGATCCCGCCACGATCGACGATGCGTTCGATTACAACCGCGACCGCTTCGTCAATGCGACGGATCAGATTATCAGCCGCTCAAACGCGACCAACTTCATCACGCAATTAGTCAAGATCGACGTGCCCAGCGGTGGCCCTTTCGCGCCCGAGGACGATACAGACGACATGGTCGATGTCGACGCATCGAGCGATGCAGGCATTGGCTTCGCGCTGGCAAGCTCCGCGGATCGGGAGTCACCGAGTGCGGCGCTGCCGCGTCCGACCGCAGCCCGGTTGCTGTCGGCCGCGCCGGCTCAGCAAGTCGGGTCGGCAACTCCGACGTTGCTCGAGGCCGACGCAATCGATCTTGCGGATGCGGCGGACGGCCCCATATCCGACGTGGACGATGACTTGCTCGACGCATTGACCAAACCCCTTGCCTCGTAGCCCGAAGTTGACGCGTTGTGTCGCGCGGTGCCGACCTGCTTCATGGACTCGCGCCGTCAGGCCAACGAGATCAACTTGCCGCGGCTCGCGTGGAGCTCGCGGCGTAATGCCGCACAATCAGATCGTTCTGCAGCCAGAGCAGTTTGTTGAACGCGCGTACGGTGCGGGCCTCGGTTGCGCGGTCGAGCGCCAGGCCGAAGATTGCGTTGGTTAAGCCGTCTGATACAAAGCCCATCAAGGCGTTCGTCTGGACCAGAGGCACATGCAGCCGTGGGCTGCCGGCGGCCGGCGTGTGCATCTTGCCCACCATGTCCAGATAGCTAACCAGCTTCGCGTCGTACTTCCGCGCGACAAGCGCCGTGAGGTAGCCGGCTAGGTGCTGCTTGCGAAATGCGATCATTTCGTGGTCCTGGGCCAGCGATTCGATGTCGTCCGGCACAGGCCCGTCGTATCCAGACTGACGTGGCATGAAATGACGCTTGGTGGCGTCGTAGCCAAAGAGCTTGTCGTATACCGCGTCGACAAGCCCCGGTACCAATGGCGCCAAACGATCCGCGGCACCGTGAATGGCGTCGATGTCAGACTGGCCAAAACCGATGAACTCCGAGACATAGCCGAAACGATACTCCACGTCCGCTTCCAGTTGCCGCTCGTCAATGTGTTTCACGTTGGTTCGCTCCGGTTCGATGGACTGACTAGGATGGACAGACGGCCGTACACCTTTTTCGGGCGTTCGCCGGTAAACTGGATACTTGCATCCAATTTAGGGGCCCAATATACTGGGGCGAAACAGGATGTCAAGGTCCGCTTTCCGCGAGATTCTGCAATGTTGTCACGCACGGTCGAGTACGCACTACGAGCCGTCGTGCACTTGGCACAGCGATCACCCGTTCCGCAGACAACCCAACAGATTGCCGAAGCCACTGTCGTGCCGCCCGCGTATCTGTCCAAGGTGCTGCAGGTCCTCAGCCGTGGCGGAATCGTGCGTTCGCAACGTGGCGTGGGGGGCGGGATTGCGCTTGTCAAATCGCCGCAGCAAGTGACCATCCTCGACGTGTTCAATGCCGTCGAGCCGCTGGAACGTATTACGAGCTGTCCCGTCGGGCTGGAAGCCCACGGCGTTCGGCTGTGTACACTACACAGGCGTCTCGACGACGCGATGGCAATGGTCGAGAATGCGTTTCGCAAGACAACGCTAGCCGAAATCTTGGACGAACCAAACCCGAGCCAGCCGCTTTGCCCGGTGCCGGCAACGGAACAACCGACCGACAAGTAAGCGCATGGCTGGTTATCGAATTGAGGAGCCCCGGTAATGAAGCGATGGAAGTGGTTCGTACTTTCGATCCTTGTGCTGTCGGCGGCATGTGCTCACGCCGACGAGGCGCAGGTCGACTTTAATCTGGCGATCCGCCCCATCCTCTCCGACAAGTGCTTCGTGTGCCACGGCCCGAACGACGAAGACCGCCAGGCAGAGCTGCGACTCGATCAAAAGGACAGCGCGCTAGGCGAGACGCTCTCGGGCGCGCGACCGATCATACCCGGCAAACCGGACGAGAGCGAAATAGTCCGGCGCATTACCAGCGACGATGCCGACCTGGTGATGCCGCCGCCCGATACGAACAAGTCGCTCACCGCCGAAGAGATCGAAGTGATCAAGCGGTGGATCGCCGAAGGCGCCCCGTGGGAAGATCTTTGGTCGCTGCGGGCGCCCAAGCGACCTCCGATTCCTTCGGTGAACGATGAGGCCTGGGCCCAAACGCCGATCGACCGGTTCGTACTGGCGCGCCTCGAACAAGAGGGAATGCGCCCCTCGCCTCAAGCGGAAAAGATTACGCTGATCCGGCGCGTCTCATTCGATCTGACCGGTCTGCCGCCGACGCCCCAAGAAGTCGACGCGTTTCTGGCGGACCAGTCACCCGACGCCTACGAGAAGGTCGTCGACCGGCTTCTCGGCTCGCAGCGCTATGGCGAACACATGGCCCGCTTCTGGCTCGATGCGGCGCGTTACGGAGACACCCACGGGCTTCATCTGGACAACTATCGCGAGATTTGGCCCTATCGCGATTGGGTCGTCAACGCTTTCAATCGCAACCAACCGTTCGATCAGTTCGCCATCGAGCAGTTGGCGGGCGACTTGCTCCCCGAGCCCACGCGCGAGCAACAGATCGCCACGGGCTTCAACCGCTGCAACGTAACGACGAACGAGGGTGGGTCCATCGAGGAAGAGGTGTACGTGCGCAACGTGGTCGATCGGGTTGTGACTTTCGGCACTGTGTTCATGGGCGCAACGTTTGAGTGTGCTCGCTGCCACGACCACAAGTTCGATCCATACACGATGGAGGACTTCTATTCGCTGTTCGCCTACTTCAACAGCATCGACGGCGGACCAATGGACGGCAATCGGAAAGACCATGCGCCGGTCCTGCGCGTGAGCACCGACGCACAGCAAGAACAATTGGCCGAACTCGACCGCCAGATCGCGGCTTTGGAACAACGATTAAACGAGCCCTGGCCCGAAATCGATGCGCTCCAGCAGGCATGGTCCCAACAACTCGCCGAGAAGATGGCCGCGCCGGAAGACGACGAGTCGTCGCGCTTGGCGTTGGGCGACTGGTACACCGTCGGCCCGTTCAGTGAAAACCGGCGCTATTTGTTTAGCAAGAAGCACGGACCGGAAGGCAAGCCGGTGAACCTGGAACAGGAGTTTTCGCTGGCGACCGGCGCCAAGGCGAAGTGGGAACCACGACCCGAATGGAAGGATGGAACCGTCCACGGCGAACTGCCGGGCGAGCTATCGGCCAACTTCCTCCATCGCACGATCACCTCGCCAAGCGCTCGCAAAGTAACAATTTCGCTCGGGAGCGACGACGCAATCAAGGTCTATCTGAACAACCGTCAGGTGCACGCCAATGACGTGGCCCGTGGCGTCGCACCAGATCAGGATACGGTTGAACTATCGCTCGAAGAGGGCAAGAACGATCTGCTTGTCAAGATCATGAACTATGGCGGAGCCTCGGGCTTCTATTTCGCCGTGCAATCCGCCACCGAAACGGTGCCGGAAGAGATTCTCGAGATCGTGCGATTGGCCGAGGACGAGCGTTCGCCCGAGCAACAGACAAAACTGCGGAAATTCTACCGAGACAAAGTTGCCACGGCCGACGCACTGAAGAAAGCCCGCGACGAGCAGGCCGAACTGCGCAAGCAGCGAGCGGAAGTCGATCGCCAGATTCCGACGACTTTGATCTGGCGAGAGGCTAAGGAAGCGAAGCCGGCCTTCTTTCTGAAGCGCGGGGAATACGACCAACGGGGCGACGCAGTCTCGCGGCGTACGCCGACGGCCCTGCCACCCATGGATCCTGACCTGCCGAACGACCGGATGGGTCTTGCTCGATGGCTGGTCGATCCCTCGCATCCGCTGACGGCGCGCGTCACGATGAACCGGTTCTGGCAGCAAGTGTTCGGCGCTGGAATCGTAGAGACGGCCGAAGACTTTGGCTCGCAAGGCACGCCGCCCACGCACGCCAAGTTGCTCGACTGGCTGGCCGTAGAATTCATCGAGAGTGGGTGGGACGTCAAGGCGATGATGCGAAAGATCGTCACGTCGGCGACCTATCGCCAGTCTTCGCACGTCACGCCCGAATCGTATGCTCGCGACCCGGCAAACCGATTGCTCGGGCGAGGGCCGCGGTTCCGGCTCGACGCGGAGATGCTGCGCGACCAGGCACTGTTCGTCGGCGGCCTGCTGGTGGACGTGATGGGTGGACCAAGCGTGAAACCGCCCCAGCCGGACGGGTTGTGGTTCGCCGTCGGATACAGTGGATCGAACACGGTCCGGTTCAAAGCCGATTCGGGCCGCGACAAAGTCCATCGCCGCACGTTGTACACCTTCATCAAGCGTACGGCCCCGCCGCCGCAAATGAGCACGTTCGACGGTCCGTCGCGCGAGGCGTGCACGGTACGTCGCGAGCGAACCAATACGCCCTTGCAATCGCTGCTGTTGTTCAACGATCCGCAATACGTCGAGGCAGCCAGGGCATTGGCCGAGCGCACGATGCGGCACGGCGGCTCGACCGACGCCGAACGGGCCGCTTACATGTTTCGGCTCTGTTTGCTGCGCCCCGCCGGCCAGCAGGAACTTGACGAGTTGGTCCAGGGTCACGCCGACGACTTACAGGCGTTTCGCGCGGATGACGGTGCGGCGCGCAAGCTGGTTGAAGTCGGCGAACTGCCCGTGCCAGACGATCTGGACGCGTGCGAACTGGCCGCGTGGACGATGACGGCCAACCTGTTGTTAAACCTTGATGAGCTAGTCACCAAGAACTGAGACTCGCCCGGCCGACCGGCGATCGGCCGGTCGCCACACCACGAAACACACCATCCCAACCCAAGCGTGCCCGAAGGGGGACGCTCCCACCGCAACCGGCAGACCGAAAGATGAATCCACTCCAGGAACACGTTCAAGCCATCACGCGACGCCACTTCTTTGGTCAAGCCGGACTAGGATTGGGCACGGCCGCGCTGGCGTCGCTGTTGCCACAGCAAGCCGCGCAAGCCGCCGGAACCGGAGGAGTTGCCCGTCTGCCCCATTTCACGCCGAAGGCCAAGCGGGCAATTTATCTGTTCATGGCCGGCGCGCCATGCCAATTGGACATGTTCGATTACAAGCCCGAGTTGGACGGAATGTTCGACAAGGACTTGCCCGAGTCGATCCGGATGGGCCAGCGGCTCACGACCATGACGTCCGGACAGTCGCGTTTTCCGCTAGCGCCGTCGAAGTTTAAGTTTCAGCAGTACGGCAGAAGCGGAGCCTGGGTCAGCGAGCTCTTGCCCTACACGTCCAAAATGGTCGACGACCTGGCCATCGTCAGAAGCCTGTACACCGAAGCGATCAACCACGACCCGGCGATTACCTACATTTGCACGGGACATCAGTTGCCGGGCCGGGCCAGCCTGGGAGCGTGGCTGAGCTACGGGCTGGGTTCGATGAACGACGAACTGCCGTCGTTCGTCGTGATGACGCCTACGTGGACCGGCCGGCAGGAGGCGCAAGCTTTGTACAACCGACTGTGGGGATCGGGTTTTCTGGCCAGCCGGCACCAGGGCGTTTCCTTGCGCGCCAGCGGCGATCCGGTCCTGTATCTCTCGAACCCGCCAGGCGTAAGCCAAGAGATCCGCCGCCGCATGCTCGATCGGCTGGCCAAATTCAATCAACGCACGTTTGAAGCGATCGGCGATCCGGAAACGCGGTCGCGAATCGAGCAGGGCGAAATGGCGTTTCGGATGCAATCGTCGGTGCCGGCGCTGACCGACACGTCGGACGAGCCGCAGCATGTCTTGGACATGTACGGGCCCGACGTGCAAAAGCCTGGAACTTTCGCCGCCAGTTGTTTGCTGGCCCGCCGCATGATCGAACGCGACGTCCGCTTCGTTCAATTGTTTCACCGTGGTTGGGATCAGCATGCCAACGTTGCCGGCGACTTGCCCAAGCAGTGCAAGGATGTCGATCAACCGTGCTGGGCCTTGATTCAGGATCTCAAACAGCGCGGTCTGCTGGAGGATACGCTCGTCGTGTGGGGTGGCGAATTTGGTCGCACCGTTTACTGCCAGGGCAAGCTGACGCACGAAAACTATGGCCGCGACCACCATCCGCGCTGCTTTACGATCTGGATGGCCGGGGCAGGCATCCAGCCGGGCATCGTCTACGGAAAGACTGACGATTTCAGCTACAACGTCGTCGAGAACCCCGTGCACATCCACGACATGAACGCCACCATCCTGCACTGTCTGGGCATCGACCATCGCCGGTTGGCGGTCAAGTTTCAAGGGCTCGATGTGCGGCTGACCGGCGTAGAAGACAACGGCCCGGTCGAAGGCATCTTGGCTTGATCGGCGACTCGGGCGATTTGCACCTCCAACGCAAATCGCGGTCGCGATCGCCATTGGTCGCGCAACCATCTTGCGTATCAGGCATTTGCGGAAGAATTGGCGGCGCCAAGCGTCTCCGCTTTCCCACGCAGCACGACCAAAATCGCGTTTGCTCTCGCGTACCGGCGCGATTTGCACCGGCGCGCCCGGCACACCATACTATGGCCGAACGCCACTGCTCCATCCGAGGGAGATGGGCATGGCATGTGAATCGTGTCGGGCGACGTCCGTCGCCGCAAACCGCGTGGAGTCGCCAAGAGACACATGCCCCGTGGGCCCACTTCCGATCATTCGTTGAGGGGAGAACCACCATGTCGCGATGCCGGCTAACCGTGGGCGCAACGTTTGTTGTATGGGTCGGGCTGCTCGCTCCATGCCTGGGGGCCTCGTGGACCGGGCAACTGGTGCTGCCCAATTCCGGCTCGATCGAGTTCTTCAAGAAACCGGCGGGCGAGAAGGAAGGTGGTGCCATGTACAAAATCGCATGGCCGGCCGCAGTGACCAAGAACGACGGCCAATGGCTGAGGATTGGCGACGTCGGCGGGTATAGCCAGGAAGCACTGGTCGTTTGGGTGAGAAAGAAAGACATCGCGAAGCTCGACGACGCCCAAAGCCACTACTCAGACAACATCCGCACATCTGGCAAGAGTCGGAGTGAAATCGCGGAAGCCCACTATTGGCGCGGCGTCTACTGGGAAGCCAAGAACGAACACGACGCGGCGGTGGCCGACTTTAGAGCCGCCATCGTACAGGGGCACAACTCCGGTGACCTGCACTTGCGTCTGGGCCGGTCGCTTTCCAAGTTGGCCGCGCGCGAAGCCCGGACTAGTCCAGGTTTTGCCGTGCGCACGTTTGACCGCGCATTGTTCCATATCGAAAAGGCGCGGAGCGTCTTCAACAGCCTTTCGATCAGCCCCTGGCCGGCCGAACTGTACGTTGCGTGGGGTAATGTGTATTACGAACGGTATCGCACCTGCCGGCGGTGCGACGAGTGCGACGACGCGGTCGCGGCAATGAAGAAGTATCAGTACGCCGAGCAACTCAGCACGACATGGTACGTGCCGCCGTATCGGCAAGGCAGGCTCCTACTAGAGGTCTTTGAGAAGTTCTTGGACGCAAACCAGCAACCCGACAAAAAAACACTGTTGGCGGCGGTCCAGCGGCTGACGCAGGCGGTCCGACTCGATCCGAACCGGCTCGAGCCGTACCGCGAGCGGGCGATTGCCTTGCATCACCTGGCCCTGTCGGAGGAGTTTCCCTGTTTGGACATCGATTGTGAACTCGGCGAGCTCACCGCAGCGCTCGGCGTACGTCCCGAGAGGCTTGAATGTCCGGAGCTGTCAACGCCTGCTGCCCGTCGGGCAATCTTGGACCAGGCCTATCAGTCGGTGGACCGCGCGCTTCTGCTTGGAAAAAACCGCGAACCAGGATCGCTTGAGATTCGTGCGACGATCCAGCAATCACTGGCCGACACATTTTACGGTCACGATGATCCGCCGCTTTGTGCTGTCGGCCTTAACGAACGTCTGAACATTCTCCGTTCGCAGATTCTTTTGGTGTCCGCCGGTGGAGCCATGAACGAGGCGGCCAACCGAAGCGAAACCACTGAAGACATTGAACGCCGCCTCGTTCAGGCCGGCACGGCTCTGTCGCGCGCAAAGAAGTACCAGGAATACTTGAACGACACTCCAGCATGCCGCGAAGTCTTTTCAATCGTGCGGAGGCAGTTGAGTTCTCTCAATCAGGAACTCGGAGAGGCAATCGTGCGACGCCATGGCATGACGATCGCCATGGGCGAGGACTATCCGTTGTCCGAACGGCACGACGCCGCGATAGATGATGCGGAAGAACAAGCGAGACTTGCGTACAACGCGCTGCACCGTGCCGAATCTGAGCCCACAGCGGGCACACTTTCTGACGTGGCCGACGCGATCGCGCTCCTTGGCGATCGGTTAACGCAAGTACACAGGCTTCAGGGCGCAGTCCAGTCACTGTTGGTGGCCTCCGATCCGGACGCTCCCGAGGAAGCCGCGGATATGCCGCCGCCGACGACGCAACCGGTCGAGTCGCGGGCATGGCTGCCAGAGTTCCGGGCCCTACTGCAACCGCAATCTCAAGCGCTTCCGCTTCACACTCCGCTCAACCTGAGCAACTAACCGACAGTCAGAACGCTCAGCCACGGCCCGGTCCGTCCGTGGTCAGCGTGTTTTGCTGGAGGTTGAAGGGTAGCAGCAGCGAGCCAGGCACGCTGCTCGGCTGGGGTGGGTAGTACTCGTTCTTGAGCGAGTCGGTGCGGAACTGCTCCTCGATAAATCGAAGCTTGTTCTCCAACACTCGCCGTTCGGAGATGAGTTGCCGGCGGCGATCGCGCTCCGACCGATCGTTCTTAAGCGGCTGGGCGTCGGCCTTTGCCAACGTGTCATTGACCACGGCCAATTGCGCTTTTAGCGTTTGCTCGAGCATCGCCGTGTCGGGCGCGGGCTCGTTAATCAGGCTGGCTGGCTTTTCGTCGATGTTGACCATCGCAGTCACTCTACCGACTGATCGGTCGTTGGTCGTCGGAACACCGTGTTCGTCGATGTAGTAGACGACTTCTTTACTCCGCAATTGTGGAGGATCATTGACGGCATAGTCAAGAATTGCCAAGGTGAGCTTGGCCAGTTCGTCGCGACCTTCGGGCATCACGTAAACACAGCATCCGCAGTATTCGCCCACGTAGGAGCACGGACAATGCTTGGGAATACATTTCTTGCAGCCGACCTGAAAAAAGCACGCTTCGCCGATACAAGTCGAGTTGACGATTCCGCCCGTATTCGAAATGTCACCGTCTGGGTTGCCTGTGTAGAACTTCTTCATGATGGTTTGGCAGTCAGGACAGTGCTCGGAAACGATCCCGCAGCCGCACGAGGCGACGGCCTTCTGGTAGGCACAGCGCATCAGTTCGAGTTTCCGCGGATCGTTGACCGGTGTGAGGGTAAACGCCTCTTCCGCCCGACGCGAGGCGTCGAGTCCGAAACCGAGTGCGTCGAACAGAAACGATCCACCCGTGCGCGAAAAACCAAATGTGGCCACGCCGGCGCCCGTGTCGGTCACGTTTGATCCACCCTGGTTGGGGATGGCGAAGGAAGGGAAGGAGTTGTAGTCATAAACGAACATCGCCAGGTTGTTCAGTACTTGCTGCTGGTGGATGTCACTCAACGTGCGAGCCTGGCGGATCGTGTTTCGCTTCAACTGAATGTGCGTACATCCACTCGTTACGATCAGCAATCCACAGATCGCCACCGCGAGCGCAGGGCGAGACGCGCGGGAATGGGCCATTTTTTCAGCCTCGAAGGATAGAAGTGCGATAAGCCGAGGACGGCGGCGATCGAGTCGGTGGAGTGCAAAGTTGGCGGCCAACAGTCAGAAGCAGCGGCCGCGGCGCGTTTCGCCCGACAGGACCCGAACAGCCAAGGAGGAGGTGGTCGTGAGGAGGGACACTTGGATGGGGCAGTATTAGGAAATCGTCGTCCGGCATCCCTCACTTGAGGAATTGTCTTCTCCATACAAGCGGGATGCGACCCGTACGGCGAATCATCCGCCGCACAGCCACAGGAGAAAGCGGCAGGCAAATGCGAGCGAAAGCGTGACAGCAGCGCACGCTGTCAATCTGATGCCAGCCGGGGGTAGCGGGATGCAGCGACCGCGCCCGGCGATCTCACGGTCGTTCGCCCGGCCAACTCGGGCTGCCGCCATTTGCCCCACGAGGTAAATTGTTGGGCCGAACGAGCTCGGCACGTGAGATCGGCCATCGCACCTGCGCCTGTGCACCGACGGCTGTGCCGTATGGCAGTCGCCCGTGGTGGTGAACTTCGAGTGGGAAACCGCACGCATGCATCCTCGCGCCTACACAACCCTGGCAGCTACCGAAGACAACGGATGGTACTATCAGGCCCGGGCGCGTTGCCTGGTACGGCTCGTGGAACGGTTTGTCGCAGCCGACAAGCAACCGCTCGAGATCCTCGACGTGGGCTGTGGAACCGGCGGAACGTCGAGTGTGCTTTGTCGCTTTGGTCGTGTGACCGGCTTGGAACCGTCCAGCATTGCCATCGAACTATTGCGCCAGCGGGCGGCGCCGGTTCGTGTTGTGCAAGGCGCGGTCGACGATGCCGCGACGCTGCTCGACGCGGATGCCTTTGATTTGGCGACTATCATGGGCGTGCTCTATCACCAAAATGTCGTCGACCCCGGCCACGCCTTGCAGCAAGTCGCCCGCACGCTGAAGCCCGGCGGATGGCTTGTCTGGAACGAAGCCGTCTATTCGATTCTGCGGCGCGAACACGACGACTTTGTCGAGACGGGTCGCCGGTTCACCCCGCGACAAATGAAGGCATTGCTCGAACAGGCCGGGTTCTCCGTCCATTTTTCGTCCCATCTGCTCGCGTGGGGGTTTCCCGTGGGAATGGCACTCGGCGTTCTGCACCGCATTCGTCGGCGTGTTGCGGGGAGCCGGGCGTACGATGAGCATGTCTCCGACGATCGCCCGTTGCCGCCGCTGCTCAATGCCACGCTGCGCGAATTGACTTTCCTCGAGTGGGCGTGCGCGCTACGACACATCAAAGCGCCATTTGGCGTTTCGTATTTGATACTTGCGCGAAAATCGGCATGCTGAGCCGAAACACAGTCCTAGCGCGCCAATGTGAAGTGCCAACGATGCGTGGGTTTTGCGCGCTGGCGCGTTGGGCTGGAGGCTTGTGACCAAAGAACACGCATATCCACGACAGAGCCGACCTTTTCGCACCAAGCCGGGCTGTTGCAAGGCAGCAATCGGCAATTCGCCAGCACTTGGCAATCCGTACAACATGAACAAGCGCGAGAGTATTTTGCGCTTGAATGCGAATCACGCGTGCATGCTCGTTGACGAATGCACATTCAACCACTAGGATGCGGGACCAACCACGTTTTCGCGGCTGAACCGACTGGTGTCGGCCGCTAGATGGCGTCAATGTGCGGTGCGCGAGCTGAAAAGAGGCCGCGGCACAGCGAAAAGAATCGGTTTGAGTCGAGTCGACGAACGGCGTCATGAAGCTCGGACCCCACAAGCCGCGAGGAAGATTTCGGATGAAGCAGACCGACGCGACCACAAGTCAAGCACCCGCCGATGGCGAGTTTCTCAGCGACGTATTGGACGGTCTTGCGAAGTCGACCAAGGCAATTTCGTCGAAGTACTTTTACGACAAGCGCGGCTCGGAACTGTTCGATCAGATCTGCGAACTGGACGAGTACTATCCGACGCGGCGTGAGTTGGAGATCATGGAAAAGTACGCCCCGGAGATGGGCGCGCAAATCGGTGCCGGCGTCATGTTGGTTGAGTTCGGCAGCGGCAGCAGCGTGAAGACCCGGTATTTGCTCGACGGTCTTCCGGATCCGATTGCCTACGTTCCGGTCGACATTTCGTGCGAGTACCTTCACGAAACGGCGAAGACCCTGGCGGACGACTATCCGCACATCGAAGTCTTGCCCGTCTGCGCCGATTTTACGCAAGAATTCGCGCTACCCGTTTCATCACGCGAACCATCGCACACGGCGGTCTACTTTCCCGGTTCGACGATCGGAAATCTGCTGCCTTCTCGCGCGATAGCGCTGCTACAACGAATCGCCACCATGTGCGGCACCGGCGGCGGACTGCTGATTGGAATCGATCTGAAGAAGGATCCCGAACGAATCGAAGCCGCTTACAATGATCGCGACGGGGTAACCGCGGAGTTCAATCTCAATCTGCTGCACCGAATTAATCGCGAGCTCGACGCCGACTTCGATCCCGACCAGTTCGCACACCGCGCGACGTACAACGAAAAGAAGGGGCGCGTCGAGACGTTTCTCGTCAGCCAACAGACTCAGGCAGTCGCGATCGATGGCGAGACCTTTCAATTCGACAAGGGCGAAATGATCGCCACCGAGCACTCGCACAAGTACACCATCGACGAGTTTGCCGAGATCGCCGCCGAGACCGGTCTATCCTTGCACAACGCCTGGACCGATCGCGAGACCGACTTCGCTGTCTTGCATCTGGCCGTGGAAACATAGCCGGTGGTCGACAACCCGTTCGCGCAAAGGTTTGTTCTGTCCGAACTGTGGCGCACGTAGCCTACACCGCCGCATTGAGCGGAATCGACCGTGCACCTTCTGTGCACAACGCTTTAGTCGTGTGCCGACCTTCCTCGCTTTAGGCCGCGCGGCACGACTGCCCATTCCAGCGCGTCGATAGCGAACTGCAACGCTAAGGCGAGCACGGCGGCTGGCACGGCACCCGCCAGAATCAACGTGGTATCGTTGATGCGGATACCGCGCAAGATGAGTTGCCCCAGCCCACCAGCGCCGATGATCGCGCCGAGCGTGGCGAATCCCACGTTCTGAACCCCGGCTGTGCGCACTCCGGCCAGGATGGTCGGCAGCGCGATCGGCAGTTCGATCTCGAGCAGCCGCGAGGTGCGATTCAATCCCAGCACGGTCGCCGATTCGATCGTGCCGCGTTGGATTCCGTCGATTCCCGTATAGGTGTTGCGCACAATCGGCAGTAGGCAGTAGCAGAACAGCGCGACGATCGCCGTGACCGACCCCTCGCCCAGATTCTGATACCCGAGCGCGGCGACGATCGGCAGCAGCAGCACGAGCAGCGCCAGCGAAGGAATGGTTTGCAGCAGTCCGACGACGGCCAGCACGCCGCTGCCGATGCGTGGGCGCCGTTGGCAGAAGACTCCCAAAGCAATGCCCACGACAATCGCGGGAATCAATGACCGGCGCACCAGGTTCAGGTGTTCGATCAAGTGGCGCGCGACCACCTGGCCCCACGATTCGGATACGGCCTGCACACTGACGCCCAGTTTACGATCGAGAAAGTCGCCGGCCGCCTGGGCCGCCGTCATACGGCGTTCCTCCACTGCGGCGTTGAGGGCTTGGATCGCCGACTCGGACAATGCACCTTCGACCTGCTGCATCGCCTCGACGAATTGCGGATAGTCGGAGTCTAGCTCTTGGCGATAGAGCCACACCGCGTCGTAGCGCGGGAAGAATTGCAGATCGTCTTCCAGGACTCGCAGATCACTTTGACCAATCTTCGCGTCGGTCGTGTAGACGTCAATCACGTCGACTTCGCCAGAGAGCAACTGCCGGTAGGCGATGTCGTGATCAACGCCCAACACGTTGGTCTGCGGCAAGTCGTAATTCTGCACCAGCGCCGGCCAACCGTCGCCCCGATCTAAGAACTCGTGTGTCACGGCGACCTTCAACTCTGGAAACCGTCGCAGATCGGAGATCCGCGACACGTCAAGCTCCTCCGCCCGTTTTCGTGTCAGCGCCAAGGCATACGTATTGTTGAAACCCAGAGGAGCCGACATCTTGAGGCCCAATTTGTTCAATTCGGCGCGCAGCGCCTCATCACTCGGGATGTCGCGATCGGCGAAGATCTCTTGCGCCAGCGTGCCGGTGTATTCCGGGTAGGCGTCGATCTGCCCGTTCGCGAGCGACTTGAACACCGTTTGCGTTCCGATCAGCTCCGCGTAATGCGCCGTGTTGATGCCCCGCGATTCGGCCAACAGTTCAAGCAGGTCGCCCAAGATGACCGATTCGGTGAATTTCTTTGACGCGACCCGCAGCTCGACCGACTCGCGCGGCAAGGGGGTCAGTCCGACGACCAACAGCACGGCCGTCAACGCGACGATCTTGACCAACGGCTTGTTCGATGCGATCAGCTTCTTCACGGCGTCAGGACCTGCGATGAAACGAACTCCTCGACGAACGCGTTGGCCGGGTTTTTGACAATGTCGGACAAGGCCCCTTGCTGCACGATCCGACCGGCCTCGATCAAGAACACGCGATCCGCGAACCAACCCGCCTCGACAAGATCGTGCGTCACCAGCAAGACCGTCGCTTGGCTACGGGCAAAGATCTGCTTTAGATCGCGCTGCAACCCAGCACGAATCAGCGGATCGAGCGCGCCCAGCGGTTCGTCCAGGAGCAGAATGCTCGGGCTCAAGAAGAGCGCCCGCATCAGGCTCACCCGCTGTCGCTGGCCACCGGAGAGCTCGTTGGGATAACGATCCAATCCCTCGGCGGGAAACTGCGTCATGTCGACCAGTTGGGCAAGTCGTTCTTCGACGCGATCGCCCGGCCAGGCATCGTGCTTGGCCATCAGCGTGACGTTCTGTTTCGCGGTCAAGTGAGGGAACAGCCCGCCCTCTTGGATGACGTAGCCCAGTTTTCGACGGACGTCGCGAAGCGTGTCGGGGCGGAGCGGCAGCGAATCGACGGTGATTTGTCCGGTCGTCGGTGGCACCAACCCGGCGACCATCCGCAGGATCGTCGTCTTGCCGCAACCGCTAGGGCCCAGCAGCACGGCAATCTCGCCGGATTCAATCTTTAGGTCCAACCGGTGTACGACGGTGGTGTTGCCGTAAGCTTTTTCTACCTCGGAGAATTCGAGCATCGCTCCGTTGGGGATTCGCGGCGTTCGCCTGCACGACGTGCGTGGTGTTCTTTCGCGCCAACACCGCGCTTCTCGGGCAATTCCACGTATGGTATCGCCGCGCCGTCACTGAATTGTTTCGACGACGGCCGCGATTCGTACAGCGCGGTTCGGCGATCAGTCTTCCGCCAGGCGAATTCCGGAAAACTGCCAACGAGCGTCGGGCGGAAAGAAATTCCGGTACGTCGGCCGGATATGGGACGACGAAGTCGCGCACGAACCGCCACGAAGCACGTACTGATTGCACATGAACTTTCCATTGTACTCGCCCAACGCCCCAGGTGGTGCCCGGAAACCGGGATAAGGAGCGTAGGGGCTCGACGTCCACTGCCACAGTTCGCCGAATAGCTGATCAAGGCCGTCGCGCTTGGTCGCGGCGACGCTGGGATGAAAGTGCTCGGATTCAACGAAACTGCCGTCCACCGCTTGCGCAGATGCTGCGTGCTCCCATTCGCCTTCGGTCGGCAATCGGTAGCCCGACCAACGCGCGTAGGCATCGGCCTCGAAGTAGCTCACATGGCAAACCGGCTCGTCGCCTCGCAACGGACGCAACCCGCCGAGCGTAAACTCACTCCACTCGCCCTTGTCCTTGTACCAATACAGCGGCGCGGTCCAACCTTGTTCTCCAACAGTTGCCCAGCCGAGCGAGAGCCAGAGGTCGGCGCGCTCGTAGCCACCGTCGTCGATGAACTCCTGATACTCGGCGTTTGTCACGAGTCGGTTGTGCAAGTGGTACGGCTTCAGAAAAACCTGATGCCTTGGTCGCTCGTTGTCGAAGGCGAATGATTCGCCGGAGTGTCCGATGTGGATCAGACCGCCCTCGAAGGCCGTTTTGCCATCGGGAACGCAGGGCGATTCGAGATTCGTTCCGACGGCGTCCCGATACGCTGGAAACAACGGATTGCACGAAAACACGTGCTTGATGTCGGTCAGCAACAATTCCTGGTGTTGCTGCTCGTGGTAAATGCCTGTTTCGACCAGACGCAAGAGGTCCTGGTCTTCATCGCCCAGTTCGGCAAGCATCCGCGCGAGCTGGCGATCGACCGCGTGGCGATAGTCGAACACTTCCGCCACGGTCGGGCGCGTGAGCAACCCGCGCCGCGGGCGCGGAAACTGTTGGCCTACCCGCTCGTAGTAGGAATTGAACAGAAAGCGGTAGGTCGGGTCGACCGACGTATAGTCCGGAATCGCGCGGGCCAGCACGAACGTTTCGAAGAACCACGTCGAATGCGCCAGATGCCAACGCGTCGGACTTACGTCGGGCATCGACTGCACGACGAAGTCTTCCACTTCCAGCGATTCGCAAAGATACTCGCTGAATCGGCGCGTTTCGGAAAAACGGGCGGCCAGGAGTTCTGCCTTTGCCGCGGTTGTTGCTTGGGCGTTCATCCTCACCCCGCCGGAGGCTACTCACGGGTAGGCGAGCCGACGTGTGGTTCATCGGCGCGCCGGTGTGCTGCGGATGGCGACGAGCCGCCATTACCGGTCGGGGATGCGGCCTGAGCCGACGGGTCGCTCGGTTGCGAAACGTCCCACGCACCCCCATGATCCTCTCCGCCCCATTCTACATCTTCATCGGGCGCATGTGCACCACCCCCGCTCATCACCGCATACAGATAGTACAGAGTCGGAATCAAAAGCAACACGAGCCCCGTTGCGGCCATGAGTCCGAAGCATAGGCTGGTTGCCATGGGTATGACAATCTGCGCTTGGAATGAGCGTTCGAGCAGGATCGGTATGAGCCCGGCAATCGTCGTCAGGCTCGTCAGCAATACCGGGCGTAGTCGCTGACATCCGGCGTCGATCACGGCGTCTTTGATTGGAAGTCCGTCCCTGACGCGGCGATTGATGAAGTCGATTAGCACGATCGAATCGTTGACCACGACGCCCGTCAGGGCCACCAGGCCGAACAGGCTGAACATGGTCATCTCCATTCCCTGGAGAAAATGCCCCCAGACGGCGCCGATCACACCGAATGGAATCACGGCCATCACCATCAGCGGTTGTAGATAGGACCGGAATTCCACGGTCAGCAGCACGAACATTGCGAACAGGGCCACGACCAGCCCGCTCCGCAAACTATCCATTGACTCGGTCGTCCGCTCTTGTTGGCCTTCCCAGAGCACACGCACCTTCGGATACCGCTCCAAGAGGCCGGGCATGAAATTGGCTCTGAGATCCTGCACGATGTTGTACGCGTTGCCGGTCGCCTCATCGACGTCGGCCGTGATGGCAATGCACCGCAACTGATCGATGCGGTTGATTTCCGCGTAGCCCCGCGCGACGTTGACGTCGGCCAGCTCGGTAATTGGGCGTTCGGATCCATCGATCGTGCGTACCCGAATCTCTTCGAAGTCAGCCAGCGAGCTACGATCCTCGCGCGGGTAGCGCACCATCAGCTTGACCTCGTGCCGGCCGCGCTGGAGCCGCATCACTTCCTCGCCGTAGTACGATGCCCGCACGGTCTCCGCCAGGTCGGCCAGCGGAATGCCCATCGCCATCGCGGTTTCCTTGATCTTTAGTTGGAACTCCCACTTGCCAGGGCGGGAATCGTCGGCGATGTCGAACACGCCGGCGTACCCGGACAGCTTTTGCTTCGTTTCTTCGATGGCTGCCTCGAGCCGCTCCATGTCTTCGGCGTCGGCCATCAATCGGAATTCGATCGGCCGGCCGCCGGGTCCAAAGTCGGGTGTCTGGAATGTCACGCTCTCGGCACCTGGAAACTCACCTGACAACTTGCGCCACTTAGCGATCACCTCGGCACTGTGGACGTCTCGGAGCGTCGTATCGACCAGCTCGACGTCGACGCCGCCGATATGGCTGCCGCTGACGCGCGTGTCGGGCCCCATGGCGCCCGGCGAACTCGTTTGTCCGACGGCGCGATGGACGAATCGCACGATGGGGGTTCCTTCGGCCTGGTACTGCTCGCTCAACGCGAGAATGGCATTCTCGACGCGCTCGGTCGCGGCATCGGTAACCGTCGAGGGCGTGCCGTCGGGGTAAATAATCCGGGCATTGATCTGATTGCTGTCGGTCCGCGGGAACACTATGAAGGGTGTCTGGCCCGAGACAACCAAGCCCAGCGACAGCATGAACAATGACAAGGCCGTGCAGAGCGTAATCGCGACGTGGTCTAGCGCCCAACGTAGCGTCGGCTGATATACGCGGCGGATCACGAACATCAGTCCCTGCGTCGAACGTTGATTCAGCCATGAGAAGAAGTCGCCCAGCCGTTGCAACGGATACGCGAATTGCATCCAAAGCCAGCCCATGGCAACCAGCGAGTTTCCCAGAGACATGGCCCAACGATCGGGCATGTTTGCCCGCCAGCGGCGCGTTCGATCAAGCGCCGTTTCTTCGGACGGCGCATGTCCCAAGTGGCAGGGCAAGATGATGGTGGACTCGACCAGCGAGATAATCAACGCAGCGATGACGGCCACCGGCAGCACGCCGACGAATTTGCCCATCACGCCGGCCACGTACAACAGCGGCGTGAAGGCGATCACGGTGGTCATCACGCCGGCCGAAACGCTGGGCAACACCTCGACCGTTCCGTCGATGGCAGACCTGAAAAAGCTCTTGCCGCGCTGCCGATGCGAATAGATGTTTTCGCCGACAACGATCGCATCGTCGACCAAAATGCCCAGCACCATCAGAAAGGCAAATGTCGTGAGCATGTTCAGCGTGTGATCCATGGCGAACAACACGGCACATGCCCCAAGAATCGAAATCGGAATCCCCAGCGCCACCCAGAACGCTAGTCGCAGCTCCAAGAAGACGGCCAGCAGCAAGAAGACCAGGATGAGCCCCTGAATGCCGTTGCGCGTGAGCATCCGCAGCCGATCGCGCACTTCGAGCGATTCGTCGCCCCAAGTCAACATTTCGTAGCCAGGCGGCAACTCAGTGCGGTCGACGTACTCGTGCACGTCGGCCACCATCGCCAGCAGATCCTCGCTCGTCGTGCGTTCCACCGAAATGACCAGGCCCGGCTTGCCGTTGATGCGGCTGATCGCCGTGATCGTGTCGTCGAACTCGTCACGGACCGTTCCTAGATCGCTCACGCGCAGCACCACACCGCCCGGCGCAGTGACCAACGGGATGTCGAGGAGTTGCTCTCCGATCGTGCGCTTGTTCTTGCCACGCAGCAGAACTTCCTGCGCGTCGGTGCGCATCGTCCCACCGGGGATCTCGACGTTTTGGCGGCGCACGATTTCGGCCACCTGCTTCAAGGTCAGCCCATATTTGCGGAGCGTCTCTTCCGGGATCTCGACGTCGATTTGATATTCGCGCGCGCCGACGATGCTCGCCTGCGATACTGCCGGCTGCTGAAGCAAGTCGTCGCGTACGTTCTCGGCAACCTCGCGCAGCCGGAGTTCCGCCTCGGGATCGTCACTGTCCGGCCCGACAATGCCCAACCGAATCACGGGCTGCCGCATCGTGATCTGCTTGACTTCGCGCTCCTCGGCCAGCAGCGGGAAACTGGGAATCCGGTCGACCTCGGATCGTACTTCGTTTAAGGCTCGTTGAACGTCCTTAACATCGGCCTCAAGCTCGATCACGACAAACCCGGCGCCCTCCTGCGCGATCGATATCTGCTGCTTGATTCCTTCGATCGGCCGGACAGCTTCCTCGATCTTTTGACAGATACCCTCCTCAACTTCGTCGGGACTGGCGCCGGGATACGGCACCGAGACCAGAATCATCTCCAGCGCGAACTCTGGAAATACCTCGCGGCGCATCGAAGCCAAGCTGATCGCGCCCACGATCATGCTCGCGATCATCAGCGTGTTCATCGCGGGCGAATTGCGAACAGCCCACTGAATGACCGATTTCATTCTTCCACGCGCTCCTGGACGGACATTCCGTCCACGGCCATCGCTAGCGGTGAGCTGACAAGTTTCATGCCGGGCTGAAGTCCGGACTCCTCCGCATAGACCAATACGACGTCGTCGTCGGCATCGGCCACGCGCACCCGATGAATCGCCAGCCGGCCCTCGGCCACTTGCCAAACTTTGTTGCCTGGCTGAATCGCCCGTTGCGGAATTCTCAGAAGTTGAACTTTGGGCCGAGCCTGGACGTTCACGCGGACGTACATACCTCGGACCAGCGCCGGCGGACCGACCGACGCAGTGGCGGGATCGCCTGCACCTTCGGTCCGTACGTCGCGCGGATTCGAGACAAGCACACGGCAGGGCACGGTGCGGGTGCGCTCATCCAGCCCGATGCCGTCGAATCGCGAAAGGACACCTTCCCAGATGTAGCTGCGTCCTCCCAAGTCGTAGTGGATCGTCACCGGCGCGCGCGGAATCTGATAGTCGCGCGTCACGCCGCCATCGTCTCCGTCCGGCGGTTCGCGTTCCTGAGCCCAAAGCCAGTACAGATCTTCCATCTGCAAGTTGCAGCGTACCTCGACCGCCGACGTGTCTTCGATCTTCGCCAGCGATTCGCCTTTTTGCACGAACGAGTCTTCCTCGAGCGTCTCGCTGATGATGACTCCGCTAATCGGCGAGGCAACTCGGGTGCGACGCAAGTCGAGCTCTGCCTTGGACAGTTGCGACTGCCAGAGATCGCGCGCGCCGATCAGCCGGTTGCGACGCGTGTTGAGCAACTGCGCCTGATGGACCAACGTCATGACGTTGTTCAGCGCCGTCAGCTCCTCACGCTTGGATTGTTCCAGCTCGGAGTCGGACACAATCTTTCGCGCGGCAAGCTGTTCTTGCCGGCGAAGGTCTTTCAACTGCAAATCGTGCTGTTCCTTGGCCAGCTTCGCCAGCGCACGCGTATTGGAGACCTCGACGTCCAGTTCCTCGATCGATACCGACGCCTGCGCCAGTTCGCGTTTCAAACGCTCGACTTCCAACTCGTAGTCGCGGGCGTCAATCTCCAAAAGCGGCGTGCCGGCCTTTACATAGTTGCCCTCGCGACAGATGGGATACTTCTTGGCAACCCGTCCAGCAACTTCGGCGGCCAGGTCGATCTCTCGATAGGGCACGACCAGTCCATCGACCGAAATGGTTAGCGGCCCGCCATGGGGCGCAACCACGATCGTCTCGACCGTTGGCAACGTTGCCGGCTCCAATTCGCTCTCGGGCGATTCCCGCATGCCGGCCAACGCCATGAACGCCAGAACGCCCAGCACGAGGATACCGATCGGCGCGCCGATGCGGACGACTTCACTTGGTACTGATGTACGCACGGTCGTCGATCGCTCGGCCCGCGATTGCGAAGTGGCCAAATCTTGCTTCATCAGCTCTGAATCTCGGACAACAAACAGGAACGGCGAAGCGCAACTAGCTGTTCGCCACCTGGGGCCGGAACTTGGCCGGGGAAGCGGTGTTAAGGGGGGCAGTACCCCATATTATTGCCCGAGCCGGGCCTTTTTGCACGCCCAATACGCTCACAATCTTCTGACATCCGGCGTGCAACCTTTCATCGGCGATCGGGGTACGCGAGGATTCCGGCGGTTTTCTCCACCTGCCGAGATGACCGAAAACGGCTTCGTCAGGTTCGACGCGCCCGTATATCCCGCGTCACTCCGGTCTGTCGACGTCGGCAGCCTCGGGCAATGGCTCGGTGATGAACCGAAAGGCGGAAGGATACTCGCCCCATTTCTGGCTGAGAATGCCGTTACGAAGCGACCCGTCGAACGATTTTTGCGGACCCAAAACTTTCACGCCGACCACTTTGGTCTCTCCGGCCGCCATGACTCCGGCGTGCAGGGCCGCCATGGCAAGGCTGGAATCGTGCGAGTAGACCTCCGTGCCCCAGACCATGCCTTTCTGGACGCCCGCCGCCGGCGCCGTAACCCGAAAGAAAAACGTCTGGCCAACCTGGTCGCGATACTCGCCCAGCGTGCCTGGATCGGGAAGTATCGGCCCGGTGATTTTCAAATCGCCAGGCCGCACTGCCAAGCTGCGCAACGAATCGAGTCCGAGCTGCTGGCGGCCGAACAGCGCCATATCGACGTCGAGCGCGTTCAATTCGATCTTGCCGGCGATCTTCGATCCGTCCGTGTAGACGGTGTCCTGATCACGCACACTCAGCTCCTTCTCCGGCACAACCTGGCGAATCTGCTCCATCAGACCTTGGGCACGCCGGGCGACTTCCGCATCGTCGCTCGTCGCGGCTTCGAGCAGCGCGGGGTATGCAGCGGCCTTTAGCGACAGCAGCTCTTCGCTGGCGTCCTCGCGGACGCGGTAGCGGTCGTCGGCGAGTTTCTCGATGGCGGCCTCTATTCGCTTGACAAGGGCACCGGGAAGTCGCGTCGCAAAATCGATCCGACGAATCCGGGCCACAGGAATCGCCAGCGTGCCAAACCCGGTGTCCAACCGAATAGTCGAAGCGTGCAATTGAACCACCAGGGTGCTGCCATCGGCGGCCTGCACTTCGAACTGCCGCGCACCGGACTGCTGTGGGGATTCTTCCGATGGAACGTGTGGGGCGTTGGCGGGTACCGTGTCGGAGCGGTCGTTTTTGGGGTCGTTCGGCTGGGCCCATGCCCGCGGCATCCCTGCGGACGTCACCAGCAGCAGGACGGCCAGCACCGCGGCCGGCCAGCGGGCTGCGAGCCTCGCGATGGCTGTGGACCTAAGTCGGGCGACGGCCGCGTTTTCGGTCGCAGTCACAGCCAGTGTGTTGATACCTCGCTCGATCGCGAATCGGCCACCCATCGCCAACGATCCCCCGTCGATCCTTGCGTGTACCGCGTCGCGCCCTCGCCGGCGGACCGGTTCGTCCGGTACTCGACCTATCATACACGACGTCGGCCGACGCGCCGCAATGGGGGGCGAAAACAGGGAGCTGGCTGAAGTGGAACGGATCAGCCCGGCGTATTAGCGTGCGACGGCCCGGCTTCTGCAGGCTCATCGGCCTGGCGGTAGTATTCCCAACACACGGCGCGCGCCTCCTCGTCCGCGTGAAACTGGATCCACCGTTGCTTTTGCCCCCGATTGAGCCGCAGCACGGCCGCCTGCAGTCGCTTGCTGCACGGCGATGCGCCGCCGTCTGTCGGAGTGCTGTCTGTCGGAGTGCAGTCTGTCGATTTGCTGCCTGGCAGAGGGCTATCCGGCAGGGGGTTGTCAATCCGCGCTGGCCAGTTCTGTTCGTCGAACGCGAACAACACGGTTTCCTGATCAAGATCGGGAACCGTAAACCGCTTGACGAGCACGCTCGCGATTCGCAATTCGCGCCGATGACCGTCCCATCGCGGCTCGTGCGACTGCTGCGGCTCACCCGCATTGCCAGTCGAATTCCGTACGAGCTGCAAATCGGCGCAATCGGTGTTTGTGTTGCCTTCGCCGCGCAGCTCGTTTGCTAGAGCAATGCCGGATTCGGTCAACACGAAGCACGACCGCTTGCCGAACATCGCGCGGTCGTGGTGGCGAAACGTGCGTGACTTGTCGCGCACCGACGACACCTCGACGGCGTGGTCCACGAAACCGCGAGCGACGATCCACCGCAGGTCGCTGTTGGCCAGGTTCAGACTTTGAAAACGCGCGATCTCAACAGCGAAATCCCAGACGTCCGCGTTCAGGTCCCGCGCGTACTCGTGCGATTCCAACAGCGTGACAAGGGCCGCTTTGATACGCGAGGGAAGCTGCGTTTCGTCAATGCCGGGACCGACGGACCGGGAGTCGTCGGAAGTGGTGCGCCGGCGATCGACGGCGGGAATCCTCAAGGCGTCCATGGCAACGTCTCCACGTCGAGAGAATCGTCAGAGTCAGTAACATCATTGTTGTCGTTGCGTCCCCGTTCTCTGTTCGCCTTGCCTCGCCACAAAAAAAACCCGCGCTCACCATTGCGGCAAGCCGGGCTTTTTTGCCCCTCAGTTTGGCTAGTCCTAAGCGGTCTAAGCATACCGGGTTAGCAGAGTCTGTCAACGATTCGGGTAACATCGGTCGGCAGGGGGCCAAGCGGCGAAGATTCGGTACAATCGGGCCGCAATTGCCTCGACACTCGGCTTCGCTCGATTATGATTTGAAGGCTACGACACTTAGCAAACACGGCGCACGTATCCTCTCATTGAACCAATGACTTCCGCCGAAGTATCGCCGAGAAAAGAAGTTTCGCCTTGTAGTGAATCTTCGATCACTTACGCGGCGGAAGTGCGTCCACACTTATATGAATCTTTAAGCCTCCTACTACAAGCCTACGACTACGCCGACGAACTCGACCAAGACACTTGGGATCTTGCGGTGGAACTTGACGAGCTGCGGCGTGCGAAGCTGACCAATGCCGATCTTCGTTGGCTGGAAGCCAAGGGCTACGTCGAGCATGCCGTCGAGACGACTGGTCCAGACGATGAGGCGCGCCATTTCCGCCGAACTTCGCTGTTGCGTTTGTCCGAGCCGACGTGCGTCGTGCTTACACCTGCCGGTGTGGCCATGGCCCGTGAGATCGGAAATGTCAAAAGGCCAGTTTCGGCCGACACCGCCAGCGTCGGGATTTGCAGCATCCCGGCGGCGGAGATCGCCGTCGCGCAGCCGCGCTGGGACCATCAACGAAGGCAACTTCGTCTGGGGTCACACCTGGTTAAGGAGTTCAAGCTGCCATCACGCAACCAGGAAACGGTGTTGATGGCATTCGAGGAGGATGGATGGCCGCCTCGAATCGACGACCCGTTACCCCCGGTCGCACACGTGGATCCGCGCCGCCGCCTGCACGACACGATCAAAGCGCTCAACCGAAAGCAGAAGCAAACGCTGATCCGCTTTCGGGGTGACGGCAGTGGCGAGGGCATCCGCTGGGAACCGACCTCCGCGGAAATCGAGCCGGCACACGGCCTCGAGTCGGCCGTTTCGTTCCGGCAGGGGGCTTCGGCTTAGCGCGGTTGTCTCGCGCGGCGTCTGCCGATCGTCGTGGAGTGCGCCTGGGTAATTGCAACGACGTCGTCCTGTCCTCTCCCCAACGGTTCCCCTCCATTCACCTTGGCCGCCCCCGCGTGCTGAGTATGCTGGTCTTCATCAGTATGCGCGCGGGGTATCTTGCCTGATACAGGGTGTTTGCCGCCGTCGCGCGAACACAAAGGCGGACACGCGCTACGTCTCGTCGCGCATCGGATCCTGGCCACAGGGCGCCACGCAATCGCCAAGAGGCCGAGACACTCTGAAGTACCACGAAGCCTGACCTCGAACGGGCCGACGCTGCGGGGCAATCTAACCAGGCCGGCGTTCTGCAAAGCACGCCCGACTCGAGAGCATGGGACATTTCGTACCACGAGGACTCGGCTGGTTGCCGGCCTTGCCTGACTTTCGCGACGCCGTGCCCGGATCTGCATCGGCCGACGGACTGATTGCGCAGCTTCACGACGTCGGTGCCGCGGAATCGCCGCGCGCCGGCAGCGTCGACCTGCGCGAATACTTCGTCGACGTCGACGATCAACTCGACTTGAACTCTTCATCGGCGTGTGCGTGCGCCAGTCTGGTCGAGTACTTCCAGCGCCGGGCTACCGGGCGTTTGCTGCGGCCGTCGCGGCTCTTTTTGTACCAAAACGCCCTGCGATTGGCCCGCGTCCAGGGCGACCATGGCGTCGATCTGCGCACCACGATCAAAGCCATGATTCGCTGTGGCATGCCCCCGGAGCGCCACTGGCCGTACGAAGTCGACCGATTGTCCGCACAACCGGATCCATTCCTCTATTCGTTCTACGATCCGTACCGGTCGGTCCGCTATCTCCGCCTCGACGGGCGCGATTCGAGCGGAATCGAGACGCTACGGGTCGTCAAAGCGTTTCTGGCCGCTGGTTTTCCCTCGGCAGTGGGCATCCCCGTGCCTTCCTCGTTGTCGTACGAAGCGGATATTCCCTACCGTCCGACGTTCGACTCCGTTCTCGGGGGTCAGGCTGTGCTGGCTGTCGGGTACGACGATCGTTGGTTGCGCGGGTCGCGCGGGGCATTCCTGGTGCGAAGCTCATGGGGACCGGACTGGGGCGACGCCGGGTACGGTTGGCTGCCCTATGCTTATGTTGAGGAACGGCTCGCGAGCGAGTTCTGGACGCTGTTCCACGACGACTGGATTGCGTCCGGCGAGTTCGACGTTCCGGAGTTGCCAACGTGAGATGGCCAATCGGTGCGACAGCGACAATCCAAGCAAGCCAACCGCAGCTTCGAGAACATTCATGACAGCGCCCACACAGCTCCCATACAGGAACCGTTGTGAGCGGGGTGGGGTAACTACAATGACGCTTTACGCATCGCGATATTTCCCGTTCTAACAAGGGGATCGTCTCATGGTCAGCCGCACTCCCGCCAATGGAAACTCCGCCTCGACGACGCGCTCGGCGCTTGGTGCTCGTGACGTCATTCGCATTCTTTTCCGCCATAAGCGGAAGATGCTCCTGTTCTTTGGAGCCACCATGGGGCTGGTGGTCCTGGCACTGATCTTCCTGCCGCGAACTTACACGTCCAACGCCCGCTTGTTCGTGCGGTTGGGTAAGGAGAGTGTCGGCCTGGATCCGACGGCCACGATCAGCAAGACGGTCGATGTCGATGGATCTCGCGAACACGAAATCAATTCCGAGATTGAAATCCTCCGCAGCCGCTTGCTGCTGGAAGAAGTCGTCAACAAGCTGGGTCCGCAGTACGTCATCAGCGGCACCGAAGGCGCGACCGCCGAGAGCAGTTGGTTCGACCTGGTGCTGGCACCGGTCGACATCGCTCGAACCTGGATGCACGGCGACATCAGTCCCACGGAACACGCCGTAACCGAGCTGTCCAAGACAATCTCCATCACGTCCCCCAAGAAATCGAACATCATCATCGTCAAAGCCCAAGGCCGCGATCCCAAGCATGCGCAACGCCTGTTGCAGACGTTCGTCGACGCGTACATGGTTAGCCATGCGAAGGCCAACCGGACCGAAGGCTCCTACGAGTTCTTCGTCGGCCAATCAAAGCTGTTGGCCGATCAGTTGAAAGACGCCAACGCTGAGCTCCGCGACGAGAAGAACGCGCTGGGCCTGGTTTCTCTGGAAGGCCAGCAGCAGAACGTTCAAGACCACGCGAGCAAGATCGAAGCCGCCCTGCTGGAAAACGAGCGTGCCTTGGCCCACTCGGAAGCCAAGATCGCGGCCCTGAAGGAGTCTCTGACTCGACTGCCGGCCGAACTCGACGCGGAACAAACTGTCCTGCCGAACACCGGCGCGGACGCGATGCGCAACGAGCTGTACAAGCTGCAGATTCAGGAAAAGGAGGCCAGCTCGCGCTTCACGGCGTTGCATCCGCACGTAATCGCACTCCGCCGGCAGGTCGCCGACACGCAGCGGATCCTCGACGAGCAAGAGTCCAGCCGTCATCAAACGACCAAGAAGCTCAGCACCGTCCACCTGGCGGCGCAGACCGAGCTGACGACGGCCGAGGCACTCGCATCGGCGCAGCGGGCCGAGGGCAAGTCGCTCCGCGACCAATTGAAGTCGATCCAGTCGAAGATCAAAACGCTTAACGGCAGCGAGGCACGCATCGCCGACCTGTCACGCCAAGTCGATTTGCTCGAAACGAACTATCGCGATTACGTGGCCAACCGCGAACAAGCGCGGATTGACCAGGCACTTTCGTCGGACCGTATCTCGAACGTCAACATCATTCAGCCGGCCTCGTTCGTCGCCAAGCCGTCGAGCCCGCGAATCCTGCTCTCGTTGATTGCCGGGTTCGTTCTCGCGGCAGGTGGGTCCGTCATGCTGGCTTTCGTCTGTGAACATTTCGATCCATCGTTGAAAACAACCGATCAGATCGAGAACGAGCTAGGCATTCCCGTGCTGTTCGCCGTACCTCGTAGCGAACGGCACGCATTGCCGCAAAACTGAGGGTTCTCTTGATGATTACGCTAACGCCCGAAATCTCTACCACGCCGCTCGCCCGAACTGACTCGGGCGGGCCCGTGGCGGAACAATATTACTCGCTGGTTCAATGGCTGCGCGCCGTCGGAAACATGTCCGGCGTCACGCCCAAGTCGGTCGGTATCACCAGTTGCACCGTCGGTGCCGGTGTGAGCACGGTCGCGGCCAATCTGGCCCTAGCCGCGGCTCGAACGACGGACCAGCAGGTCTTGTTCCTTGACCTCAGCACGACGCAATCCGCCGTTGCGACCCGTTTCGCGATGCACGGAGACCTGGGACTGGGCGATGCGGTCAACGATCCGGCCAATGCGCGCGACTTCGTCAAGCCGTCGCCGATCTCGAACCTGTCGGTACTTGCCGCGAACCTTCCCGGCCGTCAACAACCGCTCAACGTCGATTCAGCGAAGATCAACCAACTGCTGCAATCGCTGGAGAGCGAATTCAGTTTGATCGTGGTTGACTTGCCGACAATCGAGTCGAGCCTTTGCTTCGTCGCCTCCGGACTGCTCAACGGCGTGCTGTTGGTCATGGAAGCCGAGCGGACAAGGTCGGAAATCGCCGCCCGCGCGAAGCAGCGGCTGCTCGACGCCGGTGCGAGCATCCTGGGCGTAATCTTGAACAAGCATCCGCAGCACTTGCCCAATTGGCTCGAGGCGAGGATCTGAGGAAGTTACGACAATCCCGCCCGATAGCGACAATCTCTTACAGTGCCGGAAGGGGCGTTGCCAGCGCCGCTCGTCACGACGACTCAAACCGAATCTCCACTCCGACACATGTTCCGAATCAAGACCATCCTGCCGAATTGGTTTTCTTCGTGTCGGGCCGGCGAAGCAGCCGACCTGATCCACTCCGTTGATCGGATGCGAGCGATCCTTGATCGTGAGCGAATGCGATCCGATCGCGGGCGCAGCAGCTTTGCGCTGGTTGCGTTTACGTTTGCGCGAAACGCTCCGAGCGCCCGTTTGGCAGTTCTGGCGCGGATCCTCGTCAAACGAATTCGCGCCACCGACGACGCCGGATTGTTGGGTCCGCACCGCGTGGGCGTCATTCTGCCGGAGACTAGCGCCGAAGGCGCCTGGAAGCTGGCCGAAGACGTCTGTGCGTTGCTGCCGCCCGACGTCCAGCACCCGACCTACGATGTCTACATGCACCCGTCGGACGGCGAACCGGGAGAGTCCGAAGCGCGGGAGGCCCAACCTCAGGAAGTCCCTGGACATGGCGGCAACGACACGGACGAAGTGGCCGAACCGGCGGCGGCTCGGCCAATGCAGGCACTGTTCGTTCGGCCGATACCGTTCTGGAAGCGCGCAATCGACGTCGTCGGGGCCGCGACCGCCCTGGTGCTGGCCGCGCCGCTGATGCTGTGTACCGCCGTGGCGATCAAGCTGACCTCGTCAGGCCCGGTGTTCTTTACGCAAAAGCGTGACACGCTCGGCGGCCAGCAATTCACCATGTACAAGTTTCGCACGATGGCTGTCAACGCCGAACAACAAAAGGCGGCCCTGCGTGCACTCAGCGAGCAGGACGGACCCGCGTTTAAGATCACGAACGACCCACGGGTCACGCGGCTAGGTCGGTTCTTGCGAAAGACGAGCATCGATGAGCTGCCCCAACTGTTCAACGTGCTGGCTGGTGACATGTCGCTGGTCGGCCCGCGTCCGCTTCCCTGCGACGAATCGCGCAATTGCGAGCCGTGGCAGCGTCGCCGCTTGGACGTAACTCCGGGCTTAACCTGCATCTGGCAGATTCGCGGTCGATCGGCCGTTTCGTTCTGCGAGTGGATTCGCATGGACCTCGAGTACATTCGATCGCGATCGTTGAAGAACGACGTCAAACTCATTGCGCAGACCGTGCCGGCCGTGGCACTCCGTCGCGGCGCTTGCTGATGTCCGGACAAGAACCCCCAAGCCAGTCTCATGATCAAGCCAACTGGGTTTCCGGACCAGCGCACAACGACGCTACCGCCCAGGTGGTTGCGCGATGCGGTCATGTGGTCGTCGGCCAGATTGGCCGCCGGGTTGCAAGCTGTGCGCGGTAACCGCTGCGACCAGGGCTTTGGAATTCTGATGTACCACCGCGTTGCGCCGCGTATTGCCGGCGCAGCGGTGCCCACCTGGAACGTGACACCCGATCGCTTGCGGCTCCAGTTGGAAGGGTTGCTCGATCGGGGCTTCGAACCGTGGCCGCTTCGCCGCCTGATCCAGGCCTACAACGACTCGCAACCAGTTCCGGCGAACGCCTTCGCAGTTACGTTCGACGACGGCCACGCCAACAACTACACGCAAGCCTGGCCGGTGCTGCGAGAGCTAAACGTACCGGCGACGATCTTCCTGGCGACCGCCTACCTCGACTCGGCCCAAGCGTTTCCGTTCGATGATTGGGCGGCCGCCGGTTCCACGCTGGTGCCCGCCGACTGCTGGCAGCCGATGAGCACCGAGCAATGCCGTGAGCTGCTCGCCGGCGGACTGGTCGACCTGGGGGCCCACACGCACCGCCACGATCGTTTTCTTGGCCGACCGGAAGCGTTTCGCCAGGACATGCTCGCGTGTCTGGCGGTTCTGCACGATCAGTTCGGGATCGACGCCCCGACCTTCGCGTTTCCGTTTGGGGCGCGGGACGCCGAGATGATCGATATCGCGAAACAGGTGGGCGTTGTCTGCAGCCTGTCGACCGAGTATCACCGCGTCACTCCGAACCGAGACCCGTTCCATTGGGGGCGGTTCAACGTCGAGTCGAACGACACAGGATCGACCCTCGCCGCGAAGCTCTCCGGTTGGTACGGCGACGTGGTCGCGGCACGAAAAGCTGTGACTCGGCCGCTGGCCGGAATCGTGCGGGGCGCACGAGTTAATCGAAACAACCAGACACCCAACGGAGCGGACTCGAAGAAGATAGTCCCCCAGACATGAACGTCGACGTGATGGAACAACCCGAGGCATGCCAGCAGCCGCGAGTTGAAAGCGGCACGTGGATCGCTGCGCGCATCCGGCAATTGATGCAACGGTTTCCGTCGGCCTCGCAGGGGCTACTCTCGATCTTCGATCAGGCGGTCGTCAGCGGCACGGGTTTTACCACCGCCGTGATCATCGGCCGCATGACCTCGCGCGACGAACTCGGACTGTACTACGTCGTGTTGAGCCTTGTGTTGATCTGCTCGGGCATTCAAGAACAGGTCATTGCCGCGCCGTACATCGTGTATTCGAAGCGCCGCCGCGGCCGCGAGCTGGCTGAGTACTACGGCAGCACCTGGTGGCATCACTTCGTGCTCACCGTTGTCGTACTCGCGGTGCTGATGGCAGCCATTCCCGCACTGACCCTCATCGGCCGGACCGACATCGTACCCGGCATATGGGCGTTGCTGGGCGCTGGTCCGCTGTGGTTGCTGCGTGATGCCATTCGGCGGTTCAACTACGCTCACTTGCACGTTCGCTCGGCCATCGTGCTGGACGTTATCGTGGCGGTTGTGCAACTCGGTGGACTGGCGCTGCTGGGCTACTTTGGAATGCTGTCGCTTTTCGCGATCTACGCGATGATGGGCGCCGCTTGCGGCATCGCGTCGGTGGGGTGGTACTTGTCGGCTCCACCGCGCGTGCGGCTGAATCGTACTCGCCTGATGTCCGATTGGCGCAACAACTGGGCGTTTGGAAAGTGGGCCGTGCGAACGTTCCTGCTTGGAAACACCACGCCTTACATCATGGTCTGGCTGCTCGCCCTGTCGGTCGGCGCCGCGGCGACCGGCGTGTTGGGCGCATGCACCACGCTGATCGGCATAACCAATATCCTGTTGTCCGGCGTGGCCAACGTCTTGACCCCCCAGGCCGCGCATGCCTACGCAAGTGGCGGAGCGGGAGACCTGCGCCGCGTATTGGGCCGGACTGCCGTGTTCTTGGCACTGGCCCTGGGCTCGCTGGTCCTGCTGGTGACGCTCACCGGGGATCGGCTGGCCGTATTCGTATTCGGCGCTCAATACCAAGGCACCGGCCCGATCCTCATCGCGCTGGCCTTTGCCGCGCTGCTCAACAGTATCGGAATGGTCGTCGGCAACGGCCTCTGGGCGATCGACCAGCCCCGGGCCAACTTCCTGGCCGACGTCTGCTGCATTTCGGTGACGCTTGCCGTGGCCGCGGCGCTCGTGTTTCCTCTGGGGGCACTGGGCGCGGCACTTGCCAGCTTGGCCGGCGCGTTCGTCGCGGCGGTCGTGCGAACATTCACGCTGATCCGGTACCTGGATCGCGACGTGGTTGCGTCGGCCAACGCCGTCCATCCGGCCGTTTCCACCTGAGTCCTATTCACAGCGAGCTCAACGTTCCATGAACCTGTTCCGAAGCCTCACCGTCTGGTACGTCGCACTGATACCGGTCGTCGCCGGGATGTCGACGCTAGAGTTCCAGATCGGCGGCTTCAACTACACGGGCTACATGTGGCTCGTTCTGCTACCGGTCGGCGTGTTCTTGCTGGCCACCAATCGTCTGACCGGCACCGACCCGGGCGGAATCATTCCCTGCTGGCCTTGGTTGGTTTGGTGTGGCTTTGTATGCCTGTCGGTGCTGTGGAGCTACGAAATAGGCCGGCGCAACGTGCAAGAGGCGCTCCAGTTCAGCATGCCGGTCATCGTGGCTTTCGTGGCCGCCTCGGCAGTGCGAACGCCCGAAGATCTGCGCAAGGTGTTCGCCGCCTTCGGCGTGTCGCTCTGTCTGTTGCTGGCGTTTACCCTGGCCTACGTCACCGAACGATTCGACCGCGAATGGATGGACACACACGTCCGCGCCGCTGCGCTGGCGGCCACCCTCGTAGGGTGTGTCTTCCTGGCGTGGTTTCCCCGGTACAAGCTGCTGCCGCTAACGGGCTGGGCAAGTTGTCTGTTGATCACCGCGCTGACCAGCAGCCGCATCGCCACGGCCGCGCTGTTGCTGGCTCCACTGATTCATCCGCTGTTTCGGCGGCCGGCTTGGAAAGTCGCCGTGGCCGGAGCCGTCATGATCGTCGGACTGTTGTTATTTCAGACCGAGACGTTTCAGGAGCACTTTTTTGAGACGGGGCAGGGCACCCTCCAAGAGGCTGCCTCGGGCAATATCAAGGACTTCGGTCGCGCTGATGCCTGGTATGCGATTTGGAACGAAGCGTTGGAGCGGCCGCTCATCGGTTCGGGCGTCGGTTCCGCGTTCGATTTCGTTCCGACAGTTTGGAACGACATGAACCACGTCCACAACGACTACTTGCGGGTCTTCTACGAGCTAGGTTTTCTCGGGCTGACGCTGTTCCTGTTTGTCTGCGTGTGGCAGCTCGTGTCGCTGCGCCGGCAAATCCGCGTCACCGAGGATGGACCGGTACGGATCGCGTTTGTCGCGGTTTGGCTCGGCTTCTGCGCTCTGTTGCTCACCTGCTCGACCGACAACACGATCATCTACCACATGTTTTACATGAACCCGTTGTTCGCACTGCTCGGCGCTGCCTACGGAGTGGCCTGGGCCGAGCAACACCCAGAACAGCACGACGAAATTGTTATGGGCACGACCGTGCTGCTGCCACCGGCACTTCCGCGATTGAAAGAGATCGACCGCGGCAGTCTTTCCGCAATGCACTCGCTACCGGGCGAATGAACGAACAACTCACCAGGAACCCCGCCATGTTCGACGCCCGAAAAAAGCGCTTGTCAGTTAGCGTCGTCATTCCGGCGTACAACCGGGCCCAGTTTATCGCCGACGCGGTCCGTAGCGTGCTGGCGCAAACGTACCCGGCAGTCGAGATCATCGTGGTCGATGACGGCTCGACCGACGACACGCAGCATGTCCTGAGCCAATTCGGTCCGCCGGTCCGGGTGATTCAACAAGCAAACGCCGGATGTTCCGTGGCTCGCAATACGGGCATTCGAGCTACATCCGGCGACGCGATCATATTTCTCGACTCTGACGATCTGATGGAGCCCACGTGCCTGGAGCGCTGCGTGGCGGTACTCAACGAACAGCCGGAAGTTGGCGTGGTCTACGGCGACGTCCTGCTCTGCGACTCCGACGGAACCCCCGTGGCAAAGTACAGTGAGGCGCTGCCCGGCGATCGGCCATCGGGGAAGGTTTTGGGCAAGCTGGCGCGGCGCAACTTCCTGACCGTCACTTCGATGGTCCGCTGCTCCGTGCTGGGCAACGATCTGTTCGATTCCGAGTTGCGACAGGCCGAAGACTACGACCTGTGGCGCAGGCTCGCCGCACGATGCGAGTTCCGCTATGTCGATGAGCCGTTCATGCGCTATCGGTTTCACGAGGGCATGACCGTTTTCCGGCAGCTTCAACAAACGTTGGAGCGCGAAGTTCAGGTTCAAGGTCGAATCCTGGCCATGCCCGAGTTTCAACAGGTGGCGCGTCGCGAGCGTGCTGCGGCCTATTGTGCCCACGGCATCAAACAGGCGATGCGCGGCGCCGTGGGAACTGCACGAAAGTTCTTCGTCCGGTCGATCTGCGCCTCGCCCACTTATCCGGGCGGATACCCGCTGTTGCTGATCAGTTTGTTCGGCACACGGGCGTTGCAGTTCGCGATTTTGAAACGACGCCAGTTGGCCGGCAATCGGTTGGGCGGCAAAGAGGGCCCACTCGGCCTGCTGCGGCAACTACAAAAGCGCAAGACAACGACGCCAGTCGAGCCGCCGACGCCGGAACCGGCCGAAGCGGTGGCCACGTAGGAGGCACACCATGGTGGAACTACTCACGGAAATCACAACGCCTGAGCCCGTTGAAGTGCGCGGCGCCACGGCGCGCGATGCGCGCAAGACGGCCCGCGCACTACACGTCATCAACGGCGAGCACTACGCGGGCGCGGAGCGCGTGCAAGACCATCTAGCGCAGTGCTTGCCGGAGTTCGGCTTCGACGTAGGCTTCGTGTGCATCAAGCCGGGAAGGTTCGCCCAGATGCGCCAATCGCGCGTTCCGTTGGAAACCATGCCGATGCGCGGACGGTTCGATCTTCGTCCCGCGCGGAAGATCGCAAAACTGGTCCGACGCGAAGGCTATTCGCTGATTCATACGCACACGCCGCGAACCGCACTGATCGGCAGCCTGGCCGCCAGCATGGCCCGCGTGCCGCTGGTCCACCACGTCCACAGCCCCACCAGCCGCGACACAACCCGGCCGATTCAGGACCGTGTGAACGCCCTGATGGAGCGCATGAGCTTGCGACGAGCGGCGGCAATCATCGCAGTTTCGCGAAGCATGGGTAATTACGCGCTCGAAAGCGGGTTGGCGACGCGTGCCGTAGCCGTCGTCCCCAACGGGGTGCCTGCCCGGCCGACGCTGCTGGAGCGCGACGTGCCGAACAGTCCGTGGACGATCGGTACGGTGGCCCTGTTCCGTCCGCGCAAGGGACTCGAAGTCTTGCTTGACGCGTTGGCGCAACTGCGCGACTTGGGCTATCCGTTGCAGCTTCGCGCCGTCGGCGGTTTCGAAACGGAAGATTACAAAGCGCAAATCATGGCTCGGGTCGACGATCTAGGCATTGGCGAGATGATCGACTGGCGCGGCTTTCAGCGCGACGTGCAGGCCGAATTGGCCACCATGGATCTGTTCGTGCTGCCAAGCCTGTTCGGCGAAGGGTTGCCGATGGTGATCCTCGAAGCGATGTCGTGCGGCGTGCCGGTGGTCGGAACGCGAGTCGAGGGCGTGCCGGAAGTCATTCGCGACGGCGAAGACGGACTCATCGCGGCGCCGGACGACGCCGGAGAACTTGCCCGCGCGATGCAGCGCGTGATCGGCGGCCAGGTCGATTGGAACGCGCTGCGTGAGTCGGCGTATCAGCGGCAACGGGACCACTATTCCGATCGGAGCATGGCTGCCGGAGTGGCCGCGGTTTACGACTCGGTCCTCGCTCCCAAAGACGCGGACGACACCATCAACAAGCCGACGACATCCTAAAACAACACACTGCTACTTCAACCCACGAGTGTTTCGATGAACCGACGGGTCAAACTATTTGGATGCCAGATCGATCGGGTGCGGATGCCGATGGCCGTGTCGCGCGTTTTTCGCCTGCTGGCGACGCGCAACGGTCCGTGCCGCTACGTCGTTACACCCAATGTCGACCACGTCGTGATGCTGCAGCACCACGTCGGGCTGCAACAGGCGTACGGCGACGCGGACCTGGTGCTGGCAGACGGCATGCCCGTCGTCCTGGCCAGCCGTCTGCTCGGCCAAGGGCTGCCGGAACGTGTTACCGGTGCCGATCTGGTGCCCGCGCTGTTCGACGCCGCGGAGCGACGCGGCGGGTTGCGCGTCTTTCTGTTGGGCGCCGGCCCGGGCGTTGCCGACAAAGCAGCCGCCAAGATCGAAGCACGCTGGCCGGCGGTTGACGTCACTGGCACATACTGTCCCCCGTTAGGCTTCGAGAACGATCCCGAAGAGAACGCGACGATTCTGGCGAAGATCTCCGAAGCGCGGGCGGACGTCGTCGTCGTCGGTCTGGGTGCGCCGAAACAAGAACTCTGGGTTCACGCGCATCGGGACCAGATCGACGCGGGCGTGGCCCTATGCGTCGGAGCAACAATCGACTTTTTGGCCGAACACAAGAGTCGCGCGCCGCAGTGGATGCAACGCAACGGCCTCGAATGGCTGCATCGCGTGGCAACCGAACCGCGCAGGCTCCTGGGCCGCTACGCTCGCGATGCTTGGCAATTCCCGCGCATCGTCTGGCACGAGTGGCGACACGGCGACGCGATTCCGGCGGGCCCTGAGTCGACCGCGAATCTGCAAGAAGGGCTCGTTCGATGAGCACCGAGATGTCTCAAACCCTGATCAAAAGCACTGCCCCGGCCAAGTCCGCCGTCAACGCCCCGGATCCGCGCCGCCCGTTGCACGCACACAGCAGCGGCGGCCGACTGACGGAGTTGCCGGATGAATCGCCCGGGCTGCGCCTTCATCAACCGGCCGAACGCAGCCGCGTTTCGCCCGCCGCACTTTCCATGGCACTGGACATGCTGCCGGAAGCCGTGCTGTTTTGTTCGGCCGAACTGCGAGTCATTGATGCCAACGCTGCGGCTGTCGAGGGAAGCGGGCTATCACACACGGAACTCCAGTCCTCGGATCTGGCCAAGCTCTTCACGGCCGACTCGTGCGGGCAATGGGACTCATTTCTTGCTCGGCTGCGACAAGGCGATATGCCGGCGAGTCCGGTACATGCCCTGATGCGCTCTGTCGGCGGCGAGCCGCTGCCCGTGATCATCCGGGCGCAGTTCGTTGAGGGTCATGAAAGTTCCACGCTGCTGATCGTTGCCCGCCTACGTGCGGAATCGACCGATTTGGACGCGGCGTTGTCGATGGCCGCGAATCGCGACTTTCTGACCGATTTGCCGACACGATCGGCGTTGGAATTCCACTTGCGTCGCCTGGAACGTCGCGCACGACAGTCGGACCGGCGCGTCGCGGTGCTGTTCGTGGACGTCGACCGCTTGAAGGTCGTTAACGATACGCTGGGGCATCGCGCTGGCGACGCCGTGCTGCGAACCATCAGCCGCCGGTTGGCCGCGTGCGTGCGACCGGGCGACTTTGTGGCACGCTACGGCGGCGACGAATTCGTGGCGCTGGTCGAAGACGTGCCCACCGACGAAGAAGTCGAGCGAATCGCGATGCGTGTTCGCGAAGAGCTCGTCGTTTCGGTCGATGCAGCCGGCGTCGAGATGCAAGTCTCGGCAAGCGTCGGCGTGGCCGTCGGGCATTGTCAATGTTCTCCCGACACGCTCGTCGACGAGGCCGACCGTGCAATGTACCTGGCCAAAAGAGGCCGAGATTAATTGCTGCCAGGCTGCACGCACCGCACAACACAACGATACAAAGAGACCCACACGAAACCCGTTTTACGAAACAACCTGACAGTTTTTGCCTTCAAGGACTAGCCCCGATGCAAGACACGAAGACCACCGAATCGATTCGCTCCGCCATCCGCAACTACATCCTGGATCAGTTTCCAGCTGCGGCGAAGCGGGGAGTGCAAGATGATGACTCGCTGTTGACCCAGGGTCTGGTCGACTCGATGGGCGCGTTGGAGCTGGTCGGTTTCATCGAAAGCGAGTTCGAGCTCACCATTACCGATGACGAACTGCTTTCGGACCATTTCGAGTCGATCGCCACGATGGCCGATCTGGTCGAAAGCAAGCTCAAAACCAGGGAGTCGACATGGATTTCCTAGTCCATCACATGCTCCGCGCCAGCACCGCACGGTTTCCCGAGAAGGAAGCCGTCGTGTACGGCAACGAGCGAGTTTCGTACGAGTCGATGTGGCAACATACCGGTAGCCTGGCCGATGGGTTGCGCCGCGCCGGCGCCGCGCGCTCGGATCGTATCGGGATCTACCTGGAGCCGTCGGTCGAGCTGTCGACAAGCATCTTTGGCGTATCGCGGGCCGGCGGCGTCTTCGTGCCGATCCACCACTCGCTGTTTCCCAACCAGGTCGAACACATTGCGCGCGACTGCCAGATGAAGGGGCTGATCACCGACGCGGCCCGGTTCGCCCGCTTGGAAAGCGTGATTCGCAATTGTCCGTCGCTGGAGTTCGTCGTCGTGGTCGGCAAAGACGAAGTCGATTCGGACGACAACTCAATTACCACGTACGACTACTACCAGATGCGCGATGCGACGTCGCCCACCGAGATTGCCGACGTGGCCATCGACAAAGATCTGGCCGCCATCCTCTACACCTCCGGCTCGACCGGCAAGCCGAAGGGCGTGATGCTCAGCCACGCCAATGTCGTGGCCGGCGCCACGATCGTGTCGGATTACCTTGGCATCACGGACGCAGACCGCATCCTGGCTGTCTTGCCGTTCAGTTTTGATGCCGGGTTGAACCAGTTGACCACGTCCATCCAGCAGGGCGCGACCTGCGTGGTCATGAAGTTTCTGTTCGCGAAGGAAATCGTCGCAATGCTCGGCAAGGAGCGCATCACCGGGCTGGCCGGCGTTCCTTCGCTCTGGAACCTGATCGTGCAAAAAAGCTCGAAGCTCGAACAGAATCCGCCCGAACATTTGCGCTACATTACGAACACGGGCGGCGCGATGCCGCTGAACATCTTGGCCGACCTGCGCCGGCTTTTGCCGACAACCGACGTCGTCCTGATGTATGGACTGACCGAGGCATTCCGGTCCACGTACTTGCCGCCTGCGGAATTGGACCGTCGCCCGACTTCGATCGGCAAGGCGATTCCGTGTACCGAGATTCTCGTCGTCAACGACGAGGGCAGGGCATGCGCTCCGGGCGAGGTCGGAGAACTGGTCCACCGCGGACCGACCGTTTCGCTCGGTTATTGGGGTCATCCCGATTTGACCGATCGCGTTCTGCGGCCGCACCCATTCCTTCCGCCGGGCGCAACCGACGCCGAGAAGGTATGTTTCTCCGGCGATCTGGTAAAGATGGACGAAGACGGGTTCTTGTTCTTCGTCGGTCGCCGTGACAACATGATCAAGTCGTCCGGTTTTCGCATCAGCCCGAACGAAGTGGAAGAGGCGCTCTGCAAGGCCGGACAACTTCGCGAGGCCGCGGTCATCGGCCTGCCGGACCAGGCCCTCGGGCAGCGTTTGAAAGCGTTTGTCGTGCCGCCGGACGGAGTGCCGGTCGACGAAGAAGCGTTGCTCAATGGCACGGCGGCTTTGTTGCCGCGACACATGGTCCCAAAGTCGGTCGAAGTGCTCACGGAGCTGCCCAAAACGCCAAGCGGAAAAATTGACTATCCCGAGCTACGGAAGCGCGAAACTCAGCCAACGGAGACCAGCGCCCCGTAACAAGTACTCTCTCACAGACCACAAGCCATGGGCACTGTCCAGTCAAAACCGCGCGGCCAAACGTTCGACCACGTCGCGGAACTTGTCGCGCAATACTTTGATTCGGACGGCGGCGAACTGGTCGTCGGTGGGCTGGGCGTTCGCGGCATCGCCGCCCGACACGGCACTCCGCTGTTCATTTACGATCAAGAGACGTTGGGCAAGCCGTTGCGTGCCCTGCGCGACGCGCTGACGGATCGGTTCGACGTCTTCTATTCGGTCAAGGCCAACCCGAACCAGGCCTTGCTGCGATACTTCGTTTCGCAGGGCTGCGGTTTGGAGATTGCATCCAGCGGCGAGCTGCACCAGGCGTTGGCGGCGGGCTGCCCCGCGGAACGAATCTTCTTTGCCGGGCCCGGCAAGACCGAGCCGGAGTTGGCCGCCGCACTCGAACAGGGCGTGGGAGAGATCCACGTCGAGTCGCTGCGCGAAGCGCGCCGCATCTCCACATTGGCCGAGCAGCGCGGTCAGCCCGCGCACGTCGCCCTGCGTATCAATCCCTCGGCCGAAGTCGAAGGCGGCGGGATGCGAATGGGCGGTCGGCCGGCGGTGTTCGGCATCGACGAGGACCAGCTCGACGCGGTACTGGACGAAATTGCTGACGACTCGTGGTTACGCATTGTCGGCATCCACATGTTCGTCGGCACGCAGATTCTCGACCACGCGATCTTGCTGGAACAGTATCGGGCCGCGTTGGATCTGGCGCGCAAAGTGTCGGCGCGGCTGAACCGTCCGCTAGAGACGATCGACTTCGGCGGCGGGTTGGGCGTTCCGTACTTCGCTCATGAACGGGCGCTGGAGCTCGCCCAGCTCAAACAGGGAATGGCTGGGTTGCTGCGCGACGTAGCGGCCGATCCGGTGCTGTCGTCGACGCGCTTGGTGGTCGAGCCAGGAAGGTTTTTGGTCGCGCCGGCCGGACTGTACGTCGCCGCGGTGACCGACATCAAAGAGTCGCGCGGCAAAAAATTCATCGTCGTCGACGGAGGCATGCACCATCACCTGGCCGCCTCCGGCAACCTCGGCCAGACGATCAAGCGCAACTATCCGGTGGCCGTAGTCACCAGGCTGGACCAGCCGAGCACCGACGTGGTGGACGTGGTGGGCCCGTTGTGTACGCCGCTCGACGTGCTTGCCCGCGGCATCGAGTTGCCGGCCGTTGAAGAGGGTGACTTGATCGGCATCTTTCAGTCTGGCGCCTATGCCCGCGCGGCGAGTCCGCTGGGATTCCTGAGCCGTCTTTCTCCGCCCGAGGTTTTGGTAGAACGGGGTAGCGACATCCTCATTCGTTCCCGGGGCACGGAACAAGATTATCTGGTCGACCAGGTTAGCGCCAATTCGACCGTGCCAACCAGCTAGACCAAGCTCCCCGGGTGAGCCGTGCCTGAAATCGTCAAACTCACATCGTCGATGCTGCCCGAGGTCTACGATTCGCTCCTGCGCCCGTGGTCGCCCGAAACTCCGCAATCGACCTGGGAGCACGTTTTCTCACCGGCGTGGGACGTTCCGGATGACCGCATCGGATTCGCCATGACCGACGGCGGGCGGGTCGTGGGGATGTTGGGCACAATCTTCAGCGAGCGGTCGATTGGCGGCCGAAACGAGCAATTTTGTAACTTGCATGGCTGGATTGTCGACCCGGAGTATCGATCTCGAAGTTTGACGCTGATGCGGCCGCTGCTGAATCTCAAGGGATACACGCTGACGGACTTCACGTCGGGCACCGGCGTGAACGCGATGATGAAGCGTCTTGGGTTCACGTCGATCGACACGACGGCCACCGTGCTGCCGACGCTGCTGACGCGCGGCAGGAGCGCTCGCGCGACGGCCGACGCAATGGCTGGCCCGCCGGATCAGTTTGCCGACGTGCTTTCGCCCAGTGATCTGCGAATCTACGCGGACCACCGCGAGCTGGACTGTGGCCACTTGCTGTTCCGTGTCGACGGCAGTTACTGCTACCTGGTCTACACTCGTATCGACCGGCACATGATGCCCTATTGCCTGCTCCACTACATCAGCGATCGCCCACTGTTCGCCAAGCATCACGCAACGATCCGGTCGCACTTGATGCGGGCTGCCGGCTCGCGGCTGGTGGTGGTCGACACGCGGATCGTACGGGCGCTCAACATTCCGTTCTCGTTTCGCGTTGGTGCCACGGAAAAACTGTATCGCTCGACAACTGTCGCGCCCGAGGAAGTGGACACCCTCTATTCTGAAATGCTGTTCTTCCGGCACACGACGTTGCCAGGCATACGGCACCAGTTGCGCTTGGCGGCCACGCGGATGGTGCCGGCAATGTTTCGCGATGCGGCACGCAACGGGAACTGATCACGCAGCCGGCAATTCGCAAGCACACGCAAGTAGCGCGGTCGCGTCGAATACAAAGAGCGAGCGATCTTCTGGCGAGCGCTGTCAGCCGGCCACTCGGCCGCCTACTCGAACCAGAATCGCTTGCCCTGCAAGAACGCCTCCACCCCGCGCCGCGTGCTTTCGCTCTGCATAACAGGGTGCATGTTGCGGGCCTCGAGTTCGAACGCCTGGTCGAGCGGCAGATGCGTGCCGTGTAGCGCGGAGTGCAAGTCGGCCAGCATCGCCTCGCGTGGCTGCTGGCAAATCTGTCGTGCCATCGACATGGCTCGCTGGACGCCTTGCCCTTCGGGTACAAGTTCCCAGACGAGGCCGATCTGATAGGCGCGCTCGGCGGAAATGCGTTGTCCGGTGATGATCAACGGCAGGGCGGCACCCCAGCCCAGAAGGCGCGGCAAATAGACCGTACCGCCGTCGACCAGCGGCACGCCCCAGCGCCGGCACGCCACGGAGAATCTCGCGGCAGGCTCGGCCAGGCGGATGTGCCCGTGGCAAAACAGTTCCAGTCCGCCGGCGTACGTGTGACCCTGCGAAACGGTGATCACCGGCTTGGGCTGTACGATCCGCGTGCCGCCCATCGGCCCGGTGCCGTCGCGGACGAATGCTTCGATTTGTTCGCGCGTGGCCGCGACTCCGCCCAGCGACTCAAGCGCCGAGAGATCCGCCCCGGCACAGAATGCCTGTTCGCCGGCGCCGTGCAGCACGGCGACGATCAGCGAATCGTCATCGTGAAACTGGCGCCAGGCCTCGAGCAAACGCGCGGCCGCCTGGCCATTGACGGCGTTGTGTACCTGCGGCCGGTTGATCGTGATGTCGAGAATTGCTCCGCCGTCGACATCGTGCCTGCGAACCAAGACGCCGTCGCCCGTCGACTGCGTATCGCTCATTTCTTGGTCTCCGGACTCTCGGGCAGCAGATCAGCGCAGCATGTACAACAAGTACAGCGCGCCAAGTGTCAGCGCCAGAACGACGATCGCATCAGGCTCGATGAACCAGCGGCGGCGCTCGACATGGTAGAGGTGGCCCATTACCGTGACGCTGGTTGCCAGGATCGCGGCCAGGCAGGTCACGACATGGTTGATCGAGACTCCGGCCATCAATGGAGTGCTGCTAACCAAGTCCAACGGGACGAACAGCAACATGTTGAACGCGTTGCTGCCAAAGATATTGCCCGCCGCCAGGTCGAACGCACCGATGCGTATCGCGGCCAGCGTGGTGACGACCTCGGGCAAGGACGTTGAGAAGGCGATCAGCGTGGTTCCGATGAACGTTTCGCCCAGCCCGCTGCGCTCTGCGATCACTCCAGCCGACGTGGCCACATAGGGCCCGGTCAAACAAACGGCTGCCGCCGCGAAAATGAACCCGATGACGGCATGCCGCAGCGTCATGCTTGGCGGCTCGGAAGCGTTTTCGACGGCTTCAGCCGCTTGGGCGCTGACGCGCTGGTCGAAGAAAATCATCCGCACCGACAAGAGGTAAGCCACGAGGATCGCCAACGAGCCAATTCCCATGTGCAGAAACTTAATCGTTTCCAGTCTCTGGCCGACCAGAATCGACATTCCCGCCAACGCTGTCAGGGCGATGCTCACCGTGGCTGACAATGCATGCGCGGACGCCGCCCGCGAAAACAGGCGCCCACGCTGCCGATGCGACAGATCGAGCATCGACAGGATCATTAGGTTGAAGAGGTTGCTGCCCATCAGGCCGCCGACCGCGAGATCGGTCATGCCGAGCCGGACAGCGCTGATGTCGACCGTCAGCTCTGGCAACGACGTGGCGCCGGCCAGCAAGATGCTGCCGATCAGTAACCGGCCAAGCCCAGTCAATTCGGCAATAGCATCTCCGTACCGTGCCAAGAACGTTCCGGCAACAACAATGACGGCCGCTGACGCAATGAACTGGATGATCGCAGTGGACATGGGCATCGGCGGATTCAGGCGGAGCGGCCGGCCGCAATGTCGCTACTCTGGCCAGCCAAGGCATTTCGCCCAATAGACCGCCCCGAACTCGACACGTCAATTCGGGATTGCCCGCGCGGCGGATCGTGGGGCGATCACGCCCATGCAGTGTCGGCCGGATCGGAGAATCACCGCGCCAAACGGCTAGGCGGCAACGCGTTTCGCCGGCGTGGCGTGACCGTCGCCCACCGCTGCGCGATCCTCGACCTGGCCGTATCGATTCCAGTATCGGTCGTGCCACTTGGCGGCTTCGGCCGCTGGAATCACCGTGGGTTGTCCGACCTGCATGGCCAGATAGACGGTGCGTGCCGTGTCTTCGACCATCACGGCGGCCTTCAGGGCCGCGTCGGCCGAATCGCCCCACGCGAACACGCCGTGCTTTCCAAGCAGCACGGCCGGGGCCCGGTTGTGATGTTCCAAGATCGCGCGCCCGATCGCGTCGCCTTCGTTGTCGACATACGGCGTGCAAGGAACCTCGGCGCCGAACTCGTCGGCAATCGCCGTCAAGCAGAGTGGAATCGGCTTCAGGCATGCCGCGAACGCCGTCGCATGGTTGCTGTGGGTGTGGATGATGCTGCGCACCGACGGCATGTGCCGGTACAGGTAGAGATGGTGGGGCAAGTCGACGCTGGGCCGGCGCTGGTCGGGCAAGGGCCGCCCGCTTTCCAAATCCACCTCCACGATGTCGCGCGGTGTGATTTGGTCGTAGTCCATGCCGGATGGCTTGATGAAAACGCGCCCTGACTCGGCGTCGAGCACGCTGGCGTTGCCCGAGTGCATGACCACGAGTTGGTACTTCGGCAATGCCTGGTTCAGTCGGCAGGCTTCGGACCGGAGGGCCTCGTTGGCGGAAGCGTCCATGCGTCGGCTCCAGGCGGGGCGCTGTTGGAGGGCACGAAATTGGGGAGGGAGGTGTATACGCGCCGCGTCGATTCGCGTCAATACGACCGCGTGCTAGCAACCGCTGAGCATGGCCCGCGACGGCGTGCAACATCTTCGCCCCAAGTTGTTCCCTGGAGTGCGATTCGCATGGCACGATTCGGCCGAACGTGCTACTTTTAGCAGCCCGCCATCCCGGCACGCCGCGAAACCGCCATCCCCGCGACCCAGCCTACTCACGGTGAAAGGATTCGCTATGAGTACCGCGGAGCACCCGCCCCAACTTGCGCACGAAGCGCCCCTCGCCGCCCAGGCTTTCGGTAGCGTGACTGCCGCGCTGGGCAATGCGTGGCGCGCGGTACGCGCGAATCGACCGTTGTGGTGGGGCATCGTCTGGGGGCTGTCCGCCTGGATCATTCTCGAAGGCGCGTTCATCGGCTGGGTCCACCGCAATCTCGAAGGCGACTCGCATCGCGCCTTCTTGCCCGGCGCGTTGTTCGAAATCCCCGAGCGCGAGAAGGCGGCCGGCTTTCAAAGCGTTTGCAACATCGGCTACGACGGCCAGATGTACTATTGGATGTCGAACGACATCCTGGGACGCCGCGACGCGCACGAGCACATGGACGAAGTGCTCTATCGCTACCAGCGGATCGGCGTGCCCATGCTTGCCGGCGGACTTGCCACGCTGATGGGCTTCGAGCTGACGCCGCCGCTCTTGTATCACACGGTGCAATTTGGACTGACCGCCGCCGGATTCGGCGCGCTGGTCTACTGGCTGCTGGCCAACGGCCTGAACCCGGCCTTTGCGCTGGGTTGGCTTGTTTCGGTCGGCACGTTGCAATCGCTTTGGCTGGGCATCCTCGACGCGCCGGCCGACGCGTTGTTCGTCTTAACCCTATTGGCCGTGTTTGCCGGTCGACTGTGGTGGTACGTGCCCCTGGCGACCCTCCTACTGCTTGCTCGCGAGGGTTACGCGGCATACGCATTCGCGATCTTTGCCGTCACCGTCGCAACGCGCATCGCCTGGACAAACGCAGTGGGCGAGCGTCGACAACTTGTCCGATTTGCGTGGCGTGACGTGACCGGCTATTGGCGACCCGTGGTGTTGACCGCATTGCCGGGCATCATCATGGTCGGCTGGACGGCGTACCTCGCCGTCAACTTCCACAAGTCGCCCATCGCGGCCCGCGAAAATCCGGACATGACGAACTGGCCCTTCTACATGATGGTCAAGTATTTCGGCATCTTCTTCGAGCGCGGTAACTGGTACGAACTGCGACTTCTCGTCGTAAGCGCGTTCACGCTGGTCCTCGTATCGGTGCTGCTGTTGCGAAACGTTCGGCGGCTGCCGATCGCCCTGGTGTGCACGCTGCCGTACGTGCTGCTGACCGCCGCACTGGGCAAGATGGTTTGGGAAGCCTACGGCGGGCACATGAAGGCCAGTGGCGCGATCATCATCATCGGCCTGTTCTTAATGCCGATCGACAAGTCGATCCTGCTGCGGTTTATGCTGGCAGTACAAGCCATAATCGGAATCGACTTGCAAACCGATTTGCGCGTCATGCACAGTCGGGTTCTGTCACCGCACTTGATCCACGAGGAAACCGGACCTCCGGCGAATGCCCCCGAAGCGCCCGACAACCCCGTGCTGACCGACTTGCGCAGCTCGGTCGAGTGGGTCGATCGACAGGAAGTGATGCGCTGCGACTACCAGGGCGTTTGGTCGCCGCTGCACCGCGAAATCAAGCCAATTACTGTTGCCGTGACCAACCGCAGCGACGTCACCTGGCATCCTGGTCGCGGCCAACATCCGCTCTGGCTGGCATACAACCTGTACGACAGCTCGGGCAATCGTCACTTGGCACATCACTCGGTCGTGCTGGACAAAACGATCGGGCCGGGCGAGACGAAGCAGGTCACGGCGTACCTCGAACTTCGGCGACCCGGCAGGGACTACGAGGTGGAACTTTCGATGCGCCAAGACGGGGCCGGCTGGTTCATTCACGCCGACCCCAGCTTCGGCCGGCGGTATAAGTTCCGGGTCGAATAACGGGACCGGAGTAGGATTGTGATGCGCAGGCGACTACGACGTTGGAAGGTCAAGCTGGGGCGTTTGCTGACGCACACCCAGCTTTCTTACACAATCTACCGCTACCGCTATCTGACGACGTTCACGCTGATCGGCATGCTGTCGATCCTGCTGGAAATTGCGCTTCTCCAACGCGTGATGCCCGAAGCCTGGCCGTGGCAACTTCGTGCCTGTGCGGCGTTCGTCACCGGCATGCTGTTCAGCTTCGGGCTGAATGCCACCGTCAACTTCCACGTCCCGCGCAACTACTTGTTGCACACGTTCTGGCGGTTTGTCGTCGTATCGGTGTTTTCTTTTTCGCTCAACATGGTTGCCGTCTATTCGTTGCAGCGGTGGATCGGCGGCGCGTATGGCGCCGTGCGGTTGGCCAGTGCCGGACTACTGTTTTTGTTGGCCTACGCATTACACCGTCGCTACACGTTCGATCGCACGCGCAGCTTCGGCATCGCGGTCTATGCATGCACGTCGGAACGCGTATTTCGGATCTTTCATCGTGTCGGCCGAAACTGCAACCATCTGCACGTCGATCTGGTCGACTCGACCATGAATCCCGATGCCGCGCCGGTCGACCTGAATCAGATCGCGCGGGCGAGGCGCCTTTGGCCCGGCACGCCGGTTTGTTTGCACGTCATGTCGTACTATCCGCGCCATTGGATGCAGCAGACCTGGAACGACGTCGACTGGTACCTGTTTCACGTCAATTCGCACGACGACCTCTCGCGGCTCATCTTGGAATGTCGGCTGCGCGGCAAGAAGGTTGGCGTGGTGTGGCACAACACGGCCGAACTCGGCATGCTGCTCGGCGTTCTGGGGCACGTCGACTTCGTGATGGTGCTGGGCATCGCGCAGCCTGGTCAGTCAGGTCAGCCGATTATGGAAGAAGCGATCGAAATGGCCGAAATGCTCGACCGGCTGCGCGAGCGTTACGGGTTCGAGGTGATCTTCGACGGCGGCGTCAACGCCAACACAATCACACGAATTCGAGCCAAGTACGTGGTCGCGGCTAGCGCCGTATTGCGCGCTGCCAGTCCCATCCGTTCGGCACACTGCCTGCAATCCGGTGCGCGCTATGAATCCCAAGCTGCTTAAAAGTCGCATCCAGAACCGCCTGTGGGGCGTTGCCCAGCGCGACCCGACGATCGTCTCGGCGACTCTGGCCGGCAGCTTTCTTGACGAGCCGACGCTGGACGGCATCAGCGACATCGACCTGATCGTGGTGGTCGACCAGCTCAATGCCGTTCACTTCGAACGATTGGTTGCCGCGTTTGATGACGCGCTGCGCGAGGAGCTGGCGGCGGTGGGTTACGGCCTGCGGATCAATCCCACGCTCGGCCCGCTCAAGTTCAACGATCCGCGAACCGCCGTGTTGCACCTGATGCTCTACTCGCATGAGGCGCACGTCGAGCACGCGATCGACAGCCCCTTCACCTGCTACGACTGGCAGCGCAGCTTGGCACATTGCAAGCGTTCGCTGGGCGAAGTGTTTCCGGTGTTCAACCTGCAGCCGAACCACTTCATGGGTTCGCGCCGCAGCGTCTCCGACTACTTGCACGATTTTCGCGCCGGCGTAGTTTCCTACCGCGAGCTGGACTGTTCGGCCGACGGCTATCGCGAAATCAAGCGCACCAAGTCGATGAACCAGCGCGATCGCCATGAATTCGCGTACCACATCCTCCGGTTCTTGATGCAGAACCTGGTGAAGCTGGTGCGGCGCGCCAATCTTTCGCTGGGCGGAGCGCCGCTGTTGGCTGAATATTTCCTGGTGTTTCCCGACCGCGAGACCGAGATTCGCCGTTACTTCTCCGCCCTGCGGACGATGAAGCGCAGCGGCGATTTCGCCGAGCCACTGGACGACCTCGAATCCGGATTGCGGATGTTCCTGGAAGCATTCGAAACGCAGTTCCGCCGCACGTTCGTCACGCAGGCAAAACGCCACGTCGCGTTTCGCCACGGCCCGACGGCTCTGAACTACGATGTCTCGGGCGACCGGGTATTCCTGGGCCGCACCGATCCTCCGCTATTGCCGGTCGCGTCCGAGGCGTGGAAGACACTGGCGGCGCAGGTCGCCGACGTGGCCCCGGAAGCGGCCTTTTCGTCCCCCATGATGCGCTGTCGTCAATCGTGCGACGCATTGTCCGAGCACGGTCACATGCCGGGTGTGGAGTGCGACGACCGGCTGCAAGAGATCGACTACGGCGCGCTCGAGGGATTGAGCGTTACCCAGTCGCGCGCGACCCACCCCGAACTATTTGCCGCGTGGGGCCGCCGGGAGGATCCGGCCTTTCCCGGCGGAGAGAACACACAGGCCGTCGCGCGGCGAGCCCAAGCCTTCGCGCGCGAACACTGGCGGGCCGAACATTGCAATTCGGTCACCTGTACGCACAACGTCGTGCTTCGCTGTCTGGTGGGGCAGGCGTTGGGAATCGTGCCCGACGCGTGGCATCGCATTGACGTGCCCCATCTGGCTCCGATTACGTTTGTCTCCACGCGCGACTTTGGACTGTTTGCCGACATTCCTCCGGAGACAGCGCGCACGATGTTTCGCGGCTTTGCCACGCCGCCCAAGGCCAAAGCAGCATGACGAACCCGATAAGAACACAGATCGTCGTCCCGATGGCTGGCCTGGGCAGCCGGTTCGTCGACGCCGGCTATCAACTGCCCAAGCCGCTGATCCCCGTGGCGGGCGTGCCGATGGTCGTGCGCGCCGTCGGCGATCTACCACCGGACGATCGTGTCGTGTTTGTTTGTCACCCAGAACACTTGAGCCAACACAGAATCGACCAGGAACTTCGGCGCCACGTCCCCGGCTGTCGGATCGTCGTGGCGCCCGGCTTGACCGAAGGTCAGGCCTGCACCGTTCGGCTGGCCGCGGAGCAGCTCGACGGCCGGGCTCCGGTCTTGGTGGCCGCGTGCGACAACACGCACGTCTACGACCCGGCGGAACTCGCGCGACTGACGTCCGACCGTGAGGTGGACTGCCTGGTCTGGACGTATCGCCGCGATCCGCGCGTGCTGGTGCGGCCGGAGTGGTATGGCTGGGTGCGCGTCGACAGTAATGGCCGGGTCGAAGAGGTGTCGGTTAAAAAGCCGCTATCCGAACAACGGCTTGAGGATCACGTCGTCAGCGGTTGTTTTTGGTTTCGCACTGCGCAATTGATGCTCGAAGCCATCGACCAACTCGTGGCGGACAACCTGCGCGTCAACAACGAGTTCTACATGGACTCGGTGGCCAACGTCCTGCTGGCCCGTGGTTGTGATGTGCGGGCCTTCGAGGTGGACAAGTACATCGGCTGGGGCACGCCGGCCGACCTGGAAGACTACCAGCGCTGGCAACAACACTTTGGCGCGGTCGTTCGCGCCGCGTGACCGACCGCTGCTTCTCCGCAATCCGCGAGACCAACGCATGCCGGAAGCCATCGCCCATCACCAGCCGCATGACGCCTTGCAAGAAAACCGCCGCCAGATATCGCGGTTCCTCGTGATCGGCGGCGCCAGTGTGGCGGTCGACCTGGTCACCTATATGGCCTTGACCGGTCCGCTCGCGCTCGACACGCACCTGGCTAAGGGAATCGCATACGTATCCGGGATGGTCGTCGGATTTGTGGGCAACAAGTTCTGGACGTTCGGTTCCGCGCGGAGGTCCGTGGCCGAGCCGATCTCGTATGCCTTGCTCTACGCCACGACGCTGGCCGTCAACATCGGCGTCAACGGGGCCGTGCTGGCCGTCGGCGGAAGCGCCGCCAAACTGCCCGCCTTTCTTGTCGCGACCGGCACGACCACCGTGCTGAATTTCCTCGGCATGCGTTGGGTGACGTTTCGCGGCGGCATAGATGAACGGCTGCAGGCAGAACATCGGGCCGAACGCCAGCCGCACGCCGGACCGACGGTGTCGCCCGGCACCAATCGTATTGCGATCGATAGCCACCACAACGTAACAGGGTGACTCGCCATGCTCACCGTCGCGCATCGGGTTAACACCGTCGCCGCGTTGCAAGCCGTGCCGCCAGAGTGCGGCGTCGAGATCGACCTGCGCGATCGGGCAGACCGACTCATCCTGGCACACGACCCGTTTTCCGACGGCGAAGATTTCGCCGATTGGCTGGCCCACTACCGACACGCGTTGTTGATTCTGAACGTCAAGAGCGAGCGGATCGAGCATCGGGTCTTGGAGCTGGTGCGGCAGCACGAGATCAAACGCTACTTCTTTCTGGACTGCTCGTTTCCCATGATTCGGCTTCTGACACAGCAGGATGAACGTCGCATCGCTGTGCGGTTCTCCGAATTCGAGCCCGTCGAAAACGCGCTGGCACTGGCCGGTCAGGTCGAGTGGGCATGGGTTGACTGCTTTACGCGGATGCCGTTCACGCCGTCGACCTACGAGCGGCTGCGGGCGTCGTTCAAGCTGTGCGCCGTGTCGCCGGAGTTGCAGGGCGGGCCGGTGGAGTCGATCGCAACGTACGCCGAATCGCTGCGGCCCTACGCGGTAGACGCCGTCTGCACCAAGCGCCCCGATCTCTGGCGTCAGGCTGTCGCCGCCCGGTCATCGTCTCCGCGGCTGGCCGATTCCTTCGTCTGGGAGCGCGCGGCATGAGACGACGACGCGACAGATCGTGCGACCAACCGGCTCGTCCTGTGTATGCCAATTACGCCGACTCGCGCAGTGCGCGGCTAAGCCAGCTCACCCAAACCGTCGATCGCTTGCGGGACCCCGTCGACGACTTGCGCCAATCGCAACCGGACGAAGCGGAACGTGCCCCGCGGGGCATGCGGTTCGAGCGCCCGCCAAACGTCCGACCAGGCGTCGTGTCGCACCGAGGCGACCGTCACGTGCGGCTCCCAGTAAGCGCCGATAAACGGAAACCCGCTGTGCTCGACGCACTGTTGCCGCGCAGCGGACAGGGCCTCCCAATGCGGCGCGAATCGGCGTACCGACGCCGCGGCGTCGCGCAGCGGTGCCAGATGTTCCACCACCTTGGCCTGCACGCCGCGCAGCGTTTGCTTGTCGTCAGCGGCGATTTCGCACACGAGCGTTTGATTGCCGGTCAACGGGTCGGCCTCGAACACGTGCCAGCCGACGAGCGAAATGTCCACCGGCTGAAACCTTGCTGCAAACTCGTGCCAGCCGGTCAACGCCGTCGCGGCATCGGCAAACTGCGCGAGATAGACCGTCGCGTGGGGAGGGTCGGCCAGGTAAAGCTGATCGCCGGCGATGGCCTTGGTGCGCGCTTTGAAGTCGCCCACCAGCGCCGTCAATGCCGCATCGGGCTGGAGCGCCGCAAACACCGTCAATGCGGGTCCATCGTCAGGCATCCTCGCCTCCCAAAACAAGACCTGCGTCCAGCAACCTATTCCCGACACACCCAACTTGTAAGAGCAAAGCCATGAGCTCCACCGAAAAAAGACTATCGATTGTGGTCCCATGTTACAACGAGGCCGGCAATCTGCCCGGACTATTCAAGCGCTTCGGCGAGTTGCTCGGCCAGCGCGACGACGTCGAGCTGGTCGTCGTGAACAACGGTTCGCGCGACCATTCGTCGCTAGTGATCGGGTGGCATCTGGACCAGCCGGAGTATCATTTCGCCCGGTTGGTCGACGTGCCGGTGAATCAGGGCTACGGTTTCGGGATTCTTTCCGGCTTGCGCAAAGCGACGGGCGAGTACCTGGCCTGGACCCATGCCGACATGCAGACCGATCCGGGCGACGTGTTGCTCGGGTTCGAGCGGTTGTTGGCCGAACCGGATCCGAAGCAGTGCCTGGTTCGCGGGCGGCGCGTCGGTCGGCCGTTGGTCGACCGGGTGTTTACCACAGGCATGGGTTGGGTGGCTTCGGCCGCGCTGGCCACTCCGCTGGTCGACATCAATGCCCAACCCAAAATCTTCCACCGACGGTTGCTCGACGAAATGCACGACGCGCCTTGGGACTTTTCGCTCGATCTGTACGTGCTCTACCTGGCGCGGCGAAGCGGACTGAACGTGATCGAGCAGCCGGTGCACTTTGGCATTCGCGAGCACGGCGAGGCCAAAGGGGGTGGCTCGTTGTCCGGCAAGGCAAAGCTGACCCGTCGCACGATCCAGTACATCTACCGGCTGCGGCGGCAATTGCGGGCGGCCTGACTCCAGCGACGGACACTGTGCCGCCTGACAGCTCAGCACGGATGCGAAGACCTGCGGGGCCACGTCCTGCGCACCCAGCGCCGGCGGCTTGCACCGCTGCGCCGATGCAGGCGATAATCGCGGCTTTGCCATCCGCTTTCGCCTGCAAGGGATTCCCGTGATTTCCGTCGACCAAGTCGAGACGCTCGATAAAGCGCGGTATGGCAAAGCGAGCCACGTAGTCGGCCGTGCGTTTTTCGACTATCCGCTGATGACCTACGCCATGCCGCACGTGCATCGGCGTCGCTCGGCCGTTGAGCTCTTGTACGACGCGATCTTGTGGGACTCGTTTCGTTGGGGCGAGGTCCATGTCAGCCCGCAACTCGATGCGGTCTGTGCGTGGCTGCCGCCCGAGCACGCCGTTCCGACGTTTTGGCGGCAGGCCCGCAGCGGCATGCTGAAGCTTCCGCTGCGATTCGGGCTGCGCGGGTTTCGCAGGTTGACGGCCTACGACGACATGGCGCGCAAGCTGCATCATGATCACGCCCCGATGCCGCACTACTATCTGTCGCTGATCGGCGTACTGCCCGAGCAACAAGGCCAGGGACTGGGCAGCACGCTGATGCAGCCGATGCTGGCCCGAGCCGACGACCAAAAACTGCATTGCTGGCTCGATACGCACCTCGAAAAGAACGTTTGGCTGTACGAGCGTCACGGCTTCGAGGTGGCCCGACTGGCCGAGGTTGTGGGCCATCCCGTGCCCGTGTGGGGCATGCTGCGAAAGCCGCGCTGAGGGCGTCTGGCGCCCTGGTCGAGTTACGCGCGATGTGCCGGCTGTTCCGCTTGTACTGGCATACGCCCCAACATCGCGGGGAAGCGGCAAACCGGACCGCGGAAATTCGTGCGGCAGCACCAAATGGACGCAAGCCGCCGGCCGGCAAGCACTGATCTACGTTTGTAGGTAGGTGGCGCGTCGCCCGACCAGATTCTCGCCATGACGCGTCTTTCCGTTGCCGCGAACCTTGCTCGAGGGATGTGCGATGCGTTCACACGTGTGGACTTGGTGCCCGATGGCGCTGTTGGCATGGGCGGTCATGTTGACCGGTAGCGCGGCCGCCCAGCAATTGCCCCAACAGTTTGTTGCGGCCTATCGCCCGGCGGCGGCGGCCATGAAGAAGGCCTATGCGCAAGGCACGGTCGAAGGGGCCGTGCGCCGTACCAACTCACTGGACGGGCTGACGGTGAATCAGCGGTTTCTGATCCGCTTCGTGGGCAAGTGGTTTCGCTGCGACGAAACGACCAGCACCCAGCAGGGCATCATCAGCCGGACGTCGCCGACGAACATCATCCTGGCAACGCCCAGCGTGTCGTTGCGGTGCATCCAATCCAACCAACTCGCCGACGTGACGAATGGAAGCCAGTGGATCCCGTACAACGAGGCCAAGGCCGCCATCGAGGTTATCTGCCCGCTTTCGTTTCCGTATTCGATGGGCACCGAAGGCACGATCGTCGACATGTTGCGGGCGGGCGGCACACAACTCACCGCATTCAAGACGGGCACGCAAGACGGCATGCCGATGATCAAGATCGAGTACACGCAGCAGGTCGCCCCGGACGGGCAGTACGGCCCGTGGGACTGCTCGCTGCTGATCTCGCCCGACGAAGGTTACGCGCTGCGCGAATACACGCGAACTCGCACCCAAGGCGGCTCGCGGCTGACGATTCAAGGCCGGCTGCGCTACTCCGTCAACCTGGACGGGATTCCGCTGTTGGAACACTACACGCGGAAGGATGTTCAGGGTGGAAGAAACTCCGTCACGCAGCAGCAGACGATCAGCATCTCGAAGTTCGAAACCACCACGCCCAACAAATACTTCTTTCGGGCCGACGGCATTTAGGGCGGACCGTGCTTCCGTTGGATGGATGCCTTGTGGCACGTGGTCCGAACTGGCTCGTGCTCCGCGTGCCGAAGCGGCGTCGCCTGCTTACCGCACAAGCTCCAGCGCCCGATCGATGCGGGCCAGGCACGTCGGCCTCCCTAGAATCTCCAAGCAGTCGTACAGGCCGGGCCCCACCGCCTTGCCCGTGGTCGCGACGCGGACGGCGTGAATGATCTGTCCCGTCTTGATCTGCTTTGCTTCGACGAACGCGTGCAACGTTTGCTCAAGCGCCTGGGTGTCGAACGGCTCGGTCTCGGCCAGTCGTTCCCGGAACTCCGCGAGCAGTTCCGCCGCGCCCTCTTTGCGCAGGTTCTTGTCGACCGCTTTGGCGTCGTACTCGATCTGGTCGACAAAGAAGAAGTCAGCATAGGCCAGAATGTCGCCGAACACCTTCAGCCGATCGCCGGCCGCCTCGACGATTCGCGTCAGCGTTGCTCCCGCGTCGCACGGCGGCGGTTTGGCGACGATTCCGGCTTGCTGCAGGAACTCCAGCATCCGGGCCACCTTCTGCTTTAGCGGGAACGCCTGCATGTAGTGATCCTCGAAGGCCCACAGTTTCTTCGGGTCGAAGCTGGCCGGCGCCTTGGTGACGCGCTCCAATGCGAAGTTGTCGATCATCGTTTGGCGCGACATAAATTCCGTCTTGTCGTCGAGCGACCAGCCCAGCAAGAGCAGGTAGTTGATGATCGCATCGGGCAAGTAGCCGACTTGCTCATAGAAGTCGACGATCACGGGATTGAACGTTTCGCCGGTGGTGGCCAGACCAAGCCGCTCGGCGATCGCAACACCATGTTCGTTGATTTGCGCAAAGTCGCGATTCTTCAGGTACTTATCCAGTTTGCGCTTGCTCAGCTTGTTCTTGCTGCCCGGCTCAGCGACGAACGGGACATGGGCGTATTGCGGCAGCGGATATCCAAGCGACTGCGCGATGAATATCTGTCGCGGCGTGTTCGACAAGTGCTCTTCGGCCCGAATTACGTGCGAGATCTCCAGATCGTGGTCGTCGACCACGCTGGCCAAGTGATAAAGGCACGTGCCGTCGGCCCGTTGCACGACGTGGCCCTGCTCGCGGGCCCACTCGAACTCGACCTGCCCGCGCACCAGGTCGTCGATGACCAGTTTGCCTTCGCGCGGCATCTTCAAGCGGACGACGCCCTTGCGACCTTCGGCCTCGAAGGCGGCTTGCTGTTCGGACGATTCGGCCATCCATCGGCGGCTGTACAGAAACGGGCGCTTTTCGCGCTGCGCCGCCTCGCGCTCTTGTTGGATTTCCTCGGGCGTCGCAAAGTCGCGATAGGCAAACCCACCGTCCAACAGTTGCCGGGCCGCGTCCTGATAGCGGGCCAACCGTTGCGACTGGTAGTACGGCGCGTGCGGTGCGCCCACGTCCGGGCCCTCGTCCCAGGACATGCCCCGCCCGCGGCATCCAGCCAAGACGGGCGCCAGCGCCGCCTCGACGTTGCGCTGGGCATCGGTGTCGTCAATCCGAAGGATGAACTGTCCGCCGTGCCGCCGGGCGAACAACCAATTAAACAGCGCCGTGCGCACCCCGCCGATATGCAGGTAGCCGGTCGGACTGGGAGCGAAACGGGTGCGAACCATGGCGGACTGTTCTTTCGGCAATCGTGGAATGCGAAATGCGGTGGTGGCAATTATGCAGCAATTGTCCCAGCGCGCGAATGGGGGCGGCGGAAAGTGGCTTTCGATTGAGCGCGCTGCCGGGACGCGCGCTACGTTGCCGGCGGCGACTTCGGCAACTGGCCGATGATGCCAACCAGGAAACCGGCCAATCGTTCGGAAGCAATCAGGGCGTCTTCCTTCAACTGCCACATGTCCTTCACGCTGGAAGGCCGGCGGACGATCGCACCGGCCGCTGCGCCCAAGCGGCCTGCCATCGTCCGCTGTTTGACCAGATGGTCGATGTCCTTGGGCAACTCGTGCCCGACCGCGTCACTGATGATCCGCACGGCCAAGAACCGGGCTCGCGCTTGACGACAGACTTCGGCCACGGCCAGGGTTTCCATGTCGACGGCCAGCGCGCCGAACTTCTTGCCGAGTTGCTGTTTCTCGCCCGGGTCGTGAATCACGCGATCGGCGGTCAACAGACGTCCGACGTGCAGGTGGGGCTGGGCTTTGGTTGCTTCGTCGTCGAGCCGAAAATCGATGTCGAGCTGATGGCCGCCGGTATCGACGAGTTGGTTGGGCAGCAGGATGTCGCCCTGTGCTAGTCGTTCGTCCAGTCCACCGGCGAATCCGGCCGAGATGACCCAGCGTGGCTCGTGGCCGGTGATGAGGGCTTGCGCCGCCTTGGCCGCATGCTCGCGACCGGCTCCGGACTCGACGATGACCAGCCTACGACCGTCGAGTCCGCCCTCGCGGGCCGTGAAGCCGTAGCCTTCGGTGCGAATCACGCCCCGCAGGCGATCGACCAGGCCGCCGGCTTCGATGCCCAGAGCAAAGACAATCCCAACGTGGCAGACATCGCGCGATTGTTGGGGCGGGTCCGGTTCCTGTGCCGCACCCGACTGCGGGGCCGCATGGGCTTGCCCGGTGTCGCCGGCAGCGGCCTGCATCGCGGCGTCGCGCATCTTCTGCTGCGCTTGCCCTATCAGCCAATTACGCAAGAGTGCTTGCCACATCAATCGCCTATTGTAGTCGACCGGTGGCCTAGTTTTCGAGCGCTAACGGATTGCGTTTGCCGTGGCGCATTCATGGCGCGCGTTCCGAGCGGCGTCTCAGGTCAACTGCCACAGCGCCATTTTCAGCGAGTCGCCCAGCCGGCGATTGACGCCCAATACCGCGGCCGGCTCGAAGCCGCAGTGAACCATGCAATTCTCGCAGCGGGGGTCGTTGCCGCGGCCCAACTTGTCCCAATCGGTGTCCTCGACCAAGTTGCGATACGTTTCGTGATGCGTGTCGGTAATGAGATAGCAGGGTCCCTTCCAACCGCCGACGTTGCGCGTCGGATTGGCCCAGGCCGCGCATTTCAGATCGCGCTCGCCGCGCAAGAACTCCAAATAAACGGGCGACGTGTTCAGCCGATGGGCCCGCAGCAGGTCCTTTGCCTCGCGAAACTTCTGGTGGATGTCCTGCCGGGTCATGAAGATCTGCTGGGCACCCAGCGGATTGGTCTGTTCCACCGCAGAGTAGCCATACGCGGGCGACATCATGAACCCGTCGACGCCCAACTCGGTGAGATAGTCCAACAGCACGGCGATTTCGTGCATGTCGGTTTCTTTGTAGATGGTCGTATTGGAGCAGACGAGAAACCCGGCTGCCTTGGCGGCCTTGATTCCCTCGATGGCCTCGGCAAAGACGCCTTCGCGCTCGACGGCCAAATCGTGCGTGGCCTCCATCCCGTCGAGGTGGACGTTCCAGAAGAAGCGGCTCGTCGGGCGAAATCCGGCCAACTTCTTGCGCGTGAACATCCCATTGGTGCACAGGTAGATGTGCTTTCGGCGTTCGAGGATCTTGGCGACCAGTTCCTCGATGTCGGGATAGATCATCGGCTCGCCGCCGCAGATGCTCACGCACGGCGCGCCGCACTCGTCGACCGCCGCCAGGCACTCATCGACCGTGAGCTTGTCCTTGATCGTGCCAGAATACTCGCGAATCCGCCCGCAGCCCGTGCACGTCAAGTTGCAGGCGTGCAACGGCTCGAGCATCAAGACCAAGGGAAACCGCTTCTCGCCGGCTAACTTCTTCCGCAGAAGGTAGCTGGTCATCGTGCGGGTTAGCGAAAACGGAAAACGCATCCAAACGTCTCCTGCGTTGCCTGGCTGATTGTGCGAAACGGGCGTGTCCTCACGCCGTGCCGGCCGCCGTCCGATTGGCAGCCTCCAGTGCCGCGGCCCACCTCGAGAGAGCCAGCAACGGGAAGTAGATCGGATAGTAGTGATATCGCAAGTAGAAAACTTGCGGAAAACCGGTCCCGGTAAACTGCGGCTCCTCCCAGGTGCCGTCGTCGCGCTGTGTTTCCAGCAGGTAGTCAATGCCGCGGGCAACGGCCGGATGGCGCGTATAGCCCGCGGCTATGATGCCCAACAGTGCCCACGCGGTTTGCGACGCTGTGGTCTGGCCCTGGCCGCGGAGCTCGGGCCGGGCATAGGTTTCGGGCGACTCTCCCCATCCGCCGGAAGGCTGCTGATGCTCGATCAGCCAATTCACACCCGCCACGACCGTCAAATCGTTCCACGGCAGTCCCACGGCCGACAAACCGGCCAGCGACTGCCAGGTACCGTAGATGTAGTTGACGCCCCAGCGGCCGAACCAACTTCCGTCCGACCCCTGAGTGCGGCGCATGTAGGCGACCGCGCGGTCGATGGCCGGCTCGCCCACCCGACGCCCCAGCACGCCGAACATCTCCAGCACTCGTGCCGTCAGATCGGGCGTGCTCGGGTCGATCATCGCGTTATGATCCGCGAACGGAACGTGGCACAGGAATTCAGCGTTGTTGTTGCGGTCGAACGCTCCCCATCCGCCGTCGCGATTTTGCATGGCCAAGACCCAATCGACGGCCCGTTGGGTCGCGCCGGCCAGCCGATCGAGCGTGGCAACCTGGCGCCGCGCTTCACCGGGACTGACCGACGTGCGATGTTCGACGATCTGCACGGCGGGGCCCCGCGGATCCGACGTGCGCCCGGCGTCTTCCGTTTGTTCGGCCAGCGCCATGACGACCATCGACGTGTCGTCCAAGTCCGGATAGAACGCATTGTCGTATTCGAAGAACCAACCGCTGGGTTGTGCGCGGACCGACTCGGCCCAATCACCGGCGCGGCGTACTTCTTTGTCCAGCAGCCAGTCGACGGCACGCCGCGTGGCCGGATGTTCCGATCGCACGCCCGCGGCCGTCAAGGCGCGCAAGCTGATCGCTGAATCCCAAACGGGCGACTTGCACGGCTGCAGCCGGATCGCCTCGCCGTCGTCGAGCATGAGCCCGCGCAGGTGGTCGAGACAGTAGCGCACTTCGGCGCTGTCTTCGGCATAGCCACGACACGTTAGCGCGACGATGCTCCAGATGATCGGCGGAAAAATCGCGCCCAAACCGTCGCTGTCGGCAAACCGCTCGACCATCCACTTCTCGGCGGCGGCCAGCGCGCGTTTGCGCAACGGCAGCCACCGGCGGCGGTGCAGGAACTTGAGTCCGCGATCCACCGTGCGAAAGAAATGGTCCCAACTGAACCAACCTGTGCGGCGGTCATGGCCCGGCGCGCGCAGCGCCGGCCAGCGTTCGGGCGGCTCGAGGAATAGTTCCGCGATGCCGCACTCGGCGTCGATTTCGGCCACTGGCCGACAGGCCGACATGATCGACAACGGTACGATGATCGTCCGCGACCACGCGCTGACCCGCGACAGGTTGATCGGAAACCAGCGCGGCAACAGCAGGATCTCTGGCGGCACAACCGGGCAATGCTCGTAGCGAATCTGGCCCAGCAGCGCCAGGTAGAACCGGGTGAAGCTGTTGACCGCGTCGGCACCGCCGTGTGCGCGGATTGCATTGCGGGCCCGCCGCATCGGCTCCGACTCAGGGTCGGTGCCGGTAAGCTTCAACGCGAAATACGCTTTTACGCTGACGCTGATATCAAGCGGCCCGCCAGGGTAGGTTGTCCATCCGCCTTCAGCGCGCTGCTGGCTGAGCAGATAGCGGCCCGCCTTGACCGCGGTTTCGGAGTGGTGCTGGCCCAAGTACGCCAGCAGCAGAATGTATTCGCTTTCGAGGATCGTATCGCCTTGCAATTCGGCGCACCAATGCCCGTCGGGATGCTGCTGATCTAGCAGCCAGCTTCGGGTGCGCACCATCGCCCGTTCCAACGGCCAGGGAAGCGAAGTGCCAGCGGTCGAAGAGAATGCGTCCTGCGGCGGCGAACCGGCCGGAGTTGGGGAATCGCCACGAACCTGCACGCGCCGATTTGGTTTCATACCACTTTGATCTCGAAGAGCCTCCTTGCGGCGAACCGTCCTTGGTCCGCGCCAACCGGCAAGTCCGCCGGAAGGCACAGCTTAGGGGATGACGCGCGACCGGGCAAGGTCAGCGCGAGTCTTCGTCGGCGGCGCGTTCTGGAGAAGCCGGCACGACCCGATAGAGCTCGTTCGGATTGTCGTCATCGTCCGAGGGCACGGGTGCTAGCACGCCGGCGTCGACCAATTGTCGGAAGACGTCCGGCCGCACGAACCGCGAGAACCCGTAGTTGCCAGGCGAGAGATAGCGCGCGATCTCGCGCCAATTGACGTAGACGTGCGAGATGTCTCGGTCGGCTAGCGCCGCCCGCACCTGTTCGGCATTCTTGCCGCGGACCAGTTGCTCGAACAGGTTCGGGTCGAACACCGTGTTGTACTGCGACGGCACTTCCAGGTCGAACGGCTGCGCGTCGCCGACCAGCAACACGCCGGATACGTCGTGGGCGTGCACGTTCAGGTACAGGTGCCACGGATCCACGCGTCGACCGTCGAAGCGCAACGAGTCCAAGTCGGCCAGGTAACGCGCGTCGCCCAGGGCGCCGGAGCTGATCGTCACGAAGTTGGAAGCAAGGGTCAACAGCAACAGCCCAACCAGTGGCACGCGCCAGCCGCGAGCGCCGGTCCATGTCGCCCCAATGCCAGCCATCAACGCGGCAACCGGCAGCACCGGGATCCAGAATCGATCAATTCGATGCGTCAGCAACCACCAGGCCACGAACACGAAACAGAGGTAAGCCGCCAACCAGGCGACCAGCCGACGCCGCGGCGTGAAGAATCCCAAGATCGCCAAGGGAGCCACGATCGGGCTAAGCCACGGACTGCGCAACACCGCGTCGTATGATCGCTGGGCAAAGTCCGTTGCCAGGAACGTACGCGGCCGGTGCGCCAGGTTCCATTGCTGGTTCAGTTCTTCTGTGCGGGTCGCGCCGCCAAACGTGTCGTAGAGCAGCGGGTAGACCGGGTTGCCAGTCAGCGCCGCGTTCTTCGCCAGCCAAAGTCCACACCCCAAGACAACAAATGCCAAGAACGCCGCCAGCGGAATGAGCGTTCTGACTAACCGAGGACGTCGCTCCCCGTCCGTCGGCTGTCGGACGAGCGACACGGCAACGATCCACGCCGACAGCGGAACCACGCTGAACAGGACGGCCGGGTACTTGGTCGAGACAGCTCCACCAGCCAGAAAACCGGCCAACCACAGCCAACGGTAGTTCGGCTCGTCCGAATCGATGCTCCTCTGCCAAAGCAGCACGCCGTACAGCGCGCCAAACAGATAGAACGCCAGCCCGCCTTCCACCAGCCCGTGCATCGAGACGAGCGCCATCCACGGAATCGAGACATACACCATGGCCGCGACGATGCCGGCCGTTGGCGTTGCGAGTCGGCGGCCGGCGGCCAATAGCAGCAGCGCCGCCAGCGGCGAGAACAGGGCGATCAGGGTCTTGCCGACCAGCGCGCCGGTCCACCAATCGCCGCATACGATCATGCCAGTCAAGCTGAGCATCTCGGTGCCTAGCGGCATGTTGGCATACACGTTGTGCGGCAAGAACGTCACGCGGCCCTGTTGATAGAACTCCTTGGGAGCCTGCAAGTGATACTCGCGCACGTCGAAGTCGACCGGCGGCATCATCGCGCCTAGCGCGATGACCGCCACGAACGGCACCGCCAGCCACAGCCAACGTCGACCAAGGACGAGCGTCGAGGCGGCCGATGGATCTGCTGCGCCGCGCGGCAGCTCGGCATGGTCGCCTGGTTCGGAGTCGGCACGACGCGCGCCCGCCCAACACACGGAACACGCGCATGCGATCACCACAGCAGCAAGCGCGGCGTACACCCCTCGATGCATGATCCCCGCCAGCCCCAGCGCCAGAGCGGACAAGCTCGTCACGTTGAGCCCCACTCCGGCGGAAAGCACGAACGTTTCCAATCGCGTCAGGCGACGGTTCGCGCCGCTCCACTGCAACAACAGCCAGCCGGCCACCCAGGCAACCGCGAAGATGGTCGAGGCGGTCAAGCCAATCGCTGCCCGCTGGGCAAGCCCGTCCCAGGACGCGTCGCGCAGCCAGTGTCCGACTAGCTCGTCGGGATAAAGTGCCGAGATCAGCACCTCGACGCGCCGCACGACATGGTCGGACAACCCGCTGCCAGGCAGTGGTGCCGCATAGAACAGCACCAGGTATCCAATGATGGCGATCCACACTCCCAACAGCGTCGCCGGACGGGGCGCAGCCGCTGACAGTGCGCCCGGGTGAGGGGCCCCTGCCGGCTTGCCATTCGGATGCACGAAACGCTGTCGCATGCGAAGTCGCTGGGGTTGGTTCCGGCGGTATTCCGGGCAGGAAAATCGGGTCCCGCGGTGCCGCCGCTTTTCAAGCTACGATTGTCTACACTAGATGGGCCCCAATCCCCGCGGGCCAATCCTCCCGATCATACCATCCAGTCCGGCCCCATCTCCGGACGCCCACCAGCAAGAGCAACGGTTTCAATGGCGAACACGGCCAAACTGCAAGGCATCTTCACTCCGAACATCGTCCCCTTGGACGCACGCGGCCAGATCAACGAAGCCGAGCTGCGGCGCTATACCGACTGGCTGATCGACCGGGGTGTTCACGGGCTGTACCCGAATGGCTCGACCGGAGAGTTTACGCGGTTCACGCCCGAGGAACGACGGCGGATCATCGCGATCATCGTCGACCAGGCCCGCGGCCGGGTCCCCGTGTTGGCCGGCGCGGCCGAAGCCAACACGCGCGAAACGATCAGTGCCTGCGAGTACTACCATTCGCTGGGCGCGCGGGCGGTGGCCATTGTTTCGCCGTTCTACTACAAGCTCAGCCCCGCGGCGGTGTATGCCTATTTCAAGGAGATCGCCGACCATTCGCCGATCGACATCACGCTGTACAACATTCCGATGTTCGCCTCGCCGATCGACGTGCCCACCGTGCAACGGCTCGCCGAAGAGTGCGAACGAGTCGTGGCGATCAAGGATTCGTCCGGCGAGATCCCGCACATGATCCGCATGATTCAGGCCGTGCGGCCGCATCGGCCCGAGTTTTCGTTCTTGACCGGATGGGATGCGGCGCTGATGCCGATGTTGCTCGTCGGTTGCGATGGCGGAACCAACGCCACCAGCGGCGTCGTGCCGGAAATCACCCGCAAGCTGTTCGATCTGACGGTGGCTCATCGGATCGACGAAGCCCGCGAGCTGCAATACAAGCTGACCGCGCTGTTTGACGCGATGATCTATTCGGCTGACTTTCCCGAAGGCTTTCGTGCGGCGCTCAAGCTACGCGGCATCGATACGGGCGAAAGCCGGCAACCCTACACCGAAGCGCAGCACCTGCAAATGGAAACAATCTCCAACTCCTTGGCCTGCCTGTTGGCCGAGGAAGGCTTCGCCGACGAACCGATCGGCGGTTGCCCGACCGGCGCCGACAAGGTCGATCCCGACCAGGTCAGCCGCATCGTGCAGGGGGTGCTCGCCGAACTCAAGCAGCGCGGGTTGGCGTAGTCGCAGCGCAACGAGCCCTCTGTCAAACGCAAACATGCCGCCCGAGGAACCTCGAGCGGCATGTTCACCGTTTTTGGATTGTCGCCGCTTGCGTCCGGGCCGGCCGCGCGACCGGCACCATCACAAGTCGGGGCGGAGCAGCGCTAGGAATCAGTAGGGAACAACGACCGGAGTGCCCCAACGACGCAGGGCCCTACGTGCCCGCCAATTCAACGGATAGTAGTACGTTGTCGTCGGCACCACGGCTGGGGCATAGTAGGTCGTCGTTGGAACGACCGTCGGGGCGTAGTACGTGGTCACCGGGGTGGCCGGAGCGTAGTACGTCGTGGTCGGTGCGTAGTAGGTCGTTGTCGGGGCGTAGTAGGTGGTCGTCGCCGGAGCATAGTACGTCGTCGTCGGCGCATAATAGGTCGTCGTCGGCGCAACGGTCGGGGCGTAGTATGCGGTCGTGGCTGCTGGCGCGTAGTAGGTGGTGACCGGGGCGGCCGGCGCATAGTAGGCGACGGTGCCGCGACCACAGCCGTGACAAAACGCAAAGGCCGGCGTAGCCATTCCAACCAATCCAAACGCCATCAGTAGCGCGAGGGATTTCCTCATGATGGAGTCCTCAAAATTGTCGAAAGAATTGTTCGAGCGGACGGGCAAACTCACGTTATTCCCGAGAGTTTCTTGCCCGCACTCGACGAATCGCGAGCCGCTCCAGGGACCTTTTCTCAACTGTAGCTAAGAAAAACCCGGCATGCAACAAGCCGGACCACCTTGACTATTGAGAAAAAATCAGATTGCAGGCAGCACCGTTGGCGGGCGCCGCGGTCGGCCGCCGATTACTGGCTTTCGTGCAGTGGCAGCGTAATCGTGAACGTCGCGCCCTGGCCCGGGGTGCTTTCCACGTCGACGTCACCGCCGTGCATGCGGACGATGCGCCAGCACTTCGACAGGCCAAACCCCAGTCCGCGGCCGGCCTCGCGCCCGGAAAAAAACGGGTCAAAGATATGACGGCGTACTTCAGGAGAAATACCTGGGCCGTCGTCCGCCACGGCAATCTGCACAGTCTCGTCAGGCGTGTGCGAGTTTTCCGGGTCGGGCGTCTTGGCGTTTTGCCGGACGACCGCGAACCTGACACGGCCACCGCGACCCAGGACTTCCAGCGCGTTGGCGCCGAGCGCGCGGACGGCAACCGCGATCTGCGTCGGGTCGACCGACGCGGTCAGCGACGCTGTCGGCGGATCGTACGCTAGTTCGGTCTGCTGGGCTTCGGCCTGGGGCCCAAGTTCAGTAACCACGCCGCGGACCAGCTCGATCAGGTCGACAGCCGACTTTTGCGGCTCCGAAGGTCGGGCAAACAGCATCATGTCGGCGATCATCTCGTACGCCCGAAACGCCTGGACGTTGATCGACGCCAACAGCCGTCGCCGCTGCGGATCCTGTTCGTCCCGCAATAGCGTCTGCGCCCGGGCGGAAATGTTCGCCAACGGATTATTGATCTCGTGGCCCGCGCCGTATGCCAGCTCCTTGAGCGCGTCGAGCTTTTCGGTTTCGAGCCGGCTCTCGAACTCGTGGGTTAGGTCGCTCGACGTGCGCAACGCCACGGCTAGCTGAACCAACCACGCGCCGTGCGACGACGCGGCCGACCACCCACTCTGGACCGCAGCCACCGCGGCATCGTGCTGGCGACGATCGAATCGGAAGCCACGCGGCTGCGACGTCGATCGCGACTTGGCGGCCGCCACGCGCTTCGCCGCGGCAACGCAATCGGCAACCGAATGCAACTGTCGCCCGTTGGATTGATCGACTTCGCCGAGCGCGGCGCGCAACCAATCGGGCAACGCATCGGCGAAGGTGTCGACCTGCCGGTCCGGTCGCCGGCGCGATTGCGCCTTTTTCTTAGGCGGCTTTCCCGGCGCGCGTCGGCCCGAATCGTGCGTTAACACGGCCGCCAGCCAATCACCCGCCGCGTGCAGCAACCCGAGCAAGTAGGCTCGTGACGCGTCGAGCGACTTGAACTCGGCCAACTGTTCGGCGAGCCGTGCGACGCCATACGATTGGCCCACAAGTTGTTGCAAGCGCTTTGTGCTTTGAGCGGATGTTTGCTTGCTTGGCGCCTGTGGATCTTCGGTCGATTCGCTGGCCGACGACGCCAAGCGATGCATCAATTGGTCGGCCAACCATGCGGTGAGTTGATCGATGGTTTGCAGGCAGGCACCCGCTTCGAGGCGGGCGAAGCACACCGCCCAAATCGCGAAGGCGGCGTCGTGCCGCAATGCTTCGGCAAAATGACGTGCGGACCGATCCGCGCATGCGCCCGACGCTTGCTCGGTGAGCGCCGTAACGAGATGCTCGGCGGTTCGAGCCGAAAGAGAAAACTCGAACGTGCCGGCCGGCGTGACTAGTGGGGGCAGGGCGTGCATGCGGCAAGTATGTCCCGCTGGCGCACTAGAGCAACCCACAATCCAGCGCGTGGCGAGCCGGACCGCAATCCTGGCACGCTGGCGTGCTCGGGCCGCGTCATACGTCGCCACCGAACGAGCGCCGCGCGCTCGCCGGCAATGGATCGCGGAACCGGATACGAACCGGCGGCCACGCAGGTCGTGGTTTGGTAGCCCGGACGACTAGCGGGAGGTCACCGCCTCGATGTCGAGCAACGAACACATCCGCTCGATCAACGTTTCGACTTCGAACGGCTTGTGCAAGAAGTCATTAGCCCCGGCAGCCTTGAGGTCTTCGATCTTGTCCTCTTCGACCATGCCGGAAATGCAGATGATCCGCACGTCGTCCATCGTTTTGTCGCCGCGCACCCGCTGGCAAACTTCCTTGCCGTTGATGTCGGGCAACATCACGTCGAGAACGATCAAGTCGGGATGGTATTCCTTGACCATCATCCCGGCGTCGAATCCGTTGTTGACTTTGCGGATTTCGAAGCGGCCGTCCTTCTCCAAAACGTCGACGATCAGCTCGACGAGATCCTCGTCGTCGTCAACGATCAGCACTTTGCGCTTGCCGCTTTCCAACGCATCGGTCGGGATGCCGTTGTCGCGCATGAACGCGTAGAGTTGCTCCCGCGGAATGCGGCGGAATCGGCTTCCCGGAACGCGAAAGCCCTTGAGCTGGCCAGAATCGAAACAGCGAATGATGGTTTGTTGGCTTACCTTGCAGATTTTGGCAGCTTCACCCGTCGTGAACACAGTTTTCATAGACGCTAACCACCCCTCTCCCTAGCCGATGGTAAGGCTAGTCTAAGCGGGACTTCCGAACCAGATTTCTCAACCTAAGAAACCTCCGGAAGTTCCTAGTCCTCCATGTCACGCTTGACGGAACCTAGCCCTTTAGCTTACTGCGTCCCTAAATGCTTGACCAAATGGCTACTCTTAAGTCAGCAGTGCGTTGTATGGTTCCTTCCAGGTTTACCAAACTTGCCATTCGAGCCCATTATAGCCCGGGCCAAAAGTGAGTCAAGATCGATATCTTCAACGCAACTTCAACACGTAAATGCGTTTATGGCGATCGAACCCGAGCGCCTGCGATCGCCGGATCCGGCGTCACTCTTGGCGATTGAGGACCGCCGCGGAATGGCACTTCGGCCGGGTAATTCGACGACTGCCCCTCGCGCGGTGCGCAATGGGAGACCTGTGACTCAATCGACTAGCTCTTGGCGGGCGCGATCGCGCCAGGGCGGTCAAGATAGACCATCAACAGCGCCAAGTCGGCCGGCGTAATGCCGCTAATCCGGCTGGCTTGGGCAATGCTTTGCGGTCGGACGCGGCTGAGCTTTTCGCGCGCCTCGGCTCGAAGCTGGCCAATCACGGCAAAGTCGAACGACTCGGGAATGCGCTTGTCCGCAAGCCGGCGCTGCCGCGCGATCTCGACCTCCTGACGCGCCACGTAGCCGGCATATTTCACGTCGTAGGTCACCTGAGTTGCCACCTCGTCTGAGAATGCCCCAAGGGCCGGCTCGCGGCTAGTTACGTCATCCCAGCCAACCTCCGGGCGGCGCAGCAGTTTGTTGAGCGTCACGTCGTCGCCGCGGACCGTCTCGAGCAACGCCTTGGCCTGCGCGATTTCGGCCTCCTTCTCGACCACGCGTTGATAGCGCGGCTGGTCGACCAGCCCCACGGCATGGCCTAGCGGCGTGAGCCGCCGATCCGCATTGTCCTGCCGCAGCAGCAGGCGGTACTCGGCCCGGCTGGTAAACATGCGATACGGCTCGTCGACGCCGCGGGTCACCAGGTCGTCGATCAGCACGCCGATGTAAGCCCGATCACGGTCCAAGACCAGCGGGTCTCGCCCGGCCAGCGACAACGCCGCATTGGCACCGGCGATCAGTCCCTGGGCGGCGGCCTCCTCATAGCCGGTCGTGCCATTGATCTGTCCGGCAAAGTACAGCCCCGCCACGCCCTTGGTTTCCAACGTGGGTTGCAATTGCTCGGGCGGGGCGTAGTCGTACTCGACCGCGTAGCCGAATCGCATGATCTCGGCCTGTTGCAGACCGGGCACAAGGCGGATGACCTGTTCTTGCACGTCGCGCGGCAGACTGGTGGAAATGCCGTTGACGTAGACTTCGTGCGTGTTGCGACCTTCCGGCTCGAGGAACAACTGGTGCTGCTGTTTGTCCGCGAACCGCACGACCTTGTCCTCGATCGAGGGGCAGTAGCGGGGGCCGCTCGACTCGATCTGCCCGCTGTACATCGGCGCGCGGTGCAGGTTGGCTCGGATCAATTCGTGAGCCGCCTCGTTGGTGTACGTGATCCAGCAGGGAATCTGCCGGCAGTCGAGCGCGCCGGTCATGAACGAGAACGGTTGCGGGTCGTCGTCGCCGGGTTGGAGTTCGACTTGATCGTAGTCGATGGTTCGTCCGTTGAGCCGTGGCGGGGTGCCGGTCTTGAACCGCGCGAGTTGGAACCCCAGTCGCCCGAGCGCGGCGCTAATGCCGCCTGAGGTTCCCTCGCCGGCGCGTCCGCCGGGCGTCTTGTCTTCGCCGGTGTGCATCAGGGCTTGCAGAAAGGTGCCTGTGGTCAAGATGACCGCGCCGCCGGCGTACTGGGCATCGCCGCGAACGCGCACGCCGGTGACGCGCGTTTGTCCGGCGCGTTTCTCGGTCAACAGTTCCTCGACCACTTCTTGACGTAGCGTAAGGTTTGGTTGCTCTTCGACGCGGCGCTTGATGTCGAGCTGATAGGCCTTCTTGTCGGCTTGGGCCCGAGGGCTGTGCATCGCCGGACCCTTGCGGCGATTGAGCATGCGAAACTGAATGCCGGTCGCGTCGATGGCCTGGCCCATCGCACCGCCCAGCGCGTCGATCTCGCGCACGATTTGTCCCTTGGCCACGCCGCCGATGGCCGGATTGCAGCTCATCTGGCCGACCGTGTCGCAGTTGGTGGTCAATAGCGCGGTCTTCGCGCCCATCCGCGCAGCGGCCAACGCGGCCTCGGTGCCGGCATGGCCCGCGCCGATCACGAGCACGTCGTATTCGTACCGGGAAGTGGGCATGGGTTCCATCATACCGGCCGCTCAGCCGGCCGGGGAGGCTCGGCAAGACACGCGCTACGGATACTGGGGCGCTTCGCATTGCTCCATGGAGTCGTAGCACTTCTGTAGCGTGGCGATCGGATCGTCGCCCGGCTTCCAGTGGGCGACCTTCATCCAGCGGGCCGCCGTGTCGTACTGCCCACGGCTGAGCCACTTAGAATAGACGTTCCGCTTCAAGAACGAGCGCAACGATCGGTCCACTTCGACGTCGGTGTACTCCAGGCCCAGCCGGTGCCGGGCCAGCACGTAACTCATCGTGCCCTTGTGTCGAATCCTCGGCAAACCGGCAGGCACCTTCAGTTCTGCGGCCGCGAAACGATGGAATACCGCGTCGAGCGGCGGCGCCTGCCAACGCTGATCTATGGGCTGACCTTGTGATGGGGCCTGTTTTGGGCGCTGTGGCAAAATGGCGCTGTGGTTTCGGTTGGAACGGTGTACGCGCGCTACTTCTTCACGCAGAATCTGCGCTATCGTCGCGACATCATCGGCTTCGCCCAGTTCATGAATCGCTGCGTCACGCATTGGCATTTCTATCGATTCACGCGCGAACTCACGGCCGGCCGATTGCGCGCCTACAACACGCTCTGACCTATTGGCTCGCTGTCCCCGCATGCTTTAGCTTGCGTTTGAGCGTGACGATTTCTTTTTGAAGCGCGGCCCACTCGTCAGTTGGCGAGAGCACCGTGGCACCCGTCGCACGGAGTTTGGCGCGTGCGGCCTCTAATTGCTCGGCAACCATCCTCCGCGCTTCCGAGTTCACATCACTCATGATGGAGTTTCCCCTTTCTGATTGGTGATCGTTGGGCTTGCGACGAGCGAATGGATTCCAAACGACGCTCGAGCATGGACCGCTCGCGCGCGAGCAGGGCTCCGCGCAGGACGACGTCGCCCGTTGCATCGTCCTTGTATTGCAGGCCCTTTAGCTGGGACCGCGTCTGCTTTAATTCGTCGCTGAGTTCAGCGATCCGGCGAAGGATCAAGGTCGTAGTTCGAGAGTCTCGTCGCATGCGAATCATTGTAACCCGAATCACGCACCAATGTCGTTGCGGCAGCGCATTAACATTCGTCGCAAGACTTGATTGGTTTGGGCATCGACACGCAACGCGCGGTCAAAGATATGGAATCGTACGGAAAAGAATCCGTTCTTCTGGCCAGTGGTAAGTTCAGTAGCGAAGTCCCCGCTCTAACCCTATGCACATGCAGTGAATGCGCTGAATTCGTTTCCGTGGCTCCTACAGCGCGAATAGACTCGATTGCTCGCTCGACATTGAATTGACCTGTTCCGCGGGCGAAGAGAGGGTATAGTTGAAGCAGTCGGTTTGACGACGTTCGAGCGGATCTTCAAGAATCTGCCCCTTCTCTCGCCTCTCCCACTCGGCAGGCCACCATTCTGGCCACTTCCGCCTCGACCCGGGAGCCTGTTTTTGGTCGGGTTTTCTGTCATGGAGTATGTATTGTGGGAATGAAACTGTATGTCGGCAATTTGAGCTACGAAGTCAACAACACGAGCCTCGAGGAGCTTTTCACTCCGTATGGTTCCGTGCGAAGTGCTCAAGTAATCCAGGATCGCGACACCGGACGAAGCAAAGGCTTCGGGTTTGTCGAGATGGCCGACGACAACGCGGCTCGCTCGGCAATGTCCGAGCTGAATGACAAGGACTTCAACGGTCGTCCACTTATCGTCAATGAGGCCAGACCGCGCGAGGAGCGCAGCGGCTACGGCGGTGGGCGACGCGGCAGCTTCAGCCGTCGATAGATTCAATCGGTCGGCACGATCCAGGCCGGAGGGGCCGACGTTGGCCTCCTCCGGCCTTTGTGTTGTGCAGGTGATCGGTTCCTTCAGGCCACCTACGGAGAGCATCGATGGCTCGACGGCGCCACCACCAAAACAAGCGGCCTAAGTCCCGCGGCGCGGCGAATCCTGCCCCGGAACGAGCGGCACTTCCGCTGATCGAGAAAAAGCCTCCCGTGGTCTACGGGAAGCCGTTCATTCTGCTGGAAAACGCTCAAAAGATCACGTTCATCTTCAACGGCGGACAGTGGGTGCAGCACTCGCGGTCGATCGCCGAGTGCCGACAGGATTCGCAAGTCAAGGAATTGCCGCAGAAGATCAACGGAATGACACGCTACGAGATTTGCTCTCCCCGCGACTCCGGCACTTGAGCCTCATCCTGGCCCTTCCTTTTCGTGCTGGCTGAGTCGGAATAATCACATGCGGGGCCGGCGCGGGTTAAGTAGATCGCCGTCCGCGCGCAGCGGTGCCTGGGAGGGATCGAAATCCAAGCCGTAAGAACAAGCAGTTAAAATTTGTGCGCCGACGCCCGGCATTGGGCCGTGGCTTCTTGCAACTCAAACTCTTCGCGCGCTGGGTGCCACGACCGGTT
>ERZ869936.84-NODE-84-length-127395-cov-7.481915_pt1 | contig 127395 bp, 83 predicted proteins | sample MGYA00520876_ERZ869936 | MGnify/ENA primary metagenome ERZ869936 (study PRJEB32218, sample SAMN09650985) | biofilter metagenome | isolation source: enrty point of leading RO module | place: Saudi Arabia: Thuwal, RO plant located on Red Sea | collected 2016-02-17 ...
ATCCGGCGTTTGCCAATCGGCACCTGTTTGCCCGCAACGACAAGGAACTCGTCTGCGTGAGCCTGGCGGCCGACCAATAGTCGCGTTGCGGGAAGCCGCGCTTGCAACTACCTGGGGGAGCCGCGCGCCGGTGGCCCTTGTCGTGGGACCGTCGAGCTACCGCCCCGACCGGCAGGCGACGCACGCTAAGAAACCAGCAGCTCGCCGATCGGTTCGCCGTCGGCCAGCTTAAGCGGCCGGCCGGCCGGCGAAATCAACTCATTGGTCGGATCGATGCCCAGCGCGGTCAAGAGCGTGGCGTGCACGTCAGCCACTTGCTTGGGCTGATCCACCTGGCGACCACCCTCCGGGTCGGTCTGTCCGATGGCCTGGCCGCCGCGAATCTTTCCGCCGGCCAGCGCCATGCTGAAGCCCTGCGTCCAGTGATCGCGGCCGCCAAGCCGATTGACCCGCGGCGTTCGCCCGAATTCGCCGGCCACCAGCACCAGCGTGCGATGCCACAGTTCGTGCTCTTGCAGGTCGGTCACCAACGCTGCCAGTGCCGGATCGAGCGAACGCTTGAGTTCGGTATGCACTTCGTGATTGTTGGCGTGGCTGTCCCAGCCGCCCAAGTTGACCTCAATGCACCGCACGCCGACTCCGACCAATCGCCGCGCGGCCAGGCATCCGCGGCCAAACGGTGTGTCGCCGTACGCCGCTAGCCTGGCTGCGGGTTCCTGCGAAACGTCGAACGCTTCGAGTTGCTCGGACGTCATCATGCGTCGCGCTTCGCGCACGGTTTCGCGGTGGAGCGTAGCGCCGGCTGCGCGGCTGCGACCGCGACGGAAGCGCGTTTCCAACATGTCCAAGTCGGCCAGCCGCTGGCGAATGCGCGGCTCCGAAACGCGCGATGTCACGTCCGGCACCTTGTCGGCCGGATCGTTCGCCTGAAAGGCATCGTACTCGTTGCCCAAAAACCCTCCCCGGCCGGGCCACTGGTTCGGCATGATCGAAATGTGGCGTGGGATTTCCGTGCCGCCGGTCGGCAGTTCGTGACAACAGATCGCGCCGATCGAAGGGTGCACGGCCGTTGGGTCGGGCCGGTATCCCGACTTTACCAGGTACGTCCCCCGTTCATGATCACCTTCTTTGCTGACTAACGACCGGACCAAGGCGATCGATTGCATTTGCTCGGCTGTTTGCTCCAGGCCTTCGGCCAACTGGATGCCCGGCACGGCAGTCGGTATCGCGCGGGTTCCGCCGGAAATCTTGCGGTTGGGATGCGGGTCGAAGGTTTCCAACTGGCTCGGTCCGCCGCCCAGCCACAGCACGATCAGCGCTTGCGCCGGCTCGGCCGCCGCACGCGGCGAGTTGGGTGTTTGCTCTTCGCGAGCCAACAGTCCGGCGATCGACGTCAGCCACGCGGCTCCGCCCAACCCGCCGGCCTTGAGAACCGCGCGCCGATGCAGCCTGGCGTGTGCGTCCACAGGTAAGCTCTCGTTTCGCACGATTAGTGGCTCCAGGCAAATTCGGTGCTGTTAAGCAGTGCCCAGTAGATGTCGCCAAGGCGCTGGCGGCGCGACGTTCCGGACGTGTCGGCCAGTCGCTCGACGAACCGGGCCCGTTCCACGTCGTCGGGCCGGCGCGTCAGCACGGCGAGCATCGCGGTTTCGACCGCCGTTTCGTCGTCGGGCGCCAGCGCCGCGATGCGCGACGCCGCATTGGTTAACAAACTGTCCTTGGTCTTTTCGTGGACGATCTTGCCGTTCATCAGCAGCAGTCGTTGCGGAATCGTGCCGCTCTGCTCGGAGAACTCTTCGGCTCCGGTGTCGCCGTAACGCTTGACGAATTCGTTCTGGCCGATCGCCCGGGCCAGTCGAACCACGATGTGCGAACTGGAATCAATCGTCGACAGCGAGGCCGATTGCAATAGCGCGCCAACCACCTGTTCCGGCCGTAGCCGTGTCAGCGGAAACACGGCCCACGCCGTTTCGTGCGCTTCGGTCGGTCCGTCGGCCGCGACATCGCTATCGGCGGCGGGCGCCGGCAGCCGGCTGTCCTGCTGAAATACTTCGGTCGAGGCAATCACTTCGATCAACCGCCGAAAGTCGTAGCCATGGGCCACGAAGTCGGTGGCCAGAATGTCCAGCGCCGGCGATACGTCGCCGTCGATTCCCAGATTGTCGATCGGATCGACTAGCGGACGACCAAACAGCATGGCCCACGCGCGATTGACCGCCTCGCGCGAGAACGCTCGATTCTCTGGATGCGTGACCCACGCGGCTAGCCGGCTGCGCTGCGAGCCGCGCTGGGGCAACAGGTCTGGGCGGTATGGCACGTCGCAATCAATGGTTTTCGTTTCACCAGTTTCCCGGTCTTCCACCGTGTATTGCCCGGCGGTGTCGCGGATGCCCCGCAAGGTTTGCTGCGTCTGGCCGAAGAAGGCTGCCAGGCTCTGAAAGTCGCGCTGCTCCCACGATTCGAAGGGATGATCATGGCACTCGGCGCAGTCGAGGCGAATTCCGAGAAAGGCTCGCGCGACGCGCGACGCCAATTTGTTCGCGTCCGGACCGGCGTCTTCCTCGCCGGGTGGAATGGTCACGGTAACGAAGTTTGTCGCAGGCGAGTCGGTCCAGAGCCCATTGCCGGAGATCAATTGATTTACGATCCGATCATAGGGCCGATTCGCGGCCAATTCGTCGGACAACCAACTGACGAATCGGCGCCGCCGATAGAGCAAGAACGGTCCGTCCTCGACGCCGACGAACGCCCGAGCCAGCCGTTCCGCGATGAAGTCGGCGCTGCGGCGATCGGCCAACGTCTCGCGCAACCAGAGTACGGTCCGCGCGTCTTCGGGCCAGCTCTCGAAGCGGCGAATCTCCTCAACCGACGGGATCGTGCCGGTCAATCCAAGCGCGATCCGACGGGCCACGATCAATTTGGGCGCCGGCTCGGCATGTTGCAGTCCCGCGTCGTCCCACGATTTTTGAAACGCGACGTCGACACGCCTGGCGGTGGCTTGAACCGAGTTGACGTCCAGCGCGACCATGGGGCGCGGCTGGCGCTCGGACCAGGAACGGACGCTGCCCCAGAACGCGGCCAGCGCCGCGGCGCACACGCCCCAAAAAAGAAGATTTCGCGCCACCATCGTCTCGTGCCCTGGGGTCAACCCCACCGCATTATATTCGTTCTGGCGGGGCGGTGCTTGGCAGCGGCGGGGGAAAACTAGCCCAAACCGGCCCGCATGACGTGCCTGCAAACGACGCGCAAGCGCGCAACGCCGAGCTACGATTCGTCTGGGTGTTGGTAGTCTTCGATCCGCGACATGTCCAGCGGGCCGTCGGCACCGTGGCCCGGCAGAATCCACAGCTCGCCGAACAGCACGTTTTGTTCCGCCTGCGCCTGATCGTGGCGCACCAGTTCGAGCACAGCCAAGAAAATGCCGATCAGCGCCGACTTGTGCATCCCGGGCTCGAACAATTCACGGAAGGCGACGCGTCCTTGCTCGGTCAGGCGCGTCTTGATGCGCGTCATGTAGACGTGGATCGGTGTTTCGTCGTAGACGATGCTCGACGGCTTGGTCGCCGCGCTGTCCCGCATGATGCGACCGAAGGCGCTGACCAGATCCCAAAGTTCCACTTCCTGGATCGGCTCTTCGGCCAGGTTGCGCTCGCGCGGCGGCAGATCGTTGCCCAAGCGGGGAAAGCGCTCTTGCCAACTGCGGCCACGCTCGTCGAGCATGCTGGCTGCGTCCTTGAACTTCTTGTACTCGAGCAGTCGTTCGACCAGTTCTTGCCTTGGGTCGGTCAGTTCCTCGTCGATTTCGCCGGCCCGCGGCAACACCATGCGGGACTTGATCTCCACCAGCGTGCTGGCCATCTCCAGAAAGTCGCCTACCGCGTTGACGTCCAATTCCTTGAGCACGGCCAGGTGCTCGAGGTATTGCTCGGTGATCGGCGTGATTGGAATGTCGACGATCTCGACCTCGTGCTTTCGCACCAGATAGAGCAGCAGGTCCAGTGGCCCGCGAAAGATTTCCAGGTCGACGCGAAAGTCACCGGTACTAGTCACGTATCTCTCCGAGAAAAGGCGGGGTGTGCGGCGTGCCGCCACTTACCGACACCACCCTGTCCTGCCGAGTCTGCCGGCCGGTGCGTAACATGGCGTGCCACTTCGGCTTGTCGACGGTCTGGGTGGGCCGCATGCGCCGGGCAAGTGCTTGGTTCAATGTACGGTCGGCGGCGACCGCAAGTCTACGGCGAATCGCTCCAACCCCAGCGGGCAGCCAGGCGGCGAAACCGAACCGCCAAGGACCAACTCTGCGGAGGGGGCGGAATCGCCGCGGCCGGGATAGTGGCGGCGGCACGAATTGCGACTATAATCAATCGGTAGCTTTTCACAGGAAGTCCACACGCCCGGCAGCGGGCGTGTCATCTCACGACGTCGACGGCAGTTACCCGGCATTGTGGCCGGTTCGAGTTCGTCGGACAGAGCAGGGCGGAAGGCGTGGATTGCGCGGCAAGGCGCAAGCGTCTTCGAGTGATGCGGTATTGGCCCTTCCGCGCACACGTTGTCATCGGACAGCGAACGTGCGCCGTGGCGCTCGTGCCGCCGCCCTTTCCAGCGGCGCCGGCATTGCGCGCAAGAAACGCGGAACCTGGACCTAGACTCGAGGTGCAAGCGTGCCGGAAATCAAACACAAGAAGTCACACGCCGTATTGCAAGAATTCGAAGGCGAATCGTTCGAAGGCCAGCGGATGTCCGGCACCCAGTTGCGCGGCGCCGACCTGGCCGGAGCCAATCTGGCCGGAGCGGACCTGGTCAGCACGGATCTACGCGATGCCGACCTGCGGGGGGCGAACCTAAGCAACGCGCTACTCAACGGCGCGTACTTGAGCGGCGCGAATCTGGTCGGCGCGAATCTCAGCGGTGCGAACCTTACCGACGCACACCTGCATCATGCCGAGCTGCAGGAAGCAACCATGGTCAAGTGCGTTCTTCGCTATGCACAGTTGCACGACGCGATTTTGTGCAATGCCGATCTGAGCGGTGCCGACTTGAGCATGGCGGACCTTCGCGCCGACTTTCAAAGGGCGAAACTCGTTCAGGCGGACCTGCGGGCCGCCGACCTCACCGGAGCGAACCTGCGCCAGGCCGATCTGCAAGAGGCCAATCTCACAGGCGCCAAACTCAACGCCACGCAAATGGCCGGCGCCAAGACGTATGGCATGATCGACGTTTCCGGCAATCGCGTCTTCTACGGTGTGACGCGCAAGCAGCAAAAAAAGAACGCGATTCGCCCGTGGTGGAAGTTCTGGGCACAAGCCTGATCCACCGCGCCGCGACCACGCCAGGCGATCGCGCGATCACGCGGGGCGGATCTTCCCGTGCGGTAGCCATCATGGCCGCGATTGCCGGGCGCGACTGGCGTAGCCAGCGACAGCCCGCGCCCCTATAATCCGCCGTCGCGTCGTTGTTCGCGGCGTCGTTCTCTTGACCCGCTCAGCCCCCCAAGTCTTTGCATGGCCACGATCATTGAGTGGATCAAGTACCTGATCGGGCTTGCCGATCCGGAAAACCTGCGGACGCTGGTCAACCTGGCCGGACCGTGGTGGGTTGGCTATTTGATCCTGTTCGCGATCATCTTTAGCGAAACGGGGCTGCTGGTCGGTTTCTTTTTGCCCGGCGACTCGCTGCTGTTTGCCGCGGGACTGTTGGCCAGCCAAAACGTTTTCGACGTGGCACTACTGATCGCCGTGTTAGCAGTCGCGGCCGTCGTGGGCGACGCGGTGAACTATTACCTTGGGGCTCAGGCGGGAGAGCGCGTTTTCGAGCGCGGACGGCTGCGATTCGTCAAGCATAGCCACCTGATGGCTGCCAAACTCTTTTACGAACGCCACGGAGGCAAGGCAATCATTCTGGCGCGGTTCGTGCCGCTGGTGCGCACGTTCACGCCGTTCGTGGCGGGCGTGGCCCGGATGAGCTATCGCCGCTTCGCCATCTACAACATCGTCGGCGGCATCGGTTGGGTCACGTCGATGACGCTCTGCGGTTACTGGCTGGGCCGGATACCGTGGATCCGCGATCACTTCGAGTTGGTCGTGATCACGATCGTCATCATCAGTGTAATGCCGATTGTCGTGGGTATCGTGCGGCGCTGGCTGGCCACACGCCGATTGCGCCGCGCCGCGTCGCGCATGGCCACACAAGCCGCGCGTGAGGCTGGCGAGCACTAGTCCCGCTGGCTCTCATCGGCAGCGCGTACCCCCGCGGCGAAGTCGCGACAAACTGCTGGCAACCTGCCAGCGTTTGCAGTATCCTGCGGCCTTGACGAAATCTTGCCTCAGGATCCCGCCCCGTGACACGCCCCTCGGAAGACGCCGTCGTCAAAGCCGCACGGCGCGAGGCCTCGCTCGCCTTCGGCATGTGGGCCATCGCCCTGCTCTACACCGTGACCTATTGCTACCTCAACGGCTATGGGCGTTCGGCCGAAGATCTCACCTTCGTGCTCTGGTTTCCCGACTGGGTTTTCTGGGGCATCATCGTGCCCTGGTTGACGTGCGTGGTCATGTCGGTCGTATTCGCGTTCGGCATCATGGGCGACGAGTCGCTGGGCGAGGAAGCCGACGCGGATCCCGAAAGCCCGACGCTCGCCAGCCCCGAGGTGCACGATGCCTGATTCCGGCACCGCGGTGGGCTACGGCACGCTGGCCATGCTCGTGATCGTTATGGCGGTCTCAGTTTGGCTCGGCACCCAAGCGCAAAAGGCCGTCGAGCGAGGCGGCTTTATGAAGGGCTACTTCCTCGGCAACCGCGGATTGGGAGCCTGGGCCCTGGCGCTGACCGCCACCGTGCAAAGCGGTGGCTCGTTCATGGGGTTCCCTTCCTACGTGTACACCTACGGCTGGGTCGTTGCCCTGTGGATCGCCAGTTACATGGTCGTCCCGATTACCGGATTCGCCGTGCTCGGCAAACGCTTTGCCCAACTCTCGCGCCGCACCGGGGCGATTACGATTCCGGACTTGTTCGACGCCCGCTATGGCGACGAACGGGTCGGGCTACTCACATCGATCTTCATCATGTCGTTCATGACATTTCTGATGATCGCACAGTTCAAAGCTGGCGCTCTGGTCATGCAGATGGCCTGGCCGGGCAACGAGTCGCTGGCCGTTGCGCAGCAGCCCATCGTGGACGGGGTCGACGAGCAAGAAGCACAAGCCGAAGCCATACGACAACGCGAAGCGCATGAAACGCGCAGGCGCCGCGCCTACCTGGTCGGACTGGCCGTATTCTCGGCCACGGTCGTGGGCTACACGCTGATCGGCGGTTTCCTGGCGTCGGTGTGGACCGACTTGTTTCAAAGCGTGCTGATGGTCATTGGCGTGATGATCCTCTTCGCCGCGGTCGTGCCACTGGCCAGCCAAGGCGGCCTGGAACAGCCCACGCTCAACGCGATCGAGGTCACGGGGCCGCAATACGCCTTTGGTCCGGGCTTGCCCAAGGAAGGGTTGCCGCCCTTTTTGTTGTTGGGCGGGGCGATCTCGTTTTTCTTCGTGTGGCCAATTGCCGGCATGGGATCGCCGGCCAGCATGGTCCGCGTCATGGCCTGTAAAGACAATCAAACCATGCGTCGCTCGATCGTGCTGCTGAGCGTCTACAACGTGTTTATCTACATTCCGCTGATCATCATCTGCATCTGCGGGCGGGCGCTGCTTCCGAACGTCGCGGTCGGCGACGAGATCATTCCGCGACTGGCGGTCTGGTCGACCCGCGATTGGAGTGGCGGCTCGTTGGTTAGCGGGCTGATCCTCGCGGCCCCGTTCGGCGCGGTGATGGCAACAGTAAGCACCTACTTGGTCGTGATCGCCTCAGGCGTGGTTCGCGACATCTACCAGCGCATGCTTCGACCGCAAGCCGGCGACCTCGAGATCAAGCGCGTGACCTACGTCGTGATGATCCTGTTTGGATTGATCGGCGTCGTGTCGAACATCCAACCGGTCAACTTCTTGCAAACGCTGATTGTCTTTAGCGCGACCGCCACGGCCTCAACGTTTGTCGCTCCGGCACTGATGCTGGCATTTTGGCGCCGGGCCACCGCCGCCGGGACGACCGTTGCCATGCTGGCCGGAGCCGGCACGATCTTGACCTTGTTCATCATCGGGTCGGTCGCCTCGGGCACCGCGTTTCAGGCGTACATGCTGTTCGGTATGGAGCCGATCGTGTGGGGGCTGACGGTCTCGGGCTTGGCGGGCGTGGTGGTCAGCTTGTGCACCACGCCGCCGCCGGACGAACTGGTATCGCAACTGTTCGACGCGCCAGTGCAGCCGGCGCCGTCACCTGGCTAGCCGCGCACGCGTGCAGGACGCCGCCGCCGAATCGCGTCAATCCTCCGAAAAAAACGAACCACCAAGCAACGGGCAACCGACCGATGACCAGCGATCCCTCACCAAGCGAACTTCCGGGCGCGCCGGACCAAATTCCCAACGTCGAAACGACGACCCGCGGTGGCCGCTTCATGGCGCTGGCCGCCGCGTTCTTGGGTTGGATGTTCGATGGGCTGGAAATGGGCCTGTTTCCGCTCGTCGCCCGCCCGGCCCTGCTGGAATTGATGGGCGCCGAAGCCGAGTCGAGCATCGGGACCTGGTTCGCCTGGATCACGGCCGGGTTTCTGGTCGGTGCCGCCGCCGGCGGACTACTATTCGGCTGGTTGGGCGATCGGGTCGGCCGCGTGCAGGCGATGGTCTACAGCGTTTTGACGTACGCCATTTTTTCCGGCCTGTGCGGCTTTGCCACCTCGCCGTTGCAACTGGCCGTGTTGCGGTTCATCGCCGCATTGGGCATGGGCGGAGAGTGGTCGCTGGGCGTGGCGCTGGTCATGGAGCTCTGGCCCGCGAAGAGTCGCCCGGTGTTGGCCGGCTTGATCGGGGCCGCGGCCAACGTGGGATTCTTGGCGATCGCGCTGGTTGGGCTGGTCTTGGCCCAATTCCTTACCGGCATTACCGAGGCGCTGCGGGCCACCGGCATGTCGGAAGAATGGGTCACGAAGCTCATCGGCGAAGACGGCTCTGGGTGGCGCCTGCTGATGTTCGTCGGAGCTACACCGGCGATCTTGACCGTTTTCGTCCGTCTGTTCGTTCCGGAAAGCGAACGGTGGAAGCATGCCGCGTCGGTCGCGGCGCCGGCGCGCGTTGCCGACATCTTCGCGCCCGGCATTCGGCAAAACACCATCCTGGGCACGTGCCTGGCCGGCATGGCATTGGCCGGAACGTGGGGCTCGATTCAATGGATGCCGACTTGGGCCGATCAAATGGCCGAAGGCACCGACGCTGCGCTCACCGCGCGCTCCTATACCCAGATTTCATTGGGCGTCGGAGCAATCGTGGGGACAATGGGCGCGGCGCTGTTCGCCGAATGGTTCCGTCGCCGCCGCAGCTACTTTGTGTTGAGCCTGTTGTCGCTGTTGGTCTGTCAGTATCTGTTCCGCACGCCGATGGACTACGGCAATTGGTTCTTGCTTTGGGCATGCATCGCCGGCGGCATCACCGCCAGCTTTTATGGCTGGCTGCCGTTGTATCTGCCTGAGCTATTTCCCACCCGGATTCGCGCTACCGGTCAGGGCTTCGCCTTCAACTTCGCCCGCATTCTGGCGGCCATCGGTGTGCTGCAAAGTGGGCAACTGGTCGACTACTTCAACCAGGACTACGCGCGTATGTGTTCGATCATCAGCCTGGTCTACCTGGTCGGCATGGTCCTGATCTGGTTCTGCCCCGAGACCAAGGGCAAGCCGTTGCCGGACTAGCCGCCACGGGCGATTGTGGGCACAGGCCGGGCCGGGCTCGTGCTGCGCGCCCGATTTGCATGCGCAACCCACTTGCAAGAAACCACTTACAGCTTGCGATTGCGGCCCCGATTCATCTTGAACGGCACGGGCCGACATGGCTAGAATGCCCACCCCTTGGACGCCGGTCCTTGGTTCCCGCTTCTGCGTTCGCACGGATGCGACGCCCCGCACGTAGCCCAGAGACAGTCCATGGACGGACCACGCCCGCGCGATCAACTGTTTCTTGCGCGCCCGTTCGTCTTTGGCACGCGCCTGATTCTGGCCTATCCGGTGGCCGTGATCGCGTTGTCGCTGGTCGTTGCCGGAATCTCGGTCTATCTGACCGCCACGCGCCTGGGCTACCAGACCAGCCGCATGGACTTGCTGGACCCGCAGAGCAGCTACAACCAGCTTTGGACCGATTACATCGAGGAGTTTGGCGACGACGATGACGCGGTCGTGGTGGTCGAAGGTCCGTCGCGCGACCACGTGGTGCCAGTGCTCGAAGAGTTGTCCACCGCGCTGGCGCGCCAGCAACAGTTGTTTCACGCCGTGCTGCACGAAGTGGATCTCGACAAGATCCGTTCCAAGGGCTTGCACTACCTGACCCCCGATGAACTGGCGGGCATCGAGCAGTTTCTCAACGAAGTCGACCCCATCCTGGCGGGCAATTGGTCGCCCTTGAATCTCGGTACGATGGCCTCTGGGCTGTCGGCACAGTTGGAGGCCAGCGCCGCAACCGACCCGGCACAAGCGGCCCGCGCGCGCCAGAAACTGGCCCGCCTGGCGGCGAGCCTCAACGAATCGCTGGGGCAGAGCCGCCGGTATCAGTCGCCTTGGCCGGAAATGCCTGCCTCATTTGCTACGCTGAGCGAACTCAACTCCGATTACTTGCTCACCAAGCAAGGCCAACTCGGCTTCGTCTTGCTGCGCCTGGCCCGCAGTGAAGACAGCTTCAGCCGCAGCACCGAAGCCACTGACGCGCTGCGCGATCTGATCGCGCAGGTCCAGGCCCGTCACCCGGAAACGAAAATCGGCCTGACCGGACTGCCGGTCATGGAAAATGACGAGATGCGCTCCAGCCAGACGTCGATGCTCTGGGCGAGCCTTGTGTCGCTGGTCGGCGTGGGGCTACTGTTCGTGGCCGGTTTTGGCGGGGTGCGCCACGCGCTGTTGGCCAGCCTGGTGCTCGTGGTCGGAATGGCTTGGGCGTTTGGCTATGTGACGTTGGCCGTCGGCCACCTGAACATCCTCAGCGTGTCGTTCACCGTCACCTTGATCGGGATCGGCATCGACTTTGGCGTCTACTACGTGGCTCGCTACCTGCAACTGCGCGGCGAGCGGCGCAGTTGTGAGGAAGCCTTGTTGGAAACGGCCCGCATCGCCGGTCCGGCGATCATTGCTGGAGCGATCACCACGTCGATCGCGTTCTTCGCCGCTGGCTTTACCAGCTTCAAGGGCGTGGCCGAGTTGGGGATCATTGCCGGCGGCGGAATCCTGCTGTGCGCAGCGGCCGAGTTGACGATGCTACCGGCCTGCCTGCTGTTGATTGATCGCAGCAACTGGGGCTACCGCATGCCGCGGCCGCTGGCCGTCTATCGCTGGATCGCGCCGCTTCACAGGCTTCCCCGCTTCACGCTAGCCGGAATGCTCGTCTTCACGGCGGTCACCGCGCTGGGCCTGGGGCAACTTTGGTACGACAACAACCTGCTGAACATGCAGGCCGAAGGACTCGAGAGCGTCGAGCTAGAAAAAAAGCTGCTCACCGAGTGTAACCAAAGCGTGTGGTACGCGTTGTCGATCGCCGATAGCCGCGAAGAGCTACTGGCCCGCAAGGCTGAGTTTTTGAAACTGCCGTCGGTCGAGCGAACCGAAGAGATCGTCTCGCTGTTGCCGGTCGACGACGAAGTGAAGAAGCCGGTGATTCACCGCATTCAGCAGCGACTTGCAGCGCTGCCCGAACGACCGCCACTGGTGCCCGTCGAGCGGCCCGAAAAACTGGGACTGGCGCTCGGGCGCGCGCAAGGCCTGCTGGCGGCCGATCGAGCGGACGCCAGGTCGGTGCGGCAACTCGAGTTCACACGGGATCAGTTGCGCAAGTTACCGCTGGCTGATTGCTACGCGCAGATTTCTCGGTTCCAGCAACAGATGGCCGGCGACCTACTCAGCCGGCTGCACATTCTGCGCAGCATCGCCAACCCCGAACCGCCAAAACTCGACGACCTGCCCGCCAGCCTTGTCGATCGGTTCGTCGGACAACACGGGCGGCACTTGCTGAAAATCTACGGCCGGGGCGACATCTGGGACTCGGCCGCGCTGGGTCGCTTTGTGCGCGACGTCCGCAAAGTCGATCCCCAGGTGACCGGCAATCCGTTGCAAGCGCACGAAGCGTCGCTGGAGATGAAGCACAGTTTTCAGGAGGCCGCCGTCTATGCCCTGCTGGCCATCCTGGGCGTGTTGGTGCTCGACTTCAAGAGCATGCGCTACGCGCTGCTGGCCGCGTTGCCCATCGGCGTTGGCGTGTTGCAGACGTTCGGGCTGCTGGGCCTATTGGACATCGCGCTGAATCCTGCCAACCTGATCGCGCTGCCGCTGATCTTGGGCATCGGCGTCGACTACGGCGTCCACATTGTCCACGAGTTCCGCGAGCAACGCGGACGCTATCACATGTCGTCCGGAACGGCGGTCGCCATTCTGGTCGACGCGTTGACCACGCTGGTTGGTTTCGGCTCGCTGATGTTGGCCACGCACCAAGGCCTGCAAAGCCTGGGACGCGTGCTGACGCTGGGCGTGACGTGCTGCTTGTTCACGTCGCTGGTGATGCTGCCCGCCGTGCTCACGTGGATGACCCGCAAGCGTCCGCGCTATGCGACGAAGCCGGCGGACGCGGTCGACCAAGCAGCGGCGGAGCCCGACGCCGCGCAAGCCGAAGCGTCGTACCGCAAGGCAGCCTGACGCGGCGCGGCCGTCAGACCCCTTCGCGATCGATTCGCAACTATTTCTTCTGATCGGTCGCGCGCTGATCGGCTTTGCGCTGTTGGTATTCGGCCAGGACACCGGCCGGATCCTCGTCGAACAGATCGCGGCAGCCGCCGCAGCAAACGTAATACTTCTTGCCCTGGAACTCGACGACGATCGTACCCAACCCACCAGTGACGACGCATTCGTGCCCCACCGCGGCGACTTTCGCAAACGAACTGCCGTGTCGCGTCGCGCCCACTTCGCCAAGGCGGGCGAATCGGTCGCCGCCAAGCTGCTTCTGATAGAGCACAACCATCCGATCACCGCCGGCGACCATCCGAATGGTGATCCGCGCGGGCAGCTCGTCGAGCTGTTCGTCCGCGGTTAGCACCAGCGTGCCATCTTCGCGCTGGCCGGTAAAGTGCACCGGCTTCGTCGGCGCCTGCGGCGCGCCCTTCTTTGCCGCGGGCGTTGCCACCAGGACGTACTCACCCGGCTGCTTGCCGGCTTGCAGGCGCAGCTTGGCAAAATACTTGGCGCCGGTTACGTCGGCGACCAGCGCGGCCCGCCCGTCGTCGAACCGCCAAGACCACTCGGTCGCTTCGCGCCAGGCGCCGCGGCTCGAGCCGCGGCGCAACTGCCCGACACCCCGCCAACTGCCGACATACGTTTGCAGCGGCGCCAGGGCCTCTTTGTCCTGGGCAATGTCGGACGCCGCGGACGGGGTCGCCGATGCCATCCACGTAGCGGCAACTGCCAGCCCGAGCGTTCCAAATCTTACTGTTGCCGACATGAACTCCTCCTCGACGCGAAAGCTCACTCGCCTACGCTTACTTACTATAACCCCGCCAGTCGCATGGCGTCTCGCCGACGGCGCAAGAAAACCGAAACCGTCGCTGATTGTCGCGCGAACCGTTGCATGCAGTGCGCCCCTTTCAACCACGCTGGGATCGCGCTACACTGTGGGATTCGCCGCCTGTTGGCGCCGCGCCCCGCTGGGTATTGGCTCGATGATCGACAACATGCCCGTCAAAACGCTGGTCCACAACGATCTGACGATCGAGGGCTACTCGCGCGCCGCGGTGCAAACCTATTGGCGGCTGCCGGAGTTGAAGATCGGGTTCGACCTGGGCGGTCAGCCGTGGGCCTTCATGGGCACAGCCACCTGGTTCGTTTCGCACGCCCATCTCGACCATCTGGCCGCATTGCCTGTGTATGTGGCACGGCGCCGCATGATGAAGATGGAGCCACCGGTAATCTACCTGCCCACGGTTGCCATCGAGCCGATTCAGAAGATCCTCCGCCAGTTCACGCGGCTGGATCGCGGACGTTTGCCGTGCGACCTGCGCGGCGTCGAGCCTGGCCAGGAGGTCGAACTGTCGCGCGATCACGTGGTTACGGTGCAGTCGACGGTGCACACCGTCCCGTCGCTTGGGTTCGTGGTTTGGGACCGGCGACGCAAGCTCAAGGCCGAGTATCGCGAACTGACCGGCCCGCAGATCCGTGATCTTCGGCTGGGTGGCACGGAAGTGACGGAAGAACTACGTACACCGTTGTTCGCCTTTCTGGGTGATAGCGCGCCGGCCGGTCTCGACAGTAGCCCGGCGATGTACGACGCGAAAGTGCTCGTAATGGAAATGACGTTCGTCGCGCCGTCGCACCGTAAGGAGCGGATTCACAAGTTTGGCCACATTCACCTGGACGACATCGTGGAACGGCGCGAGAAATTCAACAACGAACTAATCATTGCCGCGCACTTTAGCACGCGGTATACGGGCAAGCGGATTCGCCACCTCGTCGAGCGGTCCCTGCCCGACATGCTCGACGGCCGGCTCCACCTGTGGCTGTGAACTGACGCGTGGTCCGTTGGGCACCAGCGTCCGGCGGCAGCATTCCGCGATACAATGTTCCATCCGCCTCGCCTCGCCCAACCGCCGGCCGCCTGAGCGCCATGTTCGACTTCGAGATGCCACCGCGTGCCGCCTACGTTCACGTGCCGTTCTGCCGGCACCGGTGCGGGTATTGCAACTTCACGCTGGTCGCCGACCGCGACGACTTGATCGGTGACTACCTGCGCGCGATCGAACTGGAGCTCCGATCGCTGGGCGAACCGCGCGAGGTCGATACCCTGTTCTTCGGCGGTGGCACGCCGACGCACCTACCGCCGCACCAGCTCCGCGGACTGATTGAGACCGCCCGGCGCTGGTTTCCACTGGCAGCCGGATACGAGTTGAGTGTCGAAGCAAACCCGGCCGATCTGGACGAACCGACATTGGCCGTTCTGGCCGAATGTGGCGTGAATCGCTTGAGCATCGGCGGGCAGTCGTTCGACGCCGCAACGCTGACCACGCTCGAGCGCGATCACGCGCCCGATCAATTGCGAAACGTTGTGGCCGCGGCCCAGCACTGCGTGCCGTCGGTTTCGCTCGACCTTATCTTCGGCGTGCCGGGCCAGTCGTTAGAGTCCTGGAATGCGGACCTGGCCGCCGCACTCGAACTGGCGCCGCAGCACGTTTCGACCTATGGGCTCACGTTCGAGCGTGGAACTGCCTTTTGGAAACGGCTGCTCGAAGGCGAATTGGGCCGGCTCGACGAGGAAATCGAGCGATCAATGTACGCCACGGCGATCGACACGCTGGTCGGCGCCGGCTTCGAGCATTACGAAGTGTCCAACTTTGCCCAGCCGGGCCACCGCTGCCGCCACAACGAAACGTATTGGACCGGCCGCGGTTACCACGCTGTTGGGCCCGGCGCGGCACGTTACATCGACGGGCGCCGCGAAATGAATCACCGCAGCACGATTACTTGGCTCAAGCGTGTGCTGTCCGGGCAGTCGCCTGTCGCCGAAAGCGAGACGCTCACTCCGCCGGACCGTGCCCGTGAGTTCTTGGTGTTCGCGCTGCGACGACTCGAGGGCATCGACCGGCAGACGTTCGCCAAACAGACAGGCCAACAGATCGACGACCTGGTCGGCGAGCCTTTGGCACGCTTCGTCGACGAAGGACTGCTGGCCGACGATGGACGGCGCGTGCGACTGTCGCGCGCGGGCCTCTTTGTGAGCGATGCCCTTTGGCCGTACTTCCTGCGCGGGTAGCGATCACGTGTCAAACGTCGCCGGACGTCGTCGAGGCCCGCTTCAGGCCGTCGACCTTCGATTGCAGCACTTCGACCTGGCGTTCGAGCGAATTGCGCGTCTTGCGAACGCGGTCGAGCACTTTCTCGGCGCCCTTCTTGATCGTCTCGCCCGTGGTGGTGATTTCGCCCAGCAATCCGGCCTGCTTTTCGATTTCGAGAATGGCTTTGGTGACCGCCCGAAAGTCTTCGTCCTGCGACTGGCTGAATCGCTCGACGCGGATGCACAGCGCCCTGGCCAGCGTCAGCCCGATCTTCAAGTGCAGGTTCGTGGTGGCGTCTTCCGGATCCCACACGATGAACACGTCGTTGCCCACGCGATCAACTTCTGGGATCCCGTCGGGCGCGGTGCGCCGCGAAAACACGAACAGTCCGGTTTGCGCGCCCCGGTTGCGCCGGGCTTCTTCGATCTCGGCCCGCGCGTTGCTCAGCGAAAATCCGGCATGCTCCTTGGCCTCGACGACGACCTTGGCCCCGGCCGCCGCGCAATCGGGCCCCAGCTCGACGACGCAATCGCCCTTCTTGTTTCCTCGGATCAAACCAGTTGTCAGGCCGGTGCGCGTGGCGATGTCGCCCGTTTGACGCGTGTGGTAGTCGAGCGCCGCAAGCACCGCGTCCTCGAAGGTCAGCCCATGCCGCGTCGATAGTTCGGCTTCCTCGCGGCGGGCGGTCATCTTGCCCAGCGCGACTTTGACTTCCTCTTGAAATGACTTGTTCGTTTCCGAGTGCGCTTCGAGGATGGTAAACAGCTCGCGTCGCAGCCGGGCCAGCGACGACGTCTCGCTGTCGAGCGTCAGGTTGCGATCGATCGCCTGTTGCGTGTTCTTGAGCATGTCGCTCATCCGCGACAAGGCCGATGTTTCGTCGTCGAGCGAGAACTCGCGGGTGATCGTCCGCTGGGCCCGATCCACGTTGCGCACCAACCGCGACAGGGCGGAATCTTCCTTGTCGAGCGTGAATTCGTCGACCACCGTGTCGATCTTCTTCTCCAGAACTTCAGTCAACTGGCCGTGATTGGTCGTCAGCTCGCGGACCATGCGTGCCAATGCGCCTTCCTTGTTGTCCAGCGAGAACTCGCGCAGCACGTGGTTGCGCTGCGCTTCAAGCCGGGTTTCGAGTGTCTGGCCCAATGCCCGGAGCAGGCCCTGCGACTCGTCCGGGCTGAGCAACTTCATCAACGGGCTCTCTTGGCCAAAATGGCCCACCAGCGTCTTGGCCAGTTCAGAATCCTCGCGACCTACTTGCCGGTACAACAGTTGTTCCAGCTCACCGTCGGGCTTGACCAACTGTTGCACGCGCTCGTGAAACCGGCCGCTTTGCGGGTCGAAATACTCCTTGAGCGCCGCGGCCAGCTTGTCGTGCATTTGCGCGGCATGCGTCGAGAGCTGGCTTTGCAGGCCGGAGAGCATCCGCGCGGTCTCGCGCTGGATCAAGTCGGCGTCGACGCGCCCGCGCGCCTGCCGCAACGCCAACACGCCAATCCGCAGCGCGTTCAGCGCAAACGCCTCGCGCTCGGGTCCGTCGGGAAAGGTCCGCAGTTCGTCGACCGTTTCCTGGTCGACTACGGTCAACTCCAGCGAAACGGAGTCGGTATCATCTGGCGAAAAAAGCGACGGCGTCTGCCGCGACTTGTGATCGGCGACCCCTGCCATGAAATACTCCCTTGATACGGCACAGATTGGACGCGATCACCAATCCAGTGGCACCACAACGGTCCCATCCGCCAGCGACCGTATGAGCCGGAGCGCGACGCATTCCGCCGAACGAAAGCCATCGGGCGGCACGGTTTGCGATCGAATCGGGCTGGAAGGCGCACTAGATAGATGTACAGTCAATATCGCGATCCGGTCCCGCTATTTCAAGGGACCGACTCGCACGCCGTCGACTGCACCGCGGGGGCCGGATCACCAGGGGCGAATGTTCTGATGCTTCTGCGGCCGAGTGGGCCTTTTGGGCAAAGTGCGCTGGCGCGGCTGTGGGCCCGGCTCGCGCGATTGGCGACTGAATGGATTCAAGGCGTTCGGCCAAAAGCTACGTTTCGGCTGTGTTTGAGGCATCTCGTCGTACGTTTCCTCCGACGGAGGAAAGACGGAGCCACGGCGCTGCGGATTGGGCTGCGTTTCGGGGTAAGTCACCGCGCCCGGATCGTCTTCCGGCATGTCGGCCGAAGCCTGCTTGACGGCAAACGGTTTGGATTCGGCCTCCGCTTCGCGCTTTTGTTGCTGGGCGATGATCATGTCCTGGCGCGAGACTTCGCGATACGCCAGATCGCGCTGATAGAGCGCCATCCGTTTTTCAGCCGCGACCAACTGCGAACGCGGCACCAAAGCGATCGCACGTTCTTGGGTGTCTTTCGCATCGTTGAACATGTTCGCATTGGCCTGAGCGGCGGCCAGCGCTTCGAGGTTGCGATGATTCTGGCCGTCCAACTCAATGGCTTTCCGCGCGGCCTCGACGGCCAACTGTTCGTCGCGATAGTGTTCGTCCGGGCAAGTCGCCATCAACCAGGCGGCTGCCTGATAGGCGCGACCGTTCGTTTCGTCCGCGGTAATGGCTGCACGATAATCGGCAGCCGCTTCGGCGTAGCGGCCGACATCGAGGTACGTGTCGCCCCGATTCACGAGCGCCGGCGCGTTTTGAGGATCCAGCTCAAGCGCCGCTCCGTAGTCGCGCAGCGCGTCGCCGAAGCGTTTCAGACGGTAGTAGGCGTGGCCCCGACTGTTGTGCATGGCCGGATCCGCCGGACCCAGATCGATCGCGACCGTGTAGTCGCGGATGGCTTCGACGAAGTTGCCGCTGGCGTAGTGCAGCTCGCCGCGGTTGAAGTACGCATTGCCATACTTGGGGTTCAGTTCGATCGTGCGATCAAAGTCGGCGATCGCCTGCTCCGTGCGTCCCAGGGCGGCCAGGCTCACACCCCGGTTGTGTACCGCGCGCCACGAGGTGTCGTTGAATCGTACCGCCGACTCGAAATCGGCCAGCGCTTCCTTTTCGCGCCCTTGTTCCACGCGCGCTTCGCCGCGGCGGTTGTACGCCCAACTGCGCAGACTCTGCGAATACGTTTCGTGACTGCTCTTCAGGCCCATCTGGCTGGCGCGGAGGCAAAGGTCGATGATCGCGGTGTAGTCCTTGTCGGTCCGTGCTTGTTTGCTCTTCGCATAGGCGGCTTCGATCAGCGACTTGCCGCCGGCTGCCGAGTTGCCCTCGGGCACGACGTTTGGTTCCGATGGCGAGGTTTCGACTTGCGTGGTGACTCCGGGTGTTGAATCCGTGTTGGTCAATTCGGCAGTGTCGTCGGCCGGTTGATTGCTAGGCTGCTCGGAACGCGCCGGTTCGACAAACGTGGCTGGCTCGACCGCTTGATCGCTGTTGGATTCGGCCGGATCCAGATGCTGGGCCTGGCGAACGTCGGGCTTGCGAAATCGTGGCTGGAACTCCGACTTGGGCGCAATCGCCGTGGCGGGCAACCGCTGTGCCGGCTCGTCGTTGGTCAATAGTTCGCCCACGTCGCGCGAATCATGCTGTTGCGACAGCTCTTGGGGCGCGCCCGACGAGTGGCCGATCCGAATTCGCGCTGCGGACGATTCCGAGCGACGGTTTGATGAACGCCGATCGGCGGCGTTCGTTTTGGTCGCGTCGGGTGACTGTTGCTGGTCCTCGGGAAATGGGACCAGCTTAAGCGTGTTGCCGCGGCCGGGACCGACTTGCAAGCGCACCCGACCGTCCGAGTCGACGTGTTTCGTCTCGAGCCGTCCGCCGGAAGAATCGCCGGGCTGGGCGGCCGGCGATTGGGTTGCCCCTAGCACGATGGTGGAAAATAGGATCGGCCCGAAGGCCAGCCGGCCAAAGCGAATATGCATGATCGTGAACCTCCTTGTTCGCGAGTTGCGACTTCCTTGTCGTCTTTTGTTTCTGTTTTCGGGGAGCCGGCACTCAGTGCGGCTCGGTCATCCGGCGCGGATCGAGTGCTTCGTCCAACACATCGTCCGGCAGAATCTTCTGTTCGCGGCAAAGTTGGCGAATGGTTTTTCCGGTCTTAAACGCCTCTTTGGCCAGCGCGGCCGCCCGCTCGTAGCCGATGTGCGGATTCAGGCTGGTCACCATGGCCAAGCTGCCCTCGACCGACGCCTCGCATGCGGCCCGATCGGCCTCGATCCCCGCCGCGCAAAAATCGATGAACGCGGCGGTCGCATTGGTCAGCAACCGGCAGCTTTCCAGGGTCGTCATGCCCATAACCGGCATCATGATGTTCAGTTGGAAGTCACCTCCGGTGGCCCCGGAAAAGGCGATCGTTTGATCGAAGCCAATCACCGTGGCGCAGACCTGCATCATGCTCTCGCACATTACCGGATTGACCTTACCTGGCATGATCGACGAGCCAGGCTGCAAGTCCGGCAAGGCAATTTCATGAAACCCGCAGCGTGGTCCGCTGCTCAACCAACGAATGTTGTTTGCCAGGCTGAACAACGAAACCGCGATCGCCCGCAACTGCCCGCTGCACTCGACCAGGCCATCGCGATTGGCATTGGCCTCAAAGTGGTTGGCCGCCTCGGTGAAGGGAACCCCCGTTTCCCGGGCGAGCGTCTCGGCCACCTTGGCGCCGAACTGCGGATGCGTGTTGATGCCCGTGCCCACGGCGGTTCCGCCGGCCGGCAGCTCGCATACCGCCGCGCTGGCGCGCTGCGCCCGCTCGACCGCAAGTTCAGCCTGCCGCGTGTACCCGCTGAACTCCTGGCCAAGTCGAATCGGCGTCGCGTCGGCAAGATGGGTGCGGCCGATCTTGATGATGTCGTCCCATTGGACCGCCTTGCCGGCCAATACGTCGCGCAATCTGGCAAGCGCCGGAACGAGCTGTTTCTCGATGGCTTGCGCCACTGCGACATGAATCGCGGTGGGAAACATGTCGTTTGTGCTCTGTCCCATGTTGACGTGGTCGTTGGGATGAATTGGCTTCTCGGCGGCAAACCGATCACCGCCGTCCAACTCTATCGCTCGATTGGCGATCACCTCGTTGGCATTCATGTTGCTCGAAGTGCCCGACCCGGTCTGATAGACGTCGATGGGAAACTGATCGTCGAGCTTGCCGTCGGCCACTTCGCGACAAGCTGCCAGCAGGGATTCGACTTGTTTTTCGGATAGCGGGTTTTTGCCGGTGCCAGTCAGCTTGCCCAAAGCATGATTGGCGGTCGCGGCGGCAAATTTCACCTGGCCCAGCGCGTGAATCAATGCCGGCGGCAGGGGCCATCCCGAGACGGGGAAGTTGACCCGCGCGCGCTCGGTCTGCGCACCGTAGTACGCCTGCGCCGGTACGCGCACCTCACCCATGGAATCTCGCTCGACGCGAAACTCGCTCATCGAAACTCTCGCAAAATTATCAAGCCATGGCGAAGGCGACCGGCTTCCTGCCGCTGCCTGCGCACCGTGCGACTGCACGAATCCGGGAAAATGACGCTATCTGGGACCGAACAATGATACCGGCTCGGCCGGTTTTCAAAAAGGCCGGCGCACTCGGGCAATACGGCCCAAATGGGCCGTTTTTGGTCGATTCGGCCGCCAGAATGCGTCGCGCGCAACGCCCTGTTGCAGTCAACGACTCTGGCCGGATCGCGATTGTCGGCCGCGGTGCACAGCCCTAGACTGAACAGACGTCGCACCCACTCCATGCCAGCCTCGATGCGGTCTCGCGACCGCTCCGCCCCCATTGCTTCGATGACCCAGTTCGCGTCAAACGACGAGTTCCACAAGCTCACGGCCGGGCGAACCGACGTCGATTTGGTTCAACTGATGCTCGACTTCGCAGCCGACGCGTACGACGATTTGGATCGGGTCGGTTGTTTGATGGAGCTGGATCGGTTGGGAGTGCAATGTGCCGATGCTGGCGCCAGCGACGCGACGTTGCCACTGCCTGAGCGGCTGGCAATCATCAACCGCACGTTGTCCGACGTGGCCGGCTTTCATGGCAATCGAGAAGACTACTACGACCCGCGAAACAGCTACCTGAACGACGTCCTTGCACGTCGGACCGGCCTTCCGATAACGCTCGGCATTGTCTACATCGCCGTAGCATCACGAGCCAGCGTGCCGATGTTTGGCGTCAACACGCCGGGCCACTTCGTGGTTGCCGCCCGGGACAAGGACCAGACGTGGTACGTCGACGCCTTCTCGTTCGGCGGTGTCCTGGACCAGCAGGCTTGTGCGCGGCAAGTCGAACGGATGACCGGTGATCAGGGAGTCGTCTGCGATTCGCACTTTTGTCGGGCATCGGCAATGCAGATCGGTGCCCGCGTGCTGCGGAACTTGAAGGTCGCTTACGCGATGTTGGATCGCTGGCCAGATGTGCTGGTCGTCCAGCAACGACTGACCGCCCTGTTGCCCGACGCCAAAGAGGAACAGCGCGACTTGGGCCTGGCCTATCTCCGCGCCGGTGAGCCCGCCCGGGCGCTCGGCATACTCGAACCGTACTTGTCAGCGTGCCCGCGCGATCAGGCCGAAGCACTGGCGCCTTCTCTACAGGCCGCGCGGCGGATGATGGCTGAACGCAATTAGGATGATCGCCGATCGGGATGGATTCCGATGCCCGAAACACGACCCGCACGCGGCAACAATTCGCCCATCGCCAACTCATCGATCGCCCTTGTGCCGCACGGCATGACGCACGGCCGCACTGCCGATCCGGCGCCGCTCGACGCGATCGATTGGACAGGCCGCCGTGTGACCGTCATGGGCTTGGGCACGCACGGCGGCGGTGTCGGCGTAACGCGTTACCTGGCGCGACAAGGCGCGCTGGTCACGGTCAGCGACTCGGCCGATTACCAAACGCTGGCGAGCGCGATTGAGCAGATCGGTGACCTCCCGCTGGTTGCGTTGAACGTTGGCGGACACGTGGCGGCCGACTTTCGAACCGATTTCATCGTCGTCAATCCGGCCGTACGTCCCGACCACTCCTGCCTGGCCGATGCTAAAACACATGGCGCGCGACTCATTTCTGAAACAGAACTGTTTCTGGCACGCTGTCCGGCTAACGTGATCGGCGTGACGGGCACCGTCGGAAAAACGACGACCAGCACGATGGTGCACCGTATTCTTTGCGCCGCCGGGCGGCGCACCTGGCTCGGCGGAAATGTCGGCCGGAGCCTGTTGAGCGAACTGGATCGAATGCGGCCGGACGATTGGGTCGTACTCGAGCTGAGCAGTTTTCAGTTGGCGCTTTTGACTCCCGCCGCACGCCTGCCGCGATGGGCCATCGTTACCAATTGTTCGCGCAACCACCTCGACTGGCATGGTTCGCTGGATGCCTATCGCCAGGCCAAGCTCCGACTCGTGCGCGGCGTCGGCAAGCAAGGCCACGTCGTTTTGGGTTCGTTCGGCGAGGACGCAGCCCAATGGCAACAGGCCGCCAGCGGTCGCGCTGTTGCTGCCTGGCCGCGCGAACGACTGCCGCGACTCAAATTGCCGGGCGAGCACAATCGCGACAACGGGGCCTGCGCCGCTGCCGTGGCCGAATTGGTGGGCGTTACGGCGGAAACGATTGCCGATGTATTGGCGCGTTTCTCGGGCCTGCCGCATCGAATCGAGCTGATTGCCGACATCGCCGGACGGCGATTCTACAACGACTCGAAGTCTACGTCGCCCGCCGCGACAATGGCGGCCCTGTCAGCCGTAGAGGGCAACGTCTGGCTCATCGCGGGCGGGGACTCCAAGGGCGCCGACTTTGGCCCGCTGGCAAGCGCGATCGTCGCGCGCTCGCGTGGCGCGGCACTATTCGGCGCGGCTGGCCCAGAGTTGCACTCGGCAATCGCCGCTCATTCACCCGACTTCGCGCAAACGATCGCATCCAGTTTGGACGACGCGGTCGATTGGTGTTGGCGGCAGTCGCAGCCGGGCGAGGCGATCGTGTTGTCACCGGCGTGTGCCAGTCACGACCAGTTTGTCGACTACCGGCAGCGTGGCGAGACGTTTCGCGCCATCGTCGAACGGCTTCGGCGTCGGGCATTGGTGTACGACTCGCCGCATCGCGTGGCTGCTGAATCGGTTGCCACGTCTCGGGCCCTGGATTAGATTGTTTGCGTTGCCGCCATACGGCGGCGCGACCCATGCGACAGCCGCGAAGTCGACGGCTAAGTAGTTTCCTTGTTGAGAACGAATCCGCCGCTGGGAGTTGTCCCTTGCGGTTTTTCGAGGGAATGTTAAACAGCCGGCGCCAGCGCGGCGCCGCACCGCTGCTATGGCCAAACACCGCGAACCGGTCAATCCGTTTTACGTATTGCTCGTAGTGGTGGGCGTTGTGTTTCTGGTCACGGCGTGCGCGTATGGTGCCATGGCGTATCGGGCCGTTTCGCCGACCGCTGCCCAGGAAATCCACGAGCATCCACTGACCGACTTTCTCGATCGCAATGGCATGGCTCTGTTGGGATGGGAACTGGCATTGCTCGCAGCAGCCAGCTTCGCGGCCATGGGGCTCGACCGGTATCGCGACGCGCGGCGGCCCGCCGGCGGGCCCGCAGGCCCGACATCCACCGAGCCAGGCAGCGAACCGGGCGGGCCCAACCGGTAAAACCACCCCGATGTCCGGAGAGCCGCGGCCATGGACCTCGTCGACAGGCATCTGGCTCACGACGCGTGGACGACCTGCCGGTTCCGTGCCCGTCCCAGGACGGCAGTGACCTCGACACGTACGGCCAACACAACGGAGACTCATGCATGAAAGTTCGACATCATCAACAGGTCGACCAGGCGCCGGTAACGATGGAGGGTTCGTCCGGCTGCCATGTTCGTTGGCTGGTCGACGAGCAGCAAGGCGCGCCGAACTTCGCGATGCGCGAGTTCGAAGTCGAGCCGGGCGGCTACACGCCGCGCCACAGCCATCCCTACGAGCATGAGGTGTTCGTGCTGGCTGGCGACGGCGTCGTCGTCGAGGGCGACGTCGAACACCCGTTGCGCGCCGGCGACGTGGTATTCGTCGTGCCGGGCGAAGTCCATCAGTTTCGCAACACGGGCAACGCTCCGCTACGCTTCCTGTGCATGGTGCCCAACTCTTCGGCCAGCCAGAAGCCCGCGCTGGCTGCCGAGTGCAGCCGCCCGCAAGACGAAACGGCCGACGCCGCGCCGAAAAAAGCATGACGCCAGCCGCCGACGAGATCGAAGCGCTTCGTGACGAGATTCGATATCACGATCGCAAATACTACGTTGATGCGCAGCCGGAAATCTCGGACGTGCAGTACGACCGGTTGATGCAGCGGCTCGAACGGCTTGAAGCCGAACATCCGGAGCTGATCTCGCCTGACAGTCCTACCCAGCGCGTCGGCGAGCGTCCCGTGTCGTCGCTCGAATCGGTGCGCCATCGGGTTCCGATGCTCTCAATCGAAAACACGTACAGTGCCGACGAGCTGCGCAAGTACGGCGAGCGAATCGATAAGCTGCTGCCCGGCGAATCGATCCAATGGGTCGTGGAACTGAAGATCGACGGCGTGGCGGTCAGCATCACATACGAAGACGGCCTGCTGGCGCAAGGTGCCACGCGCGGCGACGGACTTACCGGCGACGACATCACGCACAACGTGCGGACCGTTATCGACTGCCCGCTCAAGCTCGGCGGTAACGCGCCGGCGTTGCTCGAAGTGCGCGGCGAAGTGTACATGACCAACTCGGACCTCGTGCTGCTCAACGAGCAACAACAGAAAGACGGTCTGCCGCTTTACGCCAACACACGCAACTGCGCCGCCGGCAGCATTCGGCTGCTCGATCCGCGCGAAGCGTCGAAACGGCGTTTGCACCTGTTCTGTCATGGGATGGGGCAGGTCGACGGACTGCGGGCGACGACATACATCGATTTTTTGGCCGAGCTGCGAAAACTCGGCCTGCCGGCCACGCCTCACGTGCAGTGTTTCGACGATTTCGACGCGGCAGTCGCCCACTGTGAAACATTGATCGAGAGTCTGCACGAGTTGGACTTTGAAGTCGACGGGCTGGTGCTAAAGGTCAACGACTTTGACCAGCGCGAGCGGCTGGGCACAACTAGCAAGAGCCCGCGCTGGATGATCGCCTACAAGTTCGAGAAGTATGAGGCGCCAACACGCCTGTTGGACATCCGCGTACAAGTGGGCAAGACAGGTGCGATCACGCCGGTGGCCGATCTGGCACCTGTGGAACTAGCCGGCACGACGGTCTCGCGCGCCAGCCTGCACAATGCCGACGAGATCGAACGCAAGGACGTACGTGTCGGCGACGTGGTCATCGTAGAAAAGGCCGGCAAGGTGATCCCTCACGTGGTGCGCGTCGAAAAGCACGAGCGCAAAGGGCGACCGCGGAAGTTCGTTTTCCCAACCCACTGTCCGCAATGCGGCACCGAGTTGGTCAAAGACGAAGGCGGCGTCTATATCCGTTGCCCGAACGTGGAGTGCCCTGCCCAAATCAAAGAACGGCTGCGGTACTTCGCCAGTCGCTCCGCGATGGACATCGAGGGCCTGGGCGACAAGTTGGTGGACCAGCTCGTCGAAACAGGCGCCGTCAAGACGTTCGGTGACTTGTATCGGCTCGACCTCGAAACGTTGCAGAACATCGAGCGGATGGGCAAAAAGTCGTCGCAGAAACTGCTCGACGGCATAGAGCGCAGTAAGTCGCGCGGGTTGGCGCGGCTGCTCAACGCCCTTTCGATCCGGCATGTCGGAACACGCGTTGCCGCCGTGTTGGCCGAACGATTTCTCTCGATCGAACAACTGCAAGAAGCCAGCGTCGAACAACTGTCCGAAATTGACGAGATCGGGCCGGTCATCGCCAAGAGTGTACACGACTTCCTGGACCACGCATTCGGCCGCAGCACGGTCGACGACCTACGGTCGCTCGGCATCGAGATGCACGCGCCGCAAACGACCGAGCGCAAAGCAAGCGCCGTGAGCGGCAAGACGTTTGTCGTCACCGGCACGTTGGCCAACTATTCACGCGAAGAGATCCAGCAGCGGATTACGGAACTGGGCGGCCGAGCGGCGTCGAGCGTCTCGAAAAAAACCGACTACATCGTGGCCGGCGAAAAAGCGGGCAGCAAGCTCGACAAAGCGCGGCAACTCGGCATCCCGGTGCTCGACGAAGAAGCATTCGACAAGCTCTGCTCGTCGGACCCCTAATCTGCGATGCGCGGAGTGCCGCGGACAATCGGGCAGGCCATTCGAACTGTCCGACGAACAGTGCAGGTGCCAGCACAGCAGCCGCGAATCGATTCCGCGGATTCGCGGGCCCAATTGCAAACGATGATGCATGCCCAAGCGAATTGCCTCAACTGTCACCGCCACGGAGGGGTGCGGGTTTGTTGGAATGCGGCCCCACGCTGGACAAAGTCCGCGGCGATTGCTTGACAAAATCTCGGCCGAAACCAGGGCTTGAATCGTTTGGCCGCGGTCGCTATTGTTCGCCGCCCTGAACCAACCCGGGGGCAACTACGTACAAACCTCGTATGGCATCGATCGCGACACTGACGACGTGGCTTTGCATGGGTCTGATCGCCCTGCCGCTGTCGCCGTGCGCGCTGATCCCCTACGTCTGTGAATTGGCCATGGCGGGCCAGGAACAGGTCGGCACGCTCGTTGGCCCTGCCGACGCGGCCGAAGCGGTTACACCGCCGGTTGCCCATTCCTGCTGTGCCGAGCCGCTGACGGCGTCGGACGAAAGCACTTCGGGCAATTCTTCGCACAACGATCCGGAGTCGCCATGCCCGCGTGGCTGCTGCCGGGTGCTCCCCGTCGGGACGACGGTGGAGAAAGTAGTCGCCGCAGAATCGACGGTGGTCACGGCTAGCGCGCCGAGTCCGCTGGTCGCCGCTGACGGTGGCTGGATCGCGCCGGCGCAGGAGGCGCTATTGCCGGCCCAGACTTTGCAATCTCTCTCCTGCCTGTGGCGTTGCTAATCGTTTCGCGCCGCGAACCTGCGCATCGTTCGATGCGCTCGCGTCGCGACGCCCGATCAACAACGTCGAATGTTGAGTCTCTATCTCATCACGTTTAGGCAAGGAGATGATTTCATGTTTCCGGATTTCACAAAGGTCGCTGCTGCGCTGATCATTGGCGCCGGAGCGCTCGTTGCCTCGATCGGCCTGGCGGCCGAAACCGAGGAAGTCACCAAGGACTGTTGCCAGGAGAAGCTGGCCTGCTGCGACGCAAAGCGCGATTGCTGCACGGCCAAGCAAAAGGCCGACTGTTGCAAGCAGGCGCTGGCCTGTTGCAAGAACAATCAGGCCTGTTGTGACGCGGCGCCCGACTGCTGCAAGACGGCCAAGAAGTGTTGCAGCGAGGGCAAAGCCTGCTGCGGCGAAAAGGGCGAAGTCAAGACGGCCGCCGCCGATTGCTGCAAGGCCGCGACTGAACGTGGCAAGGTCGCGCTGCACTACTGTGCGGCCGACAAAGAGCCCGCCACGACGGTCGCCGATTGCTGCAAAGCCGCCGCGCAACTGCTCGCCGCTGCCGAGAACTGCTGTGTCGAGGGCGCGGAGTGTTGCGCCGAGGGCGGCGATTGCTGCCTGCTAAAGGCCGCGGCGATCGTGGCCAGCAAGGGAGCGCCGGCAGACTGTTGCGACGCGAAGCTGGCCTGCTGCGCCGTCGGGGCCGAGTGCTGCTCGGACAGTGCCAAGGCTGACTGCTGCGCCGAGGCCAAAGCCTGCTGCTCGAACGCCGAAGACTGCTGCCTCGCGGCGCGGAAGCCGGCCGTTACGGCAGTCAAGACGTCGGCCAAGCAGTGCTGTGTCGAAGGTAAAGCCTGTTGCGCCAAGGGGGAGGACTGCTGTCCTGCCAACACAAAACAGGCCAGTCCCGAAGCACGGGTAGCGACCAAACCGGACGACAAAAAATAGTCGCCCGAAGATCGCGTACTTCGTGAGAGAATTGCAGGGCACGCGGCGGCTCGAGTCGTCGCGTGCCCTTTTTGTTTGCGCGGCAGGGTCGTTGAACGGCCGTGCATGCCACATGACAACTCCGTGTCGATCGCCGCAGCCCGCACGACACGTCTACATGGCGGTTGCCCCGCCGTCGATCACGACCACTTGGCCGGTGACGTACGAAGCCTCGGGCGAGGCGAGATACAACGCCGCGAAGCCGATTTCGTCCGGCTGGCCAAGGTGCTTGATCGGTTGGGTCGCTTCCAACCTGGCCATGTGTTTTTCGTTCTTCCAGAAGAACTCGCTGAAATCGGTTTGGATCAACCCGGGCGCGATCGCGTTGACCCGCACGTTCTTCGGCCCGAACTCAACAGCCCACGTCCGCGTCATCATGATCAGGCCGGCCTTGGTGAAGCTGTAGAGCAAGCCACCCGGCTGCGGCCGCAGTCCGGCGATCGACGCGATGTTGATGATCGATCCGCCGCCGCGCTCGGCCATCTTCGGCACGGTCAAGCGCACCAGTCGCATCGCGGCCATGATGTTGACTTCGACCATTTTGAGGACCATCTCGTCGGTCACGTCGAGCGAAGGACCCTGGCCAATGTTCGTCGCACTATTGTTCACCAAGATATCGATCGGGCCGAGGTCTTTTTCCGTTGCCGCCACGACTTGTTCCAACTGTTCGGTTCGGCCCACGTGACACTCCATCGGCACAACCTTGCCGGGCAGACTGCCAAACTCATCGGCCGTGGCTTTCAGCACGTCGAGCTTGCGGCTGGCGATGACGACGTTCGCGCCTGCCTCAGCCAGGTGTTTGGCGATTGCCTTGCCGATGCCGCGTCCGCCACCGGTTACCAGTGCCGTCTTGCCCTTTAGATCAATCGATGCGCTCATGGTCGTTTCCCGTTTCTTGGTTGTGTGTGAGTCGATTTATCGGCGGCTCTTGAACGTGCCGCTGTGCGAAGTTGGCGTTGTTTGGGTATCTGCTGGCGGCCGCGACCATGCCGCCTAGCCCTGGCTGACCGAGGCCTCTATGTCGCGAATCTGTTGGCGGATCTCCTCGGGCATCATCGCCTTTACGTGATTGTTGTAGTCGTAGATCACCAGCTTCTGTTGTCCGTGCGCGGCGATCTCCTTCAGTTTATGACTGACGATAATCGTGTCCATCATGAACCGATCTTCTTTGAGCTCGCTGATTCGCGTGCCGATCGTGACCGTGTCTGGGTACTCGAGCGGTTTGCGAAAACGGCAATCGGTCCAGGCCAGGATCGGCCCAATGCCGGTTCCCTGTTGCTCCCGACTGAATCCCATATCGCGAAAGTACTGAAGCCGCGCATGTTCCATGTAGCGAAAGTAGACGACGTTGTTCACGTGGCTGTTGGCGTCCATTTCGCCCCAGCCCACCAGCGTCGTCACCAGCACGGGATAGCCTTCGAGCAGCTTGGCCACCGCCGGATCGAGTTGAGTGCGTTCCACGAAGTTGGTTTCCCACGTGCCGCTAAAGAAAGACCCCCGTGCACCGGGAGTCGACCTACCGTCCGTTCGGTAAGTTAGCAGGTCCGATTCCTGCTTGCAAAGGGGCGCCCGTGAAACGCGATGCACCGATCGGGCCGCGCGTGGGAGCGATGTGTCTGACCCGCGCCACCAGCTCGGCGTTACCCGACTACTTTGCGCCAGCGCAGCGCCGGGTGCTCAGTGCCAACCGCCGCCGGCACGATCCGCGCGCAGGCCTTCAGCCCGCGACCGCTATTGGTCATCACGACCACGCCCAGGCGGTGCCCCGGAAAGCCAACCGCGAAGCAATTGTACCGCGCCGCATTGTTGCCCCAATGCCAGAAGGCATCGCCAGCGGGCGTATGTTCGACGCCGATGCCCGTCCCCCAGGAAACGCCCGGCCCTGCCTCGATATGTGGCTTCCACATCGTTGTCGCGTCGCGCAGTGTGATCGCACTGCCGTCGGCCACTGGCGCGCCGAATAGGTGGCTGACGAACTTCGCATAATCGACGGCCGTGCAAACCAGGCTCGAGGCCGCGTTCGCTTCCGACTGCTTCATCACGATGCCGCGGTCTTCCGCCGGCCAGCCATAGCCCGCCGCCAGGCGATCCGCATAGTCGTCGCGCCAAACCAGGCTGGCGCTGGTCATGCCCAGTGGCTCGAAGAGTTGTCGTTGCAGGTACGCATCGAGCGGCGCGCCGGTAATCCGATCGAGAACCCGCTGCAAGTAGACGAAGCCTTCGCCGGAGTACGAGAACCGGTGGCCCGGGCGGAATAGGAATCGGGCACGCTTGCCACTGCCCAGCCAATTGGGCAGTCCGGTCGTGTGCGTCAGGACGTGTCGCGCGGTCAACTGCGCAAGAAACCCGGTCGTGTCCTCGGCGTACGGTTCGTCGAGGAGTGTCGCCAGCGGCGCGTCGAGATCGAGTTTGCCCTGCTCCACCAGCGCCAGTGCCGCGTACGCAACCACGGGCTTGGTCAGCGAGGCCGCCTCGAACACGGTCGCGTCGTTGACCGGTTGTTTGGTCTGTTTGTTCTGCACACCGAAGTTGCGGTGCCACACAGTGCGCCCTTCGCGCACTAGCGCAAGCGACATGCCCGGCACCTTGAACTCGGCCATCGCAGCGTCGACTTCCGCCTCGATTCGCGGACTCAGCCGCTCGAGCGGCACGTCCTCAAGCAATGGCGGTGGCGCGTCGGCGGCGAAGGCACGGACGCGTCGAAGCGGCATCAGCGCCGCGGCAGCACCCAGCGCCACACCACGAGCGAGCGCCGCGCGGCGCGTGATGGAGGACAACACGCGGCGTTCGTCGGCACGCTCAAGCATTTTGGACCGTGTTGCTGGTGGCAAGGGTAGACACGAGTACTATTCGGCCGCACGCGCCGAATCTTAGGGAATATCGGCGGAAAAGCGCCTGCCCGGTGCAACCTCGGCCTTCGTAGCTCTGTCACCGGCCCGATGGGAAAATCGTTCGACTCTGCGGTGATCCGCTACGGAGCCAACAGCAGCCGGCCGGGCACTTTCAGGTAGTTGATCACTTCGTTTAGAAAGCGGGCCGCGGTCGCGCCGTCGACCACACGGTGATCGTACGAAAGGCTCAGCGGCATCATCAGGCGCACCTGGATCGCGTCGCCCTCGACCACCACGGGCTTCTTCCGCGAGCGACCGACCAACAGTACGGCGACCTCCGGGGGATTGATGATCGGCGTCGACGCCACGCCGCCCACAGCACCCAGGTTGCTGATCGTAAAGGTTCCGCCGGCCAGGTCCGCCAGCTTGAACTTGGCAGCCCGAGCCTGATCGGCGACGGCGGTCAATGCCTGGGCGATGGCCGGGATGCGCATCCGGTCCACGTCGCGAACGACGGGGACGACCAATCCTCGGTCCGTGTCCACCGCGACGCCGATGTTGACATACTGTTTGTAGATTAACTCCTCGCTCTCCATGTCGATCGAGGCGTTGAGCATCGGATGCAGCTTGAGCGATTGGGCGACCGCCTTCATCACGAAGGCCATCATCGTGAGCTTGATCTCTGTGTTCACGTAGTCGGACATTCCGCCGCGGCGAATGCGTTCCAGTTCCGTGATGTCGGCTTCGTCGAAGTTGGTCACGTGGGGGATCGTCGATGACGAGTGGGCCATATTCGTGGCAATCGCCTTGCGAATCGCCGTGAGCTTTTGCCGCCGGACCAGTCCCCACTGGTCCTTCTCGTCGACTCCTTCCGGCAGCGGAACAGCCGGCGCCGTCACGGACGTTGTGCGCGGAGAGACCGCGCCGTCGCGGACGGCGGCCTTCACGTCCTCTTCGGTAATACGTCCGGCGGGTCCCGATCCGGCGACGACCGCCAGATCCACGCCCAATTCGCGCGCAAGCCGCCGTGTGGCGGGTCCGGCGGGCGGAATTTTGCCCGCGGGCGTCTGCGGAGCAGCTTTCGTCGGCGTGGCCGAAGCACGTGCCTTGACCGGCCGCGGTGTTGGTGCGGCTTTCGTTTCGGCCGGCGCGGCCGTTGCCTCTGCCGGCTCTGCTTCTTGCTGCGCCGGCTCGTCCGGTTCCGGCGCCGATTCTTTCGCGGCCGGCGCAGGCGAATCGTCATCCGTCGACTGCGGCGCCTTGTTCGGTTCTTTCTTCTTGGCCGATGACTTGCCGGCCGCCGACTTTTTCTTGGCTCCGTCGCTGCCTTCGAGCGTCAGCAGCGGATCGCCCACCTTGACCTTCGACCCCTGCTGCACGTGAACTTTCACGATCCGGCCAGCGAATGGGCAAGGTAGTTCGACGACGGCCTTGCCGGTCTCGATCTCCATGACGTTCTGTTCGGCCTGGATCTCGTCCCCTTCCTTGACCATGACGGAGACGATGTCGCCCTCGTCGACGTTTTCGCCCAGGTCCGGAACTTTGAATTCGGTCGTCATGAATCACCGCGATCGCAAGGAAAGTCTCTCGGTTGTCGCCGACGCGCACCCTACGAGCACGCAGCCGGCATGTCGAAACGTAGACGCCCGCGGGCTTCTTGTCTAGGCGGATCAAGCACTCAGCGGATCGAGCTTCTTCGGGTCGATCTTCAAATCCTTGATGGCCGCCGCTACGCACTTTGCGTCGATGGCGCCTTCGCGCGAGAGCTGATACAAGGCGGCGACGGCGATCGACTCGGCATCGACTTCGAAGTGGCGCCGCAGGTTCTCGCGCGTCTCGCTGCGGCCAAACCCGTCAGTCCCCAGCGAGAACATCTTGTGGTCCGGCAGGTAGGGACAGACCTGTTCGGCCAGGGCGCGTACGTAGTCCGTGGCCGAGATGATCGGGCCTGAGTGGTCCACCAACGCCTGCTCCAAGAAACTGCGCCGTTGCCGCGACCCCGGGTGCAACATGTTGTAACGCAGCGTGGTTTGGGCATTGCGAGCCAACTCGGTGTAGCTGGTCACGCTCCAAACGCTGCTCGACACGTCGAACTTCTTGGCCAGGATCTCTTGGGCCCGCAACGTCTCGCGCAAGATCGCACCAGAGCCAAACAACTGCACCGTCGGTCGCTTGCTGCCTGCATCGGCGGCTGAAAACTCGTAAATGCCGCGGATGATTCCTTCCTCAACGCCTTCGGGCATCGGCGGGTGCGTGTAGTTTTCGTTTTCGACCGTGATGTAATAGATCGCGTCTTCGCCATCTTCGTACATCCGTCGCATGCCGTCGAGAATGATGTGCGTCGTCTCGTAGGCAAAAGCCGGATCGAACGCGCGTACGGTCGGAAACGCCGCGGCGTTCAGCAAGCTCTGGCCATCCTGGTGCTGAAGGCCTTCGCCGTTGAGCGTGGTGCGTCCGGCCGTACCACCGATTAAGAACCCTTTGGCCCGCATGTCGCCCGCGGCCCAGATCAAGTCGCCGATCCGCTGGAAGCCGAACATCGAGTAGTAGATGAAGAACGGAATCATGTTGATCCCGTGCTGCGAGTAGGACGTGCCCGCCGCGATGAACGACGACATCGAACCCGCTTCGGTGATGCCCTCTTCCAAGAGCTGCCCGTCCTTGGCTTCGCGATAGTACGTCAACATGCCGGCGTCGACCGGTTCATAGAGCTGACCCGCGTGGGCATAGATGCCACACTGTCGGAACAGGCCTTCCATGCCGAACGTGCGCGATTCGTCCGGCACGATCGGCACGATGTTCTTGCCGATGTTCTTGTCTTTGAGCAGCTTCGACAAAAAGCCGACGAAGGCCATCGTGGTCGACACTTCGCGCTCGCCGCTGCCCTGGATGAATTCCTTGTAGTCGGCGATTCGCGGCACTTTGGTACGGACCGGCTTGCACGATCGCTGCGGGACGTAGCCGCCCAACTTTTCGCGCCGCTCTTTGAGATAGCGGATTTCCTTGCTGTCTTCGGCCGGCTTGTAGAACGGCGCCTGGGCAACTTCCTCGTCCGAAATTGGAATGCCGAAGCGACTGCGGAACTCACGCAGCTCCGTTTCGCCCAGCTTCTTCTGCTGATGGGTCACGTTGCGACCTTCGCCCGACTCGCCGAGCCCATAGCCTTTGATCGTCTTGGCCAAGATGACCGTGGGCTTGCCCTGGCACTCGACCGCGTTTTTGTACGCGGCATAGACTTTTTCCGGATCGTGGCCGCCGCGCCGCAACTTGCTGAGCTCTTCGTCGGACATCGCCCGGACCATTTGTTCGAGCTCCGGATACTTGCCGAAGAAGTGTTCGCGGATGTAGTCGCCGGGCATGACCGTGTACTTTTGGTAGTCGCCGTCGACGACCTCGCCCATCCGCTTCACGAGCAACCCGTTTCTGTCCTTGGCCAGCAGCGGATCCCAACTGTCGCCCCAGATCACCTTGACGACGTTCCAGCCGGCTCCGCGAAACGCGCCTTCGAGCTCTTGAATGATCTTGCCGTTACCGCGCACGGGACCGTCGAGGCGTTGCAGGTTGCAGTTGATCACGAAGATCAGGTTGTCGAGTGCCTCGCGCGATGCCAGGGTGATCGCGCCGAGCGATTCCGGCTCGTCGGTCTCGCCGTCTCCAAGAAACGCCCACACGTGCTGACCGCTGGTGTCGCAAATGCCGCGGTCGTACAAGTATTTGTTGAACCGCGCCTGGTAGATCGCCATGATGGGCGACAACCCCATCGAAACGGTCGGAAACTCCCAAAAGCCGGGCATTAGCCACGGATGGGGATAGCTCGACAGACCACCTTCGGCAGCCAACTCTTGACGGAAGTTGACCAGGTTTTCCTCGGTCAAACGTCCTTCGAGAAACGCTCGGGCGTAGATGCCGGGCGACGCATGACCCTGGATATAAACCTGGTCGCCGGAATAGTCGTCGCCGTTGCCCTTAATGAAGTGATTGAGCGCCACTTCATAGAGCGTGGCGGCCGAGGCATAGGTCGAAATGTGGCCGCCGATGCCCTCGTGGGCGCGATTGGCGCGGGTGACCATCGCCATCGCGTTCCAGCGAATAATGCTCTTAATGCGGCGCTCGATCTCGCGATTGCCTGGATAGGGCGGCTGGTCGTCGGCGCCGATCGTGTTGATGTACGGCGTGGTGGCCGTGAACGGCACTTCCACGCCGTTGCGATGGGCCGCCGCGCTCAACTCGCGCAGCAGGAAGCTGACCCGTTCGGGCCCCTGATTCTCCAAAACGCTGCGAAGCGACTCGAGCCACTCGGCCGTTTCAAGCGGATCGGTGTCGTCAGTGCGGTACGAAACTGCTTCAGCTTGCGCCATCGCCAAACTCCAGCGGTGGGTGGGATTTCCTGCAATTCGAATCGCCGAGGCTCGACGGAAGTGCCGACGACGGCGCCCCGCACGATTATCGTATAGAGCGACAGATCCGTAAAGGGCTGTAAGTCCATGCCCCATAACCCGTTCTGCCAATTCGGCCAGCGCCGCGCCGTGGGCCGCCGGACACCTGGTGGGCACTTGTGCCACAAAGGGGCGCAGTGGGTCACGTGCGGGCTGCTCGCGGCGGACGATAGATCTCGGTCGCCGTGCCCAGGAACGCCTCGGCCGCGAAGCCGAGCGTTTCGCTCAAAGTCGGATGCGGATGAATCGTTTCGGCCAAGTCGCGGGCCGTGGCGCCCATCTCGATCGCCAAGACCGCTTCGGTGAGGATGTCGCCCGCATTGATGCCAACGATGCCGACGCCGAGAATTCGCTCGCTGGCCGGATCGATCAGCAATTTGGTTGTGCCCTCGGTGCGGCCCAGCGCTTGCGCCCTGCCGCTGGCGGCCCAGGGATATCGGACCACTTCGACTTCGATGTCTTCGGCTTTGGCCTGCTGTTCGGTCAAGCCGGCCCAAGCAATCTCGGGATCGGTAAAAACGATGGCTGGCACGGCCCGTGGCTCGAATGCGGCCGGCTCGCCCAGCAACGCTTCGATCGCCACCTTGCCCTGATGTGCCGCTTTGTGCGCGAGCATCGGTTCGCCCGCGACGTCGCCGATGGCCAGGATGTGCGGATCGGCCGTCCGTTGCAGCTCGTCGGTCACGACAAACCCCTGTTCGTCAAGCTCGACCTCTGTGTTTTCCAGCCCGATGCCCTTGCTCTTGGGCCGGCGCCCAACAGATACCAGCACGCGGCTGAACGACTCGCTGCGCCTTCCGTCGTCGTCTTCGAATCCCACCTCGATGGCGTCTCCGCGATCTTCGAGCGAAGTGACCTTCGTCTCCAGGTGAATGCCGGCAAAGATGGAGTCCAGCCGGCGCTGGAGCGGCTTGACCAGGTCGCGATCGCACAACGGCAAGAGCGTCGGCGTTAGCTCCACGACGCTTACCTTCGATCCGAGCTCGGCATAGACGGTGCCCATCTCCAGCCCGATGTAGCCGCCGCCGATCACCAGCAAGCTTTCCGGCACGTCGGCCAGTTCCAACGCGCCGGTCGAGTCCAGCACGCGATCGGTTTTTAGGCGGAACGCTTTGGGTATCGCCGGAACGGATCCGGTGGCGAGCACGCAGTGATCGAACGTCAAATTCGGCTCGTCGTACGTTTTCGGGTCGCCCTCTTCCAGCCGCAATGTCTGCGAGTCCTCGAATTTCGCCCGTGCGTGAATCAGCGTGACGTTGCGTTTCTTGGCCAGTTGGTGCAGGCCGCCGGAAAGTGTGGCAATGACCTTTTCCTTCCGCGCACGCATGGCGTCGATATTGATCTTGGGTGGTTTGTACGCGACGCCCCAATCGCCCATTTCGCGCGTCTCGCTAATGACCCGAGCGACGTGCAGCAGGGCCTTCGACGGGATGCAGCCCTTGAGCAAACAGGTGCCTCCCAGCCGGGGCTCCGCCTCGATGATCGTGACCTGCATTCCCATGTCGGCCGCCAGAAACGCCGCGGCATAACCGCCGGGTCCACCACCGATGACGACAAGTTGAGAGTGCATGATTCGTTGGCATCCGAAGAATCGTATGTGCGAGGCATGAGCCGGCGCAAGATTCGCCGCGGCAAACTTGGCCCAGCGGTGGCGACATCGACACGACAAACCGCGCATGGCCAGACGGACTATCATACGCCCGCGCGGCTAAGGCTCAAGAGAGGAATCGGGCCCTGCCGGATTCGCCCGTACGTTGCGCGCTGCGCTACCGAAGCAACCACCAGCCCAAGGCCACCAGCGCGAAAGCCGCGACCACGATGCCGGCCTTGCGAAACCAGGGTATGATCGCGCGCTGGCGGGCCATCGACTGCAGCGTCTTTCTGCCTTCGTTCAAGTGCGGAAACGGCACGTCCTTTGGCACGTCGCACTCGAGGAACCTGCAGAGCGGTTCCCAGCCGTCTTGCACTTGAAATACCAACAAGCGGTCCGCCGGCACGTGCTGTTTCACCTCTTGGTTGTGCCGGTCGAAAACCTCGATGCAGTGCGCGCGATCGCGCGGGCGGCCGTCGAACACCTTGGCCAGCAGCAAGTCGGTAAACGCGATAAATCGACGGGCGATTGAGATGAAACGAAAAATCCGCAGCCGGTCGGTGGTGTCCTGCAACGTCGTGAAGCTGTCGAACCACTTGCGCGGATCGCGCACGGTCAGCACGACCTTCGCGTCGGGAAACTCGCGCAACAACTCCTTGTAGTACCAGCAGGCCGGAAAGTCGACCGTTGCCTCGTAGTCTTCGAACAGGGTCTGCCAATCCATGGGGGCCTTGCCACCGACGAACTCGTGCCACGCCTTGAGATGGCCACGCGTTTGGGGAACCTCTTTCATGTGGTAGCAGCGAAAACCCAAGATCTGCAGCGCACCCTGCATCGACATCGTGCCCGTCCGCCCAAAGCCGGCGCCGATTACTTTCATGATGCGAGTCTCCCCGATCGTGCAATGAGCCTGGCCGACTACGATCCTGCGCGACGCGACCAACTTGCGGTTCGCCGATGCATCGAGCGTATCATACCCCGCCCTACATGCCACACATCTTGTGCGACAAATCGCGTGCGCGGGCGGAGTTGCCGCGTATCAATTGCCGTTCGCCCGATCTTGCTATACAGACTAACCCACAACTACTATACTTGCCGCCGAACTCGACCGGATGGCGACAGCGTTACGCGGCACGTCACGTCCCGCTGCACCACGTCGGTCGCCTGGTACGATGAGGCAACCACCGGCATGGGGCGCCGGCACTCCTTTTCTGCCGAATCAGCGAGGCAATCCGCATGAGCGAGAATCCCTACCAATCGCCATCGACCGAGTCGCACGTTGTCGGCGTCAAAAGCGGCAGCCGCGAGGATCTGCGCAGCGTGGCCCAATACCAAAAGGGAATCCTGGTCTGCATTCTGGTTTATTTCCTAGCCGTGCTTTCCCAGTTGCTCGTGCCGCCGGAATTGCGGATTTTGATCTCGATTGGCGTAATCGTCGTGGGGATTGTTGGCACCATTTTCGTCTTCATGCTGGCCATGAAAGTCTACAGCACGGCCGTCGGAATCCTGTTGGGCATCCTGGCGCTGGTGCCGTGCATCGGCCTGCTCGTGTTGCTGATGGTCAATGGCAAAGCAACGACGATCCTCCGCGACAACGGCATCAAGGTCGGCCTGCTCGGCGCAAACCTGAGCGACGTGTAACGTCCGCCGCGTCCGCCGATGCACACGCGCGCTTTAGCCTGCGTGCTGCTTATGGAACGCGATCATGAATTCGCGCAGTCGCTCGACGCCCTCGCGCGGCATCGCGTTGTAGATGCTCGCGCGGATGCCGCCCACGGAGCGATGCCCCTTCAGCTCACAAAGCCCCTGGGTCTTGGCTTCTTCGAGGAAGCGCTTCTCCAGGTCTTCGCTAGGCAATCGCCATGTCACGTTCATCATCGAGCGGCTCTCCGCCCGGGCATGGCCCCGAAAAAAGTCCGGATGCTCATCGAGCAGGTCGTACAGCAGTTGGGCTTTCTTGCGATTGCGGTCGGCCATTTTGGCCAGTCCGCCCACATCGTGCTTGAGCCAGCGGGCGACCAGCATCAGCATGTAGATGCCGAACACGGGCGGCGTGTTGTAACGCGAGTCGTTCTCCGCCTGTAGTTTGTAATCGAGCATCGGCGGCAGGCCGTCGGGTACGCGCTCGAGCAGGTCATCTCGCACCAGCACGACGCCTACGCCGGCAATGCCCGCGTTCTTTTGGGCACAGGCGTAAATCAATCCATACTGTTCGACCGGAATCGGCCGCGACAGAAAATCGCTCGACGCATCGCACATCAGCGGCACGTCTCCAACCTCGGGCTCGCTAGAGAATTCGATGCCTTGAATCGTCTCGTTGGCCGTCATGTGGACGTAGGCGGCATCGGGCGAAAGGCGTAGCTCGCTGGACTGCGGCATGTACGTGAAGTTGTGCGGCTTGCCGTCGAATGCCACGTGAACATCGCCTTCCAGCCGGGCCGCGTCGGCTGCCTTGTTGGCCCAAGACCCGGTCACGATGTAGTCGGCTGGCTTGCCGGCACCGCGCAGGAAATTGGCCGGCACCATCGAAAACTGCAGGCTGGCCCCGCCTTGCAGGAACAACAGGCTGTATCCCGCCGGAACGCCCAATAACTCACTCAGCAGCGTCTTGGCCTCTTCGAGCACCTCCTCGACCGGCTCCGAGCGGTGGCTCATCTCCAGGATCGACATGCCATGACCCGGCAGCTCGACCACGGCCTGTTGGGCTTGCTCGAGAACGGTGACCGGCAGCACTGCCGGACCCGCCGAGAAATTGAAGACTCGCTCGGACATGGCACAATCTCTCCGCCAACCAAATCCAGTGAAACGGCGAATATCGCATGGCCGACCCAAATCGGCAACCGGCGTTTGGCGGCGGCGCCATCTGGCGCGAACCCGACTGTGCCAGTTTGCGGGTGAAACGATCGAGCGGCTTGCGGTTATAATGCCGGCCCGCTGCCCGCCGTGGCGTTTCGGCGAGCGCGATGCGGCGTCTTTCTGTCTTGCCGCGGCGCGACGGAAGAAGCGCCCAGGGCCGGGCACGTCCTTTCCCATACGAAACGCACGTACGCAAGCAGCTGGGCGCACATGGCAAACACCGGTTCCGCGACCATCATCGACGCCTGGGCGCAACCCGTGCTTGCCGGAGATGGGCTGCCGGAAGTGGTTAAGCTGTTCGAGCGATCCGGCTCCGCCCACCTGCTGGGCAAACAGCTCACGCCCGAACAACTCGTTGGGCTGATGGACGAGGCGGGCGTTGCCAAGATGCTACTGTGCGCATGGTGCCGCCCTGGTCGGTGGCTGGTGACCAACGACCAGATTGCCGAATTTGTGCGGCAATATCCCGATCGCTTCGTGGGGGTCTCCACGGTCGACTGGGAAAAATCTATTGCGGCCGTGGCCGAACTGGAACGGGCCGTGCACGAACTGGGCTTCAAGGCTCTGCGGATCGTGCCATGGCTTTGGAATCGACCGCCCAATGACAAGTTTTACTTTCCCTTATATGTGAAGTGCATCGAGCTGGACATTCCGTTTTGCACCCAGGTTGGCCACACCGGACCGCTGATGCCCTCGGAGACGGGCCGGCCCGTTCCGTACCTGGACGAAGTGGCCCTGGTGTTTCCGGAGTTGCGAATCATTGGCGGGCACATCGGTCATCCGTGGACCGACGAGATGATCGGCGTCGCCTGGAAACATGACAACGTGTTCATCGATACGTCGGCCTACTTGCCGCGCTATTATCCGCCGCAACTGGTGCACTACATGAAAACGTATGGACGGCAGAAGGTGCTCTTCGGCACGAACTTTCCCCAGTTGTCACTAACGCGCTGCACCGAACAGATCGAAGGTCTGGGCCTGCCTGACGAAACGCGACAAGACTTCTTGTATGCCAACGCGCAGCGCATTTTCAAGCTCGATGCCCACGGTTAACGCCCGGTAGGACGCACGATGAAGATTTATATTTCTGGAGCGAGCGGACTAATCGGCACGACGCTTATGGCGGATTTGGGCGCAGCCGGTCATATGGTCTACCGGCTGGTGCGCAAACCGGAAGCGGCCGTCGGCGGAAATCTGTTGTGGGACCCGGCCCGGCGAGAAGTCGACGCCAGCGCGTTGGCCGATGCCGACGCCGTGATCAATCTGGCCGGTGAGAGCATCGCTGGGGGCCGCTGGACCGAAAAAAAGAAGCGCGCGATCCTGCAAAGCCGGATCGACTGCACAAGTACCATCGCCGCGGCGCTTGCCAAACCCAACGGCCGTCCAAAGATCCTGATCAACGCCTCGGCCATCGGCTACTACGGCAACCGGGGTGACGAGCTGCTCGACGAGTCGAGCAGTTCGGGCAGCGGAGACTTTCTTTCGGACGTTTGTCGCCAGTGGGAAGCCGCGGCCAAACCGGCAGAGGCCGCCGGCGCGCGCGTCGTGTATACCCGCTTCGGCGTCGTCCTCAGCGCCGAAGGCGGCGCGCTCGCCAAAATGTTGCTTCCGTTCCGGATGGGTGTCGGCGGCAAGGTCGGCAGCGGGCGACAGTACATGAGCTGGGTGGCGCTGGACGACGTGGTCGACGCAGTCATCGAGTGCTTGGCGAACGATTCGCTCCGCGGGCCCGTCAATGTGGTCTCACCCAATCCGGTGACCAATTACGAGTTCACCAAGACGTTGGGCCGCGTCTTGCGCCGGCCCACGATCTTTCCCCTGCCCGCATTTGCGGCACGTCTCGCCCTGGGCCAGATGGCAGACGAACTCTTGCTGGCCAGCCAGCGTGTGCGGCCCGCCAAACTGATGGAGGCTGACTACACGTTTCGCTATCCGGAGCTCGAGGCTGCCCTGGTACGGGCGCTGCGTCCCTGGGCCGAGTGACACCCAAGCATACCGCCCCGCCCAAGTCCGGGCAGGAGCCGAAAGCCGATTGGATGAGCCAGATTCCCGAAGTCCGGATCGCGCCGGTCAATTCAGCCGACGTCGCCCGCGACGGGCAATATGTGCTGTACTGGATGATCGCGGCGCGGCGCACTGAGTGGAACTTTGGGCTGGATCGGGCCGTCGAGTGGGCCGACCAACTGGGCAAGCCGCTGGTTGTGTTCGAGCCGCTTCGCTGCGACTACCGTTGGGCCAGCGACCGGCTGCACCGTTTCGTGCTCGAAGGCATGCGCGACAATCGGGCCCGCCTGGCGAAGACCAGAGCGACGTATTTCTCGTATGTCGAGCCACACGTCGGGGCGGGCAAAGGCCTGCTCAAGTCGCTCGCGCAGCATGCGTGTGTCGTCGTCACCGACGACTATCCTTGCTTCTTCTTGCCCAGAATGGTTGCCGCCGTGGCAGACCGCATGCCGGTGTTGGTCGAGACGGTCGACTCGAACGGCATCTGGCCGATGCGCGCAAGCGACAAAGTCTTTACGACGGCGCATTCCTTTCGACGCTACTTGCAAAAGAACATCCGCGCGCACTTGGAGATCAAACCGGCGGCCGACCCGCTTGCCGGCGCGACATTGCCGCGCCTGGACAGCCTGCCGGAGCAAGTCACGGTCCGTTGGCAACTGGCGGATCTGGATGGATTGTTGACAGACGGCGGTTTGGAGGCACTGCCGATCGATCACGAGGTGGGTCCCGCGACACTGAGCGGGGGCCCTGATTCCGCGCGAAAAACGTTGACGCGGTTTCTCGACAAAAACCTCGACCGCTACGTGACCGAACGAAACGTGCCGGACGAGGAAGCAACCAGCGAGTTGTCTCCCTACTTGCACTTCGGGCACATCTCGGCCCATGAAGTATTCAACCGCCTGATGCAGCAGGAACAGTGGACGAGCGAAGCTCTGTCGCAAAAGACCTCGGGCAGCCGCGAAGGTTGGTGGAACGCCAGCGAGGGGGCCGAGGCGTTTCTTGATCAACTGATTACCTGGCGCGAGTTGGGCTTCAACTTCACCGCGCAGCGCGACGACTACGACCAGTACGAATCGTTGCCCGATTGGGCGCGGGCCACGCTGGAAGAACACGAAAGCGATCCGCGCGAGCACACCTACTCATTGGAGGAGTTCGCCGCCGGCGCCACGCACGACCGCCTGTGGAACGCGGCCGCCAACCAGTTGCGAACCGAAGGCCGGCTTCACAACTACCTGCGGATGCTCTGGGGGAAGAAGATCTTGGAGTGGTCGCCGACACCGGAGGAGGCGCTCGAGACGATGATCGCGCTGAACGATCGTTATGCGGTTGACGGCCGCGACCCGAACTCCTACAGCGGAATCTGCTGGGTGCTGGGACGATACGACCGCGCGTGGGGCCCGGAGCGTCCGATCTTTGGCAAGATTCGGTACATGACGTCGCGCAATACGGCCCGCAAAGTCTCGGTGGCCGAGTATCTAGAACGCTATGCGCCGTGAGTCGCTGCCGGCCGGGTATCGGTTTTCGCCGTACGTCGGTCGTGTTACGCTGCTTGGCAACCCAAGCACGCGGATCCCCTGCTCCGACGAGAAACCCGGCAATGTATCGCCTCCGAATGACCCTTGCTGTTGTCACACCGGTTTTGTGCTTCGCGCTCACGACGGCACACGCCGACGACCCGGCCGCCAACGCCGAACCGCCGGTCCATTGGGTGCGTGTCACCGACAACGCGCCCTGGCAAGCCCGCGATAGCCAGGGCGAAATCGTCTTTGGCGATCGGCTTTGGATCCTGGGCGGATGGTTCGACTCGTTCAAGCCCGCGCCGCGCGACGTCTGGAGCTCGGCCAACGGACGCGACTGGCAACGTGTGACTGCCGAGGCTCCCTGGCGGCACAGCGATCTGTCGATGAGCCTCGCCTTCGGCGGACGCATGTGGATGATGGGCGGGTGGTACAACGGGCGGATGCCGGGCCACGAGGCAGGCCACGAAGTCTGGTGGTCGACCGATGGAGCTCACTGGGATCAGGCCACGTCGGCAGCCGGCTGGAGCCCGCGTCTGGCCGCGGCCATCGTGGAATTCAAAGGCAAGATGTGGATCCTCGGCGGCACCGAAGACTACTACTTCGGCGACGCCTCGAGCTTGAAAAACGACGTTTGGAGTTCGGCCGATGGCAAAGATTGGACGTTGGTCACGCCGCACGCTGCCTGGCAGCCCCGCGCCTATCATCAAGCGGCCGTGCTGGGCGACAAGATCTATCTGTTCGGCGGCGGCAACTACGTTCCCGACTACGAAGCGTTCAACGACGTCTGGTCCTCCAGTGACGGTGTCCACTGGCAGCGCGTCACCGAGCACGCGCCGTGGCATCCTCGGCTCTGGTTTTCCACGGCGGTCTACCGCGATCGCATGTGGGTCCTGGGCGGCTGGTCGAACAATCCATCGAAGAACTGGGGCGACGTGTGGTACTCGGCCGACGGAAAACAGTGGCACGAACTACAGGCCGGCACGGTTTGGAAGGAGCGGCACGAGCACTCGGCGTTTGTGTTCGACGACAAGCTCTGGGTCGCCGGCGGCCACGCCCGACCGCTGTCGAGCGAAGTCTGGTCGCTGGACTTGCCGCGCGACCGGCAGGCGAGGCAGCCATAGCCGCGCACGTCCGCGCGGCCGTACCGGCGCGGGTGTCTAATCGCGCCAAAGCGCAAAACTGTCCAGGTGGCACGCTCCAATCCGCGACCCTAACCCGCGACGCAACGGCCCAAATCGGCACTCGCATCGACCTGGGCTGATATGATAGAATCCGGGCGCGGCGATTCGCCCAGCGCGCCCTGCATGCCGCCCTGCCTGAATTTCAAATGTCAGTGACCTTGGTTCCTTTGTCGTGGCTCCTCGCGTCGCGCGCGTGCGCATACCGATCGCGGTGCGCACCGGCGCTTCGAGCCGCCGCAGTTTTGCTGGTGGCAACTCTGTTCGCAACTCCGGCTACGTGGGCCGACGACGAACAGCCGGCCGCTGACACTCCGCCCACCGACCAAGCCGCCGGAGAAGCCGACCGCGCCGCGACCGCCGCGTTTCGCGGCGACGTCGAGCCGCTGATGCAACGTTTCTGCGTCGACTGCCATAGCGGTGACGAGCCGGCCGGCGAAATGAGCCTACCCGAGGTGCTCAAGCGGGCCTCGGTCGCGGAGGACCGCGAAACCTGGGACACGATCGCCCGCCGGATTCGCTCGGGCGAAATGCCCCCCGACGACGGCGAGCAGCCCGAGCCCGACCAGCGCGACGCGATTCAAGCGTGGATCGACGGCGAACTGGAGCGCAACGGCTGCGGCGGCGCGCGGCGACCCGGCCGCGTGACCATCCGGCGGCTAAACCGCAACGAGTACAACAACACGGTCCGCGACCTGCTCGGCATCGATTTCAAGCCGGCCGACGAATTTCCGTCGGACGATGTGGGCTACGGCTTCGACAACATCGGCGACGTGCTTTCGATGCCGCCGATCCTGCTCGAAAAGTACCTCGCCGCGGCCGAAGACATCGTCGAGCGGGCCCTGGGCACCAACCTGACCAACGGGATTCGCCGTCCGCTGGAAGGCGGCAAGGACTTGGGCGATGGGCTGCGCATTCTCACCTCGACCGGCGAGATCCGCGCGCTGATGCGCACCCGCGGCGACGGGCACTACATTCTCCGCGTCCGGGCCTACGGCGATCAGGCCGGCGACGAACCGGTGCGGATGGGCGTGTTCTACAACGGCGAACCGATTCGCGAGTTCGAAGTACGCGCGACCAAAGACAACCCTGAGCGCTACGAAGTCTGGATCGAGTCGACGTGGGCCCGGCACCTGTACTCGATCAAGTTCCTCAACGACTACTACCGGCCGGACGAGCCGGGTCCGAACGATCGGAATCTGTACGTCAGCGACTTCGAGGTGATGGGCCCCTACCCACCGTCGTACAAAACGATCGTGCCGCGCGAGCACACGCCCGAAAATCGAATGCTGGTCGCCCGGGAAGTGGTCAACCGATTCATGCGTCGGGCGTTTCGCCGGCCGTCGACCGCCGCGGAAGTGGATCGCGTGCTCAAGCTGTTTTCGCTGGCCGATGCCGACGGCGAGAACTTTGCCAACGCCATCGGGTTGGCCGTGCAAGCGATGCTCGTCTCGCCGCACTTCTTGTTCCGCGTCGAGCTCGATCCGCCGGCCGATGACGAAGACGCAATTCGCGAGCTGAACGACTATGAGGTCGCCACGCGGCTGTCGTATTTCCTCTGGAGCTCGATGCCCGACGACGAGTTGTTCGCCCTGGCCTACGAGGGCAGCCTCCGCGAACCGGACAATCTGGCCCGCCAGGTGCGCCGGATGCTGGCCGATCCGAAGTCGCGAGCCCTGGTCGACAACTTCGCCGGACAATGGCTCCAATTGCGCAATCTGACGACCGCCACGCCCGACGCCGGCGTGTATCCCGGCTTCGACGACGCGCTGCGGGCCGCGATGCGCACCGAGACCGAGATGTTCTTCGAGACGATCCTCCGCGAAGATCGCAGCGTACTCGAGTTCCTCGATGCCGACTTTACGTTCGTCAACGGGCGGCTCGCCAAGCACTACGGCATCGACGACATCGAGGGCGACGAGTTTCGCCGTGTGCCGCTCGACCAGGCGCGCCGCGGCGGCGTGCTCGGCCACGCCAGCGTGCTGACCGTCACGTCGAACCCTACGCGCACTTCGCCGGTCAAGCGCGGCAAGTGGGTCTTAGAAAACTTGCTCGGCACGCCTCCGCCTCCACCGCCGGAAGAAGTGCCGCCGCTGGAAGACGTCCAGCTTAGCGGCTCGCTCCGCCAGCGGATGGAACAGCATCGCGACAACCCAGTCTGCGCGAGCTGCCACAAGCTGATGGATCCGCTCGGCTTCGGGTTGGAGAATTACGACGGCATCGGCGCGTGGCGCGACAAGGACGGCGAGTTCGACATCGACGCCTCGGGCGAGTTGCCCAACGGACAAACGTTCGCCGGACCGGGCGAGTTGAAAAAAGTATTGCAGCAGCGCCAGGACGATTTCCTGCGGTGTTTGGCCGAAAAAATGCTCACCTATGGCCTGGGACGCGGCGTCGAGTATAGTGACCGGTGCACGGTCCAGGATATTGCCCAGGCGATGGCCGATAACCAATACAAGTTCTCAAGTTTGATCATCGCAGTCGTTACGAGCGACGCGTTCTTGAAGCGCGAAGGCAAGGGGAGTTCGCCATGAGCAATCGTTGGCAGATTTCGCGACGAACGGTATTGCGCGGCATGGGCACGGCGATAGCGCTGCCGCTGCTCGACGCGATGCAGCCGGCCTTGGCGCTGGTCGCCAAGAAGTCGAAGCCCGAGCCGACGCGAATGGCGTTCGTCTACGTGCCCAATGGCAAGCACATGCAGGATTGGACGCCCCAGGCCGACGGCGCCGACTTCGAGCTGCCGTACATTCTCGAGCCGCTCGCGCCGGTCAAGGACCGGCTGCTGGTGCTCACCGGACTGGCGCAAGACAAGGGCCGCGCTAACGGCGACGGCGCCGGCGATCATGCCCGAGCCCTGGCCAGCTTCCTGACCGGCGCCCAGCCGCGCAAAACACACGGAGCCGACATCAAGGCCGGCGTTTCGGTCGACCAGGTGGCAGCCGACCGCATCGGCCACAAGACCAAGTTCCCCTCGCTCGAACTCGGTTGCGATCGCGGCGCGCAGGCCGGCAACTGCGACTCGGGCTATAGCTGCGCCTACTCGACCAACATCTCCTGGCGCAACGAGTCGACGCCGCAAGCCAAGGAAATCAACCCGCGGCTCGCCTTCGAGCGGTTGTTCTCGATCGGCAGCGCCGCCGAACAGCGCACCAAACGGGCCAAGTTCAAAAAGAGCGTGCTCGACTACGTGCTGGAAGACGCCAGCGACTTGCGGGCTCGGCTGGGCGGCAAAGACCAGCGCAAGCTGGACGAGTATCTGACGTCGGTTCGCGAACTGGAAATGCGGATCGCCGCCGCCGGACGCGAAACCGATCAGCCCCTGCCCGACTACCCGGTGCCGGCCGGAATCCCCAAGGACTACGCCGAGCACATCCGCTTGATGTACGACATTTTGACGTTGGCCTTCCAAGGCGACCTGACGCGCGTCGCCACGTTCGTGGTGGCCAACGAGGGCAGCAATCGCGCCTACCCGTTCATCGGCGTGCCGGACGGGCATCACGACTTGTCGCACCACGGCGGCGACGAGGAGAAACACAAGAAGATCCGCACGATCAACCACTTCCACGTCACGCAGTTCGCGTACTTCCTCGAAAAGCTGCGGGCCAGCGAAGACGGTTCGCAGTCGCTGTTGGACAACTCGATGATCCTCTACGGCAGCGGGTTGGCCGACGGCAACGCACACGCGCACCACAACCTGCCGATCCTGCTGGCCGGCCGCGGCGGCGACACGATTCGCTCGGGCCGCCACCAGCGCTACACCGAAGAGACGCCGCTGAATAACCTGTTCCTGGCAATGCTCGACCGATTGGAAGCCTCGGTCGAGGACCTGGGCGACAGCACCGGCCGGGTGAAGGGATTGGTGTAGGCGGGCGGGGCGCCGCTTCCCAAGTGGCATGTCCAACCAACGGACCTGCCGATCCAGCCGTACGCCGATCTTCGCTGTCGCGCAGCTACTCTACGTTCGCGGCATTCGGCACCGATTCGAACATGCGGCGGGGTATCCAGTCGTGAATTGGCGTTGACCGAATCGTAGCCAACCGGTCGTTGTCATCCGCTGGATCGTAGTGACAATCACCCACAGGAAAATCGCCGCTTACAAACCGCAACTCCACTTGTTTGAGTAATTCAAAATTCTCCTGCTCAGACTCAGTCATCTTATGCGATGCCTTAAGTCGTGAGTAGAATTCGGGCTGCATACGCCAGTAAACCATTAGCGCTGTCGCCGCCTCGCAGTGCGGATGATTGATAACCTTGCGGATCTCCTCGATTCCACCATCCCAATTCCATAGCTTGACGAAAAGGTGCAGTTCCGCGGAATCCGTCGTGTCCCTAAGAAACTCGTCAGTTCTCCTCTGCCATTCGTCTGATAGAACATCGAATTCCGAATCCGGCATGGAACGATCAATTCGACCGATCCACTCGTCGTTCGCGATGTCAGCGATGAATTGCCGGCGTTCGGCAGTTATGCCCATGGGACTTACTCCGGATCACGCAGCGGGTACTCCGTAATTTTCGAGTATTGAGGTTCTGCACGCTACGAGCTTTGTCGCCTACCCCACCAGGCCGAGGCCGTCGAGGAAGCTGAACTTGTCCCAGTCGACCCAGCTTTCTGCGATGCGATCGCCTTCGTAGCGATCCGTGCCGACGCCCGTCCATGTGCTCGCCTTGCCCGTGGCCGCCATGTCGTCGAACGAGCCGGTGTGCGTGCCGGTCATCCGCCACCGGGTACAAACGTAGTCGCCCTCGGCGACTTGCAGCAGGATCTCCATCTTCACGTCGGAGAAGCCGCGGTGAAAGTCGGCCACCAGGGCCTTCCACTGCGCCAGCGAAAGCGTCGAGGTGCCGCCCGCCGCGTCGGGCATCTGGTGGTTCGTATAACTCGGCGCGACGAGCTCGTCGGCGTTGTGCGGAGCGTTTTCGCCCCACAGTTGCAGAAAGTCTCTGGACGTGGCTTTGCGATCGGCTGACATGGTGGTCTCCTTGCGTCGGCGATAGCCCCGGTGCGCGCGAAACGTCGGCCCCTACCGCAACCTATCCGCTTGTCCGATGGCGTGCAACAAATCGGCTCGCCCGCCGGCGAGCGCCGCGGCAAGCCGATGCGGACACGGCGAGTCATAGGAATGGTGTAGCGAGTGCGGTGGGACCGCACTACAGCGCCTGAAGCGCTTGTACGAGATCCTTCGCCGATCCGTATCGCTCATCGGGCTCGTAGGCAGTGCAGCGTCGACAGATCGCCAGAACGGCCGCAAACCGTTCGTCCAGGTCGTGTTGATGGCTGAGGTCGCCAGGACTGTTTCCCGTGGTCAACGTCCACAAGAGCGTGCCGAGTGCGTACACGTCCGCAGCCGGCGACGGTGGCCTTCGCCCATGCAACACCTCCGGAGCGATGTATCCGGGTGTGCCACCGACGATTCTTGCAGTCTCTGGCGACGTGCCAACGGCAAGGAAAGCGAAGCCGAAGTCCGAAACAAATACGCGGCCCTGCTTGTCGAGCAGTATGTTTGCGGGTTTGAGATCACAGTGAACTACTCCCTCACCGTGAGCATACTCGACGGCGGTGGCGACCTGTGTCACGATTTGCGTCGCCTCGCTGAGCGGTAGCGGTCCCGATTCCAGCCGGGACTGTACGTCGCCGCCGTCAATAAAGTCCATCACGATGAAGTAGCCGCCGCTTGGGAATTGTCCCAGCCCTTCCACGCGAACGACATTTGGGTGACGTAGTTGTGCGAGAATCTGTGATTCCTGCACGAATCGACTCACTGCATACCCATCCGACTGCCGCGACTTGTGAAGTGCTTTGATCGCGACCTTCTTGCCCGTGCTCTTTTCCCTTGCTCGAAACACCTTCCCCATCCCGCCGGCACCGAGTAATCGTTCGAGTACATAGTCGGAGTATTTGAGCGGCGCGTCCGAATCTGCACGAAGGGACGGCAAACTCGGATCGGACGTCCGGTCTTCGTGCAATCGCTTCTCGATTCTTTGCCTAATCTCCGCTAGCTGTCGGCGCACGGTGCGCCCTGATTTGTTGATGGAGCCACTGATTTCTTCGACGCTTCGACCTTGAAGTCTGGAAGTAAGGATCAGCTGCTCATTTGGCGCGAGGTCACTGACAACCAGTTGCAATATTTCCGCGATTGCAACCACTTCCGCGGGCGATGGCTCAGGGGCCACGAGACTAGCCAAAGATGGGTCTGCCGAAGCCTCTTGATCGATGCTTCTCTTGGCAGCCGTCTGTTTTTCAATCTGACCGAAGAGCTTGTTCAGCGTGATTCGCGCCAACAACCTCCACAGGTCGCCCGACTTGGAGAGTTCGAACTCGGCATTCTTGGCGTGCACGAAGAAACTGCGATAGGCCGACTGCACAACGTCTTCCGCATCGACCCGGCGTTTGAGCTTTGGCCCGATTCTGCTGCGGGCCAGGGCGAGCAGCCTTGCTAGATACCGATCAAAGATGGCGGTTGCAGCGTCGCTCTGACCATCCTGGTACAGCCGAAGCAACTCTTGTGAGTTCATGATCGGCACCGCTACTAACAGGCCACGAGAGCCCAGCAGGACGAATCTGAGCGTTCGCTCGGCGGATTCACCGAATTTTAAAATTCTTTGGCCAATCTTACCCGCCAATCGGATGTACCCCTAGTGAGAGTGACGTTAGTGCGCATCCGTAGGTTCGATCGGCAGGAGAGCAAAACCAATGGCATATGTCGTGACCGCCCCTTGCTTCGGCTGCAAATACACCGATTGCGTGGTCGTTTGCCCGTGCGACTGCTTTCACGAGGGCGACCAAATGCTGTACATCGATCCGGATGAATGTATCGACTGCGATTGCTGCCGCGCTGAATGCCCCGTCGAAGCGATTTTTCCAGATTCGGAGGTTCCGGAGCAGTGGCAGGAATTCTTAGCGCTGAACGCCGAAATGGCCGCCAAAACTCCGAGGATTACTGAGAAGAAGCCGCCGCTGGTATGAGGTGCTTCGCGTGGGTTTGGCGTGCGAAATGAAGCCGTCGCACTCCATTCGTCAGGTTTCCTCGGCGCTGCTGACCTTCGAGGCAAGGTTGTCGTTACTCGTACAGCCATGTTCGTTGGCTCACTTGAAACGCCGACGCGGTGCAACAAATCGGCTCGCTGACCGGACAGCGGAGCGGCATGATCCGCGGATCCAATCGTTCGGTACCAGCCGGCCGCACGCCCCGCTACAATTGCGGCCGGTTTGCAAAGCATCGGCGACGGTAGCGGGAGTTCGAGCATGGTGTGGTGGCGGTTGTTGGCGGTCGGTTCGGTTTTGGTTCTGACTTGCGCGGTGGTCGGCGGCTGTCGGCCGGTTGACGACGGGCGGCCCAGGCTGGGGCTGATGCCCAAGCTGGTCGGCATCAGCTATTTCACGGCTGCCGAGCGCGGGGCCCGGGAAGCGGCCGACGAGTTGGACATCGAACTTGTCTACGACGGCCCGGCGGTCGACAGCTCGGAAGAGCAGGTCAAGATGGTCGACCGTTGGATCGCGCAAGGGCTGGACATGATCGCCGTGGCACCGAACGATCCGGAGCTGATCGCGCCGGCGCTACGGCGAGCCAAGGACGCGGGCATCACCGTGCTGACCTGGGACGCCGACGCCAATCCCCAGCGGTCGGGCCGCGAGACGTTCGTCAATCAGGCGCCGATCGACGGCATCGCCCACACGCTGGTCGACCTGTTGGGCGAAGCGACCGGCGGCCAAGGCAAGGCAGTGATCCTGACCGGCTCGGCCACGGCGCCCAACCAGAACGCTTGGATGGAAGTAATGCACGCGCGGCTGGCCGAGAAGTATCCCAAGCTCGAACTGCTGGAAACAATCGTCACCGACGAGGACCAGGCCAAGGCGTATCGCATGGCCCGCGACGTGATCAACGCCCATCCGGATCTGGTCGGCATCTGGGCGATCACGACCGTGTCGTTACCTGGCGCGGCCAAGGCCGTGCGCGACGCGGGCAAGCGCGGCGAGATCTTCGTCACCGGGCTAAGCCTGCCGAACACGATGCGGCAGTACGTTGAGGACGGCACGGTCGACAAGGTCGTGCTCTGGAATCCGGTCGACCTGGGCTACCTGACGGTCCACGCTGCCAAGCGGCTACACGACGGCACGCTCGAAGACGGCACCCATACGATGGGTCGGCTCGAATCGATCGAAGTCAGCCCGGGCGAGGTTTTGCTGGGTCCGCCAATGGTCTTCGATCGCGACAACATCGGCGAGTATGACTTCTAACGCCGTGGCGACGCGGTCGCATCGCGGTCTTGCGCGCCAGCCGGAAATGGCGCCCCATGACCCGTCCGGCGGCGACCCGTTGGCGATGGAGTGCGCGGCGCATTATCGACGCATTGCTGGCACGCGGCAAAGGCGACTGACGACGGACCTGTCCGGCCGCACAGCGCCGGGACGTGTTTTTGGCGGCGACGGTAACGCAACTCACAGATTCGCACGGACTTGGGCCTATAGTCTGGCGGGCAGTGGCGCGCCGCGGGTGGTGTGTCGACGGGTTCCCGCGTAGGATATCCGCACGATGGCCGCTGACCCCGCGAGGCGCGCCAACGACCCACGATGATCCTCTAGCCAGGTAGGTAGGTGTAATGCAGAACCAGAAAATGAATCGTCGCCAGTTCGATCGTCTCACCGCGGCCGCGTTCGGCGGATTGGTGGCCGGAGCCACCGCGGCGGGATCGGCCTTTGCGGCCGACGAGAAGAAGGTGCCCAAGAAGGATCCCAAGAAGAACCCCTTGCTCGGCGAACCGCACATCTGTCGCGGTCTGAACATGTGCAAGGGTCTGGGCGCGTCGAAGGACAACGCCTGTGCCGGCCAGGGCGCGTGTGCCACGGCCAAAGCCCACGTTTGCCACTACCAGAACGAGTGCCGCGGCCAAGGCGGCTGTGGCATGAAGCCGGGCGAGAACGCCTGCAAGGGCAAGGGAGAGTGCGGCGTGCCGTTGAACACCCGGGCCTGGAAGGCCGCCCGGAAGCGCTTCGAGGAATTGATGGCCAAGGAAGAGATCAAGGTCGGCCCGGCGCCGCCCAAGAAGTCGTAACTTCCAATGTGGATTGTTGCGTCGCGGAGGACGTGGGCACTGCGCGTCCTCCGCGGCTCTCTTTAGGCAAGCGCCATGGCGGCGCAGCGGATCGCACGGCCCGCTAGCGCGCGGGCGTTTGCGGTGTATGTTGGCAGGGTGCCAACAGCGATCGGGCGGCGCGCAGCAGGAACTTGCAATAACGGGGAAGAACCGCCCCGGAGGATAGGCGACGATGGCAGCGCCGCGGCTGGGCCACCCTCTTCTCGGCTTGGGGCTGGGACTGCGCACCGTCCACTTCGACCACATTCTCAAGCACTGGCCGGCGGTCGACTGGTTCGAGATCATCTCCGAGAACTTCATGGACTCGGCCGGCCGGCCGCGGTACGTGCTCGATCAGATCGCGGAGCGGTATCCCACCGTGATGCACGGCGTGTCGCTCTCGATCGGCAGCACCGATCCGCTCGACTTCGAGTACCTGGGCAAGCTCAAGCGGTTGGCGGCGGAAACAAATCCACGCTGGATTTCTGACCATCTCTGCTGGACGGGTGTTTTGGGGCTCAACGCCCACGACTTGTTGCCGATCCCGCTCAACGAGGAGACGCTGGCTCACGTGGTGGAACGGATTCGCATCGTGCAAGACTTTCTCGAACGTCCGCTGGTCCTGGAAAACCCCAGCACCTACGTGACGTTTGCCCAGTCGACAATGAGCGAGTGGGAATTCTTGACGCACATGGCCCGCGAGGCCGACTGCGGATTGCTGTTGGACGTGAACAACGTCTACGTGTCAAGCGTGAACCACGAGTTTGATCCGCGCGAGTATTTGGAGAATGTTCCAGCCGATCGGGTCGTGCAGTGCCATTTGGCCGGCCACACGAACTGCGAGACGCACATCATCGACACGCACGACGATCACGTGATCGACCCGGTGTGGGAGCTGTACCGGCTGGCCCATGCGCGCACCGGCGGAATGTCGACCTTGTTGGAGTGGGACGCAAAGATTCCCGAGTTTCCCGTGCTGCACGCCGAAGTGCTCAAGGCGCGACACTACATGAGCACGCTCGACCACGAGCCGGAGGCCGCATTGGCCGCTGCTTCGCCGCGGCCGACGGATGACGCAACCCGTCCGGTACGCGGTGAGGGAGCGGCGGCAAAGCGGGCAGGCGCCGGCGTCTCGAACCCGATTGCCTACATCGTGCCTGATGTGACATGAAGCAAAAGTCCGCGCATCTCGAAAAGATCCAGCGGTGGATGCAAAGCGTGATCATGCATCCGGGTGGCGTGGAGGAGGGCGTTGACTCGGACGAGGCGCGCCGGCATTTGAACGTGTCGCGCGACGAGTTGGACAGCATCATCAACCCGTCCAGCACGCTCGACAGTGGCCGCCGGCTGGAAATCTACGTCGACGCGTATTACGAGCGGCTACTGGAGTGCCTCCGCCAGGAGTTCGACGTCACCCGACACGCCGTGGGTGAGGAGCTGTTCGACGCCTTGGCGTTCGGCTATTTGCAGAGCTACCCTTCGCGCAGCTACACGCTCTACAAGTTGGGCGAGCGATTCGCCGATTTCCTGCACGACACGCAGTTGCACGCCAACGCCGTGCCCGACGGCGCGATCGGTACCTGGCCAGAATTCGTGGTGGAACTGGCAATATTCGAGCGGGTGCAGCGTGAGGTGTTCGACGCGCCTGGCACCGAAGGCTCTCCTCTGGTCGACGCGGAGCAACTGGCACGTATCTCGCCGGAGGCATGGGATTCTCTGCGACTGATCACGGCTCCCTGCCTTCGATTGTGCACGTTTGTGCATCCGGTTCACCGTTATTGGCTGGCGTGGCGACGCGAGGAGGAGCCCATTGTTCCCGAGCCGGAAGTGACTTATTTGGCGGTCAACCGCCAGGCGTACACCTTGGATCGGATCGAGCTGACGGAGCGGCAATTCGCGTTGCTAGGCGCGCTGGTCGAAGGCCAGACTCTGTGGGATGCGATTCACGCAGCCGCATCCGATTCGAACGACGACCAGCCGCTGGAGAGCGTACTAGGAGGTTGGTTCGCCGATTGGACGCAACGCGGCTGCTTCCTGGATATCGAGCGGGACGGCGCGGCCGGGCGGTAGCGAATCAGCACGTCGTGATTGCACGATTACTCGGGCGCCATCGGGGCGCCGGTTCTTGCCCCCCGAACGGCGACTTTGGCCGGGGAGACCGACTTTCTTCGACGCAGTTGGCGGTTCGGGGAATAACTGTTGAAACGACCAACGAAAATAGTGCGATGCGCCAGCATCAGAGACAGAACTGAGAAGACCCGCGTTTGCAGGTGCACTGTCACGAAGTGTGCAGGGAACCCCATTTACCTGGTGGATTGCCGTCGGAACCGGCACAGCCAGGCCACCCCACGAGTCGACTGGACGATCGCCGCGGTAGGACCGGGTGTCGGTCCGCGCCGAGCCGGTGGGCGTGCGGCCTCAATCCGCGAAAATCCTGCGCCAGGGACTTGAATGCATTTTTCGGTTGTGCCTATATGGAAAGATCAATCGGCTGCGTCGCAGGAACCGGCGCGGCCCGTCCGCTCCAACCACGAAGATGGCACGCCTGGTCCCCGATCCGCATGGGTTTGCTGCGCATTGTGCGATCGCGGTATGTCAATATGCATAAATTGCGTTGTTTCGAGAATTTGGGAATTGTTTTTTGTAGGCCCTAGAAGCATACTCGTAACCTATGCCCCCGTCTGGGTTTGACGGAGGGACAGGATCCCCGCGAGCCAAGAAAGTCGACGGCAGACGGGCCAACTGTGCGGCACTTCAGGGGGGCGGTCGTCGACCACCGTCTTGCCGTGCCTCGCGCTGGACGGCCACCACCGAGAGAATCTGAGAGAGAGCCGACGTAACATGGCTATTCGGCAAAGCCCAGCAAGACGTAGACCGCGTCGAGAATTTCAAAAGGCCAAGAATCGTTCGGCCCGACCGGGGCCCAGACGGCTGAACCTCGAGCCGTTCGAAGAGCGGACGCTATTCGCGGTCGGACTAGTCGCGGCTTATTCCAGCGAAGGCGTCCTGCTGGATCTGAAGTTCGACCAAGCGACTTCGGTGCCCGTGTTGCACGAAGCGCCGACCGAATTGCAGTTTCGCTTCGACAGCAACATTGACGAGGCGACCCTTTCTTCGGGCGGCATCCAGAACATTCAGGTCCGTCGCAGCGTCGACGGCGTGTTGGGCAATGGCAACGACGTGGACGTCGTCGTGCCTTTCTTGGGTTTGACGAACACCCCCACCGACGTCGTCGCCCGCTTCGCCAATCCTCTGGTCGACGATCTCTACGAGGTCCGTATCGTCGGCTCCGGGGACAACCCGCTGAAAAACATCGACGGCGAGGTCTTCAACGACGGCAGTGATCTGGTCGGTCAGTTCGAGCTGGACCTGGGAGCCCAAGTTGTAGCGATCGTGCCGCAACCTGTCACGCGGGGCCCATCGGGAGCGCTGGTGCAAGACGCGGCGGCCAGGAACCAGATCGACGTCTATTTCAATCGTAACGATCCGCTCAACGTCGCGACCGCTCAGGATACTCGCTTCTATCAGTTAATTCGCACGCAGGGTACGGAGACGACGAGCGACGACATTCGCTTCAATCCAACGTCAGTCAGCTACAACAGCGCAACGGGCAAGGCAATCTTGCGCTTTGCCGACGGGCACTTGACCACGCCCGGCTTGTACCGACTACGGATTGGCGACAACGATCCACTTGCGTTCGCTCCGGTGACTCCGTCGCTCGGCTCCGCCGGGTCCAGCTTCGCCACCGCCGCGAATTTCGGAACGATCTTTCTTGATCCGCAAGCCACGCAAAGCGTCGACGCGGTGGGCACAATCGACGGCAGTCCGGTGACGGTCGTCTATCCGGGCGGCCCGGACGAACCGGGTGGGCGCAACATTCCCTTGCAGTCCCACCTTTTGGGATCGGCCGACACCAGCGGCGTAATTCCAATCATCAGCTACAACTTCAAGCCGGAAATTGGCACGGTCCAAGGCGCGCCCTCATTCAACTCCATCACCGAGCCCCAGAAACAGCGCGTCCGCGAGGTGATGTCGTACTACGCCGGGCTGCTGGGCTTGCAGTTCGTCGAAACGGCCTCTTCGGGGTTCACCATCGCCACGGGGGATCCGCGCGTTGTAGCACCCGGTGTACCGCCGACAAGCGTGGGCGGGATTGCCGGCGGCGGCGTCGCCGTGATGAATGCCGGACTCGACTGGGGCAACAGCGGCAAAGGTGGAGCGTATTTCCGCACGGCGATGCACGAAATCGGCCACTTGCTCGGCTTGGGTCACACCCACGAACTGCCGCCGCTGACGATTCAGGGCAGCAGCAACGCTTCGTTTCCCGATGCACCCGCCGCGGAAGGCATCTTTCCGGGCGACTTCGACATCGTGTTGGGCCGATATCTGCACCCGCCGGTCGGCAATGACATCGACGTCTACCGGTTTTCGCTCGACCGGGCCGGCAAGCTGAACTTTGAAACGTTCGCCGAACGGATGCGCAAGTTTGATTCGTCGGCCGATCCGAGCCATTTGGACTCCGTACTTACCGTCTTCGACTCGGCTGGCAACATCCTTGCCCGCAACGACGATTATTTCGGCAAGGACTCGTTTTTGCAGTTGCAGATGGAGCCGGGCAACTACTTCGTCGCGGTTACCAGCACCGGCAACACCGACTTCGATCCGTCGATCGAGGACACGGGATTTGGCGGCACGTCCCAAGGCGACTACCGCTTGCGGTTGACGTTCACACCCGCCTCGAACGTCGGAATCAAAGACGCCACCGGCACGGTGCTGGACGGTGATGGGGACGGCGCGCCGGGAGGCGTACACAACTTTTGGTTCCGCGTGGCAAGCCCGGAGCGGACAATCTTCGTCGACAAGGCGGCAACCGGGGGCACCGGGACGCCCGGCTCGTTGACGAACCCTTACACGCGGATTTCCAACGCGTTGGCTGCGGCAACGGCGGGCGGCGTCGTGCGGATCGTTGGCAACGGCGGTGTCGACGGCGACCTGGCAACGGTCGACGACAACTTCTCGTACAACATCGGTTTCGACAACATCAATCGTGTGCTTTCGGACGGCTCGAAGTTCGAGATTCCGAAAGACGTCACTGTGATGGTCGACGCCGGAACGATCCTCAAGCTCCGGGCGGCCAACATCAATGCCGGTTCGGTCGCGCAGGGAATCGATCTGAGCGGTGGTGCGCTCCAAGTGTTGGGCACGACGGCCTCCAACGCCGAAGGAGCCGACATTGGCAGCGTGTACATCACGTCGTACTACAACGACGCGATCGGCACCGACCCGAATACGGCCAAGAACGACGTGGCTCCCGGCGACTGGGGCGGATTGGTGTTCCGCAACGACTCGGATCTCGAGTCGGCCGGCATCTTCATGAACTACGTCAACCGGGCCAAGATCAGCTATGGCGGCGGTCGAGTTGTCGTCAATTCCGTGCCTCAGTCGTTCGACCAGATCCACATGGTCACGGCGCGGCCAACCATCACGTTTAACACCATCTCGAATAGCGCCAACGCGGCGGTTTCCGCCGACCCCAACAGTTTCGAGGAAAGCCAATTCCAGGGCCCGTCGTTCATCACCGACTACACGCGCCCTGGGCCGAAGGTTTTTCGAAACACGCTTTCAGCTAATTCGATCAACGGCCTTTTCGTGCGCGTTCGGACCGACTCGATTACCGGCGCGGTGATCGACACATTGTCGGTGTCCGGCCGATTCGGCACGACCGACATGGTGTACGTGATCGAAGAGAACCTGATCATTTCAAGCAAGCCGGGCGGATTCTTCATTGACGAATTCGGCCGATTGGCCGCACGTCCCGATGGCCGGCTGGCCGTTGATCCGGGCGTTCTGGTCAAGTTGGGCGGATCCAGAATTGAAACGCAACTCGCCTCGCAGTTGATCGCCGAGGGCACGCAACAGAAACCGATCGTTTTCACGTCGATCTTCGACGATCGTTACGGTGCCGGCGGCGTCTTCGACACGACCAACGATCAAACCGACTCAACGCAGTCCGAGGGCGACTGGGGTGGCTTGTTCTTTGGCCCGTTATCGAAGGGCAGCGTCGACCATGCCGTGATCCAATTCGGCGGTGGCCGCACGACGATCGAAGGCGGCTTCGGAACCTTTAACGCCGTCGAAGTCCACCAGGCCGACGTTCGACTAACCAACACCACGCTGCAACAAAACGCGGCCGGAGGTGACGCTACCGAACGCGCAGGTCGTGGCTCCTCGACCAAGTCGATCATTTTCGTTCGCGGCGCGCAGCCGATCATCGCCAGCAACATCATTCGCGACAACGATACAAAGTCACTGACCAACCCCAACGCGCCGCTCAAGAAGACCGCCGCGATCAGCATCAATGTCAATGCACTCAACGCGAGACTTCGCACAGACCAAGGGCGCAGCACGGGATTTTCCGACCTCCAGTCGACCTCGCAAGCCAACTCCGGTCCTCTCATCGTAAATAACCGTATCGGCAATACGCCGATCAACGGAATGATCGTACGTGGCGGACGCCTGACGACCGACGTGGTGATGGACGACACCGATATCGTTCATGTCGTGCTCGATGAAATCATCGCCGACACGCAATTCGCGCTAAGCGGACGCCTCCGGTTGCAGAGCAGCCCGAGCGAAAGTCTCGTGGTCAAGCTACTCGGCGCAACGGCCGGGATCACGGCCGCCGGCGTGCCGCTTGACATCGGCGATCGAATCGGTGGGGCCGTACAAGTCGTGGGCATGACGAACCATCCGGTCATCATGACCTCGATTTTCGATACGTCGTTCGGCGCTGGCTTCGACCCTGATGGATCGCCACAGAACGATACGCACAACATCTTCGGGGCGGGCAATCCTCCGGATCCGCCAGCCACGTCCGGCCCAATCTTCATCGACGGCGGTGACCGCGATGACCACGGAAGCGTGGATGATGGCGAGAATCAGGACGGATGGAAGTTCATCGAGCAAGCGGTAAATTTCGCGTACAACGAATCGCTCAACACCGCTGGGACGGGGATCCTCGTCATTGGCGTTCAAGAAGATGACGGCAATGGCGGAAATACGCGCGCTCAGAACGCCATCGAGAGCGTCGCCGATGTCCTGGACCTCGAGTTCACGATCGTTACGGGCGCAGAGATCAATAGCGTAAACTTCGCCGACTTCCGAATGATCTACGTGCCGTCGGATGCGCAAAACACCCAAGGCGGCATCACGAACGATGACCTTGCCCGGTTGGCCAATCGTAAGCTGGCGATTCAGAATTACGTCAACAACGTCGGTGGTGGGCTGGTCGCGCTGACCGAGGCCAGTGCCACGAATCCGTATGCCTGGCTGGAGTTGCCTGATCCATTCGTCGTGCAATTGGGTGGCGGCATTGACCTGACACAGACGCCTTTGCTGGCAGCGGCCGGCTTCAACATCACTGACGAGGAACTAACCAACGGTACTCCTTGGCACAACAGCTTCATCGGGCCGCCGGGATTCAATCGCTTGCAGGTTTGGGTCGTCGACCCGGCCGATGGCCGAGTGGTCACCTTGGGCGCAGGCGCCGGACAGGGTGGAATCGGAACGCGTTTTTCCACGCCCATTCCCGGTGACTGGCGGAGCATCAAACTCGATGACTTCAGCAACGACCGAAACGTGGAGATCGTTACCGAACTCGAAGAACGATTCGCGCCCACTGGTGACACGAATCGCCTGCCGACTACCGCTCAGTATCTCGGCGAGTTGGCAAAGAACCAGAAGAGCGGGGATGACGTCCGACGCCTCGGCTTCGAAATCCACGGTCTGGTGAGCCAAACGGTCGACAGTCCGGGCGGCGGCGACGCCGACACGTACAGTTTCCAGGGTACGGCCGGCTCGCTGGTATGGTTTGACATCGATCGTACGGCGCCCGGTCTCGATACGATCGTCGAGTTAATCGATGCCAATGGTGCGGTGATTGCCCAGTCGAACAATTCGCAGTTGGAACAAGCAGATCCGTCGCTGCTTCAAGGAATCGCGAAGCCCATGCAGCCAGGGTTCACGGGCAGCGCCGGTCCATTCACGAACTCCGACTTCTACTCCACCAACCCGAAGGACGCGGGAATGCGGGTCGTCCTGCCAGGTACGTCGGGCGACGTCTTTACCTACTTCGTTCGGGTTCGCGCTGCGAGCAACGACCTGGCCCGAGTCGACGGCGGTCTCTCGACGGGCGAGTACGTGCTTCAGATTCGCCTCCAAAACCTAGACGAGTTTCCCGGATCAACCGTGCGCAACGCTGACATTCGTTATGCCAGCGTCGGAGTGGAGGTGATCGGCAAGCCGGGTAGTTCGCCACTGCTGGGTGACACGACCGATTTCGTGCCGCCGTCCGGATCCGGCGCTCCCAACAATTCGACATTCGCAACGGCGCAATACATCGGCAATCTGCTGACGACCGATCGCAATGAAATCAGTGTCTCTGGCAACATCACCTCGCAGGACGAGGTGCTGTGGTTCAGAATGGACTTGAACTACGATTTGGTGCAATCGATTGGCGGATTCAGCAACGGGCTGAAATCGTTCGCGACGATGTTCAACATCGAGTACGCCGACGGACTAGCCCGGCCCGACACGAACATTTCAGTGTTTGACGCCAACGGCAATCTCTTGCTGTTTGGGCGTGATTCGGCGGAAGTCGACGCCCTGCCTCGGCCGTCTCTTGGCGCGGACCTGGCCGATCAGAGCCACGCGTCGTTCGGAGTGTTTGACGCGACGATTGGCCCGGTACAACTCCCCGCCGGAACGGTCCAGCCAGGAGGCATCGCGCCCGACTTGGGTGGCACGGGCGGAGCGACCTACTACATCGCCGTTTCCAGCGCCGCGGTAGTGCCATCGGTCGTGGCCGCGACGTTCCAATCCACTCCGGGCGAGCCGCTGGTGCGGCTCGAACCCGTCAACAGCACCGAACGAATCATCGACGACCGGGTCGGCTCCACCGGCGCCACGACAGCCGCCGGCGCGAATCAAGCATTCCCTGGCACGATACCCATCGACCTGAATGCGAGCGCCGTGCCGTTCACGCTGGCTGATGTGGTTCTTTACATGACCGATGGTTTCGACTTGATGACGGTCAATCCGTTTACCGGGCAGATTTCGACGTTCGTGACGGATCCGCGTCGTACGGGAACCGTCAATGGGATCCAGGAATACCTGGCAGACGCGGCGCCCGGCAGCAACTTAAGCTACTTCGACCTCGCGATGCGCGACGACAGCCGATTGTATTCGTTTACACGCGGGTTAGGCGACAACAACACGGCGGAAACCAACGGGACTCTGACGCAAATTGACCCGGGCGATGCCGAAACGATGAACGTCATCTCAAGCGAGTTGGCCACCTTCGTGATTCAGGAAGGTTCGCCAGCCAACGAAGACGGCACGTACAACTTTTCGACGCCCGACAACGACACTGGGATCCAGGTTAATGGGATGGCGTTTTCGACGCGCGACAGCACGTTCACGATTTCCAGCACCGACGGTCGGCAGTTGTTCGTGGTGGGCAACCGCGGTTCGGCGCCCACGGTGCCAATCGAGGATCCGCCCGAATCGGATATTTTCCATACGGTCGACCTGATCCCGGATACGCAGAACCTGCTGTTCCGACTGGATTCGAATACCGGCGCGCCATTTGGCGACGACTTTATCACCAATCTCGATGCGCATCCTCCTGAGGTCGACGGCTTCACGCCGACAGCGTATCAACCGTACGATTTTGTGGGCAGAGCCGGGTCCGGCACCGAAGTCATCCCCCGAGGCACGCTCGACACGGGCGTCTTCTTGGTCGGCGCACCCGGCAGCCAGGTCACCGATGGCGACACGTTCTCGTTCGAAACCAGCAGCGGCAATTCCGCGACGGTGGCCACGTTCGAGTTCGACACCAATAGCAGCGTGTCCGGCACCAACATCCCCATCCCCTTTACACCGGCCGACTCCACGCTGACGCTGTCCACCAGGATTCGGGACGCAATCAACAACGCCGGGATCAACGTTCGATTCCCGCACCCGAGATTCGCGGAGACGGTTACCGCCCGACTCCAGGGCACCAATGTGAAAATCGACGGGTCGCGTTTCGTTGACGTGATCGGACCGTTCGATACCGACTCGACGGGACCAAGGGACGGGCCGCCATTGTTGTTCGACCAGGACGGCGACATCGAAGGTCTGGCGTTCTTGCCGCGTACCACAACTACGACTGGCTCGCCGACGAACTTCTTCTTCGAGCCCGACTTGTACGCCGTCGGTGACAACGGCGGCGTCTACAAGGTCATCGGCCGGGAAGACCCGGTTGGCGGGTTTGAGACGTCGTACCAAACAGACGACAACGCAACGCTCAAGCTGCTAAACGTCATCCGCGACGCCAACGGCAATCAGGTCCACTTCACCGGGCTCACACCCGGACCGCCCAATGTCGAGAACGGCCGCTTCGAGCGGACGCTATTCGCATCCGACATCAATGGCAATCTTTACGCCTTCGACGATCAGGGGCAGCCTGCGCCGGTCTTCTACGACGGACGGACCATGGTCTCGACGGGAGTTTGGGGATCGCTGACGCGCGGCCTCACGTTCTCCACGTTGGACCACAATCTGTGGCAAGCGACAACGACGCGCGGTGGTGACGACGGTCACGGGCTGACCCGGTCGTTCGATTTCGACGTCCAGCGCAACCCGACCGATCCGAACGCAGTCCCTGAGGCGGGCGGCAACAGCTTCTACTTCGGCTTGGAAGACGAGCGGCTGCGGCCCAATGAGTACGACGTTCTGTTCAGCGGCGATGTGCGACCCGGCCTCATAGAGCATATCCCGACGAACGAGAATGGAAATGAATCGCTGCTCCTGTCGGGCAATCAGGCGTTGTTCGGCGGTTACAACATGCCAGGCGGTGCCTACGGCAGTATTGTCACTTCGCCGTTTAGTCTCGCGCCGTATACCGAATTCGACAAACCGACGCTGTACTTCAACTATCTGGCGGACACGGACGTGAATCCGGCGGACTCAGCAGACGGGATCGACGGCGTTCGCGTCTATGCTTCGACCAACGGCGCCACCTGGACGCAACTGGCAACCAACCGGTCGGTGCCCGCGTCCACGGCGAGCGACGCCAGCGGATTGCAAGAGCTTTACGATCCGGCAGGCGATGAGAATACGAACCCGCAAAACTATCAACTCAACGATTTTGACCAGGAACAACCCACCACAGCTTCCGGCTCATGGCGCCAGGCACGCATCGATCTGGGCGACTTCGCCGGCCAGTCCGAGGTTCTGTTGCGGTTCGACTTCACGTCGGCTGGCTCGATGGGAATCGGCAATCTGCTGCAAGGCGGTGTTTACGTAGGCGCGGTGGCCGCATCCAAGTTGCGCGATGGCGACTCGTTCCTGCTTGATCGGTCGCTGACGAACGAGGGTACACGATTCACGTTCCGTCAAGCGCCCACGCTGGTCGTTCCGACCGCCGGCGGCATTGGTATCACCAATGGCGAGACGTTTACGGTTGGCGGTACCACGTTCGAGTTCCGCAAGAGCGGCTTGCCGGCATCTGGCAACTTCGCAGTGCCGATATCTGACAGTATGACCGCCACGCAAGTGGCCCATTCCATCTTCGATACGATCCTGGCGAACCCAATCGCCGGCGTCACTGCTGTGCGCGATAACGGCTTTTCACTGCAGGTCCCGGCCAACGGCGGCCCGCAACTGGCCAGCGGTGAAACCTTCACCGTCAACGGCACCAGATTCCAGTTGCGCCGCTCCGGCGACTTTGCCGGAAATACCATCGGAATCGCGTACGACGGAGCCGTGTTGCGAATCGAGGTGCCGGGTCCCGGCGCCGACACAGCGAACGGCGAAACCGTCACGATCAACGGGCCATCGACCGGTGCAACGTTCGAACTGCGCAAATCCGGCCCGGCAGCACCGGGAAATATCCTGGTTCCGTTTACGAACGGCTCCTCGCCGGAAGCCATCGCAGCGGCGCTCACTTCCGCAATCAACTCGGCTGGCATTGGCGTCACGGCGATTCGGACGGGAGATACGACCTCGCTGGTCGGTGCGACGTCGATCGTGCAGAGTCCGATACGCACGTTGGTTACGGGTGTAACGGCCGGCGTCGGCACATCCACGGCGGACGCCATCGCCGCGTCGATCAGGCTAGCGATCGAATCGGCCGGCATCGGCGTGACCGCGGTGCAAAATGGCGCGACGTTGCAGCTTGTCGGGGCCACGTCGCTCTCACAGTCGATCAATCACGGAATGCTCATCAACGAGCAATCGGGCGGGTTGCGGGTGCAGTTGGTCGGAGCCACCGGCGTCACACAGAGCCCAGCTCCTGGATTGGGCGTTGAGGGATCGGCAGTGCCCAGCCCATCCGCGGCGACTGACATTCCGTACTTGATCAACTGGACGGCCGAGATGGTCGCTCAAGCGGTCGCTGAGTCACTTGATGCCGAGTTCACGCGGCCCGGCAATTTCGACGATCCGACGGTATTCACGTCGTCAAAGGTGATCGGCCGAACGCTCCGCATGTGGGGCCACACGTTCGCCACGGCCGGCGAGTCTGGCCCGCTCGCTTTCTCTGACAGCTTGGCCGGCCAGACCAGTCCGTTCTACAGTCCGGCGACCAGCAGCGGTATCTCTGACATCAATGCCCGCAACCGTGGAAAGGACAACAACCACGAGGGCGTCTTCATTGACGACATCATCATCGGTTTGGCACCGCGGGGCGAGATGGCAACCGGCCACTTTAATCCGGTGCAGCAGTTGATCGACAACGAAGCCAACGGCGCGCCGCTCGTCACCGGCGACACGACGTTCGTCCGCTTGGCCAGCGCTTCGAATCCGCCGGCGAAACTCTACACGGGCGAATTCCAACTAAACATCCGGCGTGGTACCGAGTACGCCGACACGATCGGCGGCGCCCGCCCATTCATCAGTTTGAACCGTACTTTCGATGTGAACGACCGGCTTGCCAAGGGCTTCACGTTGATTGCTCCTCCGGCGTCTGAACTGATCGATGGGCAGACGTTTCGACTCGTCCTTGCGGAAGGCGGCGTGTTCACGTTCGAATTCGATATGAACGGATCGTGGGCTACCGGCAACATTCGGGTTCCGCTGCTTCAGGACGAATCTGCCGCATCAGTGGCAAGGAAGATTCGCGACGCGATTAACAATGCCCCGCCCAGCCTCATGCTCGATGCCCAGGCTAGCGTAAAATCGGAAAGCGCACGCATCGATCTGTTCGGCGTCATCGACGTAGACGAAGGCCCGCTGGGTCTTGAGGTGTTCAACAACATTGGCGATGAATCGAAGATTCGTACGCAGGGCGCCACGATCATTCAGGGGAACATCATCGCCAATACGTTGCAGGCGGGAATTGTCGTTCGACCTCCGATCGTGGGCGACGTCGATGCGGGCATACAAAATGGTCCCGCGGGCCACACCGGTTCGGTGCTGAATCTGCCGACGCTCAATAGCAAAGCGCTCGTCCCGGGCGTGACGATCAAGGAAAACGCGATCATCGCCGGCGGACAGACCGCAATTGCGTTTAGCGGCGGATTCAATACGGGTGTCGCTACGGCTGTGCCGTTCGGGCGGATCCTCAATAACACGATCGCCTTTTCGCCCTCCGGCATTCAAGTCGTTAATAACGCGAGCCCGACGATTCTCAACAATATCGTCTCAGAGACCAACACCGCCATTCGGGTCGACAATTCGTCGTCGACCACCGTTGTGGGCGCCACGGTCTATAAGAACAACCAAACGAATCTTGCAGCGCCTGGTGGGTTCCTGCAGGACAACGCGATCATCCTCGATGCCGGAGCGCCGTTGTTTGTCGACACGTCGAAGGGCAACTTCTATCTGGCAGCCGGATCATTGGCGATCGACAGCTCGGTGAATGCGATTCAGGAGCGACCCGATCTGGCGGCAGTCACGACGCAGCTTGGCATTCCGCCCTCTCCGATTCAAGCTTCGGAATTCGACCTGTTCGGCCAACTGCGAGTCGACGATATTAACGTGCCCTCGCCGCCTGGTTTGGGCAGCAACGTGTTCAAGGATCGCGGAGCCATCGAGCGCGCCGACGTACTTGGTCCGGTGGCGGTCCTCCGCAATCCCATCGACAACGACGCCGCGCTGCGCGACAGCAGCCAGGTTGTGAATCGGGTCGTGCTGGCCGGCAGGACCTTGAAGAACTTCGAAATCCAGCTCGTCGACAACGGCATCGGGATCGACGATTCGACCGTGGCCACGGCGAAGTTTGCCATCACGCGCACCATCGGCGGCACCACCGTGACGCTGACGCCGGACGTCGACTACACGATTAACTATGCCGACACCGACGACATTGTCCTGCTTACGCCTGTCGAGGGTGTGTGGATCGATGCCGTCTACACCATTACGATCGACAACTCGACCGACCCAATCATGGATCGAGCGGGCAATAGCCTGGAGCCGAACGAAGAGTCTGGCTCCACCCGATTCGTCATCGAACTGACCGACGAAGCTGCCAGTTCGTGGCAGAATCCGGAGAACAAGTTTGACGTCAACGCCGACGGCTTGGTCACGGGTCTTGACGCACTGCTGATTATCAACCGGCTGCTGCTTGGCCAAGCAGGACAGTTGCCCCCGGTGGCAATCGTACCGCCGTACCTCGATGTTTCGGGGGACGGCAATCTGTCGCCGCTTGACGTGCTCCAGATTTTTAACTTCCTCGCCACCAGCAGTGCGGCACCCTCGGCAGCGCCGGCGACCGCGACGCCCACGCCCGCCGTGGCTGACACGTCCGACCAGAACGACGCGCAGATCGACACGCTGGCCGCGATTGCACAGCCCATCGACACGACGTCCGGTGCTACCGAAACTGTGGCCGATGGCGGCGCGGACCTTGTTTCGTTCGGCCTTTCGATCGATGCCTCCACCGCGTCGGCATCGACGTTGCAGAGCGACGCCGGCGGCATGGCCGAGCCTGCCCCGTCGACGACGACGGCTGTCGACTCCGCCGTCAGTTCGATCGGTGCCGACACAACGCAACTGGACGTGTTCGACAAACTGTGGTCGGAAGACGACTGGGAAATGGACACGGACGAGCTAGACAGCCTCGCGACTGAGGTTGCCAAAGAGGCAGACTACCATCCGTCAGTGTACGAATGAGCCACAAGCACCAAACCATCCGTCGGGCTTCGGCGGGTCCATGAAGTGGAAACAGGGCAACCAAGAACACCGATCATACCCTCGACGATCAAGAACAAGACTTAATACGAATTGCGGTAAACCAGACGCGCCAGCGTTCATCGTGAGAAGCGAACTATGAGATTCATCCAACGGTGGCAAGACTCGCGAACCCGGTCCGACAAGAAACGGCGTGGCAAGCTCCGCGCGCGCTGGAATCGGGGACTCGAACCACTCGAACGGCGAGAGCTTCTGGCCGCGGACATGGGCACGCCATGGCACAATGCCATCAACCCGCTGGACGTCAACCAGGACAATCGCATCACACCGCGCGATGCGCTAATTGTGATCAACCATCTGTTGACCGAAGGCGTCACACAGGTCCCGCAAAACAACGCAACGCCGCTTGCGGCGCAATCGTCGGATTCGAATGGCGGGAGCACTCCGTCGCTGTTCCTCGACGTCAACGGCGACAACTACGTTTCGCCGATCGACGCGCTGAACGTAGTCAATCTCCTGCTGACCGCCAAGGACGTCCGCATCACAACGGTCGCGACGGATCTGTTCGGTACGCCGATTACCGAGATTCCGGCCGGCAGCGACTTTCAATTGCGCGCCATCGTGGAAGACATTCGTGAGCCGCCCGCGCAGTTTGGGGGAGTCTTCTCGGCGTATTTGAACGTCACGTACGATTCCGCCTTGGCATCGATTCCGCAACCGCCAACGTTCAACTTCGATCCGTTCTTCCCGCTCGTTCAAACGTTCGACGCGACCACTCCCGGCCAAATTACCGGGGCCGGTGCATCGTCGGCGACCGCGACCGCGCCCGGCAACGATCCTCAAGAACTTTGGACTGTGCTGTTCAACGCAGCGGCGCCAGGCCAGGTCACGTTTACGCCGAGCTTCGACACCATCGCCACCCACGAAGTTCTGCTGTTTCTTGCCAACGATCCGCTCACGGCGGACCAGATCGACTTTGTCGGCTCGACGCTGACCATCACCGGCAATCCGACGGTCGAAGTCGCGTCTGTCTCGCAAGCGGAGGGAGACGCAGGTACGACTCCGTTCGTGTTTACCGCAAGTCTCTCAAGCTCGTTCAACCAACCGGTGACCGTCGGGTATGCGACCGGCAGTCCGGGCGGTGCGAACGTCGCGACACCCGGCGTCGACTACCAGTCGACCTCTGGCACGTTGACCTTTTCACCCGGGACCACGCAGCAGGTGGTGACGGTCTTGGTCAATGGCGATTTGACGATTGAATCGGACGAATTCTTCAACCTGGCGTTGTCAAACCCGACCAACGCCACGCTCGGGACCAACAGCGTCGCGTTGGGCACGATTCAGAACGACGACCTGCTTTCGTCCTTGGCAATCGGCGACGTGACGGTCAACAACGTCACAGCAGGCTCCACGGACGCCGTGTTCACTGTGTCGCTCTCTCCGGCGGTCGGCGGTGAGACGACGGTCGAATTCAGTACCGCAAACGGGACCGCGGTGGCGGGCACCGACTATACCGCGACCAGCGGAACGTTGACCTTCAGCCCGGGATCGACTACCCGGTTCATTACGGTGCCGGTCCTTGGCGATCCCCTTCCGGACGAAACCGAAACGTTCGTCGTTAACCTGTCCAATCCCTCGGGCAACGCTCAACTACAAGACGGCCAGGCGACCGGCACGATCTTGCCCGCCGTGCCGATTCCCAATTTGTCAATTGCCGACGCGTCGGTGGAGGAAGGCGACGTCGGAACGACCGATCTGGTCTTCACAATGAGCCTCTCGTCACCGGCGACCGAACAGATCGCCGTGAGCTTCGCGACCGGCACCCCGGGCGGTGGCGACATCGCAACTCCGGGCGTCGACTATACCGCAGTTTCGGGCACGGTCACATTCGCGCCGGGCACGTCCACGGCAATGGTAACCGTCGCGGTAACTGGTGACACGCTAATTGAGCTCAACGAGCAATTCCTGCTCAACTTGTCGCCGGTGTCCGGCACCGTAAATACGGTTGATTCCTCAGCGACCGGCACGATCATCAACGACGACGGTCCGACGACTCTTTCGATCGCCGACACAACCGCCATCGGCGGCGCGACGACCACGACGAACGCCGTATTCACGGTTAGCCTCTCGCGCGTGTTCGGGCAAACCGTCATGGTCAGCTACGCGACGCAAGACAATACGGCAGTTGCCAACGAAGACTACCTGGCCCAATCCGGCATTCTGACGTTCGCGTCGGGCGTGGTCCAACAATTGATCACCGTGCCGATCCTCGGCAGCGCGGTGCCGTCCGAGGATGAGACCTTCGTGGTCAACCTATCGAACCTCACGCCGGGCCCGCCGGATCTCACGATCAGTGATGGCCAAGCGCTGGGTACCATCGTCCGTCGGGGGTTGACAATCGGCAACACGAGCGTCCTGGAGGGTGACACCGGACCGACGGACGCTGTCTTCACCGTTAACCTGTCACAGTCGCAGCAACAGCAGGTTACGGTGCAATTCGCGACTGCCGACGACACGGCGACGATCGCCAATGGCGACTATGCGGCCGCGAGTGGCACGTTGACCTTCGCCGCCGGCGAAACACAGAAGCTGATCACCGTTGCCGTATCGGGCGACACGACGGTCGAGTCGAACGAAACCTTCTTCGTCAACCTTTCGAACGCCACCGGCGGAATCATCTTTTCGTCGCAAGCTGTTGGTACGATTCTTAACGACGACGGTCAAAAGGCACTCATCCAGTTGCAACTTGCCGACGACGGCGGCGCGCCGTTGCCGCCAGGCGCTACGCTCGACATCGGGCAAGAATTCCAGTTGCAGGCCTTTGTCCAAGACGCACAGGCCGATCCGAACGGCATTGCCGCCGCGTATCTCGACGTGTTCTACGACTTGAATCTGGTTGAGGTGTCCGGGCCCATCATGTTTGGCCCGTTCTATTCGAATATCCAATCAGGCAACACGTCGACGCCGGGCCTGATCGACGAAGTGGGCGCCTTTGGCCAGGCACTGCCACCAGCCAACCCGGGCGATCCGCAACTGCTGTTTAGCATCGCGCTGACGGCTCTCGACGTTGGGTTTGTGGAATTCGTAGCCGATCCGGCCGATGCTCCTGACCACCAGGTGCTGGAATACACGTCCGACACTCCGATTCCACCCGCATCGGTGAACTATGTCGGAACGTCGATCAACATTGGGACTAACGTATTCACCGTTGACAGTGTCTCGATGGTCGAGGGCGACAACGGCACGACAGACTTCGTGTTTACGATCACACGATTCCTGCCCAGCAGTTCGACAGCCAGCGTGGTCTACTCAACAAGCGATGGCACGGCAACCGCAACGCAAGACTATCAGCCCCAGTCGGGCACGTTGACCTTCGTGCCGGGTGACACGACCAAGACCGTCACGGTGCCAGTCATCGGTGATCTGACCGACGAAGCTGACGAAACGTTCTTCCTCGGGCTGAGCAATCCGGTGGGCGCGGTGGCCAGCGAGTCGCCGGGCGTAGGAACGATCGTTGACGACGACGGACCGCCAACGCTTTCGGTGGCCGACAATGACGGGGACGAAGGCGAGGACATCGTCTTCACGGTCAGTCTTTCGCAGTCCAGCGGCAAGACCGTTACCGTGGCGTACGCGACTGCCCCATCGATCAACGGCTCACCCGCGACTGCCGGCACGGACTATCAACCGGTCTCCGGCACGCTGACGTTCGATCCGGGCGTTACTCAGCAGACGGTTAGCGTTCCGGCACTCACCGATTTGGTCAAGGACGACGATGAGACGTTCCGCCTGCTATTGAGCGACCCGAGCAACGCCACGATCGCCGACGGTGAGGCCGTGGGAACGATCAACGACGTACCGCCGGCAGAGATTTCCGGTTATGTCTATGCCGACAGCAACAACAACGGCCTTAAGGAAGGCAGCGAAGTCGGCATCGCTAACGTGATCGTCCAGGTGCTCCGCGACGGAGTCGTCGTGAAATCGACGTTGACCGGCGCCGACGGATCTTACAGTTTGGTCGGCCTGCCGCCAGACACCTACTCCGTCCGCGAGATTCAACCTGGATTCTTCCTCGACGGACGCGATACGCGGTTCGGCATCGATAGTCCGACGAACGACCGCTTCGACGGCATCGAGCTGCAGCCCAGCGGCGACGAAGGCGGATTCAACTTTGGCGAGCGCAGCCTTCGAGCGGAGTTCGTGCCGATCTTCCTGAACCGGCGAGCGTTCTTCGCCTCGGCCATCGTCTCGGGTCATTTCGGACCGGCCACGACGACTAGCGGGCTGAACCTGCAGTCCGGCGACGCCTGGATCGCGTTCGACGGCGGATGGGAAGGTCCGCGGACGGTCAAGGCACTGTTCGATCATGCAGCCGGATCGGCCACGATGACTTTGTACAACAACGACCTGGTTGCCGTCGCCATCTCGTCAGTGACCGGCGATGGTGCCCAATTCGTACACTCGGGTAACGCGGGCAATAACTACTTCCTGCGAGTCTCCGGGACAAATCCGAACGTGTCGTTGACGGCGATCGACACGGTTTCGATCAGCAACGTCTCCCAATTGGAAGGCAATGACGGTACGACGAACTTTGTGTTCACCGCCACGCTGTCCGCACTTCAACTGAACCCGGTAACAGTGGCCTACGCGACATCCAACGGAACGGCTACGTCCGACTCCGGAGACTTTGTCGCTCAAAGCGGAACCATCAGCTTCGCGCCGGGCGAAATCAGCAAACAGATCACGATCGCCGTCAACGGCGACACGGAGTCAGAAGACAACGAAACGTTCTCAGTCGTGCTTTCCTCGCCGACGAATATCGCACTTAGCGTGTCGACCGGTATCGGGACGATTCAGAACGACGACATTACCACGTTCGACAGCTCGCTGCTGATCGCCAGCAACTCGACTTCGGGTGGCGGAGCAACCCCGGCCGCCGCACCGGCCAATGCAACGCCGGCTACGAGCGACGCAGCAGCGGCTGCCGATGTCGAGCCTGAGCTGCTGCTGGAAGCCGAGCCGGCGCTGGCCGACGCGGACGATCCGGCAAGTGCCACCGACGCCGTCCTCGAGGAAGACGAAGACTGGTTGTCCGCGCTGGCCGTGGCCTGAAGCGGTGTCGCTGTCTGACATGTTCTTGCCGACTTGGCACACGATGTGGCTGCGCCGGCGCGCCGCACGTCCCGACGATTCGCGGCCACGCGGCGCAAGTTGCTATCGCGCCGCAGGGCGAATCGCCCCTGCATCAAGTTGCCTTCGCGGGCACTTCCCGGCATAATCGGTAGGCAGTTCGCCACCCTTACACGCGCGTCGGCTGCTCGCGCTCAGCCACCAACGACGTGACAGGCCGGCGCGGCCCCGCCCTCGGTACTCCCTCCGCTGACCAATCACAATCGGAGCGATGCGTATGATGCGCCCGCTGGCAAGAGGATTCATCGCAGCCCTGTTCTGGACCGTCGTTTGTGGTTCTGGCGCCGTCGACGTTGGATTGCCGACCGCGCAGGCCGATCACAAAGGTCCGCCAGCCGGCGACGTCGACCGCTCGCCCGTGGATCTTGTTCTGACGCCTGATGAGGCCTGGATTCTAACGGCCAACCAGACGTCGAACACCGTCTCGCTGATTGACGCGGCAGACGGACGAATTGCGGCCGAAGTTCCGTGCGGACGCCGGCCATCGGCGATCGCGCTGTCTCCGGACGGGTCCCGGGCGGTGGTCAGCGCGACGTACGACGGTCGGCTGGACCTGTTTGCGCTCGACGACGGATCACTTCGTGCGACCGGTAGCGTGTCGCTTGGGTTCGAACCGCGCGGCATCGCTATTTCGCCCGACGGAGATTTGGCGTACGTCGCACTGACCGCTGCGAACGAAGTCGCCGTGGTGAGCCTTGACACGCGCCAGGTTGAGGCGCGGATCCCGGTTGGGCGCTGGCCTCGCTACCTGGCGTTATCGCCCGACGGAAGTCGACTGGCCGTGGCCGCCAGCGGCGACGGCGGCGTGTGGGTCGTCGACACGGTGCGGCGCGAAGTGCTTTTCGACTCACGATTCATGGGTTTGAATATCGGGCACATGGCCGTCTCGTCCGACGGAAAGCACGTTTACTTTCCATGGATGGTCTATGCTGATCGGCCCATTACACCGGGAAATATTCGCGAAGGCTGGGTGCTGGGCAATCGATTGGCGCGGGTCCGCCTCGATGAATCCTCCCGGCGCGAAGCGCTTGCGCTCGACCCGCGCGGTCAGGCGGTTGGCGATCCACATGGCATCGCATTAAGCCCTGACGAGTCGCACGTTGCGCTGGCTGCCTCGGGAACGCATGAGTTGGTTGTGCTCCGGCTGGAAGGGCTGCCGCTGCGGGACGACGGGCCGGGCGACCACCTGCCGCCGTACGTTGCCAGCGACGACGATCAGTTCTTTCGGATTCCGCTCGGCGGACGCCCGATGGGAATTCGCTATGACCGCAGTGGCGAGCACGTATTCGTGGCCAACTACCTGGATAACTCGGTGCAAGTCGTCAACGTGGACGAGCGCCGTTTGGAGCGCACCATCGCGCTGGGTGGAGCCGACGAGCCGTCGTTGGCGCGCCGTGGCGAAGCGATCTTTCTCGATGCACAGCGCAGCGCCGACGGTTGGTATAGTTGTCACAGTTGCCACTACGAAGGTGGTCCCAATGCCGTCACCATGGACACCAACAACGACGAATCGTACGGCACCTACAAGATGGTACTCAGCTTGCACAACGTCGCGGAAACCGGACCTTGGTTCTGGCACGGGCTGAAGGACGACCTGCACGCGGCCCTGAAGAAAAGCCTGATTGAGACGATGCGCGGCCCCGAGCCCACCGACGACGACGTCGAAGCCGTGGCCGCGTACTTGCGAACTTTGATCCGGCCTGAGAACTCGCGTCGACAAAGCGATGGCGGGCTGTCGGAGCAAGCCGCGCGAGGTCAACGCGTGTTTCAGAGCGAATCCGCCGCGTGCGCAACGTGCCACAGCGGGCCCTATTTGACCGACGGCGAAGTGCATGACGTGGGGCTCGCCTCGAGCTACGACGTGCACGACCGGTTCAACACGCCGTCGCTGCTGGGTGTGGCAAACCGCGCCGGTTACTTGCACCACGGCCGCGCGAAGTCGCTTGAGGAATTGCTCGTCGACCTGCACAGCCCAGACAGAGTCTCTGGCAGCCGGCCGCTAACCGACGCCGAAGTGGCCGATCTGGTCGCCTATCTCGAATCGCTTTAGCCCGTAGGGCGACATCCAGGGCATCGTCGCTCCGCGGTTTCGTGCGAATCGCGCGTGCGATGTCACTCCGCCGGTTGCCGAATCAAGTCCATCGCCTGGTCGACCAGGGCGCGACCTTCCTCGCCCATCCCGTGATAGAAGTAGTGTAGGAAGGCCAGCGTCCGCTCGGCGGCCTCTTCGAAGTGCCATTGGCAGTCATCAAACGTGCAACCCACGATGTTGGGAATCTCGCCGCCGCAATAGATGATCGCGCACGCCGAAAACGCACAGTTTTCATAGGTGTTGCCGTCGAGCACCTCGCGCGAGTCGGCGAACTTTTGTTCCTTGTACTCCATGGGACACTCCCGGACGGTCCGCCAAACCGTCGCATACGCGGCCAGAAGACGAGCGTCGCCCGGATCAACGCGATCAGCACGACAAGTCCAAGATTAGCCGACACCTGGCGTACCTGCCAAGGGGCGCGCGATTCGCACCGCCGCGGGCATCTGCCGCGATTGTCGACCGCAGCAGAAGCGCACACTGGACACCTCGCTTAATCGCGGGCGATAATCCCCTCGACACCCAGCGAGAACAACGATGCGCGATGAAGTAAGGGTGGCGGCGGTGTCTGTCGACTGCCAGCCCGGTCAGGCAGAGCGAAATCTCGAGAAGATCGACGATTGGACCGCGCGCGGAGTCGAGCAGGGTGCCGAGCTGGTTCTGTTTCCGGAGTTGTCGCTTTCCGGCTTCATACCGAATCACCCGCACGGCAACCACGAAAACTGGCTTCGCGAAGCACTGTCCGAAGCGCGGCGCACGGCGATCTCACGTTGTTCGCGCGAGGTGGAATCGCTTGCCGCGATTGCATCGCGCCACGGCGCGCTGGTCAGCGTGGGCATGCTCGAAGACGCCGGCAACACACTGTACAACACGCAATTGCTCGTTGGCCCGCAGGGCGTCGTCGATGCGTGCCGTAAGATGCACGTGCCGATGTTCGAGATGCCGTTCTACAATCCGGGGCAGGCTCCGCGCGTCGCCGACACGCCGCTGGCGCGGATCGGAACGAACATTTGTTTCGACGCATTGTTGCCCGAATCAACCCGACTGCTTGCCGTGCGGAATGTCGAGATCGTATTGTTTCCGTTCGCGGCCGATCCACCGCCACGAACGCCTGCCGGTTGGGCCGCCTGGGCCGGCCCGGCGATCCGTGCCCGTGCCATTGAAAACGGGGTATTCGCCGTGGCGTGCAATTACGTGGGGCGAGTGCAGTGCGCCGGAGTCGACCAAGAGTTTCCCGGTGGCGGCCTCGTGGTCTCGCCCCGCGGTGAGACGATCGCCGAGTGGAGCGACCAGCAAAGCGGTCCGGACATGGTGCTGGCAACTCTGACAGCCGAAGCCCTGCAGGCCGCACGAGCCGAGCCGGAGTACCTGTTTCGTTTCCGGCGGCCCGAGTTGTATGGTCCGCTGGCGGATCCGACAGATCCGTGACGCGCTCCGGTTGCCGGTCGCCGAAGTGGCACTCGTGCGCGAAAGTCAAAAACGCCGGAGTTTTCTGGAGTCGCCAGAATCGCTATTTGCCGCGATCCGCCGTTCAGACGATAATTGAGGCATTGCAGATGAGAGGCTTTTGCGTGTCTGGAGGGCGTGGTATGTCGAGTGGTCATGGCGCTCTCCGATGGCGCTGTCTCTGGTTCGCGGCGTTGCTCGTCGCATGCGGCACCTCCGGCATTGTGCAATCGGCCGATGAGTTGCCGTCTGCCGATGCGCCCAAAGTGGCGACTCTAGTGCGGCCAACCGATCGGTGGACCGCCGCGGAAGTCACCGAAGCGCAGGGCCTGGCGCAAGGCGTCACCATCTATCGTGACGCCTACGGAGTGCCACACATCCACGGCAAAAGCGACGCGCACGTGGCATTCGGGCTCGCCTACGCCCAGGCAGAAGACTATTTCTGGCAGGTCGAAGACAACTACATCCTGGCGCTGGGCCGCTATAGCGAAGTGCACGGCTATCGGGGATATAACTCCGATCTGCTTAACCGTGCGTTCGAGGTCGTCCCGCGTTCGCAGGCACACTTCGAGCACCTTGAGCCGCGAATTCAAGATTACTGCCGCGCGTTCGCGCTGGGGCTAAATTACTACCTGATCAGGCACCCTGAAACGCAGCCCCGCTTGATCCGGCGATTCGAACCGTGGCACGTGCTGGCCTATGGCCGGCATATCATGCTCGAACTTTGCTTTCGCTACACGCGCCTCTCGCACAGTTTTCTGCCGCGCAGCTACGATCGCGTCTGGACCGCGTCGGGCTCGAACGGTTGGGCAATCGCGCCCTCGCGGAGCCAGAACGGGCACACGATGCTGTTCGTCAATCCGCACCTTCCCTGGTTCGGGTTCTCGCAAATGCAGGAGGCGCATCTGCGCAGCGATGAGGGATGGAGTTTTATCGGCGCGACGATGTTTGGCAATTGCGTGCCGACGCTGGGCCACAACGAGCATCTCGGCTGGACGCTGACCACAAACGAACCGGACATTGCCGACGTGTGGCGCGTCACCTTCGACGATCCACAAAATCCGCTGCGCTATCGCTATGGCGATGAATACCGGGAAGCTACGCAGTGGAGCGAGACGATTAAAGTCAGACTGGGTTCCGCGGTGAAGGACCGGATCGTCACGTTTCGTAAGACGCACTACGGACCGATCGTGGGCCGCGAGGACGAACAGCACCTGTTGGCCGCGCGGGTCGCCGGGCAAGACGACCAGTCGATGCTGCAGCAGCAGTTGTCACTCGTCAAAGCACGCAACTTCGACGAGTTCAAACGGGGACTGTCGATGCAACAGTTCCCAATCATGAACGTGCTGTATGCCGACAAGGCCGGCAATATTTTCTACTTGTACAATGGATTGGTGCCTCGGCGCGATCCGCAATTCGACTGGACCAAGCCGGTTGACGGCGCCAATCCAAAGACGGCCTGGAACGGGTATCACACGCTCGACGAGCTGCCGCAACTGTTCAACCCGCCGGCTGGATATGTCCAAAATTGCAACTCCAGTCCGTTTACCACTTGCGACGATGGCAACCCGCGGCGCGATCAGTTTCCGGCGTATATGTGCGAAGACGCCGGCGATGACAAACGGCGAGCCAAGATTTCACGGCAACTGCTGCGCGACATGAACGACTTGACGTTCGAGCAGTTGCAGGAGGCCGCGTTCGACACCACGGTCTATTGGGCGCAAGAACGGCTGCCGGAGTTCAAGCGCCGCTACGAAGCGCTCAAGTCGGACGATCCCGAATTGGCGGCGCGTGTGCGGCCCTACTTGGAACACCTGCTCGAGTGGGACGGCCGCATCACGAACGACTCAACCGCGGCCACGCTGTGCGAAGCCTGGTACGAAGAACTGTACGGCATGGACTATCCAGCCGAGACGCTGCTGCCGCGGTTTGTGGAGAATCCAACGCTCGAGTTCAAAGCGCTCGTCAAGGTAGCCCGCAGCTTGCAGAGCCGCCACGGCGACTGGCGCGTGCCCTGGGGAGAACTGTTTCGCATCCAGCGACAAACCGAGATGATCGACCTGCTCGGTCTGAAGTTCGACGATCAACAGCCCAGCCTTCCCTGCACAGCGGGCCCCGGCCCAATGGGCGTCGTGTTCACGCAGTATTACTCGCCGTCGATTCGGATTCCGTTCGTAATGGATCTCAAGAAACGCTATGGCCTGGTCGGCGCGAGTTACATCGCCGCATACGAGTTCGGGCCAAAGATTCGCGGCGCCAGCGCGCTCAACTACGGCCAGAACGGCGACCCGGGGTCGCCCCACTTCATGGACCAGGCGCAATTGCTCTCGAAGCGAAAACTAAAGCCGGAATTATTCTACTGGCCCGACGTCGTGGCCGGCGCCCAGAAGGTGTATCACCCGGGCGAGCCGCCCATGGCGGTTGAAGTCGAATAGGCTCGCGTAGCGGTCTGGCCGTTCACTGGCGAGCGGCGTGAGACGAATTGACGACGTGGGCTTCGGCGCAGCTTATCGCACGCCCAAGTTTCGCTCGATGTCGCGGCTACGCTCATCGATGCCAGCGAGATTCTTCTCGTCCGCTGGGGGTCGGAAGTTTCGCGCCGACTTGCTCCACTCGTCGTGAAAACCGTCGCCGCGCAGGTCCAGCCGCGAGCACCCTGCAAGTGGGCCTCCGATGGCTAAGATCACAATCGCGAGAGTCAATAAACGCAACATGTAAAAGTCGGTCCGTCGAAAGAATTGATCCCGAGGGGCGGGATTGTCCCGGATTCGGTCCGGGCGATCCAGATCAATTCGTCCCGGATTCTCTCGGCAAAATGGAGGTTCTCGAACAGCGGGTCGGCCAGGGCCCTAGTTCCGATAAGCGGGGTCGCTGCACAGGCGGCGTAGTTCGTCGGCCGGTCGCCCGCCAGAGAACCGCGTCACTTCCTGACCATTCTCGACGAACACGAACGTTGGCACGGACGAGATGCTATACTTTCTCGTCAGCGCCTTGTTGCGGTCGACGTCGATGGCGCGCATGTGATAGCCCTCGCGGCGTAGCGTGGCCACGATCGGCCGCATTTGCCGGCAGGGCCCACACCACGACGCGTTGAAGAACAGCACCTCGCCACGGCGGTGCCATTGACCACCCGCCTGTTCTTGGAGCGCGCGCACCGCCTCCTGCTCTTGATATTTCTTGACGCCAACGACCATGGCCACCGGCACAAGGAACAGCATCAGCGCTGCGACAATGACGCGCATGGAAACCCACAATCCGAATTCCATTCGACAAATAACCAGTCGCCATCCAAGAGGAACGACGCCGGTAGGAGACTGTCTCAACGTAACGTTAGCTCTTGCCGCCAAACGTGCCAAACTATCGTCGTAGGGGTCGTTGCGACGGTGCCGGTTTTGCGGCGGGCGTCGCGTGAAAATTCCCCACACATTGCGTGATGTGGCCGGTTTCCCGGCCCTGGTGAGGGTTGGATCCGGCGTCTAGAATCGGCTGCAATCCGCGATTGGCGGTAAGCGCGCCATCCAGGCAGCGCTTGGTGGTCCAACGTTCTTTGGAGGCGACAATGCAACTCACTCGCGCGCTCGTTCCGCTTGCTGCGGTAGGCATTTTCTTGGCCCTAGTTTTCTCGATGGTGCATACGGGAAAGGTAGATGCCACGGAAAAACCAAAGCGATTGTTACGCCACATTGTCATGTACAAGTACCGCGATGACGTGACAACCGAACAAGTCCAGGAAGCCATCGACGCATTCGCGGCATTGCCCAAAAAAATCGACACGATCATCGACTTCGAGCACGGTGACAACGTCAGCGAGGAGGGCAAATCGGACGGACTGACGCACGCGTTTGTGGTCACCTTTGCGGACGAGCGAGGACGCGACACCTACCTGAAACACCCGGCCCACTTGGAATACGTCAAACTGGCCGGTCCGCGCCGGGAAAAAGTCGTCGTCTTCGACTATTGGACGGAGCCTTAGTCGATGGTGCACCGCGGCCGGTCCGCGATTTCTCGTCCGTTTCTCTCCGATGCCCCGCGCTAGTCAGCACCCGCTTTGCGCGCCGACGACGGGCTCCGGTGCGCGACGGGCACGCTGCCGACGCGGGATGCCGATCAATTGGTTGCCCGGTCAATCGGGCCGGGCCATAATGGCCCCATTCAATTTCTATTCCGGTTGCGAGGCGAGGGTTCGGCACATGATGCGAATGGCAGCGAGTCAGACGATGCGTAGGTTAACCGTGGTTGCGGTGGCCACCTGGATGCTGGTCATTTCCGCCAATCGGGTCATTGCTGCGGACGCCGCGTCAGCCGAGCCGCGCTCGATCTTTCACCACGTGCATCTGACAGCCTCGGATCCAAAGGAAGCGATCAATTGGTACCTGGACAACTTCGGTGGCAAGGTCACCAAGATCGGGCCTTTCGATGCCGTACTGTCCAACGGTGTGTTGTTCGTGTTTTTTAAGGGAACGCGCGAGGGCTTTCCGGGCAGTGTCGGTAGTTCGGTCGATCACGTCGGCTTCTCATACGCGGACATCGATGCCAAGCTGAAGGACTTGGAGAAGGCGGGCGTCGAAATCGTATCGGGCGTCGAGGAAGAAGGGCCGATTCGATATGCGTTTGTCAAAGACCCGTGGGGCACGCTGATCGAATTAGTCGAAGATCCGACGATCACCGGGTTTCATCACATCCACTTGGCCACGCCCACGCCCAAGGAAACCCTGCAGTGGTACGCGGACGCCTTTGGCGGCGAGGTGACACGCTTCCAAGGGCTGATCCCCGCGATCCGGTATGGCAACGTTTGGGTATTGGCCAAGAAGGTTGCGGAAGTGCGCGCTCCGACGAAAGGACGCTCGATTGACCACGTTAGCTGGGGCTTTGCCGATTTGGACGGCGCGGCGAAGGAGCTCAAGGCCAAAGGCGTCGAGTTCGTATCTGGTCCGTTGTCGTTTGGCGGCGGAAAGATCGCGTTTGTGAAGGGACCGGATGGCGTGCGAATCGAACTGGTCGGTCCAGACAAACCGGCAGCCAGTATTGCCGATGCCAGAAAGTCGGCCGCTGACGCGCAGGCGAAGCTGAACGCCGAGGCCGAGTGGTCTCCTTTATTCGACGGCAAGTCGCTTGCCGGCTGGGCACAACGCGGCGGCAAGGCCAAGTACCGTGTCGAGAACGAGGAGATTGTCGGTAGCAGCGTGCCCAATACGTCCAACTCGTTCCTGTGCACGGACGACGAGTATGGCGACTTCGTGCTGGAACTGGAATTCAAAGTGCATCCCAAATTGAATTCCGGCGTGCAAATCCGCAGCCAGAGTTTCGATGAGCCTGTCGAGGCAGAGCGCGATGGAAAGAAACGCACGATCCCTGCAGGCCGCGTCCACGGGTATCAGGTCGAGATTGATCCCTCGGATCGAGCATGGAGCGGCGGCATCTACGACGAAGGGCGTCGCGGCTGGCTTGACGACTTGAAGGACAACGAATCGGCCCGCAAGGCATTCAAGCCCGAAGCGTGGAACAAGTTTCGCGTCGAGTGTCGCGGCGACTCGATCAAGACCTGGATTAACGGCGTGCCGGCGGCGGATTTGGTCGACTACATGACGCCGCGCGGGTTCATCGCCTTGCAAGTTCACGGTGTTGGCGACAGCACCGATCCGCGCGAAGTCCGCTGGCGCGATATCCGGATCCAGAAGCTCGACTGAGCCGTAGCGGGCGCACGCTAGTCCGCCGAGCGTTTCGTTGACGCCGGATTCCACCAGGCGTCGAGTTGGGCTTGCAATCGCTTGACGTGGTCTGGCTGCGCGGCGGCCAGATTCCGCTTTTCGTGCGGATCGTCGCCAAGGTGATAAAGCTCGACGGTAGCGTCCGGTTCGTTGGTCGGGTCTGGAACGATCAGTTTCCATTCCTCCTCAACCATCCACCGCCAGCGCAGATTTGCCGCTGGATCGTCGAGATTCACCGCGTTGTGCGTGAAACATTCGCCGAAGATGGCTTTCCGCCGGTCGACCGCTTTCGCGTCGAGCAGGTTGATGCCCTGCATCTCCCTGGTCGGTGAGAGTCCGACAGCCTCCAGCAACGTCGGCATGATGTCGATTGAAACGGCCAACGCATCGCTCGTCTTTGGTTCGACGTGCCCCGGCCAGCGGATCATGATTGGAGTACGTACGCCGCCGTCATATTGCGATTGCTTGCTGCGGGGGGCGTAACGTGGATTGTCGATCGATTGAATCCAGCCGTTGTCTGCGACGTAGACGACGATTGTGTCACGGGCGAGCTTTTGCCGGTCGAGATGATCGAGCAACTGGCCGACCGACTCGTCGAACCATTCGATCATCGCCCAATAACGGGCCACGTGTGGCGAAGGGGCCGCCGAGGCGTATTTCTCGAACAAGCGTTCCGGTGGATTGTGCGGCGAGTGGGGCAGCATCGGCGCATACCAAACGAAAAAAGGCCGGTCTTCACGCTGGGCCTCGGCAATGAACTCGAAGATTGGCTGCATCGTTTTTCGGCCGATGTCCAGCCCTTCGTCGCCGTGCCGCTGCCCCTTGGTCATCCCGTGGGTAAAGCCGCCGTGGCGATAGTGGCCCTGCCACCACTTGCCGGTTTGCAGGCTCAGGTAGTCGGCGCCGCCGAGCACAGTCGGCAGTGTCGGAACGGCACGCAGGTGGGCGACCATCGTTTCTCGGCCTTCGCGAAACGCGGCCGTCTGTTGAAAGCCGCGACGTGGCGTCCCCGGCGGCAATGGCGGGTCGTTGCTGGTAACCAGGTGTTGGTGCGGGTAGAGCCCGGTAATGATCGTCGCCAGGCTCGGGCAACAAAGGCTGGACGGCACATACCCGCGCGTGAACGTCAGGCTCTGGCTGGTAAGCCGGTCGATGTGCGGAGTACGCACGTGGGGATGGCCCATGAACGAATAATCGGTCCAGGCATGATCGTCGGAGATGATCAACACGATATTGGGCTGTGTTGCCGCGACGGCCGGGAGGCAGCAGACAATGAATAGAAGGCCAAGTGGCAACGTCGGGCGGCGCATGGATAGGATGAACTCCCTGGTCTGGTTCGATGGTTCCAGATAAGTCGCGGCGGGGCACAGGGTCCGTCGCGCAGTGACACAGACGGCCGCGTACCGAATCAAGTATAGCCACTTCGCTCATCGGGTTCACGAGTCGCCGCGGTTCGACGTTTCGACGTGCCGTATGGCCGCTCGCCATTTCTCCGGCACGGACCGCGCGGGTAAGTATACTAGTGCGTACTCAACGCACACCGCAGCACCCGGAGCTATCTGATGCACCGCATACGTCACGCGTATCTGTTGCTTGTCCTGCTGTTGGTCGTCGATTCGGCGTGGGGTGAAGCGCCCAATGGCGAGCAATCCTTTGCCGCTGATGCGGACTACATCAAGGCGAACTACACCAAGCATGAGTACGAGATCGAGATGCGCGACGGCGTGACGCTCTTCACCGCGGTCTACATTCCGAAGGACACGTCGCAAAGTTACCCGATCTTGCTCCAACGCACGCCCTACAGCGTTCGGCCATACGGCGCGAGTAACTTTCCCAGTTCGCCGGGTGGTCCCATGAAATACTACGCCAAGGAGCGATTCATCTTCGCATACCAGGACGTGCGCGGGCGGTACGGGTCCGGTGGAGAATTTGTCCACGTACGGCCGCATCGACCGAACAAGGGGCCGCGCGACATCGACGAAAGCACCGACACGTACGACACGATCGAGTGGCTCGTCAACAACGTGCCGCAGAACAACGGAAACGTCGGATTGCTGGGCATCTCATATCCAGGGTTCTATTCCGCGGTTGGCATGATCGACGCACACCCGGCGTTGAGATGCGTGTCGCCGCAGGCTCCGGTGACCGACTGGTTTATCGGCGACGATTTTCGACACAACGGGGCCCTTTACCTGGCACACTCGTTTCGCTTTTTGTCGTTCTTTGGCCAGACGCTGACCAAGCCCACCCGGCAGCGCGCGATTCCCTTCGACTACGAAACGCCTGATGGATACGAGTTCTATCTGCGACTTGGTCCGCTCGACGAAGTGCAGGAGACACACTTCGAGAAGAAGATCGCGTTCTGGGACGAGTTGCTTGAGCATGGCACTTACGATGCTTTCTGGAAGGCTCGCACGCCGCTGCAGCACTTGAAGAACATTCGGCCGGCCGTGATGACCGTTGGCGGCTGGTTCGACGCGGAAGATCTCTACGGCCCGTTGAACGTCTATCGGGCAACGGAAGAACAATCGCCGCGCGCGTACAACACGCTGGTGATGGGGCCCTGGGCGCACGGCGACTGGCACCGCGGCGACGCCGAGCGTCTGGGACCTGTTGAGTTTCATCAGAAGACCGGCGTTTACTACCGCAATAAAATCGAATTGCCGTTTCTGAAGCACTTTCTCAAGGACGCGCCCGACCCGAAATTGCCGGAAGCCTATGTCTTCGAGACCGGTACCAACCAGTGGCGCCGCTACGAAAGTTGGCCGCCAGCAAACACGGCCACACGCACCCTGTACTTTCATCCTTCCGGACGGTTGAGCTTCGAGCCGCCGTCGTCGGAAGCCGAAGGGTTCGACGAGTACGTAAGCGATCCGGCCAAACCGGTTCCGTTCATCCCGAACATCGCCATTGGAATGACGCGGGAGCATATGCTCGACGATCAGCGCTTTGCATCCACGCGCACCGACGTGTTGGTCTACGTCAGCGATCCGCTTGAGCAAGACGTCACGATTGCCGGCCCGATCAATCCCCAGTTGTTCGTTTCGACAAGCGGAACGGACTCGGACTGGGTAGTGAAGCTGATCGACGTGTATTCGGGCGACTTTCCGAATCCCGACCCGAATCCGGCCGGCGTGGAGATGGGTGGCTACCAACAATTGGTCCGGGGCGAAGTGATGCGGGGCAAGTTTCGTGACAGCTACGAATCGCCGGAGCCATTCGAGCCCGGCAAAATTACCAAAGTGCACTACACGATGCCTGACGCGTATCACACGTTTCGCCGAGGGCATCGGATTATGGTCCACGTGCAGAGCTCGTGGTTTCCGCTGGTGGATCGCAACCCACAGCAGTTCATGGACATCTATCACGCCAAGCCGGCCGACTTCCGCAAGGCAACGCAGCGCGTCTATCGTTCGGCGGAACACTCCTCGCAGATCCAGATTCGAGTACTCGAGCTGCCCAGCGCCGGCGCGAAGCGATAACCGCAGCGTGGTGCGAATTCAGCCCGCCTTTCGGACCGTTGACGTCCACAACTGTGGGGTATGGTTTTGCCGATCGCGAAGTAAACGCGTCGACACCGCACGAGAGAATACGTGGTGTGCAGCCTCTGGCGGGCCGCGTTACCCGCCCACCGCCAATCGTCGCCCGACAATCGAAAAACGCCGCGGAACCGTCCTCCTCCCGATGTGCCACCTAGCCGCCAAAACCCGGCCCAGAACGGCTGGCCAAATGATGGTACGCGAGACGATCGTGAGCTACAATTCTCGGTTCGAAAATTCCCACCCGGGCCCATGGAGGAGGCCAAGTATGTGTCTCGGATCCTCCTGCCTATGCTCATGCATTACCGCGTGTCCAGCGAACACGTTTGCTCCGGGAGTGGTGCGCGCGATGCGACTGCCCAACTGGTCGAACAGTTTGCCTATGAGTACGGCGAAACGTATGACGCCTACTTGGCGACCGAGTCGGACCGCGAGTACTTCGTGGACAGCGCCGAACGCGGCGCCGTGGCGTATCACCGCCGTGGACGTCATCTAATCGTAGGCGGGAGCTTGCTGGCCCCTCCGGAAGCCTGCGATTCTCTGCTTGCTGAGTTTATCGCACATGCGCACGAGCGGCAGTTGCAAGTATCGTTCGTCAACGTTCCGCGCAGCCAGACCAAGCTGTTTCGGCGGCACGGGCTTCAAATCACGAAGTGGGGTGAAGAGCCAATCATCTGCCTGCAAGAGACAACCTGGCAGGGGAAAGAGTTCGGCTGGGTCCGGCGCCAGGAAAACTTCTGTTCGCGACAAGGTGCGACTTTCGAGGAAGTTGTTCCGGACGTCGACGATCCAACGTATCGTGATCGGATTGTGCCCGAACTGTTGGCCGTTTCCGATGCACATATCGGTGCGACGCTTCACCGGCGCGAACTTCCCGTGTTCGAGGGCCGTTTCTGCCCGTTGCACATGCAGCGGCGTCGGCTGTTCGTCGCGCGGCGAGCCGGACGGATCGAGGCCTTTGTCGTATGCAATCCAGGCATGGGCGGAGATTTTTGGGCGATCGAGATCTATCGCCGGCTGCCGGACGCGGTGCGTGGTGTGATTCCATTCTTGATCATGAAGATTCTCCGCAGGCTCAAAGAGGAAGGGGCCTGCTATGCGTCGCTATCGTTGGTGCCTTTCGTGCGCTGCGAGACGGCCGTCCGTGGCGACAGCGGATGCCTGCGCGTTGGCGCGAACTTTTGGTGGAAACACCTCAATGTGATCTTCGATATGCAGGGCATTTACCACTTCAAGAGCCGTTTCCGTCCGCACTACCGAGAGTTGTACGTGGCGGCCAAGCCCGGACTGACGTTGCGTTCGAGCATTTCCCTTGCCTTGGCCTGGAAAGTGCTGTCCTTCAACCCGCTGCGTCTGCTGCGACGCATGTTGTTTCAATGGGGCGCCCGGCGACGAACCCTGGCCAAGCCAGATTGGCGACCGGAACGCCTGATTCACAAGCTGCGGCCCGCGGATGCGCCGCACGCGAATGCCGCTGGGTCGGCCGCTGAAGCCGAGACTGCCAACGACGCGATGCTGCTGGCCGAATAACTTTGCGTGCGGGCACGTACTCGGCGCTTGGGTCACTGCGCATCTGGCCGGCGTGCTGCGAGGCCGACTTCACGAAGGGTTGGATTCGCTTCGCAAAAGCAATTCCGCCATAATGCCGCATGCAGCGACAAGGATGAGCAGTCATGTCACGTGACTACGAGTGCGTGTGGCCAGCACGTCGCGCGCGAGAGCGCAATGTCTGTTTCGGCGAGCGCGGCGTGTACACGTTGGGAAGACGCGGTCGATTCGATCAGTATCTTCATCGACGGCTGGCCAAGCCTCGGGAGCTAGAGCCTATCGGGAGAGTTCGGTGATCGGAATAACGGCCTACGGCGCCTACATCCCACGTCTGCGATTGCAGCGCGACGCGATCGGACAAGCCAATGCCTGGTTCGACGCCTCGTTGGCCTCCTTGGCCCGCGGCGAACGGAGCATGTGCAATTGGGACGAAGATGCGTTGACGATGGCCGTCGAAGCGGCGCGCGACGCGGTGGACGCGGCAGCCCGCGCGGACGTCGACGCGCTTTTTCTGGCATCGACGACCCACCCGTTTCTCGATCGGCAGAACTCGGTGATCGTAAGCGAAGCGCTGAACCTACCCCAATCGGCCCGCACGCTGGACACCGGCGGCAGCCAACGCGCGGCGACCGGCGCACTGCAATGCGCAATCGACGCGGTGCGCGGTGGCTGCGACTCGACATTGGCCGTCGGTTCGGAACATCGTCGCACGCGGACCGGATCGCGCCTGGAGATGCTCTCGGGCGACGCAGCCGCGGCGGTGGTGATCGGCAGCGATCGCGTGCTGGCGGAGTTCGTGGATGCACATAGCGTGGCGTGCGACTTTGTGGATCACTTCCGCATGGACGGCGTCGCGTTCGACTACGATTGGGAAGAGCGTTGGGTCCGCGATGAAGGATTCATGAAGCTGGTGCCGCCAGCCGTCGTCGGACTGCTCGAAAAAGCCGGCGTTACGATCGACGAGATTGATCATTTCATCCTGCCGAGCTTGCAAGCGCGTGTTCCGGCAGCGGTGGCGAAGCACCTGGGTTTAGCACCTGAAACGGTGGTCGACGATTTGGCCGATCGCTGCGGGCAGACTGGAGTGGCCCATCCCTTACTGCTGTTGGCGCATACGCTTGAGCGCGCCGCGCCGGGCGAACGGATTCTTGTGACGGGTTTTGGGCAGGGGTGCGATGCGCTGTTGTTTCGCGCGACCGAGGCGGTTACCAGCGTGCGGCCGAAGCTTGGTGTTTCCGGCTGGCTCGAGCGACGTGTTCCGGAATCGAACTACGCCCGCTTTCAGGCGTTCAACGATCTGGTTGAGCGCGAGTACGGAAAGCGGGCCGAAGCCGACATGCCCACCCCAATGTCCGCGCTGTTTCGCAATCGCAAGATGGTCAACAGCTTCCTGGTCGGGCGCTGTACGAAGTGCGGCACCGTCCAGTTTCCGAAGGCGGTCTATTGCGTCAACCCGGAGTGTGGCGCGGCCGACACACAAGCCGATCATCCGATGGCCGACGAAACCGGCAAGGTGAAAACCTGGACGGCCGACCGGCTCACCTTCGACATGAGCCCTCCGGCCTATTTCGGCATGGTCGAGTTCGACGCTGGTGGGCGGGCCATGATGGACTTTACCGACGTGGAACCAGAGAGTTTCGACGTCGGCACGCCGGTCGCGATCCGGTTTCGGATCAAGCAGTTCGACAAGCACCGGGGGTTTCGGCGATACTTTTGGAAAGCCAGTCCGACCTAGTCGCCTTGCACGAGGACACCAAAATGGCAACGGGCATCAAGGACAAAGTCGTCATCTTGGGGATGGGTTGTTCGAAATTCGGCGAACGATGGGACGCCGAGCCAGCCCAACTCATGGCGGAAGCATTCGAGGAGTGCCTCGCGGACGCGGGCATCTCGAAGAACGAGATCGAGGCAGCCTGGTTCGCGTCGGCGATCGACTCGGTCAACGTTGGGCCCAGCGCACTGCCGCTGTCGATGGCGCTACGGCTTCCGAATATCCCAGTCACGCGCGTTGAAAACATGTGCGCAAGCGGCACCGAAGCTTTGCGCGGCGCGGCATATGCCGTTGCGTCCGGCGCGGTCGACATCGCACTAGCACTGGGTTGCGAAAAGCTGAAAGACACCGGCTACGGAGGGTTGCCGCAACGCACGCGCGGCGTCACCAACGACATGCACTATCCGAATCTGTCGGCGCCGGGAAGTTTCGCCCAACTCGCCGCCGGTTACCGTGCTGCCCACGGCGTGAACAAGACTGACCTCAAGCGGGCCATGGCACACGTGTCGGTCAAGAGCCATGCGAATGGCGCGAAGAATCCCAAGGCGCACTTGCGACGTGAGATCTCCGAAGACCAAGCCATCAATGCACCGATGATCGCCGAGCCAATCGGGCTGTACGACTGCTGCGGCGTCAGCGACGGTGCGGCGTGCGCCATCGTCACACGGCCGGAAATCGCGCGCAGCCTTGGTCGCGAGAATCCGGTGGCCATCAAAGCGCTGCAGGTCAGCGTGTCGAACGGCACGGAAGTCGGGCACAATTCGTGGGACGGCTCGCACTTGCTGACCACGCGCATCGCCGCCCAACGTGCCTACGAAGAGGCAGGTGTCAAGAATCCGCGCGAAGAAATCAGCCTAACCGAAGTCCATGACTGCTTCTCGATTACCGAGTTGGTGACGATGGAAGACTTAGGAATCGCGCCGGAAGGCCGCGCGGTGCATGAGGTGCTCGACGGTTCGTTCGACGCCGACGGCAAGGTGCCCTGCCAAATTGATGGAGGGCTCAAGTGCTTCGGACATCCAATCGGCGCCTCGGGCCTGCGGATGATGTACGAACTGTACTTGCAGATCCAACACCGGGCCGGCGACCGGCAACTAGGCGATCCTGTTCTCGGTTTGAGCCACAACTTGGGCGGCTTTCCGTCACAGAACGTGGCCAGTGTCGCGATCGTCGGCTTGCTGTAGTTATGGCGACCGACGCGCCGGCTTTCGGATCACCGCCGGGGCAATGCCGTGTGAGATGCCACAGCCGGGCGCGTTGCCCGACTTACCCCGGCAGACGCGCCGCCCGACACCAAAACAAGTACCACGCCGTGATACGAGGGAACAAACTGCCATGGGCCCGCTAGAAGGCTACAAGATCATCGAGCTGGCAGGCATCGGTCCAGGACCCATGTGCGGCATGTTACTCGCAGAGTTGGGGGCCGAGACGATCACGGTCGACCGCTTGCACGACGCGGGGCTGGGCGTCGACACGCCCAACCAGTTCAAGCTCTTGCGGCGCAGCCGGCGATCCCTCGCGGTGGACCTGAAGCAGCCGGAGGGCGTGGCCACTGTCCTGCGGCTGGTCGAACAAGCCGACGCACTGATCGAGGGTTTTCGGCCGGGCGTTACCGAACGGCTCGGGCTGGGGCCCGAAGATTGCTTCCGCCGCAATCCGCGGCTCGTATATGGTCGCGTGACAGGCTGGGGGCAGGAGGGGCCACTGGCTCAGGCGGCGGGACACGACCTCAATTACATCGCGTTGACCGGCGCGCTGCATAGCATCGGGAGACGTGGGCAGCCGCCCACGCCGCCCTTGAATCTGGTCGGCGATTTTGGCGGAGGGGCGCTCTACCTGGCCTTGGGCGTCGTCGCCGCGCTGCTCGAAGTGCAGCGGTCGGGCAAAGGGCAGGTCGTCGATGCCGCGATGGTCGACGGCGCCGCATCGCTGATGACGGCCGCTTATGCGCTGTATTGCGGCGGGGTCACGACGAACCGCCGCGGCGAAAACATCCTCGACAGTGGAGCCCATTTTTACGACGTGTATGAAACCAGCGACGGCAAGTATGTCGCCCTGGCCGCAATCGAGCCGAAGTTCTACGCCCAACTGCTGAAGCTGGCCGGCATCGACGCTTCCACCCTGCCCCACTTGGCGCCACGTGACCAGTGGCCCAAGCTCAAGGAGCGATTGGCCGCCGTGATTCGCCAGAAGACCCGCGACCAGTGGTGCGCGGTGCTCGAAGGATCCGACGCGTGCTTCGCACCAGTGCTCGACCTGGACGAGGCCCCCCAGCATCCTCACAACGCGGCGCGGCGTACGTTCGCGATCAGCGACGACGTTGTGCAGCCGAATCCCGCGCCGCGATTCAGTCGCACGCCAACCGAGATCACTGGTCCACCCCCTATGGCGGGCGAGCACACCGATCAAATCCTGGCGGACTGGGGTTTCGCCGACGCGGAAATCGCGGAACTGCGCCAGCGCGAGATCATTGGCGGCGACGCTTCGCAGCAATCTCCTGGCAGACCGTAGACTTGCCGTTTATTCGGGTTGGAGCACGGTCCTTTACGTTTTCGTAACGGCAGGCAGCGCGTCGCGTTGCGACTAACGTTCGGCGCCCACGGTCTAACACCTTCCCACGATGCCGTTTAGGCAAATCGTTCGAACACGATGTGGGGCTTGGCCGCCGGACGTGTTCGCGGCGATTAGGATTTTTCCGTAATAGCCGCCGTGTTAACGCTTGACAGCTACTCCGCCGTGTGTAGATTAACTCAATTGATTTAATTCAAGTGATTTACAGTGATCGCGTGATCGGACCATGAGCACAGAGACGAAGCCCGCGCCAGCCGGCACCGCGCTAAAAGGTAGCGCGACGCGCCGCCAGTTGATTCTCGCCGCCATGCGACTGATGGCGGAAAAGGGACTAGAGGGTGTTTCGCTTCGATCCGTCAATATCGCCGCCGGCGCGAAGAACTCATCCGCCGCCCACTATCACTTCCGCAACAGGTTGGGGCTGATCGAGGCGATCATCGAAACGCTCGAGCGCGACGTCGCGAAGGTTCGGAGTCCGTACATCGAGGAACTACGAACGCGCGCGAGAACGCAACCGTTGACGGCCCGAGAAATCATTGAAGCGGCTTACGGCCCCTTCATGGGTCTGCTATTTCATCCGGAATACGGACTACCGGCCATCAGGTTTCTCTCGCGACTAATCGCTGACACGGGCCCCGAGTTACGCGTGCGCGCCAATCGATTCACCGGGCCACTCGTGCATGAAGTTCTGGAATTGTTGACAGAGGCATTGCCGGAGATTCCGCCGCGCGTGCTCAAGATGCGCATTCTTTTTTCGTTGATCAATCTGATCAATGGAATGAGCGATGTGACCGCTCTAGAAACCTCTCCGTTCGGCGACATGAGCACGCCCGGTTCGCTCGAAGCGGCGAACTGTTTCATTGAGTATATCACCGCCGGGGTTGCTGCACCGCCGGGAGCCATGACGGCAAGATTCCTCGATCAGTCGCGAGAGATTATTCGAACCTACAATGAATCGGGCCGAGACCATCCGCGGGAAAGTTGACAAAAAAGGAGAGCGCCATGCGCAGTTCAATGATTGGGAGCATTCTCGTTGCAATGCTTGTCCTGACGTGGAGTACATCGGCAGAAGCTGGCGGCGCGCCTGACGGATGGGGTAACGACCTGTCGCCGATTTCAGCGGCCGACTGGAACTACGATCGAGCTGCCCATCTGCTGGAAAGGGCTGGATTCGGCGGCACACCGTCCGACGTGGAGAAGCTGGCCGCGATGACGCCCGGCGAGGCTGTCGACGCGCTTATCGAGTACGAGAGTATCGACACGTCCACACTTCCGCAGTTCAAACCTTCCGGGATTTACCCTCACGGCCACAAGTTTCGCTCACTTCAAGAGGCAGTTCCGAAGGCGCTGATTACGGGTAAGGCGTTCGGGATTAAGGCTACGCACGAGGGCCCGCTCCAGTATCAACCGGCAATCAACGAGTTCTACACGCTGTTATGGAGCGAGCACATGGAGATGCAGCGTGCCGCGCTCTGGTGGGCCGAACGGATGCTTCAGACACCGCGCCCGATGGAAGAAAAACTGACTTTGTTCTGGCACGATCATTTCGCCACGAGCCAGTCGAAGATTATGAACTACGAGTTGATGATGGCCCATATCGAAACGCTCCGCCAACATGCCAACCGCAATTTCCGCGATATGTTGGTGGCCGTCGCACAGGATCCGGCGATGCTTATCTGGCTGGACAATCGCGAGAACGTGAAGGGAAAGCCGAATGAAAACTTCGCGCGTGAGGTGATGGAATTGTTCACCATGGGCGAGGGACATGGCTATTCCGAGGAAGACATTCGCGAGATGGCCCGGGCGTTTACCGGGTGGACGATGAAGCCGATTGAAACGGTCGATGACAAGGCCGAATTCGTCGACGACCCAAAGCTTCACGATGACGGCGAAAAGACGTTTCTTGGCAGAACCGGCAAGTTCAATGGCTATGACGCGATCAACATCATTCTCGAACAACCATCCACTGCTACGTTCGTTTCTGGAAAGCTATACAAGTACTTCGTCCGCGAGGACATTGATCCGGGTGTAAACAAGCAGCTTGCCAAGCATCTCGTGGCGTCGAACTACGAGTTGAAGCCGCTTCTTAAGCGGATTCTCTTGTCGAAGGATTTCTATAGTTCTCGGTCGGTAGGCACTCAGATCAAGAGTCCGGTGCACTTTCTGGTCTCAACTTGCCGTAAACTCGACCTCAAGCGCATGCCCGGTATCCCGGACTACGTCGAAACGACGGGCACGCAGCTCGGGCAGTTGCTGTTTTATCCTCCCAACGTGGCCGGCTGGCCGGGTGACCGGTCGTGGATCAATCCGGCCACGCTACTGTCGCGTGGGAATTATGTGCATGCCATGCTGTTTCCTGATCCTGAGAGCTATCCGGCACCGGACAAGATTGGCCCCGAGGGATATCGCAAGATTCCGCTCATGTTTCCCGAGTACGACATCGTGCCTCATGTTTGGAGCGAAGAGGCGCAGAACATGGAGCCCGTGTCGCTAGTCGACTATGACCGGCACTTGGCAGGGATCGGCGCGGGCATGATGGCCAAGGAGAAGAAAGGCCAATCGAAGGAATCGGACGCTCCAAAGATGATGAAGCCCGACGCGAGCCAGCGCAAATCTCGCATGACGCAGATCGCCAACAATGAGCGCTACAACCTGGCGGTGGGCGTTTATACCGGCTATGTGCAGGCATACGACCGTGTCAAACCTCGGCCGCGGAGTACTGCCGATATCGACTTCATCGCCATGGTCGAGGAAAGTCAGGCGCAGACTGTCGAAGACGTGGTCGACTACTTCTCACGTCGATTTTTGCGCGTTCCGCTCGCGCCCGAACGACGAGCAGCGATCGAGGACTTCCTCAACAACGAACTCGGCGGAAGCGAGATCGACTTCGCTCGTCCCGTCACGGAAAAAGCATTGCGCCGCGCGGTGCACCTCGTACTTAGCGCGCCGGAATACCAACTTGGATAACTCGAACCTGCGGATCGCGATTCGCTTGGATCGCCCAAACAAGGAACCAAAGCATGTTGATCAAACACAAAGCTTGCGCGTGTCATCGACGCGACTTTCTGCGCGCGGGGATGTACGGGGTCGGGATCTCGTCGGGCCTGCCGTGGCTCTTCCAGCAACTTAGTATGGTGCAAACGGCTCAGGCGTTTGCCGGTGCCGTCGAGAAGCATCCGAATCGGATATTGGTCGTACTGGAGTTGAGCGGCGGAAACGACGGGCTAAACACGATCGTCCCCTACACCAACGACGATTACTACAAATCTCGCCCGACCTTGAGTGTGAAGCCAGGTGAGGTCCTTAAACTCACGGACGAGTACGGGCTGCACCCGTCGTGCATCGGACTCGAGCGGCAATTCAAGGACGGGCAGATGGCAATCGTCCACGGATGTGGGTACCCGAACCCGAACCTTTCACACTTTACGGCCATGGAGTGGTGGCACACGGCCACACCGCACGGAAGCGACCCATACGGTTGGTTGGGCCGATTCGCGGATGCATACCAGCCTGATCCAATCGAAAACTACATCGTCAACATCGCCTCGCAGCAGTCCATGGCGGTCAACAGTGCCAAACACTCGCCGGTCGTCTTTCAGGATCCCAAGAAGTTCGGCCGCGTTGGCAACGAGGCTCAGCAAAAAGTCTTCGAGACGTTTGGCAAGGTCTACCCCACGTCCAACACATCGCTCGATTTCGTGAACGGTGTGTCGAAGACTGCAACGTCAGGCGCTGCGATGGTCCGCAATGCTTGCGCGGAGTACCGTACGTTGATCGACTACGGCAGTGATAACGACCTGACACTGGACTTGAAGAAAGTCATTGGCATGATCAGTGCCGACCTGCCGACGCGAATCTACTACGTCAGCCAAGGCGGATATGATACGCACGCAGCGCAAGCCAACTCGCAACAGTTGCTGCTGACCTACTTGTCGGACGCGGTCAACGGATTCTTCGTCGATCTACAGCGGATCGGCCGCGCCGACGACGTGGCGATGATGGTGTTCACCGAGTTCGGGCGGCGGGTTGGCGAAAACGCCAGCAAAGGAACGGATCACGGCACGGCCACTCCGATGTACATCCTGGGCAAGGGCGTCCAAGGCGGTTTCTACGGTAGTCACCCTAGCCTGACCGATCTGGACAACGGCAATCTTAAAATGACCACCGACTTCCGCACCGTCTACGGCACGATGCTTGAAGAGTGGATGGGCTTTGGTGACAACGCGGCAATCCTGAAGGGCGAATACCCCTCGCTGGATGTTTTCGGTTAACCAATGCCATGGCGCAATGGACGTTCGGCAGCAAATCCTAGAAGCGTTCTGCGTAAACCTGATGTACGGGCGTGACTTGCTCGAGGCGACGCCGGAGAACGAATTCTGCACGGTACCGGTTGCCGGAATGAATCATCCGGCTTGGATTGCCGGACACATTACGCTCCCGCATCGCCGGATTGCGACGGAACTCGGATCGCCATTGGAGATCCCCGATGGGTGGGTCGAGCTATTCGGGCGCGGATCACGTCCCCGGCCCACCCCATCGCTCTACCCTGCGAAACAGGTGCTGATTCAAGCGTATCTGGAGGGCCACAAGCACCTGGCTGCCGCGTTTTCCGCTGCGACCTCTGACCAACTTAGCGCGACCAACGTTCGGTGGAAGCCAACGATGATTACTACCATCGGAGCGATGGCAGTCCACGCAATGACAACTCATGAAGCGCTGCACCTCGGTCAGCTTTCGGCGTGGCGGCGAGCCATGGGCATGCCTGCGATCGATGTCACGGGGAAGGCTTAGGCGACTGCCGGAAAGTTGCACGACGTCCCGCGGCGGCATACAGTGCCCTATGGCGAATGTGCCGCGCAAGTCTGCCCTTGGGAGCCAGGACCATGAATTTTGATTTTTCCGACGAGCAGAAACTGCTGCGAGACGTCGCCCGGAAGTTTCTCGCCAAGCGCTGCGGCACGAACGTCGTGCGCCAGGTGCTCGATGGCGACGCCCCCTTCGACCGCGACGTTTGGAAGGGGATCGTCGAATTGGAGTGGCCTGGTACCGCGGTGCCGGAAGACTACGGCGGAATCGGATATGGCCATGTCGAACTGTGTGTCCTGGCCGAAGAGTTGGGGCGGGCGCTGGCGCCGGTGCCCTTTTCGTCATCGGTCTACCTGGCAACCGAGGCGCTGCAACTCGCGGGAAGCGAAGCGCAGCGGAGAAAATACCTGCCGCAGTTGGCTGCCGGCGAAATCGTTGGCACGGTGGCGCTGGCCGAAGGGACCGGCGCAATACGCCCCTCGGCCATCGAAACGTCCTATGACAACGGCAAACTGCGCGGCACCAAGACACCTGTGCCCGATGGCGACGTGGCCGACCTGCTGATCGTCGCAGCCCGCTCGGGCGAGTCGCCCGACGACGTTCGGTTGTACCTGGTCGATTCCACGTCCAAAGGTGTGACCCGCGACTCGATCCACACGATCGATCCCACGCGATCGCACGCCACCGTGACACTACAGGACGCCGACGCAGAGCCGCTCGGCTCGGGCGATGCGGATTGGACTGTGATCGAGCGGCTCCGCGACCGGGCAGCCGTGCTGTTGGCGTTCGAACAATTGGGCGGAGCCGACGCGGCCCTGGAGATGGCCACCGAGTATGCCAAGAATCGCTACGCCTTCGGGCGGCCGATCGGGTCGTTTCAGGCGATCAAGCACAAACTGGCCGACGCGTTCATTCTCAATGACCTTGCCCGATCGAATTGCTATTTCGCCGCCTGGGCCCTGTCGGCCGACGCCGACGAACTACCTATCGCGGCGGCCAGCGCGCGGATCGCGGCGACCGAAGCCTTCGAGTACATCGCCGCCGAGAACATTCAGACCCACGGCGGCATCGGCTTTACCTGGGAGAGCGATTGCCAGCTTTACTACCGCCGCTCGAAACTGCTCGCCCTGACGTTGGGCGGTGTGCGGGATTGGAAGCATCGCCTCATCGACCAACTGGAGCATCGCACCACCGCCCCACTGACGACTGCGGGAGCCAAGTAATGGACTTTAGCGACACGCCGAAAGAAGCCGAGTTCCGCCAGGAAGCCCGTGAATGGCTCGACGCCAACGCCATGCGCGGCACGGACACAACCGGCAAGTTTCATGTGGGCGGCGGAGACGAAGAAGCTGCGCTGCGTAACGCGAAAACATGGCAAGCCAAGAAGGCCGACGCCGGGTTCGTCGGGGTTCATTGGCCTAAGGCCTGCGGTGGGCGCGAACTGCCGCCCAGCTTCACGGCCATCTACCAGATGGAAGAATCCGACTACGTCGTACCACGCGGCTTCTTCGAGATCGGGCTGGGGATGTGCGCGCCGGTGATGATGCGCTACGCGACGTCCGAGCAGGTGCGCGAGCACTTACCCGACATGATGCGCGGCGAGAAAGTTTGGTGCCAGCTTTTCTCTGAACCATCGGCCGGATCCGACGTCGCCGGACTTCGGACTTCTGTCCGTCAGGAAGGCGACGAGTGGGTGCTCAACGGACAAAAGGTCTGGACGTCGGGCGCGCATTTTTCCGACTACGGCATCCTGGTGGCGCGGCACGATCCCAACGCGCCCAAGCACCAAGGCTTGACCTTCTTCTTCATCGACATGAAGTCACCGGGCATCGAAGTGCGTCGGATCAAGTCGATCCCCGGCCGATCCAATTTCTGCGAAGTGTTCTTCAACAACGTGCGAATTCACGATGCGCAGCGACTGGGCGAGATCGGGCAAGGGTGGGAAGTTGCGATTACGACGCTGATGCACGAACGGCTCGCCGTCGGACAGGCCAGCGGAACCAACTTCGACGATGTCCTGGCCTTGGCCAGAACCGCGGAGCTGGACGGTAGGCCCGCCGTCGAAGACTCGCTGGTGCGCGACAAACTCGCCGACTGGTACGTCCGCGACAAGGGGCTCGAGTACGGACGCTATCGCATGCTCACACGGCTTTCGCGCGGCGAAATGCCTGGACCAGAAGCTTCAGTCGGCAAGGTCGTAAGCGCCGCACAAGTGCAACAGGTGGCCAAGTTCGGCATGGACCTGATGGGCGCGGCCGGCATTGTCGACGACGCGCGGCTCGTGCCGGCTGGCGGGGCGTTTCAACTTTCGTTCCTGGCGGCTCCCGGATATCGAATTGCCGGGGGCAGCGACGAAATCCTGCGGAACGTCATCGCCGAGCGGGTGTTGGGCTTGCCAGGCGACATCCGCGTCGACAAGAAACTGCCCTTCAACGAGCTGCCCACCGGCACGGCATGACCGGCTTTACCAGAGCAAAAAACCGCGGTCACTCCTTGCCGAATGGTGGCTTGTCCGCAACGAGCAGATACTCAGCGCATGCGCCGAGTGCACTACTTGCGATTGGAACGTGCTTTCTAGGAAACATGCCATGCGAAGGACTCTTTCATTACGCACTGTGATCACGGTTGTGATCTCCGCTGTGGTCGCGATCGTGCCCTCGGTCCTTGCCCAAGAGGGGATTCACGACGGGCAGTGGCCGAATTTCGGGGCCGACGCCGCGAATACGAAGTACTCTTCTCTCGACCAGATCGACGAACAGAACTTTGCAGACTTGCAAGTCGCGTGGACGTGGGAGCCGACGAGTCAACTCGCCATTGCGAAATCGAACCCGCGAATTCGTCTGGGGCAGTTCAAGCCGACGCCGATCATGATTGACGGTGCCTTGTACTTGGCAACAAACTTGTCGCAGGTTGTTGCGATTGACGCCGGTACGGGTAAGACCAAGTGGGAATACGATCCCAAGAGCTACGAGGCCGGTCGGCCGGCGAACGTGGGTTTTCAGCATCGCGGAGTGGCCTATTGGACCGACGGCCAAGACAACCGGATCTTCGTCTCAACGCATGACCGCAAGTTGATCGCGCTGGATGCCGAGACGGGCGACCCGTGCTTGGGGTTTGGCAACGACGGAGTTGTCGACCTGGCCCATTCGCTGGGACGCAAGATCGATCATCATCAGATCACACATTCGTCGCCACCAGGGATTTGCGGCGACACGGTCGTGGTCGGATCGATTGTTTCGGACGGAGCAGCCAACAAAGAGGCACCGCCCGGGCATGTGCGCGGATACGACGCACGCGACGGCCGCATGAAATGGATCTTCCATACCATCCCTTCCGAGGGCGAATTCGGCAATGACACTTGGGAAGACGAGTCGTGGCGATACACCGGCGCGTGCAACGTGTGGTCGATGTTTGCGTGCGACCCAGAACTGGGATACGTCTACCTTCCCACATCGACGCCGACGAACGATATGTACGGTGGTCATCGTCCGGGCGACAACCTGTTTGCCGAGTGTCTGGTGTGCGTGGACGCGGACACGGGCAAGCGCGTCTGGCACTTTCAAGCGGTCCATCATGGTCTGTGGGACTATGACTTTCCGACCGCCCCCAATTTGGTCGACGTCGTCGTGGACGGCCGCCCAATTAAGGCCGTGGCCCAAGTCAGCAAACAGGCGTTTTGCTACGTGTTCGACCGCGAAACCGGCGAGCCAGTTTGGCCCATTGAGGAGCGGCCGGTGCCAAGTGGCGCACTGCCGGGCGACCGTGCATCGCCAACGCAACCCTTTCCAACCAAGCCGGCCGCGTATGACAATCAAGGCTTCACCGTCGATCAATTGATCGACTTCACGCCCGAGTTGCGTGCCACGGCGGTCGAACTGGTGAGCGACTACCGAATCGGACCGCTGTTCACGCCTCCGTGCGAACGCGGCACGCTCGGAACCCCGGGAGCCGGCGGCGGCACGAATTGGCACGGGGCCGCCCTCGATTCAGAAACTGGCGTCCTGTACGTTCCGTCGTACTCCGGCACAGGTGTATTTAAAGTGGGGCGGCCGGATCCAGCCCGCTCGAACCTACGTTACATCACATCATGGTTTTCGGCCGGACCTGACCGCTCGGCCATCGGCAACCTTCCGTTGACCAAGCCGCCCTACTCGCGGGTCACGGCGATTGACCTGAACACCGGCGAGCACGTGTGGATGACGCCTCACGGCGACGGCCCGCGTGACCATCCGGCGATCCGGCATTTGAATCTGCCGCCGCTTGGCGAAGTCACTGGCGCCGGCGCACCGCTGCTGACCAAGTCGCTCTTGTTCGTGAGCCAGGGGCACTCGCGCTTGCCAGGAGGGACGAGTGGTCCGAAATTGAGCGTGTTTGACAAGAAGACCGGCGCCATACTGGGCTCGATTCCCCTGCCGGACAGTCCACACGGCAATCCAATCACATACATGCACGACGGCAAACAGTACATCGCGATCGCCGTGGGCGGCGGGCGGTTCATGGGGGGTGGTGGAACTCCGGGAAAACTGATCGCGCTGAGCTTGCCGTAGCGCGGCTTAGCCGGCGGCCGAGGTCATTCCAGCCCCTCACTCCGCAATCGTCGCCGAGCCCTGATCCAGCACGACAACGTCTCGCTCGACCACCCGGGCGCGAAACGCAGCCTGGCCATCGTCGAGACACCACGTCTCGGTGCGGATCGTCTCGCCCGGAAATACGGGTGCCGAAAACCTGACCCGCATCCCGGCAAGCCGGTTCGGATCGTATTCACACAACGTCCGCAGCAGGGCGTGTCCAGCTACCCCGAACGTGCACAACCCGTGCAAGATCGGTCGGGGAAAACCCGCTTTCTCGGCCACGTCGGGATCCGCGTGCAACGGGTTGTAGTCGCCCGATAGACGGTAAATCAGGGCGGACTGCGGCAGTGTAGGCAGGTCGCAGACGGCGTCCGGCGAGCGACCTTCTGGAATCGCCTTCACGCTCGACGGTCCGCGCTGACCTCCGAAACCGCCGTTGCCCCGGGCAAACGTCGTGCTGTTGGTCGTGGCCAACGTCCGGCCGCTGGCTGCGTCGTGCAGCGTGGTCTCTTGCAAGATCAGCGCTCCCACGCCAGCGCCCTTGTCAAAGATGTCGACCACGCGCGTCGTGGCGGCAATCCGGCCGGCCGGAGGAAGCGGTTCGTGGATCGTGAAGCCCATTTCTCCGTGGACCACCTTGAGGTAGTCAACACCCGTGTCCGGCTTGGCGAGCCACATGCCCGCCGCGCCCAACACGCAACACATGGTCGGCACGACCTTCAGGTTCTTTTCGTAGACGAACGGCAACTGAGAGCGATCGGTCGGGTCCGCCCCAAAGCCCAGCCCCAACGCATACAACATCACGTCGCGCTCGGTGTATGCCTGCTCTCGCGGTGGGATCTTGTAGCTCAGCAGTTTGTCGTAGTCGATCGGCATCGTCGCGGCAGCCGCCGGCCTGATGATGTTTAAATCGGGTCCCAGGAGAACACGTCGCTCGAACGGTCCAGTGGCGCGAAGTTTGGCTTGAGCGCTGGAATCGCGTGCTCGGCGATCGTCTCGGGCGTCCAACCCTCGCCCCGATGCACCGAGCGCACCGGCCGCGGATGGCCAAACAGAAACACTTCATTTGAGCGCACGGCAAACGCCTGGCCCGTCACGCCCTCGGCCGCGTCGCTGCACAGGTAGACGACGAGCGGGGCGATTTTCTCCGGCGTCATCTGTTTCATTTTTTCCACCCGGGCCGCCTCCTCGGGCGATTGTGTCGGGATCGTTCCGATCAGTCGGCTCCAGGCGAACGGCGCGATGCAGTTCGAGCGGATGTTGAATCGCCCCATGTCCAGCGCAATGCACTTCGAGAGCGCGAAGATGCCAAGCTTGGCCGCGCCGTAGTTCGCCTGGCCGAAGTTGCCGACAATGCCCGAGGTGGACGTCATGTGGACGTACGCGCCGGACACTTGCCCACGGAAGTGGGGCGCGGCTGCCCGAGCCACGTTGAAGCAACCTTTGAGATGCACGTTGATGACGGCGTCCCACTCCTGTTCGCTCATCTTGTGAAAGATGCGGTCGCGGAGGATGCCTGCGTTGTTGACCACGGCGTCGATCCGCCCAAAGGCGTCGATCGCCTGCTGGACCATTCCGTGCGCAGCGTCCCAGTCGGCGACCGAGTCGGTGTTCAAGACGGCGCGACCGCCGGCGGCGGTGATCGTGTCGACAACTTCCTGACCTGGCCCCACATCGTGGCCCTCGCCGCCCGTGTCGCCTCCCAGGTCGTTGACGACCACCTGCGCACCATGCTCAGCCATAAGTAGCGCAATCGCACAGCCGATGCCGCGTCCGGCCCCGGTTACCAACACGACCTTGTCTTGCATCAATCCCATCGGCTGATTCTCCCGTGGTCGGCTGGTTGGATCGGGCGACTGCTCTAGGGGCCGCCACGACGATCGTGCCGGTCTGCCGAATACGATCGTATGCCTCGCGAGCAAGGCTTGCAACAATCGCCCGCGCACGGTCATTGTGCATATGGGGCAAGTCGATCGGCCCGTTCGATCGTCGACTTCGCGGGGTCACCTCACACCAGCCATCGCATGAACAGCATGGCGAAGCCGAGAAACGACGCGAAGCCCACGATATCGGTGACAGTCGTCAAGAAGATGGCCGCCGACTGGGCCGGGTCGCGTCCAAACGCGCGCAAGGCGAGCGGAATGATCGTCCCGGAAATTGCCGCCGCCGTCATGTTCACGACCATCGCCAGGCCGATTACAACGGCCAGGGCCGTGCTGCCACTCCACAAGTAAACGGCCAACGCGGTCACCACGGCAACCGCGACTCCGTTGATCAGCGCCGCGATCACCTCTTTGCGAATGACACGCTTGGCGGCGCCAGGAATGATCTCGCGCATCGCGATCCCGCGCATAACGACCGCCAACGATTGCGACCCGCTGTTACCACCCTGACCCGAGACCACCGGCAACAGAACGGCCAACGCCGTGACCTTGGCGATCACTCCTTCGAATAGCCCCACGACGGCGGCCGCGGAGAAGGCGGTCAACAGATTGACGAAGAGCCATGGCAGTCGTCGCATGACAACCGTCGAAACGGGTGACAGCGCCCTTTCATCGCTACCGGCACCGACGATCTTTTGCAGATCCTCGAAGGCTTCGAGCATGCCCGCCTGGAGCGCCTCATCGTGTTTGACCACGCCCACGAGCTTGCGGTCGATGTCCACCACAGGCAGCGCAAGGAATTTGCGCTCCGACATCAGATCAACCACTTCCTCCCGCGCCATGGTCGCCGGAATGCTGAGAACTTCGCGGCGTACCAAGGGTTCGATCGGGTCACGGGGGGTTGCGAGCAGCAAGTCGCGCATGCTCAAGACTCCAGCTAGCTCGCCATTGCGCGTCGTGACGTACAGATAGTAAAGCGCGTCGCGCGGCGCCTTGCGGATCGCGGCGATTGCCTGCTGGGCAGTTAAATCCAAGGCCAGCGAAACGACCTTGGGTTGCATCATGCCGCCCGCCGTTTCGGCAGGATAGTCGACCAGGTCTCGGAGCGACCGCGACGTTGCAGGAGGCAGACTCGCAAGCAGTCGATCGCGCCGGTCGTCTTCCAGATGTTGCAAGATCGCCGTGGCCGACCGCGGTTCGATTTCGGCCAAAGCCATGCTCGCACGTTCGTCCGTTGCGTGCTCGAGGATTCCGGCAGCGGCATGCGGTTGCAACCGTTCCAACAGCTCGATCGTCACCTTGTGTGGCATGCTCTCCAGCAACGACGCCGCCTCACTGGTATTGCTCGCCTCAATGGCTCGGGCCGCATCCTCCGGATGCAACTCCACGAACGCTCGCAAGAGCACATCGACCGGTTTCATACTCGTCACGCTCCTTGGATCGGATCACGGATCGATTCGGTTTCACCGCGACGTGGCACGGCCGCGCATTTCGACAACCGTCGCCGTGATTCTATCAGACGCTGTCAACTTCCACGCGACCAATATGAAGGGCGCCGCGAATGCAGCTTGCAGAAATACTCACCATGCGACCCCAGCCATGATGCCTGAAAATGTCGACCTTGGAGTTCACGGTATTGGCAACGTAGAATAGTGTGTGGAACCAGCTCCCGCCGGCGATCGCTGGCCTGACTTCACGGAGCTTCGTGGTCCATGTCGCTGCTAGAAGATCTCTACCTTTCCTTCCGCGTCGCGGATGCATTCGACATCGCGCTGGTAGCGATCTTCATCTACACCGCTCTGACATGGTTCCGGCAAACGACGTCGCGATCTGTATTTGTCGGAGTTGCCCTGCTGACGCTGGTTTACTTCGCGGCCAAGGCTCTGGAAATGCACATGACTGTGTTTCTGTTCCAGGCGGTATTTGCCGTTGTCTTGGTCGCTTTGGTCGTCGTTTTTCAGGAGGATCTTCGCAGGGCGTTCGAGGGGCTGGCCGCCTTGCGCCCAGTGCGCGATCGTTGGCGCTCGACCACCGCCGGTTTCGCCCACACGGATACGCTCGTCGAAGCGATCTCGGGGATGGCCGAGAAGAGAATCGGTGCGCTGGTCGTGATCAAGGGCGGCGAGCCGCTGGGCCGACATATCGTCGGCGGAATCTCGACCGACTCGCAGATCAGCCGCCCGTTGCTGGACAGTCTATTTGATCCGCACTCGATGGGGCATGATGGAGCCGTCGTCATCGAGGACCAGCGCATCCAGCAGTTCGCGGCTCACCTGCCCCTTTCCAGAAACCTGCAGGAGGTCGGGGCACGAGGCACCCGGCACTGCGCCGCCCTGGGGCTCTCCGAGCGGTGCGATGCGCTTTGCATCGTGGTTTCGGAGGAAAGAGGTCAAATCAGCGTTGCCGAACAGGGCAAACTGACGACGATGATGACGCCTGCCGACCTGAAGAACCGCATGGTTGGCTTTTTCGAAAAACACTACCCGATCGAGACGGTTGGTTTTTGGACGCGGCTCGTCCGTCAGAATGCGCGGCTGAAAGTCGCATCTTTATTGTTCGCCTGCCTGGCATGGTTTTTCCTGGTGTACCAAGCCGAGACAATCCAGAAAGACTTTGACGTGCCGATCGAATTCCGCAACCGCCCTGAGAATCTAGCAATCGAAACGCCGACACCCGAGCCGGCGATCGTCACATTCAGTGGGTATCAGCAATCATTCAATCTGCTCGTGCGAGCCGACTTGAAGTTCTCGGTGAACCTTGCTGGATTCGAGGCCGGTAGGTACCGCGTCGCACTCGATTCCAAGTCGATCCGTGGCAACGATGGCCTGCACGTTGAACGCGTCGAACCCACTTCGATCATCGTGGAGTTGCGTCCGGTCGAAGAAACAGAATCGGCCCCGACGCGGCCCCAGGAGGTAGCGCCGCGACGCGGCCCCGGCTAGCCACCCAAAGGGCTATTGCTCTTGCAGTTTTGGCTGCGGCGGCGCACACTCATTCGCGCTCGAGCAAATCCTCCGGCGGTCACCAAGAGCTCGCACAGACGTGACGGACGCAGCGTCATCCGCAAAGTCATCTCGGTTTGGCACATTTGGCGGCGTGTTCACTCCGTGCACGCTGACCATTCTCGGCGTCATCATGTTCCTGCGCTTCGGCTACGTGGTGGGCCAGGCCGGAGTGGTCTACACGTGCTTGATCGTCGTTGGCTCCACGTTGATCACGCTGCTCACCGGGCTGTCCTTGTCGGCCATTGCCACGAACACGCAGGTTCAGGGGGGCGGGGCCTACTTCTTGATCAGTCGGAGCCTGGGCATCGAGTTCGGCGGGGCGATTGGGATCGTGTTCTTTGCCGCGCAGTCCATCGCCGTGGCAATGTACGTCGTCGGTTTTGCCGAGGCTTATGTCGCCGAAATGCCAACCGGAGGGCTGTCCCCAGTGGCGGTGGCTACGATCGTCAATGTCGTCGTGTTCGCGTGCGTGTTCGTGGGCGCCGGTTGGACGATCAAGATTCAGTACGGCATTCTCGCCCTTCTGGTCGCGGCACTTGCGTCGTTCTACCTCGGCGCGGCGGACAAGTTCAGTTCATCCATTCTGCTCGAAAACGCGGGTTCCCACTTCAGCGCTGGGCACGACATTCTGACGATGTCGGCCCTGTTCTTCCCAGCGGTCACCGGCATCATGGCTGGCGCCAACATGTCGGGAGATTTGAAGGATCCCGGGCGATCCATTCCCACCGGAACGCTGGCCGCGATCGCGGTTACCTGCACGATCTACTTGAGTCAAGCCGTGTTGTTCGCGGCCGTTCTTCCGGCCGTCGCGCTTCAGCAGAATCCGCTGGCGATGTCCGACATCGCTCGCTGGCCGGCGCTGATCACCGCCGGTCTCTTCGCAGCGACCCTGTCTTCAGCGCTGGGAAGCATGATGGGCGCACCGCGCATCTTGCAGGCCTTCGCACGCGATCAGGTCTTCAAATCGTTGACGGCGTTCGCCGCCGCCAGCGGGCGCAATCGCGAGCCGCGCCGCGCGATGGTTATTTCGTTTCTCATCGCGCAATTGTGTATCCTGCAAGGCGGCTTGGACGCGATCGCGCCAGTGGTAACCATGGCATTCTTAATCACCTACGGAACGCTGAACCTGGCGACGTTCTATGAAGGGATTACCAAGAACCCGAGTTATCGGCCTCGCTTTCGTTGGTGCCACTGGTCGCTGTCTTTGTTGGGAGCCATCGGCTGCGTGCTGGTCATGGTGCTGATCGATGCACGATGGGCGGCCATCGCCATCCTGATGGTCGGTGCCGTCCACTGGTCGATCGCTCGCAAGGAGATCGAGTCCCGCTGGGGCGACTTGCATAGCGGCCTGCTCTTCGAGCGAGCGCGGCGCAACTTGCTGCGGCTGGAAGAGGAGCTCTACCATCCAAAGAATTGGCGCCCGATCCTGTTGGCGTTGTCCGGCACCGTTTGGAGCCGGCCGCACCTGGCCATCTATGGACATTGGTTTGCTAGCGGACATGGCATCCTTTCGCTGGGCCAGGTTATTCACGGCGAGGTCGACAACAGCCTGGAAAGGCAGCTCAACCAGGAAAAGTTGCTGCACCGCTTCATCCAAGAACAAAAACTCGAGGCTTTTCCGGCGGTCGTCGTGGCGCCACATCTTAGCGACGGTATCGAAGCGATGGTGCAGTCGCACGGGCTTGGGGCGCTGCGGCCGAACACCATACTTGTCGGCTGGCCGAACGATTCACGGCGTGCCGAATCGTTCGCCGCGATGCTGCGAACGATCTCAGGTTTGAAGCGCAGCGTCATCGCGGCACGTTTTCTTGGCGAACCCGGTGACCCGTGGCTCGCCCCGGCCGGATCGCTCGACGTCTGGTGGCGCGGCAGGCACAACGGAGAGCTGATGCTGCTGTTGGCGCACATGTTGACGAACAACGATGCGTGGCGGGGTCGCACGATCCGAATACTGCGCGTGATCGAAAACGAGGCCGGCCGCACCGACGTGAAGAAGCACCTGACCGAACTAATTGAATCAGCCCGGATTCGCGCGGTGCCGGAGGTCGTGGTCGCGTCGGATGCCGCGGCTGCGATTCAGCGCACGAGTGGCACGGCGGCGGTCGTCTTCATGGGGTTCGAAGTTCCTGAAGAGGGAGCCGAACTCGCGTTCATGGAGCGAATGGAAGCGTTGGCCGGTCCGCTTGCGCGGATTGTATTTGTGAGTTCGGGTGGTGGCATGTCCTTGGACACATAGCCGCCGGCAGCTTGGGACCAATTCCGATCTGCGGCTCCCAACGGGCGCCCGGTGATCTGCTTCGCTCGTGGTGGAGACTTGGCAGAGTGACGCATGCCATGTCCCGGCCGGCGCTGATATGATGGACCGCTGCAAGGATGGCGCAACGCTACGACTGCATCGCAAACACAACATGACTCCGAGCGAAACTGAAAAGTTGCCGCGATCAGGCCAACTGCTTGCCGTGCTGGCCAAATATCGCCACGTGCTGGTCGTCATGCACGACAACCCCGACCCCGATGCGATCGCATCGGCCTGGGCCATTCGGTGCCTGGTTGAAGAGAAACTTCGGATCAACGCGAATCTGATCGCTGGTGGAGCGATCGTGCGTGCGGAGAATCGTCACATGGTCGATCTGCTCAAGGCACCTGTGCAGCTCGTCCAGAGCATTGACGTGCTCGAGAGCACGGCGACCGTTTTGGTTGATTGCGGAACGGGCGCGGGGAACCAGCTCTTGACGCGGGCCGGCCTTGACCCGGTGGCCGTGATCGATCATCACCTTCCGTCCGGTCCCCAGCGCGAGCTCCCTTTCGTTGACATTCGACCCAAGGTGGCAGCCTCGGCCACAATTGTGTCGAGTTATCTCGTCGAGCAAGCCGTCGAGCCCGGGCCGGAGTTGGCCACGGCCCTCTGGTACGCGATACGGACCGAAACGCGTGGGTCGGAGTTTCATTACACGCCACTCGATCACGAGATTCTCGTATGGCTCACGGAACGGGCGCAGCCCGAGATGTTGGCCGAGATCGAGAGTGCTCCTCTTTCGCGCGAATACTACTCCGACTTGGTTGCCGCACTGGGTGAAACGGAGATCTACGGCGACATAGCCATTTGCATGTTGCCCCGGGCAGCCGGACCCGAAATCGTCGGAGAAGTTGCCGACTTGCTGGTCCGTTGTGAAGGGCTGCAGAGCGTATTTTGTGCGGCGATTTCTGACGGCAGCCTGGTGATCTCCGTTCGGACGGACGTCCACGGTGAAAACGCGGCGGAGCTACTCACCAAGACTCTGGCAGGTAAGGGTGGATGTGGCGGCCACCTGCATCGCGCCGGCGGTAAGATCCCCAACGTCGGCGACAACCTGGAAGTTGCCGCGGAACTTTGCCGTGAACTCACGACGCGCTGGCTCGAAGTTTGCCAGGTAGACGCGAACTCGCAGCCTGCGCCGCTGCTCACCTTGCACGTAAGTGACAAGGATGCCTGATTCTGTTCAGGCGCGGGATACGCGGTTCGCTATGCGGAACGAAGCCTGGCCAGGGACTCGCCCCAAGACTGAAACAGGCCGGTCACGTGTTGCACGTCCTCGATGGCAGCGTCGTGATTCTCGTGTCGAAAGGCAATCTGGACGTTGATGTTTTCCCAAAGTACGATCCGGTCTCTTACGCGCATCGTTGCACGGACGTCGCCGTCCTGCGAAATCACAAAGCCCAGTGAGCCGGGATGTTCGTTGCAGTAACGCACCATTGCCCGGTGACGAGTACCAAATTGGCTTAGTGAAGCTTGACGCAGGAATCGTGGCGTCGCGTTCGCGTCGTCGGCGATGTAAACATCTTGCGGTTCGCTGAAACTTCGGGCCTCGACTCCAAATCCGTGTACGACCAGGCTCCTATCCAGCACCACGAAGCCGTCGACACGGGATAGCGAGGCGATAAAGCCGATGCAGCCCATCGCCTCGCTTTTATGCTTATTCAACGTTTGCTGATATTTGACCGCTTCGGAATGGACTTCGAACGGCAGGGTGCCACTGCCGGTCTCGCCGTCTTGGGCAAGACAATCGACTGTTTGCCGATTCAGGTGCTCGTGCTGCGCCAATCCGAACAATGCCCTGGGAAGGCGATCGTATCGGACTTGGTACTTTACGTTGAGCTGCTCGGCGGGGCAGTGCGGGACGATCAGCAGCCCACCACCGTGGCCATAGCGTTGGATCTTGAGTAGGAGACGGCAAACCGCGTTTTGCCACCGCACCAAGAGTTCGTTCCGCAACTGAGCGGTTTCGCCAACGTGAATGGTGCGTCGTGACGAGGTCCTCTGATCAGCCAGCGTCGACCGCAAGTTGCTCTTGAGAAGCTTGTAAACTGGCCCTTCCCATAGCACGTCGTGATGGGCCGCTACGAGACTGTTGTTTTCGAGACAGCCGATCAGGACGTGATTCTTATAGACCGAAAGATTGCCGACACCGGTCATCTCGACCTGAAACGCGCCAGGACGCTGGAAATCGGCCTCGGCGTTGAATGCGACCTGGTCGCCGTACCGCAACTCCTGGTCAACCATGCCCCAGATGAACAACTCTCCGGTTTCGTCGTGAAACACTGCGAACGACGAGACCGCCGGGTCGGCTGCCTCGGCGAGTTTGCTCAACGTGCGCGTATCTAGGCGAATCGGCTGTCGGAATCGAATTGTTGTCCAGCGGCCCAATCGGTCTTCGCCGCCAGGAGACTTAGCCTTTGGATCCACGTAGTTTACGGTACATCGACTTGGCCGCCCTTCGTCGGTCTTCAGGCTGGCGAAGAACAGGGTCTCGAGCAAACGAGAAAGAACTTGGTGCGGGGGCGGCTGAATACCGCGATCCTTAAGACGCGAATCAACGAGCCGCGCTAGGTGAGACGGATATCGAGCGTTTCGATGCCTAGACATGGATGATTGCGGTCACTCGCGGGTTCGGACTTCAACGACCTGTTACCGATGCGGCGCTGTTGGCAGTTCCTTGGCCGTGCGACAAACGACGTACTTGTGTTCGTCGCGCGCCGTGCTCGACCGACTCGGCATCACGGTACGTGCGACACCTAACGGCAACGATCGGGACGGGGACCGTAGTGGAATTCCAGGCCTCCTTCAAGGCGGATGTGGCTGGTTGCTAGCTTGTCGAGTTCGCCTTTCTCGATCGCGCTACGATTGCCGGTTCTCTCGGGCTACAGCGAGCCGTCCGATTCTGGGTGGGCGAGTTCCAACCCTCGTCGCAACGTTCGGAACATTGGCCTGACGTATCCGCCGGGCAACTGAACAAAAACGGCGGTAACTCCACTCAGCCGCCAGTTCGCCAGAGATGTGCGAGACCCGCTGCTTGAACCCGTGGCCCCCGCGAGCACCTACGCTTGGCCGCGCGTGTCGGCGCCAAGGTATCGACCAAGTCGCTAGCACCCGATACCTAACGGCGGTTTGGGCGGCCACAATTGGGCGACGTGTTTTTGGAAAGCGTCGGTACAATAGCGACCGCGGTCGGATGATGCTCACGTCCCCCACGGGATGGGAAGGGGCCGACCGTGGTTCGAGGAATCCAGTCAGGACGCATCGCAGATGGCACCCACCGAGCCCGGGCGTCACATGGGAGTGCTAGGCGCCACGGGCGTTGGCGTCGGTGCGATCGTCGGTGGCGGGATTCTCGCGTTGACGGGAACCGCGTTCTCAGTTGCCGGCCCAAGTGCGATCCTCGCATTCGCGCTCAATGCCGCGATCGCTCTGCTGACCGCGCTTAGTTTCGCGGAAGTTTCGTCCAAGTTTCCGCAGTCAGGTGGCACCTATACCTTCGCAAAGAAGGTTCTTTCGATCGAGGCAGCGTTCACGGTCGGCTGGGTCGTCTGGTTTGCTTCCATCGTGGCGGCCGTGCTCTACGCGCTGGGCTTCGGACAATTCGCCGCGGTGGCTGCGGCTGACATCTGGAATGCGGTCGCGGGCCCGCCCCCGGGATGGCTTGCCAGCCCCCTCATGGTTCGTGGTTTGGCAATTGGGGCGGCCCTTTTCTACACGATCAATCTCATCCGGACGTCGGAGGGAGGTGGACAATGGGCCAACGTGGGCAAGCTACTTGTCTTCTCAATTCTTATTCTTTGCGGGCTCTGGGCTCTGCGGCACCGAACGGTATCCGAGGTCGAGCAAACGGTCCGACCCTTCTTTCCCGGCGGGGCGGCTGGGCTTTTCCAGGCAATGGGGTTCACGTTCATCGCGCTGCAAGGCTTCGACCTGATTGCTGCAGTTGCCGGAGAAATTCGCGCGCCTGAGCGTACCATTCCGCGCGCGATGCTGGGCTCGCTGGGAATCGCCATCGTGATTTACTTGCCGCTGTTGTTCGTCATCATGACTGTCGGGGTTCCCGTCGGTCAGTCGGTGACCGACGTGAGCCGAGAAAACCCGAACACGCTTGTCGCCGTGGCGGCACAGAACTACCTCGGCCGGTTTGGGTATTGGCTCGTGATTGGGGCAGCCATTCTATCAATGGTTTCGGCGCTGCACGCCAACTTGTTTGCCGCGTCGCGTGTCGCCTTTGCCATGTCGTTCGACCGTACGTTGCCCAAGCGGCTTTCGACAGTAGGCAAACGCAGCAATACGCCAGCCGCGGCGATCACTGCCACCGCAGCGATTGTCATGGCAGTCGCAGTCCTGCTGCCCGATCTGTCTGCCGCGGGTGCGGCGTCGAGTCTTATTTTTTTGATCACCTTCGCGCTGGTTCATTGGATTGCAATCCTCGTCCGCCAGCGCACCAGGCTGCGACCACCGCCGTTTCTGGTGCCCATGTTTCCGGTTGTGCCGGTATTGGGTGGGTTGGCTTGCCTGGCTCTTGCGACGTACCAGGGAATCGCGGTTCGATCCGCAGGCGTTGTCACGCTCGTCTGGCTTGCGATCGGCGCGCTGTTGTTTCTTCTGTTGTTTGCGCGCCGCGCCCGGATTTCCGACGCTTCATTGACGGCCACCGATCTTGAGCTATCTCGCCTACGGGGACGCGATCCGCTGGTACTTGTGCCCGTAGCCAACCCGGACAACGCTCACGGTTTGGTGACGATCGCCAGCGCACTTGCCCCGCCTGAGATTGGTAGAGTCTTGCTCATGTCGGTCGTCGTGGCCGAGGACGACTGGCGGCCAAGTGCGGATCGCGGTCCGCTTCAAAAGGCGCAGGAAGTTCTTGCGGAAGCAATCGCCGCATCGGTCGAAGCCGGATTGGTCCCGGAGTCGTTGACCACCGTTGCGAAGAGCCAGTGGGAAGAGATTGCACGAGTCGCCCGACTTCATCGCTGTCAGAGCCTGTTGCTCGGCCTGACGCACCTGACCGAAGAATCCGTCGGGACGCCGCTCGATGATTTGATGGGCCGCGTGGATTGCGACGTCGTGGTGCTCCGCGCGCCCAAAGGCTGGCGGCTCAACCGGACGCCGCGCATTCTGATTCCGACCGGAGGTCGTGGAGAACACGACCAATTGCTAGCGCGACTGCTGTCGAGCATTTCGCGCCAGATTCAGCCGAAAGTTGCGCTCCTCAACGTTCTACCGCCCGGAACGCCCGAAGCCGAACAACACCGCACGAGACGTGCGCTGCGTCGCACGGCTAATGATCTGAACCTGCACGAGTGCGATCTGCAAGTCGTTGCCAGCGATTCGGCGGTTGACGAGGTGGTAGACCAGGCACAACGTGCGGACCTGGCGATTCTCGGAATGCAGCGGGTCAGCCGTCGTGAGAAGCTGTTTGGTCAATTCGCGCTGCAAGTGGCGCAGAGAACGACGTGTCCAATGCTCCTGATAAGTCGCGGCCGATAGGCCCTGGCACGGTGGGGGCCTGTCGATATAACGGCGACGAGTTTAGAATTGTGACATCGTGGCATGACCCGCCTCGGTTCCCCTATCGGCCCAGCCCGCGAACCATAGTTTATGAGCGACGCCCAGGTCACCGAGCCTGCTAAGAACGGACTCTTCGACGGTTACAAACCCACCGGGCCGTTCTACGACGAAGTTTTTACGGCCAGCGGTCAGGTCCGCCAGCAGTGGCGTGACCTTCTGGCGGTACTCGACCCGATTGGCCGAACGGAGCTTACACGGCGTTGGACACAGGCCCAGGAGGAGATGCATGCGACGGGCACTGCCTACAACGCTTACGACGAATTGAGTGAGCCGACACGTCCGTGGTCGCTGGATCTTGTACCTCAGTTAATCCCACAAAACGAGTGGGCGACGCTCGCCGCGGGGCTGAAGCAGCGAGCCGCCCTGCTCAATCAGGTTGTCGCGGACTTGTACGGCCCGCAGGAGTTGCTCACGCAAGGGTTACTCCCAGCCGACTGGCTTTTCTCGAACCCCGCATTTCGCCGCAATTTCCACGGGCAGCAGCCGAAATCCGGCACGTTCATCCATTTCTACGCCGCAGATCTTGCACGAGCACCGGACGGCACGTGGTGGGTTCTGGCAGATCGTACAGATGCTCCGTTGGGGATCGGCTACGCGCTGGAGAATCGGATCGTCACTTCGCGGATGCTGTCAAGCGAGATCCATCATCTCAATGTCGAGCGCCTCGCCCCGTTCTTCGTCACGCTACGTGCGACGCTGCGCGACCTGGCCCCGGCCCACCGTGAAAACCCTCACATCGTTCTGCTAAGCCAGGGTCCGAGCAGTCCGAACTACTTCGAGGATGCTTACCTTTCGCGCTATTTGGGATTCACACTGGTCGAAGGCGGCGATCTGGCCGTGCGTGACGATCAGGTGTTCATGAAGACGCTGGCAGGATTGTTGCCGGTCGACGTCATCATGCGTCGCATGAGTGATGCGTACTGCGATCCGCTGGAATTGCAAAGCGACGCGACCCTAGGCGTGCCGGGGCTATTGGAGGTGGCGCGATTGGGCCGCGTCGCGTTGGCCAACGCTTTGGGAAGTTCGCTCGTCGAGTCGCCATCCTTGATGCCATTCTTGATCGGCATCGCCGAGCAGCGATTGGGCGAAGAGCTCATCCTGCCTTCGGTCGCGACATGGTGGTGCGGTCAGCACTATGCTCGTTCTCAAGTCGTCAAGGGAATTGAACAAGGCCAACTCGACTGGTCTTCCATCGGGCCGGCCTATCGCGTCGGACATAAGGAAGCAATACTCCCGGCCGAGCTGACCAACGGTGCCGCGGGCTCCCTCATGCCATTGTTGTCGTCACGTCCTCGTGACTTGATCGCACAAGAGACCGTGCAACAGTCCACCACGCCAGTTTGGCATGATGGTTCTACGGTTCCGTGGCACGTTGCGATGCGCGTGTTTCTGGTCTCGACCAACGGGGACTACAGCGTCATGCCGGGCGGGCTGGTGCGGCTGGCGAAAAACGAAGGCAAGTTCGATCCGTCGATTCTGGGCGGCCAAATCAGCAGGGACGCGTGGGTTCGTTCGAACGAACCGGTCCAGCCGGTCAGCCTCTTACGCACCGCCCAACAACCCGTAAAGCTGCGGCGCGGCGGTGCAGACCTGCCGAGTCGCGTGGCGGACAGCTTGTTCTGGTTCGGGCGCCAGATCGAACGGGCACAGGGCACCTGCCGCCTGCTACGCCAAGTGGTCGCCCGACTGACGGGCGAAGGCGAATCGGTAGGGGCCTCGGAGTTGTTGTGCCTGGTTCGCTGCCTGGCCGTGCGGGGGCAGATTGAGCCCGGATTTGCCGTGGAAGGGATGAGTGAACGGCTGCCGGCGATCGCGCACGTGCTCCCCTCGGAAGTTCTGAACGAGTTGCAGCAGGGCAGCCTGCGTTCTTCGATCGTCTCCGCGCATCGGAACGCTTCGCTCGTGCGAGATCGTCTGTCACTGGATAGTTGGCGAGTCGTCAGCCACTTGGAGCGAGAGGTGTCGCGAGCATCGGAGAGAGCTGAAGCGGCGCACGACGCAGCCGTTCAGAGTGGTTTCTTGCCAGCGCGGTTCGGTTTGGTCGAGCTCGATGAGCTGTTGGACGAATTGATCGTGCATTTGGCGGCGCTCGACGGATTGATCGGCGAGAGCATGACTCGGGCACCGGCCTGGCAATTCCTGGATCTCGGGCGGCGGCTCGAAAGATCGATGTTCATTGTCGCGCTAGTACAGTCGTTCCCGGTAGTGGCTCCCGAGGAGGAAGGCCGGTGCTTGGAGGCCATTCTGGAAGTTGCTGACAGCATCATGACGTATCGCAGCCGTTACCTGGCCGCGGCAAGTCGCGCGGCGGCACTGGATCTGTTAGTCACGGATGAGACGAACCCGCGTTCGCTGGCATACCAGTTGGCGGCGATCGCCAATCACGTGGCCCAACTGCCGCGCGGCGAGATTCAACCCCTGCTGTCGCCCGAAGAACGGCTCGCGACGTTGTTGCTCGGTGGCGTCCGTATGCTGGACACGTCTGATTTGAGTGGCAGTACGAGCGAGCACTCTAAACTCGAGCAACAGCTCGCGCTGGTGGCCGAGCAACTTCCAAAGCTATCCGAATTGATCAGTAATCGGTATCTGGTTCACGCCGGTCAAGCACGACGGATGTCGGAGGGAGTGCACGAACTGCCATGATTTATCGCATCACTCACGTCACGCAGTACGAGTACGCCGACATCGTGCCCTTCTGCCAGAATATCGTGTTCCTCACGCCGCGCAGCATGCAGGGCCAGAATTGTTCGCGACATCGGCTGACGGTGCATCCTCAGCCGGCAACCCTCCACCGGCAGACCGACTATTTTGGAAACACGAAGACGTGCCTGTCGATTGACGAGGGACATCGGCTGCTGAAGATCAGCGCCACCAGCACGGTCGAATTGCAGCCCGCTGTCCTGCCGCTGTTGTCGACCTCCGCTGCCTGGGAGTCGATTCGGGATGGCTTGCCTATCGACACCACGCCCGATGGCCTGGCCAACTATCAATTTGTTTTCGGTTCGCCGCATGTTTCTTTCCATGAACAAATAACCGAATACGCGCGGCAGAGTTTTGCCGACGGCCGCCCCATTCTGGAAGCGGTAGCCGATTTCAACAGCCGCATTCATGGTGATATGGCCTACGATCCTCGGGCAACGACGGTCAGCACTCCAATCACCGAAGTTTTTGAATCCCGGCGTGGCGTCTGTCAGGATCTCGCGCATCTGATGCTCAGTGGACTTCGGTCGCTGGGTCTCGCCGCCCGTTATGTCAGCGGGTATTTGCGGACTTGCACTCCCGATGGCTCATCCGGCCTAGTCGGTGCTGATGCTTCGCACGCCTGGGTATCGGTCTACTGTGGCGACCTGGGCTGGATCGACGTGGATCCTACGAACAACATTTTCCCCTCGGGCGATCATATCACGGTTGCTTATGGAAGAGACTTTAGCGACGTCTGTCCTGTGCTGGGAATGTTTATCGGAGGGGGCGACCATTCCCTTCGTGTCGAGGTTGAAGTAGCTCCTGTTTCGGACTAGATCGAATTTCAGCACTTCCGGCCGTCAACCATCCACCGAATCGGATTTCGGCTAGCCAAATGGGAGCTTGTTTGCTTCAATCGAAATGTTGAACACTCGAGTCGTTCACCAAATAGGCGCAAAGGAGTCTGTACGACCGCAACCCCAATAAGGTGCGATTCCGATGAGCCAATTTGAGCAAGACAGCAAATTTGCGCGGCTGCACTTTCGTGACTATGAAACCAACGGCTTCTACGACGAGCTGATCGACGAGCAGGGCGATCCTCGCTCAGGCGCGGCGTTGCTACTTCGCCGAATCGAAGAACTTCCGGATGGCGAGCTTCTGCAATGTCAGGAGATGGCTGAACGATCGCTGTTCCGGATGGGCATCACGTTCAATGTGTACGGCGACACGCAAGGCGTCGAGAAGATCTTTCCATTCGACATTGTGCCGCGAATCGTGTCGGCCGACGAGTGGGACCGGCTCGAACGAGGACTAAAGCAGAGAATCCAGGCACTCAATGCCTTTATTGACGATTGCTACCACGAGAAGAAGATCGTCAAGGACGGCGTCGTTCCGAAGGAAATCCTGGACAGCGCCAAGAGTCTCCGGCCGGAGTTAATCGGGCTGAACCCGCCGCACGGCATTTGGTGCCATGTCACGGGTACTGACCTGGTTCGCGACAAGGACGGCACGATTTACGTTCTGGAGGACAATCTGCGCTGTCCGTCGGGCGTTTCGTACGTGTTGCAGAATCGGTTCGTGATGAAGCGCAGCTTTCCGTCGCTGTTCGACGAGTCGGAAGTGCGCGCGGTCGTTGATTATCCAGGTCGCCTGCTCAGACTCCTGGAATACCTGGCCCCGAAAGGCGTCGACTCGCCGACAATCGTCGTGCTGACCCCCGGCGTCTTCAACTCGGCCTACTACGAGCATTCATTTCTCGCCCAACAGATGGGCGTCGAATTGGTCGAAGGCCGAGACCTTGTCGTACGCGACGGATTCGTGTGCATGCGAACGACGAAGGGCTTTCAAAGAGTGGACGTTATCTATCGTCGCATCGATGACGACTTTATCGATCCCCACACGTTTCGCAAAGACTCGGTGCTCGGAGTGCCGGGGTTAGTCGACGTGTACCGCAATGGACAGGTTGCGCTGGCCAATGCGCCCGGAACTGGCGTGGCTGACGACAAGGTCATCTACGCGTATGTCGAGAAGATCATCAAGTATTACCTGGGGGAAGACGCGATCATCCCCAATGTTCCGACCTACGTCTGCCACGACGCATCGGAGCGCAAACATGTGCTTGCCAATCTGGACAAGCTGGTCGTGAAAGCCGCGAACGAGTCGGGCGGGTATGGCATGCTGGTTGGCCCGCACGCGACCGACGAAGATCGCCAGAAGTTTGCTGAATTGATCGAGGCCAACCCGCGCAACTACATTGCTCAACCGACACTCTCGCTGTCTCGAATCCCTACGATTATTGAGGGCGGATTTGAAGGCCGACACGTCGACTTTCGACCGTATGTCTTGTACGGCGAAGACATTTACGTGATGCCGGGCGGATTGACACGCGTGGCGTTGAAAAAGGGATCGCTGGTCGTCAACTCGTCGCAGGGCGGCGGCAGCAAAGACACCTGGGTGATCGCCTCCTCACCGGGACAATCTCAAACCCAAGCACAAGCGAACTCGCCTCATGCTCAGTAGAGTTGCCGACTCGATCTATTGGATGAACCGGTATGTTGAGCGGGCGGAAAACATCGCGCGGTTCCTCGACGTCACCCAAGCCATGGCGCTGGACATGCCACCCACTTCGATGCCGCCATGGGGGGCGTTGGTCAGCGCGTCGGGCGATCAGGAATATTTTGATCAAAAGTACGGCGAAGCAACGCGCGAAAACGTCGTGCAGTTCTTGACGTTCGACGCAGAGTACGCAGGATCGATCATCTCGTCCGTGACTGCCGCTCGTGAGAACGCGCGCAGCGTGCGCGAAGTGATCAGTTCGGAGATGTGGGAGCAGCTCAACCAGTTCTACATATCCGTGCGCGACGCAGCAAGCGCGGGACCGTTGGAATCAACAACGAACTTTTTTCAATATGTCAAGAACGCAAGCCATCTATTCGTTGGCATCTCCGTGACGACGTTTTCGCAAGGCGAACCCTGGCACTTCGCTCGCCTCGGCCGTGTGTTGGAGAGGGCCGACAAGACGTCCCGCATTCTCGACGTCAAGTACTTCGTGCTCCTGCCGAATGTCGAGGACGTCGGGACGCCCATCGACGACCTGCAATGGTCAGCCGTTCTGCGGAGCGTGTCCGGGTTCGAGATGTATCGGAAGCGCCATCACGGCATCACTCCCAAGCGAGTGGTTGGCTTCCTCGTTCTTGATCGACTGTTTCCGCGGGCCATCATGCATTGCGTCAATGTGGCCGATCGATCGCTCCATGCCATCTCCGGATCGCCCGAGGGCACGTTCTGGAACGTCGCCGAGAAACAACTGGGGCAACTCCGCAGCGAGTTGGCGTATATGACGGTGGATGAAATCATCAACACCGGACTGCACGAGTTTCTCGACTCGCTGCAAGTGAAGCTCAACCGTGTCGGCGAGGGCATTTTTCAATCATTCGTCGCCATCGCACCGGATGAGTCGTCGCTGACGACCACGCCGTAACCCTGGCTGTGATCCTCCCGCAAAGGAAGCACGGGCCTGCCGTGCGCGCAACGCTTGCGGCCGTTGCGGCAATAGACCGGCCTGCTCTACCATTCCCTTCCGGATGAAATCGTTTTCGGTTCGGCGGTCGGGTACAATCGCGATCGCTTGAATACGGCGAATCTGGCAGCAGCAAATCCAGCGATGAAAGTCGAGAGGTTGATCGCATGACACTGTTGATTGTGTCCGTTTGTCTGGTGCTCGTCATATCCGGGCTGTGCTCTCTGACGGAAGCGGCCATCTACGCCGCGCGCATGCCCTACATTCGAACACTGAGCGATATGGGCAGCCGCGCCGGTCGACTGATGATCGATTTCAAGAACAACATGGAGCGGCCCATTTCTGCCATCTTGATTGTCAACACCGTCGCCAATACAGCGGGTGCGGCGATCGCCGGCGCGCAGGCGCGCGTGGTGCTGCCTGACTGGGCGATGCTGTCTTTCGCGGCGGCATTCACGTTCGCAGTCCTCACGTTCGCGGAGATCATCCCCAAGATTCTCGGCGTTGCCTACAGCGAGCAGTTGATACGAATCGTTGCCGCCCCCTTGCACTTCGCCACATTGTGCCTATCTCCGATCGTATGGATCGTCCAGGGACTATCTCGATGGCTCAAGCCAGACGAACGTGTCTTTGCCGCGCCGGAGGCGGAAGTCGTCCAGCTAGCCAAAATGAGCGCGGAAGAGGGAAGCATCCTTCGGGAAGAGGCCGATTTGGTCCGCAACGTGCTCAAGCTGAATGAGATCACCGCGGTGGACATCATGACGCCGCGACCGGTGGTCGTGAAGTTTCGATCCGGGATGACGGTCAAAGAGGTAGCCGACAAAGTGATCGAATGGACCTATTCGCGAATTCCCGTGTATGCGGATGATGATCCGGAAACGTGGGTCGGCTTTGTGTTGCGGCGCGACGTGCTGACATGTCTGGCCAAGGATCGGTTTGGCGCCTCGTTGGAATCGCTCTGCAAGCCGATGTATTTTGTCAGCGAGAGAACTCCTGGCCACGTCTTGCTCAAATCGTTCATCAAGCGAAAGTCCCATTTGTTCGGAGTGATGAACAAGTTTGGCGATTTGATCGGGATTGTCACCTTGGAAGACGTGATCGAGTCGCTGATTGGCGCGGAGATTGTCGACGAAGTGGATTCGGCTGTGGACATGCAGGAAGTTGCCCAATTGCGGAAACGCGAGCAACTGCGTATCCAAGAAGAACAGCGCGGAAGCCTTGACGACTAGTGTGCCCATCGCGAAACACACACAATGATGGCCGGCCACCAGTCATTTGTCGACGCCCAGCGGCAAGCGCATGGGCACAAGCGGGGTGCGGTTGCAGCCCGCGCCGCTTGAGTTGGGTGGACAATTGCGCTTTTGCCTGGTCAAATTTCAAGCGGTGCCACGCCGGTCAGCGTCAAGCGCATGGTCATTGGTTTGAGGTGATAGACGCCCACCGTGAATGGGCTCGGTGGACAACCCTGCTTCACCCTGGTCAAATCTAGAACGATGCCATGGAGCTCCGTCGGCATGCGAGCGCTCGAATCGGAAACACTCGTAGTAGTGTAGTTGCCCACGGCGTGTCCGACGCACGTGGCGCGCACGGAGAGGCGACGATGTAGCACAAACGCGCCTGTAGCTCAGGGGAAGCTACGAAGCAACCGGGCCGCGTGTCAGAATCTCTCGGGAAACGAAGATGCCTTCGCCGCGTCGGCGAGGGGGTGGTGTGTGTCAGGAAATGGCCGAAAGCGACCTAAGTCGACCTCGATTAAGTGCCGGTTTAGTGCCATCGCAAGTCCAGGCAGGAATTGGTAACCCGACTTAGCGAGGGAGCCGTTCGTTGAACTAACTGAGGCTTCGTGGGCATCTGCATATGAGCAATTCTCCAGAACAGAAGCCGTCGGCCGACGAGACTGCACGACGTGTCGAATGGTTCGAGTGGTATACCGACAAGTTGAATGCCCAGCCGCCGGACTTGCCGCCACGTTGCCCTTGTTGTGGCTATAAGACACTTGCGGAGCGTGGGGATTTTGAGATCTGTCCCGTCTGCTTCTGGGAAGACGACGGCCAAGACGACTACGATGCAGACATCGTACGTGGCGGCCCGAACGAATCGTTGAGCCTGACCGTTGCCCGGGCGAATTATCGCCGGTGCGGCGCGTGCGACGATCGTTGCATTGACAGCGTGCGACAACCAACCGACGAGGAGTTACCTCAGCAGCCCCTAGGCTGACGGCCTGTCCTCTAGTGCCAAATCTGGTGCCATGCCCTTCATGTGGTCGACGGAAGTACCTATCCTAAAGACAGTGTCAATTCCCGCGCCCGTAGCTCAGGGGGGCCTTTTTGTCATTGACGAAACACCAAAACCTCTCGGGAAATATAAGCCTATCACCGCGCTGGTCCGCGTCTCGCGGGTGCCCAGAAAAGTTCGACATTGAACCTAGTTGACCAAGATTTTGTGCCACCTCGGAGACAAGATCCTGATTCGATTTACTCCGAAACCCGAAATGCGGGTAATAGACAGGATGGATCAAGATGCTTGCGTTTGAAATTTCAGAAATCGGAAAAAGACTGTGTATTGCTGGCACGGAAATGAGCGACGTTCTTTCGACCGGATTGAGTTGGGTGCGACGCACCAATCGCAGACCGGAGAGACTCAACTTTAATGTTGGCGGAATCATCTCGGGCGACTCGCGAACTCATTTCGCGTGGACGACGCCAAGTATCACTTCTGGTGACGAAATCACAATCCGACTCATCGACGCTGACTCCTGGGATGAACCCGAGCACATTTACCAACCAAGCCCGAACTCTGAGATCCCAAAGCCAGAAGTCTAGTGCCAGATTTAGTGCCGTGCCCTTCGTGCTGCCGATGGAAGTGCATCCCCTGTAGGCAGTTTGACAGCACGCGCCTGTAGCTCAGGGGATAGAGCAACGGTTTCCTAAACCGTAGGTCGCAGGTTCGAATCCTGCCAGGCGTACTGATCTCGCCTCGGGGCGTGGTGGGCGGATTGTTCCTACCGCCCTGCGCCCGGGCGACCTTAAGTCGCCCGTGCTCGGTTGCTGGTTCGAATCCTGCCAGGCGTACTGATCTCGCCTCGGGGCGTGGTGGGCGGATTGTTCCTACCGCCCTGCGCCCGGGCTCACAGGCTACCGCGGTGCGCTCGCCAGACGCCCGTCTGGCGTGCTCCCTTGGTGGTTCGAATCCTGCCAGGCGTACTTCCGATTCGGAGCCCATGCCGTATTGCTACCGCGTTGCGCGGAGCCACGCCTGTGGCTCCTGCTCACTTGCTACTGCCCTGCGCCCGGGCTTACAGGCTACCGCTAAAGAGGCTTGAGGCTTGAGTCGCGAGGCTTGTTGACGATGTGCGACAAATGCTGAACTCAGAACCCTCAAGCCTCAGGCCCCAAGCCTCCGGGCGACCCAGTCGCTCCTGCTCGCTTGCTACGCCCTAAGGAGACTTGAGACTTGACTCGCGAGGCTTGTTAACGAAGTTCGACAAACGCTGAACTTAGAACCCTCGACCCTCAGGCCGCAAGCCTCAGGCCTAAACCCCGGGGTGACCCGATCGTCAGCGGTCGACAAGCTCAACGACTACGGCTACGCTGGCATCGTGCGAAAAAGTCGGGCCGGCGAGCGCTTGTATGTCCGGCTTTGCGTATCAGATCGAACGGTTGGCCGATGGTTCTATTCCCCAAGACATCGTGGCTGCGATCCGTGCCGCCGCAAACGAGCTCGCTGGCCGCCCTTGAGCCGGTTGTAGCAGAAGGAACATCCAATCTGGCTCTCACTTCTGAATATCTAGCTGGTCAGCATCCTGTTATGGCGACCGGTTGTCGTCGTCATTGGGTCGCGTATCATGGGGCGCGGGCTCGGCTTGTCGGCACCCGGGATATTCCTTTTTTTTGTTGATTTGTGTTCGGATGCTGCGGCCCATCGAGAAGGTTTTCACCTCGCCATTGACTAGGATTGTCAGAATCGTCCAATGGCACAGTCAAGGCACGCTGTGGGTCGCGGTCCTGCTTGGGGCGGATACGCCACATGAGGTGAGTGCGCGTGCTCGCTCGGATACACTATGCCACGACCCTCGACTCCATCGACAACGCGAATCTGGTAAGCGTGACGTTGCGAGCGACTCATGAATCTGCATCTAGAGCTTGATCCGAACACTGCGATCGGAGTTGCGGAGCATTTCGAACAAAAACGCGCAATCGAAACCGCGGACAGACTGTGGCTTGAGATTAGCGCTGTCACCGGGTACGACCGCGCTGCCCGCGAGCGTATGGGCGACATTATCTTCGATTCGCGTGAATCTGGATTTCCCACCGGTACCGTTCATCGGGCGCGCTTCATTCTGTCGGTCATGGCGCTGTCGTTTCCTACCAAGAAACTGGTCACGGCGTACTTTGAAAACCTTGCCAAACTGTTGCAGGCCCGCCCAAAGCGCAATCGGCCAGGCGACGTCGTGCTGGGGCTTGGCACCGGCCGTTGCGGTTCAACGACCCTCTCCGCAGCGTTTGCCGGGTTGCCAGATGCCTGCGCCACGCATGAGAATCCACCGCGCATCAATTGGGACCCGATTGAGGAGCAGGTGCAATTTCATATGGATCGCATGCGGATGCTGGCGGACTACTTTCCCATCGTGTTCGACGCGATTCACTCCTGGCTTCGCGTTTTAGACCGATTCTTTACCGAGTTTCCCGACGGAAGAATCATCGGACAGATACGTGATACCGACGCCTGCGTTCAATCGTACCTGAAATTTCAAGGGCGCGGCCGCGGCTCGGCCAATTTTTGGGCGCCCCACAACAACGGCGTTTGGGTCGCACAGACCTGGGATGCCGCGTACCCTAGCTATCCGGTGCCGCCAGGACTCGTGGCCGGTACTGAAGCAGCCGAGAACGCGAGACTCGAAATGGTCACCCGCTACGTCACCGAATACAACCAGGCGCTGTCGGCACTTGCCCAGTCGGACCCGCAACGCGTCTTGTTGGTACGAACCGAAGAAATGAATGATCCTGAGACTGCCCAGCGCATCAGCGAACACATTAATCAACCGATTGTCGTGCCGACGTCAGCGTTGAATGTCGGAACGAATACCGACGGCGCGCAGCAATCGTTCTGGTTCTGATCATCCTTACAACGCCACTCGACACGGCGCCCAAAGTCGCGGCGCACCGAGCCGGAAGAGTCGCACTAGCAAGCGATCGCCTGGCGTCCGAAAAGCTTGGCGGCCCGTGGCTCTCGATCGCCATACGCGTGACACACCGCTTGAGCACAAGGTAACCATCGAGCGTCGCCAGCAATATCACACTAGGCCGAGGCCAAATGAGTCGCCGAGCTGCAAACACCCGGCTCACGAGGCGTTCCAGCCTATTCAATTCGCGGCGGCATTGGCGTGGTCACGTGAAGTGGCTAGCCTAAAGGTGATGCAGATTCTAATCCAACGACTGAGATCATTCATGCGGGCTGGACACGCTACCGACCATGGCTGAGGTGTGAATTGCGGTAGAAGGTCCTAACTGCAGGGACAATCAACGAGCACGCGCCTGTAGCTCAGGGGATAGAGCAACGGTTTCCTAAACCGTAGGTCGCAGGTTCGAATCCTGCCAGGCGTACTGGTCGCGCCTTGCAGCGGGGTAGACGGATTGTTCCTACCGCCCTGCGCCCGGGCGACGTTAAGTCGCCCGTGCTCGGTTGCAGGTTCGAATCCTGCCAGGCGTATTGGTCGCGCCTTGCAGCGGGGTAGACGGATTGTTCCTACCGCCCTGCGCCCGGGC
>ERZ869936.85-NODE-85-length-126613-cov-7.352566_pt1 | contig 126613 bp, 105 predicted proteins | sample MGYA00520876_ERZ869936 | MGnify/ENA primary metagenome ERZ869936 (study PRJEB32218, sample SAMN09650985) | biofilter metagenome | isolation source: enrty point of leading RO module | place: Saudi Arabia: Thuwal, RO plant located on Red Sea | collected 2016-02-17 ...
TGCCGTTGCCCGCCAGGCTGGAAAGCCGCCCGTAGGGCTCGGGCCGTACCGCGAGGCGACTCCCGCTATGCAACGCAGGCGCTACTAGCCCGCCGACGCCGCCGTGCGGTATCATCGGCCGGATGGCACCCAACGATTCCGCCAAGCACGAAGCACAGGACGGCCCTCCGATTGGCGTGCTGATCGTCGATAACGATGCCTCGCACGCCGAGGCCGTCGCCGAGAGCTTGCAGCGCGTGGGTTACGCCTGCACGGTCGCAACCAGCGGTCCGCAGGGCGCGAAGCTCATCGACCGAGAATCGTTCGACCTGGTCATCACCGACCTGGTGATGAACGACGTCGACGGGCTCGAGCTTTTGAAACTTGCCAAGGACAAGCTGCCCGACGCAGAAGTCATCCTGGTCACCGGCCACGGCACCATTCCTTCGGCCGTCACGGCCATGCAGCAGGGCGCGTTCAACTACCTACTCAAGCCGCTCGACCTGAGCCAGTTGCGCACCGTTGCCGAAAAAGCCTCCGACAGCCTCCGACTGCGGCGACAGAACGCGGAATTGAATCGCCGGCTGGACGAAAAGTTCGGCTTCGAGGGTGTGATCGGCAATAGCCGGCAAATGCACGAGATCATCGACCGGCTCAAACGCATCTCCCCAACCGATGCCAGCGTGCTCATTCAAGGTGCGACCGGCACGGGCAAGGAACTTGTTGCGCAGGCCATTCATCAAAACAGCCCACGCAAGAACAAAGCGTTCGTCGCGCTGAACTGCGCCGCGCTGAGCGAAAACATCCTCGAAAGCGAACTGTTTGGGCATGTGCGGGGAGCATTTACCGACGCCTCGACCGACCGGATCGGAAAGTTCGAGTACGCCGACGGCGGAACGCTATTCCTGGACGAGGTCGGCGATATGCCGATCGCAACGCAGATCAAACTGTTGCGCGTCCTGGAAAGCGGCGAGATCACCCGAGTCGGCTCGAACGATCCGATCAGCGTCAACGTGCGGATTCTTTCGGCCACGAATCGCAACCTGGAGGAATCGATCGAGGTTGGAACCTTTCGCAGTGATCTGTTCCATCGGCTGAAGGTGGTTACGATCGATTTGCCGCGACTGGTCGATCGCAGCCAAGACATTCCGCTCTTGACCGATTACTTCATGAAGCAATTCGCCAAACGGCATCACAAAAACGTCGACAGTGTTTCGGCCGCGGCACGGCGACGGTTGATGGCATTCGATTGGCCGGGTAACGTACGGCAGTTGCGCAATACGGTGGAGAGCATGGTGGTGGTGGACTACGACGGCACGCTGGACGTCGACGATCTGCCGGCCGAGCTTGCCGCACCGGGCGATGCGGCCGAGGAAACACACGGTGGCAACTTGGCGGCGCTGGTCGGCAAGCCGCTTTCGGAACTCGAACGGTTGTTCATCGCCGAAACACTCGAACAAACCGGAGGCAATCGCGAACATGCCGCCGAGCTGCTGGGCATCGGCCAGCGCACGCTCTATCGCAAGATCAAGGAATACCAACTGTAGGACACGGTCGGTTGAGCTTAACGAGCACCACACGACGGATCGACGTTTCCTGTGTTTCGGCCGACAGGCTCCGCGGACGCACGCTCGCCCCGTTGTCACACGCGGCGGCGCGACATCGTGGTGCTCGACTTCGCGCGCGTCTTGGCGGCGTCGATCGTCTCTGCAGTCTTTCCTCTCTCCTGGAGCGGGTGGAAAGATGAGCGATATTCGCGTACTACCGCAGAGCGTCGTCAACAAGATCGCCGCGGGCGAAGTGATCGAGCGGCCCGCCAGCATCGTCAAGGAGCTGATGGAAAACTCCGTCGACGCCGGCGCGACGCGGATCGACGTGTCGGTGGAGCAGGGGGGGCTCGAATTGGTGCGCGTCAGCGACGACGGTCGCGGCATCCCACCCGAGGAACTGCCCCTGGCCGTCGCCCCGCACGCTACCAGCAAGATTCGCGAAGCGGACGATCTGTTTCGCGTCGGTTCGCTTGGGTTTCGCGGCGAAGCGTTGGCTTCGATTGCCGAGGTCAGCCGGCTATTGATCCGAAGCCGGACCGCTGCCACCGACGCAGGTTCGCAGTTGGAGATTTCTGGCGGACAGGCATCGGCCGTCGAGCCGTGCGGTTGCCCGGTCGGCACCACGCTGGAAGTCCGGCAATTGTTCTACAACACGCCGGTGCGCCGCAAGTTCATGCGGACCACGCAGACCGAAATGGGGCACGTCGCCGAAGCGTTCACGCGGCTCGCGCTCGCGCATCCACGAATCGCGTTCTCGCTCCGTCACCAGGGGCGCGTGATTTACGACTTGCCGCCGGCCGATCCTTGGCGCGATCGTCTGGCAGCGTTCTTTGGCGATGAGTTGGCCGCCGACTTGATCGAGGTAGAGAGTGTCGACGAGCCAATCCGGCTGAGCGGCTACGTGGCCAATCCCAGCCACAGTCGATCGAACAATCGCATGCAGTACCTGTTTCTCAACGGACGGGCGATTCGCGATCGGGCGCTCCAGCATGCCTTGGGCGAAGCCTATCGCGGGCTGCTGCTGACCGGCCGCTATCCGATTGCTTTCTTGCGCGTCGAGATTCCGGCGGAGATGGTCGACGTCAACGTTCATCCGACCAAGCTCGAAGTCCGGTTTCAGGATTCTGGCCGGCTCTACAGCCAGTTGCTCGGAACGCTGCGCACACGGTTTTTGACCACGGACCTGACGGCCCGGCTCGAGCCCCAGCAGTCAAGCGAGGCGGGCGACGCGGTCGATCCGGCGCGGGCCGACGCGATGCGCCGCGAACTGGTTGATTGGGCAAAGGGAGAGTTGGCCAGTGCCAAGCAGAAGCTTGACCAATCCGAGCCTGGCGCACCCGACGCGGTGCCCCACGCGTCCCAAATCGAATTCGGCGACCACCAAGCACGCGCGCCGCTCGAGTTGAGTTTGCTGGATCGCCGCTGGAAACCGGTCGGCGATCCGGCCGACGACGAGCTCGAACCGGACACGTCGCTGGTCGAAGATGACATGTCCGGCGTTTCCGGCACATCGGAGTTTGGCATCGACGATCCCGCCAGGAAGCCGGACACTGCGGCGCTGCGCGAAGCGGGCAAGGCCGTGGCAGCCATGCAACTTCACGACCGCTACCTGGTGACCGAGTCGGACGAAGGCATGGTCGTCATCGACCAGCACGCGCTCCACGAGCGAATCTTGTACGAGTACTTGCGCGAGAAGGTGCTCGCGGGGGATCTCGAATCGCAGCGTCTGCTCGTGCCCGAGCCAGTCGACCTGAGCCCGGCCGAGGCGGCCACCGCGCTGCAAGGGCGCGATATTCTCGGTGAACTTGGGCTCACCGTCGAACCGTTTGGCGGCGACACGGTGCTGGTTTCGAGTTATCCAGCGATGCTTTCGAACTTTGCGCCGGCCGAAGTGCTCCGCGACGTCGTCGAGCGACTCAATTCCGACGGTGAGGGCCCTGATCGGCGCGATTTGATCGACTCGCTGCTGCACATGATCGCGTGCAAAGCGGCCGTCAAGGCTGGCGACCGGCTCAGCGAAGAAGAAGTTCGGGCGTTGGTCGAGCAGCGGCATCTGGCCCGAGACACGCACCACTGTCCCCACGGCCGCCCCACGGCATTGTTCTTCAGCCGTGAGGAATTGGACAAGCAATTCAAGCGTACTTAGCCTGTGTGCCCGTGTCTGGCCGGCCGATTCGCGCCCCTACCGTCCGGCGGTTATAATCTGTTGAACGAGTCGACCCCGCGTCGGTTCGCGAAGCTCGAGCCGACGACCCGCTCCACGACTGCCTTTCATGATCTGCGTTAGCATTGCACGCGGCCGGCACCGGCACATGATCGCCGAGCACAAGCACCTGGTCCAAGAGGGTGCGAAGCTGGTGGAGCTGCGCCTGGACTACATCACCGGCGACGTCAACCTGCGCCGACTGCTGGCCGATCGTCCGTCGCCGGTGGTGGTCACCTGCCGCCGCCCGCCTGACGGAGGCAAATGGACCGGCACGGAGGAGCAGCGGCTGATGCTGCTGCGCAGCGCAATCGCCGAGGGCGTCGACTACGTCGACATCGAGGACGACGTTGCTTCAGAGATTCCGCGCTATGGCAAGTCGAAACGGATCATCAGCTTGCACGATTTTCGTAAGACGCCCGACAACCTGGAAGAGATTCACGCGCGGCTGGCCAGCCTCGACGCCGACATCGTCAAGATCGCGACCACTGCCAACAACACGCACGACAATCTACGCGTGCTGCAGTTGATGGGGCAAGCGAAGGTGCCGACCGTGGCAATCTGCATGGGCGACATCGGTACGCCCTCGCGAATTCTGGCTGGCCGGTTTGGTGCCCCGTTCACGTTCGCCACGTTTCATCACGAGCGGACGCTGGCGCCCGGCCAACTCAGCTACCAGCAGATGACCGAAGTTTACAACTATGAGAACATTAACTCCGAAACGGCCGTCTACGGCGTGATCGGCGATCCGATCGCCCACAGTTTGAGCCCAGTGGTGCACAACGCGGCGTTCAAGCGGCTGGGCGTGAACGCGGTGTACGTTCCGTTCCGGGTACCGCGCGAGCACCTCGACCAGTTTCTGGCCGACGCGCCGGAGCTGGGCATCAAGGGTCTGAGCGTCACCATTCCGCACAAGGAAGCGGTCCTCAGGAAGCTGGCTAAGAAAGACGACACGGTGTCCGGCGTTGGCGCGGTCAACACGGTGCTGTTCGGCGACGACGGATCGATGACCGGCTACAACACGGACTACCAAGCGGGAGTCGACAGCCTGCGCCAGGCCTTGGCCGAATCGCCGGATCGGCGACGATCGCCCGACGGCCAAACCGCCCTGGTGCTGGGTGCCGGGGGCGCGGCCAAGGCGATCGGCTTCGGGCTGGCACAACTGGGGGCGCGCGTGGTGATTGCCGGTCGTACAACCGCCCGGGCGGAAAAACTCGCCAAAGCCATCAATTGCCGCACGGTGGAATGGAACAACCGTTACTCCGTGCCGGCCGACATCATCATCAATTGCACGCCGGTTGGCATGCACCCCAACGTGGATGCCACGCCGTACGACAAGCACCATCTGCGGCCGTCGATGGTCGTATTCGACACGGTCTACAACCCAGAGAACACCCTGCTCAGCAAGGAGGCACGCCGCCAAAGTTGCACCGTGGTCAACGGCGTGGACATGTTCGTTCGCCAGGCGTGCCTGCAGTTCAAGCTGTTTACCGGACAGGAGGCTCCCAGCGACCTCACGCGCGAGGTCCTCAAGCGGGCAATCGGCCCGGCAAAGTATTAGTCGCACCGTTGCCGGCGAAATGTGATTTGCACCCCAAACGCTGATCGCGCCGGCACACGGGTGTTCGAATTTTCCCAATCTCGCCTTGTGGCGCGTCGCTCGTCCAGGAAGCTACGAAGCGCTATTTACTTCTCCATGAATCTCGTCCTAATTGGCTACCGAGGCACTGGCAAGAGCCACGTCGCTCGCGTGCTGTCCGAGCGCACCGGATGGCCTTGGATCGACGCCGACGATCAGATCGAAGCGCGGGCAGGAAAGTCGATCGCTCAAATCTTCGCTGACGACGGCGAGGAAGCCTTTCGCGACTGGGAATCGCAAGTCGTGGCAGACCTTGCCCAGCGCGACCGATGCGTGTTGGCTCTGGGCGGCGGCGGCGTACTGCGCCCAAAAAACCGTGAGGCGATCGCTCGGCAGGGACGCGTCGCGTGGTTGACCGCTTCGCCTGAAACGATCTGGCGACGGCTCCAAAACGATCAGGCGACGGCCGGACGCCGGCCCAATCTGACGATCAGCGGAGGTCTGGAGGAAATCGTCGCCACGCTCCAGCAGCGCGAACCGATTTATCGGGCCTGCGCGCACGTTGCAATCGACACCGAAAACAAAACACCGGACGAAGTTGCCGACGCGATCGTCGCCGCCTGCCACCTGTCCGAGTCCCCCTAGCACCACCGCCGAGCGTGAACGCGATTCTGTCGATTCCCCTTGCACTGCGGCTGGCGTCCTTGTTCGCCGTGGGCGCGCTGGTTGGTGGCTTTGTGAACTGGGGAACCTATCGGTTGGCGTGGCACCAACGGTTGATCAGCCCGTGGTCCGCTCCGCCCGAGGGCGCTCCACGGCGCCGCTGGTCGGATCGAATTCCGATCGTCGGTTGGCTGCGGATGTCGCGCCAGTGGCAAGCGCACGGCAGGGGCTTCTGGATTCGGCCGATGCTCGTCGAGATCGCCTGTGGTGCATTCTTTGCTCTGCTCTATTTGTACGAAACGCAGTGGAGCGGCCGCGTCGTCCTGCAACTTGGCGCGCCGCCGCCCGACGAGTTTCTGTCGACAAATCTGGCCTTGGTCGAACATGTGCGCTACCTGAGCCACATGTTGGTTATCTCGCTGATGTTGGTGGCTTCGTTGATCGACGTTGACGAAAAGACCATTCCCGACGCGATCACGGTGCCCGGAGCGCTGGTCGGCTTGGGGCTGGCGGCCGTCTATCCGTGGTCGCTGTTGCCGGCCGACCATTGGCAGGTGGGCCCAAACACGGCGGTCGAGTTTTTGACCCTGGCCTCGCCCGGCCCCTGGCCCCAACTGCTCGACGGCTTGCCGCTTTGGATTGGCCTGGCGGTCGGCCTTGGCTGTTGGACACTGTGGTGCTTCGGTCTGATGCCACGCCGCTGGAACACGCGCCGGGGCTGGCGCGTCGCGGCTCGTGTCTTTTGGCATCGGCTGCGGGTCGAGTCGATGACCTATCGTATGCTCGGCACTTGGATTGTGGGTGGTGCCGCGATCGTCTGGGCGGCGTATCAGGCCCGCGCGGCACATTGGGCCGGATTGCTCACCGCCCTGGTCGGACTGGTGGCCGGAGGCGGACTGGTTTGGGTGGTGCGGGTCGTCGGCGCGGCGGCGTTACGTCGCGAAGCGATGGGCTTTGGCGACGTGACCCTGATGTCGATGATCGGGGCATTCGTCGGCTGGCAGCCGGCCCTGATCATTTTCTTTCTCGCGCCGTTTGCCGGACTGGCGATCGGCGTGTCGCAGTGGGTTCTGCACCGCGAGCACGAAGTGCCGTATGGGCCGTTTCTCTGCCTGGCTGCTCTGTTCGTCATCGTCGAATGGGCAGACATTTGGCAACGCGTGTCGATGTACTTTGCGATGGGATGGATGCTGCCGGCCATTCTGGCTGTGTGCATGGTCCTGATGGGCGGAATGCTGTTTGCCTACCGGCTGGGACGCGAACTGCTGGTGCGCGACCGATAACCCGCCGGCGACACGATTGCGAGCTATATTTGCAAAGCCGCGCTGCATGGCCCCGTGCACTCTTGCCGATCGGACCCACGCTCGATGATGAATCTCATGAGTCGCTCGCTGCGCGATCCGTTCCACCAAGATCGGGACGTACTTAGCCGATTCCGCTACGGTGTGATCGAAGTGCGCGACGGCGCGCTCTGGGCCATTCACGTGCGGCGCTGGCCGAAGGTGATATCCGCCCTGGAAGTCGAGTGGATTGGCCACCGGCGCCATCGCCAATCGCCGGGCGACCAATGCCTGCTGTACTACAACCAGCCGCGCTGCCATGCGAACTACCTGGCCCTGAAGTATGTCGTGTCGCGCCGCGACTGCCGACTCGCCACGTTTCATCGGGCATTGGAAGCCCTCGACGAAGTGGCCCGCGTCAAGCAGAGCGACGCAATCCTTTGCGACGTCTTCAATGAGCGAATTACCGACCGCATGCTCGCCCAGCGGGGCTGGGAGCCGCATCACCCCCGACGCTGGCACCGGCACTACATCAAACGCTTCTACGGCGCGTATCCGCCCCCGCGGATCGACGACTGGCAAACCGAACCGGCGGCCGACGCCGCTGGCACGCCCGTGCCAGCATGAGGCGGCGGTGTTCGATTCGGCGGTCGGCCAGCATCGACGGCTGGCCGGGCGCAGTGTGGCCCAGCGCGGAAGCCGCCGGCCGGCAATGTGACAGCACGGCATGCCGTGTCGAAACCGATTTGGAAGTCTGGCCAAACTGCCCTTGTTCGCGCCGGCAGGTACCGCTACGATCCGCCCCCTTGTCAGAGTGTCCCGGCAGTCGTTCGACCATTTGGGACGCGACGCGAGAGTGCGATGCACGGTCTGCCGCCGGCCGACCTGTGGCGCATCATTGCGACCTATCGAACAAGGACGTTCGTTCCACAAGCCTTCGCTCGAGGAGAAGGAGCATGCGAGTCATTGGACTTGCGGGCTTCCTGGCTATCGCTTTCGTTCCGGTCTTGGCCGGCTGCGCCAACAATCCCTACGCGCTGCAAAAACAAAACCAGACCTTGCAGCAGCAACAGTTGACGCTCCAGCAGCGCAATAACGAGCTGCAAGCCCGCGCCAGCGCGCTGGATCGGGACAACCAGGAACTGGGAACGCTGCTCGCCCAAGCCCGCCAACAGTCGAAGGTGACCGAAGACCAATTGGCCGCCGTGCGCGAACAGCTTTCAACAATCGGCAAGCAGATGAGCACGCTGCGCGACGAGAAACAAATGGTCGACAAACAGGCCGAAGCGCTGATGGCCTCGACCCGCCGACGAGCCGGTGCGACGATCACCGCCAACAACAGCCTGGCGCAAAACCTGCCGACCGTGAACATCCCCGGAGTCGAGGTGCGCACCGATGGCGACGTCGTACGCATCGAACTACCCGCCTCGCGCTTGTTCCAGCCCGGCACGGCCACGCTTCAGCCGACAGGCGGCACGCTGATCGACACGGTCTCGCTAGAAATCGCCCGAGCCTACCCCCATCAGAAAATCGGCGTCGAGGGCCACACGTCGAACCAATACGTGCGAACCATGCTGGGACACGACAACCAGCAACTATCGGTCGCGCAGGCCACGGCGGTCTACCAGTACATCAGCTCGCGAGGTCAAATTCCGGCCCAGCAAATGCTGATCGTCGGCCACGGCGCGAATCATCCGGTCGTCTCGAATGCGACCGCGGCGGGCAAGGAGCGCAACGCCCGCGTCGAACTGGTCGTCTATCCGGAAAAAGCCGGCGCCGGTGGATAACTCCCCAGTCGATGTGTCACGGCGTATAATGGCCGGCCATACGAACCCGGCCGTGCGGCGCGCTGTCTGTCATGGCGACGGTGGGCTTGCGCCCTACTTCCTCGATCCGTGCCTCCCCGAGCCTCTCGCCTGCCGATGATCGCGATTATCGACTACCAGATGGGCAACCTGCGAAGCGTGCAAAAGGGCTTCGAACGGGTCGGACACGAGGCGACGATCACCGGCGATCCCGAGCAACTTGACCAAGCGGAGAAGATCGTGCTGCCGGGCGTAGGCGCGTTCGCCGACGCGATCGCAGAGCTGAGGCGGCGCGAGCTGGTCGGTCCGATTCGCGAGGCGGTCCAGGCCGGCAAACCGTTTCTGGGGATTTGTCTTGGGCTGCAATTGCTGTTCGACGTTAGCTACGAGAACGGCACGCACGAAGGGCTCGGCATCGTGCCGGGTGAAGTCGTGCGGTTTGATCTGCCGGCCGGCTACAAAGTGCCACACATGGGCTGGAACCAACTGCACTTTCGCGCCGCCTCGCCGCTGGTTGCCGGTTTGCCAGACGGCGTTCACTGCTACTTCGTCCACTCATACCACGTGGTGCCGAAGGACCGTGACGTAATCGCCGCGGAAACCGATTACGGCGGTTTGTTCTGTTCGATGATCCGCCGCGACAACCTGATGGCCACGCAGTTCCACCCCGAGAAGAGCCAAAAGGACGGCCTGCGGATGTTAAGGAATTTCGCCGAGCTTTAGGCGGTCGCACAGCGCCCGGACACTAGCGAGCGGCCACGTCGAAGCGCGCTTGACAGCAATCGCCGCCGGGACTTAGGATCTCGGGTGCAGCTCCCTTCCGCGTTTTCTTCTCCTCCCTCGATTGTCTCGGCCGTTTTTGTCGCATGGCCAAATCAGCCCGCCAAGGCGTGTTGCCAGGCATGGATCCGGATCCTCAACCAGAAGGACGGACGGCTCGCGCTTCCACAAAGGACAAGAAACGAGCCGCCGGACGTTCGTCCCGGAAATCCGCCAGCAATCAGCCGGCCGACGAGCAGCCCGCGAAGAGTGCCCAACCATCGCGAGCCGCTTCGTCGCCGTCGGCGATTTTGGCCGGGCATGCGCGGCTTGACCGGCCCGAGAGTTTACGCGGCGAAAGCGTCTGGATCGTCGACGCCAACTCGCTGATTTTTCAGGTCTTTCACGCGCTGCCGGAAATGACCAGCCCGCAGGGCGAGCCGGTGTCGGCCGTGTTCGGGTTTGCCCGGGACATGATCTACCTGCTCGAGGAGAAGAAGCCCACCTACTTGTTCGTGGCGTTCGACGGTCCGGAGCGAACGTTTCGGCACGAGCTGTACGAAGACTACAAGGCCAACCGCGACGCGATGCCAGACGACCTGGCCTCGCAGTACGAACCGATCGAGCGGCTGCTGGCAGGGCTTAACGTGCCCGTGTTGCAATACAAGAGCTTCGAGGCCGACGACCTGCTCGCGACAATCGCCCACCAAACCAACGAACTGCAAGGTGAGTGCTATATCGTCTCGGCCGATAAGGACTGCCGGCAACTGATCACCGACCTGGTGAAAGTCTACAACGTTCGCAAGGACCAGGTGTACGACGCCGAAGCGCTCAAGGCCGATTGGGGCATCCGCCCAGACCAGGTGGTGGATTTCCAGGCGCTGGTGGGCGATTCGGTGGACAACGTGCCTGGCGTACCGTTGATCGGGCCCAAGGTAGCCGGTGACTACCTGCGCAAGTACGACACGCTCGACGACTTGTTGGCCAAGGCCGACGAACTGCCGAAGGGCAAGCGGAAAGACAACCTGATCGCCATGCGCGAGCAGGCCCTGATGAGCCGCGAACTGACGCGGCTCGACCGGCACGTGCCAGTCGAAGTCGACTGGGATGCCGCGCGCGTCGGTGCCGTCAACCGTGAGGCGCTGGTCGAGCTGTTCCGCGAACTCGGGTTCCGCGGCTTGACCGCCAAGTTCGCCGATGCGCCGGACGCCGCTCCGCCGCCCGATTGGAAGGTAACGTATCACACGATCGACTCGCCCGAGCGGCTGGATTGGCTGGTCGACCAACTGGCCTCGCAGAAACGCTTCGCGTTCGATACCGAAACAACGCATTTGTTGCCACGCTGGGCCGAAATCGTCGGCTACTCCTTCGCGTGGACCGACGAGGAGGCGTTCTACGTGCCGGTACGGGCTCCCGCGGGCGACCCGTGTTTGGATCCGCAGCACACGCTTAAGGCGCTTCGGCCGGTGCTGGAGAATCCCGAGATCGAAAAGGTCGGGCAGAATCTAAAGTATGACATGATCGTGCTGCGCAACGTCGGCGTCGAGGTGGCCGGCGCGCGGTTCGACACGATGGTCGCCAGCTATCTGCTCGACGCGGGCGAGCGAAACCACAACCTCGACGAGTTGTCACAGCGCTACTTGCAGCACCAGACGATCAAGATTCAGGACCTGATCGGCAAGGGCAAAAACCAAAAGCAAATGGACGAGGTGCCGGTCGACGACGTAACCGACTACGCCGGCGAAGACGCGTTGGTCACCTGGCGGCTTCGACCCCCGCTGGCCGAACGACTGAAGTCGTCATCGCTGGAGAAGCTGTTCGACGACGTCGAGATGCCGCTGGTCGAGGTGCTGGTCGAGTTGGAGTCGAACGGCATCAAGATCGACAAGGGCGTGTTGGCGGACCTCAGCCAGAAATACGGGCAGCGGATCGCCGAATTGGAATCGGAAATCCACGCCCTGGCCGGACGTGAATTCAACATCGGCTCGCCGAAACAATTGCAACAGATCCTGTTCGACGAACAGAAACTACCGATCATCAAACGCACCAAGACTGGCGGCAGTACCGACGCCGACGTGCTGGACGAACTCGCCCGGCTCCACCCCTTGCCGGCAAAGATCATCGAGTATCGCCAGTACGCGAAATTGAAAAACACCTACGTCGACGCGCTGCCACAGTTGGTCCATCCCACGACGGGCCGGGTGCACGCGTCGTTCAACCAGGTTGTCGCCGCGACAGGGCGACTCAGCTCCAGCGACCCGAATCTGCAGAATATCCCCATTCGCACGGCGACCGGTCGCGAGATTCGGGCGGCGTTCTTGCCCGGGCACAAGGACTGGAAGCTGCTGGCAGCCGACTACTCGCAGATCGAGTTGCGGGTGCTGGCACATTTCTCGGGCGATGCGGCGCTGTGTGACGCGTTTGCGCGCGATGAAGACATCCATGCCCGTGTGGCCAGCGAAGTGCATCGCGTGCCCCTGGAGGAGGTGACCTCCGAGATGCGGCGTAGCGCGAAGGCGGTCAATTTTGGCGTGATTTACGGGCAAAGTCCGTTCGGTTTGGCACGGCAGTTGAATATTGAACAGGAAGAAGCCGCGGCATTCATCGATTCGTACTTTGCTCGCTACCGGGGTGTTGAGGAATTTCTGGCAAGCGTACTGGCAGCATGCCCGAAGACCGGGTATGTTAGTACCATCCTCGGGCGGCGGCGTGCGATTCGCGGCATTCGACGCGAGGTGTCCCGCCAGCGCAATCTTCCAGAGCGCACCGCAATCAACACCGTCATCCAAGGTTCGGCGGCTGATTTGATTAAGCTCGCCATGATTCACATCCATCACCGGCTGCGCCGTGAGAAGCTCGCGGCAAAGATGCTCCTGCAAATCCACGACGAGTTAGTGTTCGAGGTTCCGCCGAACGAGTTGGACCACGTGGCCCAACTGGTGCGCGAAGAAATGTCGGGCGTCATGCCGCTCAAAGTGCCGTTGAAGGTGGACCTAAAGATCGGAGACAACTGGGCCCAGTGCCAGTAGGGAAGACGAGCCCTCGCCCAATGGAACGAGAACAGGGCAACGACCCATGCAACACCATGCACCGGCCGACGCGACCCATCATCGGCATCGTCGGAGGCATTGCCAGCGGCAAGTCGCTGGTTGCCGACGCATTCGAACAACACGGTGCGGCCGTCATCTCGGCCGACAAGTTGGCTCACGAAGTACTAAAGTTTGAGGAGGTAAAACAGAAAGCGCGCCAGCGCTGGGGCGACGTGATCTTCAACGCCGACGGCGAAGTCGATCGGGCCGCGATGGCCAAGATCGTCTTTGCCTCGCCGCCAAACGGACCGCGCGAACGCGAATACCTGGAACAGCTCATTCATCCGGAGGTTGGCCGATTGGTCCAACAGCGGCTCGCAGCACTGCAACAAGACGCTAGCCACTCGGCCATCGTCTTGGACGTGCCACTGCTGGTCGAGTCAGGTTGGAACCGGCTGTGTGACCGAGTCGTCTATGTCGACGCGCCACGGGACCAACGGCTGGAACGTGCTCAAGCACGGGGCTGGAGCGAACAGGACTTCGACCAACGCGAGGCCGCCCAGCACGGATTGGACGTAAAGCGCGAGCAAGCCGACCTGGTCATCGACAATTCCAAAACACCCCAAGAGGTCGGCGAGCAAGTCGCTTCAATTTGCCGAAGTCTGGCCGATGAGTTTTCACGGAATTAAATCAAAACCATTCAACGAGTCATTCCACCGTTCACCACGTCCGCCTGGCAGCGGAAGCCACCCGATCACAGCGTTCTCAGGGCGACGACTCGCCCGATGACATTCAGCCCGTCTATTTCGGAATCCCTGAGGGAACCTATCCAACCCGCCGCCGGCGCCTTCTGCGCGATCGGCCCTTCAACAAATCGGGAGCCATCAACCCATGGAAACCAAGAGCACCGACCCTCGCAAACCACCCGCCAAGCCCGTTCCCAAGGCGGACCAATTCGCGCCGTCATCCGATGGCGAGCCGCTGAGCCTCGCGGAAGAACTGGCCGATGAAGTCGGTCAACGGGGCGATGAGACTCACGACCGCTACGAGCAGATCAAGCAAGGCGACATCCATATCGCCGAGTTGCAGCGGATGACCATGCCGCAGTTGATCGAGCAGGCTCGCAAGGAAAATCTCAACGAAATCACCGGCATCAAGAAACAGGACCTCATCTTTCGCATCTTGAAAGAGCGGGTCAAACTCAACGGTTTGATGTTCGGTGAGGGAACGCTTGAGATCCTGCCCGACGGGTTTGGCTTCTTGCGCAGCCCGGACTACCACTACCTGTCCTGCCCCGACGACATTTACGTCTCGCCCAGCCAGATTCGCCGCTTTGGCTTGCGCACCGGGGCGACCGTCTCGGGACAGATCCGCCCGCCCAAGGAAAACGAACGCTACTTCGCGCTGTTGCGGGTCGAGGCGATCAACTACGAAGATCCGAACAAGCTGGCCCAGAAGGTCTTTTTCGACGACTTGACTCCGCTGCACCCCGACCAGCGCGTCGTGTTGGAAACCGATGCCGACGAAGTAGCGATGCGCGTGGTCGATTTGATCGTGCCGATCGGTTTCGGGCAGCGCGGATTGATCGTCAGCCCGCCACGTGCCGGCAAGACGATTCTGCTGCAAAAAATGGCCAAGAGCGTGCTCACGAATTTTCCGGACGTCTACGTGATCATGCTTCTGATCGACGAACGGCCGGAGGAAGTCACCGACATGGAACGCCAGGTGAAGGGCCCGAACTGCGAGGTCATCTCCTCGACGTTCGACGAACCGGCGGCCCGGCACATTCAAGTGTCGGAAATGGTCATCGAAAAGGCGAAGCGGATGGTCGAGTACGGCCACGATGTGATCATCTTTTTGGATTCGATCACACGGCTGGCTCGGGCCTGGAACTCGGAATGCCCGCACTCCGGAAAAATCCTCTCGGGCGGCGTCGACGCCAACGCCCTGCAGCGGCCCAAGCGGTTCTTCGGCTCGGCCCGTAAAGTCGAGGAGGGCGGTTCGCTGACGATCATCGCGACGGCCCTGGTCGAGACTGGCAGCAAAATGGACGAGGTGATCTTCGAGGAGTTCAAGGGAACGGGCAACCTCGAAATCGTGCTGGATCGTCGCCTGGTCGACAAGCGGATCTGGCCGGCGATCGACATCAATCGCAGCGGCACGCGGCGCGAGGAAATGCTCATGGACCCGGAGGAGTATCGCCGGGTATGTATCCTGCGGCGCGTCCTCAACGACATGAACGGCCCGGACGCGATGGAACTGCTGGTCACGCGACTGCAAAAAACGAAGACCAATGCTGAGTTCCTGATGAGCATGAAGTCCTAGGGCGTCGCCAGGCAGCGTCACAAACGGTTTGCCCGCGAGCCGAGCCTTGCCGCGGCGATACCCAGACTTCGCCCGCGACCAGCCACGATCGCGTCGGAGTGGCAACACCATCAACTGAACCAACGGTAACGTACGTGCCACGCGAAATCGAAGGAACTCCGACGGAAGTATCCGGCCGTTTGGCGATCGTCGTGTCGCGCTACAACGAGTCGATCACGCGCAAACTGCTCGAAGGCGCGCTGGCAACCTTGGCCGAACACAACGTAACGGACGATCGGGTCGACGTGGCCTGGGTGCCCGGCGCGTTCGAGATTCCACTGGTGGCCGATCGAATGGCCAAGAGCGGGCGTTACCTGGCAGTGCTCTGCCTGGGGGCCGTCATTCGCGGCGAAACGACACACGATCAGCACATCAACCGGGCAGTGAGCATCGGCCTGGAGCAGGCCGGCCGGCATTCGGGCGTTCCGGTCTTGTTCGGAGTTCTTACCTGCGATACGCTCGAACAGGCGATCCATCGTTCGGGCGGCAACGTAGGAAACAAAGGAAGCGAGTGCGCGCTTGCCGCGCTTTCAATGATCAACCTGCTCGAGAAGCTGGCGTAACACCTGGAGTTGATTCCGCATGGCCCGCCGTAGTCGAGCGCGCGAAGTTGCGCTTCAGGTCCTCTATCAGGACGACTTGAACCCGCAGCACGATCCGGCCGACGACGATCAATTCGTCGTGAGCCGTCTGCACGCGCCGGAGTTGGTCGAATTCGCCCGTTCCCTGGTCAGTGGCGTGCGTCGCAACCGTCAGGAGCTCGACGCCCTGTTGGCACAAACTGCCGACCATTGGAGCCTGGAACGGATGGCCGCCACCGATCGCAACGTCATGCGTTTGGGCGCGTACGAGATCCTATATACCGAAACTCCGGATCGGGTCGCGATCAACGAGGCAGTCGAGCTGGCCAAGCGGTTTGGCACCCACCAGTCGGCCCAATTCGTCAACGGCATCCTCGATCGCGTTTTGGTCAGCCACGACAACCCGTAGCCCGTGACGCGCCGCTACCTGCCCCACGCGCCAGCCCGAACTACTCGAACGCCCAATCACCCGCAGGCAACGCCGCCCTCTCACCGGCCATACTGTAACGCCACGCACGGACCGCAATCATGGGACTGTTTGACAAGATCACGAAGGGTCTGGCCAAGACCCGACGCATTCTGAATACCGACGTACGCGACCTATTCAAGAGCGAAGGCCGGCTGGTTGACGACGCCTTCCTCGATGAGGCCACGGCCGCCCTGATCAAGACGGACATGGGCGTCCAGCCGGCGCAGGCGATCGTCAAGGAGTTGGGCGAGAAGTTTCGCGCCCGGGTGATGCACATGCCCGAGTTCCTGGACGCGGTGAAGGACAAACTCCGCGAGTTGATGCACCAGGACCCACGGCCCATCGCGCTGGCTGACGGCGGACCAACGGTGATCATGGTGTGCGGCGTGAACGGTGCGGGCAAGACCACCTCGATCGCCAAGCTGGCCTACCTATTCAACTCGCAGGGCAAGAAGGTCGTGTTAGGCGCGGCCGACACGTTTCGGGCTGCGGCCGTCGAGCAACTGACCGTCTGGGCCGAACGACTGGGCGCAACGATCGTCAAGGGGGAGCAGGGGAGCGATCCGGCCAGCGTCGCGCATCGTGCCGTCGCCGAGGCGATCGAGTCGAAGGCCGACGTCTGCATCGTCGACACCGCCGGTCGCCTGCAAACGCAACAGAACCTAATGCAGGAGCTGTCGAAGATCCATCGCGTCATCGGCAAGCAGATTCCCGACGCGCCGCACGAAGTGCTTTTGGTGCTCGACGCAACCACCGGCCAAAACGGCATCAGCCAGGCCAAGCACTTCACCGACGCGGTCAACTGCACCGGCATTGTGTTGGCCAAGCTCGACGGTACGGCCAAAGGCGGCGTGGTCGTGGCCATTCGATCGCAGATCGGGCTACCGGTGGAGTACGTGGGCGTCGGCGAACGTCCGGAAGACCTTACGCTGTTCGTGCCGGACGAATTCGTCGAAGCCCTTTTCGAGGACGCCGCCCAAGCGCCGGCTGCCGGATAACGCGGCAACGATCGCCCGCGACCGCGGCATCTGTCGCGCTGTCAAACTTGCGCGGTTGTAGGGATTGTCGTTACGCCGCGCGGCGCGCCGTGCCGCCCCCGCCGTAGGGCCCATTCCGCTACGGCCGCTCAGCTAGCAGCGGCGCTTCCGGTACAGCCGTTACGCATTCGCGCGCCGCGTGCCGTCATGCGCGATTCCAGCCTCACCAACGGTTCCTTCGGGTGAATTCTCAAACCTGGGACCGCCGATAGCACCAAAGCGGAATCGGATCGCGCGATAAGGCGGCTCTCGCACCGTTTCCCAACCTGCCAGATTTCCTGCCTCAACGGAGTGTCTCAGGCGCGAAGCGTCCATGCGCACTTCCCCCGACTCAATGGATTGGAGACCGGTTATGAAACTCACGACTGTGGCGCTGGCCGGCGTCATGATCGGCGGTCTGTCTGCTTCAGCCGCCCTGGCCCAATACGCACCGGGTCAGTACGAATCCGTATTGCCGACTGCGTACGAATACAACAGCTACTACGCGCAAGACTTTGACGAGCAGGCCGGAGCGAAAGAGCGCGGCGTCGAAGGCGAGCCGGATCCCCAGGCCCGCGTTGCCCCGGCAGCCGAAGACGATGGCGAAGAGAGCTTCGGCAACGGAGCGGGCACCTTCCTGAACCCCTGCTGCAACTTGGGCGACGAGTGGCGGTTGTTCGACTCTCCGTGCCTGGAATGCTGCAACACCGTGATCCAAGGCTGGATCGCGTGGAACCCGTTCATCTGGAACACGTCGAACCCGGCCGACCGTTTCAACGGTCCGGTGACGTTTACGGATCGCTCGAACACGCTGCAGATGAACCAGCTCTACTTCTTTGCCGAGAAGGCGACCGACACGGAAGGATACGGCTGGGACTGGGGCTACCGGATGGATGCCCTGTACGGCTCGGACGCGCGCTTCACGCAGGCCGCCGGTCTGGAAACGTGGAACACGAACCGCTTCTACGGCCTGGCCTTGCCGCAGTTCTACGTGGAAGGAGCCTACAACGACCTGAAGGTCAAAGTGGGCCACTTCTACGCTCCGGTTGGTTACGAAGTCGTCACCGCTCCGGGTAACTTCTTCCCGAGCGTTCCGTATACCTTCCAGTACGGCGAAGCGTTTACTTTGACCGGCTTCGTCGTCAACTGGCAGGCCAACGATGACGTCAACCTCGGTGCCGGCGGTTACAACGGCTGGGACAACTTCACGCCCGCCGGTAATCCGAACTACAGCTTGCTCTTGACGTACGCGGAGAATTTCCAGGACGGCGCCTCGCTGGCCTACTCCGGTACGCTGGGTAACGAACCCAACCAAGCCGGCGACTTCAGCAACCGCTATGTGCAGACCCTGGTCTATAGCCGTCCGCTGACCGGCATCAGCGAGCGGCTCACCTACGTCGGCCAAACCGACTTCGGTTACCAGGACGACGCGCTGGTTAGCGGCGAAGGTGCGTATTGGTACGGCCTGAACCAATACTTGTTCTACACCGTTAGCGACTGCATGAGCTACGCGATTCGGGCCGAATGGTTCCGCGATCAAGAAGGCTTCCGCGTCGGTGGTTTCCAAGAGCCTCGCGGCTTGCCGAACATCCGTTCCGGCTACGAGGGCAGCTTCTACGAAATCACGATCGGTGCCAACTACAAGTACTCGGCCAATACGGTCATCCGGCCGTACGTCCGCTTCGACTGGTTCAGCGGCACCGCGTTGAACGGCCCGGGCACGCTGCCCTTCGACGACGGAACGGGCAACAGCCAGACGCTGCTCGGCTTCGACTGGATCACGCTGTTCTAAACGGCAAGGCGCCTACGGCCATCCAAGTCGACGATTTCAACACCACGCGAGGTGCGGTCACCAAGGCCGCACCTCGCTTTTTTGTTGCGCGGACGACGGTTGAAACTTCGCGTGTTGCTGCCCAAATGCGCCGCGAGGGCTGACCGGTTTTTGGGCATCATCCCATCGCGCGCCGCCCGCGACATGACTTCGCCCACATTGCCCGATTCGTCGCAAGTCGGGTGACCGCCTGGGCTATCGCCGCCACGGCCGGCCGGTCTCTTGACCGCCACCACACGCTTGGCACGCGCCTTGCTTTACAGGCTGGTGCGCGGAATGGATGCCCCCTGGGTACGCTTCGCGACCGAACTGCCAGGGAGACTGTGCTCGCTGACTCGTACGGGCGCACGGCAATCGTAAAACCGAGGACTCTTTGGCTCGTTTCCGGGCCCAAGAGACGCCCCGCCGCTTGGGTAGGTCTCCGCCTAACCTGCCCAAGCCCGGGGCCTTTTTATTGGCCGCGCACATCAGCGGGCCGAACGAGGTGTTTCGCTCCTGCGTTCCCCTGCTCGCTCGCGGCCGGTAGAACTAATCGCCAGCAAGGGCCTTGGAGACGGTGTGACGCTTCGTTGTCGCGTCCTGGCCCCTATCGTCTGTCGCGCTACCGTGAAACGCCCATCCGAGCAACAACGACAAGGGTTCCGCCGGGATGAAGTTGATTATCGCAATCATCCAGCCGACACGGCTGGAAGCGGTCAAGGCTGCGTTGACCGAGGTCGAGGTATCGCGGTTGACCGTTATGGACGTGCAAGGCTTCGGCCGGCAGAAAGGACACACAGAGGTCTATCGGGGCCACGAAATCGCCGTCACCCTACTGCGCAAGGTCCAGTTGCAAATCGCCGTCAATGAGGAGTTCGTCCAGCCCACTATCGACGCCATCATCAAAGGGGGCCGCACCGGCAAGAGCGGCGACATTGGCGACGGCAAAATCTTCGTGCTACCACTGGACGACTGCATTCGCATCCGCACGGGTGAGCGCGGCGGCGAAGCGATCTAGCTCCGCCGGTTGGCGCCGCAGAGTTCGCACCGGCCAGTTAGTCGACCCTGGCCATCTCTTTCGAGTCGCGGCGCGGCGCGGAACTGCCCGACATGGCCGGCAGCCATTTGCAGAGGCCGATGCCGCCGAAGTACAGCCCGATCAACGGCACGAGCATCATCATCATGCTGTACGGATCGCCGCCGGGCGATAGCACCATCGCGGCGATGGCCATCAGCAGCACGGCGATCCGCCATTTCGCCAAATAGACCTGGATGCTGAAGACATGAATCCGTTCGAGAAACAGCATCAGCAACGGGAGCTGAAACGCCAGGCCAAAGCCCAACGGCAACATCAGCACGAAGCTGAGCCATTCGCTCATCCGCGGCCGCATCTGTACGCCGATCGAATCGCCGATCCAAAAGAAGTAGCCCAACACCGGCGGGAATACGAAGAAGAACGCGCCTGCCGCACCGATCAGAAACAGCGTCACGCTTGCCGGTAGGAATAGGTGGACGTACCGCTTCTCGTGCGGGTAAAGGCCGGCCGCGACGAACTGCCAAAGGTAGTAAAAAACGAACGGTGCCGAGAGCACCGCGCCGAACAAGAAACTGGCCTTGAGATAAATCACGAACGGCTCGGTCACGCTTAGCGAATCGAGCTTGAGCCGCTCGTCCTCCGACATCGGCCGCCACACAAACAGCCGGATCATGTCTTTCTTCGAAAAGACGCGCGGGTCGTCCGCACCAGCCAGCGCTTCGGGCCGCTCGTCGGTAGCATCGGTGCCGGGCTTCGTGTCGGATTCAGCATCCTCACTGGCCGTGTTCGGCGATGTTCCCGTTGCGGGCGACTCGGCGTCGGCCGTTGCCGGTTCGCCGGCCTTGGCTGGCTCGGCCGGCAGGCTGATTCCGGTGAACTCTTGTGGGTATTTGCGCTTCAGCGCGTCGAGCATCTCGACGGGGGAAAAGTATCGCTCCTCCGGTAACAATTTGTCTTTGTACACGAGGTCCGCGACCAGCTCGAGCGTGGCCTCGTCGGATTGCATCTCCGCCGGCAGACGCGCCCTGACGAACTCCATCGCGTCCTTCTGATACTCGGTGCCCAGCGCAGTCTCCAGCGGCGTTTGAATGGCCGCCACCACCCACGAACCGAACGCCAGCCCGATCGCAAAGCCGATCACCAGGGCGATGACCGACTTGAACAGCGCGACCCGCAACTCCTCGAGGTGTTCCCCGAAGGTCATGGACGTGTGTTGAAACAGATCGTCTTCGTCGTCTCGCGGTGCCATGAACGTAGCGCGGCTGGTGACAGTTTGATGCGCGATGCCAGAGGCGGCTTCCGGTGGGCGTTGTTTGGATGATACCACCGTGGCCGCCAGGCAACAACCAACCTGGAGTCCGCGGGGCTGGCTCGGGTATAGTGAAAAGACCTTCAAACTTTGCCCACCGAACGAGACTCCGGCATGAGCGGAATGTACCCGTTGCGGTTCCGTCCAATTCTACGGCGCTATTTGTGGGGTGGGCGCCAGTTGGAACAACTCGGCAAGACGTTAGGTGATGGCGACGATTACGCCGAAAGCTGGGAAATCGTCGATCGTGGATCCGACCACAGCACGGTCGCCGCCGGACCGCTCGCCGGCAAAACGCTGCACGAACTCCTCGAATCGGATTCCGAGTCGCTCTTGGGACGCCACGCTGGGCTCACACAATTCCCGCTGCTGATCAAGTTTCTCGACGCTCAGCGCGCCTTGTCGCTGCAAGTGCATCCCAACGACGAGCAAGCGGCTCGGCTCGTGCCTCCGGATCTGGGCAAGACCGAAGCTTGGGTCATTCTGGCGGCCGAGCCGCACAGCTTCTTGCTAGCCGGATTGCGGCGCGGCGTCGACCGCGACATGCTGGCCCGCGAACTGGCGCGAGAAACGTGCGAGCTGTGCGTTGAGCGCATTGAACCGAAGCCTGGCGATTGCTTCTACTTACCGGCCGGCGTGGTCCACGCTCTGGGCCCCGGACTGCTCGTGGCCGAAATCCAACAAGCCAGCGACACGACGTTTCGCCTGTTCGACTGGAACCGGCCGGGTCCAGACGGCAATCCGCGCGAACTGCACGTCGACGAAGCCATGGCCGCAATCGACTTCGAGCATGGTCCCGTCGCGCCACAAGTCCCACAGCCTTCAAATCACTCCCACGTCGAGCAACTCGTGACGTGCGACAAGTTCGTGCTCGATCGTTGGCGATTCGATTCTCCCCAGCCGGTTGGCGGCGACCAGCGCTTTCACGTGCTAATCGTGCTGGACGGCGCCGTAGACGTTGCCGGCGACGCAGCCGGGCCGCCGCTCGAGGCGGGCGGCGTCGTGTTGTTGCCCGCGGCACTTGGCCCGGTCGAACTGCAACCGCACGCAGAGTCGGTTCTATTGGACGCATACCTGCCGTAGCCGGCTCCTGAGGTAGGCAGGCAAGCGTGCCGCAGGAGGCATCACAATCCGGTCGGATCGCGACAGCCAATCGCCCCTATCTTTCCAAATCTGGCCAGCCTCGCGATGCTGGCACGACCTGCCGGCAGGTCATCCGGCTAGCGTCGCCGGTTTCCGACTTTTCTTTCGTGCCGGCCGCCTCTATAATCCGCCGCCCCATCTTTTGGCGCAGCGTAGCGCCGGTTCCTATCTTGTCCTTGCTCTGTGTTTTCGCAGCCGAATCGAGTCGACGCGGCATGGTCCGACCCAGCGCGCTGATCTTGCTAACACTTACCGGGCTGGCCGGTTGCGCCGATGTTGCGCGATCTCGAATCCTGCGCCCTGGTTCCGAAAAGTACCAACTACTGCGGGCCGAACAATTCGATCCCTACCCCTTGCCCGACGTGGCGCCCGACATCGCAGGCGGGCGGCCAATGGCCTTCATCAAACCGGCACCATGGGCCGAGCGGGTGCAGAACGAAACGTCGTACGAAGAGCGGTTTCACCAGCCTCCACCACCGGGCCTGTACAAGCCGCCTCGGGCTAACACGCAACGGCAGGGCATCATCTATCCGGTGCCCGGCGCGCAACCATTGGGCGTGCAACCGCTGATCGTACCGCCGTCTACGCAGCCTCAGGCGGCTCCCATCGGGCCGGGCCAAGCACCGGTGGTTCCGCTGCCGCAGGGAACCGGTCCGCCCTTCGAGCCGCAAGCCGCACAAAAATGGCGGCCCGTCGGGTAACGGCCGGCGGCATCTGTGAGTATGATGAAACCTCACGGAGTTGTCGCCGCCAGCCTTTGCACGTCCGATGTCTTCTCGCAAGCGAACCGCTGAAACTCGCCCCGCTCGCTCGAAAGCGCCCGGTGATTCGACCGAGCGCCTGCAAAAGATCCTGGCCGCGGCCGGCGCCGGAAGCCGCCGTCATTGCGAAGAACTCATCCAAGCCGGACGGGTAACAGTCGACGGCAAACTGGTCACCAACTTGGGCGCGAAAGCCGATCCACGGCGACAGACTATCGAACTGGACGGCACGCCGCTGGCCCGACCGCGACGCGTCTATTTCGCCGTCCACAAACCGCAAGGCGTAGTTTCTTCGTCGCGCGACCCAGCCGGTCGTCCGCGTGTCATCGATTTGGTCGGTTATCCCGAGCGGCTGTTCACCGTGGGCCGGCTTGATCTGTCGAGCGAGGGACTGATTCTGGTGACGAATGACGGAGAGCTCGCCAACCGGCTCGCCCATCCGAGGTACGGCGTCGAGAAAACGTATCAAGTGCAAGTGGCCGGCGTCCTCGATGGCGACGAAGTGCGTCACCTGCGCAAGGGCGTTCACCTGGCCGACGGTTTCGTGCGGGTCGCGTCGATTCGCATCAAGCAGCGGCACAAGCAAAGTACGCTATTGGAAATCGTACTGGCCGAGGGGCGCAATCGCGAGATCCGTCGACTGCTTGCGCGTCGCGGGCACAAGGTGTTGCGACTGAAGCGGGTGGCGCTTGGCCCGCTGCGATTAGCGAACTTGCCGCCCGGTGCGGTCCGCCCGCTGACACGCGAAGAAGTTCGCAAACTGACGGCCGCGGCCGACTCGACTCAGCGCGCCGGACGCCGACCGCCGCGCAGCTCGCTCGCATCCAGCAAAGACAAGAGTGGAACCGCGAAGAGATCGCGACGACACAACGCGACCGGCGCGACAAAGGCCCACTCGCGCGTCGTCCGTGCATCTGGAAACTGAGAACTCCCCACGGACCGCCTCCCATGACCGACATCCACGAAACGCTCAAGACCGCCGTCAAAATGCACCGCGACGGACAACTGCCGCAGGCGTGGCAACTGTACCATTCGATCCTGGACCGGCAGCCCGACCATGCTCCCACGCTCAATGCCGTGGGCCTGCTGCTTCGCCAGAGCGGACAGTTCGAACAATCGCGCGACTACGTGCAGCGGGCGATCGCCGCCGATCCGTCCGACGCGGCCTACCATGCCAATTTGGGCGAGGCCTACCGAGGGTTGGACAAATTCGAAGAGGGGATGGCTTGCTACCAGGAAGCCCTTCGACTGGCGCCGGAGGAATTCGCCGTGCACTACTACATGGCGACGCTCCACTATCAAATGGAACAATACGCCGAGGCGGAATCCAGGTTCGAAAAAGCGCTGGCGATCCACGACAGTGCCGCCGCGGCGCATCATGGATTGGGAATCGTGTACAAGGCGCAGGGACGCATGGCCGACGCGGCCACGAGTTTCCGCAGGGCCCTGTCGTGTGATCCAAACTATCCCAACGCCCAGCAGGAGCTCGAAAGCGTCGAGCAAGAGCTGAACGCCGACGAACGGACCTGATCCGCCGGCCCGCGATGCAGGCGGTGTACGACGCGGTCGCCTGCCGATTGATCCGCCAGGCAGTTGCCGTTGCCATGTCTCAAGCTGATGCGCTGCTGCAATCCGCCGTCGAATCGCATCGCCAGGGTCGTCTGAGCGAGGCGGTCCACGGCTACCAACAGCTTGCCGAAGCGAACCCCACCAGGGCCGACATCTTGGGCCTGTGGGGAACGGCGCTGCGTCAATTAGAACGTCACGAAGATGCGGTCGCCGTGCTGGCGCGCGCCGTCTCGCTGGACGCCACGCAGCCCTCGTTCTTCGGAAACCTGGGCGAAGCCTACCGCAATTTGGGCAAGCTGGACGACGCGATCGACTGCTATGCGCAAGCGGCGCGGTTGGCCCCGTTTCTGGCCGACGTCCACAGCACGCTGGGCGCGCTGCTGCAAGAAGCCGGCAGACTGGAAGAAGCCGACGCGGCGCTTGCACAGGCACTGCGCTGCGACCCACGCCATGCCGCGGCTCTCTACAACCGGGGCAACTTACTGCAATCCCAAAAACAATGGGACGACGCGGTCGCGAGTTATCGCCAGGCGGTCGAAGCCAGTCCGGACTACGTCGATGCCATGTGCAACCTGGGAAATGCGCTCCGCGAGCTGCGCCGACCAGACGAGGCGCGGCAGTGGCTGGAGCGCGCATTGGCCCTGGCGCCGGACTGTGTACCGGCCATTTCGAACTTGGGCGTGGTGCTGCAAGACTTGGGCCACTCGGATCAGGCCCTGGGGCGATGGCAGCGCGCCATCGAGCTGGAACCCGACCGAGCCGCGCTGCACGTCAACTTGGGAACGGCCTACAAGGATGTTGGTGAGTCGGCTCGGGCCATGAAGTGCTACGAGACGGCGCTGGCTCTGGCTCCCAATGACCCTCAGGTACTGCTCAGCCGAGGAACGGCCCTGTTGGCAACCGGCAACTTGGCCGAGGGCTGGGCCGGGTACGAACACCGAGTCGACTGCGAACAGTTCGACACGCGAGATCTTCCGCAACCGCGCTGGCAGGGTGAGCCACTCGATGGGCGAACCCTGTTTGTCCATGCCGAACAGGGACTGGGCGACACCCTGCAGTTCATTCGTTTCACACCCCAGGCAACCCAGTATGGCGGCAAGGTCATCGTCGCCGTGCAGCCCGTGCTGGTCTCGCTGCTGCGCGCGTCGGGCTTCGAAAACGTGGTGGCGTCGACCGAATCGCCAGAGCCCTTCGATGTTCACGTCCCGCTGATGAGCCTTCCCTACGTTTTCAAGACCGAATTGGACACGATCCCCAACAACGTGCCGTACCTGGAAGTCGAGCCGGAGCGGATCGCGGCCTGGGAAACGCGGATTAGCGGTCGGCGCGAATTGAACGTGGGCGTAGTTTGGCAAGGACGTCCGGATCACCGACGCGACCGATCGCGCTCATTCCGGTTGGACGCGTTGGCACCGCTGGCGGCCGTGCCTGGAGTGCGGCTGTTCAGCCTGCAGAAGGGACCTGGGATCGAACAACTGACCCCGCAATGGCAGCAACAAAACGGAGTGGAGCCGCTGGACATCGTCGATTTGGGCGAATCGCTCGACAACGATGGCCCCGTGTTCATGGACACGGCCGCCGCAATGAAATGTTTGGACCTGGTCGTTGCGCCGGATACCGGTGTGGCACACCTGGCCGGAGGGCTGGGCGTGAAGGTGTGGGTGGCGTTGCCGTTGGGCGCCGAGTGGCGTTGGATGACAGATCGTGACGATTCGCCCTGGTATCCGACGATGCGGCTATTCCGCCAGCGGCGCTTGGGCGATTGGGCCGACGTCTTTGCGCGCATGGCGATCGCGCTGGAAGAACTTCGTAAGCCGTAGCCCGGCACCCTGGAGGCAAACGCACCGAAGCGTTAGGCTGGGTACGGCTGCCACGCATTCCCGACCGCTGCTTTGTACCCGGTACGCCCTTCGCCGATGACCAATCCGCTGCACGCCGCATACTACGCGGACCGAGCCTGCCACGAGCGCGTGACAATCGTGGAGAACGTACAGATCGCCCGCGATACGTATCGCGTGCGGTTCGCCTTTCCACGCCTCGCACGCCACATCACGCCCGGACAGTTCCTGATGCTACGGCTGGCCGGTTACGGCGACCCGCTGCTTGGACGGCCGCTGGCCCTGTACGACACCGTGCTCCAAGGCGGTGCACAAGCCCAGCCGACGGGCGTCGACATCGTTTATCTCGTCATGGGAAAAATGACCCGCGAACTGGCCAAACTCGCACCCGGCCAGGAGTTGGAAGTTTGGGGTCCGCTGGGCAATGGATTTCCGCCGGTCACGGCCGAGCATTTGATCATGGTTGCCGGCGGTATCGGCCAAACGCCGTTTCTGGCCTTGGCCCGCGAGGCAACCGGCAGACGCCAGTACGGCGAACCGCCGCGACAAGTCGCACCGGTCAGCCGTGTGACGCTTTGCTACGGGGCGCGCTCCAAGGATCTGCTGGCAGGGCTGGACGATTTCGCCGCGCTGGGCGTCGACATTCAAACGGCCACCGACGACGGCACGGCGGGGCACCACGGACTCGTAACCGACGTTGCCCGCGATGTACTGGCTAGTTCGCCCGACGCACAAGTGATTTGCTGCGGTCCTGAACCGATGATGGAAGCGATGAGCGAGATCGCCGTCGCGCTCGACGTAGCGTGCCAGGTCTCGTTGGAAACGCCGATGGCCTGCGGGATCGGCATTTGTTTTAGTTGCGTGGCCAAAGTGCGCGACGCAAGCGGAAGCTGGGACTATCGGCGAACCTGTGTCGAAGGCCCGGTGTTCGACGCACGTGCCATCGAGTGGTAGTCGGCGCCGAATAAAGAAGCCAAGTAAACAAGACGCGGAAGCAGGCGGGTATTATTTGGCCTGCTTGGCGGCCTTGATGGCGGCCGAAAGCCGCGACTTGACACGGCCGGCCTGATTGGCATGGACGACGCCGGCGGCGGCGGCTTTGTCGATGATCTTGGTGGTCTGGCGAAACTCGGTTTCGGCCAAATTGGTGTCGCCGGCCGCGACGGCCTCGCGCACTTTGCGGACCTGCGTGCGAATGGTGCTCTTGCGCGTCCGATTGCGCGCTCGGCGTGCAACGCTTTGGCGATGTCGTTTGGCGGCGCTCTTGGTATTGGGCATGGCGATCTGGTTCGGGGAAATGTAGCTTTAAGATCGGACCGGCCGGCAGACTCGCACAACGGTCCAACTACGGACCCGTTGTCGAAGCGGCGAATTAATCTTTATGACCGATCTTGGCGATTTTGTCCAGTAGCTGTGGAACGTCCTTGTACCCAAATTCCAGCCCCGCCAGCTCGTTGAGCAAATCCTCGGCCCGAGCGAGCTTCGTCTTGGCGTCGGAAGCGTCGGACGCGGCGTACTTTTGGGCGAGACCCAGGGAAAGCTTTCCGGCCCGATATAGCGCCAGCTTGCGTGCTTCGACGTCACGTTGGCTGGTGGATTCGAGCGCCTTCTCGTAGTTGTCCATGGCCAGCTTGTACTGCTTGATGGACTGAAAGCACTCGCCGAGCTCCATGTGCACCGCGGCCTTGCGTTGGGTGTCGCCCACAGCCGCTTGAAGCTGCTTGATGGCCTCGGGATATTTTCCGGCCAGTTTGAGCCGTACACCGATTTCGTACTTCAAACCCAAGTTGTTTGGATAGCGCTCGGACCGAGTGTTGTAGACGCCCAGCTCCAACGTATTGAGTTGGCGGCGCATCTTTTTGACCAGTTCCTTGGCTTCGTCCGTGTTCTCCTTGGCAGCCTTCTTTTCGGCAATGCCGACCTGCTGCTTGGCGCGACGTACCTGGCTGTCTTCGAGGCGCTCGCGAACCATGACGTCGCCGCCAGAGGCTTCGAGCGCCCGCTTCAGTACTTCCTCAGCCTTGTCGTGATGTTCTTCGCGCGTGTGCAATTCAGCCAGCTCGACGTAGAGATCAACGTTTTCGGGCGACTTGGAGATTTGTTTCTCGAGCTGTTCGACGGGCGACAGCCGACTCACGCGCTCATCGCCGGAGTCGTCGCCCGCTGCGGCTTTGTCCACCTTGACCTGCTTGCTGCTCTCGGCCTCCTCGTATCCGCCCTTGCTGATCGTCTTTTCGATGGCCAATTCACCGATGGCGCGCTGCGCCTCGTCGTCGCCAGGCTTGGCTTGCTCGACGCGGTGCCAACAGGCGATGGCCTGATCGAAGTGCCCCAGTCGGGCCAGCGTGCGCCCGCACACGCGATTCACTTCTGCGTCCTTCGGATTTACGTCGAGCGCTTGCTTAAGATAGACTAGTCCTGCTTCATCTAGGTTTTGCGCGTCGCACGATTCGGCGATGGCCACCAGCGTGGAAATGTCCCACGGATTGATCTTGAGCATCTCGATGGCGGCCTTCCGCACGGCGTCCCAATCCTTCGAGTATTGGGCCTTTTTGATCACGCCTTTGTGTGCGGCGGCCTTGGGCCGGCTGGTGAATCCAGCGCCCTTTTTGTTGTCTTTGTATTTCTTGATCAGGTTGTCGAGGAACTGTTTGACGTAGATCGGGTTGCCGGGATCGTCACGCACGCAAACCGAAAACATGTCGGTCGCGTAGTTGAAATCGCCCTTGGCGGCGCTGCGACTGCCGTGCTCGAAACACTGCTGCAATCGACGGCGCACGCCCGGTGCCAATGGCATACGCCCAGGAGTTTCCGGGGATCCGGCTTCGGAACTCACGGTGTTAGCGGCCCTTTTGGGGTGCGTCTGGGTTGACGATAATATCCAAAACTCGCCAAACCCTTATTTTAGCGGGCGCTGCCCGCCAGAACAACGCGGCCTTGGCGCGGCCACACGGCGGCCTTTGCCTGTCGGCCCAACGCATGCCCGACCTGACGCGACACCGAGGCCGGCACGTCGGCACGCTGCTGCGCGCCATGAAAACTGCATGACCAAATCCAACGGAATCGTGTACCTGGTTGGCTCCGGGCCCGGCGACCCCGGACTGATCACGCTGCGCGGTTGCCATTGTCTGGCGCGTGCCGACGTGGTGTTGTACGACTACTTGGTCAACCCTCAAATCCTGTCGCACGCGCAAGGCAAGGCCAGACTGGTCTGCCTGGGGCGGCACGGTCATGGACGCATCTGGCCGCAGGAAGAGATCAACGCGCGACTGGTCGAACTGGCGCGCGCCGGCCAGACCGTCGTACGCCTGAAGGCCGGTGATCCGGTCGTTTTTGCCCGCGCCGCCGAAGAGATCACCGCGCTGGAAGAAGCCGGCATCGTCTACGAAGTCGTGCCGGGCATTACGGCCGCGTTGGCCGTGGGCAGCTATACCGGTATTCCGCTCACGCAGGGCGACGCGGCTTCGGCCGTGGCGCTGGTGACCGGGCAGGAACGCCGTGGCAAGTCATCGCCCGGCATAGACTATGAAGCGTTGGCCGCGTTTCCCGGCACGTTGGTGTTCTATATGGGCGTAACCACGGTCGCGCAGTGGAGCGGCGCGCTGATGGCCGCCGGAAAACCCTCGCGCACGCCCGCCGCCGTGGTGCGACGCTGCTCCTGGCCCGACCAACAAACGACCTACTGCACGCTGGGCACGTTGGCCGAGACCGTGGCGCAACAACGGTTGCGACCGCCGGCGCTGTTCATCGTCGGTCCCGTGGCGGCTACGCGCGAGCAACACAATTGGTTTGCCGATCGACCGCTGCTGGGTACGCGCGTGTTGGTGACCCGTCCGCGGCATCAGGCTCAATCGCTGATGGCCCTGCTCGGCGAGTTGGGAGCCGGCGTACTTGTCCAGCCGGCGATCCAAATCGACCCGCCCGACGATTGGGAGCCTGTCGATCGCGTGCTCGACCGATTGGACCACTTTGAGTGGGTCGTGTTCTCAAGCGTTAACGGCGTGCGCAGCCTCATCGACCGGCTATTGGCCACGCGCGATCTGCGCGCGCTGGGGTCGGTCAAGCTGGCGGCTATCGGACCGAGCACAGCGGAGGAGCTGGGCCGTTATCACCTTCGAGCCGATTTGGTGCCCGACGAATACCGGGCCGAGTCATTGGCCGAAGCGCTCGCGCGGCACTGCACGGCGAAGACTCGCGTGCTGCTGGTGCGGGCGAGCCGTGGTCGCGAGACCTTGAGCGAGGAACTGGCCGCAGCCGGGTGCGACGTGGAGCAGGTCGTCGTGTACTCCAGCCGTGACGTCGAAAAGCCCGACCCTGAAATTGCCCGCCTTCTGGCCGAAGGCCAGATTGATTGGGTCACGGTCACCAGTTCGGCCATTGCCCGATCGCTGGTCGCGATGTTCGGCGACGCGCTGGACAAAAGCAACCTGGCCGCAATTAGTCCGGTCACCTCCGGCACGCTCCGCGAGTTGGGTCAGAGCGTGGCCGTCGAGGCGGGTCAATACACCGTGGCCGGACTGGTCGAAGTGTTGGTCGGCGCTGAGCGCGAGCGCCGTACGCGCGACGCCTGACAAAACGCCGCGCGGCCCACTGCGGCGCGACCGCTGGCAACGTGTCGTGGCCTTTTGCGGCAATGTTAGTCTGTGACGATTCCTTTTCGATCTGCAAACGGGCGCACGATTTGCGCGCCGCGCAAAGGCGTGCTAGCACGCTGGCGCCATCGGGAATTGGTCGAGCGTGCGGCGTTTGTGTGCCGATTCGAAGATACGTACGACCCCGCAATCCTCGAGTCGAGCTTGGGAGTGACGACCAGATGAGCACCGCGCTAGATAAGGCCGTGTTGACGATCTCGGTGGACCTGGATTGGGCCGGTGCCGACACGCGCATCGCCGGCCAGCGGTCATTCGAGGCCATGACCGATCGGCTGCTTGAAGTCTGCGCGCGACACGAGGTTCCGGCCACCTGGGCCATCTCCGACCCGACCGCGGCCGCCGCCCAGCGGATCATGGCCCGCGACCGGCGACACGAGATCGCCCTTTGGATCGACCCGCCCGACACGCGGCTGACTTCTTCGCCACGCGAGGCGCTCCACGACTTGTCCGCGCGGATTGCCGCGGCACGGTTGGCCGGATTGGCGCTGACGACGCTGGCACTGGCCAGTGATCAGGCGGCGGTTATCGGCCCTCGCGCCGACCGTGAAGGAATCACGGCGATGCGACACGCCGCCTTGGATGAGCCGTCGCGCACTCCACTGCAACCTCACCGGCTGCGCTTCGGACCGTGGAGCTTTCCGCTCGAGCTGAGCATGCCCGGCGATCAACGCTGGATACCGGGCGGCGGAAACGGCCGCGCGGCACGCCGGGCCATCGCTCGGGCCATCGCACAGCGCGGGCTGGTGCAATTGGCTGTCGACGCGCAGCGGCTGGTCGCGCGCGGTTACGCTGCCCAGCGCGTGCTCGACCGCGTCCTGGCGCAAGCCGTCTGGTTTCAGCGTCAAGGTTCGCTCGACATCGCGACGATTGGCAGCACGGCGGCACAACTCTCGGCCCGATGCGAAAGCGTGCCGTCGCGTTCGATTCTGCGGCCGGCGGCATAACCAGCGGTTTGGGACAGACCAGCGCGCGACCAACTTGGGCGGGCGAGGTTGCGTCTCGTAAGTGGCTCGTCGGCCAAAGGGCGAGGCGTTTTGCCGCCGGGCAAGAAGGAGAATCGCAGGCGAATCCAAGAGATTCGTCGAGATTAGCCGACGCTGATCCGGCGACAAAACGACCGCACGACGCTAGATCGCACTTGTGAGACACAACCTAGGCCTGCTCGCGGTACGTCGTCCAACTCATGTAGCCCAGCATGCCCGCCGAGACGAGGAACATCACGTCCATCATGACGCTTGCTTTGCTGAACGGGATGCCCACTGCCAGGTCCATCCCAAATAGCAGCAACAACAATCCCGCTACTGACATACCGACGATAGTCAACACTCGGGGCATTCTCTGTCTCGTGCTGGAGTCGTTGCCCACCAGACTGCGAACGGCAAGCCAGGACGCGCTGCGTGTGGTCGGCGGACGGGAGGCACCCCAAAATGCCCAGATATCGCCAGCGGGCGGCCGGGGCGTTCAGGCCGCCAGTCCCGTACTAATATAGTTCACGCCTTGTGCGGCGAAAACCGCCCAAAAAGCAGGGCGAAACGAGCGCGGCGGCCCGCTTGACCTGCGGGGTCCAATCGTGTCAGTTGGTCGCGTTTTGACGAGTCGTTCCATCTGCCCGAAGCGCCGCATGACCGCCCCCAACGACGACCCGGCTGCCCGCTGGGAACGATTCCGCGCACAAATGCCGGTCGCGAACCGTTGGGCCTACTTCGACCATGCGGCCGTTGCGCCGCTTCCGGCACCCACGCAACAGGCCATTGTCCGCTGGGCCGAGCAGGCCGCCGCCGAGGGCGATACCGTTTGGCCCCAGTGGAGCCGCCGCGTCGAACAGTGCCGAGCAGCCGCGGCTCGACTTATTCACGCCGAATCGTCGGAAATCGCGCTGGTTCACAGCACGACCGAAGGCCTGTCGATCGTGGCCGAGGGCTATCCATGGCAAGAGGGCGACAACGTCGTCACGATGGCCAATGAGTTCCCGTCGAACCTTTACCCGTGGAAGAACCTGGCGTCGCGTGGCGTCGAAACCCGTTGTGTCGAGGCGCCGGACGGACGCGTCGACCTGGACCGCGTGGCGGCAGCCTGCGACGCGCGGACACGGATTGTCTCGATCAGTTGGGTTGGCTACGCCAGCGGCTTTCGGTGCGACCTGGACGCATTGGCCTCGCTGGCGCACGAGCGGAACGCGCTGCTGTGTGTCGACGCGATCCAGGCGCTGGGCGTTTTTCCGCTGGACGTGCGGCGGACGCCGATTGATTTCCTGGCGGCCGACGGCCACAAGTGGCTGCTCGGACCGGAAGGGGCCGGCCTGTTCTACATTCGGAGCGAACATCTGGATCGGTTGCGGCCCATCGGCGTTGGCTGGCACAGCGTCGCGCACGCGGGCGACTACACGAACACCGACTTCGTGCTCAAGCCTTCCGCAGCCCGATTCGAAGGCGGCTCGCAAAACATGGTCGGCTTTCTGGGGCTGGCGGAAAGCCTCGAACTGCTGCTGGAATTGGGCACCGAAGCGATCGCCGGGCGGATTCTCGATCTGACCGATCTGGCCTGCGGGCGGCTCGAGCAAGCAGGCGCCACGATCGTCAGCGATCGATACGGCGACCATCGCTCGGGCATCGTCGCCTTCGAGTGGCCTGGCCACGAACCGCTTGCGGCAAAAAAGAAGTGCCTGGAAGCCGGCGTCGTCGTCAGCGCGCGAGCGGGAAAACTTCGCCTCGCCGCCCACGCCTACAACAACGCGTCGGATCTCGACCGGCTGATTGCGGCCCTGCCTTAGCGGATCTGCATCGCACCGTCTCCGTGCTGCGCGGCACTCGCCATTTCTTGAAAGCCAAAAACTTTTTCGCCGCCCGCGGGAATCTCTCTTGCAATTTACGACAAGCGTCATAAAATCAATTATGACATTCGTCGTGAAAGGAGAACCCACGATGGCCAAACGCAATCCGCCCCGTCTTTCGCCGGGTGAGTTGGAAATCCTCGAAGTACTATGGCGACGCGGGCCTGTCACGTTGTCGGAAGCGCAAGACGGGTTCGACCGCGAGATCGGCTACACCACGGTCCAGACGCGGCTCAATCGGCTGGTCGAGAAAGGGATCGTCACCCGCTCCGACGATCGCCCGGCGCGATACACCGCCGCGGTGGCCCAGCAGGACGTCAGCGCGCGTCATCTCGACCTGCTTGTCGAACGCGTCACCGGTGGCAGCGTGGTGCCGTTGGTCGCCCACCTAGTCCGCGATCGAAGAATTTCGGCGGATGATCTGGCCGAATTGAAGCAACTGATCGCCGCCGCCGAGCAGCAAGCCCGCAAATCGAAGAACGGCAAGTCATAGGCCGACAACCCTCAATCCGCCGGAGGACGAATCATGAGCGATGCAACGTGGCTGCTGGAAACACTGGCCAGAACGACGCTGTGGTTAACCGGCTGTGGCTTGTTGGCGTGGCTGGTGTTGCGCGTCGCGCGGCCTAGTGGGCCGGCGGTGCACCGCGCGGCATGGTTGCTGGTATTGGTCGTCGGCTGGACGTTTGTGCGGCTGCCGTTGACCGTCCCCGTGACGGCGCCGGTGGTTTCATCGGCCAATCGAGATCGCGATCTCGACAACGACACGTTGCCGACGGACGAATTCGCCGCACTCCCCAGCCCGCAACCGTCCCTGGAATCCGACGGCGTCGAGTTTGTCGAGCTGAAGCCGGCGGAGACGACCCGGCCACATGGACCGCCGACGCTCGGTTTGCCTGCCGGCCACCCTGTTATGGACATACGGGAGCAAGTTGCGCTCAAACAGGCAGCAGACGTATCGCCAGAATCGGCTGCGCTCGACCTCGATGCAGCGGCTGTTGAATTGGCCGGCACATCACCGTCGCGGACCGAAGGCTTGGCGCAGCGCGCCGCCGCACTGCGCGACTTGCTGAACCGTCGCTGGCCGACGTGGACGGTTGACGTGCCGCTGGCAATTGTCGGCGTTTGGGCGGCTGGCATGCTGCTGTTTGTGGCGGCGTGGCTGATCGGCTACGTCCGCTTTGTGCGCCGCCTGCGCGACCGCCGGACGGCCTCCGACCTTTGGTCGGCCGAATGGCATCAACTGACGGCCAGCGCGCTGGTAAATCGGCCGATTCCGCTGACGCTGACCAACGACGTCGGGCCCGTGCTCTGCCGCTTGCCACGCGGCTACGAACTGATCGTGCCGGAGCCGATGTGGCGCGACTTGGATGCGTCGGGACGGCACGCCATCCTGCGGCACGAACTGGCGCACTATCTGCGGGGCGACGTTTGGAAGTCGTTGGCGGTGCGCGGGCTGGCTCTGCCGCACTGGTTCAATCCGGTGAGTTGGCTAGCCCTGCGCCGTTTTGACGAAGCCGCGGAATGGGCCTGTGATCTGGCGGCCAGCGGCGACGTGCCAGCGACCGACTACGCCAAAGTGCTGGTGCAACTCGGACAACAGCCGCGCGGGTTCGGCTATGGGTCGGCCGCGCGGGGAAGCTACCTGGCCCGGCGCGTGCGACGCCTGTTGGCCGGGCCAACCCGGGAGGACTCGACGATGAAAAAGGGGCTCTTGCTCGCGGCCGCCATCGGCGTGGTTGCGGCCAGCATCGTGCAATTCCGACTCGTGGCCCGCGAACCGGCAGCGGCCGACACACCGGCCGCGGTTGCACCGTCGCCCGGCGAGACGACACGGGCTTCGTCCAGCGCCGCAGGACCGCTAGCCGGGCTGGCGGCCAACGATCAAGAAGGTTCTCCTGCGGCAGATCCGGCCGACGACCCGCCTCCGATTCAAGAAAGTGCAATCGAGGCGTTGGAGTTTTTGCGCGCCGCGCAAGTGGCGCAAAACGAATCGGCACAGAAACCGGAGCAGGGGTTCGGCGCGGGCGGCGCGAAAAAGGACGACGCGGCGCCCAACATGGTCGACGTCGCCGAACGGGCGTATGAGGCGCTGCAGGCCGCATATGAAGCCGAAACGGTCGAACTGCAATCGTTGCTGGACTGGTCATTGCGCTGGTATCAAGAGGCCCGCGCGGCTGCACAGAACGACCAAGAGCGCATCGCCGCAGCCAGAGACCACTTGGATCGGATGGTCCGACTTCAGAAAAAAGTCCAACTGTTGTTTGAAAGAGGAAGCAGGGGTGGTGAAGCCAATCGGCAGTTAGCCGCCACGTTCTACGCCAACGACGCCCGGCGATTGTTGGAAAAAGCCGAAGCGGCCGCGCGATCGAAGGGCGGTGGTGCCGTCGGCCGGTTGGGCGGCCTAATGATGCAGGCCGAGACCCCGTCCCGCGAGCTGCCGGCGGAGTTGAACACGATCGACTTGAAGATCCGCATCGCCGAATTGCGCGGCGAGATGCAACAGAGCAAGGCCCTGCTCGAAGCCGCCATCGAGGCCGAGCAGGCCGCCGAACTCGGCGTAAAGACACAGACCATTACCACGCCCGTGCTGGCCCGAGCGCGGGCCGAACGCCGCGGTTTGGAAGTGCGCCTGCAAACGCTCGAAGAGCAACTGGCCTTGCAACAGGCCAAGCTCAAGCTCATCGCATCCTATGAGCAACCGCCAAAGAAGCGCACCGCAGGACAGCCGGTACAGCCGCTGGGTATCACTGGCAGCCTAGAAGCTGCGCCGCAGCTGATATCCGGCGATGCGATTCGGCTGGTCGACTTGAAGATCGAGATCGCCAAGTTGCGCGGCGACTTGGACCGAGCGCGCACGGAACTGGAGCGTGCTGAGACCGATTACCTACACGCGACGCAACTGGAAAAGAGACAGCCCGGTGTGATTACTAAGAAAGAACTCTCCCATCACCGTGCCGACGTCGATCGGGCACAAGCACTCGTTAACTCGCTCACAAAGCAATATGAGCTGCAACTTGAAAAACTGGCCATGCTCACGACACGTGCCAGGCAAGTGGGCGAGCTCTTTACGGAACAAGCCGGACAGCCACCCGGCGGTGCCGCACGACGCCGGCAGGGTGCCCAGGCGAATCAGCCCGATAATCCGATTGGTCCTCCGGCCGATCCACCCGCGACACGAGTGGAAGATCTCTTTGTGGAACCAGCCGGACAGCCGGCGGCCGGCGCCACCCCAACGACCAAGACGACTCCTACCCGGCGGCCGGACGATCCGCCGGCCGTGCCGGTGCTGCTGTACGACGGGCGCGACTATGACGCCTGGGCGCACGATTTGCGCACCGACCTCAGTCCGCAGCGCCGGGCCGAAGCGATCGGCGCGTTGGCGACATTCGCCCAACACGGCTATGGCCGCGCCGCGGCCGAAACGATCATGGACGTGATGAAGGGATACACGCTCTGGCCGATTGACTCCAGCGCGGAGGGGCTTCTCAAGCAAGCGGCGTACAATGCTTTCAATGGGCCGCAGTCGTTGAGCCACGCGACCATTCCCCCGGAGGACGCGCTGCCCGTGGTGCTTAAGGCCCTTACGGATGGTAACGCGAATCAGCGGCTCTTCGCGGCCTCGGTCCTGATGAACGTTTCGGACGACCGCCAACGAAACATCTCGCTGCTGTCCGACTTGCTGAAGGACACGGACTTGAACGTGCGCGCCCACGCCGCAGATACGCTGATAGCTTCGTCACCCGGCACAGAAGGGATTGCCGCTGTTGTCCGAGAGGCGCTCCGCTCGGACGACGGCGAAATGGTGAATCGAGGCCAGTTGCTCGTGGCAAGCCTGCTAAGGAGGATGGCCAACGACGAAGCGCAAAAAGCCGAAGCGGTCCGTCGAACCATCGTGACCGTGGGGCCTGCTGTGATCCCGTCGTTGCAAGGAATCCTCGAGGAAAGCGCCAAAGCGAAACACTACTTTTTGTTCTCGAATGACAAAGACTCTCAAGAGCGGCAGCGCAAGCTCGCAGCCGAGTTGATCAAGGCCATCGAAGCCTCGGGCCCACAGACGCAGCCAACGCCTGAACCGAAGCCTGAGCCGAAACCAGCCGACGAGCCGGACAACGCCGACGACAAGCCGGGCAGTTGACACGTAGGGGCTGAAGGAGCGAACGACCGTCGCATCCGCGGCGGACTACCCCGTTCTCGCTTCTCGTCGAACATGTTTGCCCGCAGCTCTACTGACTCACGCGCCCTTCTGTAACGATTGGGCAACCGTGCCGGGCGCTGCGCCGTAGTGGCACGTGCACGCTGCCGCCAGAATTCGCGATCCGCGCCGCGACAAGCTAGAATTGCCCAACGGGCTCACTCTCTGCTAGCCGCACGCGGAAACCTCGCATGACCAACTCCAACTCGCGCGTCGCCGTCTACACCGGATCGTTCGATCCGATCACCCTGGGACATCGCAACGTCATCGAGCGGTCCAGCCGCCTGGTCGATCGGCTGATCGTGGGCATCGGTGTGAATATCGAAAAGGCGTCGATGTTCTCGCCGGAGGAACGCGTCGACCTGGTCCAGCGCAGCACCGAACACCTGGACAACGTCGAGGTGCGTTCGTTCTCCGGACTGGCGGTCACGTTCTGTCGCGAGTGCGGCGCGTCGGTGCTGTTGCGCGGCGTGCGGTCGCTGGGCGACATCGAGGCCGAGTTCACGATGATCATGGCCAACCGCAAGCTCGATCCGGGTATCGAGACGCTGCTGCTGATGGCCGACGACGAGTATTCGCACGTTTCCAGCTCGCTGATCAAGCAGATCGCCGCGCTGGCCGGCGACGAAGAACTATCGCGCTTCGTGCCGCAGGAAGTCGTCTCGGCGCTGCGCAAGAAGATGCAAGCGGGTTGAGGAACATCGGGGCACCAGAAGGTGGGGCGCCCGGCTGCTGGCCCAACGCACCCGCCCTGAATAGCCGGAGGCGAAGCAGCCCTCGTTGCTAGTTTGCGCTCTCGCCGTCGCCGTTGTCTTTGTTGAGGTGACGGCGCAGGTAGCGGGCCCGTTCGATATTGCGGTCGGCCGTGTCGAGTTCCACGCCGCGCAGCTTTTGCAGGTGGGCCGGCTGCGTGTGGATGAAAAGCTCGTTGAGCAGTGGAATCTGCAGATCGCTGATCAGTCCCAGGTTGACGCCCATCCGCACACTCGACAGCAGGTGCATCGTTTCCTCGGAACTGATCGTTTGCGCGGTGCGTAAGATGCCGTAGGCCCGGGCGACCTTGTCGTGCAGGTTTTCGTGGCTCTCCTTGACGAGAAACTCGCGAGCGGTGCGTTCCCACTCGATCAAGCGCGGCACGACGTCGCCAACTTGCTTGATCACGCTGATTTCCGACTTGCCGAGCGTGATTTGGTTGCTGATCTGGTAAAAGTCGCCCATCGCTTGCGAGCCTTCGCCGTACAGCCCGCGGACCGCCAGGCTGATTTTCTGCAGCGCGCGAAACGCCTTGTCGATCTGCTGCGTAAGCACTAGAGCCGGCAGGTGGAGCATCACGCTGACCCGCAACCCGGTGCCGACATTTGTGGGGCAAGCTGTCAGATAACCCAGCTTGGGATGGAAGGCAAAGGCGACCTTTTCCGCCATCAGCGAGTCGATGTGGTCGATCTGTTCCCACGCAGCCTCCAGGTCGAGTCCGCTGTGCATGACCTGGATGCGGAGGTGGTCCTCCTCGTTGATCATCAGGCTGACTTGCTCGTTGCGATTGATGGCCACACCGCGGGCCCCTTCGCTCTCGGCATGCTCGCGACTGATCAACTGGCGTTCGACCAGGAACTGGCGGTCGATGCCGTGCAATTCGTTGACGTTGACGTACTCCAGCTCGCCCGATTCCTGAATCGCCAGGATCCGTTCGCGGAGCACTGATTCGATTTGCGTGCGATCCGCTTGGCTGGCGCGCGTGATGAAGGGAAACTCGGCCAGGTTGCGCGCCAAGCGAATGCGGCTGGAGATGACGATATCGCTCTCGGGGCCCGAGCCCCGCAGCCATTCGCCGCTCGTTCGTGCTAGTTCGCTGAGATCCAACGCATTCACTTCTGGTTCAAGTTGGCAACGACCTCTGGCGGGAGATTCTCGCCGGTGACGTGCCGGCGACGATTGCCGGCTGAAGTTCGTATTGACCGTCGTGGGCGGGTGATGCCAGTCGCCGCGCGACGATGCCCGGCCCGGCTAGCCGTTCTTCTTGTGCGCAGCCTCCTCAATCGTGCGAATCTCGTCGCGCAGTTGCGAGGCGCGCTCGTAGTCCTCCTCGTCGACCGCCGCGCCCATCTCGCGACGCAGCCGAATCAACTGCGTCAAATGCTCGGTGCCTTCGGGATAGTTGGCCGGCTTCTTGCCGACGTGCTCGGTCTCGCCATGGATGTTGACGATCAACGGCTCGAGCTCCGACTCGAAGCAGACATAGTCGTGCGGGCAGCCAAGGCGCCCCTGATTGCGGAACTCGTAGAAAGTGATCCCGCACACCGGACACATCCGCTGATCGAGACGGGCCAGCTCCTCGGCCGTTTGACCAACGGACAATTGTTGGGCCAGCACACCGGCCAGATTGGGCGCCACGGCCGGCTCATCGTCGGACTGGGTGAGATAGTGCCGCGCGTGCTCTTCGCAAAGATGCAACTCTTGCGGCTTGCCCTTGGTCAGTTCCGTGATATGGAAGGTCGCCGTCTTGTTACACTGTTGGCACTTCATGGAAGTTCCCGCGACCTTGGCCGCGGCCGCGTAGGCACTCGCCGCCGGATGCGTCAGCGCGATGCGCCGGGGCGCTTGACTCGATTATAGCAAGGATTCTACACGGCCAGTGGGATTCTATCAGCGGGCATGGGAGTGTCAAGGCAGATCAAATCCAGCCGCGCAGCGACGCGACGAACGTTGCCAGCCGACTGCTTGCGCGTGGCAAAAAGTCCCCGCGTTGTGGGCCGAAACGGCGCCTGTTAAGCTGATCCGACCGAACCAATCGGCCCGTCCGAAGTGTCGTATCAGGCGCCGGGCGCGGACGCGGCCGAACCGCCGAATTCGCTGTGCTCGGAAACGTCGACCGTTCACGCCGACACTTTCGCTGGCAAGCGCGATGAAACATCTGCCGGATTTTGAAACGTTTTGCAAACTGGCGCCGGGCGTGCATCTGGTGCCGGTCTATCGGCGTCTGTTGGCCGACGCGCTGACGCCCGTCTCCGCGTTTCACAAGATCGACGACGGCGAGGCAGCCTGGTTGCTCGAAAGCGTCGTCGGTGGCGAGAAAGTGGGGCGTTACAGTTTTCTGGCAGCCGAACCGTTTCTGCAAATTGAAGCTCGCGGCCGCGATGTCATCGTCGTTTCCGACGCGGGACGCGAAACGCTGACGTGCGACGATCCGCTAGCCGAGTTGAAGCGTCGCGTCGATGCTCTCCGCTCCGCGACGTTGCCCGAGCTGCCGCCGTTTACTAGCGGAGCGGTAGGCTACGCGGGGTACGACGTCGTGCGCTACACCGAGAACCTGCCCGACGCGCCGAACGACGATCGAAAGCTGCCCGACCTGGCGTTCGCCTTCTACGACCGGATGATCGTGTTCGACCACGTGAACAAGACGAGCGTGGTGGTCGCGATGGCGCGGCTCGATAAGTTCGGCGACGACTTGCAGGCGGCCTACGCCGACGCACGGCGCCGCGTCGACGCGCTGGTGGAGCGATTGGAAGCGCCAGGCCAGCAGTTACCGCCGGCCGATATCCCACCCACCGCGCCGCCGCCGATGGCCTACGACTCGAACTTTACCCGGCCCGAGTTCGAGCAGGCCGTGGAAAAATGTGTCGAGTACATTCGGGCCGGAGACATATTTCAAGTCGTCATCAGCCAACGACTCCAACGCGAGATTCGCTGCGCGCCGTTCGAGATCTACCGCACGCTCCGCGTGGTGAACCCCAGTCCATTCATGTTCTACCTGCGCACGCCGAGCGTCACGTTGGTCGGCAGCTCGCCGGAGGTCATGGTTCGGGTCGTGCGCGGGCAGGTGACCGTGCGTCCTCTGGCCGGAACGCGGCGCCGCGGCGCAACCGACGAGGAAGACACCCAATTGGCCGAGGAACTGCTCGCCGACGAGAAGGAGCGGGCAGAACACGTGATGCTCGTCGACCTGGGTCGCAACGACGTGGGCCGCGTCGCGCGCTATGGCAGCGTCGAACTGACCGACGTCATGACCATCGAGCGCTACAGCCACGTGATGCACATCAGTTCGAACGTCACTGGGCAATTGGTCGATGATTGCGACGCGTTCGACGCTCTGCGCGCCTGCTTGCCGGCGGGTACCGTTTCTGGCGCGCCAAAAGTTCGCGCGATGGAAATCATCGACGAACTGGAACCCCACCGCCGCGGTCCTTACGCCGGGGCCGTCGGCTACTTCGACTTTACCGGCAACATGGACACCTGCATCGCGCTGCGAACCATGGTCGTGCAAGGCAACACGGCCTACGTACAGGCCGGTGCCGGCATCGTGGCCGACAGCGTGCCGGCCGAAGAATACCAGGAAACACTCAACAAAGCCCGGGGGCTGCTGACGGCCATCGAGATTACCGAGGCGCGCTTGACCGACGGGCGGTCGTCTCGCTGACACGCCGGCGCGGTCTCCGCGAAGCCCGACGCTGCGCGCAGGGCATCCCGCAAGCAAAGCGACCGAAGTCCGGACCACCACGGCAAACGCGCCATGCGGATTGAATCGATCCAACTCTATCGCGTCGCGAGCGGGCCGCCGCCCGAAAGCCACACCGGTTCTGGATCCCTTCCAAACGACGGTTCTCGTTTGATGCCCGAAGCGCGCGAGTCGGTGGTCGTCGCCATGACGCGCGGCCAGCACACCGGCTGGGGCGAAGTCTCGCTCGGGGTCGCGCCGCGCCGATCGCGCGAGTGGGCGCGTGGAGCGTTTGCGTGCACGCGCGATTGGCTCGCCCCAGCGGTCGTGGGCCGCGCGATCGAGAGCGGTGAGCAACTGCACGAAGCACTCTCGGAGTTCACTGGCAACGAAGGTGCCAAGGCAGCGCTGGACATCGCCTGGTGGAACCTGCAAGCCGCGGAAAAGGGCGAGCCGCTGCATGCGCGTCTGGGCGCACAGTGCCGGCCCGTGGCGCTCGGCATCCGGCTCCCGCAGATGGCGACGATCGAAGCGCTGCTTGCCGAGATTCAGCGGGCGCTCGACCAAGGCTACCGGACCATTTCGCTAGAGTTTCGGCCCGGGTGGGACTTGGAGATGTTGCGGGCCGTACGGCAGACGTTTCCCGACGCGCCGCTGGCAGTCGACTGCGACGGTTGTTGCTCGCTTGGCCAACAGGAAATGCTTTACCGGTTGGAGGATTTTTTCCTCGAAGCGATCGAGCAACCGCTGCCGGCCGACGACCTGGTGGGGCACGCGATGCTACAAGCGAATCTCCGCACGCCGATCATGCTCGACCAAAGCATCGTTTCACCGGCACACGTCGAGCAGGCAGCCGACTTGGAGAGCTGCCGCGCGGTGCGAGTCAATCCGGCACGCGTCGGAGGCTTAACGCCCGCCGTGGCGATTCACGCGGCATGCCAAGCCGCACAGATACCGTGCGCTGTTGGCGCGGCGGATGCGGGAATCCTCGAGCGCGCCGCTACCTTGGCACTGGCCACGCTGCCGGGCTTCTCGCTGGCGGCCGAAGTTTCCCTCGCCATCGGTGTCCCAAGTTGGCTCTCCGCGGCTCCGGCGCTGTCGGCGGACGCTTCGGGCGGCGATTTGGCGTTTCTGCCGTCGCCGGAGGTGGGTGAAGGCGTGGCGATTGACGTCGACGCATTGATGCACGCGGCGCTCGACCGTGCGATGGTCGGCTGACGTGGCACACGGGTTCGATTGGCTGCCCCATTGCCGAATCGCGCCTGGTTTTCGACAATGCCCATGCGGCGGTAGGGGAGTCGCTTGGGTATCGCGACATCACGGCGAGCAATCGCACTGTTTCGGAGAAGTGTCATGGTCTATGTCTTTGCCACGATCGAGCTACATGCCGGCAAACGTGACGAGTTTCTGACCGCGCAGCGCGACCTGCTGCCGTTGGTGCGGGCAGAGCAGGGGTGCATCGAATACGCGCCCAGCGTCGAAGTCTCGCTCGCCGATCCACCGAAACAGCCGCTGCGCGACAATTGCGTCTTCATGCAAGAAAAATGGGAATCGCTCTCGGCGCTAAAGGCCCACTTGCAAGCGCCGCACATGGGTGCCTTTCGCGAGAAAGTGAAACCGCTAGTCGTCGGCGCGAAGGTCGAAGTGTTTGAGTCCGTGTGACCACCGCGGGGCAAACAAGTACGGCTGTCCGCGCAGATAGGCGAAAACGAACCAAAGGCTGAGGCAAGAAACCAACCCAACGAGGCAGTTGATGAGTTCCATCGTTGATATTCACGGCCGGCAGATCTTCGACAGCCGCGGCAACCCGACGGTCGAGGTCGACGTTGTACTGGCTGACGGCTCATTCGGACGGGCCAGCGTGCCCAGCGGAGCCAGCACCGGAGTCCACGAAGCGTGGGAGTTGCGCGACCGGGAAGTGAAGAACGTCTTTTCCGGTAAGGGCGTGATTCAGGCGGTAGAAAACGTCAACGACCGGCTGGCCGACGCGCTGGAAGACATGGACGCGCTGGATCAGACGGCAATCGACCACCGCATGATCGAACTGGACGCTTCGGAAAACAAGAAGAACTTGGGAGCCAACGCGATCCTGGGCGTGTCACTGGCGGTGGCCAAGGCGGCCGCCGCATATTGTGGACTGCCGTTATATCGCTATTTGGGCGGGCCGGGGGCACGGATGATACCGGCCCCAATGATGAACATCATCAACGGCGGCCAGCACGCCGACAATTCGGTGGACGTGCAAGAGTTCATGGTCATGCCGCTGGGATTTGAGCGGTTCGACGAAGCCCTGCGCGCCGGCGTCGAGATCTTCCACGCGCTCAAGAAAGTGCTCAGCGCAAAGAAGCTGAGCACGGCCGTGGGCGACGAAGGGGGGTTCGCGCCCGATCTGCCGAGCAACGCGGCTGCGATCGACCTGATCCTGCAAGCGATCGACGATGCGGGCTATCAAGCCGGCGAGCAGGTCTGGATCGCGCTGGATGTCGCGGCCACCGAATTCTACGATGCCAAGAAGAAGAGGTATCAAATCGAAGGCAAACAACTCGACGCCGCAGGCATGATCGACTTGATGGCCGGCTGGGTCGAAAAGTATCCGATCTGCTCGATCGAAGATGGTTGCTCCGAAGACGACTGGGACGGCTGGGCCCAGTTGACAGAACGCCTGGGCCAGCGCGTGCAATTGGTTGGCGACGACCTGTTCGTGACCAACACGAAACGCCTGCAAGACGGCATCGACAAACACGTGGCCAACAGCATCTTGATCAAGGTGAACCAGATCGGAACATTGACCGAAACGATCGAGGCGATCGAATTGGCACACCGTAGCGGCTACACGTCGATTGCCAGTCATCGCAGTGGAGAAACCGAGGACGCCACCATCGCCGACCTGGCGGTTGCCATGTCGACCGGACAGATCAAGACCGGCAGCGCGTCGCGCACGGATCGAATGGCCAAGTACAACCAACTGCTGCGGATCGAAGAACAGTTGGGGGACGCTGCCATCTACGGCGGACCGTTGTTCGCGCGCCGCGGTTCATAGCGCAGCGCGGGCCACCAAGGAGCAACCGACACCGGACAACCCATTTGTGGTACATTGAAAAGTGTCGTGCCTTTCGGCTTCCTGTCACCGCCACTGTCCATCGCGCCGATGTCCGGTCCTTCGTCCGAATCGCGCCGCCGGTCCTCATCGCCCGCCGATTCGCCCTGGCTCTGGATGATGATGTTCTGCGCCGCAGGGCTCGTCGTGTTGATAGTCGCGTGGCCCAAGTACGCGCAGCGGCAGGGACGACTCGAATTGAAGTACCGCGCCCGGCAGGAAGTGGCGCGACGCCAGGTGGAAGGCGAAGCCGCCCGGCGCCCGGCTGGCAGTGAAGGCGAGGCGCCGCCGCCAGAGACCGGTGAACTGATCATTCGATTGTGGCCGATCGGTGCGGTGCTGGTTGTGTTGTTGGCACTGTCGACCGCCATGTTCGTTCGCGGCCGTCGGGCCGAACAACGAGGCGCCACCGACTCCCCAACGGAGCCGGCGCCATGACCTGGCTGGTCGAGAGTCCGTGGCCGGCAGTGACCTTGGGAGTGGTCCTGGAAGTAGGTCTGGCCATCGCGCTAGTGCGCACAGGTCGCGGAATCCTCTTGGGCGCGATGGGCGGCGTGCTCCTGCTGACCGCCGGACTGGTGGCACTCGAGTGGGCGGTGGTCACCGAAAAGGAGCAGATCGAGGCCGTGCTCTACGAGGTGCGTACGGCGCTCGAAGCCAACGACCCGCCGCAAGTCTTGGCGTTGTTCACGCCCGACAGCCCGCGCCGCGCCGAGGTGGCTTCGGTGCTGAGAAACTACACGGTGCGCGAGGCACACATTGGTCGCGTGGAACAAGTCGTCGTCAATCGACTGACGCAACCGGTATCGGCCCGAATCTATTTCGTGGGACGCGTTTCCGGGCGGGACAACCGGGGCACCATCCCGTACGAGAACCTGATTCGCACGTTTCGTCTGCGGCTGCACCGGCAAGGCGATCGGTGGCTGATCCACGACTATGCGCTGCAGGATCCTCGAGGCGTGGGCGACTGGACCGATGGCCGTGGTCAAGTCCGCTAGAAGGTCGCCCGCGGGCAACGGCCGGGTGGGCGATACGAAGGTGCAACGCAACGGTCGTGCAACGCAACGCTCGCCCAACTCGATGGCCGCCTGGCGTTCGACCGGCAGACGCTACGAGTTCTGCGCGTTCTGCTTGGGGGTGCGAACCATCAGCGTTTCACTCTCGACGTCATACCAGTAGTCGTCACCCTCTGGCAGCACCGGCAGCTCGACGGCATTCTGCTTGATAATCACGTCCATGAACTCTTCGTGCGACTTAGGCCCTTTGTTGTTGTGCGCGGCCTTGTAGATCTTCATCGCGTTTTCCATTTGCGTTAGCGCGATCCGCTCGCGCGCACGGAACATCGTTGCCACCGGTGTGGTCACGAAGCCGGGTCCGCCGTAATCCTTGCCTTTGACGCCGACTCCCACTTCGGCCTTCTTCAGTGTGTCGCCTTCAGCCGGCGGGCCGGCGGCGGCCTGATCGTCGGCCGGTGCATCTTCGGCGGGTGCATCCTCGGTCGCCGGCTGTTCGGGCATCGGCTGCTCGGGCATCGGCGCTTCGCCGTCGGCGGCCGGATCAGCGCCGTCTCCGTCCTGCCCCACATCGCGCTGCTCGGCGAGAGCGGCGGCGGCCCCGGCGATCGCGGCCCTTCCCTTAGCGTTGTTTCCAGTCGGCGCGGTGGGATCGACCTTCTTGGCTGGTTCCTGTGGCGCTTCCGGCTCGGGCGGCGCCATGGCCGCGGCTTCCGAGCGATCGCCTACTTGTGGCGGTGCGGCCGCTTCACAGCCGACTAGGACGGTCAAAACCGGCAACGTCGTGACGATGGTCAACCATTTCATGGCTTTGGTCCCCCAAACGATTCTCTGTTCGTAGGCCACCGTGCCATCGACCTCGCGTCTGCCGCTAATGCGCGAGATCAAACCTCCATGATTCCATTTCCGCTAATTGGGCACGCTTGGTCAAGTCAAAATCGAGCGGCGTAATGGTAATCCGCCCCTGTGCCAACGCGGAAACGTCGGTTTCGTGCTCGGCCGACGCTGCAATGGGGTTCGACAACGCCCAGAAATAGCTGCGACCGCGGGGGTCGATTCGCTTTTCGTACTGCTCGCCGCTGCGCTCCACGCCCATCGGCACGGTACACACGCTACGATCCGGTCGAGTCAGCGCCGCGGTCGGAATGTTGACGTTGTACAACTGCGGTCCAGGTCCTTTTTGCGCCAAGATCTGCTCGACAACCCGGCGCGCTAAGTTCGCTGCACGATCGAACTGTGCATGTTCATCGAACTCGAGAGAAACGGCGACACTCGTGATTCCGAAAAAGGCCCCTTCGATCGCCGCCGCCACGGTCCCGGAGTAGAGCACGTTGATGCCGGCGTTCAATCCGCCGTTGATTCCGCTGATCACCAGGTCGGGCAAGCGCGGACAGAATTCGAAAATGCCGATCTTCACGCAGTCGGCCGGACTTCCTTCGACCGCCCAACCACGCCGCTGACGACCCTCGAAAAGTTCCTTGACGACCAGCGGGCTGAGGTACGTGATCGAGTGCCCCACGCCACTTTGCTCGGTGGCCGGAGCCACGACGTACACGTCGCCCAGCGCTTCCAGTTCGCGCTCCATCGCCGCCAGCCCGGGCGCATAGATTCCGTCGTCGTTCGTCAAGAGAATCAACACATTGGGTACTATACTGGTCGACGTCGAAGCTCACAATCGGCGCAGCGCGCGGGCCGGCCGGTCGCCGACTGATACCCAGTGCGGGCGTCGCGTCCGCAGAATCGCTACCTGAGATTCCTGACCGGCTCCGCTCGCAGGCTCGACGCGGGCAACGTGGGGCCCTAGCCGATGCCGCGACGACATTCTATAATCCTTCGCTTCGCCGCCCGTCGTGTTGACGGGTGTTTTTGTTGAGATCGGCGGATGCCGATGCCGTGGGCCAACGAACAATCGCGGGAGGGCTTGGCGTGACGCGCCCCACTGCCGCAGACGCGCCCAATTCGGCCAGCCAGGTCGCCGACGAGCGGGTCCTGGTATTGGACTTCGGCTCGCAGTATGCGCAACTGATCGCACGCCGGGTACGCGAGCAGCACGTCTATTGCGAGATCGTGCGCCACGACATCACGGCCGACCGCGTGCGCGAGTTGGCGCCGCGCGGCATCATCTTGTCCGGCGGACCGTCGAGCATCTACGCGCCTGGGGCACCGAAGTGCGATCCGGAAATCTTCCATCTGGGGATTCCGGTTTTGGGAATCTGCTATGGATTGCACCTGGCCTACGACGCACTGGGTGGCACCGTAGAGAACTTTCCCGCCCGCGAGTTTGGACGCGCCGCCGTGCGGATCATGTCCCCGTCGGAGCTGTTCGAGGGACTGCCCAACGAAATGGAAGTCTGGATGAGTCACGGCGATCAGGCCTCATCCGAGTCGGCCGACTTTGTTCCGCTGGCTCAAACCAGTACCTGCCCGGTCGCGGCGCTAAAGCACAAAACACTGGCAGTCTACGGCCTGCAATTTCATCCGGAGGTAACCCACACGCCGCTGGGCAGCCGCGTGTTGGCCAACTTTCTGAACCGGATTTGCGGCTGCCGCGGCACGTGGCGGCTGGGCGACTTTGCCGAACAGACGATGGATGCCATTCGCCGGCGCGTGGGCGACCACCGCGTAATCTGCGGCCTGTCGGGCGGCGTGGATTCGTCGGTGACCGCTGCGATGTTATATCGCGCCATCGGACCGCAACTCTCGTGCATTCTCATCGACAACGGATTGCTGCGTAAGGAAGAAGAAGCCGCCGTCATCAATGAGTTCTCAGGTCATTTCAAGACCGACCTCCACGTCGTCAAGGCCGAGGACAAATTCCTGAGGGCTTTGGCCGGCGTGACCGATCCACAGGAAAAACGTCGCCGAATCGGCCATGCGTTTATCGAGTGCTTCCACGACGAAGCTGCGAAGGTCGAAGACGCCCGATTCCTGGCACAGGGCACCCTCTATCCCGACGTCATCGAAAGCGGAGCGGCGGCCGACGGTCCGGCGGCCACGATCAAGCTGCACCACAATGTGGGCGGATTGCCGGAGGAAATGAACTTCGAGTTGATCGAACCGCTCCGCGATCTATTCAAGGACGAAGTGCGGCAACTAGGCCTGCAACTCGGGCTGCCCGAAGACATCGTCTGGCGGCATCCGTTTCCGGGCCCCGGGTTGGCAGTCCGCTGCTTGGGCGAGGTGACGAAGCAACGGCTGGACACGCTGCGCGACGCAGACGCGATCGTCATCGAGGAGATTCGCGCCGCCGAGCTGTACCGTAAGACATCGCAAGTCTTCGCCGTGCTGTTGCCCGTCCAGAGTGTGGGCGTGATGGGTGATGCGCGCACCTACCAGGATACGATCTGCGTACGGGCAGTGACCACCGAGGACTTCATGACGGCCGATTGGTGCCACCTGCCGTACGAGGTCCTGGCGACGATCTCAACTCGAATCATCAACGAAGTGCCGGGCGTCAATCGCGTCGTGTACGACGTCAGCTCCAAGCCACCAGCCACTATCGAGTGGGAATAACCCAGGCGCAAAAAAGTGCGGGGTGGCATCGAGAATTGATGCCACCCCGCTCCCGCCTACTCACGTCGGGAGACTGCCGGATGGCGGGCCTGCGCCCACGGGCCAGTCTCCGATGCCGGCGGCTGGCGACAAGCCCCCGGTCACAACGCGATTGGAGATTCCGAACGGCGCCGTCGGTGGTCGCCCCACCAAAGACCGGCGCCGAAGCCTTTCTAGTTGGTAATCAAGAACGTACCGTTGTTGGCCACCGGGATGAGCGGCAGTCCCTGCGGTCCGGAGACCGACGGACGAAACGACTTGCCACCCAGCGAGTAGACCAATCCGGCACCGAAGGCCCACAGCTCTTCGTTCGAACCGACGACGCCCGTAGCCGAGCCGGGGAACGAGAACGTGAAGTTGCCGTACAGCGACAGATAGTCGTTCAATGGGGCCTGGCCGTAGGTGCCAAGCAGCCAACTCCCGATGTCGGCCGGATCGTTTCCGCCGACCCAGAGCATCGTCTGGCCGCCGAAGTTGTAGTTGTGGCGCCAGAACACGTTGTACTGGTTCAAGGCACGAGCCGGCGGGGGCGTAATGCCTGCCACCGAATTGTCACCCGTGGTGCGGAAAGCACCCCAGACACCCAGCTCGTTGAAGTCGTCGATGGCCCAGCCGATCAATCCGCGCACCTGGCCAACATAGAGTTCGCCGGCGAACAAACCGTACTGGTGGTCCCAAAGTTGGTCGTAGACGAGACCCCAGCTCAACTGGTCGCCGTGCAACACGTCGCTGCGCTTCGACACGCCCATCGTCAGGAACGTCTGTTGCTCGGCCGAGCTGAACGCGGCGCTGTCACGGCCCTTCAAGTCGTAAACGCCGTAGCTGGCACCAATCTGCCCGCGGATGGGCGAATCAGGGATGAGTTGGAATCCGGTGTTGAACCCGCCGACGAAGCCGGCGCTGTTCATCCAGCCGTCGTCCAACGTGCCCGGAGGGGCGGTGTCACCCAGCGACTTGAACGCCTCACCGCCGATCAACAGCACGGTGTTGTCCCGCCACGTGCCGAAATCGTTACAGCAGTCGTCCCACACGCACGTATCGCAACTGCCGGTGGTCGGCGGGGCCGGGGTCTTGGCCACGTCCTCTTCGCCGGTCAGGTAGTTACTCTCTGTCGGCGTTTGGGCATAGTACGACTGATAGTTGTTCCCGGTCGTCACTTTGGCCGGGGAATAGAGCTGGGCATGCGCGACGCCCGTGGTCAGGCACAGCCCGAGCGCTGACGCCAATGCCGGCAGCGTTCGTAAAGAGAGAGTTCGCATAACAGTCCGCCTCCTTGTTGTTGATGCGAGAGACGGGGACAATGGCTCGCTTCCCGGCCGCTGCCGACTACAACGTCGGGCAACCGAAGGGTGAACCACGCGCGTTCGCGGAGTCGAGAATCGTTCCGATTCTTCCGACACCGCGACGTACGCCCGCCAGATCCTTCTGCGCGGCGCGTCTGCTAAGGTTCCCGTCAAAGTAATCAATCGAACGGCCGGATCGATCGGCACACTGTTTTCAAGTGATTCCGTGCAACCGCGACTTGCGCCAGGTCTTTCGCAGACAGTCAGGTTTGTAGGGCCGTTATAGACCGAACCAAATGCAGCCGGATGGCCGTTGTTTGGTTGCAGTACCGATCAGCTAAAGTTTGCCGGTTAGCCGGTCCTATCCGACTAACGGCAAGGTGGTAGAATGCCCGATCGACACGCAAGCCGCGTCCGTTGGCCGCCGCCCTTCGCGGTGCACGGCGCGGCGACCCGACAGTGCAAGTCCACGATCGCCGACAGCGCGGCGATCAACGGCGAACTTCCAACCCCCGACGAGCATGGGCAAGCAATACATCTACCAGATCGCGAACCTGACCAAGAAACACGGCCAGCGCGAGGTGCTCAAGGACATCTGGCTGGCGTTCTATCCTGGCGCGAAAATCGGCGTCCTGGGTCGTAACGGCTCAGGCAAGAGCACCCTGCTGCGGATCATGGCGGGCGCAGACCGGGATTTCGAGGGCTCGGCCGTGCTGACCGAAGGGTTCACAGTCGGCTATCTACCGCAGGAACCTCAACTCAATCCGGAAAAGGACGTCTGGGGCAACGTCGAAGAAGCCGTCGAGCCGATTCGAGCCATTCTTCGCCGGTTCGACGAGATCAACGCCCGGCTTGGCGAGGACATGAGCCCTGAGGAGATGGAGAAGCTGCTGGCTGAGCAAGCCAAAGTGCAAGACCAGATCGAAGCAGCTAACGCATGGGAACTCGATCGGCAGATCGAAATCGCCATGGACGCCATGATTCTCCCGCCCAGCGATGCCGACGTGTCAACCCTTTCGGGCGGAGAGCGGCGCCGGGTGGCGCTGTGCAAGATTCTGTTGGAGCGGCCAGACTTGCTGTTGCTCGACGAGCCGACCAATCATCTCGACGCCGAAAGCGTGGCCTGGCTCGAACGCCATTTGGCCGAGTACCCAGGCACAGTGGTGGCCGTGACGCACGATCGTTACTTCTTGGACAACGTGGCCGGCTGGATCCTGGAGCTGGATCGCGGAGAAGGGATTCCCTGGGAAGGCAACTACACGTCGTGGCTTGAGCAAAAGAAGGACCGATTGGCCGCGGAAGAGAGGGCCGCCACCGCACGACAAAAATCGCTCGACCGCGAGCTGGAATGGATCCGGATGGCCCCGCGGGCTCGACAAGCCAAGAGCAAGGCGCGCATCAAAGCCTACGAAGAAATGTCGCAGGCCGCGGCGCGCGATCGGGACGCCGAGCTCGAAATTCAAATCCCAACCGGCCAGCACTTGGGCGAGCTGGTCATCGAGGCCCAAAAGTTGTCGAAGGGCTATGGCGATCGCCTATTGATCGACGACTTGAGCTTTCGCCTGCCACCGGGCGGCATCGTCGGTGTGATTGGCGCCAACGGCGTGGGTAAAACCACCCTGTTTCGGATGATCGTCGGCGAGGAAGAACCCGATGGCGGCTCCATTCGCGTCGGCGAAACGGTCGAACTGGGCTACGTCGACCAGAATCGCGACGCCCTGGCACCCGATGCCACGGTGTACGAGGAAATCTCCGGCGGGCACGACACCCTAGAGATGGGCAAACGCAAGGTCAACGCCCGTGCTTACGTCGCGCGGTTCAACTTTCAAGGCCAAGACCAGCAGAAAAAGGTTGGCGACTTGTCGGGCGGAGAACGCAATCGCGTCCACTTGGCGAAGCTGCTGCGTCGCGGGTGCAACGTGCTGATGCTCGACGAACCGACCAACGACTTGGACGTCGACACGCTGCGGGCCCTGGAGGAGGCCATCCTAAATTTCGCCGGCTGCGTCGTCGTGATCAGCCACGACCGCTGGTTTTTGGATCGGGTAGCAACGCACATCCTGGCATTCGAGGGCAACAGCTACGTGCATTGGTGCGAGGGCAACTTCGACACGTACGAAACGCAGCGCCGCGAGCGACTTGGCATCGAAGCCGACCAGCCCAAGCGAATCCGATACAAGAAGCTACAGCATTAGCCGGTCTGTGATGGGGAGATGCCACCCTCGATACGATCGTTGCAGGCATTGACGTGACACGCCGTCAGAGCAGCGGTAGAATCGCGCCTTTCGTGCGACACTATCCCGAGGAGGAATCATGAACACCAAAGAAGCATTGAAGGCCGGTATCGACGGCGGGGGATTCGTGGCAAACGCCTACCTGGCTGACTTGACCGATGCGGACCTACTGGTGCGGCCCGCGCCCGACTGTAACCACATCGCCTGGCAATTGGGCCACCTGATCGCAGCCGAACACCAGATGGTCGAGGGCGCTTGCCCCGGATCGATGCCCAACTTGCCCGACGGGTTCGCCGAAAAACACACCAAGGAATCGGCCAAGAGCGACAACCCGGGCGACTTCTGCAGCAAAGAGGAATATCTGAACGCGGCCAAAGAGCAGCGGGCCGGCACGTTCGCCGCGCTCGAGAAACTGAGCGATGCGGATCTCGACAAGCCGGCACCCGAGGCGATGCGTAGCTATTGCCCAAACGTGGGCTCAATCTTCACGATGCAGGGCACGCATTGGATGATGCACGCCGGACAATGGGCGATCATTCGGCGAAAGTTGGGCAAGCCGCCCTTGTTCTAACCGCGGCGTGCCCTTGACCACGTTCGGGCGTTTCCCCTATAGGTAGATGCTTCCATTCGATCGCGTCGCGCGGCCAGCGGGGCCGGCAACCCGATAAATACGACACCAACATCCTCGAGGTGAGCAGCCGTGACCATTGTGCGAGTAGGCGCCACGAAGAAGTACACCGACGGCTGGGAAGCAGCGTTCGGTAAAGGCAAGAAATCGAAGTCGTCCGCGGCGACCAAGAAGAAGGCGATAAAGAAAAAGGCCACTGGAAAGGCTTCAGCGAAGAAGAAGCCGGCTAAGAAACGGGCCGGTGCCAAGAAGTCGGCCAAGAAAAGGGCCGCCAAATAGGCCGCCCATCGGACCAAGCGCCGTTATCCGCCCGGGCAGCCCCGGCCACCCGCGATGCGCCCGTCGCGCTTCATCCGCGCGACAGGTAGCTGGCGGTGCGCGTGTCGACCTTCACCGTCTCGCCTTGGGACAGGTACTCAGGCACCTGCACCACGAGCCCTGTCTCGAGCGTGGCCGGCTTGGTTCGGCTGGTCGCCGAATTGCCGCGTACGCCCGGGTCGCACTGCGTGACCTTCAATTCGACCGTCACCGGAAGCTGCAAGCCAACACACTCATCGTTGTAGATCAACGCCTGAACGCCTTCGAGGTCTTCGGTCAGGAATTGGTTCTCATAGGCAATGTCTTCCAGCGGAAACGCGTACTGATTGTAGTCCTGCTGGTCCAGAAAGTGCGTGTGCGTCGCGTCGCTGTACATCAGCTTGATAGGACGGCGCTGAAAATCCGCCTCTTCCAACGACTCTCCGCCGCGCAGCACGATGTCGACCTTCTGCTTCGTGACGAGGTTCCGGGCCCGATATTTGTAGATCGTGGCCGCGCCGCGCGCCGACGGACTCTGCACGCTGATCGATTCGATCATGCAGGGAGCGTCTTCGTAGTTGAGAATCGCTCCGTTCTTGATGTCTTTGGCAAGCATTGTCGTGCAAACCCATCCGATGCGCAATGCCGCCAACAAACGAAGAAACGCAGAAAAATGCGGCATCGGCCGGCGGTGCGATCCGTGGGACAGCCGCGCCGGCCAGGACGATCATAGCAGCGAGCCCGAGGCCGGATCAACGCCCACGCCGCCGGTCAGCTCCACCAGCGCGTCCATCACGATCAGCAGTGCGCTGGGATCCAGCATCTCGTCGAGTTCGTCGGGCGCGTCGTCGTCCGAGACGTGTTCGAAGTGCAGCAGGTCGAAGCGCGCCTCGTACTTCCCAAGTCGCTCAGCCTTTGCGCGTTCTTCATCGTCGATGGCCGACGCCGCCAATTCTTGCCGTAAGGCGGCTCCCATCTCGACGACTTCTTCGCCCGCTTCGTAGCTGATGTCGAGCGCAGCGTAGTCATCGTCGGACATGACGGTGATTGACTCGAACCGCCCGTCCTCATCCTCGCGCGGGTCCGTAAGCTCGAAGCGTTCGTTTAGGTCATGCAGCAACTTCTCGATCTGGTGCAGCGTGGGGCGTTTGGCCGAATCGAACAGCACAAAATACGTTTCGCGCCACTTGTATTCGTCCCGCTCGAAGGTTGACATCGGTCCGTCTACTCCCATTCTTCCTCGCCGGGTCCCAGGCCGCCTTGCCAGCTTTCCAGCGCTCGTAGCATCTCGTCACGTTCCATCTGTTTCGCCCAGACCGACTCGCCTTGCTCTAAGCGGACTTCGTACTGTCCTTCTCGCTCGCAGTCCTCGGCTCCGCAAAAATGCGGCGTCGCGGAAATCCACATGACGCGATAAAGGGGGATGTGCTTGTCGTCGACGATGCTGAAAATGGACATTCTCGATACTCCGCTAACTCGTTAATTCGCGCTCCGATGCACACTGGCGGCCATGGACGCCGCCCATCAGAACGCGAACTCATTATACTCCGGGTCGATTAGATTTTCGGCCGGGCAGCGGCCTTGCCCGCTGGCTCCGAGTCGGCCGGCGACATCGCGATCGCCGTTAGTTCCCCGCTTCGGTGCCCAATTCGATCGATCGCCGCGTAGCTGCCTCGACCGCGGCTATCAGCGTACCGCGCAGGCCGCCAGATTCTAGGGCAGCCAAACCGGCAATCGTTGTTCCGCCAGGGCTCGCGACCCGGTCCTTCAACACTCCGGGGTGCTCGCCGGTTTGCACCACCATTTCGGCAGCACCGCGAACGGTCTGCGCGGCCAACTTCAGGGCGATGTCCCTCGGCAACCCCATGCGGACTCCGGCGTCGCTGAGCGCTTCGATGATCACGTAGACGAACGCTGGCCCGGAACCGGACAAACCCGTGACGGCATCCAGCAGTTTTTCGTCGACTAGCAGCGCCAGGCCGACCGAGCCCAGCAATCGGCCGACGCGCTGTGCATCGTCGTCCGTGGATCGAGGGCCCATCGCATAACCACTGGCGCTTTGACCGACCAAACACGGTGTGTTGGGCATCACGCGCACCAATCGCGACTCGGGCAGTGCGCGATCCAATGTCGTAAAGGTCACGCCAGCGGCAATCGACACGACCAGCTTTCCGGCCGCGAAGTCGGCTAGCCCAGCGGTGGCGGCGGCGACGTGCTGCGGCTTGGTGGCCAGCAAAATCAGGTCGGCAGCCGCTGTCACGCTGGCGTTGTCCGGCAGACCCTGCGCGCCGGGAACCGCCTCTAAGAAGCCGTTTAGTGCGGTCTGCGACGGATCGGCCGCCAGCAGCTTGTCGGCCGAGACCAGACCAGCGTGGGCAAATCCGCTCGCCAGGGCGCGAGCCATCTGGCCGGCACCAATGAACCCAATCGAATCGTTGTGCATACGCGAGACTGGCCGACAAGAATGGGACGGGAAATGATAGCACGCTGGCGCCGGCTGATGCCGACCACTTCTAACTCTACGGCCCGTTTGGCACTCTCGCAAGGAACCGCGCAAGGATGCGGCTGTTTCCGCTGACTGGACAACGTGTTCGGTGCGGCGATGCGACCCGTGACGCTGCCCAAAAACCCGACTGGACATGGGTACTCCTTTTTGCTATTCTACGCCCATAATCTATTGCAGGTTGGGGATAGTAAGGTTGCCGGCCGATCCCATCTGTACTTCATGAATCGGAGAATATCCGATGCGCACCGCTGGATGCATGCTGGTCGGAATCGCGGTCATCTGGACGGCGCCGTCCATCGCCCAAGCCCAAAACTGCCTGTCTCGGTTGTGCCCCTTTGGCTGTTGTCATGCCAAGGGAGGTGCCGATGCGCCGATTACCCACGTTGCCGATTCCGGGCAGGGAACGCAAACGACGGCCGTCTTCAACAAAGTCGGCTCTGGCACGCGACGTTTCATAGCCAACACGCGGGATCTGTTCACATTCGGCAAACCGAGTGGAGCGCCGGCATCAGCCGGGGGCAAATACGCCTTTCGCAGTAGCCCCAAGAAGCCGGGCTTCTTCTACAAGCTGTTCCACCCCGAGCCTCCGCCGCCGCCCAAGACCGTCGACGAGTGGATGTCGCTCGAGCAAATCCATCCGTAACCGATCGATCGTCGCGTAAGTCCAGGGCGGCAACATGCTGTGGACAACGCCAATCGCCATGCGCCCGGACCGAACGACGTCTCCGCGAAACCATTCAACCCGCGCCGCCGCGCTGGTGATGCTGGCCTGCGCGGTCGCCAGTGGATGTTCCGGGCCGCTCGGATCGCATTGGGCCGATTTTCAAACCCGACGCGAAATCGAACGGGTGGCCGCCGACGACTCGTTCCCCACGGCCGCCGAGATCGGACTGACACCGAGCGCCGATTCGTCGACCGACGAGTGAGCAACTGGGCGAAATGGTCTTGGGGAGGCGCTGGTCCGGGTCTATCCTGGCGGCAGTCGTCTGACACCCCCGCGGCGTTTGGCCGCGGGGCAAACAGTGGCGGGCGAGCGTCTTGGCCTTGCCAAGGTGGCAAGCCTATGCGACTTCGGACGGTGCTTGACTTGGGTCGTTTTCGTGTGGACGATTCCTCCATGCTGTACAGCAAACGTGCAATTCGACTGACCGGTGTGGTCCTGTTGCTGGTGTGCTGCGTCGGATGCGACCAGTTGACCAAACGGGTGGCCCAGGCGCGGCTCAAGGGGCGGCCCACATCCAGCTTCTTCGGTGACTTGTTTCGCCTGCAATATGCCGAGAATCCAGGTGCGTTCCTGGGCCTGGGTGGCCAGATCCCGGCCTCGGCCCGGCCGCTGATCCTGATCGGCATCAACGTCGTGATTACGCTGGGGTTGTTGGCAGCTATTGTCTTCGGCGGTCGCATGACACCCGCGCGATTGGCCGGGTGCGCGCTGCTGCTGTCCGGTGCGTTGGGAAATCTGATCGATCGCATGCGTTTTGATGGATTGGTGATCGACTTCATGAATCTGGGCATCGGTCCACTGCGCAGTGGCATCTTCAACGTGGCCGATGTGGCGATCATGCTCGGCGCGGGCCTGCTTGTGCTGCCGATGCAAGCCGCTACGGAAGACGACTCGCCAAAACGCGAACCCGCCTCGGCGTAGGGCGCCGCTTTTCGCCCAGAAAGCTTGATTTTTTGCTTTGTGTCGCGGATCGAACGGGCCTGCAAAAAACCGGGGCGAACCGTTATGATCTAAGCTCGAGTCACGCAAACCACGTCCGCACTGCTTGCGCGCTGCGTACGTGGTCGGTCGATTGCATCAAGGGGGCAACGTGCAAGGGGCGAGATCGGTTTCGCGGTTTTTCCTTCTGGCCTGCGCCACGTTCTGCGTGGTTGCCACAACGGTCCGCGCCGACACCGACGAAGTCTTGCAGCGCGCTCACGGCTGGGCCCGATTCGGCGAAGGTTCGTGGCGCCACGTGCGGATCATCACCGAGACGTTCGACGAACAGGGCCGGGTGACCCGCAAAAGCGTCGCCGACAATGTGACCACGCTGGAAAACCTTACGCCCGAAGGAATCACGCTGAAGGTGGAAGTGACGGTCGAGGTTGCCGGCCAGCGTTTCCCCGCCGAGCCGCAATTGGTTCAACAGGGGTTTGCCGGCGAGGTGCCGGGCCAAACCGTTTCGATAAAACCGCTGGACGACGAAACCTTGACCGTCGATGGTCAAGAGATTCCCTGCGAAGCGCAACAGATTGAGATTCTGGGCGACGGTAACAAGGAAGTGATTCAAATCAGCTATTCGCCGCAGACCGATCCGCCCATCTTAAAGCGACACAGCACGACCAGCGATCTGGACAGTGGCGAAACCGTTCAGGAAACCGTTACTGAAGTCTTCGCGTTGAATCGTCGACTGCGGCTGCTCAAGGAACCGTTCGAGCGGCGCGGGTACCGCTTGCGCCAGGTACTCAAGTCGGATCGCGGCATGACTACGACTTGGTCGGATCACGTTGTGGAAATCCCGGGCGGGGTTGTCGCCCATTCGTCGCAGAAGTTCGACGCAAACGGTCAACTGGCCCGGCGGACGACACTTGAGCTGGTGGACTATTCTGCGCGCGACGGCGGAATCCGTTTCCGTGACTTGTCGCGCCGTGAGCGCCGCAAACAACGCCGCGGCCGGTAAGGTGACGGTGCGACGCCCTATCGCTACGGCGCCCAGCTTCGGGTGGCGCGGCGACTGACGTGACGCACTTACGGTTGGTTGGCAGCAGGCGCGATCCGGGGAATTCGCCGGCACAGCACCTCAACCTTGAACGAACGGGAGCGTCATCTATAATAAGACCCCTGGCTTTTGGGGGGTCTCACTCGATCTGGCGCCGCGAGAAACTCCACCCATGTCCGCCGCGTTCGACGGTTATCACGTTTGGCTGGGCATTCCGCCCGATGAACAGCCGCCCAATCACTATCGGCTGTTAGGGATCGCTCCGTTCGAAAACGATGCGGACGTGATCGATCACGCAGCCGATCGGCAGATGGCGCATGTCCGTACGTTTCAGGCCGGCAAGAACCGCGCTGTTTCTCAGCAACTGCTCAACGAGTTGGCGGCGGCACGGGTCTGCCTGCTCAATGCCGAGCGCAAGAAGGCGTATGACAACGACCTTCGCGCCAAGACAGCAAAACCGGCAAAGGCCGTTCCGGTCGCGGCGCCGGTCGCCAAGGCCACGCCAGTTGCCGTAGCTCCCAAAGCAGCGCCGGTCGCCACGGCCATTCCCAAAGCCGTTCCGGGCGGTACGTCGGCGCCCGTGAAGACCGGATCGGACGACGATCTGGGGCCACTTATCGAGTCGGAGATTAGTGACATTCCGCCGGTGTCGGCGGCCGCATCGTTCGATGCCGATAAGGAGTTGAAGAGCGACTTTGGCGACGAACTGGACGACGAGCGGTTTGCAGCCGCGGCAAAAACGGCCGAGTTCAAGATCCAACCCAAGCGGCGTCAACGCCGATTCGAGACGATCGTCAAGAACCCGGCGACTGTGGGCATCGTGGCCGGCGTTATTGCGATTTCCTTCTTCCTCTTGTATTCCCTGGTCGTTCGCCTAGCGTCGTCCGAAGATTTAAGGCAGTTCATTCTGCACGGACCGCAGTCAGCTCCTGACGCGGCTTTGGAACCGGGTATCGACGCCACGTCGGCTCCGCCACCGCGCGTGGCGGACTGAGTAGACGGCGCGGCTCGCCTCTGAGCTGCGCTTGGCCGCGGCGCCCCGCTGCGCCGTTCGCTCAACGCGAACCGGCGGTTGTCAAGCAGCGCGGGCCTTGTGGCGAGTGGCGCTCTCGCCCCATCTAACGGCGGAGCAGCGGCGCGTTGTGCCTGGCGCGTTTCGATCGCAATGTCACTCCGCGGCCCGTTGCCAATTCGGCCAATGACGGTAATAATGCCCGATTCCCTCTTGACCATCCCACCCCGGAGGCGCCGACCCATGCGAGAGAAGCTTTCATTCGGCATTACCTTCGACGACGTTTTGTTGCAGCCCGGCTACTCGACCGTCGTGCCCTCGGAGGTCGACGTCAGCACGCAGCTTACTCGCAACATCGGGTTGAACGTACCGCTAGTCAGCTCACCGATGGACACAGTAACCGAGAGCGAAATGGCCATCGCCCTCGCGCAAGAGGGCGGGCTGGGCGTGATCCATAAGAACCTCTCGATCGCGCACCAGACCGACGAAGTGGACAAGGTGAAGCGCAGCGCCAACGGCATCATCCCCGACCCGGTGACGTTGCCGCCCGACGCCACAGTCGCCCGTGCCCGCGACGTCATGGACCAGCACAACGTCTCAGGTGTGCCGATCACGACCGATGGCAGCAAGCTAGCAGGCATCCTCACGCGCCGCGATCTGCGGTTTCTGGAAGACTCCGAGCTGAAAATCTCCGAGGTGATGACTCGCGAGAACCTTGTAACGGCTACGGGAACCGTAACGCTTGAGGAAGCTGAGAAGATTTTGATGGCAAATAAGGTCGAGAAACTTTTGCTGGTTGACGACAAATATACGCTGACCGGCCTCATCACCATCAAAGACATCGACATGATGAAACGGTTCCCCAATGCCTGCAAAGATGGGCAGGGGAGGCTGAGAGTGGGTGCCGCCATCGGAGTTCACGACTACGAGCGGGCCGAAAGCTTGCTAGCAAAGGAAGTCGACGTGTTGGTGGTCGACAGCGCCCACGGGCACTCGGCCAATGTGGTCGAAACGGTCAAGAAAATCAAAAAACGTTGGGACATTGACGTGGTTGCCGGAAACATCGCCACCGCCGAAGGCTGTCGAGACCTCGTGAACGCGGGTGCTGACGCCGTGAAGGTCGGCATCGGGCCAGGATCGATCTGCACCACGCGTGTGATCTCGGGCGTCGGCGTTCCGCAGATTACGGCGATCTACGAGGCCGCCGGGGTGGCCAAGGACGCCGGAGTCTCAATCGTAGCCGACGGCGGAGTCCGCTATTCGGGCGACGTGACGAAGGCGCTGGCTGCTGGGGCCCACTCGGTGATGATTGGCGGGCTGTTTGCCGGTTTAGCCGAGAGCCCAGGCGAAACGATCCTCTACCAGGGTCGCAGTTTCAAGGTGTATCGAGGAATGGGCTCGCTGGGGGCCATGATGGTCGGATCAAGCGAGCGATATCGGCAACGGGGCGCGGAACGGTCGCCCGGCAAACTGGTGCCCGAAGGCGTCGAGGGCCGGGTGCCCTTCAAGGGTCCGCTTAGCGCGTTCGTCTATCAAATCGTCGGCGGATTGAGGGCCGGCATGGGCTATTGCGGCACACAAACGATCGAGGAGTTGCGCACCAAAACGCGTTTCATCCAAATCTCCGCGGCAGGAGTACGGGAGAGTCATCCACATGACATCGCCATCACGCAGGAAGCGACCAATTACAGCAGCGAACCCAGTCCGGGCGAATACTAGCCCAACGATCGGCGGCCCGCCAACGACGCGGCGCTGCGGTTATCGCCCGGTCATCGTGCAACGGGCCGCATCGCGGATGCCGATTGCCGCCATGCTCGCGGCAATCGTCGGCATACTGTGCATCACGCCGGTCTTGGCTGGACCAATCACGCCAGGCGCTAGCGGCAAAGCCCGGCTGCGATGGCAAACAAACCGAACGGTGGCAAATCGCGCCGTCGTGGCCGCCAAGGGAACTAGCGCGGCAACCGGAACCTCGGCTGCCGAAGCCGATCGCCCGCAACGGGCTGTGTGGCATGCCCGCGGTAGCCGACCGGTCGCTCGTCCGCAAGCAGCAGCGCACAGATCCGATCGCGGCGTAGTACAAGCCAGCGCGGACAAGTCGGACCCGTTCCAAGATCCATTCGAAGATGATCCGATTCCAGACAGCTTCGGCAACGACTCGACGACCCGAACCAGCCAGCCGACGTCGCCAGACAGCGACGTTCCGTCGGCCGCCGACGAGCCATTGACACTACCGGAAGACATTCGACGGTACTCGGAAGATGCTCCGCCCGATCCGTTGGACGAAACGCTGCCGGAAAATCAATCGGTTGTCGAGGGCTTGGCGCCGCCGCTTGACAGTTCGTGTGCCGACTACAAGAAGGATTGTGACGAGGCGATCCAAAAGTTGCGCGATCGGGACATTACGAAGATCGTATTCGGCATTGTCATTGAGGGCGAGGACGGCAAGCCGCCCGTCGAGGGAGCCGATTATCCGTGCGAATGCGTGCTCGGCGAGAATGCCCGATTCTTGGGACGCAACTGGTCGCCGACCACGTTCACCTGGACGGCAACGGGCACGTGCTTCAAACCGCTCTACTTCCAGGACGTCCAACTGGAACGCTACGGTCACTCGTGGAACCCGGTGGTCCAGCCGTTCATGTCGGCGGCCCACTTCTTCGTCTCGGTGCCGCTATTGCCCTACAAGATGGGACTTCGCACGCCGAACGAGTGCGTCTACACCCTGGGGTATTACCGACCAGGCAGTTGCGCTCCGTACATGATCGAGCCGATCCCGTTCACGCTGCGAGCGGCCGCGTATCAGGCCATCGGCACGACGGCCTTTGCGTTCTGGTTCTGGCCGCCACCGAGCGGACCGTGATCGGTGACGCCACCTTTCCGTAGAGTCGAAATCTCGCGCCGCCGGATCGAATCGATCCGGCGGTTTTCTTTTGGTCATGCACCGGCATCGCCGTATGATTAAACGTGATCTCGGCTACTCGAGCGCGGTAAAGACCAGGCCAATGCAACCCGAAATCGGGCCGGGCAACCGGCCGGCGTGGCGATGAACATCGCGACAATCACACGCGAACAAGCCCACACACTGGACCGCCGGGCTGTCGAAGACTATGGCATGACCGGCGCCATGCTAATGGAAAACGCCGGCCGTGGCGTCGCCGATCGGCTCTGCGCGGCAAATCTCGACGGACCGGTGGTCATCTGCTGCGGCGCGGGCAATAACGGGGGAGACGGATTCGTCGTCGCGCGGCATCTGGACCTGCGGGGGAGGGCGGTGCGCGTGTTGCTCCTAGCTGATCCCGCTCGACTGTCCGGCGATGCGGAGCTCAACTACCGCGTGCTCGAAAAGACCGACGTGCCGATCGAGCACATTGAACCGGCGACACTGGATCAATCCCTATCCGGCGCCGGTTGCGTGGTCGACGCACTGCTGGGCACAGGAGCGCGTGGCGAGCCACGTCCGCCGCTGGACGAGGTTATCGACCGCATCAACGCCCAATCTGCGCCGGTTTGGGCGATCGACGTGCCCAGTGGACTGGATTGCGAAACAGGCCACGCGGCGCGTCACACGATTCGCGCAGCCCATACGTGTACGTTTGTCGCGGCCAAGCCGGGCTTTTCGGTGCCCGGTGCCCGCGCGTTTACCGGCGAAGTCCAAGTCTTGGATATCGGCGCGCCGCGCAAGCTGGTCGAGGAGGTGCTGGGCGGCAGCCGTTAATCGGTACGGCAACTCGGGCCCGCCGGTGCATATTGCGGGGCACCTGCGATGTGGTCGCCAGGTACCGTGTCTCTCCCCGCTGGCGATCATTCGGACGGCGGTGGCTCGTACTCGAAGTCTTTCCACTTCATGGGCCGGCGGAACGGCTCGATCCGCAGCGTCACTTCGCCGTTTTGGAAGATGCGCACCGTGCCGTTCGATTCACTGACGGCTACGGCCACCGCTTTGGTCTTGCGGCTGATCGCCGCGGCGGCCCAATGGCGGGCGCCCAGCCCCTTGGCCAGCGTGATGTTGTCGGCCGGTGCATCGATATAGCGGGCAGACGCCTCGACAACGCCGTCCGGCGATACGATCAGCGCCCCGTCAAGTTGAGCGATTTCCTTGATGCCTTCCCGCACGCGTGGATCGTCCAGGTTGCGCTCCTTGCGCTGGTATCCGCGAACCGGATCGAATCCGACCGGGTGGCTGCTGGCCATCACCTTTTTGGAGTCGCCCACGACGAACAGGGCGCCGACCGGCTTACCCTCGCGTCCTTCGCGACCGATTTCGACCGCCATGTCGACGACCGTTTGCAACGTGTCCAGGGGAATACTGGTTTCGAGCTGGCGCAGGTCGCGGGCAGTCAACTGCCCGAGATGTTCGCCCAGGTGCACGAGGCTGACCGAATCGATCGCTCCGGCCTCGAAGGCGCTGTACATCGCGACGACCTGAGCACCAGCGGCCAGGATATCGTCGGCCACGCTTTCCAGCAGTGCCTGGGTCAGCTTTTCGTGGACCGACGCGTCGGGATTGTTCAGCAGCACGGTGGGCACGCCAGCGTCGGTAGCCCCTTCGATTTGCGTGACGAAATCGGCAGCGACGACGATCTTTTGTTCGCCGGCAACCTCCTTAAGTCGTTCCCAGTCGGTCGGACCGTCCAGCAATAGCAGCAGCGCGTCCGCGTTGCGCGCCGCGGAAAGCGCGGCCGCGGCCTCGAAAATGCTCAGAAGCTGGTCGGTGAAGCGGTATGTGGTCACGCGCGACAAAGAGCGCAAGGAATGCGGACGAACTCCAACGGATGAACACCACGCCCGTTGGACGAAGGACCTTCATCGTATGCGTTTTTTCCTGCGTTGGCAACGCCAGCGCGGTGGCGCGCCAGGTTGGAGCCGGGTGCGCGCCGCAGGCGCGGCAAGAGGTACGGATCGCTTGCGGCACGATGCGAATGGCGTAGCGCCAGATCGGGCGGCGGTGCGCCGCCAAAGCGACAAGGTCGGCGCGCTATCGTGTCGACTCGACGTCCCGCCGCGCTTCGATCGCTGCATCCGAATCGCCATCCGCCTCGACGATCGTCTGCGACGCGGGTGGATCGTGCGGCTTGAAAACGCGCTCGTCGTAGATCACCAGCCCGTGCAGCGCGTGTCCCAGAGGCCCGATCTCCCACGTGCGCCGATTGTGCTTCGCCAACAAGCTCGCCACGTAGTCGACCGCCTGGACCATCTTGGGCTGGCGCAGCGTCTCGTCGGGCACCGAGAACGCCATCCATTCGAGGATGTGGCCGCTGGTCTTGATACGGCGGTCAATGTCGGGATTGGCACCTTTGCGCTCGAACCATTCGGTGCTGAAGCTGCCGTCGCGGTTCTGGAGGCCGAATGTGTAGCGGTGATAATCGTCCATGAAGATCTGGGCCCGACGGAATTCGCCGGATACCGGCTCACCCCGCTTGATCCGCTTGTTGACGGCATAGCTGAATCCCATCAGGCGGTGCGTTCCGCCACAAGCGGCACCGCGGATGGGTTGGGCCAACTCTTCTCGAATCAAACGCTGGATCGACCACGGTTGGCCATCGCGGCTGGTCCACGTCGCGTCGGAATCGAGGTAGTGCATCAGGGCAATGAGCTTGAACGTAAGCTCTTCGCCGGCGAAGCAGTTCTGCTTCTCGAATTCGATCAAGTCGGCGATCGTGAAATCCTTGCCGCCGACGTACATCGGATAGTCAGGCTTCAGTCGCGATTGGGCCAGGATCGCCAAAAACTGCCCATGATGACCTTGCACGCCGACTCCGCGGCGGGCCTCGAGTTTGCCGTTGTGCTGCAACAGCATCCGATAGCCGGCACACGGATAGTTGTAACATAGCCAGCCCATCGCGTTGACTTTCTCACCGCCTGGACCGTTCTTGAATATCTGCGTGTCCACGCCGTAGGCCACAATCGCGTGCATGATCTCCCAGGCATTGTTGTCACGGGCGTTTTGATGCCGCGGGTAGTACGCTCCCAGCACCCCGCGAATCTTTTCGCGCAACGCCTCGAGCTCCGGCGTCAATTCCACTGGGGTCGGACTCGTGGCTGATCCATCCTCAGCCGCATCGTCCGCAAGCTGGTCATTGTCGTCGTCTTCAGCCGCTTGTTCGGCTTCGTCGTCGTCCGGCGCCGAAGCAGCCACGGCCAAACGCGCGGCAGTCAGTTCCGAACTGGCACGCGGCACGGTCACCGGCGCGTTCGACGGCGCATCGGGCGCCAACAGCTCGAGCGTTAGATCCGCGTCGGCGGAAATCTGCCCGTCTTCATCCCCAGGCGTCAAGTCGCTCACGGTGGTGCCAGTCGGCGAGGCCGGTCGCGTCGCCACAGGATACGCGGGCTGAAGGAAGAGCTGCGCGCTCGTCGTACGACCTTGCAGGCAAATCGCGGCCGCCGCGGCCAGTACCAGAAACCAGGTGGACGAACATTCGATGCGGGAGTGGCGCCGGCTCATTAACATCCTCGATCGGTGGGAAGGAAACAGTCTCTATCGTAGCGGGGATTACGGCGGGAGAGAGTCTGACGATTGCGAAGGCTGCAACGCACGGATCGGCAGCGGTGCCAGCAGTCCAGCCGAGTATTGATATCGGACTGAATCGGCGTGCCCATTTACGGGTTTGCGGCGATTTCAAGCCGCGCCGAAGTGGGTCCACGAAGGCCTGACGAAAAACGCGGCTATGCCGCGCCGGTTGAGAAGATGATACCGGGTAGGCAGGTGCGCTGCCGCCGAGAAGTCCGCGCCCAGCCGGCAATCGTCGCGCGCCGAGTGCTAGAAGATGGCCCGCCGCATCCGCTCGGCGAAGCTCACCTCCGCGGCGGAGGATTCGCCCGTTTTTGCGTATTCGCGCCAGGCCTGAACGTTGCCGCCGTAGTCGCGGCCGCTGACCTTTCGCAGCGATTCCTGCGCGCGATACTGAATAGCCGGGTCGGGATCGGTCAACAAGTCGGCCAGGGGTGCCACGGCCGATTTGTCGCGCGTCTCACCCAGGGCACGAACAGCGGCGATTCGCACGTCGACGCTCGTATCCGCACCGACAACGTGCGACAGTGCCTGAGCGGCCTCCGGACCGCCGTGGTTGCCCAATGAAAGACACGCGGCCCGGCGCACTTCCATGTCGCCGTCCTGCAATCCGGCTTGCATGATCGACATCGACATCGGCGTGCGAAACTGAGCTAGCGTGCGCAACAAGTGGCGCCGCATCACGGGGTCTTCTTCGTCGCGGATTTCGGCGGCCAGTTCCGCCGTGATCCGCGTCTGTTCCTCGGGTGACTTTTCGTGCGCCCTGGCAGCCAATTCTCGAAGCTCGTTGGCGCGGTCCTCAGGCGTTTTGATGTCGAGCGCTTCTTCGGCCGACTTTTTGCCGGCCATCTTGCCCAACAGACCGCCGGCCGATTCGGCTGTTGCCGCGCAGCCGACCAGCGATGTGGCCAATAAGCAATACGCCAGCGCCGTCAGGCAGTGATTCGTGCCCCGCATGAAATGCCCGCTGATTGCATGAAACGGTGAAACCCGTCGGAAATGTGGCCCAGCTTTTAGCAAAACGGCCGGGGGCTTTCCAGATGGATCGAGGCCGGAAAGTGATCGCCTGCCGTATCAACCGCCGAAGCTAGGGAACTGCGGTGCCGCGCGCCCTGTGCGATGTTTGCAAGACTACCTAGACTAACACCATGAGCGTGCTCCTTGGGCGATTTCGGCCGTATGCGTCGATCCTGGTATTGCTCGTCGTGGTGGTCACTGTGCCGTTGTTGGCGTCCGACACGCGCACGCGCCGTCTCGCTAGCAATACCGCATTGCTGGCCGGCGCGGTTGCCACGGTGAGCGTCTTATGCGGCGCACCGCTAGCGTTTCTGCTGTCGCGAACCGACATCGCCGGACGCCGCTTTGCCGCGATCGTGCTCCTGGCTCTGCTTTTCCTGCCGATCTACCTGCAAGCCGCGGCGTGGCAGGCTGGCTTCGGCGTGCAGGGTTGGTTCACTTTGGCAACCGGCGCGCCTCCGATGGTCCGTGGATGGCAAGGAGCCATCGCCATCCACACGCTCGCCGCGATCCCCTGGGTCGTGCTGATCGTCGCAGTGGGTTTGCGGCTGACCGAAGGAGAGCTGGAGGAAGAGGCCCTACTGGACGGCACGCCGGGCCAGGTCTTTCGCCGCGTGACGCTGCGACGCGCTGCGGAAACGATCGCCGTGGCGTTTTTTTGGGTCGCCATTGCCACCGCCGGCGAGATGGCCGTAACCGACTTGTTCCAGATCCGGACCTATGCCGAGGAAATCTACACACAGTTCGCCTTGGGCGACGTTCAGGGTCCAACCACCTGGCGATTCGTTCCGACCGTAATTGCGGCGGCTTGGACCGTCGGGCTTACGCTGCTGGTCGTCGGCCGCATTCTGCAACCAGCGCGCCACCCTACACAAAGCGGCGCGACGACGTTTCGCCTGCGGCGCTGGCGCTGGGCCACAAGCGCCCTGGCGGTGGGCACGGTCGCGTTGCTGGTCGCGGTGCCGGCGACCAATCTGGCGGTCCAAGCCGGCCGTGTCGTCACGCGCGCCGGAGACGGCTTCGTCCGGAGCTGGTCGGCCGAACGGTGTCTGGCCATGGTTGCCGGAAGCCCGATTCGCTTCGCCGCCGAGTTTGGCTGGACCGTGCTGACCGGCACGCTGGCCGCGACCGCGGCTGTCGCCGTTGGGCTGCCGCTGGCATGGAGCGCGCGACGGGGCGGATGGCACGCCGCACCGGCCTGGTCGATCGTGGCGGTGGTGCTGGCCATGCCCGGTCCGCTCGTCGGCTTGGGGTTGATCGCTGTGTTCAACACACCCGAGCTGCCATGGCTCGTTTGGCTCTATGACCACTCCATCGCTCCGATCTGGGCGGCACAGACCATCCGTGCGTTGCCGCTGGCGACGCTTGTGCTCTGGTTCGCGTTGCGCACGGTGCCAAACGAAGTGTTGGCAAGCGCCACGCTCGACGGCGCCACGCCGCTGGTTCGCTTTTTCCGCATCGTCGTACCACAGCGTCGGGCCGCCATCGCCGCAGCCTGGATCGCTGCTTTTGCCGTTGCGGCCAGCGAACTGGACGCCAGCATTCTGGTCGTACCGCCAGGAGTCAACACGTTACCGATCCAGATTTTTGGGCTGATTCACTATGGCGTCGACGACCAGGTGGCCGGTGTGTCGCTACTGGTGATGAGCCTGTTTTTGGTGATTGGCGCGGTCCTCGCGCTACTGGCCCGACGTGCGGCACGAGCAACCCAGCCGTCCGAATAGCCCGGCGGCAAGCGGCCATGCTATGATTGAAACATGTTCGCGTTGCGCGTCCCCGTCGACTGGCGCTGGCTGTCTGCCGGCGTTTTGCAACTTTTCGTGGTGAGCCTGGTGGCTGCGCCGCTCTTGTGTGGCGTTGCGCGCGGCATGGACCACGTCACGTTTCGCCACGACGACGAACAAACGACCGTTACCGGCAAAATCCTGATCGAAGCACAAGACGGCGGGCTGTTGCTCCTGGCGCGCGACGGCACACAATGGGTCGTCGAGCCGGACAAGTTTATTTCCAAGCGGTCCGATGCGGAGCCGTTGGCGCCGTTTTCGGCAGATGAGCTGGCCGAGCACCTGCTCGAAGAACTTCCCGAAGGATTCCAGACCCACTCGACGCGCCACTATTTGATTTGCTTCAACACGTCGCGTGCCTATGCCGCATGGTGCGGGGCGCTGTTCGAGCGACTGTACATGGCGTTTACGAACTTTTGGCAGCGCAAGGGGATCGAGCTCGAGGACCCCGAGTTTCCGCTGGTCGCCGTCGTATTTCATTCAAAGCCGTCGTACTTGGCTGCCGTGCGCGACGAACTGGGAGATGGCGCCGAGTCGATCGTTGGCTACTACAGCCTGCAATCCAATCGCGTCATGATGTACGACCTGACCGGCATTGAATCGCTGCGGGCGGCCGGCGCGCGGCGCGCGACCGCGGCGCAAATCAACCGCGTACTGGCACGGCCCGAAGCCGAACAAATCGTGGCCACGATCGTCCACGAGGCAACACACCAGATCGCGTTCAACAGCGGCATGCAGACCCGATTCGCTGATATTCCGTTATGGGTCAGCGAAGGCTTGGCCGTCTATTTCGAAACGCCCGACCTAAAAAGTGCGAAAGGCTGGCGCAGCATCGGCGCGGTCAATCGAACCCGGCTGAACCGGTTTCGCCGATACGCGCAAGAGCGACCGTCCAACTCGCTCAAATCGCTGATCGTCGACGACGCCCGTTTTCGCGATCCGCGTCAGGCGCTGGCCGCTTACGCCGAAGCGTGGGCCTTGAACTACTACCTGATCAAGAAACATCCGCGGCAGTACGTCGCATATCTGAAAATGCTCTCAGAAAAAGGGCCGATGGTCTGGGACGAACCGGAGGAACGGTTGCGCGCATTTCAGGCGGCTTTTGGCGACGACTTGGGCCGACTCGACGCCGATTTCCTGCGCAACACGCTCAGTCTGCGCTAACACGGCACGCTGCATCTGGCACTCTCCGGGCCTCTTTCGATCGTGTGTTGCGCGTGGTTATAATCGGATCACGACGTGCACGGCACGCGTGCCTGCCCACCGCGCGACAGATCGCGCCGCTTTCCCACCCGAACTCCGAGGAATTCGCCCATGGCTCATGGTCACGGCAAAGCCGCCCAATCATCGTCTCGCCGCAGTTTCCTGAAGCAGTCGTCCGCGTTGTTGGCAGCCGGCACGGCGAGCAACCTGCTGGTCAGCCGCGCGGCGCATGCCACCGGCAGCGACACTTTGAAGATCGGACTAGTCGGATGCGGCGGCCGCGGCACCGGCGCGGTGGGCAACGCGTTTGCCGCCGACTCGAATTGCAAGGTCACGGCTATGGCGGACGCCTTTCCCGATCGGGCGGAACAGAGTCTAAAACAATTGCGCGGCGTGGCATCGGATCGGGTCGCGGTGGATGGCGATCATACGTTCGCCGGCTTTGACGCCTACGAGAAACTGTTGGCCACGGACGTCGACGTAGTGATTCTGGCCACTCCGCCACATTTTCGGCCCGCACACCTCAAGGCCGCGATCGCTTCGGGAAAGCACGTGTTCTGCGAAAAACCGGTGGCGGTTGACGCGCCCGGCATCCGTAGCGTGCTGGAAACCACCGAGGAAGCACGGCGCAAGAACCTGACGATCGTCTCCGGGCTGTGCTACCGGTACGACCGGCCCAAGATGGAGCTGATCCAGCGCGTCCGCGACGGCGCGATCGGCGACATCCGCGCGATGCAAGTCCAGTACAACACGGGAACGCTTTGGTATCGCGGTAACGATCCGTCGTGGAGCCCGATGGAGTACCAAATGCGCAACTGGTACTACTACACCTGGCTGTCGGGCGACTTTAACGTCGAACAACACGTTCACAGCCTGGACAAAGCCGCTTGGGCGATGGGCGACGAGCCGCCCGTGTCGGTCTCGGGCATCGGGGGCCGCCAGGTACGGACCGGTGAGAAATGGGGCAACATCTACGACCACTTCGCCGTGGTGTACGAGTACGCCAACGGCGTCAAGCTATTCTCCCGCTGCCGACAAATGGCCGGCTGTGCCAACGATGTTTCCGATCACTTGATCGGCACCAAGGGGTCGGCCGAGATGATGCGGGCCGTAATCAACGGCGAGCAAGAATGGCGCTACCGTGGTGCGAAGCCCAACATGTACGAGCAGGAACACCGGGCTCTGTTCGACGCGATCCGCAATGGCCCGGCCATCAACAACGGCGTCTACATGGCCCGCAGCAGCATGATGGCGATCATGGGCCGGATGTCGGCCTACACCGGACAAACGCTCTCCTGGGACCAGTGTATGGCGTCGCAGGAGGATCTGACGCCGCCGTCCTACGCTTGGGGCGACGCGCCGGTCCGTCCGGTGGCCATGCCCGGTTTGACGAAGTTCGTCTAGCGGCTCAGCGGCCGGCTCGAGCATGCGTCGCGATGTTGCGCCGCGAGAAAGAATTATCGCCGCTTAGCCCGCGCGCAAACGCTCCTCGACGCGGCGAATCGTTTCCTCGGTGCGCGCGGATCGCTGATCCGCCGAGTCACTGCCGGCCATCCACCCGGCCACCTTCTTCTGTGCCGAGATCACCGTGCTGTGACTGCGGCGTCCGAAGTATGCGCCGATCTCGGCCAGCGGGGCCCGGGTGTGCTTGCGCGCCAGGAACATGGCCAGCATCCGCGGATGGGTCATCGACTTGCTCTTGCACGCCGATTGCAGGCTGGCCGGGCTCAGCCCAAACTCCTCGCACACGGCCTGCTCAATGTCGGGCAAGCGGACCGCACGTCCCTGGTGGTCGATCAACTCCGAAAGGGCTTCTTCGGCCAGTGCCAGCGACGGCGGACGGTCCAGCGCCAAGCTCGTGGCCTGCACGCGCTTGAGCGCGCCGGCCAGTTCGCGTGACTGCGTGGTGAAGTGCGACGCAATGTACGCCTCGACGTCCGCAGGCACGGTCACCGCGAGCCGCACGGCGAACTGTCGCACGATGCCCAACCGTGTGGCGTATTCAGCCGGATCCATGCGGCAGCACATGCCCCCGGAAATCCGAGCCAACAACTCCGGTCCCAGCATCTTGAGCTGCGCCGGCGGGCGGTCGGCGGCAAACACAAGCTGCCGCCCGGCACGCAGCAGCGAATCGACCGTGTGCAGCAGTTCGCCCAGAGTCGCCTTTTTGTTGGCGAAGAACTGCACGTCGTCGATCGCCAACAGATCCAGCCCCCGATACTTGCGGCGAAAACTCGGCAAGCCAGTGCCGCGCAGCGCTTCCAGGAAGCTACTAGTAAACTGCTCGGCCGAGAGATACACGGTGCGAGCGCGAGGGCGATGATTTCTAAACGCCCCGCAAATGCCCTCCAGCAAGTGCGACTTGCCTGTGCCAGTAGGACCGTAAACAAACAACGGCGAATAGGTTCCGGGTTGCTCGGCCGTGATCTGGGCCGACTTGAAAGCCAGGCAATTCGAATTGCCCACGACGAACGATTCGAGCGCTGCCAGCGGGCGGCGAGGTGAGGCCTCAGCGTTGCCCGCGCCACCGGGCGACGAACCGTTTCGTCGTGCCGGCGGTGCTGACGTCGAAAGTTTGGTTGGCGACGCTGACGATTGGTCCCGATCTGCGGCCTGCGCGGGCGCGCCGACCGGCACCTCCGGCGCGGGTTGAGCAATGCGAAACTCCAGCGAGAGCGGCGTTCCGCAAACCTGCTCCGAGATCGTCTCCAGATCCTTGCGAAAGTGCAGGCGCAGCCAGTCCTGAAAAAACTGATCGCGCACCTGAACGAGCAGCGTATCGCCGCGGCGTGTCAACTGCGTCCCGTGGCCGAACCAGACCTCGTATCGGTCCTTGCCGACACGGTCAGCGAGCTGGGCCCGAATGGCCGCCACGATCTCCCGATCGTCCATGATCACTTCTTGCTCACCCCTGGTGCGCATCATCGTCGCCGAGAATGCCACCTTCGTTGACGTTTAACGGGAGCCGTCAGCCCGTGCCCCGCGAGCGGTGAAATGGGCGCGCTTTCCTGCGACAGCCGTCCGGTCTGGGATCAATCGTTGTCACCCGAGACGCCGATTGTACGATCGCTAGCGTTGCTGTCAAACAACGCACCAAAAGCGCGTGCCCTCAATTCTAACTTACGTCAACGGCCGCGCGCAAATCGTCGAGGAATCCGCATCGGATTGCGTCTGGGTTCGCCGCAAAATTTTTTTCGCGCGCGCGCCCTTCGTGGAAAATCTGTTCGCCATGATTGCGCACGTCTTTGCGCGATTCTCTCGTCGCGGCTGCAACCTTTTTCCAAATCGTGATTTGCGCCCAGACACCACTGTTGCCGCGCGCCGCACGCGCCACAATCGACACGACCGCGCGCAACGTGCCTTCGTGCGTGCGACTACCGGCAGCATACCGCTGACAACGTTACGGGACTTTTAACCAAACTTCTCGCCGGTCGTATTCAATAAACTGCGTCGCACGATAGATCGCAATGGCCGGCGCGTTGGCTTCGTCGACCGCCGTTGTTAGCCGCGATCGGCCGGCCCGCGCCGTCAGCCATTGGGCGTGTCGAACTAGCGCCAGGCCGAATTGCCTGCCCCGTGCCGCCGGTTTGAGTCCCATGTAGATCAGTTCACAGCCGTTTTCCCCGGGATGGTCGCCCAGCAACAAACAACCAACGTCCCGCTGCTCGTGCCGCGCCACGAGCCAATGCGATGCATCAAACTGTCCGATGGCCCGATATCCTGCCAAAACGTCGTCGATTGCGCGGTGCCCGTCCACCGGTGGGCAATCCAACGAGCCCTGATAGGATTGCTCTACCATCCGCGCCAACCGCTTCATGCCGGTCGCCGAACACGGGACGAATTCGAGCGCCGATTGCGGCACCACAGACGGGAAACACCCATTGAGGCTAACCAGGTAAGACAGATCGGATACGTGGTGATACCCGGCTGCGGCAAACCGGCATGCGTCGTCTCGTTCGTCGGGTCGCAGCGCGGCTTGCAGCAGTTTGACGCCCTCCGAGCGAGCCATCTCGGCCACGTGGGTAAGCAGCGCATCAGACGTCTCGGTTGGCTCGTCCGCGATCTGGCGCGGCGGCAGCACAACCGCTGTTCGCCCTGGCTGCACTTGCGCGAGGATCGTGCCAGCAAGCTTGCCAAGTCGTTGCGCGATCCACAGGTGGGCCTGGCCAGTCGCCAGCACAGCGGCCCAGGCGTCGACGTGGCGGGGTCGATCTCCGTCCGGAATGCGGCTCAGCAGCAGGCCCAGCGCGGCCGCCTGGCCATGCTGTGACGCTTGCTCGATTCGTAGCGACTTGGCTCCGGATGTGTGCATTTGCACGCAGTATAATCCCCCGACCGGCGGCCTGTCCTGCTGGCCGGTTGCCCGGCGCTCCTATAATGAACCAGGCACCCCCGCGTCACCAAATTCTGCACGAGGATTCATCATGCGAGCCGTTGCAACGATCGTGGCCTGCGTCGTCTGGGCAATGCCGCTGGCCGAGTATGTTTCGGCACAACCCGTCCTGAACCGCGTCGAGCGGTTTCTGCGCGATCAGGTCAACGCCTTGCAGGGCACGACGAACGGGTCGCCGGCGGCCGAACCAGGCTATCTGGGCATCACGGCCGACGATCGGAGCGACCTGGGCCGCGGTGTGCGGATCGTGAGCGTTCGGCCCGCCAGCCCCGCGGAGCAGGCCGGATTGGCGAGCGGCGACTTGATCACTGCGATCGACGACCGGCCGGTAAGGTTGATGAGCGACGTGGCCGCGGCTCTTTCGGGAAAACCGGCCGGTACGAAGGTCGCCGTCATGATCGATCGCGCCGGCACACAGCAGCAGCACGAGGTGACGCTGGGGCAGCGGCCCGGATTGCCGGTCGCAAGTTCGGCCCCTATCACACTTCCGCCGCCTCCTGCAACCGACACGGTGGAAACGCTGCCAGCGCCGCGTCCACGGCTTGGCGTACGCACGATCCCGGTGGATGCCGCGGTGCGGCAGCAAAACAATCTGCCAACAGACCAAGGAGCCACAGTGGTCTCAGTAACGGTGGGTTCGCCGGCCGAACAGGCCGGAATTCCGTTAGGGGCCGTGATCACCGCGGTGGATCAGCAGCCGATCGAATCGCCTGGAGCACTGGCCAAGGCGATCAACGCGGCGGGCGACGTCGTGGCGTTGACCTACTATGAGCAGGGCCGTCCGATTCAGCGGCAGGTGCCCTTGCACGAATCAGTGGTCGACACTGACGATCCGTCCGTCCAGTTGCGTGCTCGCCCGGTCAATCCGCCGACCGAGCTCCCCGGGCCGGCCGGCACGCCGACACCTGCAATTGTGCCGCCGGAAAACGAGTCGCAAGACAATGCATCGCGCGTGGCGGAATTGGAAGGGCGCATCGCCGAGTTGGAAGCGCGGATCAAGAATCTCGAGCAAGCCCAAACGCCGTCGCCGGACGAAGAATAACAGCGGGACGCCTTTTTGCGAGGCGCTCTGGATAAGACCCGTAATAGCGGATGGCCCGAACCGGCGCTCTGCCCATCGGGTTAGTGCAACGTGCCGCGGCACACCGTCACGTCGGCCGCTTCAGTGCCAGATCGACCCGGTAGCGAAGGTTGGGCTGATCGGCGCGTAACACCCGAGCCGTTTCGATCCGCAGCTCGCTGACCGGCTTGCCGTTCCACTTGACCATGTAGAGCGTTAGTCTGGGGTCGTCGGTCCTTTCGGGCTGGAAGCCGTAGTTGCGCATCACCAGCGCGATAATCTTGCGCGGATCGCCGGTCACTCCGTGGAACGTGATGTACTCGACTCTGCTATTGCCGTCGAAGTAGTAGGTCAACGATCCAGCCAGATCGTCTTCGGCCGTTCCGGTCACCAACGGAACCCGATAACCCTGCAGTTCCGGATGGGCCAATCCCGTGGTGACGCGCGGCCAGCGTTGGACGACCCAATCGGGTGTGCCGTTGAAGTGCAGAATCTCGGCCAGATTCTGGGCCGGCGCCCCTTCGATATCCTTCGGCTTAGCCGGGCGCTGCAAGAATTGTGCCTGAGGCGTTCCGGCCAGTCCGGCCGGCTGCTGCGCTTCGGTCGCAGCTAACGCGGCGTCGGTATCCGGTGTGTTCGCACCTCCGCCGTCGTCACTGCTACTAAATTTTGATTTGACGCTAGTCCAGATATTGGACGACGAGCTGAGCAAGTACGGCACGCCGATGGCGCCCGACATGAACGAAAGGAATAGCAGTCGCCTGAACATGGGTTCCTCCCTCTCGCCTGGCAAGTCTCCAGGACAGGTGGTCGGTGGCTCGGATCGCGCTCCAGCCAACGCGCCGTTTGACCGAAGCGGCGCCGCTGACATGGCTGCGTCTTCATAGATCGGCAAAGCGCAACGGCTGCTTGCCAGGTGACGCGCCGCGCCGCGTCAAATTGCCCTGTACGACCAATCGCTGCCGCAAAGCAAACCGGCACAACCCGCACCGGTGTTCCGGCGCCCGTATAAACCAACTTGGAAAAGGAACGACCGCCTGCGCGCAAAAAACGTACACGGAGTCAACCGGCAGCCGGAAAACTCCGTGCCGGTGGAAGATTCTGGACCGCCGTGCCGCGTCGGGCGCGGCTGGCGAATCCTCGACGGACGAACCGAATGCACGCTAAAGTCCCAACGTGCGGCTCAGGGCGGCCGCCAGGGCCAAAATCGACAGTCCGACCACGAACGGCCCCCATACGATCACCGTTTGGCGCATGCGCGATGCACGCGGTAACTCTTTGCCGCCCGCGCTTCCCGACGCGCCACCGCGCATTCGTCGCCAGCGCAATTGATCCTCGCGAACGTGCGTGGGGTCTTGCAGAAGGATATCGTCGATCGACTCGGGTTCCGTATCCATCAACGCGGCCGCGTATTCCAAGTCGCTGGCATAGAGTTCTCGCTCGCGTCCCAGCTCGATGCCCAGCGAGTTGAGCATGTGTTCCGACTTTTCGTGCGAGTAGCGGCGTTCGAGCTGCTTGAGATACGTTTGGAACCGCTCGTCGGCGAGCGCCGCTTCGAGTGTTGGCCAGTCGCGGATCATGTGCTGGCGGTTGTGCGCCAAGACCTTGAAACGACACAGCGCGGAGATGGGCGCCAGCCCCATCGTTTCTGCCTGCACCCCGGCCAGTACGAGCAGCTTATCGCGGACCATGGGCTGCATGCGCATCTGGCTCGCCCGCGCCAGATGCAAATAGATCCCCAATCGTCGGTGTGCTTCGACCATGGTGCCGTGGGTTGAGGCAGCGCGGAACGCGCCACGTGCGGGTTTGCCCTGTGCTGGCTATAGTAATAATCGCACGCGCCGCGGCAAGGGCTGACGTGGCCGCAGTGCGCCACTTGCTGTCTCCGGCAACGAAAAGGCCATGCCGTCGACCTCGACCGAACTCTCACGAGCGAACAACGTTGACGACTATCGCTGGCTGACTGGTCCGCAAGCCGCGGAGTTTCTCGCCATATCGTCGGCGTCGCCGCGGTCGCTGGCGGCGGAGATAAAACATCTGCGACGCGCACTTTCGGCCGAACGGGCCCACCTGATCGTTGAACTCGTCGAACTCCGGCGGCGCGCCCAGGACAAGTTTGCCCTGGCCGGACAGATGTTTTTTACGCGTCGTGGACTCGAACAGGCGACCGACGAAATCGTGGCGGGCTACAAAGCTCTGAGATTCGCCCAAGCAGGCAAAGTCATCGATCTGTGCGCGGGTGTGGGCGGGGATTTACTCGCACTGGCCAACGTGGTTTCGACGACCGGGCTGGATCGTGACCCGATCATGGTGACGATCGCACAGGCCAATGCCCGCGTCGCGCAGGAGCAAACCCTGGCCGGCCGGACGGCCGAGCCCGTCGACGTGCGTGTACAAGACGTGGCCGACGCGAACGTCCAGCATTGCAGTGCATGGCACATCGATCCGGACCGTCGTCCATCGGGCCGCCGGACGACGCGTGTCGCACTGCACGAGCCGGGGGTCGAAACCCTCGAACGCCTGCGTGCCGCCAATCCCAACGCGGCAATCAAACTGGCGCCGGCAGCCGAGTTGCCCGAAACGTGGTCCGGCGAGGCAGAACTGGAATGGATCGGCCGTAGCCGGCAGTGCCGCCAACTGGTCGCATGGTTTGGCGAATTGGCAATTTCGCCAGGAGAGCGTCGCGCGACGATCCTTGGCAGCCAGACGTCGCTGGTCCGCACGATCGTCGGCACCGCGCTGGAAGAGCCGAAGCCGGTCGGTCGCGTAGGCCGGTTCGTGTTCGAGCCCGACGCAACCGTCTTGGCCGCACAGTTGGGCGGCGCGTTGGCGGCCGAACACGATCTTGCGCGGATCACGCGGGGTATCGCCTATTGGACCGGCGATGCGCCGATCGACGACGCGGCCTTGGCCTGTTTCGAGGTACATGCCGTGCTGCCGCTGGATGTGAAGCGCGTACGGGATGTGCTCGCAGCGCGCAACATCGGCCGATTGGAAATCAAGAAGCGGGGCGTGGATTGCCAGCCAGAATCGCTCCGCCGCCAACTGCGGCCCACTGGTTCCGAAGCCGGTACTTTGCTCGTCACACGAATCGAAGGCCGCGTGACGGCGATTATTGCGCAGCGGCGCCCCGCCACGATGCCCAGTTCAGACGCCGCCGATAGCGCGTAAGCAGATTGCCCACCAGGTGAGTGCCCCGGTTAACGCGGATTATCCGCGCTTGGTGGTCTTTTTCTTGGCGGCCGACTTTTTGTTGGCGTCCTTTGCCGCGGGTTTGGCCTCCGAGGGCTTGGCCGCGACCGATGCCTCATCGTCCAAGGTCTTTTCGGTGAAGCGGGTCAGGTAGTGCATGCTGCTGGACGGACCACTGAATCCGATCACTCGACGGTCCAAATCAAGCTGCTGGTTGATCACGCGACCGGCGGCGATATCGAACCGCACGTGTCCCGATGACAGCCGTTGGATCAGTTGCGCTTCGATGGCCGGCTCGTGAATCGGCGTCAGAATCTGTGTGTCGACGGCGATCGTTGCCACGTCGTGCGCAACCTTCTCCAGCGTAAATTTCTGTCGAGTCTTGATCGTTTTCATTCCGCCGTTGGATAGGGCCACTTGAATGTCCATCGGCGTCGACCAGCTTTCGTCGATCGCCACGGGATGGTCAGGCAGCGGAATCGTGATTTGTGTCGAAAGGGCCGCCGGCTGTGCACGCTTCTCCTGGCGCTTCAGAACTTCGCCCCGGTCACTCATCGTGATCACCGTCAGCGGAATTCCCACCGATGCGGCCGCTTCCTCGTAGCCGGGCGGGACCTCCGTGTCGGTTTCACTGTTGTAGCGCACCTCGGAGCGACCCTGCGTCTTTTGCCACATGTCGATACTCTCGACCGAGTGCGTAAACGTCACTTGGCCGTCGGTCACGTCGCCGATGACCCAGCGCTTGATCGACTTGCTGAGCGTTTCTGCCGTCTGGCTGGTACCCTGGATCGTGGTTTGCACGGTAGCCCGATGCACGACTTCGGTGCGGATCACGTCACCGGGCGAGAACTTGTAGTGCAGGTCGTATTTCTGGCCGGCCTGGCTATTCTTGTCGCCGGCTTGCGGCTGCACCTCGGCCTTCTTCTTGGCTGGCGGTGCCGGCGGGGCTTCGTCGGTCACCTTGATTTCAGTCGACGGTGCGGGAGGAGCTTCGTCCGTCGTAGGAGGTTCTGCCGCGGTGGCCGCGATTGCAGCGAGTGCGATCCAGCAGCAGACGAACAGGGCGAAAGAGTGCTTCACCATGACACGCTTCCTTTCGAGTCGTGGTCGGTTTGATCTTGGCGGCGCTAATCGCCGTGCACTGGATGGCCGGCTTGTCTCCAAAGCCGCATGCGAGCCGATTTCGAGCGTGCCCGACGGCTTCCCGCGGTGTTGTGGGCCGTGCTACGAACTCTTCGTGTTCAGCCGGCCGCCCCAGCCCAGTTTTTCTCGCAGGGTTTTGTAATAGCTGTGTCCCGGCAGGGCCACGCGCTTAAGCTTGGAATCCGAACGCTCGACGCGCACCCGATCGTTCGGTTGGACTTTGCACAGGACGCGCCCGTCGGCCACGATTGACGTTCCCTCGTGCGGTCGTGGAACCACCATTTCGAAGACACGATCGGCCGAGTCGACGACAGGCCGATTGGTCAACGTGTGGGGACTGATCGGCAGGATGACAAAGGCTTGCAGGTCTTGGCGCAAGATCGGTCCACCGGCCGAAAGACTGTGCGCAGTCGAACCAACCGGTGTGCTGATGATCAGGCCGTCGCAACTATAGGTCGTGACCAATTCTGCGTCAACGTAAAGATCGACGTCCAATATCGAGAACGGCGGGCCGGCTAGCACCGCCACCTCGTTGAGTCCTACGTGCTCGTGCAGCGTCTTTTCACCGCGGAGGACGCGGCACTCGAACATCAAATGTTCGACCACCGATAAGTTGCTGCCGCAGATTGCGGGCAACTGGTCCTGGAAATCCGCAGGCGAAAGATCGGCCAAGAAACCTAGTTTTCCCAGGTTGACGCCTACAAGCGGGCGTTGGTTGCGGCCCATTTGCTGTGCTGCGCGCAAGAGCGACCCATCGCCGCCGACGACGACGGCAACGTCGAAGTCGACTTCGCCTAAGTCAGTGCCTGCATCCAAGTCACCGCGCAGCACATCGGCCGATTGCTCGGCCAGCTTGGCGATCCGCTGGGCCTCGGCGGCCATCTCAGGCCGGCCAGCGGCGGCCAATAGCATCAGCTTCGATCGCTTGCCGGCGCTCGTACGATCGGTCGTGGCGGGCTGCGCAGCCATAGTCTCTTGATGATAGATGGTGGCACCGGCGACGGAAAGCCGGAGATCACCCGTGCCATGCGGGCGGGGCTGGGAATAATACGTATTCGCCGGACGCGGCAGACGGCGCGACTTCAGCCCACTCGGCTCAGCTCACGCGGCGCCGATCGGCCACCTCGACGCCGGCACGTTTCGCCATCTGCCGGCAGGCTGCGGCGATCCCCGCAGCGTCTAACCCCAGATCGGCCAGCAACTCGCCGCGCTCGGCATGTTCCACGAACTGATCGGGGATGCCCAGCCGGCGGACGTTTGCGGCGCTCGCGCCGGCATCGGCAGCCGCCTCGACCACGGCGCTGCCAAACCCGCCGGCCAGGGCCGCCTCTTCCACGGTCACCACGAACGGGCAATCGGTGACCGCGCGGAGGATGGTGTCGGAGTCCAACGGTTTGACGAAGCGGGCGTTGATCACGCCGACGTCGAGCCCCTCATCGCGCAGCGTCGAGGCAGCCGCCAAGCAATTGGTCAGCAGCGTGCCGCAGCAGACGATCATCCCATCGTGTCCCCACTCAAGCACCTCGGCGCGACCAAGCTCGACCGGCGCGCGGCTACCCGTGACCTTTTCTGCGGCCGTTTTCGGATAACGGATCGAACAAGGCGCATCGTGGCCGAGCGCAAAGGCGATCATCTCGCGCACGTCCGTTTCGTCGCCCGGCGCCATTACGACCATGTTCGGCAGCAGCCGCATGTATCCCAAGTCGAACGCGCCATGGTGCGTGGGCCCGTCGGGTCCAGTGAGTCCGGCCCGATCGAGCACGAACGTCACCGGAAGATTCTGTAGCGTGACTTCTTGGAAGATCTGATCGTAGCTGCGTTGCAGAAACGTGCTGTAGATATCAACGATTGGCCGCATCCCGGCTTTGGCTTGGCCGGCTGCAAAGGCGACAGTGTGCGCTTCGCAGATGCCGGTGTCAAAGAACCGATCGGGGAATGTTTGTCGAACGCTCTCCAGTTTGGTGCCTTGACACATGGCCGCCGTCATGACCGTAACGCGCGGGTCGGCCTCCATCTGCCGGTAGATTTCCTCGCTGCCAATATTGGTATAGGCCTTCGAAGAGCTCTTTTTGAATGCGACGATGCCTTGCTCTTCGCGGGTGAAAGGGGCCGGCGTGTGGAAGAAGACCGGATCCTCGGCCGCCGGCTGAAACCCGTGCCCTTTCTCGGTCACAACGTGCAGCAGCACGGGCCCTTCGAGATCCTTGACCATCGAAAGGTACTTGCACAGTTGCGGGATGCTGTGCCCGTCAACCGGCCCCATGTAGCGGAAGTTGAGCTCTTCGAAGAGCATCCCGCCGTGCAGCCCGGCTTTGACGGCCTCCTTCACCTGGGCCAGGAATCGCTCCGCCGGATCGCCCAGCAGCGGCACCTTGTTGAGCACCTTGAGCACTTCGGTCTTCAGCCCGGTGTAGATCGAGTTGACGCGCAGCCGGTCGAGGTATTCGCCCATGCCGCCAACCCGTGGACAGATCGACATTTGATTGTCGTTAAGCACGACCAGCAGGTTCTTCCGCAGCCCGCCGATGTTGTTCATCGCCTCGTAGACGATGCCCGACGGAAACGCGCCGTCACCGATGACTGCCACGGCGTGGCGATCGTCTTCGCCGAGCAGGTCGTCGCCGGTGCGCAGTCCGAGCAGAGTCGACACGCTGCATCCGGCATGCCCGGTCATGAACAGATCGTATTCGCTCTCGTTCGGATTGGGGTAGCCCATCAGGCCGCCCTTGGTGCGAATCGTTGAGAACTCGTGGTAGCGACCCGTAATGAGCTTGTGGGGATAGATTTGATGACCGGTGTCCCAGATGAGCCGATCGCGGCTGAAGTCAAACGTCTTGTGCAGCGCCAGGCAAAGCTCCACTACTCCCAAATTCGACGCGAAGTGCGCCGTGCGACTCGTGACCAGGTTGCAGAGCGCTTCGCGCATCTCGCCGGCCAGTTGTTCCAACTGCGCGGACGAAAGGTCCTGGAGATCGCGGGGCGACTCGATTTTGGACAACAGTTGATCCATCAATGGTCCCTTTCCACGATATAGTGAGCCAGCGCGTAAAGCGGCTCGGCGTGCGACGCCAGCGGCTCGAGCGCCGCGCATGCCTCTTCGACGAGTTGTGTGGCTCGTCGCTCGCTCTGGTCGACGCCCAACAGCGCGGGAAAAGTCAATTTACCGCGGCCGGAATCCTTACCAACCCGTTTGCCCATCGCCGCGGCGTCGCCGCGAACGTCGAGCAGATCGTCCGCGATCTGAAACGCCAACCCAATGCAGCGCCCATATTGCGACAGTGCCGCAAGTTGCTCATCGTCTGCGCCAGCGATCAGCGCGCCAAGCTCTAACGACGCCAATAACATAGCGCCTGTCTTGCGACGATGAATCCGCTCGAGGGTCTCGAGCTGGCCGTCGGAGAACTGCTCGCCTAGATCGTCGGCCTGGCCACCGACCAAAGCGCTGGCTCCGGCCGCCGCGGCCAACACACGGCAACACTCCGCCGCCACGGCGGGCGGTTGCACATCGCGGGCCAGGATCTCGAACGCGCGGGTCAAAAGCGCGTCGCCGGCCAGGATGGCCAACGCCTCGTCGAACTGCTTGTGACAGGTCGGACGTCCGCGCCGTAGGTCGTCATCGTCCATCGCCGGCAAGTCGTCGTGAACCAGCGAGTACGCGTGGACCATCTCCACCGCGCAAGCCGCCGGCAGTGCCGCCTGGCGATCCCCTTGGCACGCCTCGGCCGCGGCCAACACCAGCATCGGCCTCAGCCGCTTGCCGGGCGCCAACAGGCTGTAGCGGATCGCTTCACGCAATCGGTCGGGACAGCCGGGACCGAACTCAATCTGTTCGGTCAACGCCCGATCGACAAGGGTGCGCACTTCCTGGGCGTAGCGGTCCAAGGAAAACGATGTGCTCCCGACCATGAAACGAAATGCCGCCTGGGGTTGCGATTCGGAAGGTAGCAACCGGGTCAACGAGCGCGATTGCATCGTCACTATTCTAGAAGAGGCGTGCCGGCCCGTCTATCTCGTCGTCGGTCTGCTTCGGCTGGGATGACTTAGTGCGCGAACGCCTACGGCCTCGTTTTTCGGCCTTTTCCTCCAACGACGTCGAGCCCTCGTCCATTGGTTCGCATTCTTCTTGACCGTCAGCGTCGACGCGATTTAACAGCTCGATTCGCCGCTGGGCGTGGTCGAGCAATTGATAGCACTTGCGCAGCAGCTTGACGCCCTCTTCGTAATGCGTCAGACCCTCGGATAAGCCCGACTGCCCTTGCTCCAGCTCTTCGACGATCTCTTCGAGCCGCTCCAGGGCCTGCTCAAAAGTCGGCTCGTCGGCGGACGCATCTTGTGAACGTTTTTGCTTGGTCACTTTCCGCCTCCTCCGCGATTCTCTTGAGCCGCAGCGCCAGTCGTTTGCGACGAATCCGACTCGGTCGATACGGCCTCAACCCGACTGGTAAGTTCGCCAGCCGCCAGCCGCGTACGCATCAGGTCGCCGCGCGCAATTTGGTCGGCGCGGTGCAGTAGTTGGCCGTCGGCCGCGCGACTTGTCAGGCTATAGCCTCGCCCCAAGACTGCCAAGGGGCTCAACGACTCCAACCGCCCAGCGTGAGCGTCGAGCAAACCGCGCGCGACTTCAAGTCGCCGATCGACCGCCCGCCGCGCACGTGCCTGCAACTCGTCGAGCTGTCGCCCGAGCAGTTGAACTCGCTCTAGGGGTCGGCGAAATGTTCGACAACCGGCCGCTGCGTCGAGTCGTGCCTTGGCGGCAGCGGCCCGAGCGGTCATGGCGGCGGCCAATCGTTGGCGCTGCGTGTGCAAAAAGCCACGAATCTCTTCAGCCAGCGGCACGACGCGCTCGGCGGCCTCGCTGGGCGTCAGAGCCCGCACGTCGGCCACGAGGTCCGACAGCGTCACGTCGATTTCATGGCCCACGGCCGACACGACCGGCACCCGCGAAGCGTGAATCGCGCGGACGACGATCTCTTCGTTGAACGCCCAAAGATCCTCCAGGCTGCCGCCCCCGCGGCCGACGACCAACACGTCGACCTGCTCGGCCAGCCGGTTCACTGTTTCAATGCCGGCGGCGATTTCCTCCGCCGAGCCATCTCCCTGCACGCGCACGGGTACGACCAGCACGTGGACCCCGTGCCATCTGCGTCGCAAAACTTCCAGAAAGTCGCGGATGGCGGCGCCCGTGGGACTGGTCACAAACGCGATGCGCCGTGGAAAGCGCGGCAACGGGCGTTTGCGGCCTGGGTCGAACAGGCCTTCGGCCGCAAGTCGCTCGCGCAATTGCCGCAATGCAAGCTCCAGCGCACCCAAGCCCTGCGGCTCGATCTGTTCGATCACCAATTGGTAGCTGCCGCGCGGCGGATAAACGTCGACATGGCCTTGGCAGACAACCTGGAGCCCGTCATCCAGTTCGAATCGGACACGGCTGGCCACATTGCGCCACATGACGGCGCGGATTTGGGCCCGATCGTCCTTGAGCGTCAAGTAGCAGTGGCCTGATTGCGGGCGCGAAAAGTTCGATACCTCGCCGCCGACCCAAACCGACGGAAACTCGCCTTCCAAGACGTCCTTAATCCGGCCGGTTAGCTCCGAGACCGAAACCACACGCTGCGGCGACGCGTCGTCGGAGGTCATCGAAGGAGGGCGTTGGTCGAACGTCATGACAACACGGCGCGCGGCGGCCGCTGTTGGTAAGCAATCGCGGCGCACAAGCACCGCCGTCGGCCAATATATCGCGCTGCGGCGCGCGCGGCTATGTACGCAAGTCTTGCGCTGTCGCGGCACCAAGCCCAACGTGTGGCGGCGGCGCCGCATGCGCAGGCTCAGGGTGCAACCGGGACCAGGCGGGTTGGCGACGGGCGACGACCTCGCCGACTTTCGGAGTACGCGCCGTGGCCCAGGCTTCGGCCTCGAGCGTAAGGCGATTCAGTAGCCGCTCGACCTTTAGCCGGTAGTGCTCGACGCCTTCGCGATCCAACTTGGGCGGCACCACGATCGGTGGTCCGATGACTCCGCAGCTACGCGAATACGGCTTGGGGATGGCAAACCGGTCCCAAGTCGGCAGGCGCCACGGCGAATCGTAGCCAAACCCCATCGCTACCAGCGGCATGCCCAATCGCGACGACAGATAGATCGGCCCTTGGGCCAACACGCGCCGGGGCCCGCGCGGCCCATCCGGAGTGATGGCCAGGTTCATGTGCCGACCGCGTCGTTCCAGTTCGCGCAGCGCCGTGGCGCCGCCCCCGAACGTCGAGCCGCGCACGAACTCGAAGCCGAGATGCCGCGCGGTCTCCAACAGGATATCGGCGTCGCGATGCCGGCTCAGCAGCATCGACAGATTGCAGTTGCCTCGCAAGTACAGCGGCGCGAGGATGTTCTCGTGCCAGAAGATATAGATCTTCTGACCCCGCCAGCGCGGATCGACCGGGTCGACCGACGGATCGTAGAGCGCGCCCTTGTAGTCGAGCGTCGACATCCATGCTCGGACGGTCGAAGCGGCCAGCAGCCCGGCGACCTTCATTCCGAAGCGGCCTAGCCGCGTTGGATGCTTGCGTTTCTTCTTCCGCGGCTTCCCTGCCATCGGATCGGGTTCCTCGTGCGTGTCGGAGTCGGTGCATGCATCGTCGGCGCTTCGTCGCTTGCCGAGTGCGATGCGCGGCGGCAGTATATCGGAAATGCCGATTTGACTTAAGACGGCCACTCGGCCGAAAAAACCTCCTCGGCGGCACCCGGCATGAAAATGTGATTGTCTTCGGCCCACTCGAGCTCCAAGTCGCCGCCGGGCAAATGAGCCAGGATCTTCCGCTCGGTCTGACCCGCCAGGCTACCAGCGACACACACCGCCGACGCGCCGGTGCCGCACGCCAGCGTAATGCCGCTACCACGCTCCCAGGTCCGCATCGTCACTTCGCCAGGCCCGTGAACCTGAACGAAATGGACGTTGACTCGGCGCGGAAAGATCGCGTGCGTCTCGAATGCCGGTCCGATCAGTTCCAGCGGCACGGCCGCCACGTCGCGGCAGTAGAGCACGGCATGGGGATTGCCGGTCGACACACATGTCATACGCGGATCGAGTCCGCTGGCGGCAATCCAACCGTCAATGTCCTTGAGCGTGACGTGCGGCTCCAGCGGGTAGTTGACGATGCGCTCCAGCGACGTCTCGCCGGGCAACTTGACTGGGATCTCAGCCGGAGTAAGGATCGGCTCTCCCATATCAACCCGCACCCGTCGCACCCGATCGTCGGCGACTTCCAGATCAAGCGTGAGCACGCCGGCGCCGGTTTCGATATCCAGGACCGGCTTTCGAGCGATGCCGTGATCGTAGACGTACTTGGCGACGCACCGTACGCCATTGCCGCACATCTCCGCCTCGGAGCCGTCCGCGTTGAACATTCGCATCCGCGCCGCGGCCACCTCCGACGGACAGATGAAGATCATGCCGTCGGCGCCGACACCGAAATGCCGATCGGCCATCTTCCGCGTCAACTCCGCCGGATTGTCCGGGAACGGCTCTTGGAAGCAATCGACGTACAAGTAGTCGTTGCCGATTCCGTGCATCTTGGTGAATCGCATGGATCGCTCACATTGGGTTGCCAGCAACGACACGTTGTTTTGTGGTTCGCGTCACACCGGTTCGCTCGCGGCAGCCGCTCGCTGAAGCTCGCCAGACGTGTCCCGGTTCGACAGGCCGAGTGTTGCACCAGCCCGCCCGGCGCGCCGCGCGGGGAAAGCATTCTAGGCCGCTTCGTGCGCGCCGGCAAACCCGTCGGGTCGTATCCGAGTGTGAGCTTCCGTTATGCAACATGACACGCACACGACGCGCCCGGTTCACTTCGCTACGAGCATCCCGCGACGCGCGTGCCTCAGGCGAACACGTCCACACCGCTGCCGCGATCGGGTTGTGGATCGGTCCGCGGAGCGGTCTCCTCCCGATGCGCATGCTGGTCGTCGGCAGATTCGGATCGGGCGCGGCGCGTCTGCACGTACTGTCGCCCGTCCGCATCGTGATCGTGCGGGCCGATCTCCTTGCCTTCGGCGCCGGACACGCCCTCGGCCTGGTCGGCCGGCCCCTTGTCGGCAACTGTCCGCGCGCGACCCGGAGCGACACGATGTGCACGCTGGTGAACGTCGTGGGCCGATTGTGCAATCGAGCCGGTCGTGCTCGCCGCCAGGTTGGCGATCGGTTCCACGCTCATCGGTGTCCTCGCGTCTTGTGTTGTCGCATGGCCGCGGCGTGGCAACTTTGGTCCGATGGCGTGCGATCACCGTGGGCCGAACGGCCACCATGCGCTGCTGGCTTGCGGCGCGCGGGCGGGCTCTTCGTAGTCTGCACGCAGCCGCTCCAATGCCTCGCCCACCATCGGGACCGCCTCGGTCCAGGTTTGCGGCCGATCGAGCGGACCTTCGACACGAATCTTTAGAATTTGCTGGCTGGCCTCGCTGAACATGCCGGAGATCAGCGGGATCGCGCCACGGCCGACTGTCGTGTGCAGGTCAAGTTGGATTGGGTTGGCTTGCCCGTCGAGCTTCAATTCGCCGTGCCCCGACAGATCGAGCGCGTCACCGCGCAGATCGATCCGCGTCAACGTGACGTGCGGCCCGTTGATCCGGAACGTGATGTCGCTTTCGGTGAAAGCCGTCGAATCGGGTGCGCGTGCCCGAACGATCTTGAGCAGCGAAACGATCAGGGGCAATTCGTAGATATTCGCCTCGCTGAGATGCACGTTGCCGGTGCCGACCAGCGTGTGCTGGCCGCGGCTGCCTTGCAGATCGACGTTGGCCAAGACGCGGCCGTTGAGCGTTCGCTGGGTCGTCATGTTCTCGGCGGCAAAGCGGGCCAGATCCGCGTTCGACAGCGACGCGATTAGACGATACTGCGGGACCGCGCCGAGCTGCACATGGCAGTCGGCGGCAACGACTCCGCCGTACAGCTTTGCAGTGACGCGCCCAGATTTCTGGCCGTTCGGCATGGCATGTGGCAGGGTGCCAAGGTAAACGTCGCTCTGATCGAACCACAGAGGACCAAGAATCTCGGTGAACTGAAAGTTCTTGTACGTCAGGCTGTCGAGCTTGAGTTCGCCGAAGCTGCTAAATCGCTTCCCATCGGACCCGCCGCGCAGACGGACCGCGCCAAACACGTTGTCAAGTTGCGGACCAACTTGCAGGCTGGTTTGGTGCAAAAACAAGTCGACGTCCCAGCCGGTTCGCAGCGGCGCTTCGACCGCGTCCTTGGAAAACTCCAAGATGCCCATCAGGTTGATTGGCCCGGTCGGGCGCAATTCGGCAACAGCGCCGCGCAGGGCTGCTGGAAGTGCCGCAACCAGTTCCTGATCACCCCCGTGCAGTCGTGCGCGATCAACGCTCAATCGCTCCAGCCTGAGTTTCCAGGAACCGTTGGGAAAGAAGTCGCACCAGCCGTCGGTCCGCATCTTCGTGGCGCCGTGCCGCGCGCGGACGTCTTTCAGCTCGACGTGGCCGTCATGGTAGTGGACCAGCCCCCCGAGCCTTTCCATTCGATAAGGAAATACAACCGGCGCAATTGAGGTACCCAGCTCGCTGCCATCCGACCGCGGCGTGACCTGGTCGGAATGGGGCGCGGGAGTCGGACCGCCTTGGTCTGCGGGTGTGGACGCTAGCGGCAGGTCGGACGGTGCCGACTGCGCACGCAGCGCCGCGGGCAATGTGCCGCCATGCGGGACGAGCCAAAGATCAATCGACGGCTTGCGCACGCGCGAGTCGTAGACGACTGCCGCGACAAAGTCGATGCTCCCCCGCGGCCGCAACGCGTTCCAAATCTGGCGCTGTGCGGGTGGCAGCGCGTCGCGCAACTCTTCCTCGAGCGGAACATTCTGGGCATCGAAGTGGATGTTTAATAGGTCGCCCTCGGGCGAAGTTGACAGGTCGCCCGCGACCTTGACCACACCGGTGTCATTCGCCCCGACGAGCGGCGATTCGGTCTTCCACTGCCCGTCGATCATCTCGAGCTTGCCCTGAAGATTGTGCAGCGGGTAGGGCAGTTTTTCATACGTTACCGTGCAGCGGTTTAGCGAGACGTGCGTGTGCTGGTGGATGCGTGGTCGCGGCAGCGGGTCGTTCGGTTCGCGCCAGAGCACCGTGTGAAAGTCGAATGTGCCGCGCGGATCCAGTGATCTAATCGCTTTGTTCTGCTTCGGCTTGAGGATCGCCGCAAACAGCTTTTCGTCGAACTGGATCTTCTCGCCCCAGATCTCGATCTTGCCCGAATAGTTGGGCCCCGGATCACGGAACGATCCGCGGAGGGTCACCGGCTGCGCGCCGCTAAAGGCCACGAGATTGATGTGGAGTTGATTTCCTTCCAAGGTGAGCGTGCCGCGGCCGCGCTCCAAGCGATACGGAAACTTGTAGCAACTAAAGGATGCGTTATTCAGGCACGTCAATTGAATCCAGGGCTTCCACTTCTGACCGTCGAACGACAGCGAACAGTCAAAGTTCACTTCGCCCGCCGGTTCGTAGTGGGTCCAATGTTTTTTCCAAGCCGGCGGCATCAGGTCGCGCCAGCCGGGGTCGAGCCGCACTTGTCGACCTGTGGCGCGCAGCGCGCAAGGGCTGTCGGGGCGGTACCCGCGTCGATCAAACTCCGGCACCTCCCACGTGGTTCGCCCGTGGTTGGCCCGCAAGTCGCGAACGCGAATGCCCGAATTGTCGCAATGAACCCGAGCTGAAAGGTCGGTGAGCGGATAGGGCAGCCTCGGATCGTCGATGCGTCCGCCGTCGATTGTGCCATTGACGTCGAACTGCGGCGGCGCGTCGGTCCCGTCGCTCGTCACGCGAAAACTAAGGTTCGCCGGCGCCCGGATCGATGGCAACTGTTCCAATGAAAGTGCCACGGGTTCCGGCAGCGCGTCGCGCAACTCGGGCGAAATCTCCAATCGGTCGGCCGTGCCGGAGATCGACCACCGCGAGCTTGCCGGATCGAATTGCCCGACAATTTCCACCCGTTGCAAGTAGTCACCGGTCACATAGCCTTCCAGCTTCAACTGGTTGTTGTCGTCCGCGTTCGCGCCGCCGTCGCCCGTTTGTAGCGTGATGTGGATGTCGCGGAGCGTGTACGTGCTGGGCGTCTGTTTGAGCAGGTCAGACACCTCGACCACGCCGTTCTCGATCACGAAAGGTGGCAGCGGTCGATTCGGTTTATTGAGCGGCATCAGCTTGTCGATGCCATACTTCCCGTCCGGACGTCGCGTGGCCCGAAACACGGGCCGTGTGAGCTTGACGAGGTCGATCTGTGGATCCCCGGCCACGAGCTCCTGCAAGTCGGTCGGACAAGCGATGAACACCTCGTCCAGAAATGCCAGCTCCGGTTTGGGTCCGGTCGCGCCGGGCTCGACGATCGACACACCACGGATTTCGATGCCGCCGCTCACCAGCCGTGCGCCGCGAACGTGAACTTCCATCTGGGGAAATCGCTCGGCAAGCTTCGCCTCGATCCGTGCCCGAACCTCTTCCTCCACGCGGAAGAAGATTTGCCGGTAGTAGAACGGGCTCGCGGCCAGCGCAGCCAACAGCGCCAGGCCAACGCCCCATTTGAAGAAGAACCAGCAGAAGTTAACCGTGCGGTGGATAATCGTTTTAGTCCCTGACTACGTCCATCGTGTTGTGCCGCGCGTGGTGCGGGTGGCTATTCCGTTTGGGCCGAACCCCGCGCCGCAGATTCCGTGCGATCCTTGTTGGCGCCGGAAACGCCCGAGACGACGGCTGCGGCCAAGACGGTTAGCGCCAGCATTGCCGGCTCGCGATAGCGAATCGAGCCGACGAACGTCACGTGCAATAACGTCAAATAGACAGCCGGCAGCCAGGCCAACGCGTACGGCCATCCGCGCGGCGTATACCGCCAGACGCCGATCAAGCCGCATGCCAACAGCGGCACGTACGTACCGGCCACCACCAGGCGGACCGGCCAGTTGCGCAGGTTCGCCTCGTTGGGCCATACATTCCAGATGCGCACGAACTTGATCCCGGCCAATTCCACTACGCGACGCGGATGGGCCCGGGCCCAGTCCAGCGCGGCGCGCATCATGCGACGATCAAGTCGGTATTCGAAGGGTGGGCGCAGCGGCAAGTTCACGCCCGCGGCCGCGTCAGCAGCCCGTTGTTGGGCCACGAAGCCCGGCACGAAGCGCATATCGCTCGACCCGTCCGCCTCGGGGTTCAGTCCGTCGTACAAACTGGCGCCACGCTGCAACGTTGTGGCTACGAAACGGCCCGTGACGCGCGCATTGTGAATCCACCACGGCAGCATGCACGCCACGAGCGAAGCGGCCATCGCACATCCGATCACCAGTTGTCGCCCGCGCCGGGCGAAGGCCATGCCGACCACCAAGGCAAACGGCAGAAACAATAGCCAGCTCGGCCGCATCAACGTAGCCGCGCCCCCAGCGACTCCGCCTGCGATTGCCAATCCAACGGCCAGGCGAGACGACTCGGCCTGCCACGCCTTGCCCCACAGCGCCAATTGGAGCAGCATCAAGGGGCAAAACGGGGCCTCGCTGAGCACGAACGCACCCATCGCAACTCCGCCCGGGTAAAGCGCAGCGATCCAACCTGCGACGAAGGCCGTTCGCCGATCGAACAACGAAGCGCTCCACCAAGCGGCCACGCCCACAGCCAATGTGCCCAGTACTGCGCTCAGCGCGCGCGCGGCCATCACGGGCGGATCGTCGCCAACGATCCAAAACATGCCGGCCAATAGCAAGGGATAGCCGGGGGTGCGCATAACACGGGCGTCTTCGGAGCGATATTGGTACGGTTCGCCCGCGGCAATCGCGCGACCTAGTTCCCAATAGGTGTCGCTGTCGCCAAAGTAGAATCGGGCCGGCTCGGCAATTCGCGATTGCACCAGCGCACCGGCGGCCAAACGCGCTGCTAGCGCGACCGCCAAGATCACGATCCACGTGGCACGATCGCCGGAAAGTCGGGGCATGGTTGGAGCAGTGATGCCGGGGAGAGGGCAGGGGGCGGGGCATGGTATTGGCGGTCGACAACCACGGTCAAGCCAGCTTCCAACCGCATTCGGTGCGTCTGCTAATCTGGGCAAGCGCTACCGCATGCTCCGGTTCTGAGATGTCGATTGCGGACCGCTGCCTAGAATTGCCCTAAACGTGCAGCTTCCGTCCGTTTACTTGGGCATGCTGGCTTGTATACTCGGGAATCTGTGCGCACGCGCAGCAACCACATGGGCTCGGCCAATCGGGGCCGGCTCCGCCCATTCGCACGAATTCGACTGTCGGAGACTCAGACAATGCAGACCAGCGGCAAGATATTCTGGGCCAGTTTTTTGACGCTGATCGCTGCGGGAATGGGATTTGCCGTGCGAGGCGCGGTGCTACTCGAGTGGGGTGTGCAGTTCGGATTCACGCAAACCGACTTGGGAAAGATCACCGGCGGCGGACTGACCGGCATGGCCTTCACAATCATCGGCTTTAGCCTGTTCGCCGACCGGATCGGCTACAAGATTATCTTGATCGGCGCCTTTTTGTTGCACGTGTCTTCTGCCGCGCTGACGGTCGCCGCCGCACCAGTTTTCGAAGCCTGGGGTGGGGGCGAAGCCGGCAAGAACGCCACATACTGGTGCCTGTTCGTCGGCATGTTCATGTTCTCGCTGGCCAACGGCATGTGCGAAGCCGCCATCAATCCCTTGGTGGCCACGCTCTATCCCCGCCAGAAGACCCACTACCTGAATATCCTTCACGCCGGCTGGCCGGGTGGGCTGATCCTCGGCGGACTACTGGCGTTTTGCTTTGTCGGCGAGAGCAGCGTCGTATACCACATGCCTTGGGAAATCCCGATGATGTTCTTCCTGGTGCCGACGTTGTGGTACGGCGTCATCGTGCTCAAGGAAAAGTTTCCGATTTCCGAGGCGCGGGCCGCCGGCATCAAGTTTGGCGAAATGGTCAAGGAATTTGCCGCGCCGCTATTGCTGTTCCTGCTTGTGCTGCACGCCATGGTCGGGTACGTCGAGTTGGGCACCGACAGTTGGATCACCAACATTATGGCCGGCTTCATTCCCAACAGCGTCCTCCTGTTGGTGTACACCGCCGGGCTAATGTTCGTGCTGCGGTTCTTCGCCGGACCGATTGTCGAGAAGATCAACCCGGTCGGGCTGCTCTTCGTCAGCGCCGTGCTGGCGGCGATTGGCCTCTACATGATGGGCGGCATGTTGGGTACGGCCACCGTCGCGGCCATTCTGATTCCGGCCACGATCTACGGCATCGGCAAGACGTTCTTCTGGCCCACGATGTTGGGAGTCGTCGGCGAGCGGTTTCCGAAGGCCGGCGCGCTGGGGCTGGGCGCCATGGGCGGTATCGGCATGCTGTCGGCCGGCATGCTCGGCGGTCCGGGCATCGGCTACACGCAAGACGTCTACATGGCAGATCGCCTCGAACAAGAAAACCCCTCGGCCTACGAGCAAGTCGCTTCGCAAGAACCGAATCGCTTCTTGTTCTTCGAGCCGGTGCGCGGGTTTGATCAGGCCAAAGTCGCCGAGCTGCCTGACGGAACGGTGCGCGAGGAAGTGTCGGCCGCCGAAACGTACGGCAAACAGCAGGCGTTGAAGGTCACGGCGATGATTCCTGCCGCCATGGCCGTCGGTTACCTGATCTTGTTGATTTACTTCCGCGCTGTTGGCGGCTACAAGTTGGTCGAGATTGGCCCGGGCGGTGAAGAACGTGAAACCGCCATCGAGCCGACCGCCGAAGACGCCATCTATCGCGACTCGGCCGCCGACCAGGCGTGATGCAAATGCCGCTGTAGCGCTCCAAGAGACTAAGCAGCATCCGCGCGCGGAATTCAACAAGTTCCGCCCGCCGGCGCCGATAGCGTGAGCCGTGCGTTCTCCGTCGTCGCGGTGATTCCGCCCGGGAATACGCGCTTTGACGTGCGCAATTGCTTCGCGTTGTCCGAGAGCGCGGCCGCTGCCGGTCCATCGCCGCGTCGAGCATCGGCCATGTCGGCCAGCCCATTCCATTCGGCAAAGCCCATCGCGCCCAGCGGCCATGCCTGGCTCTTCCACACGGCGGCGAACAGTTCTCGAACGACGTGGCGATCTTGCCCCGTCAGTGCACGGCAATCAAAGACAACCCGATCTCGACTGGCTTCGACGACTGCTCGGTCGCGCAGCGGTTGAACCATCGTTTCGATGGCGTGCTGAGCGTCTGCGGCGATGGTCGACAGCCGCAACAGCGACTCAACCGCCCCAGGCGCGTAGTCACGCACCAATTGCGGCAGCAGTTCCTGTCGAATCCGGTTCCGCAGGTATTGCGTATCCTGATTGGTGGCGTCTTCGCGAAACGGTTGATCCAGCGCGGCCAGATAGGCCAGCACGTCACTGTGCCGCAAGCCAAGCATGGGACGCAGCAGGGTTACGGCCGGCCCCAACGGACGCGTTCGGCTCATGCCTGCCAGTCCCTGCAGGCCCGTGCCGCGAAGCACGTGGTGCAGCACGGTTTCGGCCTGATCATCGGCCGTGTGCGCCACGGCGACAAACCGGGCACCCTGCTGTTCGGCCGTTTCGCGCAGGAAGGTGTAGCGCTGGTCGCGCGCGGCGGCTTCCGAGAAGTCCGAGTTCGACGGCGGCCCCGTCGCACGACTGACGGCGCATTCCAATGATCGTTGCCGGCACAGATCGGCCACAAAGGCTTCGTCGGCGTCCGATGCGGCCCCACGCCAACCGTGGTTGAAGTGGGCCGCGGTGAGTCGGCCCACACCGCCTTGCTTAAGCGCGCTCAAACCGCGCAACAGTGCCACGCTGTCGGCCCCTCCGGAGACGGCAACCACAACGCCCACGTCCTGCCAGTCGGACGCGGGCCACGCCGTTTCAAGCAGTTGTTCAAAAGGCTCGAGCGGGGGCATGACAACGGGGAAATCTGTGGGTTGTGTGACCGCGCCAAGCGGTTGTCGCAACACGGAAGGAACGGCACAAGCGCGTAGGTCCTGGCAAAGGCCAGAGCTTCCCTATTCCGGACTGTTCAGCCAGCCGTAAGTCGCGGCAGGCGCACCGGTTATCCTAGCGCGCATTTCCCCCGCGGGGTAGTTGCAGCGGACCGGTCCTGTGATAGGATCGTAGGTAACGAGAACTGTCTGACCGGCGCCGCCCAGTGCGCAAATCGTTCGAGACGATTGTCGTCCGACGGCCGCGACTGAGCGACGGTTGGTCCGGACGTGTTCTCACGGTAACAACAAAAAGAGTGCCTTCGGGTCCAACCGGAGGAAGTTGCAGCCACCATAGGCATGCGGCAACACCAGTGACGATTCTGTAGCGGGTGACAACGACAAAGCAATTTGCGGGAGTTCGCAATCACGATGTACGTCTTGGCTATTTTACGATTTGTCCTTGGCTTGCTGCTGGGGGCTCGTGCTGCGAATCCATCGCCCCAGACCCGCCCGACGATGTTCGGCCAGTCCGATCGGTTCGGGACGCGTCTGTTGCGTGGGGTACTTCCGCATAATTGGGTAAGCGTGGATGACTTCTCGACCGAAAGCCTCCACGGGCTCGTCTATCGTGGGCGGGGGACTTTCGACAAAGCGAGCTATCTTCCCTCTTGCGCGTTGCGCGCCCTGCGAAAACTGGTCGGCGGTCGGGAACTTTGTCCTGCGCCGGCCACGAGAGTTTCGCCCTGCGATTCGCGGCGCCGTTTTTGACGGCGCGGCTCCGAGTCGACTGCCGAGTCTGGCTGCAATCCTCCCTGACGCCGGGTGGCTGAGTACGCGTCCGCACTGACGCGTGCGCTAGTCGGCCCGTCGTGCCCGACGTCGCTCCGAGAGCAAGGCGAGGGGGGGATCGACGTGCCGGATATCAACGCACTGGTCGCACTGATTCTCGTGGCAGCGGCCGTCGTGCTCACGTTCGTGGTTGTCAAGTTCATCGACCGCCTGCGCCGTCGCGACGCCGAAACCGAGGCACGCGAGATCATCGGTCGGGCCGATCGCGAAAGCGCGAATCGCCGCAAGGAAGCGGAGCTGGAAATCAAGGAAATGACGATCCAGCAACGGGCCGAAGGCGAGCGCGAACTGGCCGGCCTGCGCCACGAACTGCACGAACGGGAGCGGCTGCTCGACAAACGACAGGACGCGATCGAACAGCAGCATGAGCAATTGCGCCGCCAGGAAAAAATGGTGGAAACCACGCAACGAAAGCTCGCCGAGCGGATCGAAGACACGAACCGCCGCAACGAAGAACTGGCCAACGTCCTGGACGTGCAACGGCAAACGTTGCACACGCTCAGTGGCTTGAACCGCGATGAAGCTACCTCGCGGCTGATGGAAATGCTCGAGCGCGAACTCTCGCACGAAGCCGGGTCGCTGATCCTCAAGCACGAGAAAAAGATGGCCGAGATCGCCGACGCCAAGTCGCGCGACATCCTGCTGACATGCATCCAGCGTTTCGCCGCACAGCACACCGCCGAAACGACGACCAGCACGGTCGACATCCCGAACGACGAGATGAAGGGCCGGATCATCGGGCGCGAGGGACGCAATATTCGCGCCTTCGAGAAAGCGACCGGCGTCGACGTCATCATCGACGATACGCCGGGCGTGGTAATTGTTAGCGCATTCGACACGGTGCGCCGCGAAATCGCCCGCCTGGCGCTCAACAAGTTGATCGCCGATGGCCGCATTCACCCAGCTCGAATCGAAGAGCTCGTCGGTGAGACACAAACCGAAATGGAGCAACATATCCAAAAGCGCGGCGAAGAAGCGGCGCAGGAGGCCGACGTGCCGGGCCTGCACCCCAAGATCGTCCACCTGATGGGCCGGTTGCGGTTTCGCACCAGCTACAGCCAGAACGTGTTGCGGCATTCGATCGAAGTCGCATTCCTGTCCGGACTGCTGGCCGAAGAAATGGGGCTCGACGGTCAATTGGCCCGCCGCTGCGGGCTGCTGCACGACATTGGCAAGGCGGCGGATCACGAGGCCGAAGGCGGGCATCCGAAAATCGGCGCCGAATTGCTCAAACGCTACGGCGAAGGTCCGGAAGTTGTTCATGCGGCACTGGGGCACCACGACGACATCCGGATTGACCATCCGTATACTGTGCTGGTCGCCGCGGCAGACGCCTGCAGCGCCTCGCGCCCGGGAGCCCGCCGCGAGACACTCGAGCGATACGTCAAGCGGATGGAGGAGTTGGAGACGATCGCCACCGGATTCGAGGGCGTGGACCAGGCCTTCGCAATCCAAGCCGGACGGGAGTTGCGCGTGATTGTTAGTGCCAAGGGCACGACGGACGCTTCGGCCGCGAAGATTTGTCGTGACATTGCCAACGCCTTTGAGCAACAATTGACGTATCCGGGCGAGATCAAAGTGACCGTGCTGCGCGAAACGCGCGTGACCGAAATCGCGAAGTAGCCCGCCGGCCACGGCGACCCGCCGGCCGACCGACGACAACCTTGCCAGAAAGAGACGTGCGACGTGCGCCTACTGTTGATCGGTGACATCGTTGGCAAGCCGGGGCGAAAGCTCGTTACGCGCGCCGTGCGCGGACTCGTCGAGTCCGAAGCGATCGACCTGGTCGTCGCCAACGCAGAGAACTCGGCTGGCGGCTCCGGACTCACTCCTGCGAATTACCAGGAACTCGTCTCCGCCGGTGTCGACTTCATCACGCTGGGCGATCACATCTATCGCCGGCGTGAAATCGTGAGAGTGCTCGAGTCGCAGCCCAACATCGTCAAGCCGGCCAACTTTCCAAAGAAGGCGCCTGGTCGTGAGTGGAGCGTTGTGCGCGCTCGAAACGGCGTCGACGTGGCCGTCATCAGTCTGCTGGGGCGCGTGTTCATGCGGCCGGTCGATTGCCCCTGGACGGCGGCCGATCGCGTGCTGGCCGAAATACCCCCGGAAGTCAAAGTCATCCTCGTCGATTTCCATGCAGAAGCGACAAGCGACAAACAACTAATGGGCCGATTCCTCGACGGTCGCGTGAGCGCTGTTTTGGGCACGCACACGCACGTGCCGACGGCCGACGAGTGCATTCTGCCCGGCGGCACGGCGTTCCAGTGCGACGTGGGGATGACCGGCCCGATTGATAGCATTCTGGGACGCCGCACCGACCGCGTGACTGAGTCGACGCTGACGTTCTACCCTACGCACTTCGAAGTTGCACAAGACGACGTGCGCCTGATGGGCACGCTGGTGGACGTCGACCCCGAAACCGGCAAGGCCACCGCCATCCGACGCTTACGCGTGGACGAACACCAGGTCAACGAACTCGCTGCCAACAACCAGCTATCACAACGCCCGGTGGTCTAAATCGGACGATTCGGGCACGCCGCCCCGATCGTGCCTGCACGGCCGCAACCGCTATTGCACGAGCCCTGGTAGACCGCTATGCTCCGCGTCCCTTTCGTTGATCACATCGCGAACTCGAATCGAGGAACCCGTCCGGACGTGATCTCGCCTCGCACGCGCATGATGGCCGTGCTGGTGGGAGTCGGGCTGTTGGCCACGTTGCTGGTGGCCAGCCAACTGCGACCGGATTCCCGCGGTTTGGGCACGCACCAACAACTCGGTTTGCCGCCGTGTAGCCTGTGGATCGCCACAGGGATTCGTTGTCCGGCGTGTGGCATGACCACGTCATGGGCTTACGCAACTCGCGGGCAACTGAACGATGCCCTGCGATCGCACGTCGGCGGAACGTTGTTGGCGGCAGCGACCGCGGTGTGTGCCGTTTCGGCGTTGGGAATTGCCGCCAGCGGACGATGGCCACTGCGGCAGCCGAGCGAAGCGGTCACGATCGGCCTGGTGGTTGTCGCCTTGGCGATGTTGCTGGGCGAATGGGTGATACGCGTTTGGTTTTCCTGAAATCCGCCGCACGACAAACCGTCGAGCGAAATCTTAGGACCATCTGGAAACGGCGCAACGAAGCGCCGCTGGCGCAACGATACAAGGACGTAGCGAGGATTAGCGATGGAACGCCTTCGTTCGCAGCCGCTGGCGCTGATGCTGGCCGTCGGCTCAGTCGCACTCGGACTGACCATGGCCAGCGGATGCACGCTCCTGGCCACGGCGATGTACATCATCGAGGGTACGAACACCAAAGCGGACTTCAATGGACTGCGCGGCAAGCGCGTGGCCGTGATCTGCCGGCCGGTGACCGCGCTGCACTTTCGAGACTCTAGCGCCTCGCGCGATTTGGCCCGACAAGTCGGCGCGCTATTGCAGCAGAACGTGTCGAAGATCTCGCTGGTCGACCAGCGCGACGTGTTCGAGTGGGCCGATGAGAACAACTGGGACGAGTACGTCGAAATCGGCCAGGCCGTCGAAGCCGACATGGTCGTCGGACTCGATCTCGAGGAATTCAGCCTGTATCAGGGCCAGACGCTATACCAGGGCAAGGCCAACGTGAAAATCATGGTCTACGACGTTGCCCAAGGAAACGTGCCGGTCTTCGAGCGGCATCTACCTCAAGCGGTCTATCCGCCGAATGCCGCCATTCCGGCTGGCGAGAAACCGGAACCGCAATTCCGCCGGCAGTTCGTCAACCACCTGGCGCAGCTCATCTCGCGCTACTTCTACGATCACGATGCCACGGTCGACTTTGCCAGCGACTCGACGGCATTGTCCAACTAGCGTCGCGTGGCAAACCTGTGTGACGCTCGTTCAGAGTTTCGGTGGTGGGCGTTTCACCGGACGGGGCAGCATCTTGGCCCGATCGTTGCGCGGCGGACGCGGGCGCGGATTCTGGGCGGCTTGTTGACGCTCGCGAACGCCGGTGTGTACTTCTTTCCACGACCAGCCAAACGGTTGCTTCAATTCCGCTTTGGCCAGTTCCGCCCAGGGCGTGTCGGGATGCTCGCGGGTGACGCGCTCCAGATAGGTCCGAGCCTGTTGGGCCATTTTTTCCAGCGCACTACCCACCGAGATGTCGTCCGACGGTGCCAACAGCCAAGTATCGCTGTCGGCCTTTTCGAACTTCATTCCAGACTTCGCCTTGGCCAACATCGCGTTGTAGCCCTCGGTGCGCACTTTGACGCCCAACACCAACCCCATCGACAGATCGAATCCCGCCTGCCACCGGGGCGTTGTCAGCTCTTCACGGTCGGCCACTCCGCGTTCGAGTGCCTCGTGGAGCTTGTTGATCTTGGGTTCCAAGACGGCCGCGTCGCGCTGGGCACGTGAAAGCTGATTGGCCAATTCGGCCTCGCTGACTTTCGGAAAGACGCGCCGCGGCTGCTCCATCGGCGTCACCCACGACATTTGTGCAGCCTGTACCAAGGCGGCCCGAGCCTTGTTCCGCGACAGGGCCCGCTCATAGTCGCGGATCGGCATGTAGTCTGGGCGGTAGTTGATCATGATGTCGGGATCGAAATCGCCGCCAAGCTGCGCGGCCGCGGCACCGGTCTGGCTGCGTCGTCGCTTGGTGGGCTGCACCGAGAAGTAGATCCCGCCCGTCTCATAGCAAAGTCGTGTCAGGCTGTAGGGACCAAATCCCGAAGCCAGTGGCTCGTCGGTCTGCGCCGACCCGATCTTGACCAACTCAGGCATGTACGATTCTGGCCCCTGTCGCACGGGCAACCACTGCGGAGTTTGGTCGAACTTCGGATCCGGATCGACGTAACGAACAAGCACGTCGCGCCGCCCGAACGGCGCCGGCACGCCGATGCAGTACACGGGGATTTCATGCCGCACACATCGCGTGACCACGTCGTCCAGCTCCGACTCGTCGTCTCCCACCTCGTCGGTGAACACGATGAAAATCACGTTGCGACGCGGTTGCTGGGTACGGAACGTGCGATATCGTTCCAGGGCGCTGCTGATCGCCGTGAAGGTGCGCTCGACGCCGCTGTTGTCGGTCTTGATGCTGGCCACCGCTGACTTGATTGCTTCGAGATCGTCCGTCGGCTTGGGTGTTAGGAACTCGACAGCTTGTCCGAACGCCGCCACGGCGGTCAGCAGCGGCTTTGCGCCGTGCTGGCGAAACGCCGGATCGCCGGCCGCCTCGATCACGCCTAACTCTTCGTACACGCGATCGAATCGCCGTATCGTGTTTTCTCGCTCGCGCTCAAGGCTGCCCGATTGATCGAAGAACCACACGACCAGTGTCTCGCGCTCTTCGAGCGAGAGCACAATCTCTTGCGTAATGCGATCCACGGCTCCATCGGCCCCGGCGACGCCCGCGCCGGCGATGCCCTTAATCGTGAGGTTTTCAGCAAACTTGGGGCCGGTCGCGTCGCGAATCTCTTCCTGCATTTCGATTGTTTCGTCGAACTCGATGGGATCCTCAACTTCAAGTTCCGACGGGGTGGTGGCCGTCATGGCCAGTGTCGGAGCGACCGCCTCCAATGCGTCGGCGTCGCCAAAGCTCGAGGCCCCGATCGCCTCGGTCTCGACGTCGGCGATGCTGAACTCTTCGGAGGTTGTCAGCGGATCCTCGGGCTTCGCGCTTCCCAGCACGACCAAGAATTCCTGGCGCACCGGTCCGACAAACGTCACCAAGGTCAGCACGACCAACACCGCAAGATGGCCCAGCAAGCTCACGATCCACGCGGAAGTCTCGCCGTCCCACCTCGTGGGCTCGTCGACCGTGCGAGCGTCGTCCGCGCGTTCACCGTGTTGTCGGCGTTGTAGCAGGCTCACGGATCAATTACTGGTAGGTGTGCACGGATCCTAGAAAGCACGATGGAGCGCGCGCTGGCCACGGCGCGCGGTGCAATACTTGGCCTAAATTCGCTGCATTTTCATTGTCTTTCACATCGCGAATTCACGCAACTATTCGCATTCGCTGCACGCCGTATACGTGCCGTAAGGCGGCGATTACCGGCCGAAAGCGTATTGCCGTGTCAGTCGATTACCACAAGTGGGTCGGCAATGCGGCCTGATCGTCCCCTTCCTCCAACGCCCGTAACCTGCCAAATACAGGCGATTTCGACTGTGAGGGCATACGTTGACCCTATTGGGTGGGCGAATTTAGGATGGAAGTATCTGCCGCTGTTCGCCGTGCCGAACGCGCTGGGTCGTAAGCGCCGAGTCGGTGCGCCCGTCTTTTCTTCAAGGAACTGGCCGATGCCTTTTTCGTTCTCCGTTTGGCAACCGTTTCGGTCAGCGATTTTTCGCGTCCGAATCGTTCGTATCACGGCAATTGCGCTCGCGATGGTATTCGTGGCCAGTGGCCCTCTGGTGTCGAACCAACTTCGCGCAGCTCAAAACGACGACGAAGAGGACAAGCCGTTGCCGCCGGAGGAAATCTCGCTCCGCACGCGCGACGACGTGCCGCTTAAGGCAACCTACTACCCGAGCAAGCTCGGCAAAGAAGCGGTGCCGGTCGTGATGTTGCACGCGGCCAGAGGCGTGCGCGGCGACTTTACGGCGCTGGCGCTGCGGCTTCAGGAAGTCGGGCATGCCGTCCTCGCGCCCGATCTGCGCGGCCACGGCGACAGCGCGACGCGGAGCAATCAGCGGGAGTTCGGCCTGCGACGAACAGACCTGGCCGCGATGGTCACTCAGGATCTCGAAGCCGTTAAGAGTTTCTTGGTCGACCGCAACAACGATGGAGAACTGAATATCGAAAAGCTGTGCGTCATTGGGCTCGAGATGGGTTCGGTCGTCGCGCTAAACTTCGCGGCACGCGATTGGAGTTGGCCCCGACTGGCGATCGGCAAACAGGGGCAAGACGTCAAAGCGCTGGTGCTGGTATCCCCCGTATGGTCGTACCGCGGGTTGAGGATTAATGAAGCGGTCACGCATCCGAGCATTCAGCGCGAGGTGTCGGTGATCGTCATCACCGGCAAAGGTGGCGCGAAGGAGCTGCGCGAAGCCAAACGGCTCTACAGCACACTCGAACGATTTCACCCGCCACCGGCGCCGGAAGATGCCGCGACCCAACAGATGATTTGGTTGCGCGCGCTGCCGACCACCCTGCAAGGCACGCAATTGATTCAACAGAAGCGGTTGGGCGTGGCGGAGATGATCGAGTCGTTCATCAAGCTGCGGCTGACGGACGTTGATCTGCCGTGGCAGAAACGGGCGCGAGCGCTCTAGGTGCGCTACAGGGCGGACTGCTGCGCGTGAGGTCGTGGGGCGAATCGGATCGCGCGATCACTGCCTAGCCCGAGGAAGGGCGGCTTACCGGAAAACGCTCGACCGGCACCATGTCTGGCGGCGCGTCGTGGTCGAGGCGCGCGCCGGATACTGCGGAGCTGGTCGCCCGACGACCTGAAACGTCGCGCGGAGGGATTTTTAGTACCACGCCGATCGGAAGCAGGTCAGGGCTGGAAAGCGTCTGGCGGTTGTACTCGAAGATCTCCAAGTACCGATCGCCCCGTCCAAGGTATCGCTTGGCCAACATCGAAAGCGTGTCGCCGTCGGCGATCGTATGGCGAATGTCCGTTGGGCTGATCGGATCGTGGCTGACAAAGTCGCCACCGTCGTCCTGGGGCACGTCCAGCTCGCCGTCGAGGGGCGCTTCGATCGGTTCCAACAACGCCCCGACCGGATTAAAACTGCGTTGAAACGCTGGTTGCGTGTCCTCGATCGGCTGTTGCCTGATCGCCGCGGTTTCGGCCGTAGGAATGCGAAACGCGGGCTCGTTCTGCGTGACCGTTTCGATCCGCGTGCTCGAGGTGCGCTTTGCCCACTCGGCATCGGCGGCCACGCGCCGCTCGACGCGCTGCCGAAACGGCGAATTCTCAAGAGCCTCTTGCCACGCGAGGTGGGACGCGTCCTTGCGAAAAAAGAAGGCTGTAAACGCTCCGACCGCCAACACCATGGCGACCACGACCAGCTTTTTTCCGACGGGCATCCTGGTTCCTCTTCAGTGTTCTGTACTGACAGGCCCGGCACATCGGTGCATCGAGCCATCTCCATTCTTCGCGGTAAAACGCCCGGCGGCCAGCGCGGCGCGCGGTAAAAGCCAGAGGAATTCGGCCATCGCGGTATGCTAGCAACGCGCAGCGCGAATGTCGCGCAAACGCCTGCCATACATGCTAGGCAAGCTGGTGCAACCGTACCGGCAACGCGCGCGAAGGCTTGCCGACTCGGCAAACTATTCCAGCGCGGGCGACTATCCGCCTGCCTGAGGCGCCTTGGACCCCAAAGTAGGCGCGGAGCTTCGTGCCGTGCCGCGCGTCGTGGCCGGACGCTTTAGCCACAACAGAATCGGAGCCGCGATATAGATCGAACTGTACGTCCCGGCCAGCACGCCGATCATCATCGTGTAGGCAAAGGCGTGAATCCCCGGCCCACCCAGCACGTACAGAATCACGCTGGCAATCAACACGGTACCCGACGTGAGCAACGTGCGGGCCAATACCTGGTTGACACTGCGGTTGATCATGTCCTCGGTCAGCTCGGGACTTTTGCCGCGGACCTCGCGAATCCGGTCGAACGTGACGATCGTGTCGTTGATCGAAAAGCCCACGATCGTCAACAGCGCGGCCACGACGGCCAGGCTGATCTTGAAGGGATCGACCAATAGCGCCCCCAAGTAAGGCGAAAGGTACGCGCTGATCGCGAGAAAGGCGATGGCCACAAGCACGTCGTGCAGCAGGGCCACGACCGCCGCCAGACCAAACACGACATTCTGGAAGCGGATCCAAACGTACATCACGATCATCACCATGCTGGCGAGCATGGCGTACATCGCCATCAATTGCGTATCACCGGCCACCTTGCCGCCGATCTGGTTCGAGCCCGGAAAGACTGGCGTTTCGGCCAGTCGGGTTTGGATCGCCCTAAGCAGCGTTTCGGTTTGTGCGCCATCGAGGCCGATCTCCAACGTCCAGTTTTCATACGTCGCGTCACTGCCTGGTTTGTATTCAGCGTTGCGCAAGCGGAACGGCACGGTCACCGATTCCATCGTGGTCAGTTGCTGCTTGATCATTTCGGTCAGCGTTTCGTGGCTGATCGACTCAGGAAAGTTCAACTCGACGCGCGTTCCGCCGACCAGCGAAGACGGTGATGCTACGGTTGCCGTCGCCGTATCAGCCGGCGATGTGCCTGCTTCGCCTGCCGGCTCCGATTCGCCCGTGGCCGGCTGCTCGGATGTCGGCTCTTCGGCGGCAGTTTCCGCTGCTGGGGGTGCGTCCGCGGCCGGTTGCTCGTCTTGCGGTAATTCGGCAGCCGGTTCTTCGGTCTGGGGACTTTCGGCTGGCTCGTCACTCTCGGCCGGTGGCTCCGTGTCAGGCTGCTCGTCGGCCGCTTTTTCTTCCGCGGTCTCCTGCGCCGTGACTGCTGCACCAATCGCTGGGGCAACGCGCAATGAAGCTAGGCTCACGGGCACGCGACCGTTCGAACGCCGCGGCGAGGAAGTGGGTACATCGTTGCGCGACGTATCATCAGTCGACGGCGCCGATTCGTCCGAGGGTTGCGGCTCGGCTTCGTCGGGAGACTCCGTATCGGAGTTCGCATCGGACTCAGCGTCCGGCTGCGCCTCGGGTTCTGTTTCGGCAGGCGCCGGCTCGGACTCCGGCTCTGGTTCCGCGGCCGGCTCGTCCGTGCCGCTTGCTTCCGGTTCGGAATCAGCCGGTTGCCCGGCATTTGGTTCTGTTTCGACTTTCGCCCCTTCGATCGTGGCGAGCGGCCCGAACGACATGCTGTAGGTTTGCAGTGAATCGCCGAACGTTTCTCGAAGCGCGGTTTCGACTTTCTCGATGTCGGCCTCCGACGTGTCGATCTTATACTCTCGATCGTCCTCGCCCATGCTACTGACGGCCACGTCAGGCAAGTCGGCCACGGCGGCGCGCACCTGTCCGATGTTCTGTTGCTCGCCCTCGGCAAACAGAAGTTGCACGCTGGAACCGCCGGTAAAGTCGATGTCGAGCAGTTCCTTGCCGCGACTGGCCGCGGCGCCCAGGCCGATGGCGATCACAATCAATGAAGCAGCCATGGCAGGCGTTCGCCAACGGATGAAGTCGTAGTTCGTGTGGCCCACGATCCGCATCATCTTCAACTGAGTCAGCCAGCGCTTCTTTTCGGCCACGTCGAAGATGACCCGCGACACGAAAATGGCCGTAAACATGCTAACCAACAGACCGAGAATCAGCGTGACGGCAAATCCTTTGATCTGGTCGGTGCCGATCGTGTAGAGGACGATCGCCGTAATCAGCGTCGTTAGATTGGCGTCGATGATCGTGGCCGTGGCGCGCGAGAAGCCGTTGCGAATAGCCATCCGCAACGAAGCCCCGCGTTCCAATTCCTCGCGCATCCGTTCGTAGATTAGCACGTTGGCATCGACGGCCATGCCAACCGTCAGCACCAGACCCGCCAGACCAGGCAACGTGAAGGCGGCTTTGATCAAGATCATCAGCGCCACCGTGATGACCACGTTGAGCGTGACGGCGATGTCCGCCACCAGACCCGACCAGCGGTAATAGACGAACATGAAGACCAAAATCGCTGCGGTCGATATGATCATCGCCATGCTGCCTTGGCGGATCGTGTCGTCGCCCATCGTGGCGCTGGTGCGCTGTTCGCTGATTGGCTCGGGCCGCAACGTGGCCGGCAGGCTGCCGGCGTTGAGCACGTCTACCAAGAACGTGACTTCGTCCTCGGTGAAGTCGCCTTCGATCTGGCCCCGCTCGCGGATCTCGCTGTTGATCCGCGGGGCAGAGAGCACCTCGTTGTCCAGCACGATTCCCAAGTGGCGGAAGAAGCCAGTCGTCTCGTCCGGCAGATTGTTGCGAGTCAGTTGTCCGAAGCGCCGCGCGCCATTGGCATCGAAGGAGAATTCGACGACCCGCTGACCCTGGTAAAACCCGCCTGCCGCGCGACTGAGATAGCCACCGTCGACGTTGTAGGGGTCAATTCGAATCAACACCTGACGCCCACCGGTTTCAGTTTCACGTGCGGCGCCCAACACCTCGGGTGACATTTGGAAATCGTCGCCCATCTGAACCCAGCGCCCGACGAGCTTTCCGCCGATGTAGACGTCGTCGCCGATGCTGCTCTGCGCGGCGCGCAGGATATCGCGATCATCGCGCTCATTGGCCAGGATGCGGAATTCGAGCAGCCCGCCCGTCGAGATCCGTTTCTTGACCTGCTCAACTTCCTGCTTGTCGACTTCCGGAATGATCACTTCGAGCTGTTCGGCGCCGTACTGGCGAATGGTCAGCTCCTTAACCCCGCCGGGGTTGATTCGCCGGCTAACCGCCGCGATTAGCTTGTCCATCTCGACGGCTTTGTGCTGCTGATCGACCGTGTAGTGATAGGTCGTCTTGCCGTCTTCGGTCGTGGGCGCGGCGCCGCTATGCAACGTGATGTCGGCGGTTGACCGCAGATCGAGCACGGCCTTTTCGACCGCCGATGGATCGAAGTCCTCGGGCACGACGATGTCGATTTGCGTGGCGCTGGCCGGCATGGCCGTAACGGCTTCGCCTCCGCCCTCGTTTAGCGTGCTGTTCAACTGCGCCACTGCGCCGGGCATCCACGAAGGTTTGGTCGCCTCCCGGTCGACCTCGTAGACCAACACGACGCCGCCGCTTAAGTCGATGCCGAGCTTCGGCGGCCAACCCACGACGTTGATCACGACGCCGGCTACCAAGGCGAACACAATGATGCCAATTTTGAACGAGTAGTCCTGCATGCGCAGTGCCCGAGCGATCAGCGCGCCGACGACGAACGATCCGATGATTACACCGGCCGCCATCAGCAGCCGCAGTGCCGCGGTCGTTTCGTCGCCCGCCGCATCGGCCAAAGCGTCGGCCGCCGCTGGCTCGGCTTGTGACAGAATCCACGTGAGAAGAGAGGTCGACGCCATGAGGAAACATTCCTACTCGTAAAGGTTATGTGGATTTGTCGTTCGAAGGCTCGTCGGAGATCACGCGCGCCACGGCACCGAACGTAATTCGCAGCTTGGCGTTGGCGGCTTCGTCGACCTTGATCGTTACTTCATCGCTGTCGCGCTGCACGTTGGTCACCACGCCATAGATGCCGCCGATGGTCACGACACGGTCGTTTTTCTTCAGTTGCTGAAGCAAGTTTCGATGCGCCGCTTGTTTGCGCCGTTCGGGCCGAATCATCAAGAAGTAGAACATGACCACAATCACCAGCAGCGCGGGCAGCAGGCCAAGAGGATTTCCCCCGCCCGGCTCCGCCTGGGCCCCGTCGGCAATCAAGAAAGGCAAGACCGTGTCGATCACTTGGCCACCGGGAATTGCTGTGGTCGCGTTCCGGTCGGCTTCCGGGGCGACGAAGGTTCCTTGCACGTATGTCTGGGGTCGAGCGTGGCAAGACTCCCGCCGACTCAAAGCGCGGCTCACCCACGCGGAATCGGTTGGCCCGCGTCGATCCACGAGCATCGGATCGGCCGCCATCTTGCACGAACGACGTATCTTAAAGCTAGTCGTGCGAAGGGACAAGGGCAGCGCGCGGGGCGCTGTCGACTAGGCACCGTCGTGCCGGTAGCCGCGCAACGTATCCTCGACGTAGTCGACGAATCTTGCCTCGCCAATGGCCTGGCGAGCGCCGGCCATGAGCTGTTGGTAGTAGGTGAGGTTGTGCGCGGAAACGAGCATCGGCCCGAGCATCTCGCCAGCCATGAACAGATGGCGCAGATAGCCCCGGCTGTGGCGACAAGCGACGCAAGGGCAGCCCTCCTGCAGGGGGCGCGCGTCCCGTTCAAATCTCTCGTTCCGCAATCGCAAGGGACCCGCGGCGGTAAAGGCCATCGCATTGCGGGCATTGCGCGTGGGCAACACACAATCAAATAGATCAATGCCCCGACGCACCGCCTCCAACAAATCTTGCGGGCGACCGACGCCCATCAGGTACCGCGGTCGATCCACCGGGAGCTGGGGCACGGTGACGTCCAACACGCGATACATCTCGTCCGGCGTCTCGCCGACGCTCAGCCCGCCCACTGCGTAGCCGGGGAAGTCGAGCGCGGCCAGTTCCGTTGCGCACTCGAAACGCAACTCGCGATCGAGCCCGCCCTGGACAATGGCAAACAGTGCCTGATCGTCGCGCGACCGTGCGGCGCGCGAGCGGGCGGCCCAGCGCACCGTGCGGTGCATGGCGTCGGCAACCACGTCGCGATCGTTCGGCAACGGCACGACGTGGTCCAAGACCATCGCCACGTCGCTGCCTAGAGCTTCTTGAATCTGCACGGCGCGCTCCGGCGACAATTCGAAGGCCGAGCCATCCAGGTGCGAACGAAACGTGACCTGCTCGTCGCTGACCTTCGTGTTGTGCGCCAAGCTAAACACCTGAAAGCCGCCGCTGTCGGTCAAGATCGGTCCGCTCCAGCCGGAAAAGTCGTGCAATCCGCCCAGCGCGGCGACCACTTCGGCGCCGGGCCGCAGCGCCAGGTGGTACGTGTTGGCGAGCATCATTTGTGTGCCGGTCGCGGCCAGATCGTCGATCGACAGACCCTTGACCGTCGCTTGCGTGCCAACCGGCATGAACGCCGGCAGATCGACCTCGCCGTGCGGCGTGGAAAACACGCCGACGCGCGCGGCACAGTTCGGGTCGGTGGCCGACAGGCGGAACGAGAAGGGGCCGCTGGTCATGAACGGGTCGATCGAATCCCAACCTCGCTGCCGCCGGCGAGGTGGACAACGCGTGGGTAGCAAGCCGCCCGCGGCAGGCGGCATGCCTGTGGCAATCGCACGACGCGGAGCGGGCCCGCGCCAGGAGTTGTTCCGCCAGCCGGGCGATCAGTCGCCGCGCAGCTTCAAGCCCTGCAGCGCCAGCTTTTCGCGCACTTCGTTCAAGCTAGTCACGCCGAAGTTCTTGCACTCCAACAAATCGTCGCCGGTACGACGGAGCAACTCGCCGACCGTGTTGAGTCCCAGGCGGACCATGCACTTGCGAGCCCGGACCGACAGGTTCAGATCCGAGATCGGCCGGTCGAGCATCGCCTGCTCGTCGGCCGATAGCGTTTCGGTCTCGTACACCGGCTCCGGCTCGGCCTTTTCGACGGCGAACTGCCCCAGCGAAAGCCCCTTGGAGGCGAGCATTTCGCGAATCTCGACCAGCGACGTCTCGCCGAAGTTCTTGCTGGCCAGCAGCTCTTGCTCACTGCACCGGGCCAGGTCACCCAGCGTGTTGATGCCCATTTTTTGCAGACAGTTGCGGCTGCGCACCGATAGCTCGAAGTCGCTGACCGGCACGTTGAGCACCTGGTTCACGCGGTCGCGTCGCCGCTCCATGTCCTCGTCGTAGAACATGTCGCCCGAGGCCTGGGCGTCTTTCAAAAACAACCTCGCGCGGGAGTGATTCGCGTGCGAGTCGAGGATTCGCTGGTAGCACTGTTGCGCTCGATCGTACTGCTGGCGATCTTCGTAGAGCACACCCAGATTCAATAGCGATCCGATGTGCGCCGGAAACTGCGCGACCGAGCGCTCGTACAAATCGAGCGCCACATCGTCGTTGCCGCGACGGTCATTCTCGCGAGCCAGCCCGAACAGGGCGCCGGTGTGATTGGGATCGGCTTCGACGGCCCGCTCGAACAGAGCGACAACTTCTTCGGGGTTGTCCCCCAACGTCGCGATCGTAGCACCGCGCTGGTACAGGTATTCGGCCGTTTGCTCGACCGCGCCGGACAGCGCGTCGAGCGTGGCCAGCGCCTGATCGGCGTTGCCGGCGCCGCGCTGTGCTTCGGCACGTCCCAACTGGCACTCGTCGGCGTTGTAGCCGGCTCTGGCCGCAGCTTCGTATTCGGCGATGGCCTCGTTGAAGCGGTCCTGCGAGTAGTGCGCTCGGGCCGAGTAGAAATGAGCCAGCGCGCCGCCATCGCCCGACTTTAAGGTTTCGATGGCCGATCCGTAACGACCCAGCAAATACTGACAGACGCCCAGCCGCACGGCTTCGGCCGGACTGCGGCCTTCGCGACTTTCCAACTCGGCGACCGCGTCGCGCAGCGACCGGTATTGCGACATGTCCTCGGCGATCGTGTCGACGATTTGTTTAATCTCTTGGGGTCCGAACGGACCGCCCGACGACACGACCTGCTTCAGATCAACTTCCAAACCTTGGGCCATCAGATTCTCCCGGAAAGATTGGCGGGCAGGTCCTTGGCAATCGACGATGGGCCGCGCCGCCCGCAAAAAAAGGCCCGTCGCGGCGCGCGCAAAAGGCCTCGCTCAGAATCGCCGTTTAGCGTGTGATCCACACGGAAACCACTAACCTGGCAGCTCACAAAGAGTTGCGACAGTCTAGCGCGCGCCGGCGCGGGCGTCAAGGGGCGCCGCCGCCAACCGGCCGACGCCGCTGCCAAGCGCCGCGTCCGCCGAGCCGCACGCCGATTCGAAGAGCCAGCGATGGGAGTCGAACCCATAACCCCCGCATTACGAATGCGGTGCTCTGCCAATTGAAGCTACGCTGGCGCGGTGTTTCCGGCAGGATTTAGGCGAAGTGTCTAAGTCTACCGTGCCAGGCGACTTCCGCCAAGGCCGTGAGAGGATCAGGCACGGTACGCGGAACAGCGCCGCCGGTTGCGTCCATCTGCGCCGCGACTGGGAGGACGTGGATGGCGCGACCACCTCGGATGCCGGCGATTCGAAACCGAGAGTCAGCTTCTAGGTCGCCGTAATCAAAGTCCGTGGCCGGCGCCACGCAGCGACACGCGATTCGCGCCGCTCTCAATCTCGGCAACGATCGACCTCTGACTGCCGCGCTGCACCGGTACGCCGACACCAAGCTCTCGAAACAGATCGCGCAGCCGATCCGGTTCCGGGTGTTCGACGACCAGGGAAACCAAGCGAGCACCTTGCGGCGACGTTGTCGCCGGATGGGGCGTGTCGCCCCAGTCAATGAAGAACGGCATCAGCCCGCCATACTCTTTCCCCGCGGAAACGCCCAGCGTTCGCCACTGGAGCAAGTCACCCGCGGTGGTACGACGCGACCCCGACCGGATGCCGGATGTCTTGAGACCCAACTCTTTCGCTTTGGCCTCGATCCGTGCAAGTTGGCTACTCGGAACTGCGAACGTCAACACTTCCGGGCTAGCAAGCTTTGCGATCCGCGCGCCGGCACGGATCGGCCGCGGGAGTTTCGGATCCGGTCCGATGATCTCGAGGTACTGGTTCGCGCCTAGCGAAATCAATGCGTTGACCGTTCCACGTCCCGGGTGGTTGCCGCCTGCAGTGGCCGAGACACCCAATTGCATCGCGATACGCCGGCTTTCGGCTTCCACGTCAGGTGCGGCGTAGACGACGTGATCGACGGCCGTTGGCTCGAACTTCCGCTCGCCGCCCAGCGCAGTCCCAGTCGAGATCGCAAGGATCGCCATGCAACGAAACAATCGGGCCATGCTGTGGGCTCTGGACATGCGTTTGCCGCGACACGCCGATTGCCCGGCGCGCTGGTATCAAGATCGACAACGTATGCCTATTCGATCGCGCATCGTGAAGATTGGCTCGACGTCGCGCATTTTCTTGCCAAGGCCGCGAGACCGGCCCGCGTCGCGCTCGGCGTAGCACCAGACTTTGCCCATCCGCCATGCACCATGGCCGACGCGTCGGGCGTGACGGTGTGCGCTGCTGGAGACTCCGACCAAGACGCCCGCGCGCCAGAGGGACCCCGACTTGGGCGAGCCGGCTGGCGACCCACCCAAGTCCAGGGCGTCCTTCTGGCAACTGGCTGCAGAAGCCAGACCTCGCATGAATGTCGTGCCACGGCTCAGGTGCGAACCCCGCGCCGCGGCGACCTTGACTCGCGGTCACACCTGACTGGTGAACTGAAAGCCGTGGTAGGCCTCGTTGCCGTGTTCGCCGACGTCGAGTCCTTGCGACTCTTCTTCCGGCGTCACACGCAGTCCCATCAGCCCTTTGACTCCATAGAAACAAATCGCGCCGGTCACCATGCACCATGCGAACACGGAGCCAACGCCGATTGCCTGCGTGATCAATTGCGACGGATCACCGCCCAGCAGTATTCCGGTCGTCGGGCCGGCGCTGGCGTCGGTGTTTTCCATGGCGAACAGGCCCAAGGCCAGCGTTCCCCAGGCACCGCACACGCCGTGCACCGAGATCGCGCCCACTGGGTCGTCGATCCGGAGCGTTCGATCAACGAACACAACTGAGCACACGACCAGACCGCCGCCGATCGCGCCGATGGCGATCGCGCTGGGAATACTGACCCAGGCGCAAGGCGCCGTGATGGCCACCAGGCCGGCCAAGGCACCGTTGAGCGCCATCGTGGCTTCCCATTTGCCGAACAGCATCCGCGAAACGAAGATCGCGGCGATCGCGCCGGCTGCGGCAGCCGAGTTGGTCGTACACGTAATGTGCGCGATGTCGCTGGCATTAGCCGCCATCGTGCTGCCCGGATTGAATCCGAACCAACCGAGCCACAGGATCAACACGCCCAAAGTCACCAGCACGATGTTGTGACCGGGGATCGCCCGGGGCTTGCCTTCGTGATCGTACTTTCCGTGCCGTGCTCCGAGGACAAACGCGCCAACCAATGCCAACCAGCCGCCCACGCTGTGCACGACGGTGGACCCGGCAAAGTCCCAAAAGCCCATGTTGGCCAGCCAACCGCCGCCCCAGATCCAATGTCCGGAGATCGGATAGATCAACGTTGTAATGAAAACGCTGTACGCCATGTACGAGGCGAACTTGGTGCGCTCGGCCATCGCGCCGGAAACAATCGTCGCGGCCGTGGCGGCGAACACAAGCTGGAAGAAGAACTTGGCTTCGAGCGGAACCGGCGTCCAGCCGATCGGGTCGAAGTTCGAAATTTCGCTAACCGCGCCGTCGTCGGCGACGACTTCGACCTGGCTCTCTCGGAGGAAGAAGCCGCTTTCACCGATGAAATCGTTGCCGACGCTGAACATCAGCCCAAAGCCGACCGCCCAAAACGCGAGGCTTCCGAATGAGAAGTCCAACAGGTTCTTCATGCAGATGTTCACCGCGTTCTTGGCACGCGTCAGCCCGGCTTCGACCAGGGCGAACCCGGCTTGCATGAACATCACTAGCAAAGCGGCCACCATCACCCAGATCGTGTCCAGGGCGACGCCCAACGACGCGATGTCTGTGTTGGTACCCATCACCGGCTCGGCATCGTCGGCGGGTTCTTCCGAGCCAGTCTCCTCGGCGTCGGTTTCGGCCGCCACTTCCACGGAGACCGACTCTTCGGAGTCCGCCGGTTCGTCTTGGGCCGATGCAACGACCGGGACGGCCAACATGACCGCCAGCGCAGCAACAATCAATAACAAGTTCAGACGTTCGGTTAGTAAACTCATGGCATTTCTCACCGTTGACAGAAGGACGTGCAGAAGGACGACTATGCTCGACTCGCGGGCGGCCCAGTGCGACGCGCCGCGCTCCACCGACAGACGGTGGAACGATTTTCGTCGCAGCGACTGACGAACCCACGGAAGTTCGACTTTCGGTTACCGGCTTTTGCCTCGCTAGGTTTGGATGGCTTGCTGTTGTTTTGCGCCTTGCGGGCGGCGCCTGGGTATTGCTGTTCCGTCCTGCAGCGCGCACCTCGAGCGCAGTTGGCGCGCACCTTTTTCGTGCGCCACGTGAGGGTCGTGAAATCAAACCGTCAACAGGTGCCCGAGTCGGGACTCGAGCGCCTGGCGAACCTGGCGCTGTCAGACGCCACCGCTGTTACTGACGAACAGCGTCAGGTAGCGGCTGTGTTCGTTGGGCGGATTTGCGTTGGCCCGTTGTGCCATGCGGCGAACTTTCCCCCGACTACCTGATGCGTGCCTAGAAAACGTACGTGGGCCCGGTGAATGCAATCAGCGTGCCGCTTGCGCAGTTGGCATGATCGAAGCGCGAGCCGGAGCCATGCAAGCTGTTGGCGCACAGCGGGTTTAGGCCGCGCGAAGAATTCCGTGCCGTGGCCCACACTTCGCCTCGGCCGGCGCGGTTGCCAATCGAACAGGCACCGGGGGACTATCCGCGCGGCAAGCGGCCCGGTGCCGAAAACGCCGCGGCGATCAGGCCCTTCCCGGTACCCAAACCAGTGCGACCTTTTGCACCACGATGTCGCTTTTACGGGGCCGCACGGGGTACTCGACGATCTCGACCGTGCCGGCGTCGCGCTCGAGCTTGGCCACTTCGGCAGCGAAACTTTGGTCCAATTCGGCCCGTTTGTCCAACAGGGCGTCCAGCGCGCGCTGGGCCCGTTCGACGTCGCCCCGTTGCCTGGCTGCACGATTGGCGCCACGAGCGGCGGTCGCTGCGCCACGTACGTTGGTCGAACTGACGACCTTGCGACCAAGCAGGGCCCCCAGGATCGACGAGCCGACCGAAACGGCGGTCTGCACAGCTTGGCCCGTGAACTGCGAGCGCTCGCGTTCGACCCGTTGCTGTGCGCGACGGATCTTGTCTTCCAGGCTCATGTGCTTTTTCGCGAATCGTTGGCGCAGTTTGTCGACCGCTTCGTCGCGCTGCTCGCGCGAGGTTTGCTGCGCGCGGATCCGAAAATCGGCTTCACTCTCGTCGGGCCGCGAATAGAGCTTCAACTGCGGGGCTCGCCACAATTTGAGCCGCTCATGTCCGTACAAGTGCGTCGCCAACGATTTCTTCCATCCGGCGTAACTCTTGGGGCGCAGCGCCGCCGACGGAACCGGCAAGAACGACGCACCGGCCAGCGGTTGCTTTTCGAACTCCCCAAAACTGTCGGCCATCGCCACCGACTCCTCCCACAACCGGGTGTCTATCGGATCCTTGATGCGCAGAATCACGGCGATGTCCCGCCAACAGTCGACGTCGGCACGCGCGTTGACGTAGTGGAGTCGGGCTGTGCCAACCAAGGTCGGACGGTAGGCGATCGTCTTGGCGTCGGCTGCCAGGTCGCGCGGCGGCATGAAGCATTCGCCCGCCTCGGCCGGCACAAGCGGTCGTTGGCCGGTGGACGACCTCGCCTCGGCAGCGTTCGTCGCGTCTGCCGGCTCGGCGGCGATTTGGGCCTCGGGCGAGGGCGGGTCGGGCTGTTTGTCGGCGGCGGCTTCGGCCCGCGCCGCTTTGACCGGTGCCATCAGCGTTTGGATCTGGGATCGCGTCAGTGGCCCTCGCAAATAGGACAGGCACCACCGTGTTTGAAACACGACCGGTTCCGTCTCGTGAACGTTGTTCATCAGGAAGACGCGGTTACCCAGCGCCGCCAAGGTCGATTCGATCTGCGATCGATCAAACGACGTCCCCGCCGCCAGCGAAGCCCCTTCCAGCCCTTCGAGCACGCGAGCCTTGTCACGCTCGGTCTGAAGCCGGCCCAAGAACCAGGTGCCGGTGTTCGAAAGTCCCTTGTAGTCAAGGTCGACCGGGTTTTGCGTGGCCAGCACGATTCCTAGCCCGTAAGCTCGCGCCTGCTTGAGCAAAGTCAGCATGGGCTGCTTCGACGGCGGGTTGGCGGTGGGCGGAAAGAATCCAAAGATCTCGTCCATGTACAGCAGGGCGCGCAGGCTCGACGTGCCCGGCTGCGTGCGAATCCAACTGAGGACCTCGCCCAACAGAATGGTGACGAAGAACATTCGTTCGGCTTCGGAAAGATGCGCAATCGACATGATGGCCAACCGCGGCTTGCCCTCGGCCGTGTAAAGCAGTCGGCCCACGTCCAGCGGCTCGCCCTGCATCCAGCCGGAAAAGCCCGGCGAAGCCAGCAAATTGTTCAGGCGCATCGACAGCTCGAGCCGCTCCTTGGCCGGGAAAAATGTCTCGATGTCGACCACCCCGACGCGATCGAACGGCGGCCGCTGAATGCCGTGAATCAACGCGGCAATGTCAAGATCGTGCCCATCGCGCCAGGCTTGATCGAGAAACTGCGAAAGTAGGATGTGCTCGCGACTGCGAATCGGATCGGCGTCGAGTCCCACCAACGCCAACAGTCCAGAAACCGCCGAACCGATGCGCTCACGCAGCGCGTCGGCGTCTTGGCGAACTGCCTCAGGCGGGGCCGCGAACGATCGCAGCACTGTAATCGGCAGGCCCGCGCTGGAGCCCGGCGTGTAAATCGCCAAATCGACGCGCGACCGAAAGTCGGCGATCCGTTGCGCGTCCTGGTCCCAACCGGCCAGGCCCTTGCGCCACGTGTCGGCCGTTCGCTCGGCGAGCTCGTCCGGCGAGATCTCCTGCCGGGCCGCCTCACTCTCGTCGATCCAAGGACGAAAATCTGCTGAGCGAAGCTCCGGGAAGGTCAACAAGAGGTTGCCCAGATCGCCCTTGGGGTCGATCGCAATGGCCGGCACGCCGTCGATGGCGGCCTCTTCCAACAGAGCAAGACACAGCCCGGTCTTACCGCTGCCGGTCATTCCCACGCATACCGCGTGCGTCGTTAGATCCTTCGCATCGTAGCAGAGCGGCTCGGGCAATTGCTGCCGTGCGGCCAGATCGTACTTGCGGCCCAAGTAGAATACGCCCAACTTTTCCAGGTCGCGCATCGGGCCGGCGGCTCCTTGAAGATCAGCCAACGAGGGCCATTGGGCGAGGGGTGACACAGGGCTGCGCCGGCGAACGGTCGACGCCAGCACGTCTGCCGCGGCAACACCGTCTCTTCGCTTGCCAGTACTGCCTAAGCATGGCCGCCAATGGCCAAGGCGGTCAAGTCGGCCATACCGGTCCGGCAGACGTCGCCGCGCCAATGTCCGACGACAGGACTGAGACTGCGCCACGCTACTTGCGAAATGGGCACAGTCGCAAACACCGGATGGCTGCGCACGTCGATGCGATGCGAGGGAGACTGCCGTCGGACGGGCATGCCCCATGGCGAATCGACGGCCAAACCGGCATCCTTAGACCGCGACAGCGGAACGCACGGTCGCGTGGCGGGCCACTGCGCCGCACAACACGCGAGAGGTTGGCGCAATAAAAAGGGGCCTCTGATGCGCCACTTACGCGTGGCGTTGCTGGACGGTTAGGGGCAAGGTAACACGACCGGCTACTGTTCATCAGAGGCCCCACGGGCCACTGTGCTCGGTGCGATGATCGCACCGACAGGAAGAGGGAAGCAAGCTTCGTGCCAGTGGCCAAAACTTGCTGCGGGATTGCCAAAGAATCATCGCAACACACTGAAAATAAAAGCCTTACAACCCAACGCCTTCGTTCGCAGCGATCGTCGCAAATTGAGATCCGTGGGCAATCCTGCGCCAGGGTGAAGTAAACCGATACAGCACAATCTCACATTGAGACGCCTAAACACCGGTGAGTATCTATGGTTTCACCGGGCCAGTCGACGGGCGGGCGCAGCGCATCCCTTGCAAGACGAGGCCTTAACTCTCCGACCTCGCCGCCGACGACCGTCGCCGAAGCGACTCACGTAGCCGAGCATCGGTGGCTTGTGTTTAATTGCACGGACGCCGGCCATCATTGAGTGATACCGGTATCCGGCGCAGGTCCGGTGGTCATGCGGAGCGACCCGTCGCTGCCGACCGGAACCGATCGACGCAATGAGCCGGCCGAAAACCCGTCGCGTGCGAGGTGACAGAAGTTGAAGTCCGGCAGCTCGGCGATCCGTGAAACGGCCAATCGTGTCTTGATTGTGACCAATCCCAACGCCGGTGGCGCGCGGCGAACGCACAAGATTCACGAGTTGATCGCGTGCCTCGAAGCGGCCAATCTGCGGGTCGAACTCGTCAATCAGGTCGAGTCACTCGAACCGTTGGCGGCAAATTACCACGCAGACGGCGTGCTGCGTGTCATCGTGGCTGCTGGCGGCGATGGCACGGTGGCGGAAGTGGCCAATCGCACGGCGCCGAACGTGCCCATTACCGTGTTGCCGCTGGGCACCGCGAACCTATTGGCCAAATACCTGAGGATTCGCCGCAGTCCGGCAAAACTGGCCAAAATCATCTGCCAAGGCAAAACATGTCACCTCGACGCCGGACGCGCCAATGACCGCATCTTCACGCTGATGGTCGGCTGCGGATTCGACGCCGACGTGGTCCAGCGTCTGCACGAACGCCGTGTGGGCGCTCGGATTAACTATTTAAGTTACACCCGGCCGATCGTTGAGTCCGTCTGGAACTACCGCTATCCGGCGCTGCGGGTATATTGCCAGCAGGATCCCGAGGGGACGTGGCCGACCGAGCCAATCGTTGCCCGGTGGGCCTTTGTCGTGAACTTGCCGTGCTACGCGGGCGGATTAAAATTTGCGCCACGCGCCATGGGGCACGACGGATTGTTGGACGTCAGCACGTTTCAGCGCGGCTCCCTGTGGCACGGGTTGCGTTACCTGCCGTTGGTTCTTGCGCGCCGGCCGCACTGGACTGCCGATTGTCAGACGTTGCAGGCAACGCGCGTTCGCATCGACTCCGACGAGCCGGTCCGTTACCAGCTCGACGGCGATCCGGGCGGGGCGTTGCCCTTGGACATCGAAATACTACCGGGCAGACTGACCGTGATGGCCCCGTGCGGCGACACGCCGTCGTGAGTCGTCGCGCCAAACGAATGCGTTTACTTTTTGCGGAGTTGATCAAGCCATGGCCGACTATCCGGCGACGATCGCCCAACTTCGTTGCGGCCGCGGCGAGCCGCTGCTGGTGATTGCCGGCCCGTGCGTGATCGAAAGCGAAGATCTCACGCTACGCATCGCCGAGCGGCTGCGCGCCCTGTCCGATTCGCTGCCGGTGGGCCTAATCTTCAAGGCATCCTTTGATAAGGCGAATCGTACCAGCCTCGAGTCGTTCCGTGGTCCGGGATTCGACGAAGGGCTCCGCGTGCTCGAGACGGTACGACAAGAGACCGGACTGCCCGTCACGACCGACATTCACGAATCGCACCAGGCTGCCGCAGCGGGCCACGCGTGCGATTTGCTGCAAATTCCGGCATTTTTGGCTAGACAGACTGACCTGTTGGTGGCTGCCGCCCAAACCGGCAAGGCGGTGAACGTCAAAAAGGGCCAGTTCATGGCCCCGTGGGACATGAAGCACGTGGTCGGCAAACTGGAGGCCGCCGGCTGCCGTAATGTCTTATTATGCGAGCGCGGAACGTTTTTCGGCTATGGCCGGCTGGTCAACGACATGCGGGCGATCCCGCAGATGCAATCGCTGGGCGCGCCCGTGGTCTTCGATGCAACCCACAGCGTGCAAGAGCCTGGCGGACTTGGCAAGACGACCGGAGGCAATCGAGCGATGGTTGAACCGCTGGCGCGCGCCGCAGTGGCCGCGGGTGCCGATGGCTTGTTCTTCGAAACTCATCCGGAACCGGACAAGTCACCCAGCGACGGGCCCAACATGGTGCCGCTGGAAGAATTCGGCCGCGTGCTCGAGCGCATGACCCGCATCCGAGAACTGGTGGAGGGATGGACGTGAGATTTCGCTTCGTGCCGCGCTGGCGCCGGTTTGCCGGATCGTGGCTGGTGGTGCTGCTGGTCGCGGGGCTCGCGCCGGTCGGCGGCTGCAAGTCGGGCGAGGAGAAGGGGCGCCCGCGCGGCCCCATCGCCCAAGCCAACGTGCGTGACGCGCTGTTCGAATCGGTGGCCGACAACCTCGGCCGGTTGGAAGAATACGATCTGAATCAGATCATGCCGCAGATCTGCGATCGTCTCAACCAGTGGCACTTGCAGGAACGGCCGACCGTCGAGTGGCAACCCGACCCGATGATCGACGACCTTCCACCGGAACTGCGCAAACTGCGCGTCATGGACACGCTGGATCTGGTCCGCTACCGACTGGCCGACGCGTGGTACCTGCAAGAAGCCGTGTGGCTGCGCGATATTTCGAATGGGGCCCGGGCCGACCAGTTCGACGATGTCGCAGTGGCCGAGCGCCTGTTCGACTGGACGGTGCGCAACATCCAACTCGAACCCGACGCTGATTCCGAGTCGCAAGTAAGTCGGCACCGACCGTACGAAACGCTACTGCTCGGCACGGGGCAGGCGGTGGAGCGGGCCTGGGTGTTCATGCTGCTCGCCCGCCAGCAGGGGCTCAACGTGGTCTTGCTCGAGTTTGGCGATCCCGACGGCGACGCTCCACGGCAGCGGTTGCCGGCGCTGCTCAGCGACGGAAAGCTATACTTGTTTGACTGCCGGCTCGGTCTGCCCATTCCCGGACCCGAGGGGCGACCGGTTGCAACCTTGGCAGAAGTGATTGCCGACGAAGGGCTCTTGCGCCAGCTCGATCTGGACGAGAACCATCCGTATCCGTTGACCGCCGACGACTTGAAGCATGTCGTGGCGCTCATCGAGGCCACGCCGCACGGACTATCGCGCCGCATGGCACTGGTCGAGTCGCGATTGGCCGGCCAGCAGAAGATGGTCCTCACGTCGCCGGCCAGCCAACTGGCAGAGCAGTTGAAGAAGGTGCCGCACGTCGAAGACGTCCGGCTCTGGACTCACCCGTTCGAGATTTGGAAATGGCAGTCGGAACTGACCAGCAGTGAAATCCGGCTCGCGGCTCGCGAAATGGCCGTCTTTCAAATCATGCCGACGCTGATAACCGGCCGTGCACTGTATTTCAAAGGCGCGTACGACGGCGAGGACGGTGCTAAGGTCAAGTTCATGCAGTCGAGGCCGTCGGACGAGGAAATCGACGACTATCGCCTGCCAGAGAACGTTGCGAAGCAGGTCAAGCGGGAAAACATCTCGCTTCAAGAAGCCGGGCGGATCGTCCTGCTGCGGCATGCCAAGCAGGATGCCAGCTTCTGGCTGGGGCTGATTTGCTTTGAACAGGAGGAGTATCCGGCGGCCGTTGATTTCTTCAACAGGCGCACGCTCAAAGCAGCGCCCGATGGCCCTTGGGCATCGGCGGCCCGCTACAACCTGGCTCGAACGTACGAAGCCATGGGCAATTTCGACGACGCGATCGCGCTGTACGAAGCGGATACATCCGCCCAACGTCACGGCAACACGCTGCGGGCGCGCCGGTTGCGGGCCGAAACGAAACCGGCCGCCCAGAACGCCCAGGCCGAAGCCAACTAGCCGGCGTGTGCACTCGAGGCGCCACCGGGCGTCGCAGGCGGCCGCGACAACCAGCCCGGCGATTGCAGCCGACTGCGGGAACCCCTTCACGTAGTTCACCAAACCTGATAGCATTACTGGTCTTACATTTTCGTGGCGGCCGGCAGGTCGCTCCACGACAGGCGGAATTTCAACAGCGCGGCACGACCCACTGGCGGTCGGCGCCGCTGTGCCGGTACGGCTTGGGGTGAAGAGTCATGAAGAGCGACGTCCATCCGGAATACTTCGTCACGACGGTCAAGTGTGGTTGCGGAAACACGTTTACCACTCGCAGCACCCGACCCGAGTTGAAGGTCGATATTTGCAACGTGTGTCATCCGTTCTACACGGGCAAGCTGAAGTTCGTCGACACGGCGGGCCGGATCGAAAAGTTCCGGAGCAAGTTTGCCAACACCGGATACGCCAGCTTGAAGCGCAACAAGAAGTCGGCTGAAGCGCCCAAGGAAGAACAAGCCGAGTCCTAGCGGTGCGCCGCGCGTTGGGCCGTCCCTGCCAGTATGGCGTTGCGGGGGCGGCTTTTCTGTTGGCCTGTGCGTGCGGCGCTAAAGCCCGTGATGCAATGACCAGGGAGGGCGTACTCAAGGTGGTGTTTGACACGCCTCGCAATCGGTTCGCTCGTCGCGTTGTTACGGCGCGTCGTTCGCGCGGACCAACCCAACCCCAGACGCCCCACTAGCCGGCGTCGAAATCGTTCCGGAGAACAAAAGCCGTGGCGCTGCGCGAGATGCTCGACGAAAAGCTCGCCCGCTTCGAGGACCTGGAGAAGCAACTGGTCGACCCGGATGTGCTGTCTGATGCGGCACGCGTGTCCGCCGCCGCGCGCGAACACGGCACGCTGGCCAAGTTGGCCAAGAAGTATCGTCGGTTCAAGGACTTGAACCAGCAGATCGCCGACGCCCAAGAGATGATCGCCGGCAAAGACGCCGAGTTGCGCGAAATGGCCGAGGCAGAGATCCCCGTGCTCCGCGAACAGCGCGAAGGGGTTTGGGATGAACTGCTCGAAATGACCATCGGCGGCGAAGACTCGCAACGAGCGCGCGTCGTCATGGAGATCCGCGCTGGCACGGGCGGCGACGAGGCCGCGCTGTTTGCCCGCGACCTCTACGAAATGTACAAGCACCATGCCGAAACGAAGGGCTGGAAGGTCGAAGTACTCGACATGAATGCCACGGAGTTGGGCGGATTCAAAGAAATTGTGCTGGGGGTTGAGGGCGAGGGCGTATTTCGCGAGCTGCAATACGAAAGCGGCGGCCACCGCGTCCAGCGCGTGCCCGAAACCGAAACCAAGGGCCGTATCCACACGTCGGCGGCCACGGTCGCGGTGTTGGCCGAGCCAGAAGACGTCGAGATCGAGTTGAAGCCCGACGACTTTCGCAAAGACATCTTCAGCGCCAGCGGGCCCGGCGGCCAGCACGTCAACAAGACCGCGTCGGCCATTCGGCTGACGCACCTGGCCACCGGTATCGTCGTGCAATGTCAGGACGAAAAGAGCCAGCACAAGAACTTCGCCAAGGCGCTGCGCGTGCTCAAGACGCGGCTCTACGAAGCCAAACGCCAAGAAGAACATGCCAAACGGGCCGACCAGCGCAAGTCGCTCGTCGGTTCCGGCGACCGAAGCCAAAAAATCCGTACCTATAACTTCCCGGAGAACCGGGTTACCGACCACCGAATCAACCTGAGCCTGTACAAGTTGGAATCAATTCTGGCCGGCGACGTGCAGCCCCTGACCGACGCCTTGATTGATTACGACCGCCAGCAGCAGCGCGAAGCCATGGGAACCGTCGAGTAAGCCCACCGGCGCGATCAGCGGCGGCCGCGCCACGCAGCATGCCGCGCTGTAAGAAGATACGGACTTTCGCCCGCGGGCGCCCCGGCGCCGGTCATCACGCCCCTTACCCAATGCGATCCTGCACATGGTCGACGAGTGGACCATCGGGCGGCTGCTGAGCTGGACAGCCGACTTTCTGGGCCAACATGGCTCGGATAGTCCGCGTCTGGAGGCCGAGGTGCTGCTCGCACACGCGCGAAACTGCCCGCGGATCGAGCTCTACACCCGATTCGACGAGCCGGCCGACGACCAATTGCGCGACGACTACCGGGCACTCGTACGCCGACGGGCCGACGGCGCGCCGGTGGCGTACCTGGTCGGGCACCGCGAGTTCTATTCACTCGACTTTCGCGTCACGCCGGACGTGCTCATCCCACGGCCCGAGACCGAGACGTTGGTGCTGACGCTGTTGGACCTGGTAAAAGGGATTGCGGACAATAGCCGGCGGATCGCGCTGGCCGACGGGGGGACTGGTAGCGGCGTGATCGGAATC